>JGI24890J29729_1000010_pt1 | contig 238256 bp, 237 predicted proteins | sample FreactcultureFD7_FD_29729 | JGI IMG/M metagenome (IMG submission 29729) | reverse complement strand
TTGTAGACATTTGTTTCCTTTCGAAAAAAGTCGAGTAAGGGAATTTCCCTCTCTCGGCTTGGCCTGAAACTGCCTTCTCATAGATCATGAGAGGGCCCTTTTGATTCGAAGATCCTGCATACGGCGGGTGCGGCAGATACCCTTAGATTCCTACCTGCCGCTCGGGCGGCATCCAGAAAGTTCTCAGGAAATCGGGGTTTCATTCACTCATGTCGATCGGTAAACGCGCAGGCGCAGATACAGCCTCCATTGTTTTAGGGCTTGGTCTCGGACTTACTGTCGCGATCTATCTCGAATCAACTGTGGCATCTGATTGGGCATCGGTTTATTCGATCATTACTGCGCTGTCGCGCATCGTGGCTTTGCTTGGGTCTTATTTGGCCTTAGTGGGATTGGTTCTGGTCTCCCGTATTTCTTGGATTGAAAAATCTGTGGGGCATGATCGTTTAGTTATCTGGCACCGCAAGCTCGGGCCATGGTCTTTGTATTTGATTACCTTCCACGTACTACTAGTTGTTATTGGTTATGCCGCATCGGACAATGTTCGATTGGGCGTAGAGCTCTGGCGAATGATTACGACCTATCCATGGATGCTCCCGGGATTTGTCGGCTTCGTGTTCTTCGCGGCCGCGGGAGTCTCTTCTTATAAGAAGGCCCGCGCCAAGATGTCTTATGAGACCTGGTGGACGATCCACCTCTATACATATCTGGCAATTGCACTTTCCTTTATGCACCAAGTTTTGACTGGCCCAATGTTTATCAACCATCCGTTGAATAAGTTTTATTGGACTGGCTTGTATATCGCCGCGGCACTGACCATCGTGCTCTGGCGAATACTTATTCCATTCGGGCGTTCACTTCGTCATAATCTCAAAGTGGAACAGGTCGTGGTTGAGGGACCAGGTGTTGTCTCCATCATTATGCGTGGACGCCGTTTGGATAAGTTGGGTGCTCAGGGCGGGCAATTCTTTGGTTGGAGATTTCTTAGCTCCGGACACTGGTGGATGTCGCATCCATATTCATTATCGGCAGCGCCAACTGATCAATATCTGCGCGTGACGATTAAGGAATTGGGCGATCACTCATCGCTGGTCAAGAATTTAAAGCCAGGAACGCGTGTGGTCTTTGAAGGCCCATACGGCACTTTCGTTGCGGCCAAATCCAAGAGCAAGCACATTGTTCTCATTGGTGGTGGTGTGGGAATTACTCCACTTCGCGCACTGATGGAAGAAGTCGATGACTCTCAGCAGATCGATGTCTTGTTCCGCGCTTCTCGCGACGAGGATTTGGTTTTGCGCCACGAGCTCGATGAGCTAGCTGATATTCGTGGAGCCCGCGTGCACTACTTGGTGGGATCGCGCACTGTTCACCCAATGACTGCTGATTACATCTCCAAATTTGTGCCGGCCTTTGCGGATTCTGATGTCTATGTCTGTGGCCCAACACCGCTGGTGGATGCGGTTCGCCAAGCGGCAATAGATGCGGGTATTCCAAAGAATAAATTCCACGATGAAGCATTCGAGTTTCATAATGTTTAAGAAGAGAATAAATAAGGAGATGAAATGAATCGCGCACTATTAATCGGCGTAGGCACAGTTGGTGGTCTCGGCGCTGTTCTCTCCATTACTCCGCCACAATTTGGTTCTGACTCTTCCGCACTAGGTACATCTGGTGCATCTTCGATACCAGCCCAAGCATCGACTCCAGCGCCTGCTGCCACATCTGCAGCACCTGCTGCGACAAAGAAGGCGACCGCTACTAAGAAAGCTACAACCGCTACTAAGAAGCCAACTTCTGCGACCCAGGCCGCTCCCGCGCAATCAGCACAAGCCACGGCCGAGCCAACTAAGACTGCAACACCAACTCCAACTCCTACACCCACAAAGACAACGACTGCGGGATACACCGGCGTTGTTTCTGGAAACACTGCGCAAACTCGATGGGGTCCAGTGCAAGTCGAGCTCACAATTTCTAATGGCAAAATCACCGCGGCCAAGGCACTTCAGTATCCAAATAGCGACGGTCGATCTGCCTCGATCTCATCACAAGCTATTCCATATTTGGTCCAACAAACACTTGCGGCGCAATCTGCAAATATTCAAGGCGTCGGTGGCGCTTCCTACACATCCTATGGTTGGTACCAATCATTGATGTCAGCGCTCTCAAAGGCGGGGATGAAGTAATGTCTTTAGATCGATCTCGGGTTACTGCCGAGATCGAAGTCTGGGGCACGATTGTGTGGGTTGATTCATATGGCCCAGATTTATTTGCCTTAGAAGCCGGAATTGCAGAGCTTCGCGATTATTACGATTACATCGATATCGTTTTCTCTACCTACAAATCTGGTTCGGAAGTCTCACAAATTCGTCGTGGTGAATTAAAAATTGAAAGCGCTAATGAAGATCTTCAATATGTCTGGCAGGAATGTTTGGCGGCGCGCGAAATTACTGATGGTGCTTTTGATCCCTGGTGTGTAGAAGGTGGATTTGATCCATCGGGATATGTAAAGGGCTGGGCTGCGGATCGCGGCGTGGAGATAATGAAACGTCATGGCGCTACCAATGTGCAGATCAATGCAGCCGGAGATATTTCCTTAACCGGTGGATTTGATGGCGGCCCATGGTCGATTGGAATTCGCCATCCCGAAGATGCGCACACCATTGTGAAAGTAATTGAATTAGTCGATGGCGCGATAGCTACATCTGGCACCTACGAACAAGGCGCTCATATTCGAGATCCTCATACTGGCCTGATTGCGATTGGCGCCAGATCCGCCACGGTGGTCGGCCCTGATGGCGGACTGGCGGAGGCGATTGCTACTGCACTGATAGTTGAGGGCAGAGATGGGGCCAGATGGTTCCAAAAGCCCGAATTAAAGGGATATTACGCGTGGGTGATCGATCGGCATGAGGATACGTCGTGGGAGATCGCTAGCGATTCCTTTGCCCCGTAACTCTCAGTACCTACACAGGTAAAACTCTCGACGGCCTCACAGGCCCTGACCTAGGGTTCCCACATGAATAAAGCGCGCACCCGAATCCTGGTAATTAATTTAATACTTGTAGTTGTAGTCGCAGGTATCGGGTGGTGGGGCTGGTCAGCGCTTCATCCCGCAGCTCCCGCAGTATCGGCAACATCCACCACAGTCTCATTGGGTGATGTCACATCATCTGTGACTGCCTCCGGCAAAGTCATTAGCCCCGGGGATGTTGGAGTCTCGCCTTCGACATCAGGTCAGATCACAGCGATAAATGTAAAAGTTGGATCTCATGTTGGCGCCGGCACAGTAATGGCGACGCTTGAAAATTCCACTCAACTAAATGCGTTAAACCAAGCCAAATCATCATTAGCTACAGCTCAAATTAATTTCACACAATCAGCGACCGCACTCCAGACGGCAAAAGATGCGGTGACTTCAAATGCGGCGACATATCAAACCGCGATCGATGCCGCCAAGAAGTCGCTGGCCGATGCGACTACAGCAGCAGATCTCAAGAAGAGTACTTACCAATTTAGCGTTGATACCGCGAAATCCACTATGGATGCGGCCAAGAAGGTCTATGACAGCTATTCAAGTTTCTATGGTCCAAGTGGTTTCACTTTGACTTATTGCGCGGATCTAATAAATATCAATTCCAATTGCACCACGCTCTATAACGATTACAACTCATGGCAGAGCGCACTTAAGTCCTATAACAATGCGCTCACCAATCAAACATTGAGTCTTAATTCTGATGCGGAGAACATCGCTTCACTTACTTCGGCGATCACTACTGCAGAGACGGCAAAGACAACGGGCACTAAGAAAGATGCGGCCGCAGTAGTTAGCGCGCAGGCTTCCTTTGATCTCATCAAAGCTCAATTAGGTGTGGGTAGCGACACTCCTGCGCCAGCGGATTTCAGTGTTGCGCAGGCCGCCTTGGCACTTGCACAACGCAATTACGACGCCACTTTTGTGAAGGCGCCGGTTACTGGAGATGTGGCATCGATTTCGGCAGTTGTGGGCGCAAATGCACCTACCGCTTCCAGTTCAACCGCAGGCTCGGTCAGCGGGTTCATCGTTCTAACGAATGTCTCTGCTCTTCGAATTCAAGCTGGCTTCTCTGAAGCAGATGCAGCAAAGCTTGCAGTCGGTCAAGAAGCATCCTTCACTTTCTCGGCGCTCACTAATGTGCAAGGCGCCGGAAAAGTTTCGGTCATCGATCTGCTACCTACCACCGCAAATGGCACAACGACTTACACAGTTACCTTTGATATCGCAGGATCTATCCCAGGTCTTAAGCCAGGAATGACTGCCACTGCATCGGTGACCACGGGCGCTGCGCTCAACGTCCTTCAAGCATCATCGCAAGCATTTACTGTTCGCGGCACATCAGCAACCGTAAATGTTGTGACGACAAAGGGTGGCAAAGAGATCACCACTCCGACCCCAGTCGTTATCGGATTACAAGGTGATTCATCTATTCAAATTGTTTCTGGCGTTAAAGCCGGTGCGAAGTTAGCAATCCGCACAGCAGCTTCTTCCACCAACTCCAATGGATTCCCTAATGCCGGCTTACCATCAACAGTTGGTGGCGCTGGTCTTGGTAATCCAGGTGGCGGCGGCGGACGCGGTGGGTTTGGTAACTAGTACATGAGCGATCATTTAGTTATTGATGTTCGCAGCGCCGTTAAAAAATACGGCACTGGGCAAGCATCAATCTATGCACTGGATGGAGTTGACCTCCAAATTAAATCCGGTGAATACGTGGCGATCATGGGGCCTTCCGGCTCCGGAAAATCCACGCTCATGAACATCATGGGTGCGCTCGACAATATGACATCCGGAAAATATTTCTTGGATGGAATTGAGATTTCATCAATGGATGAGAATGCACTTTCAATTGTGCGGGGGCGCAAGATCGGATTTATTTTTCAATCCTTCAATCTCATTCCACGCACGACTGCGCTAGCAAATGTAGAGCTTCCCATGGCCTACCAAGGTATTAAATCTGCCGAGCGAAAAATGCGCGCTCTAAAAGCTCTTGAAGTCGTAGGACTTTCTGATCGAGTAGATCACGAACCAACAGAGTTATCCGGGGGACAGCAACAGCGTGTAGCCGTAGCACGAGCTTTGGCTACACGTCCTGCATTGCTTTTGGCCGATGAACCCACGGGCGCACTCGACTCCAAATCCACCCACGATCTCCTTGATCTCTTCGATCAAATAAATGCCGCAGGTCGTACCGTCATTGTGATCACTCACGAAGCTGATGTGGCAGATCGTGCCAAGCGAGTAATCCGAATGCGCGATGGAAAAGTCGTAAGTGACACCATGAATGATCGACGAGCTGGTGCCAGAACATGAGTATTCTCGAAATTATCCGCTTCGCATTTCGCGGGCTTTCTATCAATCGTCTTCGTACCGCGCTGACAACACTGGGCATCATGATTGGTGTTTCCTCGGTAATTATTTTGATCGCAGTTGGCAATGGATCAGCTAAATCGATTCAGAGCAGCCTTGATCGCCTCGGAACCAACTCGATTCAAGTGAGGTCTAACGCAGGCGGTTTCGGAGGTCAGCGGGCACGTGCTTCGACTGCCAACGTAAAGCCACTTACTATTTTGGATGCAGTGGCACTCTCTGATCCCAAGCAAGCACCACATGTGAAGCAAGCAGCACCTATTGCGAATTCAAATAACACTGTCTGCTCTTTCAGCACCAGCACTTCCACGCCATCCACTTTCTCAGGCACTTGGCCCTCGTACTTTGAAGCATCAAATGCCAAAGTATCTAAAGGCACTTACTTCACAACTGAGGATGTCAATCAAAGTCGTCGGGTGGCTGTCATCGGACAAACAACGGCAACCGAACTCTTCGGTACAGATAATCCATTGAATCAAACGATTCGATGTGGCGGCATTCCCTTTACCGTTATCGGAATTACCGAAGCCAAGGGATCGCAAGGATTCCAAGATGGGGATTCGCTATTCCTCGCACCCATTACTGCCGTTGAAAATTCGCTAACCGGATATCAAGCTCTCTCCTCCATCATTGTTGAGGCGACTTCCTCCACCACTACTGATTTAGCACAAACTGAGATCCAAACAATTCTTGATGCTCGGCATAAAGTAAAGAATGCGAACAGTCGTGATTACCGACTCTTCAATCAGGCCTCACTACTTGCTACATCATCATCGAATTCCCAAGTCTTTACAGTGCTCTTGGGCGCTGTCGCAGCTATCTCACTTCTCGTGGGTGGCATCGGAATCACCAACATCATGTTGGTAACCGTTATTGAACGGACTCGCGAAATTGGAATTCGAAAAGCGATTGGCGCACCCAAGGGCGCAATCCTCACGCAATTCCTGATTGAGGCGACGATATTGTCGCTCGTCGGCGGCCTCATGGGAGTGGCCGGTGGATTTATAGGTTCGCAATTCACCATCATCGGTGTCAAACCCGTCATCGTTCCCGCATCCGTATTTTTAGCTTTCGGAGTAAGCGTTCTCATCGGACTCTTCTTCGGCGGTTATCCAGCAAGCAGAGCAGCATCACTACGACCAATCGAGGCGCTACGTCATGAATAAGCCACCACAATCATTTGATCTATTCGCAGCTCCTGACGAAGATCACCTACAAGAACAACTTGCGCAAGGTAATTTTCAATGGACTAATAAGTTCACGAAGTTCCTAATGGTTTTGGTGCTGCTCGTCGGAACACTTTCACTAGGAGCTTGGTATGGACATCGCAGCGCTGCAGCTACCGGAGTAAGCGCGAATGGCGCGCCTGGTGGGAGTGCCTTTTTTAGAAATCGTGGAGGCGCAGGTGGCACCTTGCCGAGTTTCGGTGGTACCAGTGGAGGTGGCGGCGGTGGATTTAATCGCGGCACACCAGGCACGGTTTCCAAAGTGACCGGAAACAAAGTGGAGATCACTCTTCCTGACAGTCCAACATTTAAAGTCGGAGACACAATTACTGTTCGCGCAGTGACTGGTGGATTTGGTGGCGGCGCACCGGGTGCTCCTGGAGCAACCAGTGGAACACCAACAATTCCTACGACAACAAAAAAGGGATCTCAAGCGACCACTAAGCCTTCTATTGGTGGTGGCAATAGCGGGACAGCAAATGGTGGTGCCGCAAATGGCGGCGCACCAGGCGGAGGCGGGGGTCGTGGCGGATTTAATAATCCAGAGTTCACTGCATGTCTCAAAGCCGAAGGTGTAGTTATTGCTGACGGTGCACGCCCAGATCGCACCGATCCAAAAGTTGCTGATGCAATGCAGAAATGTTTTACAAAGATTGGTGGTGCGCCTGGTGGGTTTCCAGGTGGTCGAGCCGGTGCACCAGGTGCTGCTCCCAGCCCTGCGCCGAACAACTAGTTCGCACTAGTATCGTTCGGGCATGAGCTCGAGCAAAGAAATATGGGTCTGCGGCGAAGTTCTCATCGATCTCATTCCGCAAAAGGGCAGTGATACCAAGGCGGCAATCGTCGGTGGTGGCCCAGCCAATACCGCGAAAGCGCTGGCTCGACTCGGCTTTGATTCCCACTTCATCGATGGCATTTCTACAGATGCTTACGGCCAGAAAGCCAAAGCTGAGTTATTGGCCGATGGCGTCAAATTGGATTACGCAAAGTTCTCTGACAAAGGCACATGTACTGCAGATGTTTCACTTGATGCCAATGGTTCTGCCTCCTACATCTTTACAATCGATGGCACCGCAACTTTTGATTTTTCCCATGATTGGTTGCCAAATCCATTAGCGATCAAGCCAGCGGTATTGCATATCGGAACCCTTGTTATTTTGGTTGAACCCGGCGCCACCATCTTGCACGAATGGGCTTCAAAAGTTGCCGATGTCGCACCAATTGTCTTTGATCCCAATGTTCGATCATCGGTTGTGGGAGATCGCGATCTCTATCAAGCCGCAGTTGCTAAGTGGGCGGCAATCTCATCAGTCATCAAAGTTAGCGATGATGACTTGGCTTGGTTGTATCCCGATCGCAACGAATTAGATATTGCAAAAGAATGGATTGCTGATGGTTGCGCGCTGGTCGTGATTACCAAGGGTGCTGACGGACTTGTTGGTGTTACTGCTGATGGTGTTGTCTCTGTACCTGGTGTGAAGATCACTGTGGCAGACACAGTCGGTGCTGGAGATACCGTCGGTGCGATTGTGGTCGAGGCAATTATCGAACGAGGTCTGGCATCACTCACTGGTGATGTGTTGGTTGAAGTCTTGGCACGAGCTGCAAAAGCCGCAGCAATCACTTGTTCTCGCGCAGGGGCGAATCCGCCTACAAAGGCAGAGTTAGAGGCTTAATATGCAACACATCGACGGCTCCGAAATTTCCATTGCGATCGATCTCGATCAAGGTGCGCGTATCGCTTCACTGCAGTGGCGTGATCTTGAATTCGCGGTTCCCTTTCGTGGTACACCGTTGTCATGGGGTTGGTATGCGATGGTGCCATGGGCTGGTCGAATTCGCGATGGAGTGATTAAAGATTCATCGGGCGTCGAGCACACGCTTCCCACTACTTGGGCTGCGCCGCATGCAATCCACGGATTTGGAATGACATCTTCTTGGCAAGATATTGGCCAAGGTCGCGCACGATTAGAACTTCCTGCTCCTTATAACAATGCAGTGGTCGAACAACGCATTGAGATTTTGGATGATGCCGTTCGTTGGATTTTGGAATACGAAGCAAACGGTTGTGACTTGCCTGCGTGGCTGGGATTCCATCCGTGGTTCCCCCGCGAACTATCGCGTGGTGGCGAAGCTGAAGTTCACTTCGAAGCGGCACAAATGTTTAAGCGCGATGATGAGAAAGTTCCAGAAAATATCCTTCAACCTTTTAGACCAGAACCATGGGATGACACCTTCGTTGGCGTAAAGGGAGTTCCTTCAGTGACTTGGGAGGGCGCAGCGCGTCTGACTGTGGAATCTGATTCCGAATACTGGGTTGTCTATACCGAGGACTCCGATGGTGTTTGTATTGAGCCTCAGACTGCGCCACCTAACGCCGCTGAAATGGGAATTGTCGGAGATCACTATCTCGAGGTGCTATTTACATTCTCTGAGGATTAAAATCGGCTCGTGATTAATTACGACCATTTAAAGAATCTCATTGCGATCGAGGAAGAACGTTTCCTTGCGCTCCATCCCAAATCCGGCGCGCTCTTTGAGCAAGCCAAGAAAGTTATGCCAGGTGGCGTACCGATGTCTTGGATGACTAAGTGGCCCGGCAAATATCCAATCTTCGTGGAGTCAGCACAAGGCGCACACTTCACTGATGTTGATGGAATTGAATATGTAGATTTTTGTCTGGGTGATACCGGATCTATGACCGGACATTCACCGGCTGCAACAGTGGATGCCATCAACGATCAGATGAAGCGTGGCTTTACTGCGATGCTTCCCACGGAAGATGCAGTGACAGTGGCCTCAGAATTATCACGTCGCTTCGGTCTGCCGCTCTGGCAATTTACGGTGACCGCAACCGATGCTAATCGCCACTCAATTCGCTATGCCCGATTGATTACCGGCCGCTCCAAAGTAATTGTGATCGATAAGTGTTATCACGGATCGGTCGATGAAACATTTGCGACGCTAGATGCCGATGGCAAAACAGTAAAGCGCGAGGGCAATCTCGGCGCACCGGTCGATTTAGCGCAGACCACTCGTGTGGTGGAATTTAATAATTTAGCTGCGATGGAAGCAGCACTTGCTCATGGTGATGTCGCTGCGATTTTGATGGAACCGGCGATGACAAATATCGGCATCGTTCTGCCTGATGATGGATATCTCCAAGCAGTGGGTGAATTAGCAAAGAAGTACGGCACCATCTGGATCATCGATGAGACTCATACGATCTCGGTCGGTGCTGGCGGCATGACTGCTATGTACGGACTTACGCCAGATATTTTGACGATCGGCAAAGCAATCGCTGGCGGACTTCCAACTGGAACATTTGGAATGAGCCACGATGTCGCGGCTCGCATCAAAGAGATGACTTCGCGCGAAATCATCGATACCGGCGGAATTGGTTCGACCCTTGCTGGCAATGCATTGAGCTTGGCTGCTATGCGCGCAACGCTCACCAAAGTATTAACTGATGCTGCTTTCGCAAAGATGGTTCCACTGGGCTCCGCCTGGTGCGATGGCGTGGATGCTGCGATCAAGGAATTTAATCTGCCATGGCATTGCTCGCGTCTCGGTGCGCGTGGTGAATACCTCTTCCAAGCCACAGCTCCAAAGACCGGTAAAGAAGCGGCCGATGCTGGCGACTTTGAACTTGAGCAATATATTCACTTACGTATGCTCAATGATGGCTTCTTAATTACGCCATTCCACAATATGGCCTTGATGTCACCTGATACTTCGATGGCTGATGTTGATGCGCATACGAAGGCATTCCGTGCAATGTGTGCTGAATTAGTGCAATCCTGATTAATTAAATCCTAAAGAGGCGTAAAGCGCTTTCCCGGCCTCGTTATCCGCATCGACGTACAACATTGATTGCTTGAGCCCTTTGCCCACTAAATAGTGCATGCCGGCTAATGTAAGTGCGCGACCAAGCCCTTTGCCATGTGCTTGGGGATCAACACCTAAAACATAAATCTCACCGACCGGATCTTGATTGGTGAAATCGTGATGGATCTTGGTCCAACAAAATCCGACGATCTTTTTATCTTCGATCGCCAAGAAAAATCCTTCGGGATCAAACCAAGGCTCAGCCATTCGGTTCTCGAGATCTTTCATATCCCAATTGCCTTGATCGGGATGATGGGTAAAAATCTTATTGTTGAGTACAAGCCATTCGGATTTATCTCGCCCTGGCTGAAAGGTTTGGATCACACAATCACTTGGTGTTGGTGGAATTGGGTCGAGGAGCGATCGGTGAAGCTTGAGGATGGTGCGCACTTAAATCAATTCGTTAATGGAATTTTCTTTGCCACCAGTAGGAAGTGTGAAGCGATATCCCACGTTACGAACCGTTCCAATAATGGCTTCAAACTCTGGACCTAGCTTTGAACGCAAACGACGAATATGCACATCGACAGTACGAGTTCCACCGAAGTAGTCATAGCCCCAGATCTCTTGCAGCAATTGCGCACGAGTAAAGACTCGGCCTGGGTGTTGTGCTAAATATTTAATGAGCTCAAACTCTTTGAAAGTTAGATCCAGTGAGCGGCCTTTGATCTTTGCGGTGTAAGAGGTTTCATCAATCACAATTTCACCGGTGCGAATTTCGCGGGCAGATGGATCGGATGCAAAGCGATCAGCTTCGATTCGACCGATTGCTAGGCGAATACGTGCCTCAACTTCTGCTGGTCCGGCGGTGTCGAGGATGACATCATCAAATCCCCAATCAGCGTTCATGGCCGAGAGCGCGCCTTCAGTGGCAATAACAATGATGGGGCAATTCATTCCGGTAGATGTCAGAAGCTTGGCCAATGACTTTGCTGCAGGAAGATCGCGCCGGGCATCTAGGAATAAACAATCAACTTCGGGAACATCGACGAGCACAGATGCTTCGGCCGGCAAGATGCGGACTTGGTGTTGGAGCAATCCCAGACTTGGTAACACTTCGGCGCTTGCACCGAGTGTGTTGGTCAGGAGGAGAATTCTCGCCACGCATGGAAGGATACTCGCGTGAAGATCACTAGCCCAAACATCGTCTTGCTGGCTGCCACGCTAGGGCTCGCATCGATCTATGGGATTTGGCATCGCAGCAGCCGTGGCAAATTTAAAGCCGCTCACACAGGCGTAAATCAAGCTATCGCCCCACTTGTGACTCCGGAAGAGATCGAGGACGCCTTCGGTTCCAAGCTGACCCTGGTCCAGTTCTCCTCGGCATTCTGCNCCCCCTGCCGCGCCACTCGGGCGCTGCTGACCGATATCACTGCCGATCTGCCAGATGTCGTCCACGTCGATGTTGATGCCGAAAGCCATCTCGAACTCGTGCGTCGATTAGATATTCGATCCACTCCGACCACAGTTATTTTAAATAAAGATGGTCATGAAGTTGGTCGCGCAGTTGGTGCTCCAAAGCGCCAGCAAGTTCTTGATGTAATTGCATCACTTTCTTAATTGCAAATAATTAGCCTTTAGGTTTTTTCTTTATCGTTACTTACGATTTGGTCATGACAACACTTTCTGCAACCAGCATCTCTGCTGATAAAGATATTCAATTGATTGATGCGCGCGGTCCACGATTTGGCGCACTCATCACCACAGTTGTGTTAGCGATTGCACTTCTCACTTCATCAACTTTTGTGATTGGTCTTCAGCTTGCAGTATTTGCACTCGCAGTTGGATTTGGTCCAGCGCGTGGACCTTATGGTCTGTTCTTTAAGAAATTAGTGAAGCCACGCCTCTCAGGTGATGTTCCTACTGAAGATGCCCGCCCACCACGTTTTGCGCAAGTTGTCGGATTGGCCTTTGCCCTCACTGCATTTATTGCTGGCCTTGCTGGTGCCACCACTGTATTTGCAGTCGCAGTTGCCTTCTGCTTAGCTGCCTCATTTCTCAACGCCGCCTTTAATTACTGCTTGGGATGCGAGATCTACCTCCTGATTTCACGTCTCACCCATAAGGCTCGCTAGACTTACCGCATGGCTGAAAAACACGAACTCCGCGATAAAGGGCTACGCCTTACTCCACAACGTGAACTCGTACTTGCTGCAGTTCGCGCACTCGGACATGCCACTCCCGATGAAGTCGCTGAGAAAGTTCGCGAAACCCATCCCGGCATCAACCTCTCAACTGTTTATCGCAACCTAGAAACACTCGAGAACGTTGGCTTTGTTCAGCACTCACATTTAGGTCATGGTGGAGTTCGCTACTCCGCAGCTACCGAAGATATTCATGCCCATCTCATTTGCGAACATTGCGGCACCATCATCGAAGTCCCAATTGAAGCCACAGCGCCCCTGACGCAATCCATGCTCGATGATTACGGCTTTCATACCGATGTCGCCCACTTGGCAATTGCCGGTCGCTGCGAAAGTTGCTTTATCAAGCCCTAAACTCATCACATGAGTGCAGTGATAGTGGAAGAGGGCCCGGACAAGGGCGCTATCTGGCACTTTGCCCAACCTAATCACGAACAACGTGCACTCTTTAGCGGCACAGCATGGGCAGATTTATCGCACCGCGGAATCATTTCAATTACTGGCGCAGATCGCCTGACCTGGTTGCATGCACTTACTACCCAGCATTTAGAGAAGCTCACACCTGGTCAATGGATCGATGCGCTCATTCTCGATCCCAATGGTCGAATCGAAGACCAGCTCTATCTCGTCGATGATGGCACCACAACTTTTATTCATACCGAAGCGCAGCGAGTCGAACCACTTCTTGCGTATCTAGAAAAAATGAAATTCATGCTTCGCGTTGAAGTAAAAGATGAGCGCGGAAATTACTCGCTGCTTCGCGCGCCAGGATTACCAGACCAATTTGGTGGGCCCTTTGCAATTGTCCCTCAGAACGAAGTTGCAGATGTCATTGCCGCATTTAAGCAATCCAATATGCAGATCGGAACTTGGGCGCTGGAAGCAGAACGAGTTGCCGCGGGGAGACCACGACTTTTGATGGATATTGATTACAAAACAATTCCGAATGAGATTGGTGTATTAAACAAAGCGGTTCACATGAACAAAGGCTGTTATCGCGGCCAAGAGACTGTTGCCAAAGTTTTTAACCTTGGCGCTCCACCTCGTCGACTGGTGCTTCTTAATCTCGATGGATCTGTTGTGACCATGCCCAACCACGGCGATGAAATAACTTTGGATGGAAAAGTTGTGGGCACTATTGGTTCCGTTGCGCGGCACCATGAATTAGGGCCAATTGCCTTGGCGCTCATAAAGCGTACTGTTCCGGTTGATGCGGTCTTGGATTCAGTGGGAGTCAGCGCGACTCAAGAAGCGCTGGTTTAATAGATAAGAGCTTGTACGTTATCGCCCGCAATTTCTTCCACGAAGGAAGCAGCACCAGCTATGTGGACTCCAGGAATTAAATCCGATTCTTTAATGTCACGTCGCTTGGCACATTGAGTGCACAAAGTAATTGATCCGCCCGCAAGAATTGCATCACGCATTTCGGCCAGATTTGCAGAATGTTCCAAGACGAATTCTTCGGCTTTGCCAGGCACTGCAAACCAAGAAGCCTCACCAGTCAGCCAGAGAGAGACGTCTAGGCCAGATGCGATCGCGGTGGCGGCGACCGTAAATGCCTGAGCACAGCGCTCGGCATCGCTCTGCGCGCTTGCTACTTTGATGACAAGTTTCTTACTCACAAGGCTCACGATACCCTTTACGCATGGAAGCGCTCACAACCTATTTATTAATCGCCTCCGCATTTCTCATTGGAATCTACCTCCTCCTCAAAGGGGTTGCAGGTATGCGTCGCAATTGGAGTGAATAAATGGTTTTCACTATCCCCGAAGGTCTCCACGAAGATCTCTATCCATTGGCATGGATTGTCGGAACTTGGCGAGGCAAAGGTCGCGGAGAATATCCAGGCTCAGAGCCATTCGAATTCGCGCAAGAAGTTTCCTTCAATCACGACGGACGAAACTTTCTTAATTACTTTTCACGATCATGGATTATTGCCCCGGGCACTGGAGAGATCATTCGCCCTGCTGCATCAGAAGTTGGTTATTGGCGCCCAAAGCCAAATAACGTGCTCGAAGTTGTTCTCGCCCATAACACAGGTATTACCGAAGGATGGCTCGGAGTTATCGATGGTCCTAAAATTCAATTAGTAATGGATCAGGGTTACTCCACACCGAGCGCGAAAGTTGTTACTGGTGGATCGCGCCTCTACGGTCTAGTTGAAGGCGAACTCTTTAGCGCATATGACATGGCAGCTGAAGGACAAGTCTTACAATCACATATTTGGTCGAGTTTGGAACGCCAAACAAATGAGTAATTTCCAAGGTGAAGTATTAGCAGAGCTAGTGCGCAATGGACTTGTGGAGTCAGTTCACTCTGGCCATCTTGTAATGCTTAACAGTGATGGGTCTATTTATAAATCCAAAGGCGCAGTAGAAATGCCGATCTTCCCACGGTCGACAGTGAAATCTTTCCAAGCATCCGCGATGGTACGTAGTGGCCTCAAGCTAGAGCCACGTTTGTTGGCACTTGTTGCATCTAGTCATTCTGGCGCGAAAGTCCACCAAGATGGCGTGCTGGAAATTCTTGCACTCCACAATTTATCTGAATCTGATTTGCAGAATATGTTGGATAAGCCACTGGGTACTGCCGAGCGCGAAGCTTGGGGAGATAGAGCGCCCACTCGATTAGCAATGAATTGTTCGGGCAAGCATGCCGGAATGCTTGCGACGTGCGCAATTAATGGCTGGGATACAAAGACCTATCTAGAGCAGTCACATCCNCTCCAACAAGCCGTATTAAAAGAGATTGAAGCGTGCTCATCGGAGAGCGTTGCGAATAAGACATTTGATGGTTGTGGTGCGCCGCTATTTGCAATTAGCACTATGGGACTTGCGCGGGCGATCCACAAGATCACCACTTCGAGTGATCCTGTGCATCAAGAAGTCCTTGCCGCACACTACTTATTCCCGGAAATGATCGGTGGCGAAGGTCGACTCAATACTCGCATGATGCAAGCAATTCCTGGCCTCATGATGAAAGATGGAATGGAAGCGGTACTTGTGTCATCTCTTCGCGATGGACGTACTTTGGTCATGAAAATTTCAGATGGTTCGCTGCGCGCCGCCGGACTAATTGCGCAAGCTGCATTTGCTGAGTGGGATGTAAACACAACTGATGAATCAGTGAAGATATTTGGTGGCTCTGAAGTCGTTGGTGGAATTCGGGCCACGCTATGAAAGGCCGGATCGCCACCTTGATGGTTCACACCTCGCCGCTAGAACAAGCAGGCACGGGTGATGCTGGTGGCATGAATATTTATGTTGTAGAAAATGCACTAAAGATGGCACAAGCAGGTGTCGAAGTAGACATTTTTACTCGTGCTAACAAGCCAGGACTTCCTGATTCGGTAAAGCTTGCCGATGGCGTGACGGTGCGACACCTAGAAGCAGGTCCGTTTGGTTCACTCTCGAAAGAGGAGATCCCATCCCAAATTGGCGCGCTGACATCGGCTTTTATGCATTTCCATGACGGCAAAGTCGAAAACTATTACGACATCATTCACTCGCATTATTGGATTAGTGGACAGCTCGGCTGGATGATTGCAGAACGCACTGGTATTCCTTTGGTGCACACCATGCACACCATGGCAAAAGTAAAAAATCTGAATTTGGCAGAAGGCGAAAAGCCAGAACCACTGACTCGCGCAGTCGGTGAAGAACAAGTTGTGCAAGCCGCTAGTGCCCTGATCGCAAATACTGATGCAGAAGCAGCGTCACTAGTTTCTCTTTACGATGCCTGTCCCGACAATGTTCATGTGGTAACTCCAGGCGTTGATCTTCAACGTTTTACACCGGGCCACGGAAAATCTGCCGCCCGAGAAAAATTGTCCATAGCTCCTGATGCACTCATGCTTACCTTTGTTGGCCGAATTCAACCTCACAAAGGTCCAGAAGTATTAGTGCGTGCGATTGCAGAAATGGTTTCGCATTCACCACACCTTCGGGCAAAACTCGCGCTGGTCATCATGGGTGGCGCTTCTGGCGGATCATTTGATGAACCCATGCGCCTCAAGGGCTTATCCGAGTTTCTTGGAATTGCCGACATCGTTCACTTTATGCCACCAGCACCTCGGGAAGAATTACCGGATTGGTATCGCGCATCGGATCTAGTGTGCGTGCCCTCCTATTCTGAAAGCTTTGGATTAGTAGCACTAGAAGCACAGGCATGTGGAACACCTGTCGTAGCAAGCGCAGTCGGAGGATTGCGTACCGCTATAGCTGATGGAATTTCAGGTTCACTTGTTGATGGCCATGATCCCAAAGCCTGGTCCGCCGTACTCTCTCGATTGCTTGCAGAACCACAACGACGAATTAATTTATCTCTGGGTGCAATTGACCACGCTTCTCACTTTGGGTGGGAGAGCACTGCGCGTCGCACACTTGATGTTTACGACGAAGTAATTTCCAAGCCTAAGGGCAAGACTCTCTGGGTGGCGCAGTAGTGCTTGATCCTAAGATCGTTCTGGAAGAGTTCTTTGATTCGCACGACATAGATTACGAGCGAGCCGATGAGAAAACTTTCATGGTCACACTTCCTGGCGAGAAAAAACTGCAGACCCATTGCGCTCTCATCGTTGGCGATCATTCACTTTCAATTAACGCATTTGTCATTCGCAAGCCCGATGAGAATATTGCTGCTGTGCACGAATGGTTGTTGACTAAGAACGCTTTGATGTATGCAGTGGCCTATGCCATCAACGAATTGGGTGATATTTATTTAGTGGGCCGCTTGCCTCTCACGGCGGTGAGCGATCAAGAGATCGATCGCATCCTTGGCGCAGTATTGCAATATTCAGATTCTTCCTTTAATCCGCTACTTGAATTGGGATTTTCTTCTGCAATTCGCCGCGAATGGGCTTGGCGGGTATCTCGCGGAGAATCACTCGCTAATCTCAAAGCATTTGAACACATTATTTAATTACTCACTTCTAGTTTATGATTGATCCATGACTTACTCACTGATCCTTTTGCGCCATGGCGAGAGCGAATGGAATGCGCTTAATCTCTTTACGGGATGGGTCGATGTTCGACTCTCGGAAAAAGGTGAGGCCGAAGCCAAGCGCGGTGGCGAGATGCTTACCGAGCGCGGCCTTCTTCCTGATGTAGTCCATACTTCACTTTTGCGTCGTGCAATCCATACCTCTCAGCTCGCACTCGATGTCGCTGATCGCCATTGGATTCCGGTCCGTCGTTCGTGGCGCCTCAATGAACGCCATTATGGCGCGCTCCAAGGCAAAGATAAGAAAGAGACGCTTGCCCAATATGGCGAAGAACAATTCCAATTGTGGCGTCGATCATTTGATGTGCCACCACCACCTATTGATGATGCCGATAAATATTCTCAATCTGGTGATGCTCGTTATGCAGATCTCGGTGCGGCAATGCCAAAGACCGAATGCCTCAAGGATGTTATTACTCGCATGATTCCATATTGGGATGAAGCGATTGTTCCTGATCTCAAAGCTAACCAGACTGTTCTCGTCACTGCACACGGCAATTCATTACGCGCACTTGTAAAGCACCTTGATGGAATATCCGATGCCGATATTGCGGGACTTAATATTCCGACAGGTATTCCACTTCTCTACACATTGGATGCAAATCTCAAGCCACTCGTTAAAGGCGGCGAGTATTTAGATCCAGCTGCCGCAAAGGCAGCAATCGAAGCTGTTGCAAATCAAGGTAAGAAGTAAAACTTACTCAGCAGATTTAGCGTATTCGCCTGTCACTAAGAAGTAGACGCGGCGAGAGATCGATACTGCGTGGTCTGCACAACGCTCGTAGTAACGACCGAGAAGTGTCATATCGATTGCAGTTTCAATTCCATGAGCCCAATTATCATCAAGTAGAGTCGAAATTAAAGTACGGTGCAATTTATCCATCTCGTCATCATCGCTCTCAATTTCAAGGGCGCGAACGATGTCACGGTGTTCCATGACTACAGATAATTTTTCAATGAGTTGAGAAGCGACGCGGCCCATATCAGTAATAATGGGAACGAGTTCAGCAGGTACTGCAATATTGGGATAACGCATACGAGCTTGCTTTGCGATGTGGTGAGCGAGGTCACCCATACGCTCAAGATCTGCGCTCATGCGAAGGGAGGTAACAAGTGTTCGTAGGTCAGAGGCAACCGGTTGTTGGCGGGCCATCAAATTTATTGTGCGAGCATCGAGGTCGTGCTGGATGCTGTCGATCACGGAGTCATCCGAGATTACGGTCTCAGCCAAAGTGAGATCGGGAGTCAAGAGTGCTGTGGTTGCGCGCTCCATTGCAGTCTTAACCAGTGAAGCCATCTGAAGCAGGCTCTGGCTAATACCATCTAATTCTTCGTGAAAGGCGTCGCGCATACCCCAAAGTTTAATGGGTCTGACGGGGCGTAAAGGTGAGAAGAATGAACAGGTCTTAAACAAATAGCGAAGATTTGGGATTTTCTGGCCTAATAGGGCTATTCGGTAGTGACTCTTAGAACAGACTCCTACGATTGGGTTATGTCACTCTTTAAGAGATCTGCGGAAACGCCGAAAACTCTTGCGCAGAGACCGCTCATCAGCCCGGAGCTACTAGACCTATTGGAAGCTTTTGACGCCGAAAGTATGGTCATCTCAACTAGCGATGTCGCTCTTTTTATTTCTGAAGGAATATCTACTTTTAATATTTTGCGCGATCAGCGGCTTATTTCAGAACCGTTACTGCAGCTTGTTCGAGCTGTTCGTCGCAGTGGAGTTTCGGAAGAGGCAACTCTTGAATTACCGAGAGGACCTATCGGAAGTGGAATGCATGACCTCTTCGTCAAAGTTTCAAAGCTTGGATCTGACGGCCTGGTATCAATTCTCATCTTTGATGATAGCGAAATGCGCAGACTGGACTCAATTCGCCGAGATTTCGTTGCAAATATTTCTCACGAACTTAAGACTCCGATTGGCGCACTTTCCATTCTCTCTGAAGCTGTCTTAGGCGCAAGTGATGACCCCGTTGCTGTCGTTAGATTTGCAAATCGGATGCAAACTGAAGCAAAAAGACTCTCAGATTTAGTTCAAGAGATTATTAATTTATCTCGATTACAAGATGACGATCCGCTAAAAAATGGTTCTATCTTTTCGATAGCAGATTGCGCTCAGGAAGCGATTGATCAAGTTCGGCTAAGTGCTGATGCTAGAAATATTGAAATAATCTTCAACTCTAATTGTGATTCATTAATTCAAGGTGACCGAATCCAAATAACAATGGCGATTCATAACTTGATTGAAAATGCCATTAACTACAGTCCCGAGGGAACTCGAGTGGCAGTAACCATTCGCGATGGTGGCGAATTGTGCGAGCTCTCAGTCTCTGACCAAGGTATTGGTATTCCTGAAAAAGATCTTGAGCGCATATTTGAACGCTTCTATCGAGTCGATCCCGCTCGCTCGCGCGTGACTGGTGGAACTGGACTTGGGCTATCGATTGTTAAACACATCATCACCAACCATGGTGGAGATGTCTCGGTCTGGAGCGTTGAGAACGCTGGCACAACTTTCACAATCCGAATTCCACACTCTGATTCCCAATCACCATCGGAAGGCAATTAATCACATGGTAAAAATACTCGCAGTAGAAGATGAAGCATCTTTCTCCGATGCCCTTTCCTATCTTCTTGGCCGCGAAGGCTTCGAAGTTATCGTCGCCGACACGGGTTCTGCTGCAGTAGAGATTTTTGAGCGCCAAGGCGCTGATTTGATTCTGCTCGACCTGATGTTGCCCGGGTTATCTGGCACTGAGGTCTGCCGTCAGATTCGCGCTAAATCAAATGTTCCAATCATCATGCTGACTGCTAAGGACTCGGAAGTCGATAAAGTCGTGGGACTTGAACTCGGCGCCGATGATTACGTCACCAAGCCATATTCTTCTCGTGAATTAGTAGCTCGCATACGCGCAGTACTTCGCCGTCGTGGTGAGGCAACCGAAGAAGTATTTGACGGAATTCTCGAGGCCGGGCCAGTTCGCCTCGATGTTGAGCGCCATATTGTGACGATTAATAATGAATCTGTGGCATTCCCACTGAAAGAGTTTGAGCTCCTTGAGTTCCTAATGCGTAATTCAGGTCGCGTGCTTACTCGCACCCAGCTCATCGACCGCGTCTGGGGCAGCGATTACTTCGGTGATACCAAGACGCTGGATGTTCACGTCAAGCGCCTTCGCGCAAAGATTGAAAAAGNCCCCGCCAATCCGGTTTTTATCCAGACTGTGCGAGGCCTTGGTTATAAATTCGAGAACTAAATTTTATTTAGTGATCCCAGCGTAAACACCTGACTGCTCGACAACAAGTGCATCGAGCTTTACTGGTGCTGCTTTACCAAAAGTAATTTCAACTGGAACTCGCTGNCCCGCCACTTTATTAACTCCGGCAATGATGGATGAAGCATTAGCAGAATCGCCACCGAAAATTACTGGTGCGTTTTGGGCTAATGGGAGCGGGGCGCCAGTTATAGGAGCGGCAACGCCACCGACAGCGATGCTTACGATGGAATCTGCATCTGCCGCAGAATTAACAATGGTGCCTACTAATACTGCGGAGCCATCTGGTTGCGAAACTAGCAATAGTCCACGAATTGCAACTGAACCAGAATCTTTTTCGACACCATCGGTAACTTGCTTGATCTGCGAAGTCGGGGAGTCCTTACCGGTTGAGCAACTTGTCAAGAGCAATGAGGAAAAAATAATGGCCAAAGTAGGCATGAAATAAGGGTTTTTTCGATTTTTTGATGGCATGGATGAATGGTATCCTTAGCTCCTATCGAAAGGCCACATTGATGTCATTTAAGGTCGGCGAAACCGTTGTATATCCTCATCACGGAGCGGCTCTCATTGAAGCTATTGAGACCCGGACCATTAAAGGCGAAGAAAAAATCTATCTAGTTCTCAATGTGAAGCAAGGCGATCTCACAGTTCGAGTTCCTGCTGAAAATATCGATCTTGTTGGCGTCCGTGACGTTGTTGATAGCGCTGGTCTTGACCGCGTATTTAACGTACTCCGTCAGCCATATACCGAAGAGCCAACCAACTGGTCTCGTCGCTACAAGGCAAATGTTGAGAAGCTCGCTTCTGGCGATGTCATCAAAGTTGCTGAAGTTGTACGCGATCTCTATCGTCGCGATCTTGATCGTGGTCTCTCAGCTGGCGAAAAGCGCATGCTTGCAAAGGCGAAGCAGATCTTGGTCTCAGAGCTCGCACTTGCCGAGCGCACAGATGAGACAGCTGCCGGCGTCATGCTTGACGAGGTTCTCGCTTCCTAATCGGTTCTTAGTTGAATCGAGATGAAGTAAAAAATGATTAATAAGACCGCAGTTATCATTCCTGCGGCAGGCAGTGGCGAGCGACTTGGCGCCACAATCCCCAAAGCACTCGTGCAGCTAGTCGGTCGTACTTTGGTCGAACACGCTGTAGCAAACCTGGCACCCATCGCCACTCAAATCATTATTGCTGCTCCAAGTGGTTATGAATCTCAATTTTCCGCACTCTTTGGCGAGACTGTTGATGTTGTTACGGGCGGAGCTACTCGCACCCAATCGGTAAAAGCTGCACTTGCCAAAATTAATGACGAAATTGAATTTGTTCTTGTTCACGACGCTGCCCGTTCATTAGCTTCAACCGATTTGGCCTCACGGGTAATCGCAGAACTCGCCGCTGGTGAGCTCGCAGTAATTCCTGGACTGGCCGTAGTCGATACTGTTAAGACTGTCGATCATCAGGGTTACGTCACAAATACACCTGATCGCGCGCATCTTCGCGCAGTGCAGACGCCACAAGGTTTCGACAAGACCGCGCTGATGAGAGCGCATCAAGCCGGAATTGAAGCTACCGATGATGCCGCCCTCATTGAATCGATCGGTGGGAATGTAAAAGTAATTGCTGGTGAAGAGCGCGCATTTAAAATCACAACGAAAGATGATTTAGCAAAAGCTCACCGTCTCCTACTTCCAGATTCATCATCCGATATTCGCGTGGGCATTGGCACCGATTCACATGCATTTTCTTCAGATGAGCTACGACCATTGTGGCTCGCTGGTCTGCATTGGCCAGGNGTTGTGGGAGTTGATGGACATAGCGATGGCGATGTTGCGGCACATGCAATCTGCGATGCACTTCTTGCGGCATGCAGTCTCGGTGATTTAGGTTCCAATTTCGGAGAATCAGAGCCAGAGTATGCAAATGCAGCTGGTGAAAAGTTATTGAAAGAGACGCTCCATCGTGTGAGCACTGCTGGTTATGAAATCCAAAATGTTTCTGTTCAAATTGTTGGTAATAAGCCAAAGATTGGGCCACGTCGCTCTGAGGCTATAGCTGCGCTCTCTTCTGCTTTAGGTGGCGTATCGGTATCAGTATCTGCCACAACTACTGATGGCCTTGGATTTACTGGCGAAGGTAAGGGAATTTCGGCAATCGCTAGCGCGCTCGTGGTTAAGCGTTAATTTAAGTAAAGATAAGATTCTCCCTATGTCCTCAAACCTAAGCCTCTACAACACTGCAGATCGTAAGATCTCAGCGTTCAAGCCATTGGTTCCAGGCAAAGTCGGCATTTATCTTTGTGGTGCAACCGTTCAAGCACCGCCACATATCGGCCATATCCGAAGTGGCGTTAACTTCGACATTCTTCGTCGATGGTTAAGTGTTTCTGGCTTTGATGTCACCTTTATTCGAAACGTGACAGATATCGATGACAAGATTTTGCACAAAGCAGTCCACGAAGAAATTCCATGGTGGGCAGTTGCAATGAAATATGAGCGCGCTTTTAGTGATGCTTATGCCGCCCTCAATGTTCTACCGCCGACATACGAGCCCCGTGCTACTGGCCATGTCACTCAGATGATTCAACTTATGCAGATTCTCATCGAGAACGGCGCTGCATATGCACCGGGCAATGGTGATGTTTATTTAGAAGTCCGCAAATTAAAGTCATATCTCACTCTTTCTAATCAGAAGCTGGATGATCTCCAATCTGCCGATGATGCCGATCTGACCCACAAGCGCGATCCACGTGACTTTGCATTATGGAAAGCCGCGAAAGCTGGCGATCCTTCATGGCCAACTCCGTGGGGAGCGGGTCGCCCAGGATGGCACCTTGAGTGCTCGGCAATGGCTCAGGCCTACCTCGGTGAATCATTTGATATTCACGGTGGTGGTCTTGATTTAATTTTCCCCCATCACGAAAACGAAATTGCCCAATCAGAGGCCGCCGGTTGGGGCTTTGCAAATATTTGGATGCACAATGCATGGGTCACTACATCGGGCGAGAAAATGTCGAAGTCACTCGGCAATTCATTGCAGGTGCAAGAACTACTTAAGCGAGTTCGCGGAATTGAATTGCGTTGGTATTTAGGAAGCGCCCACTATCGCTCGATGCTGGAGTTCTCCTTCGAAGCGCTGGAAGAGTCATCCATTAACTTCCGCCGGATCGAAGCATTCCTTGGCCGCGCTCGTTCGCTCCTTGGTTTTGATATTGCCACATCTATTAATCCCGCCTTTGCAAAGGCGATGAATGATGATCTCGCTGTCCCACAATCACTTGCTCTGATCTCCGAGTGGGTCAAAGATGGCAACAACGCCATCACCAATAAGGATTTAAAGACTCTCTCCCAAGCAGCATCAGATGTTCGTGGCGCACTAGCCGTCCTTGGGTGCGATCCGGAAGATCTTGCATTTGCTACTTCTGGTGGGATAACCAGCGATGTACTCGATGGGTTAATTGGTCTGGCGCTAGAGCAACGCACTGCTGCTCGCGCTCGGAAAGATTTTGCCGCTAGCGATGCGATTCGCGATCAGCTAGCTGCACTAGGAATTTCAATTGAAGACACTGCCGATGGCCCACGATGGACTGTTGCTAACGAAACGAGTAAGTAATGCGTCCAGGAAGAAAACGTCGAGAAGCAGAAGCAGCGGCCCAAAGCCGTCCAGCACGTCCAGCAGGCGCAGGGGCCAATCGAGGTCGTCGCCCAGAATCACGGATGGAGACTCGCGCCAGCTCTGATGCGGTAGCAGGACGTAACTCAGTTGTTGAAGCGCTGCGTGCAAAAATTCCTGCGAAGGAATTATTAATTGCAGAGCGGGCCGAAATCGATGAGCGCATGACAGAAGCGCTACGTCTAGCCAAGAATCAAGACCTAGTCATTAAGGAAGTTCCGCGCGGAACGCTCGATGGCGTTACTGGTACTACTACCCACCAAGGTATCGCACTGATAATTAAGCCATTTGGTTATAAGGATTTCGCTGCAATGCTTTCAGCTGCTAAATCACCAGGGCTAATCATTGGACTCGATGGAGTCACTGACCCACATAACCTCGGAGCAATTGTTCGTTCTGCTGCTGCCTTTGGTGCAGATGGAGTTGTTATTCCAGAACGTCGCAACGCGGCGATGACCGGATCTGCCTGGAAATCTTCCGCAGGCGCAGCAGCTCGACTACCAATCTCCCAGGTCACCAACTTAGTTCGTTCGATTGAGGATGCTAAGAAAGCTGGGTACTTCGTAGTGGGCCTAGATGCCGATGGTGATCAATCACTTCCAGGATTTACTTTGGCTGAAGAGCCGGTTTATCTCATCGTGGGTAGCGAAGGAAAAGGTATTTCGCGGCTAGCTCGTGAGAAGTGTGATCTCATACTTTCTATCCCCATGCAATCCGATGTTGAATCACTTAACGCCAGCGTTGCAACTGCAATCTCGCTCTATTGGATTTCAGAGAAGCGCGCACTAGCTGCGGAGTAAAATCACTATGGCTACCTACACTCGATATATCGCACTCGGTGATTCTTTTACCGAAGGAATGTGTGATGAGTTCGTAGGTAGTGAATACCGGGGATGGGCCGATCGCTTAGCCGATGTCATGGCATCGCAAACTTCTGGATTTACCTATGCAAATCTGGCAGTGCGCGGAAAATTAATTAAGCAAGTAATGGATGATCAGATTCCACTGGTTGCCCAATATGTGACTGGCCCGGAGACCCTCATTACCTTTCACGCCGGCGCTAACGATGTGCTTCGTCCTAACTACAAATCAGAAGTAGCTTTAGCTCAATATCGCCAAGCCGTTCAAACTTTGACGGCAACTGGCGCAACAGTTGCAGTTTTCACTGTTATTGAAGCCGTTGATGGGAAAGGCAAAACAGCTGATCTCTGGACTGCTCGCTTCTCTGATTTCAATGTCAATGTGCGAGCAGTTGCAAAAGAGTTCGGTGCAATATTGATCGAAGCGCAGATGGCGCCATGGCTTGCCGATCGTCGCTTTCTTGCCGTCGATCGCCTGCACCTCAATAAAGAGGGCCACATCAGAATGGCCAATGCGCTTCAAGAACTATTTGATCTACCTTTTGATCCAGCGTGGAGAATCCCATTGCCGGCAGCTAAGAAAAAGAGCTGGTTGCGTAAGCGCTATGAAGGTCTACGTTGGCTAATTACCTTTGTTATTCCCTGGGCGTGGCGGCGTATTCGCGGCCGATCATCTGGTGATGGACGTAGCCCTAAATTCCCAGTCCCGGTGAAGTGGCCTATTAATTAATTACTTAGATTCGGCAACAAGAATTCGCTTTAATAATTCCAAATTCTCCACACAGCGACCGGCTCCATTGACCACTGTATACAGTGGATCTTCGGCCACAGCGACGGGCATTCCTGTCTCATGACGCAATCGTTCAGAGAGACCATGTAATAGCGCTCCTCCACCGGCAAGCATGATTCCATTTCGCGAAAGATCAGCGACCAAGTCTGGAGGAGTTTCATCCAAAGTAGCTTTGATCGCACCAACAATTTTAGATATTTGATCTTCAATCGCATCACGAATTTCTTTAGCGCTCACCATTAAATCTTTAGGCAGGCCAGAGACTAAATCGCGACCTCGAATTCGTGCATCAGTCTCAGCCGGAGTCCGAAATGCCGACCCAATAGCCATCTTTAATTCTTCGGCAGTGCGCTCTCCAATAAGAAGTGAATAATGATTTTTGATATAGGAAACGATTGATGCATCGATTGCATCACCGCCAATTCGGATAGATCGAGAAGTTACTATTCCGCCAAGTGAAATTACAGCCACATCCGTCGTTCCACCGCCAATATCAACAATCATCGACCCCATTGGTTCTTGGACGGGAAGCCCTGCGCCTATCGCAGCGGCCATTGGCTCTTCCATGATGTAGACCTTGCGAGCACCTGCTGCGTAAGCAGCATCTTTAATGGCACGATGTTCAACCGATGTCACTACTGGTGGAACAGCAACCACCACTGTGGGGCGAGATAAGACTCGACGCATTCCTGCTTGCTCCATAAATTGGCGGAGCATTTTCTGCGCTGTTTCAAAGTCAGCAACAACACCATCCTTGAGCGGGCGGATCGAGACTATGTGTTCTGGAGTGCGGCCAATCATTTTGCGCGCTTCGTGCCCAACTGAGATAACTGCGCCAGTTTCGGTATTCATCGTCAACACACTTGGCTCATTCAAGACAATCCCATGATGCGCTTTATAGACAACGGTATTTGCTGTCCCGATATCGATGGCGAGGTCATTGCCAAATGGATTGCGCATCTGACCTCGCCAACGTTGCGTACTTAAGGGAGCTCAATGTTAAGTCGCATGACACTCACAGCGGAAGGGCTGGCGGGNGATCAAAAGGGTGGTCTTTCATTCAATTCCTCGCCCTATTTATGCGTGATCCATCTCCTGATTACCCTCCGTTCACCCAAAGAGGCGAGAATTGGCCCATGGCTTCCCACCACTTTCCGCTTCTGGCGAGTAATCCGCGTGAGACCTTGGTCGACCGTGAATTGAGTTGGTTGGCTTTCAATGAGCGCGTGCTTGAATTGGCAGAAGATCCAGAAACCCCACTATTAGAGCGTTGCCGCTTCTTGGCAATCTTTTCATCAAATCTCGACGACTTTTACATGATTCGAGTTGCAACTCTTAAGCAAAAACTTGAGAACGGTTTTACAAAGGTAAACACTGCGGGATATTCNCCCGCCGAACTAATGACTGAGATATCTCAGAAGACGAAAGAATTAATCGATCGCCAAACCAAATGTTTCCATGATGTTTTAATTCCCAATCTTCAAAATGTCGGAATTGAATTAGTGAAGTGGCAAGACCTCAATGATAACGAGCTTGCCTACGTCAATCGATTTTTTCACGAGAAGATTTTTCCTGTACTCACTCCACTTGCAGTAGATCCTTCGCACCCATTCCCATATATTTCGGGCCTCTCACTCAACCTTGCAGTCGTTGTGCAGAAACCAGATACAGAGGAAGAACTCTTCGCTCGCGTAAAGGTCCCCTCCAACCTCTCTCGCTTTGTCCTTACATCAAAGGAAGATCCACGTTACATCCCGATCGAACAAGTGATTGTCGCTAACCTCGAGCATCTCTTCCCGGGCATGCAGATCTTGAATTACTACAACTTCCGAATTACTCGCAATGCAGACCTTGAAATCGAAGAAGAGGAATCAGAAGACCTGCTCGCATCTATGGAGCAAGAATTGCTTCGCAGAAAGTTTGGCCCTCCGGTTCGCTTAGAAGTAGATAAAGATATCGACCCTGAGTTGTTGAAGACTTTGATGGAAGAACTCAGCATTAAGGAAGAGGACATCAGTCGTTATCCAGAGCCATTGGACTTGACGGGTCTTAGCCGGATCGCTGATATCGATAAACCTGCTCTCAAATATCCAGCGTTTAGAAATCAAGTGGCATGGGATATCCGAGATGTAGAGCCAGATTCACCAGAGGAATTCTTTGACGCGATCCGTCGTCGCGAATCAATCGTGNACCATCCCTATGAATCCTTTAATTCATCTGTGGTGCGCTTCTTGGAATCTGCTGCAGCAGATCCTCAAGTTCTTGCCATCAAGCAGACGCTTTACCGAACTTCTGGTGATTCCCCCATTGTTCAGGCGCTCATTGAAGCGGCAGAGGCCGGTAAGCAAGTCCTCGCAGTAATCGAAATTCGTGCTCGCTTTGATGAGCAAGCAAATGTGAAGTGGGCCAGAAAGTTGGAAGATGCTGGAGTTCACGTTGTATACGGTCTTGTTGGCTTTAAGACACATGCCAAACTTTCGCTAGTTGTACGAGATGAGCAAGGTGGAATTCGCCGTTATGTTCATATGGGCACCGGTAACTACAACCCTAAAACCGCAAGACTTTATGAAGATTTTGGCTTGCTCAGCGCAGATCCCGTTTTGGGAGATGACGTTAATAAACTCTTTAACCAGCTCTCCGGCTTTGCCCCTCAAACCTCATTCGAGCGTCTGCTTGTTGCGCCACGCACTATTCGCCCGGGATTGCTCGAGCGCATTAACCGTGAAATTGAAAACCATATCGCTGAAAAGCCCGCCTATATTCGTATGAAACTCAACTCCATTTTGGATGAAGAGTTTGTCGAGGCGCTCTATCGCGCTTCAAATATTGGAGTAAAGATTGATCTGGTTGTCCGTGGAATCTGCGCGGTACGAGCAGGAGTTCCGGGCTTATCTGAAAATATCAGCGCATATTCAGTCCTTGGGCGCTTCCTCGAGCACTCCCGAATTTTTCACTTTGCTAATGGTGGCGATGACGAACTGTGGATCGGTAGCGCAGATTTGATGCACCGAAATCTTGACCGCAGAGTCGAAGCGATGGTTCGTATTACTCAGACCGAACACAAGCGCCTGCTCTTGCGCGCACTCGATGGCTATGTCTCTCCTGAAACATCTTCTTGGCGAATGCTTCCGGATGGAAGATGGAATCGTGTAACTCATAGCGCCGATGGATCCAAGCTTCCAGATTTCCAGAGCCAGGCAATTGAGTGGTATCGAGCTAGAGGATGAGTGATGAGATGGTCTTAGCAATAGAAGCTGCCGGAACGATCCCATGGCGAATTAATGAAATTGGCGAAGTAGAAGTAGCTATCGTTCATCGTCCTCGCTACGACGATTGGTCATTCCCAAAGGGCAAGGTAGATCGTGGCGAAGAGATCATCGCTTGCGCCCATCGCGAGACGATGGAGGAGACTGGGTTTGATGCCAAGCTTGGAGTTTATATTGGGCAGATCGAATATTTCACGCCTGATGGTTTGAAGAAAGTTTCATACTGGGCGGCACAACTCAAAGATGGCCAACAAGAATTTAAATCAAACAGCGAAGTAGATCAACTACTTTGGGTTGAGATTGATACCGCCGAAGAGAAACTTACACGCGTTGGCGATCGTGAAATTTTGGTTAAGTTTGCAGATGCACCAATAGATACCACCCCACTTATTCTTCTACGTCACGCAAAAGCGCTCGTGAGAAGTGAATGGACCGGCGATGATGACGATCGCCCACTGGAAGGAATTGGCCAAGTACAGGCCCAGCGAATGCTCTCGATTTATCAGGCGTATGGGCTCACTGAAATTCACACATCAGATGCGATTCGTTGCTATGACACAGTCGCCGCCATGGCTCGTGCGCTCGGAATCGAGATGACGGTAACGCGCCACTTGAGCGAGACCACATTTAAGAAAAATAAAGATAAAGCGCTCGATTATGCGAAGGATTTGTCCGAAGCAGTCGCAGATCAGAAGCAGCCAATTTTGCTCTGTAGCCACAACCCGATTCTTCCAAGAGCGCTGGAGAGAATTACCAAGAAATCTGATGTGGAGTTACCGGAAGAGAAACTGCAACCGGGCGATGCCTGGGTTGTGCATATTCGCAAGAAAAAGGTGCATCAGATAGATCTAATTAAAGCGCCTTATTCCGGCACTAATTAAGCTTCCATCCAATCCATCCACTTAAGTACAACACCTTCGCGCAGCGCCCACGGACATATTTCCAACGCCTCTAAATCTAGATTTCGCATAACGCTCTCTGTAACAAATGCCCCGGCAACAATTTGGCGCGCACGGTTGGCAGAGACTCCCGGTAGCTCACTTCGCTCATCCAACGTCATCGTGGATAACTTGGTCGCGATCTTTCTGATTGCATCGGCTTTAATTACTTTTCCATTACCGCCATACCAATCTCCGCATAATCTAGCCAATGTGCGGAGCGTCTTGCTGGTAGCAATTGCACGATCTGATTCTTGATGATGTACAAGCGCCGGTAGGACTGATTCAAGCTGCGATTCAATATAGTCGCGAAGATTACGGACACTCTTATCAGTGTACGGATCGCCAATTAAATGGTTCTTAGTTAGGCGAGCAGCACCGAGCGGAAGTGATACCGCAACTTCAGGAGCTTCATCTACGCCAGATGCAATCTCTAACGACCCCCCACCAATGTCTACGACAAGAAGTCGTCCAGCCGACCAACCAAACCACCGCCGTGCTGCAAAGAAGGTCATCTTTGCTTCTTCTTCACCGGATAAAACTTGAAGATCAATTTCAAAATCCTTATTTATGGAGGCAATGATTTCGCCACCATTATTCGCCTCACGCAGCGCAGACGTTGCAAAAGGAAGGATCTCCTCAGTCTGGACGGCTCGGGCTTGAGTCGTCGCGTTGCGTATCGCCGTACGGAGTTTTTGAATTCCTTCCTCCGAAATATTGTTGGAGGAATCGAGAAAATCGGTGAGGCGAAGCTCTTCTTTGTAGTTGAAAGTTGGGTTTGGGCGGGCACCGGGATGGGTATCTACAACCTGAAGATGGATCGTATTTGATCCAACATCGAGAACTCCCAGGCGCATGAGCCGAACTTACTGGTTCTCTGGTGGATTTCTGCACATTTTTCTCATGCCATAATTAGCCCTTGCGTTTCTACGCCTCCCTAGCTCAGTGGTAGAGCATCCGCCTTGTAAGCGGAAGGTCGTCAGTTCAATCCTGACGGGGGGCTCCACCGAAAGTTCATTCATTTATCATCCGCCAGTATTCCGATCGATCGCCTTCTCTCTTCTTGCCGTGATCTAATCCAAGTATGTTTGCAAAACTCTCTAAAGATTTAGCCAAAAAGGGGCGCAGTAGTTCTGTCATTATCGTCGGCGGTGGAATTATCGGGACGATGCACGCCTGGTTAGCCCTTGAGGCTGGGCATGAAGTTACACATATTGAACGTGACATCCTCCCGCGCTCGGCATCGGTAAGAAATTTTGGTCTTGTTTGGGTAAGTGGTCGGGAAGCCGGGAAAGAACTCGACTTGGCAATTCGCGCTCGCGAATTATGGGGCGATATCGGATCGAGGGCCGAGATCGGATTTCGTGCCAACGGTTCATTGACTATCGCGACAAATGAAGAAGAGTGGGCAATTCTCCAAGAAGCAATCGAGATGCCAGATGCAAAAAAGCGGGGCTTTGAATTATTAACTCGAGATCATGTTCACTCGCTCGAGCCGGTACTAGCGGGAGATTATTTCGGGGCGCTGCGATGCACACTAGATGCCGCAGTCGAACCCCCGTTTCTCTTGGCAGGACTTCGCCGCGAAATGGCGAAGAATTCTAAATACACCTGGGTTCCCGGATGTGAAATTGTTAAATATAAGGTGCGTGAATCTGGACATTCAGTAAAGAGCTCTGACGGACAAAAGTTCTCGGCCGATCGAATAGTTTTTGTGCCCGGATCAGAACATAAGGGATTTCTCGCTGACTATTTTGAGGGTGCACCAATTCGACGCGTGCGTCTTCAAATGGGAGCGACCGTCCCACTTGCACAGAGATTGAGCCATTCAATTGCGGATGGAGATTCCTTGCGGTATTACCCTGCTTTTAAAAATCTTTCACTTCACACACTTCCATCACAAAGTGAAGTCGCAACGGCACTAAAAATGCAATTGCTCTTGGTGCAACGTGCTGATGGGTCATGCACCATTGGCGATACCCATGAATATGACGAACCCTTCGATCATGAATTGGCCGAAGCTCCCTACGAACATCTTCGTAGTGTTATCACCAAGATCTTTGGAGTCGAAGCACCACAGATTGAGCGCCGTTGGGACGGGGTTTATAGCCAATCAACCAGTAAAGATATCTATTTCCGTAAGGAAATTGAACCTGGAGCAGTCATAGTGACTGGCGGGGGNGGACGAGGAAATTCTCTCGCACCAGCAATTGCAGAGGAGACAATTCGTTCGTGGCAAAAATAAAATTGGCGGTATTTGATGTTGCAGGTACGACCGCAAAAGACGATGGTCTCGTCGTCCAAGCATTTCAAGATGCAATCAGTGCGGGCGGGNATAGCGGAATCCAAATTGAAGAGATGACTAAATATGTGAATGCCACGATGGGTCAGCGCAAAATAGATGTATTTCTTCATCTCTCAGTTGGCAATGAAACCAAGGCGCAGGCAATGCATGAAGATTTTATTGACGCTTATAACTCACTGATTACCCGTGGATTACTTGAGGAGTTTGCAGGAATTCCAGAATTCTTTCGCCAACTTCATGAGGCTGGAATTGGAATCGCTTTGACCACTGGTTTTCCGCGTGAAATTCTCAACCGAATTATCGAGTCACTCAATTGGGGCGATTTCATCGATGTATCTGTAGCTGCTAGCGAAGTGCCTTATGGTCGTCCAGCCCCAGATATGGTTTTACGCTCTATGGAGCTCTACTCAGAGAAATGTGGTGAGGTTCTTTCCCCACTAGATGTTGCCGTCATCGGTGACACCCCATCAGATATGGGTAGCGGGCAATTTGCCCATGCAGCATTTGTTATCGGCGTAACAAGTGGGAATTCATCGCAGGATGAACTCTTCAGTGCTGGAGCTACGCAAGTTTTGCCATTCGCAACACAATTGTTAGATGTTGTTAACTAAATAAATGCTTTGCGTCAATGTTGGCTCTGACTATTAACCAAACTGTCAGCAAAAAACCCCCGAGTAAATATTTTCTGTCCACATTTCAAGTATTTGATTCGACTACCGATCCTAAAGGGGGATATATATGCGTAAGCGCATTCTCGGTGGAGTAATTGCGGCCACAATGGCAGCAACTTCACTAATCGCAACATCTGCTTCATCTCAAGCAGCAGTGGATTACTCAAAGTGCACATCTCTTAAAGAGTGTGGCGGCATAGATGCACTAGTTGCAGCTGCTAAGAAAGAAGGAAAGCTCAACGTCATCACCCTTCCTCGTGACTGGGCTAACTATGGCGAAGCTATGGATTTATTCACCAAGGCTTTCGGCATCAAGATCACAGATGACAATCCAGATGGTTCATCTGCTTATGAAATTCAGACAGTCAAGACAGCTCCAAAGTCAAAGATTCCTGATGCAGTCGATGTCGGTATCACCTACGGCGCAGATAACATCAATCTCTTTGCTCCTTACAAGGTAGCTGCTTGGAACGATATTGCGTCACAATGGAAGGATCCAGCAGGTCGTTGGACCGGCGATTACTACGGTCAGATCGCGCTTTCATATGACACCTCAATCTCGAAGGCACCAAAGTCATTCTCAGATCTCAAAGATCCTGCGTTTAAGAACATGGTAGCTATCGGTGGAGATCCAACAGGCGCACAAGAGGCGCTTATGTCTGTCTTCGCAGCCAACCAGGCATCAGGTGGTTCAGCCTCTGATGTTCAAAAGGGAATTGATTACTTCAAGTCTCTTAAGGATTCTGGAAACTTTGTCACAGCACTTGCTAACGGACAAAACTTCCTCGCTGGAGCCTACAAAGTCTCATTTAGCTGGGACTTCAACGGTCCTGGTGCAATTGCGACTGCTGCAAAGGCCGGAAAGACAATCAAGTACGTCATTCCATCAGATGCAGTAATCAAGGGAACTCCTTACATCATGGCAATTCCTTTCAATGCTCCACACCCAGCGGCAGCTCGCCTCTGGACAGAGTTCTTGTTCTCACAGGCAAAGGGCGTTTCATCTAAGGATGTAAATGTAGCATTCCTCAAGGGCAAGACAGGTTCACAGATCTTCTCATCCATCATGGGTGGACAGAACATTTGGATCTCTGGTGCAGCTCACCCAATTACAGAAGATGCAATGCGCAAGAAGGGTCTCGCAATCAATCCTCCAGCAGGATTTGAGACACCAAAGGGTGCAGCAGTAGTTCAGCCAACACCTGATCAACAAACTGCAGCAAAGACACTCCTTAAGGCCCAATGGCCTGCAATTGCTGGAAACTAATTAGTAGACAAATTAGTTAAAGCATATAAATGACAAATTCGAGTGTGATTGGTTCTCTTGAGGGAGAGAGCCGTCGCACTCGAATTTCATTCTCTGGAAGTGCACTTCTCCCATTTTTCGCATTTACTGGCTTCTTTCTTATCTGGCCTATTATCGCCGTAACTTTGCGATCACTCAAGGGAAATGATGGACAGTGGACTATCTCGAATTATCAAACTATTACTCATGGTTCATATCTTCACGCCTTTATAACGAGTATCAAGCTAGCTCTTACAACTGCAGCCATCGGTTCATTACTGGGTGCACTTTTTGCCTACGTCGCTGTTCGCTATGCGGGGCCACGTCTGACCGCAATCCTTGATAGCGTCTCGGCAGTGTTTGCCAATTCAGGTGGTGTTCCACTTGCATTTATGTTTATCGCATCATTTGGCGTTGAAGGCATCGTGACGAAGGTACTAAAGAATATTGGTATAGATATTTATGCGGGGCACTTCACAATCTTTTCCTTTACTGGTGTCGTAATGGTCTATTCATTCTTCCAAGCACCACTGATGTTTCTAGTTTTCAAACCAGCCGTTGCTGGACTTCGTAAAGAATGGTTGGAGGCCAGTGCCAGTTTGGGCGCTTCATCTTTCACATATTTACGCCGAGTAGCTGTCCCGATCTTGACCCCACCATTTGTGGGGGCATTCTTCCTATTATTTTCTGGTGGATTTTCAGCATATGCAACTGCACGTGCGCTGACCGTCGGAACCGTACCTTTAGTCCCCATCATCATCGGAACGCTCGTAGATGGAAATGTCATCTCTGATCAGGCAAACCTAGGTGACGCCCTTGCTGTGGGAATGATCATTGTCGCTGCAGTGGGAATGGTCGGCTACATCTGGGCAAAGCGAAAAGCTGCGAAGTGGCAGATTTGATGAATAAAAAGCTCTCTAAGATTTCGCTATTTATATTGGTCGGAGTTCTGCTTCTTGCAATCTTTATATTGCCTTTGCTGGCTGCCACAATTTTCAGCTTTAAGGGCATGGGTGGCAAAGGTTACTCATTTATTAATTACCAATGGCTAATAGAGCAAGATGGTTTCTGGCCAGCCATTTCTACGACACTTCGACTAGCGATACTTGCAGCAATTCTTAATCTATCCCTAATGGTTCCTACGATGGTTTTTCTGCATCTCAAGGGCCAGAAATGGAAACCATTAGTAGATGCAATTTGTATTTTGCCTTTGATCATTCCAGTCGTGTCATTAGCAATCGGTGCCCAAGTAGCGATGCCCGGCATCTTGCAGAACACCGAATATGAGCTGGTCTTCTTCTATGTGGTAATCGGTCTGCCTTTTACATATCGGGCGCTGGATACCTCACTTTCGAGCGTTCCACTCAAAACCCTCGTCGAAGCTTCAAGGAGTTTGGGTAGTAACTGGTTAAACACGATCATTCGAGTAATCACGCCGAGTATCAGGTCAGGCATCACTGCAGCTCTATTTCTCTCATTCGCGCTATCTCTTGGTGAATACACGATCACGTCACTTCTTCACTGGGAGACCTTCCCTACGTGGACCGTTGTCGCAGCACAACAGAACATCTTGGGTGCAATTGCGATTTCCGTATTTACTTTTGCCGCAGCCATCATCTTGATGACCTTGATAGGTCTTTCTACCCACAAGGGATCTGGCCGTGAAATTGTCGAAGAAGAACATAACTACGGAATGGCGGAATAATGAGCGCACAAAAGCGAACAAGTAGCACCTTAGAACTCAAAGGGGTTAGCCGACATTTTGGATCTGTTAAGGCGCTTGATGGACTAGACCTCACCTTGGTTCCAGGCGAGATGGTCGCGCTCCTAGGACCATCTGGCTGCGGAAAGACAACAGCACTTCGTATTGTCGCTGGTTTAGAGACTGCATCATATGGAGATCTCTTCATCAATGGGGTTCGGTATAACGACACTCCAGTCAATGAGCGCGATATGGGAATGGTTTTTCAATCATATTCACTCTTTCCAAATATGACGGTTGCCGAAAATATTGACTATGGACTTCGAGTTCGCAAAATTGATAAAAACAAGCGCATGAAAAGAATTAATCAGATGTTGGATCTAGTCGATCTTGGTCCGAAATCAACTTCATATCCACATCAGCTCTCTGGCGGCCAACAACAGCGCGTGGCCCTGGCTCGAGCGCTAGCAATTGAACCCAACGTACTTCTTTTAGATGAACCGCTTTCAGCGCTAGATGCCCAAGTTCGTGTACAAATTCGGGAAGAGATCCGCCGTATTCAATTAGATTTAGGGATCACCACACTTTTTGTTACGCACGATCAAGAAGAGGCGATGGCAATTTCAGACCGGGTCGGAGTTATGCGCTCTGGAAAACTCGAACAGATTGATACACCGATTGATATTTACAATAATCCGGCTACTCCATTTGTTGCATCATTCGTCGGGATGGCGAATCGACTGCCAGCGGAAATCTCCGGAGCTGGAAATGTGAAAGTTCTCGAACAGAAAATCCCACTTTCGCCGCTATCTGGGAATTTAGAGAAGACCAAGAGCGCTATCGCCTTGGTACGTCCGGAAGCGATTGCGCTAACCGATGAGCAGGATCCACTGGCAACGCGTGCAATTGTTGCTGTGAAATCCTTCCAAGGACCGATCACCAAACTTGGAGTCGTAATAGAGGGATATCCGCTAATTCATATTGATCTCAGCAGTAAAGAAGCTCGAAAGTTGGATGTTGGGCAGAAGATCGCTTTCAAAATTACCGCCGATGAATTGATGGTTGAAAATGTTTAATCCCAACTCCCGCAATTTGCGAATTACACGTGGTGAAGCGACTGCGACCGGTTGGAGAGATTTGCATCAGGTCGATGGCGAAGAACTCGGTGGCCAGGCGCCACTCGGTCCAATCACCAAGATCGCTAACTTCATTCATATCTCTGATCTTCATATTTGCGATGCGCAATCACCTGCACGGGCTGAACATTTAGATCGATATGCAGATCCGCATCATCCACTCTCCGAACTTGTGAAATATGTCGGCACTTATCGCCCGCAAGAAATTCTGACGACACAGACTTTGGAAGCGCTCGTTCGATCAATCAATTCGATTGTTGGCGGGCCGGTGACTCAGAAGAAAATTGATGCAGTTGTTATAACTGGGGATGTCACAGACAACGCACAATCGAATGAGCTCTCGTGGTATCTATCAATTCTTGATGGTGGGGAGGTCACTCCCGATAGCGGTGACTTCACAAAGTGGGAAGGCGTTGCATCGACCGATCCTGCGAAATATGATCCTTCGTATTGGAATCCCGAGGGAACTCCAGAAGGTTGCACCCCGGATTACCCACGCGCTCTCTACGGTTTTCCCAAGATACCTGGCCTCACTGATGCAGTCCGCAAACCATTTCAGGCTATAGGAATCAAGCATCAATGGCTTGCAACGCATGGCAACCACGACGCGTTGTTACAAGGCACTGTAAGACCCGATGAAGCGATTAGTGAATTCGCACAGGGGGAATATCGAGTATCCAAACTCGCACCAGATACCGATCTTGCAGAAATGTTTGGGAACTTCACACAAGTGGGCCCTACCAGCTATCCGCAAACCGAGGGCGCTACCTTTGATCAAGTGACTTCCGATCCTCGCCGAAAGATAAATGAGCGAGGGGATTGGTCAAAGCTGCATACCGATTGTGGACATGATCATGGTCTCAATCAGGAAAATCGTGAGAGCGGAAATAAGTATTGGGCTAAAGATTTAGATAGCTTGCGAATTATTTCCATGGATACCGTTAATGAATTTGGCGGATGGCAAGGTTCGATAGACCGCGTTCAACTCGAGTGGATCAAATCTCAATTAGCCGATCCGGCACCAAAGTATTTTCTCTTTCTTTCGCATCATCCAGCGTCTACCCTCTTTAATCTTTATTCACCAGAAGGAGAGGACTCCCGGGTCGGCGAAGAAGAACTGGTAGCAGTTCTTACGGCTGATGAACGCGTCATATTGTGGCTCGCTGGACACAATCACGAACACAAGATTGAACGAATCCAAAATGATAGTCAAAGAGGTTTTTGGCATATTCAAACGGCATCGAATATTGATTGGCCACAGCAAGGTCGAATAGTTGAGATTTTTGAGGAGTCAGGGAAGATTGGTATTGCTACTTCTGTTTTTGATCATCAAGGCGAGATCGTGAGCGACTTCAATTCGCTTGACCTTGGTTCTATCACTTCCCTTGCTGGTATTTCACGAGCGCTTGCGGGAAATGATTGGCAGCGCAGATCTGGAGAATTTGATCTGGAGAAAATGGCGGGCGAGTCAGCTGATCGGAATCGCTTCCTCTGGCTTTAAAATTTCCACATGAACGAACTTAAGGGTCATCATGTTCGCCTCGAACCCCTTTCGCTCTCGCACGCCTCAGAACTCTGGAAGCACACTGGCGGTGACGCCGAATTATGGCGCTGGGTAATTGTTAAGTTTCCTATTCCGCATTCTCAAATTGAGATGGAAGATCTCATCACCAAGCTGCTCGCTGAAAGTGGATCAAGAGAAGCATTTGCGGTCATTGATCTTCGTTCGGGCGAAGCAGTCGGTTCTACTTCCTATTTAGATATTCAACCCGCGCTGAAAGCGATTGAAATTGGTTCAACCTTCTATGGTGAGATCGCACGTCGGACTCCCATCAATACTGAAACAAAACTTCTCTTGCTCACCGAAGCTTTCGAGAATCGTGGGTGCGAAAGAGTTGGCCTGAAGGCCGATAATCTCAACGAGAGATCGCTGCGTGCGATTGAACGCATTGGCGCTAAGCGCGAAGGCGTTCTGCGTAAGCACCAACTTCGCCGAGATGGGTCGCTTCGAGACACCGTCTATTACTCAATAATCAAGAGTGAATGGCAGGACGTGAAAGCCAATCTCCTATCGAAATTGGCTGACTAGTAATACTCTTTCTTATATGGAGCGCGACTTTGATGTTGTTGTCATCGGATCCGGATTTGGCGGATCAGTCTCAGCGCTTCGACTTACCGAAAAGGGATATCAAGTCGCAGTGATCGAAGCCGGGCGACGTTTTAGCGATAAAGATTTTCCAAAGACTTCTTGGCGCCTTAATCGATTCTTATACGCCCCTCGTCTTGGCCTAAAGGGAATACAACGGATTCACGCACTTCCGGATGTATTAGTGCTCGCAGGTGCTGGTGTAGGTGGCGGATCTTTGGTTTATGCCAACACTCTCTATATCCCGCCAGACACTTACTTCAACGATCGCCAATGGTCGGATATAACAGATTGGAAGAAAGAACTTCTTCCTTGGTATGACCAAGCATCGCGAATGCTAGGAGTAACTGACAATCCTTACTTCTCACCATCAGATCAAGCAATGAAAGATGCAGCAATCGAAATGGGCGTGGGACATACATTTCGAATGGCGCCACTGGGTGTTTATTTTGGCGAAGGTAAAGGCTTATTAGCGAAGGATCCATTCTTTGGTGGAGTTGGTCCTGATCGCAATGGCTGCATGCAATGCGGTGCCTGCATGACAGGATGTCGCTTCAACGCCAAAAATACCTTGCCAAAGAATTACTTAGGGTTGGCGGAAAAGGCTGGTGCACAAGTTTTTGCCCAGCACACAGTGACCAAAATTGAAGAGCAACCCAACGGCACCTGGAAGATTTACACCCGGAAGAGCTCTTCCTGGATCGGACGAAAGCGCGTTTTTACTGCGGGACAAGTCATTGTTGCAGCCGGCACCTATAACACCCAGAAATTAATGCACCGCATGAAAGATGATGGAGTACTCGGAAAGCTATCTCCAGCGCTAGGGAAGTTATCGCGAACTAATAGCGAGGCACTGACCGGTGCGCTTATGCCGGATACCACGATCGATTACAGCCAAGGATCTGCAATCACTTCTTCCTTCTTCCCTGATGAACATACCCATGTGGAACCAGTCCGATATGGAATTGGGAGCAATGCCATGGGCTTACTGCAAACCATCATGACAGATGGCGATAAGGCGCGTGATCGACGTCGTCAGTGGCTCAAGACAGTTGTTCGTCATCCATCGTTGATTACTCGAATTCTCAATGTGCGTCGTTGGAGTCAGCGCACTGTTATTGCACTAGTGATGCAGAATGTTGATTCATCACTTGATGTACGTGGCAAGAGAGGAATATTTGGTTGGAGGCTTACCTCCACCAATAATTCAGAACATCCCAACGCTACTTTTATTCCTGCTGCCAATGAAGTTGTTCGACGAATTGCCGAGAAGAATGGTGGAATCCCTGGTGGCAATATCGGTGACCTGATCGATGCGCCTTTCACTGCTCACTTTGTTGGAGGATGCGTTATTGGCGCAGATGAAAACTCTGGTGTGATCGATCCGTATCATCGAGTGTGGAACTACCCCACACTTCACATTGTTGATGGAGCTAGTGTGACCGCAAACCTTGGAGTAAATCCATCACTCACAATTACTGCTCAAGCTGAGCGCGCAATGTCGATGTGGCCCAACAAGGGCGAATCAGATCCACGGCCGGTGCAGGGTTCGATCTATCAATTTGTTGAACAAGTCTTTCCAGCGATGCCTTTTGTGCCCGCAGATGCACCCGCTGCACTCTCTCAAGTAAGGTGATTTAAGGGGTGATAAATCACCCGATGGCGATATTTCCTTCCTCCTGCATCACCCCCCGTGCAACACTTCTCTTCGTTGCGCTGGATCGTTGAAGGGTTAACCCTTCAGAATGGGGTGAGAGATGTTTGAAGTTCTTCCGGGCGTATCACTCGCCCGCTGTACCCCACCTCACGCCAAGCCTCAATTCGTCCTTCGTGAAAAGTTGCTCGCCAAGTTAGAGGCTCCAGCTCCAATCGCACTAATTGCTATGGCGCCATCGGGTTATGGCAAAACAGTTCTGGCATCACAGTGGGCTTCGAAATATCCAGATAGAACGATTTGGTACACAGTCTCTGAAAAAGATACTCCACGAGATACCTTCTTTCATCACATTCAATCTTTTAGATTACTAATCCCCGATTTTGCGCCATGGGTTGAAGATCTGCGCACTGGCGAATTTGACTATGTTGAATCTGTAACACATTTAGCAAACGATATTGCGAAGGAAAATAGAGTTTTTCATATGGTCTATGACGGAGCAGAAAAACTCTCTCCCGATCATCTAGGAATGCTTCAACTTTGGAACGATATTGCTCCGCTCAATTTAAGAACGTTGACAACTAGAAAGAGTTCCCCACAGGTTTCCCTTTCTCGAATAACTTCTTTGGGCGCACTTCTAACTCTTTTCTCCTCTGATTTAGCACTTTCCGAATTAGAAATTGAAAAACTTGCCCAAATTGCAAATGTTGATATTTCACACGAAGAAAACTTAAAACTTCTCAACTCTGTTCATGGATGGCCAGCAGGCGTTCAAATCTTGATGAGCTCTATAGTTAGTGGTCGGAACATTAGTTTCAATAATGACTTTGCTGATGACGATATTGAATCTTCAGCTCTCATTGGCTTAGCTGTTGAAAGTTTGAAGACTGAAGATAGAGGTTTTTTAAGAACTTTGTCGATCTTCGAATTCATCACTCCATCGCGGGTGGAAGCACTTATGGGAAATTTCACTGGTCGTGAACTAATGAGAAAGTTCGCTAAAGAAGGGCTGTTTATTCGCGCTTTAGGATCTCAGGACCATCAATATGAAATAAATCCAATGGTTCGGCGCTATCTTTTAAAGCAACTTCGTGAGGATAGTGATAACTACCTTAGTCTTTCAAAGCGAGCGGCAGAAATTCTCGTGGCCGACGGTGATGCTTTGGCCGCTGTAGAGATATACGTAGATCTAAATGATCTCGAAAGCGCGAGGAGAATTATCGGCAGCTACTCGCGCAAGATGATTTATACAAGTGATGCTGATCGACTTCGCCGCTGGAACAAGCTGGTTGGAAGTGTGCTGAACGTAGGGGATTTGGGTGTCGAACTTGCAGATGCCTACGCATCTATGTTGGGCGATCCATTGAGTAAGTTCCGAAGCGAATTCTCGACTTTCAATGCTCGCATGAAAGGGGACCCCCAAGAAAGCGAGCTATTAGGGGATTTGGCAATTATTTCATTGCGTCTGGATTTCTCCATGGGCGATTATCAAAAATGCCTAGAGACAATTAAAAGAATCCCCGATATGAAGATGGTTCAGCCTGAAAATCGAACCGCAAAGATTGTGTCAGCAACTCGGTGGGGAGGCTGGGCCGCCTTTCTAAAGGAAGATCTCAATACACTTCGGAGCATACTTTCTGATTTGAAAACGTTGCCTACTCCTAATGATGGAATGCCAATTCTCGGAATACCTGCATGTGAATCTATGGTTGCTTTGGGTGAAGGTCGGTACAAGGATGCAGAAGAATTAGCGCAATACGTAATTGATGCATCAGAGAAGTATGGTTTTGCAGGAATTTTTACCCCCTTTGATGCTGTATATGTACTTGCAGAAGTACATAGAGAGATGGGAAATAATGAGGTAGGAGTGGAGTTACTTAATAAGTACATTCCTTTGGCGGAGAAAGCCGAACTATATCCATGGGTTGCTGCGCTAAATGTTAAGTATGCCAGATTGCTTATTGCACAAAATCAGATCAGCGAAGGATTTGCAAAACTTAAGGTAGCTCGTGATGCTATTGCAAACCCGCTCTTGAATTCAGAAATTTCATATATCGTCGATGAGCAAGAACTATTTATCCGGTATTCCTTAAATGACATTGAGCGAACCAATGAACTTCTTTATCGCCTTGGGGACACATCATCGGTCATGGCTATGAGAGGGCTTACTGCAGCAAAGAAAAATTCACATAATGTGGCCTCAGAATTGGCCAAACTTCCGAGAAGTTCTATTCGGGAACAACTCAATTATGAAATCATCTACGCTGAAGTAACAATTAATAAGCCAAAGGTTGCTCAAGAGCATTTGGAGAAAGCCATTATTCTTGCTACGGCAAATGGGCAACGGCAGATCTTCCTCAATCGGTCAACTGAATTCCTAACGCTTTTCTTGCAGTTTGCGCAATCAGCGCCCTCGGTTTTCGTTGAGCAACTAGCAGGACTTATTAGAACTCGTTTAAGCGTCCCTAGTAATAGCGCTGGACTTGTTAGCCCACTGACCAAGCGCGAACTAGATATTCTTCGCCGACTATCGACCGGGCTACCGATTTCACAAATTGCAGAAGGAATTCATATTTCTAATAACACAATTAAGACTCACCTCAAGAACGTCTACAAGAAGTTGGAAGTAGATTCTAGAGAGGCAGCTGTTACAAAGGGCAGAGAGCTTCTACTGATCTCCTAGATCTTCAACTTTGCGCCGATTTGGTTGTTTGGTCTCGGGCAAATCAAGATTTTTATAGAAATCTTGAATCAGCGCCTTAATTAACTTCGGGCGCTCTTTAATTACGCCATGTGAAGTTCCTGGAACTATTCCCAAGCGACCATCGGGCAGCGCTTCATAAAGTGATGCAGTGTGCGCCAAAGTAAAGGGCTCATCATCGCCGGCAAGTATTAATGCGGGTGCAAATATCTCTGCCAGATCTTCAACTGTCATAGTTGGCTCCGAGGCCCAGACTTCAAATGCTTTTCTGATAATAACTTCTTGCATATACGCCGGATCTGGGGAAGTTGCAGCAAAGCGCGCCGCATCTTCCTCGCTAATGACAATTTCTGGTGGAGTGCTGGGATCGTTAAAAGGTAGCCCGCAGTCGTAATGATAATTAGCACCGATTGCTACAAGCGATGTAACTAGATCAGGGCGCTCCAGTGCCACCATCAGTGCGATGATTCCGCCATCCGAGTGGCCGACTAAATGTGTCGGTCCTTTGATCACATCTTCGATGTAGGCGATCGTCTCTTTCGTTTGAAATTCAAAGTGATAGAATCCTTCACGTGAACCAGTCTTGCCGTGCGCACTTCGATCAAAAGCAAAGACTCGATGATTCTTCGATACCGCAGGAAGTATTTGTTTTGACCAGCTGGCGGTAGAACTAAGGCCACCGTGCAAGAGGAGCACTGGTTCTAGCTTCGATTTTTTTGCACGCCATGATTTTGACCAGACTTTGTGACCACGAAGATCGACATAACCTGATTGGGAGCCCATGAGTTACATCGAATCCATAATGTGGCGATTGCCACGATCGAAAGTGAAGTAGTTCCAGAACCAATCAACAATGGTGCCAATTCGATTGCGACCACCCATGAGATAGAAGAGGTGGAGGAATAACCAAGTTACCCAAGCAAAGTATCCGGAGTATCGAATCTTCTTTACTTCAACGATTGCTTTGTGACGGCCGATAGTGGCCATCGAGCCTTTATCTTTATATGAGAATTCCTTTAGTTCTTTTCCTTTGATGACGCGAAGAATTTGCGCTGCAACAAAGCGACCTTGCTGCATCGCTACTGGTGCAACCATTGGCAGGAAACGACCATCGGCTCCTTTGCCACCAGAAATATCACCGACTGCCCAAATATGTGGGTAATTCTTGGCTTGCAATGTTGGGTCCACATCCAGGCGGCCTCGATCAATAGGTAATGACAATGATTCAAGGACTGGATTTCCCTTAACGCCAGCTGCCCAGATCGTTACTTCCGATGGAATGCTCTCGCCATTGCGAAGATTGATTTTGCGCCATTCCACTTCTTTCACTGCTGAATTTACGTGAACTTTTACGCCGAGTTTTTCTAGCGAAATCTTTACTTTTTCAGAAAGGCTTTCCGAGAACATCGGCAGCAAGCGTGGCCCAGCTTCGATGATTGAGATATTGATATGTCGGGCGGCGTGCGCCATGTCGTTCATGAGCGGACCGCGAACTAATTCAGCGAGGGCGCCAGCCATTTCAACACCAGTTGGACCTCCACCAATTACTGTGATGGAGAAACGAGTGTCATCTTCAAAGCGGCAGAGATCTTCAAAGCGGCGCATTACTTCTGCGCGAATTGTGAGTGCTTCGTGGATGGATTTCATTCCCAGTGCAAACTCTTCAACGCCCGGCGTTCCAAAGTCTGCGGTTACCGAACCCATCGCAACAACTAAGTGATCAAATGGAAGAACTTCGGAGCTGTCGAGTTTTACGGTTTTGTTCTTGTGATCAATAGCGATTGGGGACCCCATGCGAAATTTTCCAGCACTTTTTTGAAGGGCGCCCCGGATGGGATAGGCAACGTGATCTGCGGCCAAGCCAGCAGTGGAGACCTGATAGAGGAGAGGCAAGAAAGTTTGGTAGTTGTGGCGATCGACAACCGTTACATCGACATCACGTCCAAGAGCTTTGGCTGCAGCAAGACCACCAAAACCACCACCAAGAATTACTACTCGAGTCTTTGCCATGGATTCGTCCCCTACGTGAATTTCAGTTGCTTCATTACAACTACTTTTTATCAGGCTCTCAGTCTACTGTTAATTCCATGACCTCCCTCCAGCCCAAGCGGCGAATACTTGTGACCGGCGCCTCAGGATATGTCGGCGGACGACTAGTTCGACATCTTCTCCTTGAAAATAGCGATCTCACTATCCGTGTGATGGTGCGCGATAAGCGAAAAATTTCGGGCCAAAGCTGGGTCAATGATGTTGAGATTTCGATCGCAAATGCAAGTGATTACGAGCAAACCTTGGCGGCATTGCAAGGCGTGCATACTGCTTTCTATTTATTGCATTCCATTAATTATGGGACAAATTATGATGAGATCGAATCAGAGATGGCGCACAACTTTGCCAAAGCGGCGCATGCAGCCGGCGTCTCCCAAATTGTTTATCTGGGTGGAATTGCAAATGATGCGCATATCTCAAAGCACTTAGAGTCACGGGCAAATACCGGAAAACAATTAGCATCTACCAGCGTTCCGGTAATGGAAATTAGAGCAGGAATTATTATTGGATCAGGCTCTGCATCTTTTGAAATGCTCCGACATCTCACTCACCGCTTACCGATTATGACGGTGCCAAAGTGGGTCTCTAATCGCACCCAACCCATCGCAGTTCGCGACATCATGTGGTACCTCTCGCGCGCAGCCGAATTACCACAACCAGTCGGTGGTGTATTTGATGTGGGTGGTCCGGAGATTCTCTCTTACGGAGATATGCTCCAGCGCTTTGCCAAGATTTCTGGTTTGCGCAAACGTTGGATCATAAAAGTTCCCGTTCTCACGCCTGGTCTTTCGAGTTTGTGGATTGGTTTAGTGACACCAGTTCCTACCTCGCTTGCTCGACCGCTCGTCGGCTCATTAATTAGTGAAGTGGTAGCAGATCCCAAGAAAAGTATTTCTGCCTTTATTCCAGAACCAGATGAAGGTCTGCTCAATCTGACCCAAGCAATTGAGTTAGCAATCTCTCGTGTTCATAATAATGATGTCGAGACCAGATGGTCAGATGCGGCCTTTCCGACTGCGCCATGGCAAAAAGCACAGGGCGATCCCGATTGGGCTGGGGCAACTCTTTTTGAAGATAAGAAAATTAAAATAACTAGCGCATCACATCAAAGTCTGTGGGAATGCGTGGAATCCATTGGTGGAGAAAAAGGTTGGTACGGGGCAGATTTCTTATGGCTAATTCGTGGAGTACTTGATCGAATGGTGGGCGGCGTGGGACTTCGTCGAGGCCGCCGGGATCCAGTGCATTTGCGCATTGGTGATGGTTTAGATTTTTGGCGAGTAGAAGAACTTTCACCCCCCAACTCACTCAAGCTCTATGCCGAAATGGTTCTGCCTGGAAAAGCCTGGCTCGAATTCACCATTGAAGATGTGATCGAAAATGGCGTTGAGATGCGAAAAATTACTCAGAACGCCTCTTTTCAACCTCGTGGTTTGGGCGGGGCGGTGTACTGGTATTCAATTTTGCCGCTTCATACATTTGTATTCCCGACCATGATTCGCAATATTGTGAGAGCAGCTAATAGGCGTGACTATGCAAAAAAGGCAAATAAGTAATGCATGAATTTACGAAAGAGGTCGAAGAGCTTGCGCAAGAGATCCTGGATTACAGCCTTGTGCGATTGCGTACCGATCCACCTCTTGATGGCCCCAAAACTCCGGAAGAGTTGTATGCGCTTGCCGGAAATACAATTACAGCCAAAGGTCTCGGCGGTCATGAAACTTTTGCACTCTTCAAGGATGTATTAGCGCTTGCCTGTATTTCTACTGACCATCCACGTTACCTAGCATTTATTCCCTCCGCGCCAAGTGAATATGCCAACCTCTTTGATTTAGTTGTTGGCGCATCGGCTCTTTATGGTGGCTCATGGCTAGAAGGTGCTGGCGCAGTTTTTGCGGAAAACCAAGCTTTGAAGTGGATTTCAGATTTAGCTGGCCTACCCGAATCATCTGGTGGGGTTTTTGTGCAAGGCGGAACTATTGGAAATTTATCGGCGTTAGTGGCCGCTCGTTTTCATGCTCGTGAAAAATATCCCGATGTCACCCGTTGGGTCGTAGCTGCGAGTGCAGAAGCGCATTCATCGATTGCCTCGGCAGCAGCGGTTATGGATATTTCGACTTTATTTATTAAGCCAAACGAGAAGGGCTCGATGCAGGGCGCGGAAGCTGCTTCTGCCATTGATCAATATCATTCCGAAAATCCCACCCACCGGGTATTTGCCATAGTTGCAACAGCAGGTACCACCAACCTGGGAATCATTGATGATCTCTCTGGTGTTGGGAGTGCCGCACAAGCGCGCGATATCTGGTTCCATGTGGATGGCGCTTATGGATTAGCGGCATTGTGTGCACCATCTGTTCGCCCATTATTTGCTGGCGTTGAAAAAGCCGATTCACTTATAGTCGATCCGCATAAATGGCTCTTCGCACCCTTTGACGCTTGCGCATTGATTTATCGCGATCCCACAATTGCTAAGCGAGCGCACATTCAAAAGGCCTCTTATCTGGAGACGTTGGAAGATGAGAATGAATGGAATCCATCTGATTACGCAATTCACCTGACTCGTCGTGCGCGTGGATTACCTTTCTGGTTCTCCTTAGCGGCGCATGGCACCGATGAATATTCGGCAGCGATGGAACACACGATGGATGTTGCTCGCGGCGCTGCTGAATTAATTCGCAATCACCCACGACTTACATTGCTTGGTGATCCGGCGCTCTCTGTTGTGGCATTCACTCGCGATGGTTGGACCGCTTCGCAATATCAAGAGTGGTCCGATAAATTACTGGCCGACCAAATTGGATTTGTGACCCCATCAGCCCACAAGGGTCAGCCGATTTTGCGCTTTGCGATCGTGAATCCATGGACCAAGATGGCCGATATTGAAGAGATTCTTGCCACTCTTTAATTAACTTTTTTCTACCGAAATACCAGAAATTGTCAGCCCTCTCCTTTATGCTTCTCGAATGGATATGGCAGAAATACAGAACGCGACTGGCGAAGATCTTTCTCGTCTGACCGATCTAGAAGTCCGAATCCTGGATTTTGAGCGCCAATGGTGGCGCTATGCGGGCGCTAAAGAGAGCGCCATTAAAGATCTTTTTGATATGACCCCGCCTGCTTATTACCAGCTCCTTAATAATTTGATCGACCGCGAGGATGCGCTTTTGGCATCTCCTATGCTCGTGAAGCGCCTTCGTCGCCTGCGCGAGGCTCGCACCAACGCCCGCACCGCCTAACCCCCCCCTCGTCGACCGCTTCCTTTTGACGACCCCGCCTGCCTGCTCTAGATTTGGCGTTAGCACTCAAGGGCTGCGAGTGATAACCAGGCAGCTCACCTATCTAGACCTAAATAAGGAGCTGTTGAACTTATGGCAAAGATGATTGCTTTTAACGAAGAGGCCCGTCGCGGTCTTGAGCGTGGAATGAATGCACTTGCTGATGCAGTAAAGGTAACCCTCGGACCCCGTGGACGTAACGTCGTTCTCGAGAAGAAGTGGGGCGCCCCAACAATTACCAACGACGGTGTATCAATCGCCAAGGAGATCGATCTCGATGATCCATGGGAGAAGATTGGTGCAGACCTCGTTAAGGAAGTAGCAAAGAAGACTGATGATGTTGCCGGTGACGGAACAACAACAGCAACTGTTTTGGCACAAGCGCTCGTTCGCGAAGGTCTTCGCAACGTGGCAGCTGGCTCAAATCCCATGGCACTCAAGCGCGGCATCGAGAAAGCTGTTGAGGCTATCTCTGCTGAACTCTCTGCAATGGCAAAGCAAGTAGATACCAAGGAGCAGATTGCTGCGACTGCATCTATCTCTGCAGCTGACACCACTATCGGCGAGATGATCGCGGAGGCAATGGATAAGGTCGGCAAAGAGGGCGTTATCACCGTCGAAGAGTCCAATACATTCGGTCTCGAGCTAGAGCTCACTGAAGGTATGCGATTTGATAAGGGTTATATCTCGCCTTACTTCACTACCGATCAAGATCGCATGGAAGCAGTTCTTGAAGATCCATATATCTTGATCTCCAATTCAAAGATCTCAAATGTGAAAGAGATCTTGCCTATTCTTGAAAAAGTAATGCAATCCGGTAAGCCGCTCTTGATTCTCGCTGAAGATATCGAGCAAGAAGCGCTCGCTACTTTGGTTGTTAATAAGATCCGTGGAACATTTAAATCTGTTGCTGTTAAGGCACCTGGCTTTGGCGATCGTCGCAAGGCAATGTTGCAGGACATTGCAATTCTCACTGGCGGAACAGTGATCTCCGAAGAAGTCGGACTTAAGCTCGATGCAACAACCATCGAACTTCTCGGTCGCGCTCGCAAGGTTGTAGTCGCTAAGGAAGAGACAACAATCGTTGAAGGACTTGGCGATGCAGAGATGATTAAGGCTCGCGTAAATCAGATTCGCTCAGAAATCGAAGCATCAGATTCAGATTACGATCGTGAGAAGCTCACTGAGCGTCTGGCAAAGCTTGCTGGTGGTGTAGCCGTAATCAAGGCTGGCGCAGCGACAGAAGTAGAGCTCAAAGAGCGTAAGCACCGTATTGAAGATGCAGTGCGTAACGCAAAAGCTGCAGTTGAAGAAGGAATCGTTGCCGGTGGTGGCGTTGCCCTTCTCCAAGCAGGCAAAGTTGCATTCGCTAAATTAAAGCTAGCTGGAGATGAAGCAACAGGTGCCAAGATTGTTGAATATGCAATCGAAGCTCCGCTTAAGCAAATTGCTTTGAATGCTGGCCTTGAAGGCGGAGTTGTTGTAGAAAAGGTCCGTCACCTCGAAGCAGGCTTCGGGTTGAACGCTGCATCTGGAGAATATGTAGACATGATTAAAGCTGGCATCATCGATCCAGCAAAGGTCACACGTTCTGCTCTTCAGAATGCTGCATCAATCGCAGCTCTCTTCATTACAACTGAAGCAGTAATTGCAGATAAGCCAGAACCTAAGGGCCCACAGGCACCTCAAGGTGGCGGAGATATGGACTTCTAGTAAGTCATCTCCTTCGTAACAATTAAAGGCTAATAAGCGCGAAAAAGCCCTCAAATTCTTTTCGGGGGCTTTTTGCTTTAAGGTTTGCACATGAGCATCACAGATACATTTAACGCAGAAAGTCAGGCACGCACGGCTGCCATTGAAGATGCCGTCAATCCTGATTTTGTTGGTGCGCTGGTATCTGTAGATCTCGATACAACAGCAGATTCCACTGATGGCGCTGTCACAGGTCGCATCGCAACTTACCTATTTGAAGCAAAACTTCCTGGGTATGGCGGATGGCGTTGGGGCGTAACAATTGCAAAAGTTGAGGGATCAGATTCCACAACTGTCTGCGATGTTGTATTACTTCCTGGATCTGAGTCACTACTTGCACCAGAGTGGGTTGCATATAAAGATCGCGTTCTTCCTGGCGATGTTGGTGTTGGCGACATCCTTCCTACCTACGCCGATGACGAACGTTTAGTACCTGGTTTTAATTCATTGCCGGGCGATGAAGATTTAGATCCAGCACAACTCTTTGAATTTGGTCTAGGTCGTGCACGCGTACTTTCTATTACCGGTCGCGATTTAGCCAGCAAACGTTGGTACGACGGTGATCGTGGACCTAATACTTCAATCGCTGAGCAAGCTCCCAAGCCTTGCTTCTCATGCGGCTTCTTCATCCCGCTTGCCGGCTCATTGCGCCAAGCATTTGGTGTCTGCGCCAACCTCCTCTCGCCTGAAGATGCGCGTGTAGTGAGCATCGATCACGGCTGCGGCGCTCATTCCGAAGCCATGGTCATCACCGAATAGGTTAAACTTTGACCCTGTCCATCTCAGCGATGGCGAGTACACGAAATGATCACTAGAAAAGCGAGGAACGAACCATGCCAATTGGTCGCGTGAAGTGGTACAGCCTCGAAAAGGGTTTTGGATTTATTTCATCTGAAGAAGGCGAAGATGTTTATCTTGCATCTGCAGCTCTTCCTGGTGGAATCACCACAGTAAAGCCTGGCACCAAACTTGAATTTGGTATTGCCGATGGTCGTCGTGGTCCGCAAGCACTCTCTGTTCGCATCATCGATGAGCCAGCATCTGTTGTGGCTAACACACGTATTAATACTGATGATCTTGCAACAATGATTGAAGACACCATCAAGATCTTGGACAAGGTAGGCAACGGTCTTCGTCATGGGCGCCATCCAGCCGGTCCAGATGCCGAACGTCTTGCAAAAGTTCTCCGAGGTATTGCTGGAGCTATTGAAGGGTAAGCAGGCTAAGTTTTACAGGTTCTTAACATGCTCGCGCTTAGCGCGACGAATCGTGTAAGAAAGACCCCATAGCCCTAAAGCAATTCCGACGAGGCATACCCAAATTTTCTCTGATGATGCACTCGTAGCAAGCGCCACAACTAACGCAACTGCCCACGCAACAACTCCAAAGATGATGACCGATGCTGCCGTCAATGTTTGCTTTACTTTAACTGCCATGGCTCAAGCATAATCAGTAAAGTGCTCACATGTTTGAAAGTAATGGTGCGCTGCGATCCTTCCGCCACCGGAATTTTCAAATTCTCTTCCCAGCAAATTTCCTCTCCAATATCGGCACCTGGTCCCAACGGGTCGCCCAAGATTGGTTGGTTTTAGAGCTAACGCATAGCGCCAAGGAATTGGGCATTGTTACTGGGCTGCAATTCTTACCTTCACTTCTTTTTAGTCTTCATGCTGGATCACTCGCCGATCGCTTTAATAAAAAGAAGCTCTTGATGTTTACAAATCTCGGTGGCGCACTTACGGCTATTATTTTGGGAATTCTGGTCATCACTAAACATGCTGTGATTTACGATGTTTACTTTCTCGCTTTTGCACTTGGTGCCTTCTCCGCCCTCGATGCGCCAGTTCGCCAAACTTTTACTTCCGAGATTGTCGGCAAAAGTGATCTTGCCAATGCCGTAAGTCTTAATTCAGCCAACTTCAATGCTGGTCGCCTCTTTGGGCCAGGCATCACCGGAATCATCATTGCGGCATTTGGCACTGGCCCTGCATTTCTCTTAAATGGCGCCACCTATCTCATTGTCTTTGGCTCACTCTTTCTCTTACGCGAGAGCGATCTACATATCACGGAAGAGCAGAAGTCAGATGCAAAGATCCGAGAGGGCTTTGCTTACGTTAGAGCGCGCAAAGATATTCTCGCCGTGATGTGGACAGTTCTCTTTGCCGCAACTTTTGGTCTCAATTTTCAAATCTTTACCGCGATTATGGCAACCCAAGTATTTGAGAAAGGCCCACGTTCCTACGGACTGCTCGGAAGTATTGTCGCAATTGGTTCGCTCTCGGGAGCGCTAATGTCTGCCAAACTCGATCGACGTCGCTCACCAAAATTTATTATGGGCTTCGCAACCGCATTTGGACTGAGCGTGATGCTCTCTTCAGTAACCCCCAGCTATTTCACTTACGCACTCTCGCTGCCTTTATGTGGGTCACTCGCACTCACTACGATGATTGCAGCTAATTCCTATGTGCAGACTAATTCTCATGGTGCCATTCGTGGCCGGGTACTTGGAATTTATCTTCTGATATTTATGGGCGGATCTCCCTTTGGCGCACCGCTGATTGGGTGGATGTGTACCCAGATCGGAGTTCGCCAAACTATTGCCGGATGCGGCGCAATTACCTCACTTGCTGCGGTAGTTATCTACTTCCTCTTTGCGGGACGAATGGATCGCCCCGCTTCAATTGCGGTTGAGGATGTTTTAGCCCTTAAGAAAAATCAGAGCGGTAATACCGACAAGAACGGCGAGCGTCACTAATCGTCGAACTTTGTAGCTCATGAACTATTTCTTAAGCTCAGCAACTACATAATCAATACATGCAATAAGCGCATCAACATCCGATGGATCTACCGCCGGAAACATTCCGATCCGCAATTGGTTCTTGCCCAGCTTGCGATAAGGATCGGTATCAACGATTCCATTAGCGCGAAGGATCTTGGCGATTTCAAGTGCATCAATTGAGTCATCGAAGTTAATTGTCCCGACAACTTTAGAACGAGCAGCTGGATCAACGACGAATGGAGCCGTCATTGGATTGGCTTCGGCCCAGGCATACAACTTTCCAGATGACTCTGCGCTTCGCCCGGCAGCAAACTTAAGACCACCGTTGGAGTTCATCCATTCGATCTGCTCTGCAAGCAAGATCAGCGTTGCGAGTGCTGGAGTGTTGTAGGTCTGATCGAGTCGTGAATTTTCTATTGCGATTGTGAGATCGAAGAATGCTGGGACCCAACGTCCGCTTGCTTTGATCTTCTCAACGCGCGCAATGGCAGCGGGACTCATGATCGCGATCCACAGTCCACCATCTGAAGCGAAGGATTTTTGTGGTGCAAAGTAATAGACGTCGGTCTGGGAGATATCAACATCCAACCCACCTGCGGCAGAAGTTGCATCGACTACAACAAGCGCGCCTTCGGTGCCTGCGGGGCGAATAATTGGCATCGATACGCCGGTGCTAGTTTCGTTGTGAGTGAGGGCGTAAACATCAACGCCAGCTTCTGCGAGAGCGACTGGATGGGTACCTGGCTCAGATTTAATTACTGAAGGATCATCAAGGAATGGCGCTTCCTTAGCAGCAGCAGCAAACTTGGAAGAGAACTCACCAAAGACGAGGTGTTGTGATTTCTTCTCGATCAAACAAAATGTAGCGATATCCCAGAACGCAGTTGATCCACCGTTGCCGAGGACTACTTCATAACCTTCCGGAAGATTAAATAGAGATGTGAGACCGGAGCGAACTCGACCAACGACGCTCTTCACTGGTTTTTGTCGGTGAGAAGTTCCTAGAACTTTTGATTGCGCCACAAGTGCATCAAGTGCAGCGGGGCGAATCTTTGAAGGACCACAACCAAAACGTCCATCGACCGGCTTGAGGTTTGCGGGAATCTGAATGTTATTTTCGCTCACAATATTTTCCTATTTTTCCTAAGGGTAGAGGCGTTGGCGTAACCAAGCGCCGGATGAAGTATCTCGAGTAAAGATAAAGCGATCGTGTAGACGAGAGTGGCGCCCTTGCCAGAACTCAATGCTAGTCGGTGTCACTGCAAACCCGCCCCAATGAGGCGGCCGCGGAACGGCGCTACCTTCCGGATATTTCGCTGCAAACTCTGCGTACTTAGTCTCCAGTGTCTGGCGATCGGCAAGCTCAGCAGATTGAGCACTTGCCCAGGCTCCAATCTGGCTACCCCAAGGCCGCACCGCAAAATATTCATCGCTCTCTTTTTCAGAGAGTTTTTCGGTAGTTCCGTTCACCAAGACTTGGCGCTCCATGGCATACCAAGGAAAGAGGAGTGAGGTTCGGTTATCGCCCGCGATAGCCCGCGCCTTTCGAGATTCGTAATTTGTGAAGAAAGTAAATCTTTCATCAGTGAAATCTTTGAGAAGCACAGTTCGAGATTGTGGGCCATCGACAGTGACAGTCGAGAGAACCATGGCATTTGCTTCAACAATAATTGGATTCTCAGCGGCATCTCGCAGCCACAAATGAAATGCCTTCGCCGGGTCAGTGGGAAAATTGGCCTCAGTAATTCCGACCTCGCCATAAGAACGGCGCATTTCGCGTATGGCCGCTCGGTCCAGATTCGCCTGCTCATTTCCCATGGGTGTATCTAACGTCACTTTTGCCCTGTGGGCTAGTCGAACGGGGGGAGTTGGAAGTTGCCGCCCATAGTTGGAGAATAAGAACCTAAGCGGAATTGCAACACTCTTTAAAGGAGCTCCACGTGTCAGATGATTTCAAGCCAGGTCTAGAAGGCGTAATTGCATTCGAATCTGTCATTGCTGAACCAGATAAAGAAGGTAGCGCGCTTCGCTATCGCGGCGTAGATATTGAAGACTTAGTCGGAAAAGTAACTTTTGGAAATGTGTGGGGCCTCCTGGTTGATGATGAATTCAACCCTGGCCTTCCTCCTGCAGAACCTTTCCCGCTTCCAGTGCACTCAGGTGATGTTCGCGTAGATGTTCAATCCGCGATCGCGATGTTGGCGCCTGCGTGGGGATTCAAACCACTTCTTGATATCTCAGATGAAGAAGCTCGCAGCAACTTAGCTCGTACATCGGTCATGGTCCTTTCCTACGTTGCACAAGCAGCGCGCGGAACAGCTCCTGCGATTCCACAATCTGAAGTTGATAAGGCACATACAGTTGTTGAGCGAATGATGATTCGCTGGCGCGGAGAGCCTGATCCAAAGCATGTTCGCGCGGTCGATGCCTATTTTGTTTCTGCTGCAGAGCACGGAATGAACGCGTCAACATTTACTTCTCGCGTTATTGCATCTACTGGTGCGGATGTTGCTGCATCTATATCTGGTGCAATTGGTGCAATGTCTGGACCATTGCATGGTGGTGCTCCATCACGTGTCCTTGGAATGATTGAAGATGTTGAGAAATCTGGCGATGCCCGCGCATACGTCAAGGGAATTATGGATCGTGGTGATCGCCTCATGGGCTTTGGTCATCGCGTATATCGCGCAGAAGATCCACGTGCTCGCACACTTCGTCGCGTAGCTCGCGAACTTGGTGCGCCACGTTATGACGTTGCCGTAGCGCTAGAGAAAGCAGCCCTGGCAGAGCTTCACGAGCGTTATCCCGACCGCGTTCTCGAAACGAACGTAGAGTTCTGGGCAGCAATTGTTTTGGATTACGCCGAAGTTCCAGCGCATCTCTTTACTTCTATGTTTACAGCTGCACGTACTGCCGGTTGGTCTGCGCACATTCTCGAGCAGAAGCGCGCTGGTCGCATCATTCGTCCATCTGCCCGTTACATCGGACATGGCCCTCGCAAGCCACAAGATGTAAAGGGATGGGATGCATCTGTGGAGTCACTCCACAACTAATTCATGCGATCCATCTTTTGGTTTCGACGTGACTTACGACTTGCAGATAACCCTGCTCTTCTCGCTGCGATAGATGCAGGGGATGAGCTTGTTCCAGTCTTCATTCTCGATCCATCGCTCATTGGCAAGAGCGGAAGCAAGCGCTTGGCATATCTCGGCCAATCACTTCGCGCTTTAGATGAATCACTTGGCAATAAATTGCATGTGATGGTCGGCGACCAAGTTGAAGTACTTAAAGATCTCATGAAGCGATACGACGCTTCCGAAGTTCATATCTCAGAAGAGTTTGAGCCATATGGTCTCGCGCGCGATGCCCGAGTTGAGGCATCAGGAATTAAATTAATTCGCACCGGCAGTCCTTATGCTGTTTCGCCAGGGCGAGTTCGCAAACCCAGCGATAACACTCCTTACAAGGTCTACACCCCGTTCTATCGGGCCTGGTTAGTGCATGGATGGCGCGGGCCAGTTGCCGCTCCTAAGAATATTAAAGCTGTAACCCCGCAAGTGGGTGATCGTAATTTCCCTGATTGGCCTTTGCCAGAAGGTGTATCGCTTACACCTGCCGGAGAGAGAGCAGCGCATGCGCGTTGGAAGAAATTTAAAGATGGCGCACTCGCTAATTACGATGAAGAACGAAATAACGCAGGCGTTGATGGAACGAGCAAGCTCAGCGCACATTTGAAATGGGGAGAGATCCACCCACGCACACTTCTAGCAGAGCTCAACCAAACAAAGGCCCATGATATCTTTCGGAAAGAGATTGCCTGGCGTGAGTTTTATGCAGATGTTCTGCATAACAATCCGCATACCGAATCCGATTATTACGCACCTCGATTCAAAGAGATGCGTTATGAAGAGCCTGGAAAAGCTTTTACCGCCTGGTGCGAAGGCAAGACTGGCTATCCATTTGTCGATGCTGCGATGCGCCAATTAGTTCAAGAAGGCTGGATGCATAATCGAACTCGGATGGTTGTGGCTTCCTTCCTTGTAAAGGACCTTCATCTGGAGTGGCAACTCGGCGCAGATTTCTTTATGGAACACCTAGTTGATTTTGATGTTGCTTCAAATGCACATGGATGGCAATGGACCGCGGGCTGCGGCACTGATGCTTCGCCGTATTACCGGGTATTTAATCCCATCGAACAAGGAAAACGATTTGATGTCGAAGGAAAATACATCCGCAAATATGTTCCGGAATTAGCGCACTTATCGGATTCTGAAATTCACGAGCCTTGGAATTATCTCGATGGATATCTCCACAATTATCCAGAACGAATTGTTGATCATGCTGTAGAGCGGTTGGAGTCATTGGCCCGATTGCAAGAGATTAAAGAAGATAAGCCACTTCCTCCAGAAAATTAGGCCTGAATCGGCCAGGCAAGAATCCCCAGCCCGCTTCGCTTCGCCTCATACATTGCGTGATCTGCTCGCCGCAGTAGGACTTCAGAAGTTGATTCATCGTTATTGATGACATGGCCAATGGAGACACCCACGCTTGCCACATGACCACTGACGGTAATGGGATAACTCAATGAAGCCCGCAGCGCATGCGCAATCTCCGAAGCAATATGTGGCTCTCCATAAATAATGACTCCGAATTCATCGCCGCCCAATCTGGCAAGTAATCCATCTTCAGTAATGATCCGAGAGAAGCGTTCAGCGATATGTCTAAGCAGTAGATCTCCAATTGCATGGCCATAGAGATCATTCACTGGTTTAAAACCATCGAGATCTAAAAGTAGAAGCGATCCCTCTTTTCTTCGCAATTTTTCGAGTTCGGCGAGGAAGCGACGTCTATTAGGCAGTCCCGTCAATTCATCGATCCTGGCTAATTCCTGATCTTCGTGAGATATCCGCACCCGTCGAAGCGCTAAAGACATTCGAAAAAAAGCCAGAGTAATTGTGGCAATACATGGAATCAAAACGAAGGAGGGAAAGTAGGTGGGATTCATCGCCGCAAAGATAAGTATTCCACTGCTCATTACCAACGAAGTTGTGGCAGCCAGAGCGGTAATTCTCTCTGATACTCGCTCACCTCCACCGCCATGCCAGAGCGCTTCGCCCATGATGGCCAATCCCAATAACCAGCCATCATCGGTTAGCGCAGCAAATGCATAATTGCCATGCGCAGATGCCCAGAGAAAATAAAAATCGGTCGTAGCAAAAATTAGAATACCTAAGAGAAATATTTCCGCTCGAGCAGATGGAGATTGGATAAAGAAGAGTGCAAGTGCGATAGATACAAGAACGAGATCACCCAAGGGGTAGAGAATTGAAAAATAGACAGAAGCTGCGCTCCCTTCAAAGGAGAGCATGGCTGGCTTGAGCAGGAGGGCCGCGAGAATGCTCGATGCTCCCAAGGTAATAATTATTGATTCTAATAATTCAACCGAGGTGATTCGGCGCTTGGAAGTTAAGGTGCGAATTAGTCCAAAGAGTATGAGTGGATAGAAAAGTGAGTAGGAGATATCGATTACTACTGGTGGAAGGTGCATCTCGTAGAACGCATTAAATGTGGAGATAAATGAGCCAATGCTCCAAATAGCAATTCCAGCGGCGAGTGCAATTTGCGCAGATCGGTCATTAAATTGCGGGGAGTAATAAATAGTGAATGCGATAAATATTCCTGTGAGGTTATAGAGAATGAGATCTATCGGGATATTTGGTTCAGGAAATATCCACCGCAGAGCAAAGTGAAAGCTGAGGGAAAGTGGTGCAAGAAGTCGGAGGCTGAGGTATGTTTTGGCCTCTGAATTCATCTGTCGAGAGTAACTATCTAAAGGGAGTTCCAATATGGAGAAGCAAAAACGTGAGACAAACGTGAATCGCCGAGGAGTTCTGTGTGGGGCTGCGCTTATCGCAATGGGTTTTCTCCCTGATGCTGCAGTAGCCGCTACTGGTATTACTCAAAATAAAGCTGGGAAAATTGTGGTTGATCTAACGCTTAATAAGTCACTAGCAAAAGTTGGCGGAGTCATCACTATTCCACTTCAAGATGGTTCGAGTATTGCGCTCCTGCGCAAAGCTGCGGGTACTAAAGGATTAGTTGCACTCAATCTTTCCTGCACGCATCAAGGCGTTCCGGTTCAGATGAGCGGATCTGCTTGGGTATGCCCAGCTCACGGTTCTAAGTTTGCACTCACCGGTGCGGTAATCAATGGTCCAGCACAAGCTCCATTACAAAAATCCCCCCTTACCGCAACCGCCACGAAGGCAACGATTGGGTAAGAGGGTATTTACTCTTACTAATTTGGTACTAGAGGCCTGACTTACAGATTGTTGAAAGTTGGCTCTTGAGAGTTGCAACATTGTCAGCTGCAGATTGAATCAACGCACCTTGTGAATCTTGCGTAGATTGAAGCTGTGACTTGAGCGAGGTAACTCGGCTGTTGACGCGAGCCACCTGTGAAGTCAAAGCAGCAACTGCGCTCTTCAATGTTTCGAGTGATTTCTTATCATTTGCGGTACCAGTTGTCGCAACATTTGGATGTGTCGCAAGGTAGGAATTAATTGTCGCGGTGTACTTGTCAATCTTTGTCTGCCACTGCGCAGCATCTGTTGTGTTTACGGTGATCGCTTCGTTGATCTTAGTAATCGCATTGTTAAATGATGTTGTTAGTCCATCACGCTGCTTAATTGCTGCTGCGTAACTCTTATTGGCGCTTACGCATGATGGTGATAGCCAGATATTCTTCTTGGCAGTTACGAGTGGGTTCTGACCACATACGTAGGAAATTTTACTGATCGTTGTCTTTGCGCCAGGAGTTGCACATGCAGCATTCGCCTTTGCAGCGGCTTGTGCTGGAGCGGATACCCCAACGAGAGCTGCAACGGTGAGTGCGCCAGCAAGGGCGATTGATGAAAACTTCTTGATCACGGTGACCTCCGAAATATTAAAGCTCTGATGAACCTTAGGAATTGGCCTCAGTCTAAAGGAGGTTGAAGAAAAGTTTGGGTTGATTTAGGTAACGATCGGGTGAGAAAAGTGAATTACTCAGGCTGGCGCTGCTTCTTCCGCACGTTCATGCCAATATTTCGCACGAGTGGACGCGGACCAAATCGTGAGATTGTGCTGAGGATTTTATATTGCCATCCAGGCACAGAGATTGCCCGACCCTTTTGTGATGCTTTCCACGCCGCAGCCACAACTCGATCGGCATTAAGCCACATGTAATTAGGAAGACCAGTCATTTTCATTCGACCACGTTGGTGGAATTCGGTACGTGTAAATCCAGGGGCAAGTGCGTGCACATTTATTTTGGTGGCAGAGAGTTCGGTATGAAGTGATTCGGTAAGAACGGTGAGGTATGACTTGGCCGCGCTATAAGTGCCGCCAGCAATCCAGCCAGCAACGCTGGAAATATTAATGATGGTGCCCGCATTCTTCGTTTTCATGATGGGCAGCACTGCGTGCATGAGGCGCATTGGCGCAGTGACCAGAACGTCGAGAAGCTGTTGTTCAGCATCAATTGCACTCACTAAAAAGCTCTTGTTAATGCCAAAGCCGGCGTTATTAATGAGCACATCGACGCCACCTTGAGCTAATCGAGATTCAACTCGGGCAAGCTCGCTAGCAATGGAGAGATCGGCTTGAATAACTTCGACTGAAACTTTGTACTGATCACGAAAGTTCTCGGCTCGTTGATTCAATCGTTCGAGATCACGCGCGACAAGAATTAAGTCGTGACCTTTGGATGCAAGGAGACGAGCAAAGGACTCACCGATTCCTGCAGTTGCTCCCGTGATTAGTGCTGTAGCCAATTCTCTCTCGCTAACTACTTGGAAATTCCGGTTGTTGCCTCGTCGCGAATATGCCATGAAGAGTCGTATTCCGGCAAGAGTTCGAGGAAGGGAACTGCATCAAACCATTCCGGCCCAGTCACTCCGACTGGCTTCCAGATTCCGTTGTGCATCAATTCCATGGCAATAACGGGATTAATTCCGGTCTGCCAAACAACTGCTTGATCCCCGTATTCACGCATCGACCATTCATTGTCGACCACGTTATAAATGTAAACAGCTTTTGGCGCTCCAGATTTATCGAGACCTTTAACAAGTGCACCTGCACATGTAGACCCCTTCATATGTGGACCGAGAGTTGCGGGATCTGGGAGCAGCGCTGCAAGCAAATCGCGAGGAGAGACTTCAACGCCTTGAACCGAGACTTTATCTTTGCGATCTAATCCCAATGTGTGAATTGTCTTCAAAGTATTAATGAAATCTGCGCCAAGTCCATATTTAAATCGGACTTCACCAGCATCAATCTTCATCGGAATAAGAATGACTTCTTCGTGCTCAACATTCACGCACTCCACTGGCCCGATGCCACCAGGGAAATCAAAGGTCTCTAGCTCGGAGAATGGCTCAGTGGTGTACCAACCTCGACCTTTCTCCCAGATGACTGGGGGATTGAGACACTCTTCAATTGTTGTCCAGATCGAGAACGATGGCGCAAAGTCATAACCTTCGACAACGAGATTTGAGCCATCCATTACTGCAATCGAATCAATTCGCGAGAAGAGATGATCGCTGGCGTACTTAGCGAAAATATCGCTCATGCCTGGTTCGATTCCGATACCAACGAGCGCGCCAATACCTTTTGCTTTCCAAGCATCGTCGCGTTCAAATTGGAGATCACCAAGTTTGATCTGCGATGTACTCAGTGACATCGCCATATCAATGTAATTAACGCCTTCATTTTCGCAAGCAGTAAATATCTGCATCACAAAGCGTGGATCAACAGCGTTGACGACGACATCCGGGCCAACCTCACGGATAAGCCTTTGAATATCAGAGGTATCCGACGCATTAACGGTCGAAGCCGTAAAGCGAGAATCATTTAAACGAGCAACGGATTTCTCGGCACGAGCGCTATCGCGATCTGCAAGAACCATTGAGGTAATAAATGAGCGGCGGGATGCAATATTTGCAATCGCGCTTCCGACTCCACCGGCGCCTATAACTAGGGCCTTCATATATAAACCAACTCCAATTAAGTTATTTATTGCGTATTTTGAGTCTAACCCAAGGTCATATGTACCTTCAATGATCGTTAAACTAGGAAAAGTAAATGTCTAAGTCCTAGTAGCTCAGTGGATAGAGCAACCGCCTCCTAAGCGGTAGGTCGCCGGTTCAACTCCGGCCTGGGACACTCACATTCTGAGTGGCGCGAAAAATCAAATCCTCTGATTTCTGGACAAGCCTTGCTCTTTAGTGAAGGCTATATGAATGAAGCAATTACGATTCGGCATTGCATTCTGTTTAGTTCTGCTAGGCGCAATTTTTCAAGCGCAGAGCGCAGTGGCAAGTTATTCATCGGGCGGGCTCAAAGTAACTGACTGGACTTGCTACCAGCCTGATCCGATTTTGCAACCTTCCTGGGCAGATTCATTTATTGGGAATTTGCTCATTGATAAAGCAAAGTCTTCGGTCAAAGGAAAAAATACGACGCTAACTTTCTCATCTTTTCACTTCAGCAATATGAAGGGTGAATATTCTCAGCTAGGTCTTAGTGTCTACTACAAAGGAACTACCTATTTTGCCAAAGTCTTTCCGGCGAATATCAACGCGACGAGCACGCCAGTCAAGTTTTCAACAACCCTGCCTACCGCGTACCTCGACCAGGCAGAGTTCGGTATTAATCTTCAGAAGTCTGGTACTCAAAAGATTCCCCCATCATCTCCGAAGAGACCTCTTAATGCTTCTTGCATCCCTACCGTAGTGTTCAATTCGAGGTAAGGTTTTCACATGTCGGTCACAGAAATTGAACCTGGAGTAAAGGTAAGAACTCCAGCTCAAATTACTTGGACCAGATTGAAGAAGAATAAAGTCGCCATGGTCTCAGGCTTTATCGCCCTCTTCTTTATTCTGGCGGCATTCTTGGCACCATTTATTACCAATCTACTCAACCTCACTCCTACAGCTCAATATTCATCTGGTATTGCTGATACCGGAATTCCCATCGGAAGCTTCGGTGGACTTAGTCTCAGGCATCCACTCGGTCTTGAGCCAGGTGTTGGTCGAGATTTGATGTCACTACTTCTTTATGGATCTCGAATTTCATTTACCGTTGCAATTATCACCAGCGTGGCTTCCATTGGCCTTGGAATGATTGTTGGAATAGCGGGTGGTTATTTTGGCGGCCGGGTGGATGCAGTTATTGGTCGATTCTCCGATTTAGTTCTCTCTTTTCCATCCACATTTATGATTATCGCTCTTAGCCTTCCACTTACGCAAAGAGTAGAAGCCGCACATATCGCTCGCGATAATGGCGCACGAGTTGTTGTATTAGTTGTCTTCTTCGTAATTTTTGGTTGGCCGGCATTTGCCAGATTAGTTCGTTCGCAAACACTAAGCATTCGTGAGCGAGACTTCATTATGGCTGCAAAAGCTCAAGGTGCATCAGGCCGACGAATTATTTTTAAAGAGATACTTCCTAATCTCTGGCCTACCGCCATTGTCTTTCTCTCGCTCTCGCTCCCCGGCTTCTTAGCGGCGGAAGCGGTCTTCTCATTCTTAGGCGTCGGCGTTCAAGCACCCTCATCCACCTGGGGTCTAGTTCTTTCAGATGCGGTGAGTTATTGGCAGCAGGACCCGGCCTACCTGTTAATCCCCTCAGGCATGCTGATCATCGTCGTTCTTTCACTCAATTTATTTGGAGATGGACTACGCGATGCCCTTGATCCGAAGAGTGATCGCGCATAAATCACCTCACATTTTCCTAGCAACTTCCTTTACCCGTGAGTAGAATCATCGCAATTACATCCCACCTGGGATAAAGAATTCTAAGGAGCATCATGGTCAAGCTATGGAAGATGCAGACAGGGAAGAAAGCAATTGCCGCAGTCAGTGCTGCCGCAGTTGTTGCAACTCTTTCCCTTACTGCTGGCGCACAGAGCGCATCAGCCGCACCTGTTAAAGGCGGAACTCTTTACGTCATTACTCATCAAGATCAACTAGATCACGCCGATCCGCAGCGTATTTATACCGGTCGCGATATTGCATTTATGGAATCGTATGTATTCCGTACCTTGGTTATGTATAAGCCTGTAGCTGGCACAGCTGGTACCGGGCTAGTTCCAGATCTTGCTACCGATATCGGCAAAGCTTCCGATGGTGGAAAGACTTGGAAGTTCACTCTCAAGGCAGGAACTAAATATTCCGACGGCTCAGCGATTGTTTGCGAAGATGTGAAATATGCAATTTCGCGTACCTTCGCTACAGATGTAATTACTGGCGGCCCAAGTTATGCCATGCAGTACTTGGATATCCCAACCGATGCCAAGGGCAACTCTGCTTACGCTGGTCCATACACAAAGGTCGGACAAGCAGATTTCGATAAAGCAGTTTCTTGCTCTGCCGATAACCGCACCATCACTTTCAAGCTTGGTGTAGCGAAGCCTGACTTTAACTATGCAATGAGCTACCCAATCTCTTCACCAGTTCCTGCAGCTAAGGACACTGGCGACAAGATGGATCTCGCACCATTGTCAGAAGGTCCATACAAAGTAGCGTCATACAAGATTAAGGGCGAGATGGATCTCGTTCGCAACCCAAATTGGAGCGCGAAGACAGATTCAGTGCGCACAAACTATCCAGATAAGGTCATCTTGAAGTTTGGCGTTTCGGAAGATGTTCGTGATCAAATCTTCTTGAAGGACACCCAGAAGAATGCGATCAACTTCGATGCGCTCCAGCTTCAGAACAATATTTCGTTCTTTAACTCACCGGCATCTAAGACTCGTGGTCTCAATGTGAATGATCCGTACACTGTTTATTCAGCGATGAACGTTTCTAAGGGACACCTTGACTGTCTTGAAGTACGTAAGGCGATCTACTTTGCTTGGCCTTATGACGCACTAATCAAGCTCAACGGTGGCGCAAAGCTTTACGGCACACCTGGTGATAATGCGATCAAGCCAAATATCGGCATCGATTATGCAAAGACCACCAGCCACATCAACGATAAGAACTTTAAGTCTGCTGGAAACCCTGCATACTCAAAGACTCTTCTCGCAGCGGCAAAGTCAAAATGCCCTACAACTTATGCAAAGGCAACTTCTGCTGATCAAGGTATAACAATTGATACAAGTGATACTGCTGCTGCAAAGAAATCTGCAGCAATTGTTACACCTGCAATGGAAGCAGCTGGAATCGTAATTAAGTACAACTACATTCCATCCGGTTCTTACTACAGCACCATCCAGGACAACACCAAGCAAGGTGATATGTCAGGAGCAGGCTGGGGTCCAGACTGGGCGAATGCTTCAACAGTTATCCCACCACTCTTTATTAAAGATGGTGGATTCGATCTCTCTCAGAACTGGGATGATCCTGCATATCCAAAATTCGCGGCACTCTGCGATAAGGCAAATGCAACATTAGATCGCACAGCTCAAGCCAAGCTATGGCAACAAGCTGCTGAATATGCAATGGCGCAATACTGGCTCGGACCTGTCTCCTTCACCAAGCAGCAACTCTCATGGGGTAGCGGCGTTGGCGGCGTGGACTTCTGGGCACCTCAGGGAACATTCTTATTCCCTGCGCTTTATGTAAAGAAGTAATTAAGTAACTCTGTAAGTAATTGAAGTATGAGATAGTTCCCAAGAGGAGTTTCTCTTCTTGGGAACTACATATTTAAGGAGCAAGTACTTCCATGTTGAAGTTCGTTAGTCGCCGCTTACTATCATCGCTCATCATTTTGATAGTTATAAGCGCAACCGTCTTCATCATCTTTAATTACCTTCCTTTTGATCCTGCCCGACTTGCTTGCGGAAAACATTGCACGCCCGAAATAGTTTCCGGAAATCGCCATCGCCTGGGACTCGATGTCTCGTGGTGGATGCAATGGTGGGAATACCTCAAAGGAATTTTCGTCGGCCGCACTTATGGGCAAGGCGCAGCAATGTTTACCTGTCCGGCGCCAGCATTTGGATACTCCTTTAATCAACATGCCTGTGTCTCAACCATCTTGGCAAGCGCCCTTCCAGTAACAGTAAGTTTGGCAATCGGCGCCTTCATAATGTGGATGTTTTTGGGCGTGGGGCTGGGAGTGATCTCCGCTCGCTTTAGAAATACGTGGATCGATCGTGCCAGCAATATTTTTGTATTAGTAGGAACATCTCTCCCTACATTTATCTCTGGCCTTCTCATTTTGCTCTTCATCGTTCTCAAATTTAATTTAATTAGCCCGCTAGATCTCGGTCAATGGCATTCACCACTTACAGCGCCATGGGAATGGTTTACCTCATTCTTTTGNCCTTGGTTATCACTCGCCCTTATTTACGCAGCGACCTACACGCGATTCACCCGATCTAATGTCATCGAAACTTCTTCGGAAGATTTCATTCGCACCGCACGCGCAAAGGGAGTAAGTGAGCGGAAAGTATTGTGGAAGCACACGCTTCGTCCAGCACTCGCACCAATTCTTACTATCGCTGGATTAGATTTTGCCGGACTGCTTGGTGGAGCAATTATTACTGAGCAAATATTTCAACTGCCAGGACTTGGCCGACTGACGCTCCAAGCCGCTCTTCAAGATTATGACTTGCCGATCATTGTCTCCACCACAATTTTGGCTGCGACATTTGTAGTGGTTGCCAATCTCATAGTTGATCTTGCTTACGCTTTCTTGGATCCAAGAATTAGGGTCAAGTAGATGAGCGCGCACAATTACTTAGAAGTTAAGAAGCTAAATGTATCTTTCCCGACTGAAGACGGTTTAGTTGCAGCGACTTCCGACCTGACCTTTTCATTAGCGCGTGGTGAGACTTTAGCGATTGTTGGTGAATCTGGATCGGGTAAATCAGTATCAAGTTTGGCGATTATGGGTTTACATAATCGGGCCCGAACAAATATCTCCGGCGAAGTGATTCTCAATTTGCCTACTGGCTCGCTTGAACTATTAAGTTCTAGCGAAGACACAGTGCGAGATCTTCGTGGCAAAGAGATGGCGATGATTTTCCAGGATCCCATGTCCTCGCTCCATCCTTATTTTTCAGTGGGAGCTCAGATCGCCGAAGCTTGGTTATTGCACAACAAAGGCAATAAATCCGATGGGCTTAAGCGGGCAATTGAAATGTTGGAGCTAGTTGGGATTCCATTACCAGTCGAGCGCGTGCATGACTTTCCCCATCAATTCTCTGGCGGAATGCGTCAGCGAGTAATGATTGCGATGGCGCTTGTAAATAATCCATCGCTCCTGATTGCCGATGAACCAACCACGGCGCTTGATGTCACGGTTCAAGCTCAAATTTTGAAGTTACTTCGTGACATGCAGAAAGAATTTAATATGGCAATCATTTTGATCACTCATGATCTTGGTGTTGTCGCTGAATTCGCTGATCGAGTTAACGTAATGTATGCCGGCAAGAATGTGGAAGAAGCCCCTGTGCACGATCTCTATTACAAGCCAGCACATCCCTACACACTGGGACTTTTACGTTCGATTCCACGAGTTGATCAGATCGATACCCATCGACTTCAAACTATTCCTGGCCAACCACCATCACTTATTAATTTGCCAATGGGCTGCGCTTTTGCTCCTCGCTGTCCCTACAAGGAACTGGTACCGAACAATCTTTGTACTACTAAGAACCCCGAGCTCTCCAATTTTGCTGATAATCATTTAACAAGATGTCATCTCACTCATGATCAGATTGAGAGCGTTCGATAATGAATCAGCCAGTTCTGGAGCTTAAGAATCTCAAGAAGCATTTCATTTCTAGCAATGGGGTTTTCTCGCGCAATAAGACCACAGTCAAAGCAGTAGATGGAATTGATTTGACCGTCAATTCAGGTGAGACCGTTGGATTAGTAGGGGAGTCTGGTTGCGGAAAGACCACGGTAGGCAGAACAGTCCTCAAGCTCTATGAGCCAACATCGGGCTCGATTATTTTTGATGGGGAGGAGATCACTAATTTCTCACCGCGCCAGATGAAGCCCGTTCGCTCCAAACTCCAAATGATTTTCCAAGACCCGTATTCATCACTCAATCCACGTCACACCATCGGTTCCATCATCGCGAGTAGTTATGAAATTCATGGGATTCATCCGGAAGGTGGAGTAAAGAAGGCAGTTCAGAATCTTCTCGATCGAGTTGGATTAAACCCCGAGCACATCAATCGATTCCCACATGAGTTTTCGGGTGGGCAGAGACAGCGCATTGGTATTGCTCGTGCCTTGGCGCTTCGACCAAAATTGATCATTGCCGATGAGCCGGTTTCGGCGCTCGATGTTTCCATTCAAGCTCAAGTAGTAAATCTGCTCGATGATCTTCAGAAGGAGATGGGCCTTTCCTACCTCTTCATTGCGCACGATCTCTCTGTTGTGCAACATATTTCCGATCGAGTAATCGTCATGTATCTAGGAAAGATTATGGAAGAGGCAAAAACTTCACAACTCTTTCTTAATCCGCGCCATCCATATACCAAAGCCCTTTTATCTGCGGTACCAATTCCCGATCCAGAAATCGAGCGAAATCGTGAGCGCATCGTTCTCTCAGGGGATTTGCCGAGCCCTGCCAATCCGCCGTCAGGATGTGTTTTTAGTACCCGATGCTGGAAAGCAACAGAAAAGTGTCACCAGATTGCACCACCACTAGTTGAAATCAGTATCGGCAGCAAAGTAGCTTGCCATTTCCCAGAAGGAAACTAAAACTATTATTAGGCAAAAACAACGGTGCGAGAGCCCACGATAAAGATTCGATCCTCGGCAAATAACCGCACGGCGCGGGAGAGAACGCGACGCTCAATATCCCGCCCAAGAGCTACTAAGTCTTCTGGCTTGGCCGAATGAGTCACGTGGGCTACATCCTGCTCGATGATTGGGCCTTCATCTAAATCTTCTGTGACAAAGTGCGCAGTAGCGCCAATGATCTTTACTCCGCGATCGTGGGCCTGGTGATAAGGCTTGGCACCTTTAAACCCCGGCAAGAAGGAGTGGTGGATATTGATGATGCTNCCTTTGTTAGCTCGGCAGAAATTGGCGGAGAGAATTTGCATGTAGCGGGCGAGAACAACGATATCGATTTTATGTTCTGAAATTATCTTCTGTAAATCTTGCTCACTTACTTCCTTACCCAAGGAATCGACTGCTAGGTGAACAAATGGAATACCATGGGATTCCACCAAAGATTGAAGCTCCTTATGATTGGAGACCACAACCGGAATTTCAACGGGAAGCTCACCGAGCTCTTGGAGATAGAGCAGATCTCGCAGGCAGTGGCTCTCGGTAGTCACAAGAATAAGAGCGCGCTTCTTATCTGAAGTAGCGCGTAACTTAATCGATGGATTGAAGCGCGACAGCCCACTATCCAAATGATTCTTTGCATCTACCAGGCTCATGGAGCTTTCAAAGCGAGTGCGCATAACAAATGTATTTGTGACGGGATCGGTAAATTGCTGATTCTCGATGATGTTGCCATTGCAACCAAGGATGGCAGTCGTCATTGCATGGACAATCCCAGGTTGGTCCTGGCATTGGAGAGTGACGATGAGATCCATGCCCTAAGGCTAAGGCACTTAGTGGGAAATGGAAAAACGCTTGAGCGCTTTAGGTGCCCACCAGTTACGTTCGCCAAATAAGCGCATCAAAGCAGGGACGAGCAGCGCGCGCACAAGTGTCGCATCTAAAAGGATTGCGAAAGCTACGCCAAACCCCAGAGATTTGATTGATGTAACACCACTTGTGAGGAATGAAGCGAATACAACTGCAAGCAGCATCGCGGCAGCGGTGATGATGCGGGCAGATCGCTGAAGACCAATCGCAACCGATTCAATATTGGAGTGTCCAGCGTCATGTTCTTCTTTGATTCGCGATAACAAGAAAACTTCGTAGTCCATCGAGAGTCCAAAGGTCACAACAACAATCAAGATAATCATTGAAGTGTCGAGAGTTCCGGTATTGGTGAAATGCCCTACAAGCCAGGTCATGTGCCCACCAATAAATATCCACGACATAACTCCTAAAGTTGCAGATAGGGAGAGCACGTTAAGGAGCACTGCTTTGATTGGAAGAATGATAGATCCAGTAAACATAAAGAGAAGTAGCAATACGCCGACGGCTATCCACGCAAATGCCCATGGCAGGGTGCGTGCAATACCTGCCTGACTATCTGCATAATCTGCAGCAACGCCACCAATCAAGGTTCCAGTCGGTGATTTAACGGCGCGAACTTCACGGATCAATTTCTCAGCTGCTGAAGTGCGAGGGCCAACTGAATGAACGGCGGAGAATCGCAAGTTCTTTCCATCTGGCTGATTTGGCGTTATTCGAATAATTCCTGGCAGAGCCGCAATTGCATCGGTGTATTCGCGAACTTGCATCGGAATATCTGCGCCATTCGGGATGATTATTTCAATCGGATTACTCTCTTGGCCAGGGAAATTTTCTAGGCCAAAAGCGGAAGCAATTGCAGCTTTATTGGTGTCTTGGAGAACCCGACTATCGACTTGCGAGAAAACTACGTTAGATAGGGGCGCAGCAAGAGTTCCAAGAATTACAAATGAGAGAGTTGCAACCGCTACCGGACGTTTCATCACAAAACGTGCGGTATGTGCCCAACGTCCATCTTCCTTTGGAGTAATTGCACTTTTACGTACAACCCACTTATCGATCCGGGTTCCGAGCAGGGCAAGAATCGCAGGGAGTGGAATAAGCGCCCCAAGAACTGCCATTGCCACGACAGTAACGCCGGCATAGCCAAATGATTTAAGAAACATTTGCGGGAACATCAAAAGCGCAGACAAGGTAATCATGACAGTGATGCCAGAAAAGAAAACAGTTTTACCCGCAGTAGCCACGGTTCGTGCAACAGATTCCTCTACTGATTTACCAGCGTGCAACTCTTCTCGGAAACGATTGACGATGAGAAGTGAGTAGTCGATTCCAAGCCCAAGACCCATACCTGTCACTAAGTTCAGGGCAAAGATACTTACGCCAGTATTCAAACTAATTATGTAGAGCGATAAGAATGAACCGATAATCGCACTCACGCCGACAACTAATGGCATTGCAGACGAGATTAGGCCACCGAATACAAAGAGCAACAAGATAAAGGTAAGCGGGATAGAAATTCCCTCAGCGACTGCCAGATCCTTTGAGATGGCGCTGCTAATTGCGAAATTAAAGGTTGCAAAACCTCCAACATAAACGCGCACACTCTTGTAATTGCCATCATATTTAGCTTGCAATTTCTGAGCTAAGTCAGTCTCATTAACTGCAATTTTTGCATTGGTATAAATAAACATATAAGCAGATTTCCCATCTTTGCTGACCAAAGTGGGCGCCCCTCCTGCTGACCAATAAGAAAGGGTTTTGATATCGCTTCGAACAGCCGCAACTTCTTTTTCAAGAGCGACGGCATCGGCGGAGACTGCCGGATCTGTTACTGATGTCTTGCTTTGAATAATGAAAAGAATCGCAGGGTCTTTAACTTTAAAGTTATCGGTTAGATACTTCGCAGCTTTTGCAGATTCACTCTTGGGATCTGAATNCCCACCGCTATCGAGTCGAGCGAAGAGAAGTGAGCCGACAGCTGAGGCCACAACAATGAAGAGAATAAAGAGCGCTAAAACCGATTTGCGGCGACGAACAAGAGCGTGACCAAGGGAATTGAACATGGTTTAACTCTACTTCGACCTTTGAGTTGTTGATGGAATATCATTACAGGGTGAGCGATAAGCGAGAGGAAAAGCCCCTCATCCCAACGAAAACATCGGATGAAAGTGATTCACGCGATAGTGATGAGACACGTCGTGATCAAGAAATTGCTGGAGATAAGCCCCCGCACCACGGGTAATTAATCAGAAGTCGGAGCTGGTGCTTTCGATTCCGGCGCAGGTGATGCCGGCGCTGCTGGAGTTGACCGGGAATCATTCTTATAAAACCCTGAGCCTTTAAAGACGACCCCGACATTGGAAAAAACTTTACGTACTGAGCCTTTGCACTCCGGGCATTCGCTAATTGCTGAGTCTGAAAATGACTGGAAGAGTTCAAATTCATGACCGCATGCCTCGCATACATACTCATAAGTCGGCATGGGCAGTATCCTAAAGAAATGAAGGCAAACTCTCCACTTCGACTACTTGCAGCATTGGGTTTAAGCGCACTTGTTCTCCTCATTCCCTCGACCGCCTTTGCTAACTCAGTGATGAAGACCGACCCCATCCGGGGATCAAATATTTCAATATCGCCTTCGGCAATCACCATCACAACAGCAACACCGCTTTCGGATATGGGAAGCACGATCACTGTCCTCAGTCCCAATGGTGACCAAGTAGATGATGGCTCACTTGCAACAACAGGAATGTCTGCAGTACTCGGAATGAAGCCGCTGACAATTACTGGCGTTTACACCGTTTCTTACACATTGCTCACTGACAACGAGGATCCACTTGTTGGCTCCTTTACATTCTTTTTCAATGCTCCGGGATCAATTACTCAACCAACTCCCTCTCCTTCGGCAAGTGCGCCGGCAAATACTGGAGTAACCAATGGTGGGCTCGGCTCTTACACCTTCGTGATTATCCTCGATGTTCTCGCCGCCATGGTATTTATGTTCCTGGTTTGGTATGCCAAGCAGACATTTGGAATCGGTTCACGTAGTCGTAAGAAACCACGTAAATAACTTTATGTTTTTAGCAGCAGCACAAGGTATTCCTAATGCCGGAACTTTGGTGGGATTCCTTACTCCTGTTGTAAAGAGTCTTCAGTTGATTTCTGTAATTACCTTGATTGGACTCTTACTCTCTTCCGCGTTTTTTATTCGGGAAGAGCGCGGTCTGCTTACTAAGGAATCGATCCGGGTTAATACTTTGGCTTCAATTGCGGCAACGGTCTGGGCGGTCACAACTCTGGGTGCGCTCTTTACCGAAATTTCTAATCTATTAGCTAGCCCAATTGGTGATTCATTTGATCCCACAACGGTTCGCTCCTTCACCACACAGACTGCCCTGGGTAAGAGCTACATCATTACTTTTCTCTGCGCGCTTATTGTCCTGCTCTTTCTCACTCGAATTAAGAAAGTAGGAGGAGTTCTCTTTACTCTGCTCATTGCTTTTATTGGTCTGCTTGCTCCAATATTTCAAAGCCATTCATCAAGCGCGGGAAATCATGGAATTGCGATCGGTTCACTTCTCTTCCATGTCATCGCAATTTCAACATGGGTAGGTGGAGTAATTGGACTAGCTGTAATTTCCGCCGCCGAACGAGAAATTGCGATACCTCGCTTTAGCTCCTTCGCGCTCTGGGCTGCAATAGTTACCGCGATTAGTGGCGCGATAAATGCCTGGACTCGCTTAAATTCCTTGGCTTCCTGGAATAGTTTTTACGCAATATTGGTACTTATAAAAATTGGACTAACAGCTCTGCTCATTGGGATCGGCTACAAGCACCGAAAATATATTGCCGCAAAATTGAGTGGCACTCGCGCGGTATATCAATTACTCACATCCGAAGCTTTGATTATGGTGATGACTGTTGCAATTGGCGGTTGGCTTTCCACTACCCAACCACCTGTACTGAAGGAATTACCGGCAATTGATGCTTCGCTCTCAGTGACTGGGATATCGATGCAGCCAGCTCCTACATTGGGAAAAATTCTCATGTCATATATTCCAGACGGTACATTCTTAGGGTTACTTGTTCTGATTACTGTGCTCTACATTCGTGGTGTAGTTGTCCTTACTCGCCGAGGCGATAAGTGGCCGAAAGGTCGCACAGCTGCATTTATTGTGGGAGTTGCCGCTGCAGATTTTGCTACAAGTGGAGGCATCGGAATTTACGCCCACTTTGCTTTTTCGTATCACATGGTCGCCCACATGATTCTAGGAATGATCGCGCCTATTGGTTTTGTTCTTAGCGCACCACTGACACTTGCGCTTCGTACATTGCCGATCGGGCGTACAAAGCAAGAGCGCGGGATCAGACAGACTCTGCTCGCATTCCTGCATTCCCGTTATTCGTTGGTGATCACCAATCCGATCGTTGCGCTGGGAATTTTTGATGGTTCGCTCTTCGTGCTTTATATGACCCCGCTATTTGGACACCTAATGAAGAGCCATACCGGCCATCTCTTTATGAACATCCATTTCCTGCTGGCTGGAATTCTCTTCTTCTATGTCATAGTGGGAATTGATCCCAACCCTAAGAAAATTCCGTATCTCGTTCGAATAATCATTCTCTTCGCTGCGATGAGCATTCATGCCTTCTTCTCAGTCGCACTGATGTCTTCGACTTCATTGGTTGATGGCGGATACTTCGCTTCACTCGATAGACCTTGGAACATCAACCTTTTAGCCGATCAGCGCACGGGCGGCGCAATAGGTTGGGCGATGGGCGAGATTCCAATTTTGATCGCTTTGATTGCCACTTTTATCCAATGGACTCGCGATGATTCACGCGAAGCTCGCCGAATAGATCGCGCGGCAGATCGCGCGGATGCGATGGGAATTGATGATGAATTGGCTCAATACAATCGTTATCTTCGTAGTCTGGACAATCACTCGCAAGAGTGAGGTAATTGCCTCATGGATGCACTTTTCGGCGAGGAATATCAAGCTCTGCGTGAAAGCGTTCGAGCGTTAGCGGAGAAGAAGATCGCACCTTTCGCGCGGGATGTTGACCAAGCTGCGCGCTTTCCTCAAGAAGCATCAGATGCACTTTATGGCGCCGACCTTGCTGCTGCCCATGTATCGGAGAAATATGGCGGACAGGGAGCCGATGCGCTAGCCACTGTGATCATTATTGAAGAAGTTGCTCGAGTTTGCGCCTCCTCATCTCTTATTCCAGCTGTAAATAAATTGGGATCGGTGCCACTAATCCTTGCTGGTAATGAAGCCCAGAAAGATAAGTACTTACGACAACTTGTTGGCGGCAAAGGATTCTCGTATTGCTTATCTGAATCTGAAGCAGGATCCGATGCTGCTGCGATGAAAACAAAGGCAGTAAAAGATGGAGATCACTGGGTAATTTCTGGAAGTAAGAAATGGATATCCAATGCTGGGGAATCTGAGTTCTACACAGTTCTCGCCTCAACCGATCCAACACTTGGCGCGAAAGGTATTACTGCTTTTATCGTCGAGAAAAGTGACACTGGTGTTTCATTCGGTGCTCACGAAAAGAAGATGGGATTTAGGGGATCACCTACCCGCGAAGTTTATTTTGATGGCGTAAGGATTTCGGATGATCGTCGGCTCGGAGAAGTCGGTTCTGGATTTTCGCTCGCTATGCGCACTTTGGATCACACGAGAATCACTATTGCAGCGCAAGCCCTCGGAATCGCACAAGGAGCTTTTGAAGCAGCGACAAAGTATTCGCACGAGCGCCACCAATTTGGCAAAGAGATCTTTGATTTCCAAGGAGTGCAATTCATGTTGGCAGATATGGCAATGCAGATTGCAGCTGCCCGCTCACTAACCTATGAAGCGGCTGTTAAGTCAGAGCGTGGCGAATCAGATCTCACCTTCTTCTCCGCCGCCTCAAAATGCTTTGCCACAGATGTCGCCATGAAAGTCACCACAGATGCAGTACAGGTTTTGGGTGGCTACGGGTATGTCAGCGATTATCCAGTAGAGCGAATGATGCGAGATGCAAAACTAACTCAGATTTATGAAGGTACTAATCAAGTGCAACGCGTAGTAATGGCTCGCCACTTGGGCGATCTCCTGTAATTAAACAAAACGAACGATGAGCGCTGGGGTTGCTGCGGCATTTAACTTTTGATCGTGCGGCGCTACGAAGATATTTTCATTCGTTAATTCACCTGCGTAGACCAAGCCAATTGTCCAAGCGGCACTCCCTGCAAGCGCGCGATCGTATGAGCCACCACCTTGACCTAAGCGATAGCCCTCGTGATTGATGTGAAGGGCGGGCACGATAATTACCTGGATCTGCGCTGGATCAACGGCAGGCCCTAGAGGTTCACGAATATTTTTCTTCTTCTTTAATTGTGATTCATCACCGCTCCACTCGACCCATTCCAGTGAGTTATCTGCAAGTAATCGGGGAAGGTAAAGAGATTTTCCTGACTTGAGAAAGGCCTCATTTAGGTCAGATGTTTGTGGCTCATCCCCATAGGAGATGTATGAAGCTATGTGATCTGCACCCTTTATCTCATCTGCTTCAAGAATATGTTTCCAGCTATCAAAACTTTCTGCTGATTGTGAAAGAGCGCGATCATGGCGAAATCTCAGGCGAAGTTGCGCCTTCGCATTAGCGGAGAGTTCCATGGAAATACTCTATGTAAGAAGTAAGGTTTAGTCATGGATCAAGAAGTTAGCGTTGAGGAATTCCTCGAGAAATTACTCGAGATAGCCCACCCGCTTGCTCCATTTGATCTTCCACTCCTAGATGCTCACGGAGCCAGCCTTGCGGAAGATATTTTCAGCGAGGGACTCGTTGTCATGCAGGCCGGAACGCGTATTCGTTCTACTCAAATCGGACTTGCGGCATCACTGGGGCTCAATCGACTGCCCTCCAGACCACATCCACGCGTCGTCATCATCTCGGCCGGAGATGATCTAGTCGAGCCCGGGCAATTGTTGGCTGATGGTGAAGAAGAATATGAGACCAACTCTTGGATGCTCACTACCGCAGTGCGCGAAGCAGGTGCGACTGGTTTTCGAGTTCACACCATTCCTGAAAATCATGAACAAGTAAAAGGAATTGTTGAAGATCAATTAGTTCGAGCTGATCTCATCATCATCAGTGGCGAGAGCAAAGATGACTCCTTTGAAATGATCACCGCTGCGCTTAGTGAACTTGGCGAGGTCACCACGCTAATTCCTGCAATGTCTGACACCGGACGGTTTGCTTATGGATTAATTGGGCCAGATAAGACCCCGGTGGTAACTCTGCCTGGCGATCCAGTTGTTGCTTATATGGCGCTCGAGATTTTTATTCGCCCCATGATTAGGACGATGCTGGGTGCCCCAAATATTTTCCGCACTCGGATAAAAGCAATTCTTGATAATCCTGTTCAATCTCCTGAAGGCAAGCGATCATTTATTCGCGTTGCCCTCGATCATAAATCTGGCAAAGGCGGCTCTTCGGCAACCGTTCTGGCTCATCAAGAAAGTTTGACTTGCTTGGCCAACGCCCAAGGACTTGCCCTCATGCCGGAAGATCGCACGTCTTATAAAGCTGGTGATGTAGTCGACGTACTCGTCCTCGAGCGGAGCAATAATTAATGGCGCTCTTTACATCTGGCGGGGCTTGGCCAGTAGTAATTGATGATGGAGATTTAATTCTTCGCCCATTACGCAATCGCGATCGCTCCGCCTGGGAAGTTGTCCGGGAATTAAATCGAGAATGGCTTGAGCCGTGGGAAGCAACTCGCCCCGAAATTGAATCTGGCGAGCCCCTCCCTTCCTATTTCCAGATGATTTCGCGATATCGAATCGAAGCAAAAGCGCTCCGCTCGCTCACTCTCGGACTCTGGTATCTCGATGGTGGCACGTGGAGATTTATTGGTCAGATCACTTTGGGAGGCATCGTGATGGGGGCCTATCGGGGAGCCCATATTGGATATTGGATTGATCAACGCTATTCCAATCGAGGAATCACAACTCGAGCAGTCAATTTGATCGCAGAATTTGGTTTTCATCAATTGAACCTTCACAGAATCGAGATCAATCTTCGCCCGGAAAATGCGGCATCCACCAGAGTTGCTGAGAAGGCGGGCTTTGTTTTTGAAGGTTTTCACCCGAGATATCTCCATATAAATGGCGGATGGCGTGATCACAACACCTATGTGAAAGAGAATCCGTCGATCAGATAGGTCAGATTTCTAAAGATTTCAAAAGGGACATACCGCCCAAATCCGCAAGATTGTAAGCGTGAACTTATAACCTTCTATCCCATGGCCTCCGGTTTTATCTACCTCATCATCCTCGGGATGTGGGCGGCCTACTTCTTGCCTCGTTGGATCTCCTCGCATGATCAGAATTCAGGGAAATCTCATGAACGATATAAGAGCGCACTTAAAGTTGTCGCTGAAAATGGATCTCACCCTTTAGCTTTTGAAATTTCACCAATAGAAGAAAGCGCTGAAGTTAAGAAAAAAGACCACCACATCGGAAGACGACGATTTATTTTTACCTCGCTAATTTCTATTTTAATTATTTCAACAGTGGGATCATTTATCGGATTCATTGATCCATCCATTCTCTTAATTCCGGTGACGGCAATTTCAATTTACATTGTCAATGTTCGCAGGCAAGTCGTAGCCTCCCAAGCGCGGGCTCGCAAATTAAAAGCACTAGAACAAATTGGACACGCAGATATTTCTACAAGTGAAGAGCGAATTTCATTTACCCGATATTCCCACACGACAATCTTTGGTGAAATTGCAGCAACCAACACATCGCTAAATAATGAACATTGGGTTCCACTTTCTGAACGTACCGAATCAACTGGTGTAGTAATTATTCCGCGCGGCAATGCAGCACTCGCTAAGGCTTGGGAACCTCGCCAAGTTCCCGCACCGACTTACGTGACCGCAGCAAAGGCTGTACCTTCCAAGCGAATTATTGATCTGACTATTCCTGGGGCGTGGAGCGCAGCACAAGAGCGCGAACGCCAAGAACTATTACCAACCCGAGATGATATTTTCGATCAGGAACTTGCAGATGAGGCCGCTAATAATTCTGGTCGCGCTGCAAACGAATAACGTTTCTCATTACCATTAAATCCAAGAATCTAGCCACATTCGATTGAGCCAGGTCTCATAGGGAATTGTGGTTCCCGTAAATATTGGTAAGAAATAGAAGAAGTTAACGATAATCACGACTAAACCACCAATGATTATCCGCTTTCGGATCTGCAACTGACGATCGTTCTCAGCTGAGGATAGATACTTATAGAGAACGTAGCTAATCGCCATTACTAAGAATGGCTCAAAAGAAATTGCGTAGAAATTAAACATCGTTCGCTTTTGAAATGCGAACCATGGAAGATAACAAGATCCAAGTCCAAGGAGAATAAAACCTGCTCGCCATTCGCGCTTGGAGATGAAGAAGCCAACAGTAATTGCAAGAGCGATAGTTCCGATCCACCAGAGGAGGGGAGTTCCTAGCGCCAAAATCTCCTGAGCGCATTTAGAGGTCCCGCAACCTGGCGGAGATTCATAATAGAAAGCGGTGGGGCGACTTTGAATTAGCCAAGTGAATGGATTTGCAGAGTAGTTATGCGCATCGTGCAGCGATGCGTGGAAGCTGAGGATTCGCTTGTGGTAATCGACAAATCCTGTGACTACCCCGAGGTTTCTATCAAATCCCACCGAAGTAAAGAACCAACCCCCCCAACTTGCGATATAGGTAATGAGAGGAAGTAGCCCGTATTGAAGAATTCTACGGGGTAGCATTTTCATCAAACTATTTGCTCGGATATCCAGCAGCACTGCAAGTACTGCAAATGCGATCAGGGGATAGAGGCCGCTCCATTTTGTGCCAATCGCCAAACCAAATGCAAGCCCTGCCCACCAATGTTGGTGGGTGATGACGAAATAGAAAGCTAGTTGGATGAAGAACATTAAGAAGATATCAAGGACCGAAACTCGGGAATGTACAAGATGGAGTCCATCGGAGAGCATCAAAATAGTGGCAGTAATGCTTAAGAACTTAGTGGCAAATAATTTTTCAACTGTCAGATACATCAGAGCAATCGATGCGGTACCGATAATTGCAGCAGAAAATCTCCAACCAAACTCGTGATAGCCAAATAGTTTGATTCCACCAGCAATTAACCACTTGCCGATTGGGGGATGAACTACGAAATCCGGCGCACCTTTGGAATTTAGGTCAACTCCATGATGGAGAAGTGAATAGGCGTTGCGGACATAGTAGAGCTCATCAAAAATAAGTCCCTTGGGTTGGGATAAATGCCACAAGCGAAAGAAAAGGCCGATCAAAGTTAGGGAGATTAGCCAAATTCTTTGCTGTAACCAGCTGATCAACCTCATGAGAGAAGAGTAAAGCCTGCAAGACCTGCGAGAATCTCCCCATGCTTATTCTCGCTGCGATTCCCCTGGGCAATCCTGCCGACGCGTCAAGTCGCCTCAAACGCACTATCTCTTCCGTCAAATTTATTGCAGCAGAAGATTCTCGTCGCTTTGGTCGGTTGTGTGCAGACCTGGGAATTACTTACGACGCAAAATTGATCTCCTTCTTTGAAGGAAATGAATTAGAACGACTCGATGAATTAATTGCAATATTGCAAAGCGGAGAAGATTTGCTTGTAGTCACCGATGCGGGAATGCCTGGAATCAGTGATCCCGGATATCGCTTGGCACGCGCTGCAGTAGAGAAAAACATTCCCATAACCGTTCTGCCTGGTCCAAGTGCGGTCACGACAGCTTTAGTTCTTTCCGGACTTCCCTCCGATCGCTTTAGTTTTGAAGGATTTCCCCCTCGCACAAGTGGTGCGCGTGTGACATGGTTTCAATCACTTGCCGAAGAAGAGCGCACCTTTATATTTTTCGAAGCGCCGCATCGCTTATTGGAATCACTAGAAGATGCAGTCACTTCAATTGGCGGCGATCGTAAGGCCGCTATCTGCCGCGAGATGACAAAGACTTACGAAGAGACAGTTCGTGGAACTCTTGCCGATTTGCTCGCTTGGGCTAAAGATCGTGAAATTTTAGGTGAAATCACCGTCGTCGTTGAAGGTTTCGACCCTACTACTCGCGAATTTTCCGAAGCCGATCTTGTCGCCAAAGTATTGGCTATGGAGTCTGCTGGAATCATTCGGAAAGATGCAATCGTCGAAGTTGCCAAAGAGTTGGGACTACCCAAGCGCTCGGTCTTTGATGCAATGGTCCACCACAAGAGCCGATAAGATCTGACCATGGCGAGCGATAAAACTTTCTACCTAACTACGCCGATTTACTATGTAAACGATGCGCCTCATATTGGCCATGCCTACACAACTGTGGCTGGAGATGTACTGACACGTTGGCATCGTCAAAAGGGTGAGAGCGTCTGGTTCCTCACCGGAACCGATGAGCATGGCGAGAAAGTTATGAATACTGCGGCGCAGAACAATGTAACTCCGCAAGCATGGTGTGATCGTTTAGTAGAAGAAGCGTGGAAGCCCAACTGGAAGCATCTGAATATTGCTAATGATGATTTCATTCGCACCACTGAGCCACGTCACGAAGAGCGAGTTCAACGATTCTTGCAAGGTTTGAAAGAAAAGGGCTTTATTTACGAAGGTAAATACGAAGGTCCATATTGCATTGGGTGCGAAGAATTTAAATTGCCCGGAGATCTAGATGAGGGAAAGTGCAAGATTCATGGACGCCCAGTTGAGATGCTCTCGGAAAATAACTGGTTCTTTAAGCTCTCTGCTTTTGTTCCACAATTAATTGAGCACTACAAGAAGAATCCGCAAGCTTGCGAACCAACTTCTGCGCGCAATGAAGTGATGGCCTTTCTTGAAGGCGGTGTCTCAGATCTCTCAATTTCGCGTTCCACATTTGATTGGGGAATTCCAGTTCCTTGGGCAACCGATCAAGTTATCTATGTATGGTTCGACGCTCTCCTTAATTATGCAACTGCTGTTGGGCTGGGTGATGATCCGGCATCAGAAGGTGGAAAGAAGTTTGCTTCTACTTGGCCGGCAGATGTTCACCTCGTTGGAAAAGATATTCTCCGTTTCCACGCAGTGATCTGGCCTGCGATGTTGATGGCTGCAGAACTCCCTGTTCCACGTAAAGTCTTTGCACATGGATGGCTATTGGTTGGTGGCGAGAAGATGTCTAAGTCAAAGCTGACAGGTATCGCACCCCGCGATATCACTGATCATTTTGGCGTGGATGCATTTCGTTATTACTTCTTACGCGCGATTCCATTTGGTAGCGATGGCTCATTTTCTTGGGAAGATATGAATGCGCGCTACACATCAGAGCTTGCTAATGATTTTGGAAATCTGGCATCTCGCCTGATTGCCATGATCGAAAAGTATTGTGAAGGCAAGATCCCAGCTGTCGCAACTGACCCAGGGCTTTCTTCCATGTTGGTTGATGTTGTAGCAAAAGCGGATGCCGCAATGGTGGCCCTTGATTTCCAGGGTGGAATTTCTGCAATTATGGATTTCTGTAAGCGCGCTAATGGTTATGTCACCGAACAAGAGCCATGGGCGATTGCTAAAGATCCAGAGCGCACAACAGAGCTCAATAATGTTTTATATAACACTGCTGAATCAATTCGAGCGCTTGCCGTTTTGTTGCATCCAGTAATGCCAGCCACAACCCAAATTTTGTGGGAATCATTGGGTGCACAAGCCACCTTGGGAGATATTGCGAAGCAGAAAATCGCTGATGTTGCCACTTGGGGTCAGCTTCCACCGGGAAGTGTTGTTACTAAGGGCGCTGTTCTCTTCCCTCGGCTAGAAGAGAAATAATTCTCATCCGTGAGTGAGAAAAGCCAAGATCGCCATAATCGCGATATTGATCGTCCGCTTCCGCCTTTACCGCAGCCACTTAATTTTCCTTGTGTCGATGCGCATGCCCATTTGGAGATCGTTGCGAACGACGCTCCTGATTCGCAAGCCATTGCCGATGTAATTGCCACAGCGAAAAGTGTTGGCATTGATCGCCTTGTGCAAGTTGGATATTCAGCAGAGCAATCTACGTGGGGAGTAAAGCTTGCCGAGCACTATCCCGGCATCGTTCTTGCGGCCGTTGCGCTTCACCCCAATGAAGCTCCAGTGGTCGAAGACTTGGAAAAAGATTTAGCAATTATTGAAGAATTAGCGCTCCACCCACGAGTTCGAGCTATTGGCGAAACAGGTTTGGATTTCTTTCGTACTCCACCGGAATTGCAGGAGAAGCAGAAGTATTCATTTCGCCGCCATATCGCTCTAGCAAAGAAGCTCAATAAAGCCCTCGTTATTCATGATCGCGATGCACATCGTGCAGTTCTCGATGTATTAGATGAAGTGGGCGCTCCAGAAATCACCATCTTTCATTGCTATTCCGGTGACGCCGAGATGGCTGCAGAGTGTGTTTCCAAAGGATTCATCCTCTCGTTCGCCGGTACTTTGACATTTAAAAATGCGCCAGATTTACGCGCTGCCGTAAAAATCGTTCCACCACATCTATTACTTGTCGAAACCGATTCACCATTCTTGGCTCCAGCACCTCATCGCGGAACTTTAAATACCCCAGCGCAGATTCCGAACATTGTGCGTTTCATGGCGCAGGAGCGCGGGGATGATGTCGATGAATTGACGAAGATTTTGTCTGATAATGCCGTTCGCTATTTTGGGTCTTTCGCATAATGAGATCACTTCTTGGCGCCACTGAAATTCGCGAGATTGCTGCACGCATTGATCTCACGCCCACTAAGAAACTTGGGCAGAATTTTGTGGTTGATGGAAATACTTGCCGGCGAATCGTAAAAAGCGCTGATGTCACTAAAAGCGATATCGCTTTAGAAATCGGACCGGGCCTTGGTTCACTCACTCTTGCCCTTTTAGAGGATGCTGCTCGTGTAGTTACCATAGAGATTGATTCGCGACTTGCGGCAGAATTACCACTCACTGCTACATCACATGGCTTTGATGCTTCACTACTGACCGTTATTAGGGCAGATGCAATGGAAATCGCTGAACTTCCGATCGACCCCACAGTCCTTGTGGCTAACCTTCCATACAACGTCTCCGTACCAGTGCTTCTTCGCTTTCTCGAGCTCTTTCCCTCTTTGCGCCAAGGCGTGGTGATGGTCCAAAGCGAAGTTGCGGATCGATTAGTCGCACTTCCTGGATCTAAGAATTATGGCTCGCCATCTGTTAAATCCACCTGGTGGGCAGATATGTCATCAGCTGGAAATGTGGGTCGCTCCATCTTCTGGCCAGTGCCTAATGTCGATTCATCACTGGTGAAATTTGTACGTCATTTACCTGCGGGGGATGAGGCGCTTCGCCGCACGACATTCCGCATTATTGATGCTGCATTTGCCCAGCGCAGAAAAATGCTACGCGCCGCGCTATCCGAGATTTTTGGAAGCAGCGCCAGTGCTTCGCAAGCGATCGAAAAGGCGGGAATCGATCCGACTCTTCGCGGTGAGTCACTTCTCTTGCCAGCTTTTATTTCAATCGCCCAGCAACTCCCGTAATTTTCAATAGGCTAGCGCTATGAGATACAACGGAGTCATTGTTCGCGTACCTGCGAAAATCAACCTCCAATTATCCGTGGGGCCACTTGGCCAAGATGGATTCCATGAAGTCACTACCGTCTTCCAAGCAATCTCGTTATTTGATGATGTCACTGTGAAAGTGGGCACCGCCGGAAGTGGAATCACACTTACCGTCTCTGGCGCAACATCCCATGGGGTGCCGACTGACGAATCCAATTTAGCTTTTAGAGCGGCACAGATTTTTGTTGAGCGTTTCGACATTACGCCAGATATCGCCATCCATCTCAAAAAAGAGATTCCAGTAGCGGGAGGAATGGCAGGTGGAAGCGCAGATGCCGCGGGAGTTATTGTCGGCATTGACTCACTCTTCGAACTTGGACTCTCTCGAGATGAATTAGAGCGAATTGGCGCAGAACTCGGAAGCGACGTTCCTTTTGGAATTTGCGGTGGTATTGCTATTGGCCGTGGCCGCGGTGATGAGATTACGCCGGCACTAAGTCGTGGAAGTTATTTCTGGGTAATTGCAATTTCGAATCAAGGACTTTCTACACCTTCTGTTTATGCCGAGTGCGATCGACTCCGTGATGGGTTAGATATTGCACGACCTCAAGTAAGTGATGCAATGATGCAAGCGATTCGTGCGGGTGATCCGATTGCACTAGGAAATGCGATGTCCAATGATCTTCAATCCGCGGCATGTTCGTTGCGACCGGCACTTCGATTAGTACTCGATGTTGGTCAGGATTATGGCGCTTTAGGTGCAATCGTTTCCGGCTCCGGCCCATCTGTTGCATTCTTAGTGGAGAGTGAGGAGAAAGCATTGGATCTCACCGTTGCCCTCTCTGCCAGTGGAGTTGTGGGCGATATCGCAAGGGCTACCGGCCCCGTCCCTGGAGCTCGAGTTATTTCGACTCTTTAGATCTGCCTATTCACCCTGCATTTGGCAGAACTCCCGCTCATGCAGGACAATTCAGGTTCCGCCATTGTGTAGTGGCTAGCACATGGGCCTTTGAAGCCCAGGGTCCAGGATCGATACCTGGTGGCGGAGCCAAGCTCCACCAGTTCCCCCTATTAAAGTGCCCGATAGAATTCGATCTACCAGGCGCAAGACGAGAAGTCAGGAGCGGTGTTGTCCCACAAGCTAGAAACAGCGATCGTGCTCGCTGCTGGCGAGGGCACACGAATGAAATCTGGCACGGCCAAAGTTCTTCACACTATTGCGGGCCGCACAATTATTGGACACGTTCTCGAGGCGCTAAAGCCACTCTCACCGAAGGAATTGCGCGTAGTTGTCGGAGCATCGCGCGAAGCCGTTGAATCCCACGTCAAAGAAATTTCCCCCAATGCAATTACTGTCTTTCAATCAGAACGGAATGGCACAGGGCATGCAGTTCAATTGGCGCTCGCAGGTCTCAAAGCATCTGGCAATGTTCTCGTCGTCGCTGGTGACACACCACTTCTTAATCCGCTGACCCTCACCGAATTTTTAGAAGCTCATATCGAAATGGGAAATGAAGCATCTGTAATGACCGCTTCCCTCCCTGATCCATCCGGGTATGGTCGCATCATTCGTGATGAGACGGGATCGATTGCTCGAATCGTGGAAGAGCGTGACGCTACCGATGATGAGAAATCGGTTGATGAAATTAACACCGGCGTCTACCTTTTCGATATTGCGGCACTAACTTCAGCAGTTGCAAAACTCACCAACAAAAATTCACAAGGCGAGCTTTATCTCACTGATGTCATCGCTCTGATTAAGGCGAGCTCCAATAAAGCTTCTGCAATTCTCTCCTTTGATTTCACTGAAACACTTGGCATCAACGATCGTGCCCAATTGGCTGAGTGTGCCAACTACATGCGTGAGCGAATTAATCTGGAACATATGAAGGCAGGCGTAGCGATCATTGATCCAGCCTCTACCTGGATTGATGTCACCGTCACGCTTGCATCTGATGTCACTATTTATCCAGGTTCTTGGTTGAGTGGCACAACATCAGTTGCGACCGGTGCGATCATTGGGCCGCGCACAACACTCGACTCAGTACAAGTTGGCGAAGGCGCCTCAATTATTGAATCCCATTGCACCGGAAGTGTTATAGGGCCGCAGGCAACAGTCGGACCATTCTCATTCCTTCGCGCCGGTAGCCATTTGGCGGCAAAAGCCAAAGTGGGGGCATATGTAGAAGTTAAGAATTCCTCGATCGGGGAAGGTTCCAAAGTCCCTCACCTCTCATATGTGGGAGATGCCACGATCGGCTCCGGCACCAATATTGGCGCTGCCACCATCTTTGTTAATTATGATGGCGTCGAGAAACATAAAACGATTATCGGAGACGAAGTCCGAATTGGTAGCGACACTATGTTGGTCGCTCCAGTCACTGTGGGAGATGGCGCATATACGGCCGCCGGCTCAGTGATTACCGAAGATGTGCCCGCAGGTGCAATCGGCGTAGCGCGAGCTAAGCAAAAAAATATTTTGGGATGGGTTCTTCGCAAGAGATCGGCAACGAAATCTGCGCAAGCGGCCAAAAAAGCAGGGGCAACCGAATGAGCACTGAACTAAAAGGAGCACAGATATGAGCGAACTTCGACTCTCATCCGAAAAGCGGTTGCGCCTATTTACTGGTCGTGGATACCCAGAGCTTGCAGAGGGCGTGGCAGCCGAACTCGGCATTCCGCTGACTCCAACATCTGCCTATGACTTTGCTAATGGTGAAATATTTGTTCGCTTCGAAGAATCAGTTCGTGGCAGTGATGCATTCGTACTTCAATCCCACGCGGCCCCAGTCAATAAGCAGATCATGGAACAACTCATCATGGTCGATGCGCTCAAGCGCGCTTCCGCAAAGCGAATCACTGTTGTGGCACCGTTTTATGGATATGCGCGTCAAGATAAGAAGCATCGCGGTCGCGAGCCAATCTCTGCCAGATTAATGGCTGATCTCTTTAAAACAGCTGGCGCAGATCGCTTGATGGTCGTAGATCTACACACTGCCCAGATTCAAGGTTTCTTTGATGGTCCGGTAGATCACCTTTTCGCGCTTCCACTTCTTACGAATTATGTTGGTAGCAAAGTTGATCGCAACAATCTCACCATCGTTTCCCCGGATTCAGGTCGCGTTCGAGTTGCTGAGCGTTGGTCAGATCTACTCGGTGGATGCCCGATCGCCTTTATCCATAAGACCCGCGATCCATTGATTCCAAACGAGTCCATCACTGGCCGCGTCGTCGGTGATGTGAAGGGGCGCACGTGCGTGGTGATCGATGACATGATCGATACAGCAGGCACAATCACCAAAGCAGTTACCGCGCTTCATGAAGCCGGCGCTAAGGAAGTTATTATCGCCGCCACCCACGCCGTACTCTCTGGACCTGCAGTGGAGCGATTGAAGTCATCTCAAGTTGCAGAAGTCGTTGTGACTGATACATTGCCTATTCCAGAAGAATCTCGCTTTGATGGATTGACAGTTCTCTCTATTGCACCACTTCTGGCTCGCGCAATCCGTGAAGTCTTTGAAGATGGATCAGTCACTAGCCTCTTTGATGGCCACAGTTAAGAGTTAAAAAATGTCTTCCCTTCACCCAACAAAGCAAACGCTTTTGGATACGGTGGTTTATCTTCTCAATTCAAAGCTTCCTGCTGAAATAAATAGCGAAGAAGTCTTAGAAATGTCTGGAATTTCCAAAGGATCGCTCTATTACCATTACGCCGATTTCTCTGAACTCATTGAACAAGCCCTCATCGTCCGCTTTGCGCGATATGTGGATGCATCAATCGCATCTCTCAGCCAAGTTCTTCGTACTGCCAGAACAAAGACCGAGCTATTCGAAGGTCTCAAAATGGTTACCCGACGTACCCAATCAGAGGAGATGAAAGAAGGACGTTATGAGCGCCTGGTTTCAATGGCGGCAGCAATTAGATCACCGCGCATGCAACTTGCCCTTGGCGTCGAACAAGAGCGACTCACTGAAGCTCTTGCTGATCTATTCCGTGAATCTCAAGAACGTGGCTGGGGTAATAAAGATTTTCAGCCTCGCGTAATCGCTGTCATGGTTCAGGCCTACACAATTGGCAAGATCGTCGATGACATCACTCCCACCCATATGGATGAGGAGAATTGGGCTCTGCTTATCGATGCATTTCTTGAGCGTATTTTCTTCACGGAAGGTGAATAAAAGGCCGATTTGGCCTTTGGCCCAACCTCCCGTTAATCTTGGCCTTCGTTCCGGCGAGGGGTTTCAATAACCCGTAATCGACGGGTAGCTCTCCTGGGACGTTAAGTATCTTTTAACTGAGGAGTTAGCAAATGGCTGAAATCACCATCAACGGAACAGCACGTACCGAATTCGGTAAAGGTGCATCACGTCGCGATCGTCGCGCAGGACTTGTTCCAGGCGTTATCTACGGCCACGGCTCTGCTCCACAGCACGTCGCACTTCCATTGCGCGAACTTGGTGCAGCGCTTAAAACTTCAAACGTACTTCTCGACATCGTTGTAGATGGAAAGACTGAACTCACACTTCCTAAGTCAGTAACACGTAATCCAATTACTGGCGTTCTTGCCCACATCGACCTAGTACTTGTACGTCGTGGCGAGAAGGTTATTGTTGAAGTTCCTATCCACACTTCTGGTGAATACGATCGTGATGGAATTCTTGAGCACAACTCCAACACCATCGAAGTTGAAGTTGAAGCAACTTCTATTCCTGCTTTCATCGAGCTCGATATCACAGGCTTGGCCGCTGGAAAATCTCTCTATGCTAAGGATGTAAATCTTCCTGCAGGCGTTGTATTGATTTCAGATCCAATGATGACTGTCGTTCACCTCTCTGAGCGTTCAGCTGCAGTAGCAGAAGAGACAGCAGCTCCAGCAGCCGATGCCGCAGCGGCACCAGCAGCAGAAGCACCTAAAGAATAATTCGCTAGCGTAAAGTCAGATCATGTCTGATGAACGTTGGCTAGTACTTGGCCTCGGTAATCCCGGGGACCAGTACGCCACAACTCGTCACAATATTGGCCAGATGGTAATTAACTATCTGGCCAGTAATTCATCATTTTCTAAAGATAAATCGCGCACTGAAATTGCAAACATTCGTGTTGCCGCAAACGCTGTCACATTAGCGAAGTCACTTGGCTATATGAACGAATCTGGCCAACCCACAAAAGCGCTAGCTGATTTCTTTAAAGTAGCTCCCGATCATTTGATCGTCATCCATGATGAATTAGATATTCCCTTCAACACCATTCGCATGAAACTAGGCGGTGGCGATAATGGCCATAATGGTTTGAAATCAATCACCCAACATTTCACAACACCTGATTACTATCGTGTGCGAATGGGAATTGGTCGCCCGGATGGACCACAAGATCCTGCTGACTACGTATTAAAGCCATTTTCTTCTACGGAGCGAAAGGCAGTTGAAGATTTAGTCGCTCGTGGCGCACTCGCTGTCGAACGCCTTATTGAAAAAGGACTTGAGACAGCTCAACAAGAATTTAATAAGTAGATGGGTAGGTTATTGGGATTCGCGTCTGCGATTATCTTGATTTCTGCCATTTCCATTTTGCCCGCCGCTGTCGCATCTCCTTCGATAACCTCTGGACTTACAATTTCTTTGGACTCAGCTTCAAACTCAAGTTTTTCAGGAACAACATGGCTTGCTCAAGATGGAACAACTCCAAATGCAACACTTCAATCGGTAGGTCAATATGATTCTGCGAACCACTGGGTAACGTTTAACGACTCGATCGCTCCCATCTATGCGACTTTTGGTAATGGATCGAGCGGAGATTCAATAAATCCCACAGGAGATATGACTGTTGAGACGTGGGTTAAATTCAATACTGTTAATACTTCAGGGTGGAACATTGTAGCAACTCGATGGTTCAATGGTTCTGGATCATCTGATTTTCACTTCGGATTACATCTAGGGCATCCAGATTTATTCCTTACTGGAGCCGGAGCTCAAGACATCACAAATTTGAGTTACACCGCTACAAATGGAAGTTGGCATCAACTCGCATTCACAGTTGTGAACCCCAATAATATGAATGGGTCTAGTGCAACTACAAGCGGAACGGCAGTTGTTTATTGGGACGGTGTTGCCGTCGCAACTGCAACGGGAACAACCGTGTATCACACAAATAATCCAAGCCATTATCTGGATCTTGGGGATCGACGGGCCACCGGCAACCTCGGTATAACAGGAGTGCTCACGAAATTTAGGATGTATAACCGTTCGTTGAGTGCTGCAGAAATCAATCAAAATTATCGTTGGGGCGCTAGCGATTACTCACTTGCAGCTGGTCCCTATAACACCGTAATTCCTTCGATTACCGGCTCTCAAATTGTTACTACCAGCGAGACTTCAACAACCGGCACTTGGTTAAATACTCCAACCTCATATACCTACCAATGGTCTCGTTCAGCTACTTCTAATGGAACTTATACAGATATTGCAGGAGCAACTGGGCAGACTTATCAAACCGTCTCTGGAGATGTCGGCTATTACTTAAAGGCAACAGTTTCGGCAACGAACTCCAGCGGAACATTCACAGCCACTTCTGCCGCAACATCTGTGATTATCTCTCCTAGTGTTGTTCTGACATTTACACCTGCTAGTTCGCTTCCGGTATATCGAACTGTCAATAACTTAACTGCTTCGACCGGCACTGTTGCTGGCAAAGTTACATTTTCGATTAAGGGCAAAGCGATTCCTGGCTGCAAGGGGAAAGTTGTGAACGCTGGTAATTCCTATACGGCAGTGTGTCCATGGAGACCTGCTACCCACTCCGCAGTAAGCATTGTCGCAACATTTACGCCAACTGATGCCGGATATAACGGAACTGTTGGATCTATCTCTTTAGTTCCAGCAAAAGCAAGAACTAATAACCGCTAAATCAGCCAGTATTACGAAGTCCGGCGGNTACTCCATTAATTGTTAATAGAAGAGCGCGACGAGTCAGTGGATCAACTTTCTCTGGGGTGTCCGCGTTTTCGCGAACATGTGAGAGCAAAGTAATTTGAAGCAAGTGAAGCGGCGAAAGATAAGCATCGCGAACTTGAAGGGTGCGAGCCAAAATCTCTTGGTCACCAAGTAGCTCACTCTTGTCAGTAAGGATCAAAATCTCTTTTTTAGTGAGCTCGAACTCTTCTTCGATGGAATCTAGGAAATGATGTAACTCCGGAGCAACAAGTTTGTTGACGTATTTGCGGGCCATTGCGAGATCGGTCTTTGCAAGTGTCATTTCAACATTAGAGATAAATGTGCGGAAGAAGTGCCAATGCGTAAGCATTTCGTGAAGATCTGCTTCTTTGCCTGATTCACGTGCAGCTTTTAGACCGGAGCCGACTCCAAACCATCCAGGAACAATCTGACGCGATTGAGTCCAACCAAATACCCAAGGAATGGCGCGAAGTGAGCCTAAGCCGCCAGATGCATCAGGGCGACGTGATGGACGAGAACCTAAGAAAAGATCGCCGAGCTGTTCGACAGGAGTCGAAGCGTAAAAATATGCAGGAAGATCTGGATGATCGACTAGTGCGCGATAGCGCTTAAAAGAATTCTCACTAATGGTGTCCATTGATGCCGACCAGGCAGCAAGTGATTCTGCTGATTGACGAGGCGCACGATTAAGAACAGTAGCTTCAAGCGCTGCAGCCAATGTGAGTTCCACATTCTCGCGGGCAAGTGATGGAAGTGAATACTTATCCGAGATAACTTCGCCTTGCTCTGTCATCTTGATTTGGCCATCGATTGAACCCCAAGGAAGAGCAATCAAGGCATCGTAGGTAGGGCCGCCACCGCGACCAACAGAGCCACCACGACCATGGAAGAGGCGCAATGTGACGCCATGCTTCAAAGCAATATCACGAAGCTTGCGTTGGGCTTTGTGGATCTCCCATTGGGATGTGGCGATACCTGCATCTTTATTGGAATCCGAATAGCCGAGCATTACTTCCTGAATATCACCGCGCATTGCAACAAGCGCGCGATAGTCCGGGTTTGATAGAAGATTATCGAGAATAGTGCCTGCTGCTTGGAGCTCAGCGACAGTCTCGAGCAGGGGAGCGAATCCCACATGAGCAAATTTATTAGCACCGTGAAGTGAAACAAGTCCAGCAAACTTTGCTAAAACAACTGGCGCCAAGACATCTTCATGTCCCTTGGTCATTGAAATGATGTAAGTCTCGATTACCTCTGGTCCAAATTTTTCAATGAGTTCGCGGATTGCTACAAAGGTATTAAGCGTCTTCTTCGCAAGTTCATCCATACCTGAGAGATCAGAGGCAATATCTGCACTCTTCAGTTCTGAGCGAAGCTTGCTGGATTTATCGTTATATTCCGCACCAAATATTTGTGAGAGCGCATGATGGTGCGCATCGGAGTGCTCACGAACATCCATTGTCGCGTGGGTAAGGCCAAAGCTAGAGACGGTACGGATAACTCGCTCAAGCAATCCATGAGCAATTAGCTCACCTTTATGTTCAAGGAGGGAATCGCGCATCAGCATGAGATCTGCAAGGAGCTCAGCCGTGTTCTCGTAATCTCGGCCGGCAACGTGTGGTGCGCCAGCTGAATGGCGGCGTTGCGTCAAAATTAAACGATGGCGAATTGCTGTGGCCTTGAGTCGGTAAGGCTCTTCAACGTTAATACGACGAAAGCGCTCTTCAATCTCTGGAAGGAGGGAGAGATCTCGCTCTACTGAATCTTCCAGGGCGGCAGATGCACCCGCAATGCGGGTAGAGACAGAAAGTGCTTGGCGCAAAAGATCGAGCGGTCCCAACATGGCACGAATAAAGTGCCCGATCTGAAGAACGATTGCTTCCTTAGTAACTTCTGGAGTGATGTGTGGATTGCCATCGCGATCCCCACCAATCCACGTTCCGAATGACAATGGACGCGATGTCGGACTAACAGTGACTCCTACGCGCTTTAATTCATGAGCGAAATCATCTAGCACTTCAGGAATGGTAAGACGGAATAGTTCATCCAGATAAAAGAGCGCGTTAGCTGCTTCATCTAATGGTTCTGGGCGTCCCAGGCGAAGCTCATCTGTCTGCCATAAGAGATCAACTGCTTCTGCCAATCGACGCTCACGCGTATCGGTAGCAGGGTCATCTAGGAGTTCGGCGATTGTTGCCATCTTGGAGAGAATTGATCGTCGCGCAGCTTCGGTCGGGTGAGCCGTAAAAACTGGGCGAACCGAAAAATCGTTGATCCAATTCTGGATATCTTCATTACTAAATTCATTGGTCTCACTTTGAACTTCAATAATGTGATCAACAGCGCGAGACAGCCATGATCCACCAGCGGCTCGGTCTTCCGAAAGAACACGGGCGCGATGAACTTGTTCTGCAACATTTGCAAGATTGAAATATGTAGAAAAAGCGCGCACTAATTGAATGGATTCATCAACACTCACTTTTTCGAGAATATCTTCGCCGCCACCATCGCGGACTGCTTTACGTACTCTCTCGACCAATTCCAGAAGCTGTGGGCCCTCTTGGCGTACCAAACTATCTCCGAGGAGATCTCCCAGACGACGAACATCGCTGCGCAGGCCTGTGTTATCGGCGCTAGGGATTCCAGATGGCGAGTTCACTGGCTAATCATTGCAGACCTATTCATAGGTTCGAACCCACAATCTTGCTGGTTAGACTTCTCCTAGTTTCATAAGCCCCCATCCTTTTCGGATGTGGGCCTTTCGGCGTTGATGGGAGGGCAAATAGCGATGTCATTACTTGCTGCCTTCTCACGGATTGAGATTCCAGAAATAGAAAATGGATCAGAAGTCATTTCGATCCCATCTGCTCAGAGCCTGCTCTTGGCCAAGCATTCTCAAAGCTCACCATTACTTGTGGTCACTGCATCCTCTCGCCGTGCCGAAGATCTTGCTGATGAACTTCGTGCATATATAGGCGCAGCCAACGTCATTGAATTTCCACCATGGGAGACGCTGCCACACGAAAAGTTAAGTCCCAAGAGTGACACTATTACTGCGCGATTTAAGGCGTTACATCAGCTAAGTGGGAATAAGCACCCAAGAATAGTTGTGACCTCTGCGCGTGGATTACTCCAACCTATCATCGCTGATTTACTCGATGAAGAATTAATTACTTTATCAAATAAGAAATCATTAGAGATGAAAACACTTCTCCAACAACTTTCCTATTTTGGTTATACCCGTACCGACTTGGTTGAAAAGCGCGGCGACTTTGCTGTTCGCGGCGGAATTGTGGATCTCTTTCCTGCAGATCAGGAACATCCGATTCGAATTGATTTCTTCGGAGATGAAATTGATGAGATCGGCTATTTCACTGTCGCTGATCAACGGACTCTCACCCAAATTGATTCTGAAATTACAATTTATCCTTGCCGAGAATTGCTCATCAACGAAGCGGTGGCAAAGAAAGCTGCATATGTTGCAGCAGAATTCCCATCTCTCAATGAGATCTGCTCAAAGATCGCGCAGGGAATTAGCGTTGAAGGAATGGAATCACTTTCATCGCTGCTCAAGCCAGAAATGAAATCCCTGCTCCATTTTCTTCCAGAAAACTTTGCCTTGGCATTTGTGGATGCGCCTCGTATTCGATCACGTGCCCTAGATCTGGTATCGACAAATATGGAGTTTCTTGAAGCGTCGTGGTCAAATGCTGCACTTGGTGCTAGCGCGCCAATTAATATCGATAGTGAAATCCGTTCTAGCGGGTATTACTCGCTGGATGAAATCCGAGCTAAAGCGTCATTACTTAATATTCCTACATCTTCATTTGATCTCTATAAATCCGAAAGTGATGTAGATGAAAGCGCGATAGTTATTGATCAACTCTCTTCAATTCCCGTTTATAGCGGAAAGATCGAGAGCGCTCTAGGAGATATTAAGAACTGGCGGTCATTGGGTTATGAAGTTACTTTTTCTGCCGGTGGACCGGGATTGCTCGAGCGGTATCAAGACTTATTTCGAGAGGCCGAGATTGCTGGAATTTCCTTAGTCCGCTCCGGAATTGCGCATGGCTATCTCTGCGATTCCTCCAAAGTCGTTCTTATTACTGAGCGAGATATCTCGGGCCAAAGATCAAGCGGTAAAGAGCAAGGCCGGATGCCTTCTCGCCGGAAGAAGGCCATTGATCCACTAGAACTTGCACCAGGAGATTATGTGGTGCACGAACAACACGGAGTGGGTCGCTACCTCGAATTAGTGGCACGCACAGTCGCCGGTGTTGCTCGCGAATACTTAGTCATTGAATATGCATCCTCAAAGCGCGGACAACCGGCTGATCGATTATTTGTTCCGACCGATACTTTGGAGCAAGTCACTAAATATGTTGGTGGTGAAGCACCAGCCGTGCACCGAATTGGTGGCGCTGATTGGCAGAACGCCAAACGACGTGCTCGCAAGGCAGTCAAGCAGATTGCAGCTGAATTGATTCAGCTCTATGCCGCCCGAATGAGTGCACCTGGCTTTGCCTTCTCACCCGATACGGCTTGGCAGCGAGAACTTGAAGCTGCATTTCCATACGTGGAAACAATTGATCAGCAAGCCACTATCGATGAAGTAAAGCGCGACATGGAGCAGTCACATCCAATGGACCGCATCGTCTGCGGGGATGTGGGATATGGCAAAACAGAGATTGCGATCCGCGCCGCATTTAAAGCCGTGCAAGATGGCAAGCAAGTCGCAGTACTCGTGCCTACGACCTTATTAGTTCAACAGCATCTCACCACATTTAATAGTCGTTACTCAGGGTTTCCGATCAAAGTCGCGGGCCTCTCTCGATTTAATTCTGCAAAAGAAGGCAAGGCAATTCTCGAAGGGATTAGTGATGGTTCACTCGATGTAGTAATTGGTACCCATCGGCTTCTCTCAAAAGATGTGCAATTTAAGGACCTTGGCCTGGTTATTGTCGATGAAGAACAACGCTTTGGTGTCGAACATAAAGAGGAGCTAAAGAAGACCCGCACTAATGTCGATGTGCTCTCGATGTCCGCCACTCCAATTCCGCGCACACTCGAAATGGCTATCACCGGCATCCGCGAAATGTCGAATATTACGACCCCTCCGGAGGAGCGTCATCCAGTGCTGACATATGTTGGTCCGTATGACGATCGTCAAGTGACTGCAGCTATTCACCGCGAGCTCCTGCGCGATGGCCAGATTTTCTACATTCACAATCGCGTCGACAGTATTGATGATGCAGTTATTCGCTTAAAGAAATTGGTCCCAGAAGCACGGATTCGAATTGCACATGGCCAAATGGGTGAGCGCGAATTAGAAGATGTAATTCTTGGGTTCTGGGAGCGCGATTTCGATATTTTAGTCTGCACAACAATTGTCGAAAGTGGAATTGATATCCCCAATGCAAATACCTTGATTGTTGATCGCGCCGAGAATTTTGGTCTCTCTCAGCTCCACCAATTACGTGGCCGGGTAGGGCGTAGCCGCGAACGTGCATATGCCTACTTCCTCTACTCACCAGATAAGCCGTTGACTGAAGTTGCGCATGATCGGCTGGCAACCATTGCAACCAACACTGATCTGGGATCTGGAATGCAGGTTGCTATGAAGGATTTGGAGATCCGCGGTGCCGGAAATCTCTTGGGTGGCGAACAATCAGGGCATATCGCTGAAGTGGGTTTTGATCTTTACATGCGCATGGTCGGTGAGGCAGTTGAGGATTACAAAACTGGATATATCGAAGAGACTCCAAAAATTAAGGAGTGCAAAGTTGAGCTGCCAGTGACTGCTCACTTACCAGTGGAGTACCTACCTTCTGAGCGCCTGCGGCTAGATATTTATCGACGCATGNCCGATGCTCATGATGACCAAACCCTTGCCGAAATCCGGGCAGAGCTCGTGGACCGCTTTGGAGAACTCCCGGAAGCGGCGACTAATTTAATGTCAGTAGCCCACCTGCGAACTCTCGCCAAATCATTTGGTTTAACGGAAGTGGTGTTGCAAGGAAAATTCCTAAAACTTGCCCCACTCACTCTTCCCGATTCAAAAGTGATGCGCCTCAATCGCGTGTATCCCGGATCACTCGTTAAGGCTGCTACTCAATCAATTCTTGTTGCGACTTCGCCTAATCCCAATTGGGGGGNGGTTGAGCAGAGTACAAAACCCGAGAACTCCGCCTTAGTTTGGGCGATTGAGGTACTACAAACTATTCTTGGCCCATGAGAAAAATTATTAATGGAATCGTTGCCCTTGCACTAGCTCTCACTCTTACTTCATGTGGTGCAGAATCGGCCGCAACAATTGGCAAGGAATCGATCTCCCTTAAGACAGTTCAGGATGCTGTGACTCTTACTCTCAAAGAACGTGCCGCCAACCCAAGTTCTAATAATCTTGAAACAGGCGCTGCACTTAACGTCTCTATGTTGAAATTCTATTTCTACTCTTATGTGCTTGAGCAAATCGCGAAAGAGAAGAAAGTCACCGTGACTGGCGCGGAAGAGGCAAAAGAGCGTCAATCAATTCTTGATCAAATCGGCGGCGAAGCGAAACTTCCACCAGCTCTTGTAAATGCCCAAGTGACTACAGTTCAATTCCCACAATTTATTCGCGATCAGCTGCTCTCAAAGAAAATCGGCGAATTGGCTGATTCAATGGGAATTCCTAATACAAACGGCGAAGCAATTCAGGCTCTTGTTCTCAAATTCACTAAGGCAAATAAAGTTGTGATTAATCCTCGCTACGGAACATGGGATGCCGCAAATGCAAATATCACAGCCCCAACTCCCAACAGCGCAGTAGCCACTACACCTGCTCAGACTAAGTAATTTAGAGTTATGTCGGAGCAATCTCCTCTTCTTCACTTACGTGAGGTAATGAACACTCTTCGATCTCCGGGTGGGTGTCCATGGGATGCCGAGCAAACACATGAATCGCTCCTGAAATATTTATTGGAAGAGTCATACGAATTTATCGATGCCGTCGAAAAGGGCGATCGCACTGAGATGCGGGAAGAACTTGGTGATGTACTTCTTCAAGTCTTCTTCCATGCGCGGATGGCGGAAGAACATCCCACCGATCCATTTAGTGTTGAGGATGTCGCAACTGTTGTTGCTGAGAAATTGGTACGCCGCCATCCCCACGTCTTCGGGGACACAAAGGTGACTTCAAGTGCCCAAGTGCTCGAAAATTGGGAAGCCATCAAAGCGGAGGAGAAGGGGCGCACATCTGCAACCGATGGTGTTCCACTCGGACAGCCAGCCCTTCCATTGATCTCTAAAATGATTTATCGGGCGGAAAAGTTTGGCCATAAAATTGAAGTAGACCATTCGGTTGTGATTGATCCAAAAATTACTGAAGATCAGCTCGGAGATCTACTTCTTGGCATTATTGATCAGGCAATCTCGGCTGGAATCGATCCAGAAGCTGCGCTACGCGGGGCTAGCAAGCGCTATATCGCCTCAATTCGCGATCTCGAAGCCCAATCCAACCGATAGAATTAGGTCATAACTTTGCGGCAAAGTGGCCGCGATTATTTTGTTGGAATTAATAGGAGATCTTTGTGGCACTAATCGAAGCAGTTCACGCGCGCGAAATTCTTGACTCTCGTGGAAACCCAACCGTTGAAGTAGAAGTAGTTCTCGAAGATGGCTCCAGCTCTCGCGCTGCAGTTCCTTCCGGTGCCTCTACTGGTGCATTTGAAGCCGCAGAGCTTCGTGATGGCGGCAAGCGTTATCTTGGCAAGGGCGTTGAAAACGCAGTTAATTTCGTAAACGATGAGATTGCACCTGCAGTGTCAGGATATGACGCCCAAGATCAGCGTCTGGTTGACCAAGAGATGATCGATCTCGATGGCACAAAGAACAAGTCACGCCTCGGTGCAAATGCAATTCTTGGCGTCTCTCTTGCCGTAGCTCGCGCTGCTGCTGAGTCGTCAGATCTCTCATTCTTCCGCTATATCGGTGGACCAACTGCTCATACTTTGCCAGTACCAATGATGAACATCCTCAACGGTGGTGCGCATGCTGACACAAACGTTGATATTCAAGAGTTCATGGTTGCTCCGATTGGTGCAGAATCATTTAAGGAATCACTTCGCTGGGGTGCAGAGATTTACCACTCGCTCAAGTCAGTACTGAAGAAGCGCGGACTTGCGACATCAATTGGTGATGAAGGTGGATTTGCTCCGAATCTCGAATCTAATCGTGCAGCGCTGGATTTGATTCTTGAAGCTGTCGAAGCTGCTGGATTTAAGCCCGGTAAGGACATTGCTCTTGCAATGGATGTTGCTGCAACAGAATTCCACGAAAAGGGTAAGTACGCATTTGAAGGTAAGCAGAAGACCTCCGATGAAATGATTGCTTATTACGCAGAGCTTGTTGCTTCCTACCCAATCGTTTCTATTGAAGATCCACTAGATGAAGAAGATTGGGCTGGTTGGGCAAAGATGACATCCGAGCTTGGCTCTAAAATTCAGATTGTCGGAGATGATCTCTTCGTAACAAATCCGGAGCGCCTAGCCCGTGGAATCGCTGCTGATACTGCAAATGCACTTCTCGTAAAGGTCAATCAGATCGGAACTTTGACCGAAACAATCGATGCCGTATCTATGGCTCATCGCGCCGGATATCGCTCAATGATGTCGCACCGTTCTGGTGAAACAGAAGACACCACAATCGCAGATCTCGCTGTTGCACTTGAGTGCGGCCAGATCAAGACTGGTGCACCTGCTCGTTCAGAGCGTGTTTCCAAATACAACCAATTGCTACGAATTGAAGAGGAGCTCGCTGATTCAGCGCTTTACGCTGGTCGCGCTGCATTCCCTCGATTCAAGGCATAAGTTAGAAATTAATAAATAGCAAGATGGCTTCAGACCAGAAATCCCTCGCCTCGCTTTTGCAGAGTCGGGGGATTTCTGGTCGAGTCTTAGTTTTTGTTTCGGTTCTCTTTATTCTCGCCATCACACTCGCACCACCGATGCAGCGCTATTTCACTCAGCGCGCACAAATCAACGCTCTTCGGGCTCAATTACATGATGCCGGCGCACAATTAGAAGAAGCCAAGAAGGATCTTGCTCGCTGGAACGATCCCGCATATGTGGCATCTCAGGCCCGTACCCGCCTTCACTTCGTCTTTCCTGGTGAGCGCCAATACATTATTTTGAATACTGGAAAAACTGAGGATCAAAAAGGCGCACCCGCTGCGCCCGTATCAAATCAAATTCCAACAGGTCTTCCTTGGTATGGCCGATTAGTCGCATCAATTACTTCTACAAATGCTAATCCGTAAGATACGCACGTGAGTGAAAAACCAACCCCAGTGGATTTATTAGCAATCGAGCAACAACTCGGTCGCACTCCTCGAGATGTCCATGCAATTGCTTATCGTTGCCCTTGCGGCAATCCCGCAGTTGTCGAAACCCCNCCTCGCCTCTCCGATGGAACTCCCTTTCCCACTTTCTATTACGCCACTTGCCCCCGATTAACGGCCAGCATTTCCACTTTAGAGACGACCGGAATGATGGCCGCACAAGAGGCACGACTTAGTACAGATCCTGAATTGGCGGGCGCATACGCTGCGGCACACGATGATTACGAAGCAGCACGAAGCGCACTTGGAATAGATGTACCAGAAGTAAAAGGAATCACAGCAGGAGGTATGCCCACTCGCGTGAAATGTCTGCACTCCTTAGTTGCGCACTCACTTGCCGCAGGAGAAGGCGTTAATCCTTTTGGCGATGAAGCGCTATCGGCATTGCCACAATGGTGGTTGAAAGATCCGTGCACCAACAATGAAAATACTGAGGCGAAGTAAATGCGTGTAGCAGCGATAGATTGTGGAACAAATTCGATTCGACTCTTAATTGCAGATATTGACGGTGATAATTTCCGGGAAATTGTTCGCGAGATGGAGATTGTGCGGCTAGGTCAAGGCGTAGATGCCAAGCGCGCATTTCATCCAGATGCGATCGAGCGCACACTGGCGGCAACTCGTAAATTTGCTGAGATCATCGCTTCAAAGGGCGTAGCGAAGATTCGTTTCTGCGCGACAAGTGCCACCCGAGATGCATCTAATCGTGCACTTTTTATCGATGGCGTTAGAGAGATCCTGGGAGTTGAACCACAAGTAATTCCCGGTACCGAAGAAGCTGCACTTTCATATATGGGCGCCACTAAAGAGTTAACGCACGCGACCCCGCCCTATGTCGTCGTAGATATTGGTGGGGGATCGACGGAATTTGTTCTCGGAGCAGAATCGGTAACATCAGCAAAGAGCGTGAATATTGGCTGTGTTCGCATCTCTGAGCGCCACTTTAAGAAATCACCTCCAGGGGCAATTGCTGTCGCAAAAGCAGTAGTGGATATCGATGATGCTATATCTGATGCCGCAAAGAGCGTGCAGATCACAGAGGCAAAGACTCTTATTGCCGTTGCTGGTACCGCCACAACAGTTGCTGCAGCCGCCCTAGGTCTTGATCGCTATGACCGCCATGCGATTCACCGCTCTCGAATCCCGGCACATAAAGTTCATGAGATTGCTCAGCGCTTCTCTTTAATGTCACGCGAAGAGATTGCTGCGCTTCCTTACATGCACGAAGGTCGCGTCGATGTGATTGCCGCTGGTGCTCTCGTACTCTCCCGAGTCATGTTGGCTACTGGCGCAACAGAATTCATCGCTTCTGAATCAGATATTCTCGATGGAATTGCTTGGCGATTAACTGAGCCAGAGCCAGAGCCGGAAGTAACTATTGAAGAAGATTAAGAACCTTGCTCAATTAGATAAAGCGGTTGTTGCCTGCACGCTCTGTCCGCGATTAGTTGAGTGGCGCGAAGAGGTAGCGATCACTAAACGTAAGTCTTATGAGAATGAAAAATATTGGGGAAAGCCAATTCCAGGGTTTGGCCCATCTGATGCAGAGATCGTCATCATTGGATTAGCCCCGGGCGCACATGGCGCTAATCGCACTGGACGTATCTTTACTGGCGATAGTTCAGGGGATTGGTTGTATCGCGCGCTTCATAAAGCAGGACTTGCAAAAATTCCCACAAGTACAAGTAAGAATGATGGCCAAGAATTAATTAATACTCGCATCCTCTGCGCAGTCCGATGTGCACCACCAGATAACAAGCCCAGCAATGAAGAGAAGTCCACGTGTGCGCCATTCATGCACCGGGAATTAGAGCTGTTACTGCCAACCATGAACTCCATCATCGTCCTTGGAAATTTTGCATTTACTGCGCTCATTCCCCAGCTTCGAGTTCTCGGTTTTGAGATCCCCAATCCAGTTCCCAAATTTGGCCATGGCCATAAGTTCACGGCGCTCTCGCCAGAGGGCAAGAAGGTAGTGATAGTCAGTAGCTATCATCCCAGCCAACAGAACACTTTTACCGGGAAGCTAACGGAGAAAATGCTTGACTGGGTGATTCTGACCGCCACGAGGGGGTCGAAAAGGGCTCAATAAACTTAAAGTTTATTCTGCAAATTTGTTGCGAATTTGCTGAAAAAAATGACCGATCAAGGGATGATATTCTCAATCACAGCGGCGTGCTCTTCCCTTGAGTCATGCGCCTCTGTGTCTCTGGCTCTAAACGGGGTCAGCAGAAATCTCACGGAGGTATAAATGTCAATCGATCTTACGGCAACGCAATTTAGCTCGCTGTATAACATCTTCTCTTTCGGACTGATTGCGATGCTTGCCTGCACAGTGTTCACACTTGTGTCACAGTCACGCGTAGCTTCAAAGTACCGCGGAGCGCTAGTTATGTCTTCAATGGTTACATTCATTGCTGGATATCACTATTTCCGTATCTTCAATTCATTTAACGATTCAACAAAGCCAGGCGATATGGGCCATAGCACTGTCATGGCTGGAACAGCACAAGGAACATTCAACGAGGCATATCGCTACGTTGACTGGATCCTTACCGTTCCACTACTTCTCGTTGAAGTTGTAGCAGTTCTTGCACTTGCAAAGGCCGCTTCAAAGTCAATGATGATGCGCCTTGTTCCTGCATCTGCAGCAATGATAATCTTGGGTTACCCAGGTGAGATTTCAACAAACAACGGAACAAAGGTCCTTTGGGGCATCCTTTCAACAATTCCATTCCTCTACATTCTTTACGTATTGTTCGTAGAGCTTGGTAAGTCATTGGATCGCCAGCCAGAAGGTGTTGCAGCAACTGTAGGACGCTTGCGTCTTCTTTTGATCGCAACATGGGGCGTTTACCCAATCTCCTACCTCCTTCCAATCTTGATCAAAGAACCAAGCCCTACTCAGTTGGCGACGCTCTTCACTGATCGCCAGATTGGATACACAATCGCAGACGTACTTGCAAAGTGCGTATTCGGCCTAACCATCTACAAGATTGCTCGTATGAAGTCAATCGCAGAAGGTATGAAGGACGATCACTAATAAGTAAATAAGTTGAGGGGGCGTCGATTATTCGGCGCCCCCTCTGCTTTTAATTACTAAGAATATTCCTGTTGGTAGATAGGATTGTTATATGACGAATCTTCGCTATACCGGATATCTGTTGGTAGCACTCGGCTTGATTAATATGCGTTATCAGACTGGACATTCCAATGTAATCACACATAGCTTGGTCATCGTTATTCCTGGCCTTTTGCTCCTTGCAGCAACATTTATAAAAGGCACTCAAAAGATTTTAGAGAGCAAGAACGTCAAGATTTCTGTGGGAATTATCGCTGCCGCACTTGTGGTCTATTCCTTTATCAATAATTAATTTTACTTTTTATGTGAACGCTTCCCATTAAATACCCAGAGTGACATCACTGAAATAATCAAGGCAAATCCAAAGAGCAGATCCTCGATTGGCGCACCAGCAAGCCGACGTCCAATAATGACCTTGGGGTCATACATCACAATATTTCTGGAAGTAAGCCACCAATTGGTGATGAGTTGCATCGGAAAGATGATTGCGTAGGAAGTCCAAAAGACCATCTTTGTTAAGAGTTGAGTTTTAAGGATATAGAGATCGAGGAATACCGCGAAAATAAGTGCAGCAATAGTTATGTCACTATAAATCATCCTCGTCACCTACCTTCCAATGAGATTGGACTTTACGAACTCCTTCAAGAGTCATGATTGAGGCGATAGGAATAATGATGAAGAATAGATACTCTTCAAGTGGAATGTTAAATGGTCCAATAATCCCCAGCATTTGATGGAAGTCAAAGTGCCAATGATTGTGAGCGATTGCGTAAGCATCCCACCCAAGAAAGAGAATTGCCGCAGGTAACAAACTCTTGATCAAACGGCGAAACCGGCGAAGTACCCGTACTTTAAAAACCAATTCCAGCCAGAAAGATCCAACGATGGTAAAGCCCAGCATCCCCATGTAGCTCCAATGAATCACGGCAATATTCTTCTCTCTAAAGCCAATTTGTCTAGGATAGGACTATGAATCAAACCGCAATTCTTATCTACGGGCGAATTCGATTATTTTCTCGGCTGGCCGTTCTAGTCGCAATCGCGCTATCCGCCATATTTCGTGGATTTATTGCCGATAACAATTTAACTTGGCAGCTCACCGTCGCTTTTATCGCTCTGGCACTTGGCATTCCGCACGGGGCGATCGACCATCTCATCTCAATTCCGAAAGGTAATCCAGCACGCTTTGCCACCTTCGTCGTTATCTACACTCTCATTGCATTGCTTGCATTGGCAGGCATCTTGCATTGGAATAGATGGGGATTTGAAGTTGTCGTCTGGATGAGCGCTTTTCACTTTGGTATTGGCGATCTCACCTACATCACTGAATCTGATCACTTAGCGGGGAAGAAAGAGATCCCATCCATATTGCGGCCGCTCTATCTGCTTGCTGCCGGGCTTACCCCCGTACTCCTTCCATTACTTCACCCCAAGAGCAATAGCGCGCTTAAAGATATAAATCCCAAATTAATTGATTGGGCGGCAAGCTTCTCTCATTCACTGAAAATGACAGTTATAGCGATAGCTGTAATAGCAGTTGTAATCTTTCTGGCGATGAAGCGGATTGCCGAAGGAATTGATTTGTTGCTCCTTCTGGCGCTTGCACTTTTAACGCCACCTCTAATTGCTTTTGCCGTTTATTTCGGCTGCTGGCATGCAACTCGTCACACAGCGCGACTAACTCTCTTATTGGATTCTTCCCGATCGGCGCTGCAGGAAGGAAATCCCAAGCAGGCTGTTATGCGCGCGATTATTCCAGGGCTACCTTCTTTAGTAGGCGCTGTAGTTCTTGGTCTCATACTTTCTCTAACAACCACTGGTGGACTGAGCAAGACCGCTCTGTGGTCGCTCCTCGCGATCGTATGGGCGCTCACCGTCCCACATATGCTTGCAACATTCAGATTCGACATTCGTTCACTAAAAGAAAAATCGATCGCACCCTAGATAACGGATTGCGATCGATTTCCTTACTACCTTGCAATTAGTTTCGAGAGACAACTCCACCGCGGCGACGTGCAAGAGCATCGATGGTTGCTGCAAGCAGCAATACTCCGCCTTGAACGAGGAAGTTAATTCCTGCTGGCATCTGTAGGAGGCCAAGTCCGTTATCGATCATGGAGATAACGATCGCGCCGATCGCAGCGTGTGCAAGTCTTCCTCGCCCACCAAAGAGGCTAACGCCACCAACGACTGCAGCGGCAACGCCAGAGAGCACGATGGTGTGGCCTGCAGATCCATCAACACTGCCGATTCGGCTGGCATGGAATACGCCAGATACAACTGCTAAAACTGCGCAAATGATGAAGGCGATAACTCGAACCCCGACAACTTTAATTCCCGCACGTCGAGCAGCTTCTGGATTGCCACCTACAGCGTAAAGATATCGACCATAACGAGTGCGATCGAGAGCGAATGTTCCGATAAATAAGATTGCAATACTGATCGGAATAACAATCGGAACACCACTAATTGGAATAGATCCTTGTGAGCGATTGAGGTTGAGGTAATAGATGGAGATTCCACCGATGACCGTCATGCCTGCCAACTTGATGATCACCATCGAGAATGGCTTATTCACCAATCCGTAGGATGCCCGTCGTGCGCGGTCAAAGAGTGAGATCACAAAGGAAACTGCGAGTGCGATAACCAGCATCAACCAACCACCCCAGGCAGCCAAGTTGTTATTCATGATCGCCAAAATTGCTGGAGTTTCAACGCGGTATACGCCGCCCTCGCCCAAGAGAACAAGCTGCATTCCTTGGAAGCCCAAGAAGAATGCCAACGTCACCACGAATGAGGGGACGCCGATTTTGGCGACCATAAATCCAATGACTGCTCCAATTGCAATACCGGCAAAGAAACCCGCGCCAAGTGCGGGAATCCAATTCCAATGTTGGGTCTTCACAAGATCAATAAAGACAGCCATAGCAACACCAGCAGTAACACCAGCTGATAGGTCGATTTCGCCAAGAAGAATCACAAAGACAAGTGCAGCAGAAAGCATCGCTAGCTCTGCTGATTGCACAAAGAGGTTGGCAAAATTGAGCTTGGTAATAAAGAAAGGGCTCGCGATTTCAAAGATACCGGCGAGAACGAGAATTCCGAAGATGGCAGGAAGTGAACCCATCTCCCCGCCCCTTAGGCGCTGTAGGTATGCATGAGTTTGATCATAGAGAGTGCCTTCGTGACCACTTGCAAGTGAGGTGACTTTGTCAGACATTAGTTCGCACCTTCCTGACCTTTGGCGCCTGTTATATATGCGACAACTTCGTCATAAGTAACTTCTTTAGTTTTCAAAGTGGCAACCATTTTTCCTAGGTAAAGAACTGAAATTTGGTGGGCGACTTTAAAAACATCGCCAAGGTTGTGACTAATAATAATTACTGCAACTCCTTTATCGGCCAAGCGAGTAACGAGGTTGAGCACTTGTTCGGTCTGGGCAACACCAAGTGCTGCTGTTGGCTCATCCAAAATCACAACTTTTGCATCTCGCAAAACCGAACGTGCAATAGCAACTGTCTGGCGCTGTCCACCAGAGAGTGAAGAAACCTTTTGGCGAACTGATTTAACAGTCTTTACAGAGAGACTTTCGAGGGCTTGAACTGCCTGTAATTCCATGTGTGGCTCATTGAGAGTGGCTGCTTTGAGTTCTTCTTTGCCGAGAAACATATTTTGAACAATGTCTAGGTTTTCGCAGAGTGCTAAATCCTGATACACAACTTCAATACCTAATTCACCGGCGTCTAAAGGTGACTTCAATTCGACGATTCCGCCAGCAAAGTGAACTTCTCCGCCATCGTATGGCTGAACTCCCGCAAGACCCTTGATCAGCGTGGACTTACCTGCGCCGTTATCTCCGACAAGGGCGGTGACTTGACCTGCATATGCAGAGAAATCGATTCCCTTAAGGACGTCAACTGGACCAAAGCTTTTTGTTACGCCTTTGAGTTCAATTACAGGAATATCAAATGACATGGTGTTCTCTTTTCAATAATCACGCTTCTTGGCGCTTTTTGCGCTGAGTTAATTACCGCTATTAATGAAGAGAACCTAGCGGTTTTAATCGCTAGGTTCTCGACAAACTGCTATCTATCGAACGTTAAGTTCAATAAATGGGATTACTTGACGCCGTACTTTGTGCAAGCTGCCTTAACAGTTGCAGTACAGATGTCTGATGCCTTTGCATCTCCGCCAGCAACTACTTGCTGAACGTTTGCAGCCTTCACCAAGATTGGTGCAGATGCGAAGAAAGGAGTTCCGTCAGCGAGCTTCTTTGGAGCTACTGGCTTCTCACCCTTAAGGAGCTTGACTGCTAGATCAGCAGCTACCTTTGCCTCGACCTTGAATGGCTTGTAAACAGTCGCGCCTTGGTATCCAAGAAGAACGTTCTGTAGACCAGCTACTGAAGCATCCTGACCTGAGATAACTGCCTTCTGCTTGTTCTTGTTAAGGATTGTGATCATTGCAGCTGCATTGTTGTCGTTAGGTGCAAGTACTGCATCGATCTTGCCCTTAAGAGCTGTGAATGCCTGCTCGAAGTATGTTCCAGCTGTTGGGCCGTCCCATGTTCCCTTCATTGTGAAGGCAGCCTTTGCGCCAGCCTTGTTAAGAACAGCAAGTGCTCCATCAAGGAACATCTTTGCGTTGCCGTCAGCAGGATCTCCTGATGAGTAAACAATGCTTGCTGTCTTTGGATCCTTGCCAGCAGCCTTGAGGCCGTCAACAACTGTCTGACCTTCGAGTTGTCCAACAACTGTGTTGTCGAATGAAACGTAGTATGAAGCGCCAGCGATTGGGCGGTCATAAGCGATAACTGGAATGCCTTGAGCCTTTGCCTTCTTAGCAACGCCTGCACCAGCACCTTGAAGATCAACAATGATCATTACGCCGCAACCCTTAGCGAGTTGTTGATCAGCGATTGTTGCGAACTTTGCTGTGTCCTTCTGTGCGTTCTGAATATCTGTTACGAAACCAGCAGCTGTGAGGATCTTGTTAAGTGCAGGCTGATCGCCTGGAACCCAACGTGTACCTGAATCTGCATCTGGAAGGATTACGCAAGCGCGCTTTGAAGCTGCTGCGTATGAAGCAGATGTGCCTGAGAGAGCCAATGCTGAAACAGCAATAGCTGCTACAACGGCAACCTTGAGAGACTTCTTCATATAGTTTTTACCTTTCGAGGGGTCCGCGCGTGATTGATCAATATCAATCGAGGATCACGCAGATTTGGTAAGGCGAATTTAGCGTCTTGGTCATTTCAAGTCACCCCCACGCCCATCCACCCCATGCGCAGGTCTATAACAATTGGGTAACTTTGAGCCAAATGCCCTTCATTTCTCGCCCTTGAACATAAGTCTGACCAATTTCCCTTTCGGATGGGGGGAGATTGCTGTAACTATTGACCCATCTCAGGCAAGGGGAGTTTGAATGGCTAACAAATGGTGCTTTAAATGCAACACAAAATTGAATGCTCACGACCAATTTTGTGGCGAATGTGGATCTAGTTCATTCGTTCATCAAGATCCGGCAACCATGGATGTGGACGCCTCACAAGGGTACGGGCTGGTCGGTAGAAGTGAAATTTATTCACCTCCACTAGCGCCTTCGAATAGCTCCTCAAGGTCAAATAAATCAACAGCAAAAGAGACTGGTGATTTGAATACACAAATAAGTAAAGAAGATGAATTAAATGCTCTTATTCGTGAAAATATTCGAGCATCCAATCGAACAACACATGCTGTTCGTGCCTTCGTGCGATTTCTCTTTATTCAACTTTCCGCGACAACCCTTGCAGGATTTATCTTTGGTATCGCAAGCAGTCAAGACTCACCTAACAGTGGATTGATATTTCTTGCCGTAGTAATTTGGTTAGTTGGTGTTGTGTGGTCTAGCCAAGCGGGCTGGTCTGAACTCGAGAAGTCGAATGTTCCGGGAGCATGATCTCTCATGGAAAATAAATGGTGTTTTAAATGCAATTCTGAACTAAATCTCTATGCAGAGAAATGTCCAGATTGCGGCTCCACCTCTTTTACGGATCAAGCACCCGCTCGCGTCTTTTGCGTCAATTGCGGAACGCAAGTTCCCGACATCGCAGTCTTTTGTCCGTCATGCGGAAGCAAGATAATCAGAGCAAATGCTGCGACTGCCAGCCAGCCCGTGTATCAACAACCCGTGTACACCCAACCCGTGCAACAGCAGCCTGTTTATGCTCCGCAACCGCAACAATTGCAGCACGCTGATTTAGTTCGCAAACCATATTTCTACTTTGTGGCCGCAGCCTTTGCCCTACTCGGCTTTTGGACTGGCTCTTACGGGTATGGAGCGCTTTCCAAGTCTTACTGCTCACAAGTCGCATTTAATTCAGACCAAGTCTTTTCCTTTACAAATGCATTCATATGCGTAAACGATTTTAACTATGAATTGGTGGATGCTTTGAATGCCCCTATTTATTCAAAAGGCCCCTTTGTAGTAGTCATGATTGCTGTCTCCTTCTTCCTCTGGACTATTGCATGGCGTTTCGTCAGCAAAGCCCGCGGTGCTGTCTAAATCCAAAAGCTCCCATAGAATTTAGCCATGAGTTCAATAAAAGATATTGTAGATCAATACCAAGCCAGTACGGATTACTTTCAATCACTACTATCTGGGGTCAACAGTGAGACAGTAGATATTAAGTACCCTGGTGAATGGTCGGCTCGCCAAGTAATTCATCACATGGCCGACAGCGAAGCACAGTCCTATGCGCGACTTCGTCGATTAATTGCTGAACCCGAAGGATCAATTATTCAGGGATATGACGAATCCGCTTGGGCGAATAATTCAGTGCTCGGCTATAACGAATTAGCAATCGAAATTCCGCTCGCTGTTCTCTTTGCAGTTCGCGCAGCTTCTCATTCATTGTTGCTACGTATTTCCGAATCAGATTTGACGCGATTTGGAGTTCACAGCGAGGCTGGCGAATACAGCTTGGCTCGCTGGATAGAAACTTATACCCGCCATCCACGGGAGCACGGCTCTCAGTTGGAGCGGGCCCTGCGGGGAGAGAAGTAGATTTCTAGATTTTTGACCATCTAATTGATGTAAAAGTAAGAGAAAAATAGGAAAATAATCCTATGAAAACTAAGCCAATCGCTCATATAGCAGCAGTACTTTCCTTGGTTGCATTCTCATTCAGCGTCACCTATTCAACCCAGGGCATTTTTCGAATGATTCAAAATGGGCTTGGTTTAGATTCAATAAATATTAGATTTGAATTGATGCAAATTTTTGCATTCCTCGCGCTTGTGGGAATGGCACTTGCGCCACTCTTCATCTGGATTCGTAAGTCCACCGTTGCTCTTTTTATCTCCATTGGGGCAACAGCGTTTTGGGTACTTGAATCTGTAGCAGTATTAACTCTTCCGGCAGAGGGTGGAATAACTCAGAAAATCCAATGGATTCTCTACGGAGGGTATGACACTTTTTCATTCCCACGAGGGCTGTATGGGGCACCTGCATTTTTGGCGCTCGTTGCATCAACTGTACTTCTCGTCATTAATCGCTTGGGAAATCCACCCACGCGGCGAGAAAAAGTCGCCAACCCTCACATCAATACCTCTTCATATTTCCAGGCGCCAGCTCAAGCAATGGCGGGAAAGAAATGTCCTGAGTGTGCTGAAGTAATTCAGTACGAGGCAATCAAGTGCCGCTTCTGCGGTTACCGATACGAATAGGGAGAAAAATGATTTCACCTGTCGCTTGCCTTGAATGTGGAAAACCATTTCGGGTGGATAAATTGCAACACTGTCCATCTTGTGGGGTTGTAAATGTTCGTTTAGGCGCTCCTGTTCAACAGACGCAAATACAACCATCTCAACAATCTACGTCGACTCCTCAGCAATTTACTCCTGCTCCTATCGCATCAAGCGATAAGGGAACGGCCGATTTGATTGCAGCACAAGATAGAACTACCCATGCCGTCCGTTCTCTAGCAATCACCTTTGTTGCGGCTCCAGTTATTTCATTAATCGTTACTGTCGCATTTATTCTCGCGGCGCAGACTGGAAATATAGGAATCATCATTGTTAGTGGAATATTTGCTGTTGTAATACTTATCGCAACACTGGTTTCAGCCCTAAATGAACTCTCGATGAGTAAAGTTCATAGTCGGCGATAGATATGTAGCGTAGGCGAATGTAGAATACGTGCATGACCTACGCCGTTATCTTCCGCTCCACCCGCGCTATTGATGATGGTGTGGAATACGCAAAATGGAACGAAATCACCGAACGAGATGTTCAATCAGCTGAGGGCTATATCTCTCACTATGGATTCCGCGATCCTGAAACCCGCCAAGGTGTATCAATCGAATTCTTCGAAACTCTGGATTCAATTAAGAAGTGGCGTGAACAGAGCGAACATAAAATTGCTCAGGAGTTAGGTCGTGAGAAGTTTTACGAGTATTACGAAGTCCAGGTGACTGAGGTTTTACGCGAATATAAGTGGGAGAAGAAGTAAATTCCCCTAAGAATTACGCTTGCGGTCACTGTTTTATATGATTGCATTAAGTGAGAGAATTAGCCCCTGAGCCGACAGAGTAGGGGTAGATCGTGATTGAAGATTCATATTACGACGACCCGATCGACGAAGAATATGTTGAACCCCGGAGAAAGATATCCAAGATTGCAATAGCTTTAGCCTTGATTCTTGGTGGTGGATTATTCATTCAAAATACATTAGCTGCGAATGTATCGATTACCTCAAGCGGACCAATTGAATTTGGTCAAGGATTTGCGCAACAAACAACTTGTGCTGGGTCACCTGTCACTTTAAATATTTCTATGGGTTCCTCCTTTGTAAATTCAAGTTTGGGTGGCACTCATCTTTTCAAGACAATTAGAGTGGATAATGTTCCCGTTGGATGCCAAGGGGTTGATTTCTCCTTCTCGACATATGGGAATTCAAGCTCTACCCCCGATCCGATGTTTGATTCTGCAACGATTGCAGCCACAACCGCCACAATTTATATGTCATCCGCTAACAAGTTCTATCCCGTCAACTCGGGGGATATGACAGTTGTTACAAATTCATCTTCGTCTTTCACCATAAGTCTCGATATGCCATCTGGTCCTTCGAGTGCGGTATCAAAGTTGACTTTGGAAAGTGCGAGCCATGACACGAACGAAGGAATCACTTGGCAGACCACAAACACCGTGCCAGCCAGTTCGTCGTGGAACTGGATCACATATGGCAACGGAAAGTTTGTCGCTGTGGGCACTGACAGCAGCACTGCAGTTGGACAGGCGATGTATAGCACCGATGGAATTAATTGGACTTTAGGAACTGGAGTTCCAAACCGCAGCTGGTCCAACGTGACATATGGGAATGGAAAGTTCGTAGCAGTCGCAAGCGGATATGTAATGTATTCAAATAATGGAATTGCGTGGTCGGCAGCCGCAACAAGTCTTACGGGAATGATTTCTTCCGGAGTTGTATACGGAAAAGATAAGTTTGTAATTAGTTATTACAACGGTTATTACTACAGCACTGATGGTAGTAACTGGACTCAAGTTAACTTAGGTTTGACTAGGTCACTTCTCTACTATGCAAACAATCAGTTTATGGCGCTAGGTTCACTATCCAATGGACTCATAAGTGCTGATGGAATCAACTGGACGACTCTCTCCGACTCAAATCTTTCAAATACCGCAGTTCAAGGTTTGGCTTATGGAAATGGAATCTGGATTGCAACCTCTCAGGCAGGCGTTCCACACTCGCTTTACTCCACAAACAATGGCGCGTCTTGGAGTTCTATATCTATGCCCACTGAACCTTATGGAGGGTTTGCCTACGGAAATGGATTATTCGTCGGCGTTGGAAATGCAGCGATAAATCATGCGCCGCAAGGGATTTATGGAACAGATGGCACTTCTTGGACTACGGCTTCAGGATTACCTACAGGATCGTGGACGAGTCTTGTATATGGAAATGGAAAGTTTGTAGCTGTTGCAACAACTGGTCAGGTTATGTACTCGGATTGATTCAGATTGCCTTTCTCGAAAGGCAGGAATGAGTTGAATTGGAGGTCTAGTAGACTCCTCAACCAGTTGGCCCCCGTAGTCCAATGGCAGAGACAGAGGACTTAAAATCCTTCCAGTGTCGGTTCGAGTCCGACCGGGGGCACCATCTTTTCTTAGCAAGGAAGGGTTGACCATGAAACGTCTTGTTCGAGTAAACGTTCTCTCAATCCTTGCTACTTTCTTTCTCCTCTTTTTTTCTGCCCCTCTCGCCTTAGCCATAGATGGGGCTGCGCTCCTGACGAGTTGCGCGAACAGCATCAATGATCCGCTATACACGCGAGACACCATCGCCACCATCATGGGATTTGCCAACGCTGCTGGGCTTGAAACTGCAATCACTAATGGAACTATTACGGTCTGGATCGCATCTGGTTCTGGTGAAATCACTGGCAGTTCAGGAGCAAATGGAAATGCCCAGGATCTTTTCTGCGGGAATGGCAATGACAACACTGTCCCGGTGATGGATTCAAACTCCTCCACCCAAGACTTCTTCTTTGGCGGCGCTGGCAATGATTCAGTAACAACGCATATGTGGTTCTCCACCTTCTATGGCGGACTTGGAAATGACTATGTCTCGATTTTGGATGAAGCATCACATTTCTATGGCGGGCCTGGCACCGATAGTGTGGGCACAAATATTGGCGGGTCATTTTTTCTCCAAGAAGATCTGGACACAACCCCACCTTCATTTCCGTCTTCTGACACATTTAGCGTTCCGGAGAACACGACATTTGTTGGAAATGTAGTCGCAAGTGAATCAGCCACAATCACACTTTATGGCGGTGAAGATCAAAGCAAGTTCAGCATTAGTAAATTGACGGACTCTTCAACTGCGCTCTCATTTCTTACCGCCCCGAACTTTGAGGTGCCTACGGATGTAGGTGCGAACAACACCTATATCGTTGTATTGCGCGGAGTCGACGGTAGCGGCAATGCAGGATATGAAACTGTGACAGTCACAGTGACAGATGTCGTTGAATCAAGTTCGATCAACTCATTTGGACTTCCTGGCAATGCCACGGCTGCTACTTATCGAACAGCAGTCACGGTTTCAACGAGTGTCACCGTCGCTTCTAAAGTCACTTTCTATTGGCAGGGCAAGAGAATTCCTGGATGCATAAATAGGTTGGCTACTGGTTCGGGTAGCTCCTTTACGGCGACATGTTCCTGGAAACCCTCCCTTGTGGGGGTAAATACGATTTATGCAGTGGCCACACCTACAGCAGCGGGGATAACAGGAACGAGCACCACTTCGCTCCGGGTCTTTGTAGATAAGCGGAGCAACTCGCGTTAAACCCCACCCAGGTCTTAGGAATATCCCCGACCCCGATACTGTTTACCTCCTGAAGGTTCCGCTAATTCAAGGAGAGAAATGAAGAGTTCAAACCCAGTTTTCGGTCGTGGATATGCAGCGATCAAGCCAGGTACATTGGATCGCACTGTCGATCAACTCGAAGAGTCATACGCCGCTCCTGCCGCATCCTCACTTCATACCGGACGCATGACCATCGATGATGTCGTCATTCGCACGTCAATCCTTTTTGTTGTACTAGTCGCTGTTGGCGGCTACGCCTGGTCGCAGAATCTTGGAGCTCCCGCTCTCTTTATCGGAGCAATTGGTGGCCTCGTTCTTGCCATGGTTAATTCATTTAGCAAGAAAGTTCGCCCCATTGCTGCCATAGGTTATGCAGCTTTCGAAGGCTTGGTACTTGGCGTTCTTAGCCATATGTATGAAACTCAATATCCAGGAATCGTTTCACAAGCAGTGCTCGGAACAATTGCGGCGTTTGCAGGTGTATTAATTGCTTACACATCAAAGAAAGTGCAAGTAACTCCTAAGTTCCAGCGCGCAACGATGGGCGCACTTGTTGGTTACATGATTCTCGGCCTGATCTCAATGTTCGCCGCATTTGCTGGCGTCGGTGGCGGTTATGGGTTCTATGGAGTCTCTGGTCTAGGACTACTTCTCGCACTGGGTGGCGTTGCATTCGCAAGCTTCTTCTTGATTCTCGATTTTGACATGGTCTCGCAAATGATCAAGAACGGCGCACCACAAGAAGAATCTTGGCGGGCAGGTTTTGGCCTAATGGTCACTGTGGTCTGGCTTTACATGGAGATCTTGCGTTTGATCTCTATCCTTCGTCGTGATTAATTCTTAGTTAAATCCTTTGTCTCTGGCATGGTAAATGCCAGATAGATTGCATAAGTAAAGACAACTGCTGACACGATGTAAGCCGCTCGAAACGATTGCACATCGGCTAATACGCCCAAAACAATGGGGCCGATGATCATGCCCGCATCTCCCGCCATCTGCCAGACCGCGATTACTTGACCGCCCCGTCCACCAAAAATATCTCCAATGACATTTGCGTGGCCGGTACCGATGAAGGCGCCACCTATTCCAAAGAGCGCCATAGCAAGGAAGTAATACCACGGAGCGCTAGCAAGAATTAAGGTGAAGACCGCCGAGATGAGAAGCGTGGAGCCAATTTTCAATACAAATTTGCGGCCGCGTAGATCAGAGAGCTTGCCGGAATAAAGCAGGAAAGCGGCCTGAGCGATAGCTGAAATCGTAAATCCATATCCCACTACAGCGGTTGTTGATTTCAATTCATTTTGTACGAAGAGCGGCAGGATGGAATTACGTAAACCAAAGAGCACCCAGTTTGAAAGAAATGCAATAGCAAGCGCGGCGCGATAAGGGAGCAATTTAATCGCCTCTCGCAGCAAGATTCGATCTGCCGGATCCTGTTCATTCTTAATTGATTTTCCGAGGCGTGATTCATTGAGGAAGACAAAGGCGGTTGTGCTGGCAAAAAGTAGAGTTACCGAATAAACGAAGAAGGGAATTCGTAAAGAAATTGCGCTGAGCGCTCCACCGAAAGCGGGGCCTGCCATTCCGCCAATCAGAAAGCCACCGTTGTAAGTGGATTGTGCCCGGCCACGATGATCGTTATGTACTGACCTCATAAGCAGTGCACTTGCCGAGACTGAGAACATTGAAGATCCGAGTCCGCCGGCGGCGCGGAAGAGAAGTAAATGCCAGTAGGAAGTTGCCAGGCCACTTGCGAGGGATGAAAGTGCGACCATTAAGAGGCCAATACCGAGAACCTGGCGCTCGCCAAATCGATCTACTAATTTTCCAGAGATGAGTCCTGAACCAAAACGAGCAAATGCAAAGCTAGAAACAATAAATCCAACCGCAGTATTTCCTACTCCAAAACTTTCGGCAAAGAGTGGAATCGCTGGAACTATCAGGCCATAACCAATTGCAACAAAGAAGGNCACTACCGAGAGGATATAAACCTCTTTCGGCAGTGGCGCTTTCTTAGTCTTATTTACCACTATAGAGAATCGCTTTAAGCGATTGCTTCGCCAGCTGCTTCCTCTTTCGCAGCGTGATGCTCAGCCCCGGTGCGAAGAGGTGCCTCGCGCAAGAACATTGCAATGAAGAGTCCAATCACAGTGATCGGAGCGGCGGAGAGAAAGACAATATGGAATGACTGTACAAATGATTGAAGTACTCCAGTTTGTAGCTCTGCCGGTAACTTTGTAATAGCGCTGGTGTTGTTTTGAATCTGACCTAAATTGAAGGCTAGTTTCTTATCAAGTGCAGCACTGGGATTATTTGTGAAGTATGAACCAATCGTGTTCTGCATGTAATGGCCAAGGCGATTGGCATAGATGGTTCCAAAGATGGCAATACCGATCGTTCCACCGATAGAGCGGAAGAAGGTATTGGCAGATGTTGCCACTCCCATATCTTTGAATTCCACCGCATTCTGCAGGGCGATAACGATGGTCTGCATCGAGAAGCCAAGGCCAGCGCCAATAGCGATTGCATAGATTGATAGCTGCCAGAACGGTGTGGTCTCGGTCAATGTGGAAAGCGCGAAAATTCCGCCGGACATTAATGTCAACCCGATGATCGGATAGCGCTTGTAGTGACCGTGCTTGGAGATCATCTTGCCGGAGAAGATCGACATCGAGACGATTCCCAGCATAAATGGAATGAGCTTGAGGCCAGCAATTGTTGCTGAGTTGCCTTTAACTACCTGGAGGTAAAGCGGCAACATAACGATTGCACCGAACATGCCAGCACCAATTACAAATGCAAGAACTGATGTGAGTGAGACGGTGTGATTCTTAAAGAGGGTAAGCGGCAAAATTGGCTCTGTTGCTCGAGTCTCTTGAATGAGGAATAGCGCAATTAAGATAATTGCAGCAGCGCCCCACATCAGAGTATGTGGGCTAGTCCAGCCGTAATCGGAGGCGTTAACGCCAGCTTTGATATTACCCATGGCATCACGTGGTGCGCGCTCTGGACCATAAACAGAAATTGTCATCAAGAGTGCTGAAACACCGGTAACGAGAAGTCCAGCGCCGAGATAATCGATTTTATGTTGGCGTACAACTTTTGGAATATGAAGCGATGCAGATGTAATAACAAGTGCCGCGATACCAAATGGAAGGTTGATGTAGAAAATCCAACGCCATCCGGCAACCCCGAGTAGGTGGGTGTGATCAGAGAAAAATCCACCGAGCAGCGGACCGGCTACAGATGAGAGTCCCCAGACTGCACCGAAATAACCTTGGTAACGACCACGTTCACGCGGGGAAACAATGTCGCCAATAATCACGAATGTGAGCGCCATCAGACCACCGGCTCCGAGTCCTTGGATGGCACGGAATGCAATGAGCTGAGTCATTGATGTTGCGGCACCCGCAGCAAATGAACCAATAAGAAATGTGATGATTGCGAATTGGAAGACGGGGCGACGACCGTAAAGATCGGAGATCTTTCCGTAGAGCGGGGTCGAAGCAGTTGATGTTAAAAGGTAGGCAGTGACAACCCAGGTGTAGTGGGAGAGCCCATTGAAATCTTCAACGATGCGCTTGAGCGCAGTCGAAACAATTGTCTGATCAAGGGCTGCGAGCAACATTCCGGTCATCAGACCAGAGAGCACGACCATGATCTCTTTATGGGTTAATTGGGTGGCTTTAGGGGCAGACATAGATGTCCTCTTCTTTCGGTTCTTCTATCGGGCAGATGTGGTTGATCTTTCAACTAACAATGGAGACAGATTACTCCCGCAAGTGGCTAAATCTCCCCATGAAAAGGCCTTATAAGTGTGAGAAAGTACGACTATGAAGAGCATTGTTGCGGAAGATCTCAAGAAGACTTATCGGAATGGGCAAGTGAAGGCCCTAGATGGCCTCTCCTTAGATGTTGAGGAGGGCACGGTTCTTGGAATCCTTGGCCCTAACGGCTCTGGTAAGACCACAACTGTTCGCATCCTGGCAACTCTCCTTCAGCCCGATTCTGGTCACGCAACTGTTGGTGGAATTGATGTCGTAAAAAACCCGAAAGCAGTTCGCGAAATTATTGGACTTTCCGGCCAATACGCAGCTGTCGATGAAACCCTTACCGGTTGGGATAACTTGGTGATGTTTGGTCGCCTCTATCATTTGAGCGCCGCGCAAGCTAACGCCCGAGCCACCGAGCTACTTGAACAATTTTCACTAACCGATGCAGCTCGACGCCCCATTAAAACATTCTCTGGTGGAATGCGTCGTCGCCTAGATCTTGCGGCTTCACTCATTATTCGTCCCAAAGTTCTCTTCCTCGATGAACCCACAACAGGTTTAGATCCTCGTGGGCGGATGGAGATGTGGGGAGTAATTGAAGAACTAGTAAAAGAAGGCGTGACGCTCTTACTTACAACTCAATATCTTGATGAAGCAGATCAATTGGCAGATGACATTGCAGTTATCGATCGCGGACAAGTTATTGCTCGTGGAACATCAGATGCCTTAAAGAGCCAAGTTGGTGGCGAGCGTCTTGAAATAGTTGTGGCCGAATCCGATATTTCATCTGCGCAAGAAATAATCAATCGCCTGACTCATTCAGCAAGCACGCTCGATGTTGGCTTGCGCAAGATTTCTGCGCCTGTTGCTAACGGAAGCCAATCACTCATTGAAGTTATTCGCGAGTTTGATACCGCAAAAATTCATCCCCTGGATCTTGCTCTCAAGCGCCCATCGCTCGATGATGTATTCATGGCGCTCACTGGCCACGTAGCCGAAGAGGCGGTCGCCGAAACGAATGAGAAAAAGCGAAAGAGAGGGGGAAAGAAATGAGAGCACTTCAAGATGCTTTGATCATCACCAAGCGCCAACTCCTTCAACTCACTCGCGTGCCAGAAGTATTGATTTTCAACACTATTCAGCCTGTGATGTTTGTACTCCTCTTCCGTTATGTCTTTGGTGGACTGGGAGCAAATATTCCCGGGGGATACGTTCAATTGCTGATGCCTGGCATCTTCGTGCAGACAGTGACATTTACCTTGGCTGCTACCGCTCAAGGTCTCGCTCAAGATATGGAGAAAGGGCTGATCGATCGATTCCGATCTCTGCCCATTGCGCGCTCTGCTGTAGTCATGGGTCGCACACTCGGTGATGGCTTGCTCAACATTGTTGTTCTCATTGTCATGGGACTAACAGGATATTTAGTTGGATGGCGTCCAACATCTGGCGCACTCAAAATAACCTTGGGTTTCTTGATGTTGCTCTTCTTCGGATACGCACTCTCTTGGGTGGGTGTATTCGCAGGTTTGGTTTCGAAGGATGCACGAGTCGTAGCAAACGTCTCTTTCCTCTTTACTTTCCCACTCACCTTCTTATCCAATGCTTTCGCATCCACGACTTCCATGCCTCGCCCGCTTCAATATTTTGCAGAGTGGAATCCGGTATCGACAATGGTCGCGGCAGTTCGCCAGCTTTATGGTTTTAAGAATGTTTTTGGCGCGACTGCGAATTCATATCCCAGCAAACACCCGATCACCATGTCATTGGTATATATGGTTGTGTTGATGGCGATTTTTGCACCACTGAGTGTGCGCAAATATAAGAACTCTTCTAAATAAAGAATTACTTATTAGAAGTAAGTCTGCGCCTCGAGGATTGCAACTTTAAAGACTTTGCCATTTGGCGCAACATAATTAACGGTATCGCCCACTTTCGCGCCCATTACTGCGGCGCCTAGCGGAGATTTGATGCTGTAAACATCGACATCATCGTTCGTCGAAATTTCGCGAGACCCCAAGAGAAATTTCATCTCATCGCCAGCCATATCAATGGTGACCAACATTCCTTGGCCCACTACTCCAGATTCTCCTGCTGGGGGAGTTCCGATATGCGCGTGCTCCAACATGTGCTTGAGTTGGCGGATACGACCCTCAATTTTGCCTTGCTCTTCTTTAGCTGCGTGATAGCCGCCGTTTTCTTTTAGGTCACCTTCAGCGCGAGCTGCTTCAATTTTGCGCACGACATCAGCGCGACGTGGGCCCTCCAGATCTGCCAACTCAGCAGAGAGGCGATCGGCAGCTTCTTGGGTTAGCCAAGTTTGAGTCTCGTGGTCAGTCATAAGGTGGTGAACTTTACCTGCAAAAGAGCTACTTACAGATATCGATAGCTGCGCTAACTGCTGCCAGACGAGTGGGAATGAGCGTTGTTCGCTCACCAGAAGCTGTGCCGGCGGGNATTTGATCAGTTATTTCCCCAACAACATTTGCTTGGTAATCATGGGCCACAAGTCGGCACCAGTGAGATTTTGTTGGATCCTTAAAAGCGATGGAATATCGAATCTGAAATGTGGTCTCGCCTTGTGCTTCAAAGGAGATTACCGAAGCGCGAATATCAGGATGGGAATAGTGGCTAGCCGACCAGAACAACCAACCGCCGCCGAGGAGCAGAAAAAAGATCGCATAAATCAACCATGACGGAATACGACGATCAGAGATTCCATACCTTTGACGAAGATAAGGATCACTGCTTCTAAAGTCGGACATAGCGAGGATTCTAATCAAATTAGTGAATAATGAAGGCATGGAAGCTAAGGCAAGCGTTGATGTGGGAGTAGCGGGCTCGCTTACGATGATTGTCCTGACCTTGGCTGTCACCCTTCTACTAGTCAGTTTTTACCGCCGCTACAAGCGGATGCAAGATCGCAAAGATCAGAGCAATCAATAAGCTTTGATGAAAAATTTCTCAATTAAGAAAATCGCTCCGCTACTTATTGCGGTAATTCTGGCATCAGCTTTTGTGGAATTGGGATTGTGGCAATTGCACCGGGCCCAAGATACTCAGCGAATGAACGCCACTAAAGTCGATCTCCCTGCTGTGCCACTCTTGTCGATCGCAGCTCCCAATCAAAATCTCTCACCTCAATCCATCAATCGAATTGTTAAGACTTCCGGTAGATATGTCGCAACTTATTCTGCGCCCAATCAAGAGGTGATTCTCGCCGATGGTAAGAAAGTATTGCAGACTCTCGAAGTTCGCTTGTTGAATCTGGGTCATAAGACTGGCCTCTTAGTTGTGCGCGGTATTGAAAGCACCAACACGCAAGATTTTGTCGATTCAATTCGCGTGACTGGACGCCTCTATCCACGACAAAGTGATAATCGAGCCGATCCCGCAAATGGATTACTCACACGATTAGATCCAAGTTTGATCGCTAATGCACAAGGACTTTCCCTGATTGATGGTTATATCGTGGCAACCCAGGAGAGCACCGAGTTTGGCCAATCAATCACGGCCGACCGAGTTCCTGCGCCCCCTGCAAAAAGCACTACGCCAGGCTTCTATTGGCAGCATCTGAGCTATGTAATCATTTGGTGGTTAATGGCACTATTAGTTCTCGTATTACCGTTTTATGGTCGCCTCAAAGATAGGATCAGTGCATGAGTACAACAAGTAGCACGCGTGGAGCAATGCTCCGCTTTAGCATCATGGCCAAATTAGCTGGCGTCATGTCACTCTTGCTCTGGTTTGTTTACCTACCGATTAAGCACCTCACAGATAACGCTAGTTGGCATTCCGGAGTTATCTGGATCGCACTAGTTCACGGGTTTATCTACCCGGTCTATGTCTTGGCGGCTTTTCACTACTGTCTCAAAATGCGTAAAAGTCTGACCACCACAATTTTCTACATCCTTGCCGGCACCCTTCCGGTCGCATCATTTATTGCTGATCGCCGCGCAATCGCTGAATATCGCAAGCCACTCGACTAATACCCAAACCATGGCGCTCGAGCTCGTTAAGAGAGTTGTAAAACCTGCTCTTAAATCACTGCTCTATCCGCTCTACGAACGCCGCCTTTATTCACAATTAGATTTTGACCAGACGCCGCACCATATTGGCGTCATTCTCGATGGCAATCGTCGCTGGGCAAAGGCCAACCCATCTCATGACGGCGATATCTCCTCGGCCCGCGGCCATAAAATAGGCGCTTCAAAGATCATTGATCTTCTTGATTGGTGTGATGAGACCCAAGTAAAAGTTGTCACGCTCTGGCTTCTCTCCAATCAAAATCTCCATCGCCCGGCCGATGAGCTTGCCCCCCTCCTGGAAATCATTGGGGACACAGTTGATGCCCTTGCTGCCACCGGTCGCTGGGAGATCCGCCCCGTCGGCTCATTAGAACTATTGCCAAAAGCGCTTCAAGATCGACTCTCTGACGTCGCAGCAAAAACCCAAGGAATTCAGGGCGTAGTGGTGAATGTGGCAGTTGGGTATGGAGGCCGAAGTGAAATTGCAGATGCCGTAAAATCGATGATCAGCGAGCATGGAAAACTTGGAAAGAGCGCGGAGGAGATAGCTAACTCTGTCTCGGTCGATGAAATAGGTCGCTATCTCTACACAGCGGGGCTACCTGATCCCGATCTAGTGATTCGAACTTCGGGAGAACTACGCCTTGGCGGCTTTCTTCTCTGGCAATCGGCCCATTCTGAGTTCTATTTCTGTGAAGCGTATTGGCCGGATTTTCGTCGGATGGATTTCCTACGCGCCCTTCGCGCCTACTACCAACGCCATCGCCGATTTGGGGCCTAAGAGATTTAATTTCGACACCAAAAGTTAATAAATAATGTTCGCGTGTCGAATTTAGAAGTGGCGCTAATCGTTCTACTTTATTGGAGTAAGTGGGAGCCCCTCTTCCAGCCCATCAGATAAAACTACAGAGTTGGACTACATGGCGAATCAACCCGCAAAAGCCTCTGCAAATATTTCTGGACGCATGACATATGTGCTCGATACCAGCGTCTTACTTGCAGATCCCGGAGCCCTCACGAGATTCGCAGAACATGAAGTAATAATTCCCATCACTGTTATCGGCGAATTAGAGATAAAGCGCGATCATCCCGAATTGGGGTACTTCGCCCGGGCCGCCCTTCGCACCCTTGATGATCTTCGTATTTCCCATGGTCGTTTGGACCATCCGATCTCCCTCAATAAATTGGGCGGGACTCTTCAAGTAGAGCTCAACCACTCTGACTCATCATCACTCCCTGCTGGCTTCTTGCGTGATGGCTCTAATGATTCGCGAATCCTCTCTATCGCCCACAACATGATGAAAGAGAAGAAGAACGTTGTCTTAGTAACGAAGGATCTTCCACTTCGAGTCAAAGCCTCATCTGTGGGCGTCACTTCCGAGGAGTATCGAGCAGAGCTTGCCGCGACTTCCGGTTGGACCGGAATGGTGGAAGCCACAGTTGCGGGCAAAGTTATTGATGACTTATATGAATCTCACAAAATTCCTCATGAGCTAGCGACCCAGCACCCATGCCATACCGGAGTCGTTCTCCATTCGGATAAGGGAAGCGCTCTCGCCCGGATAACTCCGGATAAGCATCTTCTGCTCGTTCGTGGCGATCGATCCGCATTTGGATTGCATGGCCGAAGTGCCGAACAAAGAGTTGCCCTAGACCTACTTCTCGATAACGAGATCGGGATTATCTCCATGGGAGGTCGCGCCGGTACCGGAAAGAGCGCCCTTGCTCTTAGCGCCGGCCTCGAGGCTGTCCTGGAAAAGCGTCACCACAAGAAGGTCCTCATCTTCCGCCCGCTCTACGCCGTCGGTGGACAAGAGCTTGGCTACCTGCCGGGATCTGAAAACGAAAAGATGTCTCCGTGGGCTCAGGCGGTCTTCGATACTTTAGGCGCCCTGGTCTCCCAACAAGTCATCGATGAGATTATCGATCGCGGATTAATTGAAGTCCTACCGTTGACCCACATCCGAGGTCGCTCTCTCCACGACTCCTTTGTCATTGTTGATGAGGCACAGTCCTTGGAGCGCGGAGTCCTCCTCACCGTTCTCTCCCGAATCGGCCAGAACTCGCGAGTGATCCTGACTCACGACATCGCTCAGCGCGACAACCTTCGGGTAGGTCGCCATGACGGTGTTGTGGCGGTCGTGGAATCTCTCAAAGGCCATCCGCTCTTTGCGCACATCACTCTGACGCGCAGCGAGCGCTCGCCAATCGCCGCCCTAGTGACCGAGATGTTGGAAGAGCCAATTAACTTTTCCTCATAAAAGGTCCAAAATCTGGGTCTAGGAACATAACACCCAAATCGGACATCACTCCGTCTGACCTGCGCTTTTACATCCTCCCAATCGTGTGACATAAATCTTTTTTGACACGCCAGCGAGGCTAGATTTGCGGGCACTCCCTTGGACTGCAACTCTGTAACCCGTCGCACGACCCCTAAGGGGGCGTCCAGAGGCAGTTTCGAGCAGAGAAAGGAGTACCGCAGATGTTCTATATGGCCATTCGTCACCACCGAGTCGTCCTTGGCGCTGCCGTTTTCCTCTCAATTCTTAGCACCGTGGATACCACTTTCGCGCAGACCAACCTTGAATCCCAGGTCTCGATCCCTAACCTTGAAATCGCAGCCCTTCCTGCCATTGATNCCCCGGATGCTCCGCCAGTCACTATCGACTTCAACGGAGTCTCATCGGTGGATGCCTCATCGATCTCTTTGGTGGCTCTTGCCGCCCGCCAAGTCTCTCTAGCCAAAACCCCAATGGGCGCAAAATCTGTCGCCAAGACAATTATTGAGACCAGCTATCCAGCCTGGAACAGCTCCCAAGTCTCATGCCTCAACCAGCTCTGGAATTCGGAAAGCCACTGGAACTTCCAGGCACATAACTACCGCTCTGGAGCACATGGAATTCCTCAGGCACTTCCTGCCACCAAAATGGAAGTTATCGGTACCGACTGGCGCACCAACCCAGTAACCCAGATCAAGTGGGGCCTTTCTTATATCAAGGCTCGCTATGGAACCCCATGTAAGGCGCTCGCCAAGAAGCACCGCAAGGGTTACTACTAATTAATCAAAGTTAATTAAAGTTAATCAAAGTTAATCAAAGTTAATCAAAGTTAATCAAAGTTAATTTAGATTAGTTGGGGCGTTTCCCAATTGTTATCGGCTTGCTTGTCTCGGCAAAGAAATCATTTCCCTTATCGTCTACGACGATGAAAGCTGGGAAATCCTCAACCTCGATCTTCCAGATTGCCTCCATGCCAAGTTCGGAATAATCCAAGACTTCGACTTTCTTAATGCAATCTTGGGCAAGGCGAGCGGCTGGGCCGCCAATTGATCCAAGATAAAAACCACCATGTGATTGGCAAGCATCAGTAACTTGCTTGGATCGGTTGCCCTTAGCCAACATCACCATCGAGCCACCAGCAGCCTGGAATTGATCGACATAGGAATCCATTCGACCCGCGGTAGTTGGACCAAATGAGCCAGATGCATATCCCTCAGGTGTTTTTGCGGGACCTGCGTAATAGACCGCGTAATCCTTCATATATTGCGGCAACTCTTTTCCATCATCTAGGAGCGCCTTGATCTTTGCGTGGGCAAGATCGCGCGCCACAACCAGAGTGCCAGTCAGACTAAGGCGAGTTTTGATGGGGTGCTTACTGAGCTCTGTCAGAACATCACTCATCGGCGCATTGAGATTGATGTTGACTACACCGCCAGATGATTCGATGAGGTGTTCAGTAGTGGTATCCGGCAAGAAGCGAGCAGGATCTTGCTCTAACTTCTCGAGGAAAATGCCATCTTTGGTGATCTTTCCCTTTGCTTGGCGATCGGCAGAGCACGAAACAGCAATAGCGATGGGAAGTGATGCGCCATGTCGAGGCAACCGCAAAACGCGAACATCGTGGCAGAAGTATTTGCCGCCAAATTGAGCACCAATTCCAAGTGTGCGAGTGAGCTCTAAGACCTGCTTTTCAAGCTCGAGATCGCGAAAGCCATGTCCGGTAGCGGCATCACCAGATGTAGGAAGAGAATCTAAATAATGAGTAGAGGCAAGCTTTGCCGTCTTTACTGTGAACTCTGCACTCGTGCCACCAATGACAATTGCGAGGTGATACGGCGGGCAGGCAGCAGTACCTAGGGAGCGAAGCTTTTCATCGAGCCAATTGATAAATGAGGTGGGATTTAAAACAGCCTTTGTCTCTTGATAGAGAAATGACTTGTTCGCACTTCCGCCGCCCTTGGCGATGAAGAGGAAGTTGTATTCATCGGGATGTTGATTATCGGAGTAGACCTCGATCTGCGCAGGCAAGTTGTTTCCGGTGTTCTTCTCATCCCAGGTCGTTACTGGCGCCAATTGGGAGTAGCGAAGATTTAGGTTTGTGTAAGCGTCATAGACACCACGCGAAATAGATTCTTCATCACGAGTTGTGGTGATGGTGTGCTGGCCCTTCTTGCCCATGATCAGAGCCGTGCCTGTGTCTTGGCACATCGGCAAAATTCCGCCAGCGGAGATATTCGCATTTTTCAATAGATCCAGCGCAACGAATCGATCATTGGGCGAAGCTTCTGGGTCATCAAGGATGCTGGAGAGTTGTTCTAGGTGCTCGGTCCGCAAATAGTGATTGATATCGTGAATAGCTTCCGCTGTTAGATTTTCAATTGCAGAAGAATCTACTTTGAGGAATTCAATGCCATCTGCCGTAAATGTGGAGACGCCCTCTGTTGCGATCAGACGATATTCAGTCTTATCTTCGCCAATCGGGAGCAGGTCGCTGTATTTATATTCAGGCATCGAGGGCTTCTATCTACTTCTCAGAGGGACGAGCCGCATCGAGTTTTGCCTTGGCTCCATCTAGCCATTCCTGACAGATCTTGGCCAGAGCTTCACCGCGCTCCCAGAGAGCAAGAGATTCTTCAAGAGTAGATGATCCACTTTCGAGAGTAGAAACAACTTCTGCTAATTGATCCCGGGCAGCTTCATATGAAAGAGCATCTGATTTCTTCTCGGCCATGTGCGTAAATCTACTCCGTTATAACGGCGATACCACCGTTGGCTAAGCGGACCTTGAGGTGATCCCCACTCTTTACATCTGTGGCGCTGCGCACAATTGCCCCATCCGGGCGCTGCACAACTGAATATCCGCGATCCAAGGTCGATTGCGGTGAGAGCGTGCGAAGGGCGGTGGCTAATTGAGCAATCTCCTCGCCACCTAATGCAATGCGATGAGAAGCGCTTCGATGTGATCGATTGCGGAGCGAATTAATGATTTCACTGCGCAAAGTAATAATGGTCTGTGGATCACGCATGCTTGGGCGATCCATATATTGCGCAATTTTGTTTCGTTCGAAATCGATTCGTTGAGTCAAGGTGCGCAGGGCGCGATCGCGAAGCCCGGCAATTTTTGATAGCTCTTCATTCATATCTGGCACAACTCGCTTGCCAGCATCGGTTGGGGTAGATGCGCGCCAATCAGCGACAAGATCGAGAAGTGGTGCATCCTTTTCATGGCCGATTGCACTCACAATCGGAGTAGTGCACGACGCAGCAAGTCGAACTAAGGATTCATCGGAGAAGGGCAGGAGATCTTCGAATGATCCGCCGCCACGAGTAATGATGATGACATCGACATCTGGGTGGGCGTCAAGTTCTTTGAGAGCCGCCGACACTTCTACAACTGCTGCAGCGCCTTGCACTGCTACTTCGCGAATTTCAAATCGGACAGAGGGAAAACGCCGCTTGGCATTTTCAACGACATCTTTTTCGGCATCACTGTTGCGTCCGCAGATCAGACCAACGGCGCGAGGCAGGAAGGGAAGCAGTGACTTTCGGGACTCATCAAAAAGTCCTTCTTCCGCTAATTTATTTTTCAGTTCCTCTAAGCGAGCAAGTAATTCTCCGACCCCTACTTGGCGAATCTCTTTCACGCTAAAGGAGAGTGATCCGCTCTTTGCATACCAAGAGACTTTGGAATTCATAATCACTCGCGCATTTGCCGGAAGTGGTTGCACCGCTTCTACAACAGATTTGTGGCACATAATCGAAATGCTCATATCTGCGCTGGTATCGCGAAGGCGCATGAAGACCATTTGAGCCCCAGGACGAATGGTGACTTCGGAAAGTTCGCCCTCAATCCAGACCGAACCTAATCGGGATAAATAATCTCCAATCGCTTCCGAGACGACCCTCACTGGGACGGGGGAGTCTGCGGATGTCTCGAGCACGCGCTGATCTTATGTGGTGCGATTAGACTGAGACCATGACACCAGCCAAGCGAGTTCTCCTCGCTGCCCCACGGGGATATTGCGCGGGAGTAGATCGCGCAGTCGTGACCGTCGAAAAGAGCCTCGAGCTATATGGCGCACCCGTCTATGTCCGCAAAGAGATTGTTCATAACAAGCACGTTGTCGCCAGTTTGCAAGAGCGTGGAGTCATCTTTGTTAATGAGAACGAGGAAGTCCCGGAAGGCGCAGTGGTTGTCTTCTCTGCTCACGGCGTCTCACCTGCAGTTCACGCATCAGCAGCAGCGCGTAATTTGCGAACCATTGATGCAACTTGCCCACTTGTCACCAAAGTTCATCACGAAGTTAAGCGTTTTGCTGCTGAAGATTTAGATATTTTGTTAATTGGTCACGAAGGCCACGAAGAGGTCGAAGGTACTGCAGGTGAAGCACCAAATAATGTGATTCTTGTTGATGGCATTCACGAAATCGATAAGATTAAAGTTCGCGACGAAAACAAAGTTGCCTGGTTATCTCAAACCACATTGAGCGTTGATGAAACTCTGACGACCGTGGCGGCACTTCGCAAGCGTTTCCCCAATTTGATGGATCCGCCTTCGGATGACATTTGTTATGCCACTCAGAATCGCCAAGTGGCGATCAAGCAGATTGCACCTCAAGCAGATCTCGTACTTATTGTGGGATCCACAAACTCTTCTAATTCTGTTCGCTTAGTTGAAGTCTCCAAGGAATATGGCGCGAAAGCGGCTTATCTCGTGGATTTTGCTAAGGAAGTGAAAGAGGAGTGGCTCGAGGGAGTCTCCACTGTGGGAGTTTCTAGTGGCGCATCGGTCCCAGAGCTCTTGGTGACAGATCTCTTGAAGTGGCTTGCCGATCGTGGTTTTAGCGATGTCGAAACAGTGACAGCGATGGAAGAGCATCTGACTTTTGCGATGCCACAAGAATTACGGAAAGAGTTAAAGGCTGCTGGTAAGTAGCTCTTCTTTAGCGACCTTCTTCTCTTTATAAGATTTATAGAAATGTATCGCCCAGCCAAGTGCTGCGCCTGAAATCAAATAAAACGATGCACCCGAAAGGCTTGTAACAAGGTCGAGCCCAATTTTTGTGAGGTGCAATCCGACGCCGCCGATAGTGATCATCAAAATAATGGTCGAGAAGAAGAAAGCAATTGGAGGATTAACAACCGCTGCGAAGGAAGTGCCGCGGCGACCGAGATAGAGAGCGCCAAAGAAGGCGATCCAGATAGCGATTCCGGTAATGCGGCCCACTTTGGTGAATTGGAATTCACAGGCTTCCACGATAAAAATCAATAAGAATTGAAGAATTATGACACCGGGGACTTTAAGTCCTGGACCTTGAATGGGTTTTGCAATCTTTGGGGTTGTCACTGAATGGGAAGTGCTCATTTATTCATTCTCCTCTAATTCTTCGTCACTGTCATCATCAGATACATCATCTAATTCGAGTTGGTCGCGCACTTTAATGGCGCGTACCTGATCATCAATCTCATCCCCAGCCTTTAGCTTGTTAGAGGAGGGAACGCCAAGACCGACCATCTTGCGTGCAGGTCGGAGCATGTTCTCCTCTGACGATGCGATCAATTCATTAAATGCCTTCTCGGTCGATTTAATGCGATCTCCTAAAGTCGCAATCTTGACGTGGACTTTGCCGATGCGCTTAATCAGCTCGCCTGCTAAATCCTTAATTGCCACCGCGTTCTGTGCCATATCGCCTTGGCTAAATACATAGGCCACTGTGCGAAGCAACGCCATCATCGTGGTCGGAGTCGCAATAGTGACTCCCTTTTCAAATGCTTTATGCAAGAGCAAAGGATCTACTTCAAGTGCTTCGGAGAGAATCGATTCAAAAGGTGCGAAGAGGACAACGTAATCAGGGGAGTTGGAGCCTTCCTGATATCCGCGCTTAGCAAGAGCATTTACATGGCCCATCAAATCCTTAGCATGTAGTGCCATGAGTTCATCGCGAGTAGCGGGATCCTTCTCAACTACTGCATCTAGGAAGCGATCGAAGGGAAACTTAGAGTCGATAAAGATCTCAGAGCCGCCAGGTATTGCGATTCGAATATCTGGCTTGGAGATACCTGCCTCAGTAGAGCGGTAATCCTGCTTAAAGAAATGCACATTTTCTTGGAGACCGGAGTTCTCTAACAATAATTCGAGCTGGGTCTCACCATATTTTCCACGGGTCTGCGAATTAGAGAGTGCACCCGCAAGCTTTGTGGTCTCGCGAAGCAGAGTCTCGTTGCCTAATTTCATATTTTCAATCTGCGTCTTCATCGTCGCTTCTGCTTGCGCGCGCTTTACTTCGGCTTCTTGTGCTTGATCAGAGAGCGATTTCATCGATGTAGTAACGGCCTTCAGTGATTCATCCAATCGAATCTTCTCGGCATCTTGTGCACGAAGCGTTACGAGCTGCTCATTTAGTAGTGCAGCGCGCTGGCGTTCTTGATCGAGAAGAGCTGAGAGTGCGGCAGAATCCCCACCTTTTGATTTAGAGATCAAAAATCCGATGAAAATACCGAGGCCTAGGCCAAGGACTAACCCAATGATTACGCCTGAAATCTGGTTCATGTCCCTATCGTGGCAGGGAGCACTGACATTTGCGCGTAGGCTCTACTCCTCGTGAGCCTATCTATCGGAATTGTCGGACTGCCCAATGTGGGAAAGTCGACCCTTTTTAATGCCTTGACCAAGAACAACGTCTTGGCCGCCAACTATCCCTTCGCCACTATCGAGCCGAATGTTGGCATGGTTGGTGTTCCCGATGATCGCCTCCCAAAACTTGCCGAGATTTTTGGCTCCGAAAAGATTTTGCCAGCCGTCGTCTCCTTCGTAGATATCGCCGGAATAGTTAAGGGCGCTTCAGAAGGTGCCGGTCTTGGTAATAAGTTCCTCCAAAATATTCGTGAAACCGATGCCATCTGTCAGGTTATTCGCGTCTTCAACGATGAGAACGTCACTCGCGAGGGTGAGCGCACTGCAGAATTCGTCGATCCCGCCTCAGATATTGAAGTCATTAATACTGAGCTCGCACTCGCTGATCTTCAGACAATTGAGAAGGCAATCCCGCGCCTTGAAAAAGAAGCCCGAGTTTCCAAAGATAAAGCCCCCATGTTGGCGGAAGTTCTCAAAGCGCAAGAAGTTCTCAACGAAGGCAAGCTGCTTTTTGGATCAAAAATTGATCTCTCATTAATTTATGAATTGCACCTAATGACAGCAAAACCATTCCTTTATGTCTTTAACGTCGATGCCGCTGAATTAAATGATGAGCCACTTCGCGCAAAGTTGCAGGCACTTATCACGCCAGCCGAAGCAATCTTCCTGGATGCAAAGACTGAAGCAGAGTTATCAGAACTCGACGATGCCGATGCCATGGAATTGCTTGAAGCGATTGGTCTTACCGAACCTGGTCTAAAGACACTTGCCCGCGTTGGTTTTAATACTCTTGGATTACAGACTTATTTAACTGCCGGCCCCAAAGAAACCCGGGCCTGGACAATTCATAAAGGCGATACCGCTCCAATGGCCGCCGGAGTTATTCATACGGATTTCCAAAAAGGATTTATCAAAGCAGAAGTTATTTCCTTTGATGATCTGGTTGCTGCCGGTTCTGTTGCAGAAGCTAAGGCCAAGGGCAAAGCCCGCATGGAAGGCAAGGATTATGTAATGGCTGATGGCGATGTGGTGGAGTTCCGTTTCAACGTTTAAGCAGTGGTGTTCTGACTAGTCATCAATTGCAATTGTCTTACATCCCTTTTTAAAGGTTGCTTTACTTCTCTTTAAGAGAAGGAGAAATCACATGGCCATGAATTCTGAATACCCAACAAATAATTACGCACCTCAATACCCCGTTGCACAAAAGCGTGGGTTTGATCCATATTGGGTCTTGGCAGGGGTCGTTTTTGTTTCGGTAATTATTTTTCAACTCATTTGGACTTACTTCAGAATTAACACGGGCGGAATGACGTTCTCTGACTATTGGAATACATTCCTTGGCTATCAGTGGGGACAGTTAGCGGTCACACTCTTGGTTGTCTCAGCGGCTGTACTGGCTCGTAAGAGCTTTGCAACACGGCTACTTCTCTTAGGCTATTTTCCATTGCAAGTTATTCAAATATTTACCCAAAAGGACCATTTCAGCAGTGATACAACTTTGATCTACAACATAGCTACTGGCTTTGGAATATATCCGCAAGAAAATGGAATCCCATTTTGGTTTGATTCTTCAATTCATGCCTCGGAACTTCTCTACATAAATATGGCTAATTTTTTGGCGATTGCAAAATATGCTCTTGTCATATGGTGCTTCATTTATACAATCACAAAGAAGAATTCGCGCTCTTCATAAAGAAGGATTCTTGCCAAATTTAGGGGATGCAACAGGCTGATTTCAGCGTGGAATTTAGATAAAGCACGCTCAACTGCTACCCTTCCGCATCACCCAAAAAAGAATTTAGGTTTATTAAGTCATGACAAGAATCAAATACGAGAAGAGCCCATACATCACAGGCGAGCTCAAGAAGCGCGATGACCTACGAAATGTGGCGATCATTGCCCACGTTGACCACGGTAAAACAACCCTCGTTGATGCGATGTTGACTCAATCAGGTGCGTTCTCTGAACACCAGAAAGAGGGCGAGAACCGCGACCGCGTCATGGACTCGATGGATCTGGAACGCGAAAAGGGAATTACCATTCTTGCGAAGAACACCTCGATTCGCCGTGGCTCTCAGACCGTTAACATCATTGATACCCCAGGCCACGCAGACTTCGGTGGCGAAGTAGAGCGCGGACTAGAAATGGTCGATGGCGTAATCCTTTTGGTGGATGCATCTGAAGGTCCACTTCCACAAACACGTTTCGTATTGCGTAAAGCTCTCGAGAAGAACCTCCCAGTAATTTTGGTCATCAACAAAGTTGACCGTCCTGACTCACGTATTCCAGAAGTTGTGGATGAGGCCTACGGACTCTTCCTTGATCTTGATGCTAATGATGAGCAGATCGAATTTCCGGTTGTGTACGCCTCCGCTAAGGCTGGTCGCGCATCAATGAACCGTCCAGAAAATGGCGTCATGCCTGATCGCGAAAACTTGGATGCGCTCTTTGAAGTTATCTTCAATACGATCCCAGCTCCGGTTTATCACGAAGGTGCGCCACTACAAGCACACGTCACCAACCTCGACTCCTCTCCATACCTTGGACGCCTCGCACTATGTCGTATTCGCGAAGGCGTAATTAAAAAGGGCGAGACCGTTATGTGGATGAAGACGGATGGAACTACCGAGCGCGTGAAGATCTCCGAACTTTTGATCACCGATGGACTCGAGCGCGTACCTGCACTTGAAGCTGGTCCGGGAGATATCGTCGCAATTGCCGGTATCGAGACAATTACATTGGGAGAAACACTTGCAGATCTCGAGCGTCCCCACGCTTTGCCATTGATAATTGTTGATGAGCCTTCAATTTCGATGACAATCGGTATCAATACCTCTCCAATTGCAGGTCAAGAAGGAAAGCTACTTACCGCTCGCCAAGTAAAGAATCGCTTGGATGCAGAATTGATCGGTAACGTTTCACTACGCGTTGTTAATACTGATCGCCCAGATACCTGGGAAGTTCAGGGACGTGGAGAGCTACAGCTTGCTGTTCTCGTTGAAATCATGCGTCGCGAAAGCTTCGAACTCACTGTGGGTAAGCCACAAGTAGTTGTGAAGACAGTCGATGGAAAGCTACAAGAGCCAATGGAGCGCTTGACGGTCGATATTCCTGAGGATTACCTCGGCGTTGTCACACAATTGATGGCACTTCGTAAGGGCCGTATGGAGCAAATGGTTAACCATGGCACTGGCTGGATCCGTATGGATTACAAGGTTCCATCACGTGGACTTATTGGATTCCGTACCGAGTTCCTTACTGAAACTCGCGGAACCGGACTGATTCACCACGTCTTCGATGGTTACGAGAACTGGCACGGCGAAATCCGTACTCGTCTCTCCGGTTCACTCGTCGCAGATCGTCGCGGCACTGTTACTGCTTATGCAGTTGATGGCGTCCAAGAGCGCGGCGTTATCTTCCTTGAAGTTGGAACTGAAGTTTATGAAGGCATGATCGTCGGCGAGAACTCTCGTACCGAAGATATGGATGTCAACATTGTTCGCGAGAAGAAGTTGACCAATATGCGTTCATCTGGCGCCGATGATGCCAACCGCATCATTCCGCCACGTTTGCTCAACCTCGAGCAAGCACTTGAATTCTGTCGTGAAGATGAGTGCGTTGAGGTAACACCAAAGCACGTCCGTGTTCGTAAGGTAATTCTTGATCAGAACGAGCGCGCACGTAACGTCGGCCGCGCCAAGAAGGTCAATACAAACGCTGAATAAAACGCTGAATCATTAGATACGGCTAATCACCGCCTGAATAGGGACTGACATAGTGCTCAATTACGAGCCTTTGTCAGTCCCTTTCGCTTAGATAGGGACATGGCCAAGACGGATGCACCAGCTTTCACGTTGCTGCGTCGACCGCTGCCCCAGATCTCTTTTACTCCCAACAAGGCCCAATCCGAAGTTTTATCTGCATGCACGGCCCCGGCTCGCGCGCCCTTACTAGTCCTCGGGGCGCCGGGTACAGGTAAGACAGCGACACTTATTGAATCGGTGGTCGCGCGAATTAATTCTGGGATGGATCCCAATCAGATTTTGATTCTTACCTATGGTCGCGAATCTGCATCCGCTCTGCGCGATGCAATTGTTCTGCGCACGTCGATGAGTTCCTTTGAGCCAATTGCCCGAACATTTCACTCACTCGCTTTCTCGATATTGAACGAGAAGGCCGATCCAGATGATCCCTCCTACGTGATGGTCTCGGGCGCAGAGCAAGATCTATTTATTCGCTCGTTACTCGAAAACCCAGAACTCAATCCTGATGTGGTCTGGCCGCAAGATCTGGCGTTGGCACTTCCTACTCGTGGATTTGCGCGCGAATTGCGCGATTTAATTCTGCGGGCATCCGAACGCAATATGACTTATAAAGAATTGATCNCCAAGTCCCACGAATTGCACGAAAAGTATTGGGAGCCAGCCGCCAAGTTCTGGCAGGTCTATGACGATGTAATGGCGCTTCGTTACGGCACGGTGCCCGGTACGCCACTTCGGATCGATCCCAGCGCGATTATCTCTGGCGCCATTAATAAACTTCGTGGTGATGCTGATCTACTCAAGAAATATCGATCACGATTTAGCGCAATCTATATCGATGAATTTCAGGAGAGTGATCTTTCGCATCGTGCACTTCTTTCGCTGATTGCGGGCAAAGATCTCACCATCTTTGCTGATGCCGATTCTGCGATTGGTCGCTTCCGCGGCGCCGATCCCGAGGGCCTTATAGTTTATTCTGATTCGATAGGTGCTTCCCAGATTGTTCTTAGCGAAGTTGAACGTTCCAGCGCCCCGATTACAGAGCTTGCGTCAACTGTCGCTTCGCAATTTAGATCGACTTCTCCATCTCGCGCACGTGTAGCAAGTGCGCGCCCTGACCTGATTTCACATCGCGGTATTGATGTCGCAAAGCTGTCATCACAATCTGATTGCGCTAATTACATCGCCCATACATTTCGCACAGCTCATCTGCGTGATGGTGTTCCGTGGTCAGAGATGGCAGTCATTCTTCGGTCACCGGGCGCTGGAGTTTCTGCAATAACGCGCGCCTTTGCACTCAATGGAATTCCGCTCGATATCGATGCGCAAGCGATGGCGCTCGGGGAGAACCCGGCCATTCGCCCTTTGCTTCAGATCGCACAAATTGCACTCGGCGAGATTGCGCTGACCCCGGCTAATTGGGAGATTATCGAAGAACTTCTGAAATCTGAATTTGCTGGAGCGGATTCACTATCGCTGCTCACTATGCGAGTAGAGCTTGCGAAATTGCGGACTGAAGGTGATACCCGGACCTCCACTGAGATGATGCTGTCAGCAATCACTGACCCCGTTACCGAATTTGGCGATCTTTCAATCACGCCGGTACTTCGACTCAATTCTTTGATTGCAGTTGCCAAGAAGGCGCTTGGTAGTTCGACCAATGTCAGCGATCTCTTATGGGCGATCTGGACTAACTCCAAAGATATTGATGGCGCATCAATTCCGACAATGTGGCGCAATCGCGCTTTAGCAGGAGGAGTTCGTGGTGCATCAGCAGACCGTGATCTAGATGCAGTGATGCAACTCTTTGAATCGGCTCGACGATTTACCGATCGTCTTCCTTTTGCCAAGCCGTCACAATTTATCTCTCAAGTAATGGGGGAGAGCATTCTGGGTGATGCGATTACCTCGCGCGCTGCGCGAGATGAAGTTGTCTCAGTAATGACAGTGCACTCTGCCAAAGGATCGGAATGGCAGGTTGTGGCGATAATGGGTCTGCAAGAAGGTATCTGGCCAAATTTGCGACAGCGCGGATCACTTATGGGCAGNGAGCGATTAGTTGAATCTATGCGCTCTGGCCTCACAGCGCGTGATCAAATAGAAGCATCCGCAGCATCTGCTCTCATTGAAGATGAACGGCGTCTGCTGCACGTGGCAATCACTCGCGCAAAATCCCAATTAGTAGTGACTGCATATCGAGAAGAGGATTCGGAGCCTTCGCCATACTTTGAAGAACTCCATGAAGCAGTTCATGGCACCTCTAGTGAAGATCTGGCACCACTGGTTCTTCCTCGATCTCTCACCTCTCAAGCCCTTGTCGCGACGCTTCGTCGAACCATCATGGATTCCGCTGTTAATGAAGCGAAGCGGGGCCTCGCTGCATCACTTCTCCAATCCCTCAATGCCGCAGGAATTGAATCAGCTAACCCCGATAACTGGTTGGGAGTAAGGCCGATCTCCACCACTGAATTAGTAATCGCACAAGATCAGACAGTCTCTGTATCACCATCGAATCTTCAATCTTTCTCTGAATGTGGTTTGAAATGGTTTATTGAGCGTTCGGGCGGACGCGACGGGGATTCATCAGCCCAGCTCATTGGGTCTGCTATTCACGCACTTGCATCGCTCATTCTTGCAGAGCCGACTCTCAGTATTGACGATATGAAATCTCGCTTGGCAGATAACTGGAAAGTCATCAATGCAAATTCTGGGTGGGTCAAAGATTACGAATTCAATCTGGCATATGAGAAGTTATCGAAATTCTTTACCTGGCATGCCAAGAACAATCGCACTTTGATTGGCGTGGAAGAGAAATTTGAAACCATGATCGGTCGCGCCCGACTCAATGGTTCGGTCGATCGAATTGAGATAGATATGGAGGGCCGAGTATTTATCATTGACTTGAAGACTGGTGCGTCAGATACAACTCGCGAAGATGCGCAGTCTCATCGCCAACTCCAGGGATATCAAGTCGCTGTTATTGAAGGCGCATTTGAGAATAAGGATCTGCTGGGAATTACCACTACATCTGGCGGAGCTGAGCTAATTTATTTGGGAGGCAGCGAGAAATCAGCTTCGGTCAAAGTGCAAGATCCGATCGATGTTGGCGCCGTGAAAGCTGAGATCGAAATTGCGGCCGAAGCCATGGCATCTAATACTTTTATTGCCACCATCAATGATCGCTGTCGTACCTGTGGCGTGAAAGCCCTCTGCCCACTGCAATCTGAAGGTCGGGCGGTGATTGATCAATGAGCACTGCGCCGAATATGAAATATAGCGCCCAGGATATTGCGGTGGCACTTCGCGCATCGGGCGTGAGAATGCACGATCCCACCGAAGAACAAAGCAGAATTATTCAATCCTGGCCGCTAGAACCATCTGTCGTTATTGCAGGTGCCGGTTCCGGTAAGACCGAGACAATGTCTGCTCGCGTTCTCTGGCTGGTCGCAAATGGCTACGTACGCCCGGATGAAATTCTTGGCCTTACCTTTACGCGCAAAGCAGCAGGAGAGCTCGCGCTTCGAATTCGAACACGTCTTCGCCAATTGCGAAATGCTGGCATTGGCCCAATAGATATTGCGGTTGCAGTCTCCACTTACCACTCGTATGCCGGGCGAGTTCTCGCTGAAAATTCTATTCGCTTGGGAATCGATAGCGATGCTGAGCCAATCGGCGAAGCAGCCGCATGGCAGATAGCGAACAAAATTGTGAAAAGTTATTCCACGGATGATGGATATACCTTTACCTCATCGCCCAAAACAATCGTGGATAAAGTAATGGACTTATCGGCAGCACTTGGCGAACATAATAAATCGACTGCCGATATTCGGGCTTTCACTGAACCATTACTCGAAAAATTCACTGCTATCACCGGAAAATCCAATGCGGAAGTTCGTGAAGCGATCGAGACACTGCAGGAGCGACTGGCGATATTGCCGATTGTTGATCAATATGATTCTTATCGAATCGAACGAGGATTGCTGACATTTAATGATCAGATGAGTTTGGCCGCAACTCTGGTGGAACAATTTCCAGAAATATCAGAAGTTGAACGCGTCAAATATAAAGTAGTTCTCCTTGATGAATATCAAGATACTTCTTATTCACAAGTGCGCTTCCTCTCTCACCTATTTGGGCAAGGCCATTGCGTCACTGCAGTCGGAGATCCCAACCAAGCAATCTATGGATGGCGAAGTGCGAGTTCGCAGACACTAGCGACATTCGGCTCTACCTTCGTTGGCTCATCTTCAGCAAAGTGCCAAGAATTTTCACTGCTCACTACTTGGCGAAATGATGAAGAGATTCTCAATCTCGCTAATCGCACCATCGATGGGATCAATTCTCATGCTGGTCGCGGCGCTAAAGTTGATCGATTACAGCTGCGCCCTAAGGCTGGGCCCGGTGAATTAATTTGTGGACAATTTGAAACGCTCGAAATGGAAGCTGCTGGTATCGCTGAATACTTCGAGAAGTTGTGGAAAGACCCGGCTCGTCTGGCACTTCCAGAATCTGAGCGCTCCTCATTTGCAGTATTAGTGCGAACCCGTAAATATATTTCAGGCATTGAAAGCGCGCTTCGCNCCCGTGGAATCCCAGTTGAAGTCGTGGGTCTCGGTGGACTAATTCATATTCCAGAGATTGCAGATATTTTGGCTCTACTTCGCACCCTGACATTTCCCGATGCCGGCTCATCGCTGATGCGCCTACTTACCGGCCCACGTCTTGCACTTGGCGCACGCGATCTGGCTGGCCTCGGTAAATATGCGCGATCACTAACCACGGTTGATGGCGAACCAGCTTCCCGCTCTCGCACATTGATCTCACTTCTTGAAAATGGCGACAGCGCCGCAATGGAGGCAGATGATTTTACAATCGGTAGCGCTATTGAAGCGCTGGAATCAATCGAGCAAGCCCCAGCAAAAGATTTCTCCCCAGAAGGATTAGCACGCCTTATTAGATTTGCTTCAGATCTCAAATCACTTCGTCGCCAAATGAGTGGTTCCATTACCGATGTTTTAATAACTGCTGAACGCTTCCTCTTCCTTGATACCGAAGTTTTGGTTCGAGATGGTTGGGAATCTGGCCGCAAGCACCTCGATAAATTCCTTGATGAAGCAGCAAAATTCCAACGCAACGGCGGCACACTCTCCTCTTTCCTGGAGTGGCTCAAAATTGCTGAGAACGAAGAGGGAGGCCTCAAGCCTTCGTCGGTTGATGTCACAAATTCTGCTGTGCAGATTCTTACCGTTCATAGCTCTAAGGGATCTGAATGGGATGTCGTCGCGATTCCCGGATTCGTTAAAGGTAATTTCCCATCCAGCGGCAAAAGCAGCGATCTTTGGCTGAAGAATTCTGGTTCCTTGCCGATCGCACTTCGCGGCGACTCATCACAATTACAAGATTTTGAATTCCCACGAGTTGAGAGCGCCCCGACATTTGTTCAAGTAAAGAAAGCGTTGGAGGATCAAGGAGACTATTGGAAAGCCCGTCGCTACGAAGAGGAACTTCGTCTTGCATACGTAGCTTTCACACGAGCGCGCTCACATTTGATCTGTACTGCTTCCTGGTTTGGTAATGGACAAGGCGCAGTTGATCCATCAGATCTTTTTACGTGGATTTCAGAGGTAGCGCAATCACACTCTGCAGATTCAGTTATCTCGGCAATCGACAAGCCTGATACCAAGAATCCGACCCGAGAAAATCCGCGTACTCAATCCTGGCCGATCGATCGACCTATCGAAGCTCTTATTCGCAAGAGCGCCGACTTCGTTCGAAGCGCAGCACCAATTTCGGCAACCAATCTGATTGAAGCGGGCCAGAAAGAATCCGATATTGAGATTGCCGGATGGATGGAGGATGCCGATGCATTGATCTCTGAGATCGATTCTCGAAATCGAACACTCGAGATTTTCTTGCCACATCGTCTCTCGGTCTCCACGCTTATTGCACTGAAGCAAAATCCCGACGAACTCGCCCTCTCTATTCGCCGGCCGATGCCAGGACATATTGATAAATATGCCCGTCGCGGTACCGAATTCCACTTATGGGTGGAGAAGCAATTCACCGACCCGCTTCTCTTTGATGACTCAATATTCGATCTTGCACCGGCGCCAGAAGAAGTTCCACTTAAGGAATTGCAGGATAAATGGCGCGCTAGCGAATGGGGCAATCTGCGCCCAGTTGATGTGGAAGTTCCCTTTGAAACCGTTATGGCTGGCCACTTGTTGCGCGGCCGCATCGATGCCATCTACCAGGAAGGTGATTCTTATACCGTTGTGGATTGGAAGACTGGACGTGCTAAATCTGGTGAGGAGCTCGCAACTGCAGCAATCCAATTAGCAATGTATCGCTTGGCTTACTCCAAGCTCCATTCGATTCCACTGGAAAAAATTAGCGCCGCATTTCATTATGTGAGCGATGGCCAGACTATTCGCCCGGCAGATATTTATAGTGAAGAAGAGCTAATAGCGATCCTTGAGCGCTACCACCAGAAGTAAGTACTAGTGCTTGATACTTGAAGTAATCGGCAGATGATCGCTGTAGGTGCGTCCATTACCAATCACTGTGCTAATTTGCGCAGAGCTGGCAGTGATTTTCTTAGAATTCGTCAGTAAGTAATCGAATTGAATTTTGGCTTTCCAAGATGGGTATGTGGCTATCTTGGCAAGCGTCGACCAACTTCGTCGCTTCAGGAAGAAAGTCTTGATGGGCAAGTTCCAGCCCAAATTGAGATCGCCCATTAATACGTGCTCTCCGGGAAGGGCGCCCAGCCAACGCTTTACCCGCCACAATTGATAGAGATTAAAGAGTGGGACAAATGAAAGATGGGTGACTGCCACAGTTAGGCCATTTTCAAGTTCTGCCGCAAGTGCAATACGTGGCTCATCTTTTACGTAAATAAATTTAACTCCGGCCTTACCATTTTTCTTCATACCGGGGATTGCAAGGGGCAATCCAATCAGCGAACGGCCAAGTGGGAGCGTGTGCCACTTCTTCACGGGGATGCGAGAGATTAAACCAATTCCATATGAGGGTTTTTTATCTTTGGGATTGAGGACTTCTTCTTTGATCCCCACTTTTTTCCATGACTCACCCGGAGTGCCAACGATGGTGCGAGCAAATTTGAATTCCTTGGCGCCCATCTCCTTGGCAATAAATTTGATCTGCTCGACATTGCCGGAGCGCGATTGAAATGCATCTACCTCTTGCAATCCCACGACATCACTAGTTAGCCGTGATGCAATTATTCTTAAATGTTTCTCCGTGAGATCAAAGGGAGTATTGGCTCCCGTGTTGGCACCTGATAGCGGAGGGATTTGCTCGCCGTGGAGCATGTTCCAGCTCGTAATTGTTGTCAGGTGGGCTTTGGCCATATGCGCACGATACGGGAGAATGGGGCTGAAATAAGGGGCCACTCAAGCGGTTTTAGGCGTGAAATATCCTCTAGTAAGTTGGGCCCGTGAAGCCAATCGAACTGCCACTCGCTCGTGCCGCAGTCGATCGTGCAGGTGAACTTCGCATAAATGGCGCCGAACTCGAAAAACTTTGGGAGCGCGCATCGGTCATCCACCTCTCTTCTGGGAAATTTGCGTCGTCATCTTCTGGCTTACTCCATCTCACATCCCGTGAAGTAGATGCATCGATTGATTCAGGGAAATTCGCAGCGGGTATCCGATTGTTCTTAGGACAAGACCTCGAAACTTTCAAACCGTATTTTGCTTGGTGTAGCGATGATGGCCATGAGGGTGAATCTCTGGGCCCAGACTTTAAATCCCTTCGCGAAATCGGAGATCACTTATCGGATTTAGATATGGGACTTGCAGTTCATTCCCAAGCACTCTCCAATTGGCATCACACCCATCACTTCTGCCCTAAATGTGGTTCAGCTACTACTCCCGGTAATGGTGGTTCGGTCCGTCGTTGTGATGTGGATGGCTCTGAACATTATCCGCGAACAGATCCCGCCATGATTGTTTTGGTAAAGGATCGCACTGATCGTATTCTCTTAGGTCGTCAGAAAGTCTGGCCGGAAAATCGTTTCTCTAATTTTGCCGGCTTTGTGGATTCTGGTGAATCTTTTGAACATTGCGTAGCTCGTGAAGTGATGGAAGAAGCGGGTCTATCAGTTACTGAAATAACTTATTTGGGATCTCAGCCCTGGCCATTTCCTTCAAGCATCATGATTGCTTTTGTTGCTACTACCGATGAACCCGAAAGCGCTCGCCCCGACGGCGAAGAGATCGTGGAGATGCGATGGTTTAGTCGCGCGCAGATGAAAGCCGCACTCATTGATGGCACGCTTTTATTGCCACCGGGAATGAGCGTCTCCCGGCGCATGATTGAAGCCTGGTTTACCGATGATCCTGCTTTTTCCTTAAGTGATTTGCAGAGCTCCTCCTGATGAGTATTGATGCACCACTGAGTCTGGAAGCGATTCTGGCCAACCTCGATCCCGAACAACGCGAAGCCGTAACTGCGGTACGTGGGCCAGTCTGCGTTATCGCAGGAGCTGGTACTGGCAAGACTCGAGTAATTACTCACCGAATTGCATATGCAATCGCTTCGGGCATTACTGATCCGCAGAAAGTTTTGGCGCTAACTTTTACTGCGCGCGCCGCTGGTGAAATGCGGGCACGACTTCGCACACTCGGTGTGCCCAATGCAACTGCCCGTACTTTTCACTCCGCAGCCCTGAAGCAATTGATGTATTTCTGGCCATACACATTTGGTGGTTCATTTCCATCACTTCTCACCATGAAATCAGGCTTTGTTGCCGAAGCGCTCAATCGATCCGATGCTGGGCTTGCTCCAGCCGCAGCGACTCTGCGCGAAATCTCAAGTGAGATCGAGTGGGCAAAAGTTATGGAGATTGCACCAGAAGATTATGTGGAGATGGCGCTAGGGGAAGCTCGCTCGATTCGCGTACCCAATAATCGTGGAGATAAAGAGAATTTGGCAGAAGTTGCAAAGGTCTATGACGCCTATGAAACTTTAAAGCGACAAGAGCGCGCAATTGATTTTGAAGATGTGCTCCTACTTACCGTGGGAATGCTAGAAGAAGATCGTGAAGTGCGCGATCGAATTCGCGATCAATACCGTTACTTCACCGTCGATGAGTATCAGGATGTTTCACCACTCCAGCAGCGCCTGCTTAACCTCTGGCTCGGCAATCGCGAAGATATTTGCGTGGTGGGAGATGCGGCCCAGACTATTTACTCTTTTGCTGGCGCCTCATCTGCCTTCTTACTTAATTTCACTAAGCGATTCCCCAAAGCCCAAGTAGTCCGCCTGAGTCGTGGCTATCGCTCCACACCAGAGATTATCCATTCGGCAAATGCCATTCTTCGCCAAGGAAATATGAGCCCGGCGCCGGAACATGAATTAGCCTCCATGAATATATCTGGCGCAAAGCCCGAAATCTCACATTTTGAATCGGCCCAACATGAAGCTCGCGCAGTTGTCGAGAAAATTCAAGGGCTAATTTCCGCATCGCCCGCATCGATGCCAGAGATAGCAATTCTTACTCGCACCAATGCTCAACTCGATGCATTTGAAGCTGCTTTGAAAGCAGCGAAGATCGATTCCTTAGTCAAGAGTTCTGATCGATTCTTTGAGCGGATCGATGTGAAAGATGCAATGCGTGTAATTCGCCAAGCATCTGTGCTGCCTTCTGAAGATGGCAATTGGTATATCGATTTGGAATCTCTTCTTCGTCCATTTGGAAGCGCCGATTACGTGGAGGCATTTAAGCGATTGGCAAAATCCATGTTTGATGGCGGTGCACAATCAATGCGCATATTTTTACGCGAACTCGAAGATCGCGCCGAGCAGAACAATCCACCCACTCTGCCGGGCGTAGTGCTGGCTACTCTCCACGCAGCGAAGGGCTTGGAATGGGAGAAAGTCTTTTTGGCTGGAGTCAGCAATGGCTATATGCCGATGGGCAACGATATTGAGGAAGAGCGCCGCTTGTTTTATGTGGGCCTCACGCGGGCAAAATCCCAGATTCACATCTCTTATACGGGGGAACCCAGCCCATTCCTCTCCGCACTTAATTAGGTTGCGCCTGGCCCAGGCCATGGCTTACCCTTCTCTTTATGTCATCAACAGCTATCGCTCCAGCGACACATAGCGCACTCGGTCTTACCGTTGCGCCAGTTTCTGCTGCCGTGAGCGCTGGAAATTGGCATACACGTTTCTCAACAAATGCATTTGCATTCGCGACTACAGCACCTGCTGCCAAGTATGCGTATGCCAAGCATTTTGCGGGAAGCGGATCCTGGAGCCAGATCGACTAACAGTCGAGATAGAGCCCCAGGGCCGCACATCCTTCAAAGGATGAGCGGCCCTTTTTTATTGGGAATTTTCTATCAGGCTCAAATAAACCCAAACCCAACCATCCACTTAACCGAGAAAGAACTAAGCAAAGAAAAGAGAGGTGAGAACGATGAGCGTTCTCTTCAGCGAACTATTGGTACCAGGCTGGGCCGAAGGCCCCGAGGCGAAGTTAGGTGTGTCAGCAACAGCCGATGCCACCTTTAATTTGCCTTGCCACACTGCCGACCCAGAGACATTCTTCTCTGAGATTCCTGCCTCTATCTCTTATGCCAAGGCGCTCTGCGGTGAATGTCCACTGCGCGCACAATGTTTAGAGGGTGCNCTCTCTCGCCAAGAACCTGTTGGGGTATGGGGCGGAGAACTCTTTGAAGATGGTCGCGTTATTGCAGAGAAGAGACGGGTTGGTCGCCCACGTTTGATCTCTCGGGAGGAAGAAGTTTTAGCCAGTTAATCCGAGTTAATCCGAGTTAATCCGAGTTAATTAATGTGTGAGTTGCACCCTCATGCAGCCACACCGTTTGTGAGGGGCCCAGTACTGCAGCACTGGGCCACTTGTATTACAGAGATTAAATGTTGCCCGCGCTCCTAATAATTCTGATCTGCCACTCTGGAAATAATTATTTACTTCAAGGACTGCTGCGCCAGCAATCATGGCAACGCCAGCAGCTGGTAATTCCCGGGATCTCTCAAAAGAATTACGAAGTGAGATCACTTGATAGATGGGGTTGGCATCTGATTCAGAGAGTGCGATACATCGCAAACACGGTGATTGACCAGGGATTACCAATGGCCCCACCTCCACACAATTCTTGATAGCTCCCGAAATTTGGAGATGTGGGATCGCCTCGCTCATCCATCGCTGAGCATAATCAGAGTGAGTTACCTCAGTTGTAATAATGAAATCGGGGATTTCGGGGAAAGTAAGAGCAATCCGAGCATTGTTCGAAGAGAGAGCACTAGAACGCCTAATTTCACTGAGAATTGCGCCTCTATGCGCCCCCACATCCTCGGCTCGAAAAGCTAATCCGATAATTTCATCTTGCTTGATACTGGAATCACTATGTGTAGTACTGCTTTTTCTCACTCCCATCGCAAACCCACTCTCGCGATTGATGATCTTTACCGGACCGTAGCCTGTTGCATGCAAGAGGGATTGAATTAAGTGACTTAATCTATTTTCACCAAAGATCAGAATGCTCTTCTCGCTTCGTGCTTGGATTAATGAATATTGCGCGGGAGTGCTTAGACCCGGATCAAAATATGCGATATCGATTTCGGGCTGGGATCTGGAGCGATAAATTATTTCGTTCTCCGATCGCAACCTCGCAACCGGGGGCACCATCGAGAGGAGCCTCTGCGCGATGAGTTGCTTGAGGAGGGCTTCGATAGCGGGGCAATCTCTCGGGGATTGCAGAATTTCTGAGAGTGCCTTCCGACCTTTGCATTCACCGAGCGCCGAAGTTAGCTCAGCAAGTTGTTGAGGTGAGGCGCTACTTGCCTCAACGCCGTGATCGATAAATCCAATATAGACCGATTCTTTATTGCGAATGATCTGCACGCCGGGGTGAAGAATTGGCGCAAGGGATCGATCGAGCTCGCACGCTGGTGCACTGTTATCTACCGTTCTGAGTGTCATGTTCCCAGAATGGGGCAAGCAGGATCGCAAAGTTATTTTCTTTGCAGTAAATGGGGATAACTTTGCGGTGGGCTAGAGAGTTCTTGTTGCGCCAGAGAGTTCTTGTTGAGGTAGAGAAAAAGAANGGCCCGCGAGCGTTAACTCGCGAGCCAGTCTTACAGCCTGTCTAAACAGGTTGGTGAATATTTATGCCTTGCCCAAAATGCGGTTGACCTTTGTGCCACACACTGGGCAGATGCCCTGTGCCATGCGGCGACCAGAATCAGAGACCTTCACGTGTCCTTCGAACTCGCGCTTCTCTTTGCACTTAACGCAGTAGGCCTCACCCTTATATTCTTCAGCCATTTCGACCCTCCAATCGCCGCACTCTCAATTAACCCGGGATTCTCCCGAATTGAGCGTGCGCATTGAGATCACCATACCCCCGAAGACGCGTGTGAGCGTGGATTTCCCCAGGGATTACGAGCTCAATTTAACTTGGGATTATCTTGCCAAGCTCAGGAAATGAGGGAGATTGCCTCTGGCTGACCCTGAATTCCCGCCTCATAGCCCTCGAGGAAGGCTTCTGCCCGCTCTTTCTCGGGAGCCCTAGCCAAGAGTTCATAAAAGGTAGTTCCATGATCGGGGATTCTCAGATGGATCAGCTCATGGAAGAGAACGTAGGCGATGACATAGTCGGGAGCGGTATTGAGGCGATCGGATATCCGAATTGTCCGATCTGCGGTGGTGCATGAGCCCCAACGTTCACGCATCGATCGCCAATTAATGGAGGCAGGGCGCTCGCTAAATTCAGGGAGGTGTTCTGCGAGTAGCGAGTTCGCCATTTTTGCTAAATCTCCGTCGCCTTTTCGTACCTTTGCTTCACGTTCTAAGACCATGGCGATCATTTCGGGGATGAGAACCACTTCATCCTTGCGACTGACTCGATTGGGGATATGAATTTCAATAATTCCATTAGATCGGTAGGCGGTCATAGATCTCTTGCGGCGCGAAGATCGAATAACTCGAAATTCTGGAAGTCCAGGATCATCTCGAAGAGCCTGAAGCGGTGATTTAGGTGGACTCTTCCTCGAGGGAGCAGTTGAGCCTGGGGTTTGAGCGCGCGAGCCGGAAATTATGGACATAGCGGGCAAGATATCTTCAAAGAACTCCTCTTGAACGAAGTTCTCCACGGAGTTCTTGGACATTACGGCCAACTCTCCTCATCCACAATTAAGTGCGCTTGGTGCACAACTTATGCACAACTTTATCAACAGTCGGGATGAAAATTGGGTTGAAGTTATGGCGTTGCGACTGGTTTCAGAAGTTGATTAGCAGGATTAGTTAACGTAGGTTTCACTCACGAAGTCCTCAGATAACCGTTCATTATTTGCAAGGGGAAGGCAAATAAAGAATCGTGCGCCTGGGGGCTTCGCTTTTTATTCTCCGACTAGTTGCTCGCTTCTTATTGACGGGAAGGGGCTAGATCAAGCCAGAGAGATCATCGGGCACGGTAGTGCTTGCTATGAATCCTGCGGGATCTGAGATTTCTTCAGATGAAGGTAATAGGCCTTCGTGCTCCCAACGACCGTCACGACCTTCAAGACCAGCAATCTTTTCTACTTCACTCCAAAATGTTGAGCACTCACGGAATTTGCGTGGCGATACCTGCAATCCCACGAGTGTGGAAAATAATTGTTGAGTAGGAGCGGCAGTTGCACGACGTCGTCGGAGCATTTCATTGAGTGATGCAAATGCGGGAAGACGATTTTCACCAACGAGCGTTGTTGTGTGATCGATCCAGCCTTCAATCAGAGCTAGCGCCATCTCTAATTTTGCAAGCGCAGCTTCTTGCTTCGGTGTTTGTTCTGGAGTGAACATTCCTTGGTTAATCGCGATGCTAATAGATTGCGGATTGGAAATATCAAGCTCTCCGCTATTCATTGCGCCTTCTGCTTGCTCTTGAATCGCTTGAATATCAATGCGAATGCCTTTGCCGTAGTCCTGCACTAAGGAATAGATATATTCAGATAGCCACGGTGTGTGAGAGAAGAGGCGGGCCGCTGCGCTTTCGCGAAGCGCAAGATAGATGCGGACTTCCTCAATGGGAATCTCCAGGCCTTGGGCCCAAGCAAGAATATTTTGGGGGATGAGATGGGGCTCGCAGACGCCTGTATTCAAGGCGGTCGGGTGAGCGCTCTCTGAGGAATTACGGGTGCTCAATCCGAAGAGCGGAATCGCCACATCATTTGAGCCCGTGACAGTGGTCGCTAATTGCCCAACGGAGTTACCGAGCTGGGAAGCGATTAATTGGCCCATGAAATTTCTCATGATTGGCGTAATTGCGCCAAGTGCTGCCTCGCCACCGATTGCTTCGACCGCAGGGTTGCCCTCGGCTCCAGATTGAGCGATGACATCAGTCAGAGCGTTCGCCATTCCCTCTGCAAGTGGTTCGACTAATTTCTGCCAACCATCGAGTGAAGCATCAACCCAATCTCGGCGATTCCAAGCCGGATGCACACCGCGTGTGAGCGCAGGAAAAGTTGTTCCTTCATCAAGCCAGGTATTTGCAATATCGAGTGCTTCTTGAATCTGTGATTGATCGACATTGCCAACTGGAAGTTCGCTCTGGGCGGTAATAAATTTTCGGGCGAGATCGCGAATAGTTTCACGGTTGATCAGTGGGGCGCCAGCTACAGGTTGAGTGAAGAGTGACTGAGGATTAAATGCGAATCCAGGAATGTTAAATTGGGAAAACTGTTGAAAAAGTTCATTGAAATTAGGGTTCGCAGAATTGTCGGAATCTTCCGGGTCGCCAGGATTTCCTGGATTACCAGGGCCGAAGCCAAAATTACCGGCCATCGCATTCCCCCTTCTCGTCATAGAAAATTTTATGGAGCCTTCGAACTACTGACCAACATAACCAATCTTGATCCGAAATACTTCCCGAATTCTTGTTAAGGTTGGGATATGTTATTGGGCGCCGCTACATCACACAGTGCAGCGCCGAGCGATCTAATCCTTGCCGCCCAAAGTTCAACCACCGCCTTCTCGGCCCTCATCTGGTGGGCTATCCCGATTCTGGGCGTCCTTGGCTCGGTTATCTACGTAGTCTGGATCTCTAAGTTCCAAGATAAATTCGATAATCAGACCAACCGCTCCGTGGGCAAATTCCAGGAATTCCAGAAGACCTTTGATCCCACAAGTACTCCCAACAATATTTCTGGCACAAGTGGAAAGAATCAATCTCGCGATGAAGAGCCACCTCGCTCGTGATCTACCCTCGCTATATCCAGCGCTATCCCGCAACTCTCTTCATACTCGTATTAGTAGCTCTCCTCTTTGGCTCCTTTCCATTTGCGGCTCTTGGTCCGGGACCGGCAAATAACATTTTGGGAGATGCAGTAAAAATCGATCCTCTCATTGGAGGAAGCTCTAAGGTCGATGGAAAGTTATTGACCACTACTGTCTTGGTGACAACACCGGGCGCGCATATGACAGCTCTTAGTGTGCTGTCGTATTGGATTGATGGAAAGTCCGTCATATATCCTCGAGAATTCTTATATTCAGCAAAAGAGACAACTGCACAAACCAAAGCACAAGGCAAAGCTGAAATGGCGCATTCACAGATTGATGCCATTCGCGCAGCTAATGAATTTATCGCTAAGAATTTTCCTAGCGCACTTGCAAAATCCCAACTTAACAATGGAGCAAATACGCTCTTAGATGCCAGAGATGTAACTATCACTTTGAAGGAGACTGGCGGCCCCAGTGCCGGCCTTGCATTTACTTTGGCGCTCCTTGCAAAGACTGTCGACCCACATTTATTTAGCGGCAAAAATGTTGCGGTGACCGGAACTATTACAAGTAATGGTGAAGTGGGGCGAATCGGCGGAATTGATCAAAAGCTCTCGGGTGCACGAAGGGCCGGCGCCATACTCTTCTTTTTACCACTGAGCAATTGCCGCGACATCACGCGCGTTCCCGCAGGTCTTCGGGCGGTGCCGGTCGACACTTTGGCCCAAGCTTTCGGGTATCTCAAAGCCCCCCAGATTCCGGCTTCCGCTCACTGTTAAATTTCCGCCTAATTCCAGGTAGAAGCAATGCTTTTTCTCTAGGTACGCTACGAGCATGAGTTCATTTGGAAATTCCGGCAACCCATTCGATGCTTTCAAAGGATTCTCTCGTCCCGGTGGTATTCGCCGCCGCAAGCTAGGACCCTTCCAACTCACACTCGCCTTTCTCGTGATTGCAGTAATCGCGCTGATTGCACTTAGTGGTTTCTACGCTGACCTCTTGTGGTTCCGTTCAGTGGGATTCACAAGTGTCTGGAGCACCGTTCTCACCACCAAAGTTTTCCTCTTTTTCGCTGGCGGATTAATTACTTCTCTCTTCGTCTCAGCAAATATCTACATCGCTTTCCGCAAGCGCCCGATGTATATCCCGACATCTGCTACCGCTGCCGAATTCGATAATTTAGAACGTTATCGCGCACAACTAGAGCCAATTCGAAAGTATGCATTTTCTGCAATCTTTATTTTTCTCTTCTACTTTGCCGGCCGCGCGGGATCTTCACTCTGGACGACCTGGCTTCAGTACAAGAACTCCACACCTTTTGGTCAGAAAGATGCCCAATTCGGTCTAGATATTTCTTTCTTCGCATTTAAATTGCCGTTCTATCAAGCACTAATTGGGTGGGCGATTGCGGCACTCCTACTTGCAATTCTCGCTTCAGCAATCGTTCATTACCTTTACGGTGGAATTCGCACCCAGGTTCAGGAAGATCGCACAACTGTCGCTGCTCGCATCCAGCTCTCTGTTCTCTTAGGCGGACTTGTTCTGGTTAAGGCTGTTGCTTATTGGTTCGATCGATACGCCCTTGAACTTAAAGATGGAAAACTCATTACTGGCCTTACCTATAGTGATGTAAACGCGCTACTTCCTGCTAAATCTATTTTGGCTGGGATTNCCCTTATCTGTGCACTTCTCTTCTTTGCCAACATCGTTCGTCGCTCATGGATTCTTCCAACAGCTGGCGTAGCTTTGATGGTTATCTCTGCAGTCGTCATTGCGGGTATTTATCCTGCGATCATTCAGCAATTCCAAGTAAAGCCTTCTGAATCATCGAAGGAAGCTCCTTATATTCAACGCAATATCGATGCGACCCGCGCTGCCTATGGACTCAAAGATCTCACCGTCACTGATTACCAAGCGGCGACTTCGGCAAATGCAGGACAGCTTGCTAATGATGCAGCGACAATTTCTAATATTCGTTTGATTGATCCCAATGTTGTACCAGCAACCTTCCGCCAGCTCCAGCAAATTAAGCCTTATTACTCATTCGCCGATTCGCTAGATATTGATCGCTATAACGTCAATGGCAAGAAGCAAGATGCGATCGTTGCGGTACGCGAACTTAATATCGCTGGCAATCCGGTCCGTAATTGGATCAACGACCACCTGGTATATACCCATGGTTTTGGATTTGTCTCTGCCCGAGGCAATGTGGTCGATGCCGATGGCAAGCCAGATTTCACAGTAGGAAATATTCCTCCGACGAATGGTCTTGGAAAGTTTGAACCACGTATTTACTTCGGTGAGAACGTTCCTGATTACTCCATTATTGGTGGCACGAAGTCCTCGACCAAGACAGAACTGGATTATCCAGATGATAAATCAGCCAATGGTCAGACTAACTACACCTACACAGGCAAAGGCGGAGTCCCGATGGGATCCTTCTTTAATCGCCTTCTCTTTGCCATCAAGTACCAAGAGCAACGCATCGTTCTCTCTAATCTGGTCAATGCCGATTCCAAGATTCTCTTCAACCGCAATCCACGCGATCGAGTTGCAAAAGTTGCGCCTTGGCTAACTTTGGATGGAAATATCTATCCAGCAATTGTCGATGGGAAGATTTTGTGGATCGTTGATGGTTACACAACAAGTGCGGGCTATCCATATTCCAAGAAGACAAATTTGGCTGATGCGACAACCAACTCAGTCACCAATAGCTCGTCTTCCGTAAATCCATTAGCAAGTCAGAGCGTGAGCTATATCCGCAACTCCGTAAAAGCGACTGTCGATGCTTATGACGGAACCGTCACTTTGTATCAATGGGATACCACTGATCCAGTCCTCAAGACTTGGAGCAAGGCATTTCCTGGCACTGTGAAGCCAAAGAGCGCAATCTCAGCAGGTCTACTTGAGCATATTCGCTATCCAGAAGATCTCTTCGCTGTTCAGCGCGATGTTCTCTCTACCTATCACGTCTCCACGGCGAGTGCGTATTACGGTGGCCAAGATTTCTGGCGCGTACCTACTGACCCATCTTCCTTAGGTGGCAATGCCGGACTTCAGCCTCCTTATTACGCCACGCTTCAAATACCTGGAACAAAGAAGGCAGCGTTCTCGCTTACCACTTCATTTGTTCCACGAGGCAACCGTCAGAACCTCACTGCATTTGCAGTAGTGAATTCAGATAACGGTCCGGATTACGGCAAAATCACCGTTCTTCAATTACCGCGTTCAACAAATATCTCTGGACCATCTCAAGTCTCATCCAACTTCGAAGCTAAGCCTGATGTTGCGCAAGCACTCTCGCTACTTCGCCAAGGTGGTTCTGATGTAGTGCTCGGTAATTTGCTAACTCTTCCTGTCGGTAACGGACTTCTCTATGTTCAACCTGTCTACGTGCGTGCGACCGCTAACTCATCTGCATATCCACTCTTGCAGAAAGTCCTCGTCTCTTTCGGTGATCAAATTGGTTTCGATAACACTCTCCAAGGTGCGCTTGATCAAGTATTTGGTGGTAACTCTGGAACAACAATCAATAACACTCCTGGCACAACCACATCCACCACAACATCTGGCGGCACAACCACATCCACAAATGGAGCACTTCGCCAAGCACTTGCCAATGCTCAATCAGCAATGAATGACGCTAATACGGCGCTTCGCAATGGTGATTTCACTGCATATGGAAAAGCGCAAGCACGTCTCAAGGCGGCAATTGCGGCTGCGGTGGCTGCACAGAAATAACTCGTTTTGGGTTATTCTCGTTTTTAGATTAAGGTTCTCTTAACCGACGCGGGGTGGAGCAGCTCGGTAGCTCGCTGGGCTCATAACCCAGAGGTCATAGGTTCAAATCCTGTCCCCGCTACCAAAGAAGTAAAGCAGTAATTAAAAATGGCCGAGTGCAAAAGCGCTCGGCCTTTTTGTTGCAATTATTTTACAACGATTGGTATTTCATCTCACATCGGATTTAACACTTTCAACTTGGGAATAAATCCGCTTTGCCATAGGTTGAGCAGATAGTTGAAAATTCAATTAAACAATGTTCGCAATAATAAGGGAGTTAAAGATGTCATCACTATTACAGATCGAAGTTAGCCCAGGCGGAGAGCACTCAGTCTCTCGCAAGATCTCAACCGAATTCATTAACGCATGGAAGGCTGCGCATGTAGGCGGTACCGTCATTGTTAAGGATTTCGCAACCACACCAGTGCCACACCTAGATGGTGAGGGGATCTTTGCTGGTTACACACCAGAAGATGCTCGCTCTGCTGGAATGGTCTCCAAGCACCAATACCGCCAAGATCTCATCAAAGAGATCACCGGCGTCGATGAGATCCTGATTTCTACACCAATGTGGAACTGGTCTGTTCCATCAGTACTCAAGGCATATTTTGATCAGATCATTATTCCGGGACAGCTCGATGGTTCTGGTGCAGATGGACTTAAGGGCAAGAAGATCACTTTCATCATCTCCCAAGGTGGTTCATATGCCGAGGGCGCACCTCGCCATGGATGGGATTACGAAACTGGCTATCTCAAGTTAGTTGCTAATGCACTTGGTGCAACTGATGTGGAAATTATTCTCGCCGAGCTCACTCTCGCTGGTGTCGTTCCAGGAATGGAATCACTTGTCGAGAAGAAGGAAGCATCAATTGCTGCAGCTATTGATGCTGCAAAGAAGCGCGCTGCCTAACAAAACCGCTTGATTACTTCGAAAACGGCCTCATTTTGGGGCCGTTTTTTCATTTCCGAGATCTGAAAGTAGAATTCAGGTATATGAATATCAACATTATCGAGAATCCAGATACCGACCAATTGTTGGCCAAGGCATCTGCCGGAATTCTTGGAGGAATTGTTGCCGCTTGGTCGCAAGGCCGTGATGCTCATGTTGTTGTGACAGGTGGTCGCACAGGCTTGGCGATTGTTCAATCGTTAGATGCTGCAGTAGCCGCCCTATTGCAGAGTTCAGAATTTTCATCTCTCTCGCCAGATCGCAAAATACATATCTGGTTTAGTGATGAACGATTTGTGGAATTTGATTCAGCTGATCGAAATGACACTTCTTTGATCGCAGGATTTGCGACAATCTCAAAGCTCTGCGTTTTCCATCGCGTAAAGGTGCCATCCACTTCAACTTTGCTGGACGCGGCCGATGATTATTCTGCGCAATTAATCGCCTCCCTCGGCAGTGCGCAATTTGATGGTGTGATTTTGTCGATGGGTGAAGATGGCCATGTGGCATCGTGCTTTCCTGGACATCGCACAACTCTGACTTCGCAGCGCCCTGCCGCTATTGTCGAGCATTCACCAAAGCCACCAGCACAACGTGTGACGATTTCGCTCAACCAGCTGGCTGCCACATCTCAAGCATTCATTTTTGCGCTCGGTCAGGCAAAAAGTGAGGCATTACATGAAACGCTACGCAGGAGTACGGATATGCCGATCGAGTTATTACGGCAGAATTCATCTGTTGGGCAAATTTCCATTATGACTGATTTTCAAGTCGCCCAGTAGAAATGAACATGACGTTTAAGGGAGAGAAAAATGTCTGATTCAATACAACTCACCATCGTTGGTCTTGGCCGCATGGGAGCAAATATCGCTCGTCGCATTCAACGCCATGTTGATCCATCGACTCCTATCAACATCAGCGTCTTCGATGTTAATGCCGACACCGTTAAGGCCGTTGCGGCAGAAGGTTTTACAGGCCTCTCCTCACTAGCTGACCTCAAGCAATACAACAATGCAGCCAATCCACAAGTTGTCTGGGTCATGGTCCCTGCTGAAGTCACTGCAGAGACTATTAAGAAAGTTTCGGAGAACCTCGATCTGGGTGCGACTATCATCGATGGTGGAAATACTTTCTATCGCGACGATATTCACAACGCTGATTGGTTGCGCGAAATGGGCATCAACTTTGTTGATGTTGGAACATCAGGGGGAGTCTTCGGTCTTGCTCGCGGATATTCCTTGATGATCGGTGGCGACAAGCCAGTTGTCGATCGCCTCAATCCAATCTTTGAAGCACTCGCTCCAGGATTTGAAGCGGCAGAACGCACGCCAGGAAATGAAGGCGCTCCTTCGAATGCGGAGAAGGGTTTCTATCACTGCGGCCCAGTTGGTGCCGGCCACTTCGTCAAGATGATTCACAACGGAATTGAATATGGCGCAATGGCTGCTTATGCCGAGGGCCTTAACTTGATTAACACCGCGCGCAATGGAATTAAGCACCCAACATATGTTGGTTCACATAACGAAACTAAGTACGACCTTGATATGTCTGAAATTTCAGAGGTATGGCGTCGTGGCTCGGTCGTCGCATCATGGCTCCTTGATCTCACTGCACAGGCATATGTTGAAGATCCAGAGCTAGATGCATACAAAGGGTCAGTTTCTGATTCCGGTGAAGGACGCTGGACTGTCCAGACTGCGATCGATGCTGGTGTACCTGCCAATGTTTTGAGCGCATCACTTATGGGTCGCTTCTCATCTCGAGGCTTAGATCTCTACGCTAATAAAGTCTTGTCAGCAATGCGAATGAAATTCGGCGGACACGTCGAGCCAAAGAAGTAAGGGTTACTGTGGCAATTGAAAAACGCGCAAAAGGTTCAGCAACTTTTGGGAAGAAGAAATCAACTCCGGCAGATGTGGTTGTGCTCTTTGGAGCAACGGGCGATCTGGCAAAGAAGAAACTCTTTCCAGCTCTCTATAACATGGAGCTCACTGGTGGCCTAAATGCCGATGTTGTGGGCGTCGCTTCTACCCGTTGGGATCATAAGCAATTCGTCGATAATGCATTTGAGGCTATCCGCGCGCGAATTCCCAATGTAGATGAGAAGATCATTCAAAAGCTAGATGCAAAACTCGATCTAGTTGTCGGTAACTATGAAGATCCTCAGGTTTATGTAGATCTTGCAGAGAAAATCAAGGACAAGATCAAGCCAGTAATCTATTTAGCGATTCCGCCAGCATTATTCGAGCAAGTCTCTCAGGGGCTCGCCAAAGTGGGTCTTACCGATCGCGCACGTATCGTGGTTGAGAAGCCCTTTGGTCGCGATTTGAAATCAGCGATCGAATTGCAAGATTCTTTGGAATCAGTACTTCCAGAAGTACGCATTTACCGTATCGATCACTACCTCGGTAAAGAATCAGTAGAAGATATTTTGATTTTCCGTTTTGCAAACTCCATCTGGGAGCCACTATGGAATCGACGCTATATCAATAGCGTTCAGATCACCATGGCGGAGGATTTTGGAATTGAAGGGCGCGGTAAGTTTTACGATGAAGTTGGTGCACTGCGCGATGTATTGCAAAATCACTTGCTTCAAGTTCTCGCACTTATTGCGATGGAGCCACCAGCAGATCTCACTTCGCAATTCATGGAAGATGAGAAAATCAAAGTTTTCCGTGCTATCGACACGCTTGAGCCAGAAGAGATTGTCCGCGGCCAATACGTTGGTTATTTAGATGAAGCGGGCGTCGCCAAAAATTCTGATACCGAGACATTTGCAGCGGCAGTAGTTCATGTCGATAACTGGCGCTGGGCTGGAGTCCCCTTCTACATGCGTACCGGCAAGAATCTCAAAGAGACGGTCCTTGAAGTTGTTGTTGAATTCAAGCAACCTCCGCGCATGCTCTTCGCCGAAACCCAAGCTGGTTCTCCTAACGTTCTTCGATTCCGCCTGGGCAAGAACGATGGCGTGGATATTGAACTTATGGCGAAGGCGCCTGGCGATAAATTACATACGATTCCGGTGCAACTAAATGTTGAGTTCTCGGCAGCACTTGGCGATCGACAAGAGGCTTACGAACGCCTACTTCGCGCAGCCATGGCTGGGGACCATATGCGTTTTACGCGAATCGACTCAGTGCTAGAAACCTGGAGAATCCTTGAAAAAGTTATTCACGGGGGTGTACCTGTTTATCCATACTTCAAAGGAACGTGGGGACCAGAGAAGGTTGATGAACTTGTTCCCAATGGATGGATTGAACTCTAACAGTTACGAGAAATCTTCCTAATTGAAATATTGGAGCGCGCTCATAATGATCGCGCTCTTTTTATTTTCTCCCAGTGAAATATGACCTTCACCTGGTTCAAAAATAAGTCTGGAAGTCGGTATCTTGCTCGCCAACCATTTGCCATGAGCATGAGGAACCATGAAATCTTCATCGCCTTGCCAGAGCTCTACCGGCTGCTTTATTGCAGTGATATCAAAGCCCCAATGTTCAACAAAAGCTAAATCATCATCCAACCATCCGAAGTAGCCGAGTGAGAGTGCGTGTCTAAAATCTTCCGCAACGCTCATTGCCACTTCAGGTGTGAGTGATCTCTTATCCGCATCGCCGATCAAGCCACCCAGAGCTTCAATCAACTGATCGCCTGTGACATTCGCAGTTCCACCAGCATTTTCCTGCATCCACTGATCGATTGCTTCTTCACCCTTTATTGCGGCACCAAATTCAATATGGTTCTCTTCGCCCATTCCTTCGAGGAAATCGAGATCACTCACACCATAAGCACCAACTCCTGCGATTGAAATTGCAGCAAGTGATTGTGAAAGCGTTGTATCTGCGAGTGCATGGGGACCACCACCTGACCAACCAATCGAAACTATTCGTTCGATTCCTAATTGACCCAGAATATTCTTTAGATCTAGCGAGTTATCAATTACTCGACGCCCTTTATGTCGCGCGCTCAGTCCATAACCAGGGCGAGAAAATGAGATGGCATAGGCGCCCTCACTCTCCGCAGCTGGCAGCCAATGTTTCCAAGTCTGGGCAGAACCAGGCGTGCCATGGTGAAAGACAATGGCATCAGAAGATTTCTTTCCCGCTATGAGTACTTCGACATGACGGCCATCTGGCAAAGTGAGTTCACGTTTTTCCATGAGGTGATTAAAACACTCTTTTACTGGCCGAACTAGTGAACTTTGATAACTTCTTGAATTCTATGGCTTACTTCAAAGACGGCATAAGCCAGGCCGTCGATCGCTAAGAGATAAACGATATTTCCCTTCTCGTGAGCGCTCTCAATGAGCGCCGTGAAATCTGCTCCATATGGCGCGATATTGCGAACCATCGCAAGTGCCGGCCCAAAGAGAACGGTCCGAGATTTACCTTTAACAATCATTCGCGCAGCGAGACCTTGAATCGGAGATTGGTTCCATTGCATAAATGCAATCGGTGCCAATTTTCCATCTCGTAAGAAGATCCCAACTGCTTGCATCCCTTTGTGATGATTAGTTGGCTTCTCCNCCATCCGGGCGAGATGCTCATCGAGCCCCACCATAAGAGTGAGAATCAAAGTCTTAAGGTCGTTCTCTTCTACAAAATCGGCAGTGTGAGGCGAGTTCACATCCGCTCGAGCAACCGCTGACTTCAACGGATCCTCGTTATAGATGACTTCTTCTACTTCAAAGACCTCTTCAAATTCTGGAAGTGGTGGCTCGGCGATGAGCGGGGTATTGGCGGCCTTATTGCGCCGGAATATTTTTGAGAAGAAGCCCATGTGCTTTACCGAGCCGCCTAGTTGATCGCTTTGATGAATTGATCATGAAGCAGACCATTTGTGGATACGCCAGAACCGCCATGTGATCCTGGTATGCCTGCGGTGTTAGTGAACTTTCCGCCAGCTTCGCGCACGATGATATCTAGTGGCGTCATATCCCAAATCGCTAGCTGCGGCTCGACTGCAATATCTACTGCACCTTCTGCAACAAGAATGTGAGACCAGAAATCTCCATGGCCGCGGGTGCGCCAAACTTTCTCTTGGAGGTCAATAAATTTCTGTCGACGATCTCCCCAACCCACGAGATCTGAATATGAGAGCGAAGCATCAGAAAGCGATGACACCTGAGAGACATGTATCGGTGAAAACTTTCGATCAGAACCTTCGGTGACGTGAGCACCCATTCCAGTAGCTGCATGCCAACGGCGATAGAGCGCAGGGGCACTTACGACGCCAGCGACGACGACATTGTTGGTATCTACTAAGCCAATGAGAGTGGCCCAGGTGGGGACGCCGCGGAGGAAATTCTTCGTGCCATCGATGGGATCGATTACCCAGTAATACTTTCCAGATTCACCGTTTGTCACAGTCATTGGTGCGCCAAATTCTTCGCCGACGATCGCATCGCCTGGACGTTCTTTCGTTAGCAATTCGCGAATTGCAACCTCGACCGCTTTATCCGCATCGGTTACCGGTGTGAGATCGGGCTTTGTTTCAATAACGAGATCGAGGGATTGATATCGCTTTAATGTGATCTCATCTGCTAAATCTGCGAGTTGGTGGGCCAGAGCAAGATCTTCTTCCAAGCTAAATCCACGTGAACTCATATGGAGAGTTTAACTCAAGATTTAAGTAGCCTTCTCAAACTTTCCAAGCGAGCTTTGTTCTCTTCAGTAAATCCGGGCCAATTATTGAGAGCACAGGCCGCTTCATTATGAGAGCAATTCTTCGGACAATGTTCAATCGCTTCATCAAATTCAGAGAAGGATCCAAGGACTCGCTGAACATCCACATGAGCAACGCCAAAGGAGCGCACACCAGGGGTATCAATTACCCATCCATCTTGATTGAGCTCATCGCCATCTAGTCGAAGTGCAAGAGCGCTAGACGATGTGTGACGACCACGGCCGGTCGCTTCATTGACTGAACCTGTGGCGCGATCCGCGCTTTCGACAAGGGCATTTACCAACGTGGACTTACCAACACCTGAGTGACCGAGCAGAACGGTCTTCTTATTTCGCAAGACTTCGCGAATCTCATTGAGATTAGCTCCGCGTTGGGTACGGAAAACTTCCACATCCAAAAAGTCATAGGCGCTAATGAACTCAGCGCCATCGTCGAGATCACATTTAGTGAGAATAATAATTGGCTTAATGCGTTGGTCATAAGCCACAACCAGCGCGCGATCAACAAAACCATGTCTCGGCTCTGGATTAGCCGCAGCGATAACGATGGCCATCTGATCCACATTGGCAACGATCATGCGCTCTAAATTGGCGGCATCATCAACTGTGCGAGTCAGGGCATTTACGCGAGGCGCTACCGAAACAATGCGCGCAAGGGATCCTTCAACGCCAGATAAATCTCCAACCAACCCAACGCGGTCACCGACTACAACAGATTTCTTTCCAAGTTCGCGTGCCTTCATTGCCGTGATTACTAGGTCGTTTGAATCTGAGTGCGATCCCTCGCCCTCAATCACACAAGTTGTGCGACCACGATCAACTGCGATCACTAAGGCTTGTGCGGCCTCTGAATAATCAGGACGATCTTTGGTGCGTGGCCGCGTGCTTCTCGCGGGGCGAATGCGCACATCCTCTTCGGTGAGTGCTCGGGTCTTCGCCATCTTTTAGTTAGCCATTATTTCTGCGCCAACAGATCTGCCCATGCCCCAGGGAAATCTGGAAGTGTCTTCTGGGTGGTCGCAATGTTCTCGACCTTCATCCCCTCAACTACAAGGCCAATCATTGCGCCAGCAGTAGCTAGGCGATGATCTTCATATGAATGGAATGTTCCGGCATGTAATGGGGCTGGAGAAATATGGAGCGCTGTCTCTTCTTCGTCGACATCGCCACCGAGTGCGTTGATCTCTGCAGCGAGTGCGGCAAGGCGATCAGTTTCATGTAAACGCAAGTGCCCAATTCCTCGAAGTGATGATGGCGTATCCGCGAGTGCTGCAACAGCTGCGATTGAAGGAGTGAGCTCACCAACATCGTGGAGATCGACATCGATTCCGTGGATGGCGCCGGTACCAGTAATTGTTAAACCGCGATCATTCATCTCAATCTTCGCGCCCATTGCGGCAAAAATCTTGCGCAACTGATCGCCAGGTTGAGTGGTCTGCTTTGGCCAATCCTTAACAGTGACAGAGCCTCCACAAATCATCGCAGCAGACATAAATGGCGCAGCATTTGAAAGATCAGGTTCAATTACCATGTCGCGACCGTGAAGTGCGCCTGGCAATACTCGCCACCAATGTTTGGGTGATCCAGGTTCAGAGAGCTCAACTGTTGCCCCGAATTCACGGAGCATCTGCACCGTCATTTCAATATGTGGCATCGAAGGAAGAGTGGAGCCAGTGTGAGTGACAGTGATTCCCTCTTGAGTCGCTGGTCCTACGAGAAGGAGCGCCGAAATAAATTGGGAAGACGAGGTCGCATCTACATCGATTGATCCACCGCGAAGTGAGCCGTTGCCATTCAAAGTAAGTGGCAGTGAATAACGTCCACCATGTTCGATGGTGACACCGAGATCTTCGAGCGCCGCAATAACAGGACCTAATGGTCGTTCGTGTGAACGCGGATCGCCATCAAAGTGCACAAGGCCATTGGCAAGTGCGGCCACTGGAGGCAAGAAGCGCATCACGGTACCAGCGTTGCCGACATCGACAGATGCGGGGCCGTAAAACTTTTCAGGAGTAACAACCAAATCCCCATTAGCTAATTGCTCAATGCCGCAACCGATTGCCTTAAGACCAGCGATCATTAGCGCAGAATCGCGGGAATGAAGAGGCTTGCGAAGTGTGGATGGGGTTGAAGCTAGCGCAGCGAGAATGAGGGCTCGATTAGTTACAGACTTGGATCCAGGAATTTCGATGGTGGCATTAACTGGCCGTGATCCGCGAAAAGGCGCACTCCACAGTTCCTGTGTTGCTCTCGATCCGGAGCCAGCATCGCCTGATGAATTCATATGCCTAATTCTAACTTAGGGCGAGATAACCTTGCTCCATGTGCGGTCGCTTTGCTCTCACCACTATGCCCGGTGATTTGATCGAGGAATTCGAAATTACCGCGGGATATTCGGGTCTGCCACTTCCCAGTGATTGGAATGTGACTCCTACTCGTCAGATTTATGCCATTCGTGAAAATGCCAATCAACAGCGTGAACTCACCACACTCTCGTGGGGAATGATCGCTCCATGGAGTAAAGATTCCACGGAAGCTCTTCGCTCTCAATCGATGGCAATAAATGCGCGTAGTGAGAGCGTTCATGAGAAGCCAACATTTCGAAACGCATTTCGTTCTCGACGTTGTTTAATTCCAGCATCTGGCTATTACGAATGGGCCACTGAATTAGGAAAGTATGAGACAAAGCAGCCTTTCTTTATACACTCTTCATTACCGGGGAAGAACTCAGATCAATTCAAAACTCTTGCACTGGCCGGAATATGGGATCAATGGGTTGATAGCAATGGCGAAGTCCATGAGAGCGCATCGATTATTACTCGTGAAGCAGTTGGATTTCTTGCAACAGTGCATCATCGGATGCCAACTTTCTTGCCGGTGGATCGATGGAATTCTTGGCTAGATCCGGACTTGAAAAATATTGATGAGATTCGAAATTTAATGAACTTCGAAATTCCCAATCCCACAATTGCCGCACCCGATGCCCACCTTGCGGCCTATCCTGTTGCTACCTTGGTTAATTCCACCCGAAACAATGGCCCGGAGTTAATTAAGGAGATTGAACTGGGGGAGAGCCAGACACTTTTCTAGGCCCATACGACCCCTTAGCCACCCGAGAAAGCGCTGGGAATATTTCCATCCCGAGCGTGGTTCTAGCGGAGTACTAGTTTTTTGGCGAAGGGAGCGATGGGGATGGCAGTAAACTCGTTATTAATGTCATCGGATATCGCAACTACAACTTCGAAGCCTGAATCTGCTGCAGACCGGGTTGCACGCTTCGAGCGCGATGCCATGCAATACACCAGCCAGCTATACGCCGCTGCGATGCGTTACACCAAGAATCCGCATGATGCCCAAGATTTAGTTCAAGATACCTATGCCAAAGCTTTCACTGCTTTCCATCAATATCAAGATGGCACCAATCTCAAAGCTTGGTTATATCGAATTCTCACCACAACTTTTATCAATACTTATCGCAAGGATCAGCGACGTCCGCAAATCTCCGGAACCGAAGTGGAAGATTGGCAATTAGCGCGCGCGTCTAGTCACACAAGCGATCAAGGTAAATCAGCTGAAGATGTAGTTCTTGAGAATTTGCCTGATGGCGATGTGAAGCTTGCGATGGAGGAGATACCAGAAGAATTTCGGATGGCCGTGTATTACGCCGATGTTGAGGGTTATTCCTATAAGGAGATTGCAGAGATTCTTGGAATTCCTGCCGGCACCGTGATGTCTCGGCTTCACCGTGGGCGCAAATTGCTCCGGGAATCACTTGCCGACTTTGCTAAATCGCGCGGAATGAATGGCGCTGCCCGAAATGGCACTACAAAACTTTCCATATCGAGCCCACAAACTCCTGATGACGAACAGGAGGATAAATCATGAGCTGCGGCAATCCACATGACCTACCTTGCAATGATGTAGCGCAAGTGCTTCTTCTCTTTATTGATAATGAGATTAATGCGCTCCATGAGTTAACTCATAACAGTGATTTTGTAACTCATGAAGAAATTATTGATGGCGCCCTTGTTCCAGTTATTGAAATTAATGGTTTTGTATTCCAGGGATTAAGTCATATTCCTACTCATGCAGAGATTGAGATCCATTTCGAGCAATGCCCCCCATGTCATGACATTCTCGATCGCGAGAGCGCCGTATTGAATACTATGAAAGAGCGCCTAGGTCAGAGCTGTCGCGAGGAAGCACCTGCCGAACTCCAGGCGCTGATTGCAGCACAGACTCAAGCACTCGCTTCACAAATGGCATCTTCAACGACCTCCGTTCAATTCTCACGCACCGAGATCACCACCACCATCATCGATGAAAACGGCGCGCAGACCACCATTGAAATCCAAAGTTCAACTGAGTTCCGCGGCGAATTTCCTTCTTTCTAGTTCCAGAGCACACAAGAAACCCATTTTCTGCTAAAGAACTTCGCTATTTGCCCTTGAGGTTCCGTAGAAAAATATTGAACTCTATGTAAGTTAACCCTTATGAATCTAGACGAGGCCCGTGGCGCCATCGGTATGGCGAGCCTTGTGGTGCGTCCTGCTGATACCTCGGTTGCACAGGCCCTCAATGATTTGCCAGTACTGGCCACAACAACACTTCTTAATTTAATGGAAGGCGCATGCAGCGCCGCTCTGGCTGAACATTTCTCTCCTGGCGAGACATCTTTCACCGTTGATATTTCAATGACGCCATCGGCCGCGGTCGGCGTTAATGCCGAGATTCGCGCCCATGCGACCTGTGTGGAAGTTGATGGAAGTATTTTTCACTTTAATGTGGAAGTGCATCACGGAACTCGTTTGATTTGCAGTGCACGTATAAATCGAAAGCTGGTGGATCGGGTCTCTTATATGGCCAGAATCGCGGCTGAATCGATGATGAATGAGGCCAGCTGATATTTTCTTTAGGCAAATAAAAAAGGCCCCTAATTTCTCAGGAGCCTTTCTCATTTAGGATTGCTAAGAACTAAGCCTTCTTTGTCGCCCAGAAGATCTCTGCGATCTCATCGATCTTTCCGATCAACTTGTCAGCAACTGCAACATCGTTGGTGCCCTTTGTGCCACCTGCGCCAGCAAGCTTTGTTGCCTCGTTGAACAATGTGTTGAGTTGTGGATATGCCTCGAAGTGGGGAGCCTTGAAATAGTCAGTCCAGAGAACCCAGAGGTGGTGCTTGACCATCTCAGAACGCTCTTCCTTGACTGCAACAGCGCGTGATTTGAAATCACCATCGGTAGAAGCTGCATATTTTTCCATTGCTGCTTTTACTGATTGTGCTTCGATCTTTGCCTGTGCTGGATCATAGATTCCGCATGGAAGATCGCAGTGAGCGAATGCGACTGACTTTGGTTCTAGAACTCTTGTGAATACTGATGAAAGTTTCATATGCTCTCCATTGTGAGATTGATGGTTACTCCTACTGAATACTCGAAGAATACTATGGCAAGATCCCTATCGCAGACTTAAGATTTTGGGATACTTGGCACATGATCGGCATCAAGAGCGTTCGCGTAGTGGGCGACTCCATGGCCCCGGCATATAACGATGGCGATTGGCTCTTATTTCGAACGGTGCGCCTCTCCTCGCGATCCTCCAAAGGTCGCACAAAGATTCGCAATATTTCAGGGAAAGTGGTCTTAATTCAACGTCAGGCATTTGGCTGGCTAACTGGCGATGAATCACCGCGCGATGTTCTTCAAGTTAAGCGTGTGACCAAAATTGATGCCACTGGTGGAATCTCTGGCGATGAATTCGGCATTTGGGTCGAGGGCGATAACAAGGATGCCTCAACTGATTCACGCCATTGGGGCGCACTTAAGCCGGTAGAGATTGCGGGGGTACTGCTTCTTCGCTACAAGAAGAGTTAACGAGTAAAAGCCTCCATGATGAGCGCCTTCTGCTCCTCTTCATGCAAGTGATGGCTTCCCGTTGCAGGTGAAGCAGTAGCACGTCGAGAGACGCGACGGAGTGTGCGACCATCGAGGATCTCTTGCGTGGTGAGTGCAACAAAGGGCCATGGGCCTTGGTTAGCAGGTTCATCTTGGACCCAGAGCAGATTTGCTTGTGGATGCTTTGCAGCAATGGCAGCGAATTCGGCTGAAGGGAATGGATACAACTGCTCAACGCGAACGATTGCAGTGGAGTTCTCGCCAAGCTTTGCGCGTTCGGCGATTAAGTCGTAATAGACCTTGCCAGAACAGAAGATGACACGAGTTGCATTTGAAACTGTCTCATCATCAATGATTGGGCGGAATTGTCCTTGGGTGAAATCGGTGAGACCAGATGCTGCAGCTTTGAGACGCAACATAGATTTTGGTTCGAAGATAATAAGTGGACGCCGTGCCGGATTCTTCATGTGCCAACGAAGCAAATGGAAATAGCTGGCGGGTGTGGAGGGTTGTGCGACAGTCATATTGAGTTCGGCACACAATGCGAGATAGCGCTCGATACGTGCAGATGAGTGATCCGGACCCTGTCCTTCATAGCCGTGTGGCAAGAGAAGTACAGGAGAGGAACGCTCGCCCCACTTTTGAAGCGCTGATGAGATGAACTCATCAATCACAGTCTGGGCGCCATTGGCGAAGTCTCCAAATTGGCCTTCCCACATCACAAGTGCGTTATCGCGCACAACGGAATATCCATATTCAAAGCCCATCACTGCATATTCTGAGAGCAATGAATCAACGACGAAGAATTGATTCTCATCGGTGATCAGTGAGCGAAGCGGTGTCCATGGCTCACTGGTGTTTTGATCGATCACGACCGCATGACGATTAGAAAATGTTCCGCGTCGAACATCTTGACCAGAAAGGCGGATCGAGTGTCCTTCCAGCAAGAGTGAGCCCATTGCAAGCATTTCGCCAGCAGCCCAATCAACGGTGCCTTCATCCAACATCTCCACACGCTTTGCGAGTTGTGGCGCAAGCTTGGGATGGATCACGAATGCTTCTGGAGTCGCGGCTTGGGTGGCAGCGATTCGGCGAAGTGTGGCTTCATCGACCGCGGTCTGCACTTGATCAGGGGCCAATGTGACAGGAACTTGGAGCGGAGAAGTTTCAGGCTCCACATTGTGTACAGCAGCGAATACAGATTCGAGTTGTGCTTGGTAATCTCGCAAAACTTCTTCTGCTTCTTCAACCGTAATATCTCCACGACCGATAAGTGCCTCGGTATAGAGCTTGCGAGTAGAGCGCTTGGCATCAATTAATTTATACATCAATGGCTGAGTAAAGCTTGGCTCATCGCCCTCATTATGACCGCGACGGCGATAGCAAACCATATCGATCACAACATCTTTCTTAAATGCTTGGCGATATTCAAATGCAATTCGAGCAACGCGAACAACGCTCTCTGGGTCATCACCATTGACATGGAAGACAGGTGCTTCAATCATTTTGGCAACATCTGTGGAGTAACGAGATGAGCGAGCAGAGCTTGGTGAAGTTGTGAATCCCACTTGGTTATTAATAATGATGTGAATTGTTCCGCCAGTGCGATAGCCCGGAAGCTGTGACAAGTTCAAGGTTTCGGCAACGACACCTTGGCCCGCAAATGCAGCATCACCGTGAATCAGAATTGGCATTACTGAATATGCATCTTTCACATTCAGCGCATCTTGCTTAGCGCGAACGATTCCTTCGAGTACCGGATTAACAGCTTCCAAGTGAGAAGGGTTGGCCGCTAAGTAAATCTTGGTTGTTGCACCAGATTCAGCAGTAAAAGTTCCTGCTGTACCCAAGTGATACTTCACATCGCCAGAGCCATGGACTTGGTTTTCGGCGTAATGTCCTTCGAATTCTTGGAAGATCTGGCCATAGGACTTACCACCGATATTGGCCAAGACATTGAGGCGCCCACGGTGCGGCATACCGACGCACACTTCATCGAGACCTGAATTGGCTGCGCTAGAAATAATTGCATCGAGCATCGGGATAACTGATTCGCCGCCCTCGAGCGAGAAGCGCTTCTGGCCCACATACTTTGTCTGCAAGAACGATTCGAATGCTTCAGCGCTATTGAGTTTGCGCAAGATGCGAAGTTGTTCTTCCCGGGGTGTGCGAGGGGCGCCCACTTCTACATGTTCTTGAATCCACTGACGTTCCTGCGGGCTGGAGATATACATGTACTCCACACCGATCATGCGGCAATAAGAATCACGGAGTTTTCCAAGAATTTTACGAAGTGGAAGAACTGGCTTGTCACCAAATCCACCGGTCGGAAATTCGCGATCCAAATCCCAGAGCGTCAAGCCATGATTAACAACATCAAGATCTGGATGTGAGCGCTGGTTATATTCGAGGGGATCGATATCTGCCATTAAGTGGCCGCTGGTGCGGTAAGCGTTGATCAATTGCTGTACGCGCGAAACTTTATCTAGCTGATTCTCTGCAGATGTTGAAATATCTTGCACCCAACGAATGGGAACGTAAGGGATGCGAAGCGCGGCAAAGATCTCGTCATAGAAGCCACCTTCACCGAGCAAAATATCGTTGATCCGGCGCAAGAAGTCGCCAGATTGGGCTCCCTGAATAATGCGGTGATCATAAGTAGAGGTAAGTGTGATCACTTTGCTGATTGCAAGTTGTGCCAAAGTCTCTTCATTTGCGCCCGCAAATTCTGCTGGGTAATCCATTGCACCGACACCAAGAATCAATCCCTGTCCTTGCACAAGACGTGGCACAGAGTGGACAGTGCCGATAGTGCCTGGATTGGTGAGTGAGACCGTTGTGCCAGCGAAATCTTCAACCGTGAGCGCTCCAGTGCGAGCTTTGCGAACAGTCTCTTCATAGGAAGCCCAGAACTGACCAAAATCAAGCTCTTCGCAACCCTTAATAGATGGGACCAACAATTGGCGAGTTCCATCTGGCTTGGCCAAGTCGATCGCAATACCCAAGTTAATGTGCTCAGGACGAACGATTGCTGGCTTACCTTCTGATTCAGTAAAAGATGCGTTCATCTCTGGCATCGCACGCATTGCCTTGACCATTGCATAACCAATGATGTGGGTGAAGGAAACTTTGCCACCACGGCCACGCTTTAAGTGATTATTAATAACTGTGCGATTATCGATCATTAATTTTGCAGGAATTGCGCGAACAGATGTCGCGGTCGGAACGGTGAGTGACGCTTCCATACTCTGCACCACTCGCGCTGCTACACCTCGGATGGTCTCTACTGTTGATGCGCTTGGTGTTACCAATGTGGGGATTGGTTTCACCACCGGATCGGCAGGAGTAGGAGTGGCCGCGGCATTGACGGCAGGAGTATTCGGGATGTGCTGGTTCATGGCAGGTGTGACCGTCTCTTTTACGGGTGCTGGTGATGACACGGGAGGAATAACTGGTGATGACACGGGAGAAACTTTTTGGGCGGTTACCGGAACAACAGGCACTTCACCAGATTTCACAGCGGCCTTAGGAAGTGGCGGAGTTCCACCTTTAGGCGCATCGGACAATGTAGGAAGGCCAGGTGTTAAAGACTTTGATGCGAGAGGCGCGTAATCCGAGAAGAAATCCCACCAAGCTTTATCTACTGACGCGGGATCCGCTAAATATTTTTCATACATCTCATCGACAAGCCATTCATTGGGACCAAAAGATCCACCGAAATGGTTCGCAGGCGTATTAGCTCCTGTTGCCGACACTGGCGATGCTCCGATTTCTCTGCATGTGCATGAATTGGGAATACCTCTTAATAGCCAAAGTCTATAAGTGATCCATGGGGCTGGCTTCCCCCTTGGGCGAGGGTGGGCAGATCTGAGATGTGATGCTCGACCCATTTTCGGTGCTTTGGCTTGCTCATCGGCGAATTCTTGGCAGAGTGCCGCCATGACATCACCATCATCAATGGCCCCAACCCCCGGCGCTCTTGCCGTCATTACCGGAGGGTCTCGCGGCCTGGGTTATGAAGTTGCCAAAGAATTAGCGGCGAAAGGCTTTCGGGTTCTCATCGTTAGTAAGGATTTAGAGCGCGCTCGCGCAACAGCGGCAGAACTCGGATGTGAATTCCGCACAGTTGATCTGGAAGATCTCAGCGCTACTCGCACCGCCTGCGATGAAATTCTTGCCACCTATGGCACTCCAGAAATTCTTGTGCTCGCCCATGGCGTGATGAGTGAAAAAATGTCGAAGACACTTCGCACCACTACCGAAGAGTGGCGACGAGTAATGGCAATTAATTTGGATTCTGTTTTTATCGCCGTCAATACCATTGGTGCTGCAATGGCCGAGGCGCGCAATGGTCGGATCATTATTTTCACTGCCTGTCTGGGTCGGATGTCTGGTCCTGGAAATACTGGCGGACTCGCCCCTTATCGCATCAGTAAAGCTGGAGTGAATGCGCTCGTGCGCAATCTTGCCCACGAAACAAATCTCGGCGCTCGCGGTTTACTAGTTGATGCCACATGTCCAAATCACAGTCGCACCGATATGGGCGGGGCTGATGCGCCACGTTCTGCGCGCGAAGGTGCAGATACAGCGATCTGGCTTGCGACGAGGGAGTTTGATGCGAGTAGTGGGGATCCACTTTTAAGTAAGACCGGATTATTCTGGGAAGATAAAGAAATTATTGATTGGTAGTAATTTTCAAGAATTAGTTATCTCAAATTAGTTATCTCAAATTAGTTATCTCAAATTAGTTATCTCAAACTAGTCATTTCTCACTAATTATTTCTCACTAATTATTTCTCACTAATTATTTCTCACTAATTATTTCTCACTAATTATTTCTCACTAATTATTTCTCACTAATTATTTCTCACTTATGATTGAGCATAGTTAATTATTGACTTAATAAGTTTTATGGACTTTTACTTATTCGCGATAACCAAATAACGAAACAACCAGTGTCACAGCAGCTAATAATCCAAGGAAAACCGCACCGCGATAGAACTCGCCTCCCCGCATAAAGTTTGCTACGCCAAGTGCAATTCCATTTGCCAACACCGCGGGTGCTCGACCGTATGCCTTGCCATCTTTAAATCCTTTGGCCGCGAACCACAATCCGACAGAACCAGCGGCTGCAAATAGCAGGACGCCTATCAGCGCCAAAGGCTTCTTCACTTGACCGGCGATCGCAAGAATTCCCATATATGGAAGTACAGCCATGAGGAGTATGGATTCAACGCGCAATAGCCGAAATGCCCATGTGCGAGCGAATTGGTATTGGGAATTGGAGAGTGCCATGGGGGAATGTTATCTAAAGAAAATCGCACATTGAACTAACGAGCGGTACACAATTTCATTTATTTAGAGTTCAATTTCACCTAATTGAAGAATGCCATTCCCACACCTTGTTTTGAAACATAATCTACACGTGTGGATAAAAACTCAAACTTATCTTCTTCAAAGTTTCCAACAACTGTGAAGAAACCTGTGGATCTTCCAGGTGGGATTGGCAGGAAACTGAGAGGTTCAGAGGACTTGGCAGATAGGGCAATAAGTGGATCAGCTATCAAAATGATTAATGATGGAAGGATTGACTTACTTACTAGGACTATTACACCATCGAACTTCATTCGGAACTTACGAAAATCAATAGCCATGATTGACCGAGGCTTGCTTAAACCAAACCTCGCAGTTGTAACATTTAGAATTTCAGAGGAAGCACATGAGGGTGATGTATTGAAACTCTCGGAAACTATCGCACAATCAATCCGTGATTCCGACTACTTTGCCAGGATGTCAACGAGAGGATTCTGGGCGGTCCTTCATGGCACGGAGTCAGAATGCGCAGTCGCAGTAGATCGCATTCTTCGTGCGAAAAAGAAGGATGCACCAATTTATCGAGTTCAGATATTGGCCAGACTATCTGGGGAGAGTCGATTAGATTGGCTCGCTCGGATCGATTCAATTTACTTTGACTCTCCGTAGCCTTCTTTAGAAATCTATCTCTTGGGAGTTATCCACAGCGAGAGTTAAGAATTAATCCGCGCCCTTGTTCCTCGTAGTTCTATTCGCCCATGAGTACAAATGTTGTAGATATTAGACCGGCAATTGAAGGTTCTGCTTTTGGGCCATTGCAAGAATTTATGGATGATCCAGAAATAGAAGAGATTTGGCTCAATTCGCCGAATCGAGTTTTCGTTGCAAAGTCAGGACTTAGCCAATTAACAAACTTGGTACTTAACTCACAAGATGTAAAGAATCTTATTGAGCGGCTACTCATGTGGGGAGGACGCAGACTTGATCTTTCAAACCCATTTGTCGATGCCCGATTGCCGGATGGAAGTCGACTTCATGTAGCGATTCCTGAAGTAACCGCTCAGCACTGGGCTGTGAATATTCGTAAACACTTACTTAGAGGAAAGTCACTTACCGAGCTCTCCGAAATGAATGTAATGACTCTAGAGGAAGCGGGCTTCTTAACCTCAGCAGTTCAAGCGGGGATGAATATTCTTGTGAGTGGTTCTACGCAGGCCGGTAAAACAACTCTTCTCAATGCTCTTGTTGGAGCCCTTTCAACAAAAAGCCGAGTAATAACCATCGAAGAAGTCTTTGAGTTAAAACCTCGAGTGGCAGATTGCGTAGCCCTTCAAACTCGTGGACCGAATCTTCAGGGCGAAGGTGAAATACCCATGCGAAAGCTAATCAAGGAAGCACTACGAATGAGACCGACACAGATCGTAGTAGGTGAAATTCGCGAGGCAGAATCCCTCGATTTACTTATTGCATTGAACTCAGGACTTCCAGGAATGGCAACAATTCACGCAAATTCGGCAAGAGATGCCATCACAAAAATTCAGACATTGCCTCTTTTGGCAGGAGAAAATATTTCCTCTGCCTACATTGCACCAATTGTTGCGTCAGGTATAGATCTAGTTCTTCATGTTGCAATCGATTCAACAGGCTCTCGCCGCCTTATGGAGATCGCACAAGTAACTGGTCGAATTGAAAATGGGAGAGTGGAGATAGAGCCGCTTTACAAATACAACTCTGGCCTTGGAATTTATGAGACCAGCTGGGGCGATCCGCGCCGAATTTTCGAAAGGGATTACAAATGAGTTTTTGGATTTATCACCCATTGATTTCAGCTCTTGTTGTGGCTCTGCTTACATGGGGAGTCTTTTATGGTCTTGAACATCGGAAACAAGTCCCTTTAGAGATCTATTTATCTCATGCCCACATTTCGAAGCAAGGGCTGCAAAATGAAAACTCAACAAGTGAGCACTCGCTCAAACTTGGCCATTCGGGTCAAGGGAGAAAAGCGAGAGTCTCCATGCCCCTCCCGACAAGGTCAATCCTCTTGTATTTGGGCGCGATTGCAATCGGATTCGTAATTGCTTTTTTTGCAACTCGGTCCATAGTTATTGCTATCCCCTTTGCCACAGTTTGTACGGGAATTCCCGTGTTGGCATTAGAAGGTTCGAAAAAGAAACATCTGGGTAATTTACAAAAATTATGGCCAGAAACACTTGATCATATTATTTCTGGCCTGAATTCAGGGCTCTCGTTAGCAGAGACCCTAATTTCACTAAGCATGAGAGGTCCTGCGGGGTTTCGAACCTTCTTTGAAAGATTTAAATCAGATGTAAATATGGGACTCAATCTTTCAGTTAGTTTGAAAAATCTTCAGCGAGAATTCAAAGATCCGATTGCTGATCAAGTATGTACAGTCTTGATTTTTGCCTCTCAATCTGGAAGTCGAGATACCTCGATCACTCTAAGAGTTCTGAGTGACTACATTCGATCAGATTTGGCTACACGAGATGAGATTTCAGCCAGACATGGATGGGTTCGGAACTCTGCCTCGATTGCATCGGTAGCACCGTGGGCGCTCTTACTGATGCTTGCATCTCAGCCAGATGCTGTAAGTGCCTATTCAAGTACCTCCGGAGCCGTAGTACTGGGAGTCGGAGCAAGTTTAACTTTCATAGCTTATTTTTGGATGCGAAAAGTTGGTTCAATGCAACAGGCGCCAAGGGTCTTCGGAATATGAACAACATCCTAAATATTGATGTTTTGACATTGTTGCTGCTATCGCCGCTAATAATCTATTCAATTTCTCTCCTTATAAAAGAGAATTCAGATCCTTTTAAAAACTTTCACGATGATTACTCTAACTTCAATCAATCGATGTCAATCAAAGGTAATTCACCAAGTCTAAAAATTAATAGATTAGCGTCGGGGGAATTACCAATAGGCCGAGATGTCACAACGAGGAACACTTCTAAGCTATCTTCATTGCTTACGCTCGTAAGAGTTCATGGGCGAATACTTTCAATCTATCTGGGAGTGCTTGCTCTTTGTTATATGGCCGGTGCAAAATCTGGATCGATCCTCCTAGGATTCGTTGGCTTACTGGCCTACTTGTATTGGCTAAATAAAGGTGAAAAGCGGGAGAGCCGACGTAGGCAGGAAACGTCTGAGCAGGAGCTACCTTCCATCGTGGAGTTGTTCTCAATTCTGGTTTCTGCCGGCGAGAGTCCAGCTAGCGCTCTTCTGAAAATCAGTGGAGTCTCACATGGCGAATTTCCGTCACAACTTCGAAGCATTAGTAAAAGCCTTCAAAAAGGTGGAAATCTAAAAAGCGCACTAGAAGAGCTGAGTAGGCAAAATGAATCATTGCCGATACGCCGTTTCTGCGACTCACTAATTATTTCAATAGAACGCGGCTCCTCGCTAAGCGATGTTCTTTCAAGACAAGTTGAGGAGATCCGAAGCGCGCAAAAAGCCAACCTGCTTCGTCAAGCTGGAAAAGTCGAAATCGCCCTGATGATTCCAGTGGTCTTCCTAATTCTTCCCATTTCAATTCTCTTTGCCTTATGGCCTTCATACGTGGCGTTGGGACAAAGCATCATCTAATTATTCATCAAACTCCAATAAGGAGGAAAAAGGTAAAAGAAACCAACCATTGAATGGTGCTAACGAAGAATCCACAACGATTAAAACGTGCTAACGAAGAGTCCACAACGATTAAAACGTGCTAACGAAGAATCCACAACGATTAAAACGTGCTAACGAAGAATCCACAACGATCGAAATAGAAAAGGTAAATATATGAAAATGCTAAATCAAAGCCTAAAGAAAAGTTCTGAAATTTCTCAACTTTACTTATTGGCAACAGCCTTGAATAGTTTCATGTTAATCAAGGAGATCGCAACAAGAATAGTTGATTCAATATTGGCAACTTTTCCAATACGAATTCGATCCGTCGCTCAAAAGATTCGCGTGGGCGAAAGAGGAGACGTGCCAGGTTGGGTGCTAGTTGTACTCATGACAACAGCTCTCGTGACGGCAATATGGACAATTGCTCAGCCTAGGCTTTCCGCGATCCTGCGAAATTCATTGGATTCGATGAACAATGTTAGGTAAATACCGATTTTCCCGAGACAAGTCTCAATGGAAATTACGATCAAGGAATGTTTCTAGAATATTAGGCGAAGAACAGGGGCTGACAGAAAGTTCACTGGTTTTGATACCAACTATCATTCTCTTTCTTTGCGTCATTCAAATAGTCGCTTCTGTGATAACTCGAAGTGCGGAGCTCAATATCCTTCAGGGCGAAGTCTCTAAAGGGGCTCTCTACGGGAATTCAAATTTAGGAACAAATCTCACCCGAAAACCGCTTCCCGGGGGAGGTTCACTCCTAATCAGAAGAACTCTCCAACGATCACATGCGATCACCCCTTTATTGATCGGTGGCGACGATTTCGAGACTACAGGGATTGCAGTAGATGAGAACTCGTAGTTATAGATTCAAAAGAATGATCACGCAACTCGGCCTCAAAATTTCCTCCGACGAAGGTTCTGCAATAGTCGAATTTCTCCTGCTGGCTCTCCCTCTCTTCCTTCCTCTAGTCATCTACCTAACGAATGTCTATCAGGATTCGCACTCGCGCTTTGATATCCAAAACTATTCACGTCAACTAGCCAGAGCTTATGTATCGAGCGGAAGTGAAGAGATCGCCAATGCTCGCATCGAAGTGATTCGTCATGAGTTCGAGAATTCACTCTTTCGAAAAGATCACTTCAAGTCTGCTCCTATAGTTGAAGTTCATTGTTCTGGAAATCCTTGTTTGGCGAATGGGAATACTGTCGAAATTATTGTTCGTGCCCAGCAACTTGGATCGGGAAAAAAATTCATCAGTAGGACCCGGGAAAGTGTAGACAAATGGAGAGATTAGACAAGACACTAGAAAAACATCAAATGCGATTTCTTCAAAGTTCAAGGGGAATTCTTAACTGGAATAAATTACGAAGAGAAGAAGGCTCAATAGCAGTCTTCGTAACAGCCTTGTTCTTGATTGCCTTAATTCTTTCAATGGGACTCGTGAATATTTCAGATGCATATATAGCAAAGCGAGAATTGATACAGATAGCCGAAGAGATTGCACAAAAATCTGCACATTCATTGGACTACTCTCGATATTACTTGGACGCTTACAACTGGGAAGGGCAAAATAGAACTCCACTCGATTGCCTAGCCGCGAAACTACTGGTTTCTCAAAGTTTGCTCTCTGCTCGGCTTAGAGATAGGAAAGTTGAGCTGGATTCGATCTCTTGTGAAGCGGATTTTCTTCAACTAAAAGTGCACTCAACTATTTCACCAGTAATTGATTTTTTCATCTTCCGAGCGATTATTGGGCACGAAGAAAATATTGAAGCATCGGTGGAAGCCACAACAATCTTAGGAAAATAGTCGGGCAGAATATGCATGAAGTTCGCCAGCGAATGCAAGTAGAACTCCTAAACCCTTCCCGATACTCTTTCCCCATGGCCGCGCGCGAATTCAATGAAGAGGTAAATGCTCTTCGGACAACCCTTGGCGCCATCGAACAAGTATTGAATCTTCCAAAGTTAAACGCTGATCTACTAGAACTAGAGAAGGAAGCAAGCGCCCCGGATCTATGGGATGAACCAGAGAAAGCCCAAGTAGTTACGAGCAAGCTTTCGCGAGTGCAATCCACTCTAAATCGCGCTAACACGATTCGTCGCCACCTCGAAGAGGTGCCGCTTCTTGTTGAATTGGCACAAGAGGAAAAAGATGAAGCTGCGCTCATTGACGCGGGTAAAGAATTAGATGATGTGACCAAGGCAATTAAAGATCTTGAAGTTCAGACCCTTCTTAATGGCGAATACGATGATCGCGATTGTTTGATCACGGTTCGCTCTGAAGCCGGTGGTGTTGAGGCCGCGGATTGGGCGCAGATGCTGATGCGTATGTATTTACGTTATTGCGAGCGACATAATCTAAAGGTAGATATTCTCGAAACTTCATACGCTGAAGAAGCTGGGATTAAGTCCACTACTTTTCGGGTAAGTGCTCCGTATGCCTACGGCTCACTATCGGTGGAGCAAGGAACTCACCGACTTGTTCGCATCTCGCCCTTTGATTCCCAATCACGCCGCCATACCTCTTTTGCTGGTGTAGAAGTTGTGCCTGTTGTTGAACAGAGCGACCACATAGAAATCGATGAAAAAGATATTCGCATAGATGTTTATCGTTCATCTGGTCCTGGTGGTCAAGGCGTGAATACAACCGACTCTGCTGTGCGCATTACTCACATGGCATCTGGGATTGTTGTTTCTTGTCAGAATGAACGTTCACAGATTCAAAACAAAGCAACAGCAATGGCTGTTCTCCAATCAAAGCTTCTCGAACGACGACGTCAAGAAGAGCGTGCACGGATAGATGCATTAAAAGGTGATTCCACTGGATCGTGGGGCAATCAAATGCGCTCCTACGTCCTTGCGCCATACCAAATGGTGAAAGACCTCCGAACAGATTACGAAGTAGGAAATCCATCGGCAGTGCTTGATGGCGATATTGATGGATTCCTAGAGGCCGGAATCAAATGGCGCAAGAGCGCTGAGCGCGCATAGAAAGAGCCAATTAATTTCGAAAATCGATTTCACTCCTCAGTTTTGACGCTCGAGATTTCACTTAGGTCTGGGTGAAATTAAGCGTAGGTGAGCGTAATTTGATTTAACTCTCAGGGACTTTCCCTCGTATTTCCGTGGGATATCGCCCAGATTTACCTAAACTAACGGGCATATGGAAGGGACTTTTCCCGCTAAGTCCGCCTTGTGCGTCTTGTGAAAACAATGTCGCCGCCGAAGAAGTAATTGGAGTAAATGTGATTCGTTTCGAGAGCGTCACCAAGATCTATCCCAAGCAAGAACGTGCTGCCCTCGATAGCGTTGATGTGGATATTCTCAAAGGAGAGTTCGTATTTCTTGTTGGTCTTTCAGGTTCTGGTAAGTCCACATTTCTTCGCTTAGTTCTCCGAGAAGAACGTCCTACCTCAGGATCAATCACTGTTGCCGGTAAGGATCTTTCAACATTGGCTAAGCACAAGATCCCAGAGCTTCGTCGCCAAGTAGGAACAGTTTTTCAAGATTTTCGCCTATTGCCTAATAAGACTGTGGCAGAGAATGTGGCATTTACATTGCATGTTCTTGGATACGCCCAAAAAGAGATTGATCGTGAAGTTCCAGAAGTTCTTGAGCTAGTTGGACTAGAGGAAAAAGCGGATCGCAAGCCATCTGAATTATCTGGTGGAGAACAACAACGCGTTGCTATTGCTCGTGCATATATTTCTCGTCCAGCAATTCTTATTGCAGATGAGCCAACTGGAAACCTTGACCCTGCCACTTCTGTGGGCATCATGAAACTCCTCGACAGAATTAATCGTGAAGGCACCACTGTTGTCATGGCTACCCATGATTCAACAATCGTGGATCAAATGAGAAAACGTGTTATTGAACTTGAAGGCGGCCATGTCATCCGAGACCAGGTCCGTGGCGTCTATGGATATACAGGCTGAGGAGCAGAGACAATGCGCGCAGGATTTCTATTTCGTGAAGTAAGAATCGGCTTACGCCGTAACCTCACCATGACATTTGCGGTGATGATCACCGTGGCTATCTCTTTAACTCTTCTGGGCATCGGACTTCTCGCCAACTCACAGGTGAAAGTTATGAAGGATTATTGGTATGACAAGATCGAAGTCTCAGTTTTCCTCTGTGGCTCGCTCTCGGACTCACCATCTTGCGCTTCTGGTCCGATTACTCCAGCCCAGCGCGATTCGATCCAGACTGATATTCAGGCACTTCCTGCAGTCCAAAATGTTTATTACGAGTCACAAGCCCAAGCATTCCAACACTTCCAAGAGCGCTTTAAGGGATCAGCGATTGCTCAAAATGTGACCGCAGATCAATTGCCCGAGTCATTCCGTATTAAATTAAAAGACCCCACAAACTTTGCTGTAATCCAATCCGCTTTCACCGGTCGTCCTGGCGTTGATTCAGTGCAGGATCAGAGAACAATTTTGGAGAAGTTCTTCAAGCTACTTGGAGTTCTGCGTGATGGCGCGCTAGCTATCGGATTGCTCTCAGTGCTAACCGCTGCGCTTCTCATTTCTAACACGCTTCGCATCGCAGCATTTAATCGCCGCCGCGAAACAGGAGTGATGAAGCTGGTCGGCGCCTCCTCATTCTCTATTCAATTGCCATTCCTTCTAGAAGGAATTTTCTCGGCCTTAGTCGGATGGGCTGTTTCCACCGGGCTACTTGCAGCCTTTAAGGCTCTTGTCGATAGCAAGATTGCACCACTTCTCACCTTCACTCGCTTCTTCACTTGGGGAGATGTCTGGATCGCTTCATCTCTTCTCTTACTCACCGGCTTTGTGGTTTCATCACTTGCATCGCTTGTAACACTGCGTAAATACCTCAACGTTTAAGCCTCACTTATGCCAATTCACGATGGCTAGGTACCATTTCCTCTTGCTTCATTAGTAGAGCACTCAAGAGGCGTTTTTTGGTAAACGTCCATACGGGAGAGGATGACTCATGGCACGTTTGTCCAAGAAGAGCGCATCTCCCATTAAAGCCGATGTCACGCCGCTATTTAGAAATTCATCTTTCTTTTCTCAACTAAATGCAACTACTGCAATCTCAATATTTGCCATCCTCATCGCCTTTGGACTTGGCCAATATGTGGGAGGCAAGCGATCTACTTCACCAGTTGATGAATCTATTACTCAAGTTTTAAATAAGAATCCCAATTCACCCGCAAAGAGTGTCTTAGAGCGCGCAGCCATTGAAGCCGTGCTTAAGGCAACGGGAGATCAATGGGCTAACTATTTCCCTGTTCAAAGCGCCAAAATATTTACCCAATCACTTCAAGGACGTTATAGCGGAATTGGAATTTGGCTTCGCAAGAATGCTTCCGGAGTATTAGAAATATCGAGTATTCAAAAAGATTCACCAGCTGGTAAATCTGGCATAAAGGTGCTCGATGCCCTAACCGATATCAATGGAACTTCTATGGATGGCGCATCAGTTGCGACTGCGATAGCGGCGCTACGAGGAAAACCAAATACAACTGTTCAGTTAGGTCTTATCCGAGATCAGAAGCCCTACCGTGTGGCAGTTACTCGCGATGGCGTTTTAAATGGAGATGTGACCGCCACCCAAATTGCAAAAGAGACTCTCTATATTCAGGTAGCTAATATTTCCGCCTCCGTCTCGAATGATGTGAGCGTTGCGCTAGCCAAATATCCCCATTCCAAGGGAATCATTCTTGATCTGCGAGATAACGATGGCGGTTCGATCGATGAAGCAGTAAACCTTGCCTCCCTTTTCTTAAATGAAGGCACGATTGTTTCCTATACGCGAAAGAACAACACCGACCGCGTGCTCTCTTCAACAAATACAAATCCAGACACTGCGCCAATGACTATTCTGATTAATCGCTCCACCGCATCTTCTGCGGAAGCAATAGCGGGTGCCATGCAAGATCGAAATCGTGGCGTTGTTCTTGGTGAGCGTTCATACGGAAAAGGTACGGTCCAGGAGATCATCACACTTTCAGATGGGTCGCTTCTTGAGGTCACTATTGGTAAATACCGCACCCCTGCCGGCCGAGTTATCGATGGCCAAGGAATTAATCCTGATCTCTTGGTCCCGGAAAATATTGAATTAACTAAAGCGCTACAGGTACTTAGCGGCCTTGCCACGCTTGATACAGGATCAAACGCATCTAATAAGTAAGTATCCTTATCCTCCTAAGACTGTTNCTTGTTACCCAACATTTACGAGAAGGAGGTGGTCACGATGGTCAAAGAGCTAGGCAAAAAGATAATTGCCCAGAATAAGAAGGCGCGTCATGACTACTCCATCGAGGAAGTCTTTGAATGCGGAATTGTCCTATCTGGCACAGAAGTGAAATCACTTCGTGCAGGTCGCGCCTCCTTGGTAGATGGCTACGCCATGATCAATGATGGCGAAGTCTGGTTAAGTGGTGTCCATATTCCGGAATACACAGAAGGAACGTGGAATAACCACACCCCACGTCGCGAGCGGAAACTCTTGATGCATCGCAAAGAGATCAACAAGCTCCATGCCATTGTGAAAATGGGCGGTCTTACACTCGTGCCACTTTCTTTGTATTTCAAAGATGGTAAAGCGAAGGTGGAAATTGCTTTGGCTAAAGGAAAGAAAACTCACGATAAACGCGCCGCTCTAATGGAACAGCAATCCACTCGAGAGATGAGCCGTGAGCTTTCGCGCCGAAATTCAGGCAAGGATTAGCAGTAACTATCTTCCTGCCTTAGACTTAGCGATCCCGCCGGAGAAATCCCAAGGGAAAAACTAAATAGGGAAGACGCTTTATAAATTCTCATCTTTGCTTTTCACTTTAATTGTGCTCGCCCCTACGGCTTGAACGATTAAGTAGTGAAAGAAAAATCATGGGGGNGAACGGTCTCGACTTTAGATGTTGGGTCAGGTGAAGCGGGCCGAGGAAGCCTGGATGATCTCGTTAACCAAAAACCATGGCAAAAAATCAAGCGCCAGTACAACTGCCGCTGATTTCGCAATCGCTGCATAAGCGATTCCCGAAATCCGTTAGCCCAAGTGTGCCTTCGACTTGGAACCTAGCGTCGCTAGAGGGCTTACCTGCTTAGGGTGTTATAGACCTATTTAGGAACATCAATCTGTAACTGAGTTTGTTGGCTACTTGTGTTCGAGAGAGTCAGAACTGAGAAAACGCTTATGAACACTACGCCCGTAGAAGCCCTAATTCAGTACTGAAGGACCCGGGTTCGATTCCCGGCACCTCCACAACGAGCGAGAGAGTGAAATGTTTACATTTCTACTGTCGAGTGAGGAGTGGAAGGTTGAACGCTTCAGCGTGAAACCTCCACTTAACGCTTCTTACTTTTCCATTCATTGCGGATATGCAAGATTGCATAAAAGCTACAGAATGCACCGAAGAAAGCAATCATTTTAATAATTAGTGTCACTTTGGTGAAGATGATCGCAGCGGCCATGCATAGAGAAAAAACAGAAAGAAGGAAAACTAAAAGGTCTCTAATTTTCTTTGCAAATTTGCCCTGCGGCTTGGTGCGCAAAATCATTAAGGCGATTGGGCCGCCGAAAAGGGCGAAGACGAGAATCACTGAGACGAGGATGGCAAGTGATTTCATGGCTTAAGGATATGGTTTTTCATTTCGAAATACATTGCAAAATAGTCGATTTCGGAATGCGCTATTAGGCAACTTCATCAATCGGCCGCGACGGGACGAAAAACTTCTTATTTTCAGGAGAAGTCCACTCGCAAGATCCATCTGGAAAGCTTTCCAATTTCCACCCATCATGAGTTTTTAACCGATGGTGCCTTCTGCATAGCAATCCTAAATTTTGGGCCGATGTTTCACCATTCTCCTCCCAAGGTTTTGCGTGATCTATATCTGTTCGATGAGCAGGTTGACTACATCCAGGGAAACGGCATATCCGATCTCGGGCGATCAAAAAGTCAACTAGATGCTGGGGAGGCAGGTAACTATCCCTGCCGAAATCTAGAAGATTGCCGGTAATTGGATCAGTTATAAAACGTTTCCATTTTCCATCGGCAGCAAGTTTTCGTCCAATTGAAGCAGGAATGGCTCCATAACCCCAAAGCTGTGCAGGATTTTCTGCAAGTCCCATAAGGGTCGGAAGATCCATCGTGACATTCAAAGTTACTGGGCGCCGATGTTCAGGCAGAGTTTCCTCATTTGACGAAAGGTATGCCGTCGCTATCTTGACGAGTGCATCGGCTCGCAAATTATCCATTTCGATACCAATGGTTGAATCGGGTAGTTCGTTCAATATTCCTGAATCTGAATTTGCTAGAGGAACTTTGTTAAGGCTGGGTTGTGCTGGTGCAGATGACTTCTTTCGAAGTGCATCTACAGCTTCGCGAATAATTTGTCGTTCTTTGCGGGCAAGACGGTTAATGGCCAACATCACTGTCTGGGCATCCTGGGCGGGGAGAAATGCAATAAGTCGAGCCATCCCATCACTTTCAGGCGAAAGGTAAACGCTTCGCTCATTAGTTGCGAATTGGACTTTCTCCTCGAAGCTCTGGGGGGACATCTTTGCAACCAGCCCTCGAATTTTCTTGGTGACCTGAGAGGGCGTATGGAATTCGGCAAACCCTAGGGCCTTGATTTCAAGCTCTTTAATTTGTTCGATATTCAGCCCAGCCTTAATCGCGTCGGCACCCTCGCGGGCTATGACATTCGCGTGCGCACTCGAAATCTCACCAGCAGCAAGTGCCGCGCAAGTATGAGGGAGTTCTTGAGTCAACGTACGCGCCACATCAATTCGAGATTGAGCTGTCATGGGGGCAAGCCGTAGAACTGTAGATATATCTTCCCGTTCTGACTCATCTACTCCCAAGAAAATATCGGGAGAGTGCGAACCTTCTTCGCCAGCAACGGCGATGATCGCCCGCTGCATCAACGCCTGCAACCAACCGGACTGCTTTTCTAAAGCAGATAAATAATCTAATCGCCCATTCGGCGTTAATAATTCAGGAGCAATCTTTATTAGCTCAGAAAGCGGCACTATTCCAGGATTCTTAGAGAGAATTTCAGTTACGCGCTCTTCATCCGAGGTGACCCGCTCCAGGCTTTCTCTAAATTGTTGAGCCGCTACGTTAGTCACATCAATGGGGAGTGTCTGGCGCATCTCACTCTTGCTAAAACGTCCACTAAATCGCGCGGGAGCCGGGATATTCGAGAATTCGGAAATTGGATATGGCTGAGATGCAGAAAGCGCAGCTAATCTCCCAATCTCTTTCTCGATTTTTGTCATGACCGCATAGTTGCAGAAAGCTCTGACAATACTTTCTCAATTTCATGTAATTCAATATTTGTGTGGATAAGTTTAAGAGACATACAATTCCCCAATGGCCACACCCGGAGATGAAGAGCAATATTCACGCGCGCTCGACCTCATCAAGCAGGCATCCGAGGTAATTGCCGAGATTCAATCGCAGGAGGAGATCAGAAACTCCAAACTCGTAGCCATGCTCACCAATTCATTGCGATACACATTTCAGGATCTCGCCGCCGTCATTCGCGGCCTTAGTCCTAAATTGAAGGGCGATCACACCGATATCAATTGGGGCGCTTTTGAAATGACTTCGACCATGAATCTTTGGAAGAGCCCCAAGTTAAACGCGGCCTTGTTGATCGAAACTTTTGATCCAACTCTTATTGCAGTCCAGAAGCTTTTATTGTCAGAGCTACTTTCGAGTTCGCTAGGCGATATTTTTAACTAAAACGTTTCAGCCCTTGTGCAGTTGAGGTATGTGTTGGCTTCAGTTAATTAACTTTACAATCCATTCTTAAAGGCATCACCGGCACCTGCATTCTCGCAAGCCTTTCCAAACTCGTTTGCGGCATCAAAAAAATTGCTGGCAATTTCATTGACATCACTATATGAAGCAGCGGTACCAAGATCGATGTTGAGATTTTTCACTTTCGAAGTAAAAATTTCCCATTGTGAATCCGTGTCTCCGCCTTTATCAGAGGGTGTAAGCAATCCATCATAGTACGGAAAATCCATAAGCATTTCTGTGAATAGAGTGGGCCGAGTTGGACCATTAGGGTCTCTTCCAACATATGGGTAGTCGATTTGAAGTGCAGCAACAGTCACGTGGAGATCATCGCAGCGTTTGAGGTCTAAAGCCTTAGCCGCAACTCCGCCACATCCCGTAAGTGAAAACAGGAGACTCAGAGTCAGAAAAGCCGAAAAGGAAGTTGAAAGGCGCTTTGAATTTCTCATTCCAAAAGCGTAATTCTCAATCATTTAAATAGTCGGAAATGACCATTCAAATATTACGGCTTAATAATCGTCACACCTGCGCTCTTGGATGTCGCCANCCCCTGCAACGCAATCANCCCCGCCTCTAAATCAATCACATGTTCCACCAATAAATCTGGCTTCAACTTGCCAGATGCAATCATCGCCAGCATCTCCGGATAGTCGACAGCAGCCATCCCGTGACTTCCCAATAAATCCAACTCATATGCAATCGCGCGGCCCATTGGCAGTGGAGTCTGACCGGATGGCGATGGCAACAATCCCAATTGAAGATGGCGCCCCAATCGCCGTAACGATTTAATTGAAGCAGTCGCAGTCATCTCCGAGCCGAGCGCATCTACAGCAACATCGACGCCATTTCGCGTGCCCGTGACCATTGCGATAGCGGCAACTAAATCGGAGCCCATCTCAGAGGATTTACCTTCGGAGTTTGTGACAACGATTCTTGAATTAATTCCCTCGGCGGAAGTACTTCCAGAATTGACACTGAAATCCGCACCAATCTCACGCGCCTTCTCCAATGCAGCATCATTAATATCTACCGCAATTACTTTCGCACCAAGTGCTTTAGCAATCATCACCGCAGACAATCCAACTCCGCCGCATCCAAACACTGCAACCCATTCGCCAGGTTGCACCTTAGCCCGCGAAGTTAATCCACGGAATGATGTTGCAAAGCGGCACCCAAGTCCCGCAGCTGTTTCAAAAGAGATCGCATCCGGAAGCGCAATCAAATTAAAGTCAGCGCTCTTGATTTCGACATATTCGGCAAATGATCCCCAATGTGTAAAGCCCGGTTGAGTCTGGGTGGGGCAGACTTGCGCGTTTCCGCTCTTGCAGAATTCGCATCGCCCGCATCCATTAACGAATGGAACTGTGACGCGATCACCGACTGCGAATAATGTGACGCCTTCGCCAATGGCGCTGATTACTCCAGCTAATTCATGGCCCGGCACATGCGGCAAAACGATATCCGTGTCATGCCCAACCCAGGCATGCCAATCACTTCGACAGAGACCGGTGGCTTCCACCTTGATCGTGACGGCGCCTTTATCTGGTGTCGGAATCGGAAATTCAACGATCGTGAGAGGGCCATTGAATTCTTCGAAGTAAATTGCGCGCATGGAGAGAGCCTAATCGTTAGCGATTTCTGCGACCCACTGGTAGCCCTTACACTTTGGACATGTCCAAAGTTCTTGCATCCCTCCCTGTCGGCGAACGCGTCGGAATCGCATTTTCCGGTGGCCTCGATACATCGGTAGCAGTGGCGTGGATGCGCAACAACGGCGCAATCCCTTTTACCTATACCGCTGACCTCGGCCAATACGACGAGCCAGATATCGATTCAGTTCCAGGTCGCGCGAAGGAATACGGCGCAGAGAATTCACGTCTCGTGGATTGCAAGGCAGCTTTAGTAGAAGAGGGTTTCGCAGCAATTGCCTGCGGTGCATTCCATATCCGTGCTGGCGGCAAGCAATATTTCAACACCACTCCACTTGGTCGCGCAGTTACCGGCACCATGCTTGTGCGCGCAATGATGGATGATGGCGTCTCCATTTGGGGCGATGGCTCTACCTATAAGGGCAATGACATCGAGCGTTTCTATCGCTACGGCCTACTCGCAAACCCTGCGCTTCGTATTTATAAGCCTTGGCTCGATACTCAATTTGTGACTGAGCTCGGTGGCCGCAAAGAGATGTCGGAATACTTAGTCGCCCACAAACTTCCATATCGCGATAGCACCGAGAAGGCATATTCCACTGATGCCAACATTTTGGGCGCAACTCACGAAGCAAAGAGCTTGGAATTCCTCGATACCTCTGTCGAACTAGTTCAACCAATCATGGGCGTTCGCTTCTGGGATGAGAGCGTTGCGATCAAGACCGAAGATGTGAAGATTGAATTTAAGCAAGGTCGTCCAGTCGCCATTAACGGCAAGGCGCTTGACGCGCTTGCTTTGATGAATGAAGCCAACCTCATTGGCGGTCGCCACGGACTTGGAATGGCCGATCAGATTGAGAATCGCATCATTGAAGCGAAATCTCGTGGAATTTATGAAGCACCAGGAATGGCGCTGCTCTTTATCGCCTACGAGCGATTGATCTCGGCAATCCACAACGAAGACACCATTGCCAATTACCACGCAGAAGGTCGTCGCCTTGGACGCTTGCTCTATGAGGGTCGTTGGTTAGATCCGCAATCACTCATGCTTCGTGAATCATTGATGCGTTGGGTTGCATCTGCTGTGACTGGCGAAGTCACCATTCGTCTGCGTCGCGGTGATGATTATTCGATTATTAACACCACTGGTCCGGCGCTTTCCTATAGCCCTGAGAAGCTATCGATGGAGCGCACCGAAGATGCCGCATTTGGTCCAGCCGATCGCATTGGTCAATTAACAATGCGCAACCTCGATATTGCCGATACCCGCGCAAAGCTTGAGATGTATGCAGATCAAGGCCAATTAGGCGATGGTCAGTTCACTTTGATCAAAGAAATTGAAGGCAAGAAGTAAATTACTTCTGCCTAGTGCTGCTTATCTGAGCAGAAACAAAGGGAGTACGTCATGGCTGTAAATCAGGTCGAAACTCACATTAATGTTCAGGTGACAGATCGCAATCGCGCCACAGTTTTCTTCCGCGGAATCTTGGTCTTTCCGATGGTTATTTTCTTGGCTTCACTTAGTTCAGCTACTCATATTGGAATGTATGCATCTGGAATTGTTATGGTTCCAGTCCTTTTGACCCTGCTTTTCCGCGGTAAATATCCTTCATATATCCTCACTTTCAACCACGCGATCATCGAGCTCAATACTCGCGTGACTGCTTACGCTCTCTTCTTAGTCGATGACTACCCATCGATCGAGCGCAACCAAAATATCGCCGTGATGTTCCCCGATGTCGAGCACGGTCGCAAGTTATCTCGTGGGCTTCCACTGGTGAAGTGGTTATTCGCAATTCCGCTCTATATCGTCGGTGCTTTCTATACTGTGATTGCAGTTCTACTCACTATTTTCGCTTGGTTACATACATCAGTGACCGGCACTTATCCAGGGACTGCGCTTAACTGGGTTGTGGGCACCGTGGGTTACTGGAACCGGGTGGCTGGTTACACCGCACTTCTCGTCACTGATGATTACCCATCATTTTCTTTATCTGGAAAATAAGAACTTGTTAATTCCCCGACAACACTTCTCTTAATTGATTGAGGTGGCCTTCCAGGTGTCCAGCGGCAACTTCCAAAACTTGGGAAAGCCTTAGTTCACCTTTCTGGGGATGCACTCCAGCGCGCGCCCATTGTTCATCTGAAATATTTCCGAGCACATCTTCAACCATCGCATGCAATCCGGTAAATACCTCGAGTGATGCTCCAACTTTGCGCTCGGCGTAATGCAAGACTTCAGGGTAAGCATCCTCATCAAAGAGGGCTAAAGCTGGTTTGGTCTCAGCCAAAATATGTAGGTAGCGCGTAGCAAAGTGGGCTTCGGCATCGGCCATATGGTGAATCACAAATGCAGCGGACCATTCGCCCGGGGCGGGGGATTTCGCAAGTTGGCTAGCGGAGGCGGAATTGGCGGTAGCGAGAAAATCTTTACCGGCTTTTGCGTAACGAGTGAGAATATCTTTGGACATGTGGGCAATCATAGGCCCCTTAATTCAGGGTGAATAGTAGTAATCTCCATGCATCGAGGGCTCTTATCCGAGCCAGCAGAAATATCCCGCCCGAATACAAGGAGAAAAAGATGGCTAACAAAGAGCAGAAGTCCAATGCCAACACCAAGAAGGAACCAAAGCTAAATCTCAAGGAGAAGCGTCTGGCCAAGCAGGAAAAGGCTGCAAATAAGAAGAAAGATTAAGACTCACCAATTAGCTACAACTTTTACATTTAGTCGTTGATACGAATTAGGAGATAGAGATATGGCTGTAACTTTTCGATGGGGCATCCTCAGCACAGGCGGAATCGCAAAGAAGTTTGTTCGCGATCTCTCTTATTTAGAGGGCCACGAAGTAGTTGCAGTGGGATCTCGCTCGCAAGCGAGTGCTGATGCCTTCGGTGATCAATTCGCTATCCCACATCGCCATGCGACCTACCAGGATCTCGTTAACGATCCCGATGTCGATGGCATTTACGTTGCAACCCACCACCCAATGCACCGCCGCGATGCCGAGATGGCAATGAACGCCGGCAAAGCAGTCTTGTGTGAGAAGCCATTTGCTATGAATTACGCAGATTCACTTGCAATGGTGGAGTGCGCCAAGAAGAACAATGTTTTATTAATGGAAGCGATGTGGACCAGATTCTTGCCACATATCTTGCGCATCAGAGAGATCATCGCATCTGGCGTATTAGGCGAGATCATCAGCGTTCGCGCAGATCATGGTCGCTATTTCCCATTAGATGCAGAGTTCCGTCTCTTCAAGCCAGAACTTGGCGGGGGAGCGCTCTTTGATCTCGGAATCTATCCCGTCTCATTTGCCCATATGGTTTTGGGTGCGCCAAAAACAATTACCGCTAAAGCTCGTAAAGCTTTCACTGGCGTAGATGGCCAGACCTCGATCATCATGGAATACGAATCTGGTGCTCACGCCCTCCTCAGCACATCCAATATGGGTGCGACTCCCAATCGCGCGGTGATTGCTGGAACCAAAGCCCGGATCGAAATTGATCGCACTTTTTATGCGCCATCAACATTTAAAGTCATCGATTGCAATGACATGGTTATTGATGGTTGGGATAAAGATTACGACGGCCTGGGGCTTCGCGAAGAGGCCGCTGAATTCGCACGGGCATTTCATGCTGGTGAGAAGGAATCTCCCAAGATGACTCATGCCGATACTTTGTCTGTCATGAAATCAATTAATGAGATCGCTGATCAAATCGGTTTGGTTTATCCCGAATTTATTATGTAGCGCTTGGTGTTAATTAAGCGTTAAAGATTGATGGATCGTAAGTAGCGGGCTGTCCCGCAACCCAAATATCTTGGGCATAGACGGTATTACTTCCTATTGTGATCGAGATGCGTCCGATATTAGTTCCTGGTGTGTAACCACCCGCACCAGGGATTGTCACAAAGAGATTGTTGGCATCGGCACCGGTCACAACTGTCGAAAGTCCTGAGCGCCCAATACGGAGAATATTATTTGCTGCTGTTGAAGAAAAACCGGAACCCACAATCCACAGCTGGCTTCCATCATTTTTATTTACCCTGTAATAGTTAATCGTCATTGGAATCTGAGTGATGAAATCAAGCGGCGATCCACCTGTTAAACCAATGACTGCGCCACCACCAGGAGTCTGATTGTCGCGGCTGTTGGTATAAGAAATAAAGTAGAGAATTACAGAAGATGCGACGGCGCTGTCATAGTTAGCGGAAGCAGAAACAGTCGCGCTCAAAGTACAGGTAGCTGCGGCGCCATTTGTGGTGGTGATTGTTAAAGAATCACTCGCGCTAATAGAGCAGTTTGTGCCAGAGACCGAAAGCGTCACAACTGCAGTCTCCATCACGCCAATGAAGCCAATCTTCTGGGATGCCTCGGCTTGTGCGTAGATGAAGTTGGATGGCTTGCCACCAGCAGTCGTACTATCTGTGGCGACGATGGCAAAATTACTTTGTTTGCCTCGGGTGACAATCAATTTTCCATTGTTATATGTCACTGAGAGGTAGTTAGAAAGTACGCCATTTGAATTCGTGCCATTTGAAATCGTGGCAACCGTCGGAACAACGGTCCAAGTATCAACTTTCTGAGGTGCGACAGTAAGTGTCTCTGTGTTGTTGCGGTACTTATAAGAGAGTGTGACCGTGTCACCTGCGAGTAGACCGGAAGATGTGAATGAATTTGTCGAAGTACTTGTGTCATATCCGACGGATTTGGTGGTTGTATCTACTGAAATTGTGAACCCAGGAGCTTTATTGACGTTAATCAAAATCGTCTTATAGCCGACAGCCGAGGCAGTATCGGTTACAAAGAGAGTTTGATAATAAACGCCAGCCGGAGTTGCGGTATCAATTCGAACGACAAGTCGATCAGTCGTTGAAGTATCGAAGACGATACTTGAAGGAGTTGTGACATTGCCGAAGGTATTGCCAATAACTTTCTGAATGACAGCGACGCTTCCTTTCAATCCGACCTGCCAAATTCCACCATTAACATCCACCTTGAGGCGGTTGGAATTTACTTGACCATTACTGGTTGGAGTGCTCCATCCTTGGTTCACCGAATTGAGTGTTGCGAGGCCACCATTACCAAAGGTAGAGACTCGAGCACCAAGAGAGGAATACATATTAATTGATTGGACGTAGTAAGTGCCGGTGTAATACATCGAACCAACTACGACTCTGCTATCGCTAGTTAAATCCATTGATAGAAATTGTGGTGTTGCCGTAAATGTTTCTATGGCAAATCCATTCGTCGCAAAACTAGTATCAAGAATTCCGGTAGATGTTGCTTTTCCAACGAATAAATTATTCGGAGAGCCGATGGTTCTAGTCGCGAAGTAAATCGAGTTATCGCCGGCAATTCGAGCAACGCTCTCAATAATGCAATAACCACTACATGGTGGAGAGAAGGTCGCTTTGCCGCCGGCGCCGTAAGTGGAATCAAGGGTTCCGTTCGAGAGGAGTCGTGCAGAAGATAAGAGCGAAGCGCTGTATATAGTGGTTGTCTCGCCTGAGCCAGCAACCAAAATCTTTCCATCAGAAAGTACTTTGATGTCAGTAATGTGCGAATAGCCACCATAAGTTTTGAATCGCGCATAGCCATTAGTTCCAAAGCTAGTATCTATCGAGCCATTGTTATTTAGCCGCAAGACAGTTGAAGTTTCGGCTTGATTGAGCGCCGTATCCCAAGCACTTCCGGCTAAGTAAATCTGCCCGTTTGCCTGAGGGAAAATTGCATAGAGATTATTACCTGCATTTTCATTATTAAATAAAGTTATGGTTTCATAACCAAATCCATTAAAAGTTGTATCCAGTACGCCGGTAGCAGAGAATCGGGCAACCATCCAACGTCCATTGTTTGGTGAATATTGCGCAGGTCCCGCAATATAGATTTGGCCAGTTGTTGTGTCGGCGGCCATGACATTGATGAAAGAACCACCGGTGAAGTTGGTAATTACTTTTCCATTCGTACCAAATGATGGGTCTAGTGCACCTGTTGCATCGACTTTAACAATGACTGGAGTAGCTTTCGCGCTGATAATTGCTGATCCACCAGCCAACATCTTGCCATTGCTCAATGGGAGTAGCGCATTGAAGTCACTTGAGGTCTGAGCGCCAAAAGTCATGGTCTCGAAACTGGTGCCATTGAATCCGTAATCCAACAAACCGCCGCCACTTCCTGGCAGTGTGGTGATTTTGCGAGACGGAGTTCCATCAGCGGCAATGTATGTGGAGGATGCAGCAGTTCCGTAAGTGCTGGTAATTGAGTCGGCGCCGGTAATTGTTGGTTGTGCTAGGAGAAGCAATGTGGCTGTATCTGAATTAGCAAAAACTGAAATTCCCGAACCATCGGATTCTGTCACTTCACATCTAAATTGATAGAGCGGGCCGTTCATACCAACTGTCAATGTATCGGTGTTGTATTTTGCGGTTTGCATGCCAGAACCACCGACTGCATTAGTCCACGTGGCGCCGCCATCTGAAGTGACTTGCCATTGATAAGTACGGGTGAGGCCAGCGTTTGTCACTGTCTCACTAAGAGCAAATTTATATACCGTGCCAACTGTGTAGGTATCACTCTTCGGTCCAGTGATGTTCGGCTTCGCTAAGTTGAGGTACTTGAGATAAACAGTTCCGGAACCACCAGGAGAAGCAATGACAGTACAAGCAGTATTTCCTGCGCCACCGCCACCGTTACCGGTTAGCGAGAGGCCGTAATCTCCACTTGTTGCACCTGTGCCACCGCGCCCACCATAGGCATTTCCACCGTCGCCACCGCCAACGCCACCCAATGCAGAGTTGGACCACGAACCAGATCCAGCGCCACCGCCAAATAATTTAGCGCCATTAAAAATAGTAGATGTAAAACCAGCGCCACCGTCGTTGCCGACTAATCCGCTAGAGGCAGGAATCGCACCACCTGCGCCACCAACGTATGTTGTCGTATCGCTAAATCCAACATAACCCGGTTGAATATTTCCACCAGAAATCACACCAGTAGATGGAGTTGGTCCTGAGTTACATGGGTTATCGCTCCAATGTGCGTAGCCACCGGAACCTCCATTAACTTGGGCATTTACCGTTGAATCCGCATTGGAAAGGACTGATGAAAATCCATTACGACCGCCAGCTGTTGCATTGGTCTTTAATCCACCATATCCACCCATACCAACCTGAATTTTCGCTGGACCTTTTGTTGATTTGAGGGCCGCGACACCTTTGAGTGCACCGCCACCACCACCACCAGCACCCGCATTGACGCCACCGCCACCACCGCCTGAAACGATGAGAGTGAGAACGGATTTAACTTGAACTGGAATCTTCCACCCACCTTTTTGGGTGATGATTGATCGAGGGAACTGAACTGTTGTGTAATTGCCAGATACTGTCGAACTTTCAATTGCTGCCCAAGAAATATTTCCGGAATTCGACACTAATTGCATCGTGTTAGGGGAGATGTAGAGAGCGTCGCGATCGTAAGCGACGTTTCCAGATCCTTCATTGAAATCAAAGTAAGTGGAGAGATTTGGATCGGTGATCGTTGGGTTGCTCACCATATCGCTCTGAATTTGAGCTTCGGTACGGATACTGTTCCAAATTCTAAACTCATCGACGTATCCATTGAGATAGGTATTTGCCGTGCCTTGGGAACCGACGTACCACTGAGAAGAGTTTGCAGTCACAGTCTGTGCAACTCCAGTTTCAACAAGTTGTCCGTTATAGAACATAAAGAGATTCGATCCGCTAATTGCAATCGCCAGATGAACCCAATCGCCTTCAATGAGTTTGTACGGAAATGCTTTGGCTGTTCCACTCATGCTTGATCCATTGCCGGTATTTGCATACCAAAAGCCGTTATTACAATAAATGTTGTAGGCATTCGGCTTGTAAATAACGTTTCCGTAAACGTTGGAGCTTGAACATGCACCTACATTTGGCTTAGTCCACACTTCAATGGTGATCGATCCCGTTGGGCTATTTATGGCCGGTGATGAAACATATTGTCCGCCGTTCAAACTGATTGCGGTATCTGTTTCCGTCGGTAACAAGAAAAATACAAGTGTGGAGGTATCTGAAATCGTCGTGAAAGTGTAAGAGGTCGTTGTGTCAGTAATAATCACGCGGAATTGGAAAGCAGTAAGTGCTGCAATAGTTTCAACGGGCGTCACATAAGAAGTTGAGTTGGAGATCGTTCCAGAATCTAAGTTAGTCCAGGTTGTTCCGGTGTCATAAGAAGCCTGCCACTGCATCTTTCGTGTGATGCCAGAGAATGGCGTTCCAGAAGTAGAAATTGTGGTTGTCTCACCGTAATTCATTCCTGGATTAGAAGGCGTTGATGTTTTATAAGCTGGCGCTAAATAACGAACCACAACAATTCCAGATCCACCGCGGCCACCAAAGCCATAGTTAGTGGCACCACCACCACCGCCACCGCCTGTGTTTGCCACGCCAGCACCACCAGCATTTGCTAGCGCATTTGTGTAGGAAGCTCCTTGTTGTATTTCAACACCACCGCCACCGCCACCTCCGGCACCACCTGCTTGTGTTCCAGTCTGCCAATCGCCACCACCGCCACCGCCGCCAAAGTTTCGAGAAGTTCCGAAAATTAACGAAGTTGGTCCAGCAGTGGGCGCCGCTCCCATCACACCAACATTTGTTGCACCGCCACCGCCAGTACCACCATTGGATGTTCCGCCAGTGCCGCCAACTCCACCGACTCGACTTCCGCCACCGAGACCACCACTTCCACCATTCGCAACGTATGAAGCGAATTGCGAACTTCCGCCAGTTGCACCTTGCGCTTCATTGGCCCCTGACGTCGCACCGCCCGCACCACCAGCTCCTACAACAACAGTGAGTGCGACCCCAGGAGTCACCGCTAAATACGATGCGTCATACATGGCGCCACCGCCACCGCCACTTGCACCATTCTCGCCACCACCACCGCCACCACCGACAGCAAGGAAGGAGACGTTTTTAATGCCAGAAGGTGGAGTCCAAGTTCCAGTTCCACCTAAGAATGAGATTAAGCAATATCCATATGTCATCACATGCGAGACAGTGAGGCCGGTACTAATTTGTGGAACGCAATCTCCACCAACAGCAACCGTGTTCTTTGTAGTCGTAGAAAGCATGCCCGCAGCGCTGTCGTATGCCAGTGCAACATATGCACCTGGCGAGAGACCCGATAAAGAGAGCGATGTTGCAGTGTTTGCAGTCACCGTCACCTTCTTCATAACGGTAGAGGCAAGCGCATCGAGTGCAGCAAGAGTTGATATCGTCTGAGTGTCACGGACTAAATAGACAGTACCTGCAGCATTGCTTTGAACTGAAGCAGTGGACGAGTCAGTCTGCGAAAGTAGTGGGGTTGGTGCGTAATCAATCGTGATGCTGCCATCGGCGCCACAGCCGTAGTTAGACCAACCAGTTGTGGTGTTGTGACACCCAGAAGTAACTAGCGCGGGAGTAGTGTCATAAGACGCCGTTAAAGAGAAAGATCCGGTAAGACCGACTGTGCTATTTGTTCCGGCACTTCCGCCATATCCATAAATTTCAGAGTTATCGACGCCATCAAATGCGGGAGCGAGCGCGTCACCACCGACATATCCACCTCCGCCACCACCGGAACCAGAGCCATCAACGTTTCCACCACCGACTGGGTTTACTGCATTTGCCGCATTTGCACCGGTGAGCGAACTTCCATTGTTTCCACGAGTTCGAGTTGATGTTGATGAAGGGACTGCAGATGAGCGCGTAGCATCGTTGGTAGTCGTAATGTTGTTTCCACCTGAAGATCCACCAGCGCCAGCTGCGACAACATAACCGCGCCCGCTGATGTGAAGAACTGAAGCCGCTCCACCTCCGGCACCAGCGCCTGAACTACCGGTATATCCAGCACCACCACCGGTTCCACCGTTGTAAGCGGAAGAGAGTGGATTTGTTCCTGCCTGGCTTCCACTTCCTATCGGAGAAGCACCGCCAACTCCCGATTGTCCGTTGACTCCGCCTCCACCGATAGCAATTGTGATCGTGTCACCAGGTTGTACTGAAATGGTTCCCGTGACTTTTCCACGATAGCCAACGGTTCCGGCCCAACTCTTTCCATCGAGGCCACCTTTGCCACCACTACCGCCATACATCGTCACGGTAATTTGAATAACGCCTTCGGGAACTACCCAATATTGAATGGCGTTGTATGTGTTGTAAGTATTTGAGACTGCCTGCGCAGGTGCGACCATGATCGGAGCGGCGGCAAAAATGACCTGGAAGAAAGAAATTAGGAATGAGAAAACTAGCCACTTACTCACGCGTTGAGCAAAGGGGCCATAGACATCAAATCCACCAAAAGTGGCGCGGCTGGCTCTCATTAGACGGATAGTTTACTTATTTTGAGAGGCTAGAGAGAGGACACAACCTCACGGTTCATACACAAATGGATGGAAATAAGAGAGATTTCAGGAGGCAGGGAAAAGAGGTGCCTTACTTCACAAAACTTAGTGGGAGCCGGCTAAGGAGTTAGTTTGAAGCAGATTCAAGAGTGAGTCGAGTGAAGTCCTGGGCCCAGCCCAGAGGGGTGGTGAACCAGAGAATGTAGGTACCGGGAGAGTTTGAATTCCAGTCCAATAACTCAGATCCATCATCCCAATTTTGGGAGCTTCCAATAACCTGGCCATAGCCATTGATGAAGTTCAAGTTATTTCCGCGATCAGCAATCGTTGCGGTGACTGCATTGCTCGGGACGTTGAGAATGACGCGGCTGACATCTCCGCTGTCATCATGAAAGATTGGCATGGGGACGTTATTGCTTCCAGACCATAACTGGATCTTTATATTTGTACCCTTACATAATTTTGTATCGAGTCCATTGATGATCATCTCTTTGATCTTTAAATCACCGGCGTTACGGGCAATTCCAGAGCCACCATTTGCAACCGAAACGGTTCCACCCGTGGCCGATGCTTGGGTTCCAAGCCCAATAGAAACCCATTGATCGCAGGCTTTAATGACATATAAACCTTGTCCGAACTCTTTCTTTGCCCCACCATTCAAAGTGATATTTGCAGCCACTGTCGTGGAGATAGCCGCGACGGTCATAAAGGCGACACCAATGAAAAAGCGCTTGGGACGAGAACGTCGAGGCAGGAGTGGGATATCGCCGTCGCCATCATAAAAGGCGGAGTCACCCTCGTCTTCAATCACCCGTGAAGTCTAGCCCAGCCCAAGATTTCCCCCATTTGCGCATAAATACCCCCTCCATTCTCGGTGAAAGGAGTAGCGAAAGTGCCGAACCAAAGGGGTCTCAGCCCCGTCTAATGGGTAGCGATCATCTACGGTCACACGGCATAACATTGGCTTATCAAGAGGTTTTCATTAGTTTTTCAGGAGGTAATCGAGAGTGGAAATGGGGGTCAAGGTGAGCCGCGCTATGAGTAATTCGAAGAGTTCTATGCAGAATTTTTCCAAGAATTTTGTGAAGAAGCTCATCGGGATTGCCATTCTTCTCGCCGCAGGATTCGCTGCATCTACCCCAGCACATGCCGTTGTCTTCGGTACAGAAATTACTAATGCCTCACAGGTGGCCCCGTGGGTTGCCTCCATTTGGTATTCCGAATCGGCAGATGCCACTCCAGAATTTATCTGTACTGGCTCGCTTATCTCAGCAGACATAATTTTGACCGCTGCGCACTGTTCCTTTGATACTGGGTTTTATTGGGTCAAAATGAAGGCCGATACTTTAGATGGCCCAGAGCCACTATTAGAAGTAGCAGGCGTCTGGCGCCATGAACGTTATAGCGACAAGACGACCCAGAATGACATGGGACTTCTTAAATTAACCAAGCCGGTACAAGGTATTGCTCCAGTAGTTATCCCTACTCAGAAAGAGATCAGCGCAGTCAATAGCGCAAAGAGCTTTCAAATTCTCGGATGGGGATTAAACCAACAGAAGCGGACCGCGACATATCTCCGTCTTGCCACACTTGATAATCAAGATTCCGCAGCTCTCCGAGTCTTTGGAAAATATTTTAATAAGAACACCATGCTTGCGGCTGGAAAATATATTTCGGCAGAGCGCTTATATGCAGGTGGATGTAATGGCGATTCCGGCGGACCATTAACTGCACGTATTGCCGGCAAAACTTTCCTCGTGGGAGTAACAAGTTGGGGATCTCAGAAATGTGATTCTGGAAAACCAACAATTTTTACTCGCCTTACTTATTACATCAAGGACATTGTCCGCGGAAAAGCAATTGTCACTGCATCCGCATCTCGTTATAACCGCGCTCTTCCGCATAATGAAGAGAAAGCTAATATCACGGGAAGTGCTTCCTCGGGTTCTCGTCTCACATGTGATCCAGGAGTCTGGTCATCCAACACAACAACGACATCGTTGGAGTGGACTTCGCCAGCGCGAATCGCTGGTACAAATCGTGCAATAGTAGAAGTGACATCTGCGGATGCAGGTGAGAAATTTGTTTGCGAAGTAACGGGAAAATCTGCCGCTGGAGAAGTCACCAGCCAAGCAACAATGGTGATGCCCGATGCTCCCAAACTCTCAAGCCCACCATCAATTTCTGGTTACACCTCAGGTCAAACTCCTAAGGTGGGCACCGTCGTCTCTTGCGTCGGCACAAAATGGGTTGGCTCAGAGCTCCTTGATTCAGTTCACTGGTTCTCTGCGGCTTATTCAACAAATGGCGCTCCGAACTCACCTGTTGATCTCAATCAAACCGGCAATTTAACGCTCACTAAGCAAGTTATTACTGACCTTCAAGGTAAATATTTGTACTGCCGCGTTCAAGCCATGAAGCAAGGATTTATCGCCTCGGCCTGGACCAATGTATCTGTTCCTTACATTGCAGCTCCTAATCCAAAACTCACTTTGGTGGGATATGACGGATACGCCCCTCCTAGCGCCGGAACTCGCGTTGATTGCACAGTGGAAAATGCAAGTGATTATGACTCGGTCACCTATGAATGGTCTGTTCGCCGCGATAGCTACGGCGCAGTCACGGCTGTCGTAGGAAACACGTCATCTATTCCACTCGATGCTGCTCTCATCATGACCGCTAAAGAGAAGTATCTAGTGTGTAATGTGAAAGTCACCAATATTGGTGGAACGACCGAGAAGTCAGAATCTGTATATGTGAAAGCTCCGGTTGCCCCGGCCTCAGCAAATGCGACAATTTCTGGAGTATCTGGTTCAACTCTTCAAGTGGGATCCGTCGCAACCTGCTCAACTCGCGGAATATTGAAAGATGAATCTATCTCTTACACATGGGGTGCTGGTGATCTCAACAATTCATCGATCATCGTTACACCAGTAGGAAATTCTCCTACTCTGACCATCACGCAAGATATTTACGACCAAATAACTGGTGGACCACTTGTCTGTAGCATCTCAATTCGCAACTTGGCGGGTGAAGTAAATGCCGCAACCGCAATCTCGGTATCAGCGCCGACCATTCAAAAGTTCACTGCCAACGGTCACTATTACAAGTATGTATCTGGTCGCACAACCTGGGCCGATGCCCGCAACCAAGCGCTCGGCATGACATACAACGGAATGCAGGGATACCTCGCAACTCCTAATTCAGCTGCTGAAAATTCATTTATTCAACGCAAGGGCCAGGGTCTCTCCATCTGGCTTGGTGCCAGTGACATTGCAAGTGAAGGGTGTTGGCGTTGGGCGGATGGTCCAGAAGCCAATGCTGCGCTCTTTGGTACAGTAGGTACACCTAATTGCACTATTGATGCCGCAGGTTCATATTCCAACTGGACAACTGGCGAACCAAACAATGCCAATGCAAATGAAAATGTTGCAATGATGTATCTCGGTAACGGTCAATGGAATGATCTGCGTGGCTCGCTCTGGCCATCCATGGATTCCAATTGGTATGCAAACTTCCCATCAGGATTCGTTGTTGAATTTGGCGGAACAGTAAATGCCATGCTTCCTGCTCCAGCAGTCGATGTAACACCCAAGCTAAATATTCTCTCGCCTTCAAGTGGAGTAACCGCAAAGGGACAATTCGCTATTACTGGCACCCTTACCCTCGATCGCGCACTCGGCACAGCGACATCTTGGGTTGGTATCAAAGTTACTGGTGGCTCTGGGTTTAGCGCTTCTTCCTATTCCCCTCGCATGACAAGCACATTTGCTGGAGCTTCAGGTGCGATGTACTTCGGTTCCACTATTGCTGATTACGGATGGGGACAGACTGGCAATAACTTCTCCATCTCACTTGATTCCACATCATGGACAGAAGGCACTTACACCATCACTATCTTTGCTATGGATGATGGCAACAGAACGTCATCCACCTCATTTACCATCGTTGTCCCACCTAGTATTCGCGGAGTTAGCGCTACTCCAATCGCAGGATCTGCTACTTCGCTTGCCGTCTCATGGATCGCACCGCTCACCACAACCGGCCTTTCTGATTACCTCATCGAGTACTCACCCAACGGTGGAAGCTACACAACATTTACTCGCGGGACTTCGACATCGACTTCGGTCACTGTTACCGGCCTCACCGCATCGACTGCATATACATTCCGTATTACACCGATATATAACGGCACCGCATTAACTGTGGGACAAGCTGTCTCGGCACCGGTTTCAACATCCGCACCGCTTCTCTTCTCCACAACATCTTTCGCAACGCTCTCTGATTGGATTACTGGTGGAGATATTGCGCCAGTACTATCAAATGGAAAGTTGCGTATTACACAAGCAGTGGGTGGTCGCGTAGGTGCAATTAAGAAAACGAAGATTGCACTGGAGAACGGCGTAGATATCTCCTTCCGAGTTAACTTCAATACTGGCTCATCAACTCCGGGCGATGGCCTCGGCCTAGTACTTGTTGATGCTAATAACGCTGATATCGCTTCTGCACCAGCAACGGCTGGAACATGGCTAGGTTGGGGTGGTGGCGCACTTGGTTACAACGGTGATTCTCCGGTCACACAGATGCGCGGTGGATTAATGTCAATGCAGATCATGCTCAATGGCGTACCTACCATTCGCGTAATGGGGCCGACTGGGACAAATGCTGTTTTGAATCCGGTACGAAGCACATCGATTTCAAATCCATATGGCATGGATACTTATTACCGCATGGTGATTGATCCTTCCTCAATTCCAGTCGGATCACGTACCTACAAGATTTATATCTCCACAACTGGAAACTTCTCTTCCACGCCAGTGATCACAGGTCTCCTTCAAGATGCCGGGCTAAACCTCAATGATCCAAGCGGCGGTTTCTATCTAGGATTTGTCGGAGCTACTGGCGCCAACCGCATGAATGCAGATATCGATCAGCTCAACGTCTATGGAGTTGCCCACCCTTAATCTGAAGTAGTTCAGCGCTCTCAGATAGTCTTGCGCTGTGTTCGCAACCACCAATATTGCACTTTTCGCATCTGTCTTTATCGCATGCGCGGTAGAGGCAGTAGAGGCGGTAACCATTGTTTTAGCGGCCGGCACAGCACGCGACTGGAAATCAGCAATTCGGGGAACGCTTGCAGGTTTATTAGTTCTGGTTGCCATCATCGCTATTCTTGGTCCAGCTATCTCGCAGCTACCAATCTCATACTTACGAATATTTGTTGGTGGCCTGCTTCTTACATTTGGACTTCAATGGCTTCGTAAGGCAATTCTTCGTGCAAGTGGGTTTAAAGATTTACATGATGAAGAGAAGATCTTTCAAGAAGAGTTACGAGCAGCCCGCTCCGCAACCAAAACTTCGCGATTGGCCATCCCTGATTGGTATGCGTTTACCCTCTCTTTCAAAGGCGTCTTGTTAGAAGGTCTTGAAGTAGTTTTCATCGTTCTGACTTTTGGCACCATTCAAAAACAAGTTCCGCTCGCCTCCATCGCAGCACTACTAGCTGTAATTCTGGCGGCAGGCGCAGGTGTCATCCTCGCTAAGCCCCTCTCGCAAGTACCTGAAAATCAAATGAAATTTCTGGTCGGAATTCTGCTTACAGCCTTTGGAATTTTCTGGGGAGTCGAAGGCGTCGGGGGACACTGGCCAGAAGGAAATTGGACGATCATTATTTTGATTGCATTCATCGCAATAATCTCAATTGGTCTTGTGCAGGTATTGATAAAGCGGGAGCGACCAGAAACACCGAATATTGAAGCGAGCGATATTCAAGCGCAAGAGATTCTCGAACCAGATCGTCGAACGCTCGGGAGCGCCGTAAAGGCATTTGGGCTCTTCTGGTATGACTTCATTATTGGCGATGATTGGCGGGTAGCTCTCGGAATAGTTCTTGCATTTGGTGCCACAAAGGGATTAGAAATAAAGAAGCTAGCGGTCCACCAGAGTTATTTGGTGATTCCGCTAGCAGTTCTCCTACTTCTGAGTTATTCGCTCAAGCGAATGGTCTAGCAATCCGTTAAATAGATCCACTGATGATGAGGTCGGCGATCGCAAGCCGTGTGCGTGGCGCAGTTTCTCGCTCAAGAAGTGCGGGGTCAGTGAGATTTTCAAGTGGAGCCTTCGTTCCGATTGCCATAATCACAATCGGATCAAAACCATCCGCAATAGTGAATTCAGATTTCATCAGCGGCTTATCAAAACCTGCCATCTGGTGCACTACATATCCACGGTGGTGCGCTTCTAGCGATAGATGAGCAGCAGCTAATCCTGAATCGTAGAGCGAGATTTGGCGATCTGAGCCATCACGATGTTTCATATCAGCAACGATTACTACAAATGCGGAAGCTTTTGGCGCCCAGGTTTTATTAAATCCTGCCAAGGTGGCGACAATCTTTGTGAAGTTCTCATCACCACGACGAGCAATAATGAATCGCCATGGTTGGACATTGTTTGCTGATGGCGCCCAACGTGCTGCCTCCAACATTGCCGTGAGATCTTCGATCGTTACGGTGGCTTCTTCATCGAGTGAGCGCGGACTCCAACGCTCAGAGAGAACGGGATGAATCGGGACTGAGGTTTCGGCTTTTCTTGTCATACCGAGAATTGTGGCAGTAAAGAGCTAGCCAATCATCTCGGAATCACGTGACTTTGCTCCCTCGTGGGTGCACGAGCGATTGATATCTACTTTGCCACATGGCTCGCACAAGAGAACCAATTCGTGACACGCAACTCTTTTGCAATTATAAAACTGAGATGTGGGAGCACTGCATTTCTCACATTCACCGATGGTCTTGGCATTTTCTGAGAAATCAACTTTCATTCGACCATCAAAAATATACATCGAGCCCTCCCATAGGGAGCTATCTCCAAACTTCTTTCCGTAGCGAGCGATGCCGCCTTCAATTTGGTAGACCTCGCTGAATCCACGTTTGACCATTACGGATGACAATATTTCGCATCGAATTCCACCCGTGCAATAAGTAACGATGGGCTTATCTTTGAGATGGTCGTATTTGCCAGATTCGATCTCGCCAATGAAATCGCGAGAAGTCAATGTATCGGGCACCACTGCGTCCTTGAACTTTCCGATTTTGGCTTCAAAAGCATTTCGTCCATCGAAGAACACGACTTCCTCACCGCGCTCTTTCACAAGCTGGTCTACGGCATATGGGGTGAGATGTTTTCCGCCACCAACAACGCCATTTTCGTCAACTTCAATTTCGTATGGATTTCCAAATGCCACTAATTCATCACGAACGCGTATTTGAAGGCGAGGGAAATCATTGCCCGTTCCATCAGACCACTTAAAGTCAGTGCTCTTAAATCCAGGATAAGTTTTTGTCTGCTTCACATACTTTTTGAGGGCAGACATATCTCCACCCAAAGTTCCATTGATGCCATGCGGAGAGATAAGAATTCTTCCTTTGAGTCCCAAAGATTCACAGAGAGTCAGCTGCCATAAACGCACCGCCTCAGGATCAGAGATCGGTGTGAACTTGTAGTAAAGAATGACTTTTTGGAGTTCCACGCCCCAATTCTAAATCCCGCAGGTGCTAATCGCGAAACTGCCGATAGTCACTGGTAATCTCACCGAATTATGAGAAGAGATATTCAGGCTCTTCGCGGCTTTGCAGTCCTGGCCGTGGTCCTCTTTCACATCGGTGGATTAGGTGTGCGCGGGGGATTCCTCGGTGTCGATATCTTCTTTGTTATCTCTGGATTTGTAATCACTCGCAAGCTCTCGCTGAGCCAAGGTTCTTTAGGCCATGTCTTGAGCGATTTTTATAAGCGCCGAATGCGAAGAATATTGCCCTCCTCGCTATTAACAGTTGTACTCACTATTGGTGGGTCCTGGCTCTTCTTAGCGCCCCTGAATTTTCATCGCTTTGCAATGGATGCATATGCCGCAATTGCATTCGTTCCCAATCTCTTCTTTATGCATCAGCAGACAGATTACTTAAATCAAGGTTTAGATGCTTCACCGTTCTTGCACTATTGGTCGCTGGGAGTGGAAGAGCAGTTCTACTTGATCTGGCCAATCGTCTTCATCGCTCTCTTCCGCAAACGCATTCAATGGCTCCGCATTTCACTTGCTATTTTCACCGTCCTTTCAGTAATTTGGACGTCGCAGAGCGCTGTGAGTTCTTTTTATCTACCTTTCACCCGCTTCTGGGAATTTATGGCCGGTGCCGTACTTATCTATTCTCGGATCGATCACATCGATCGCCCACTTCGCACATTGATGAATATCGCGGGTTGGGCGGGAGCAATCTTTAGCGTTATTCATTTATCGACCAACGATGCCACTCCCGGACTGACAACTCTCATTCCCATCGTAAGTGCGATGTTGATCATCGTGAGTAATCGAACATATTCATTGATCCGACCGCTGGCATGGTTGGGGGATATCTCCTTCTCGTTTTATTTGGTGCATTGGCCAATTATTCTCTTTATGGCATACGGTCTCACTGGACTTTCTCTCTCTCGTAAAGTTTCGATCTTTCTCATATCACTTCTCGCGGCAGCTCTCATGTATTACCTATATGAAAATCCGATTCGAAGAAGCAAGCAAATCGCTCACCACACTTTCCGATTAGTATTTGCACTCGTATCCATTAGTGCAATTAGTGCAGCCGGCCTTCAATATTCTGCTGCCACAGCTGTCAGTTCACCGCAATTCACTATTGATCTCTCTTCGCCGATAATTTATGCAAATGGATGTCATTTGAATTTTGGAGCATCAAATCCCAAGCCCACCTGCATCTTTGGGGATACTTCTGCAAAGCCTTCGATTGCTCTGATCGGAGACTCTCATGCTGCGCAGTGGTTCCCTGCATTTAATAAGTTGGCAACCGACCGCCATTGGAAGCTTTATACATTTACAAAATCGAGTTGCCCAGCAACATACTTAGCAACAATGCGAAACGGTGTTGTAGATAAGGCATGTGAAGAGTGGCAGAAAAATGTAAGTAAATTGTTGAACAAGATCCATCCGACCAGGATCGTTATCGCCAATTTCACGAATCAGGAGTATTCCCTCGTAAAGAGAGGCGGCAACTATCAGAGCGCTTGGTCAGTGGGATTGCGCCTCTTTGTAGCGTCCATTAAGAGCTCGTCGATAACTATTCTTGGGGATACCCCGCTACCTGTCGGAAATTCAACAAATATTTCCTCTTGTTTATCAAAGAACGTGAAGATGCCTGGGAATTGTGACTTCCCGCTAATGAGTTCTATAACGACAAAAAGCACGAAGGGTCTAGCCAATTCGCTTGCCATTAATTACGTTGACCCAACGCCATGGCTATGTGGAGTAAACACTAAAAAGATTAATATTTGCGGCGCAGTTTTTCAAGGGCACAATCTACTAAGGGATGCCACACACATTTCTGTGGCGACATCCCTTGGTTTAACGGCGAAACTAGGCGAACTTTATAAGTGAAGTAAGACCGAAAACTAAGCAATAAATCGCGAAGGGATAGAGCGTACGCGTCTTAAACCATTTCACAAGAAATGTGACAGAGGCATAAGTTGCAACAAAAGAGACTATCGATCCAACAATGATCGCCCCACGAATTGACTGATATTCCGATGCGAGGAGATCGGGAAGCTTATAGACAGCGGCGCCTGCGATAACAGGAAGAGCCAAGAGAAATGCGAAATCCGATGCTGTGGAGTGCGACAATTTTTTGACAAGGCCAGCGCTCATAGAAATACCAAATCGACTAATTCCCGCGAAAAGTGCAAGCGATTGACCAAGTCCAACCGTAATTGCTGCCGGATATGAAAGCTCTGCAACTATCTCTGCATTTGATCCAGCATCCGAGGAAGGGGCAACTCGCTTTCGAGAAAGGCGCTCTGCGACTATCAGGATGATTCCGTTGATAAGCAGAAAAGTCGCCGCATAAGTTGGTTTGGAAAAGAGTTCACGTAATTTCTTTTCAAAAACAAATCCCAATGCTGCTACTGGAATTGTTGCCAAGACAATTCTCCAGAAAACATGAGAACGATCATCTTTCTTTCCGCGAAGTGAGTTAAATCCTCCGGTGAGTAAGCCGATCCAACGTTTCCTAAAAACTAGGAAGAGGGCTAACGCGCTTGCTGCATGCAAGGCAATCGTTACTGCCAAATACGGTGAGTGTGGATCCGTGGTGAACTTTGCCCACGAGCCACCTATCCATGCGGGCGTAAGGACGGCATGACCAAGTGATGAGACGGGAAAGAGTTCGGTGATACCTTGGATGAGACCGGTGATAATTGCTTGGAGATATGTAAATTCCATTTTCGCAGGTTAGCCCAAGAGCGCGGCAGAGCGAGAACGAGACTCGCAATCAACGGCTTTTCTTAGAGCCACAGGCTAAACTTCCCGCATGAAAAGAGTTGTCGTCTCATTGGTTAGTACTACTTTCTTTGCCGCCTTCATTCTCTCAATTCCTGCCCATGCCGCTACAAAAACTCAAACTTTTGTAATGCCCAAAGTGGTCGGAATGGTTCTGCAGGATGCCCAAGATCTCTTGCAGGCAAAGGGAAGCTATTTGATGGACCAACAAGATGCTAGTGGGCGCGGCCGAATGCAGATATTGGATCGCAACTGGAGAGTCTGTCGCCAAAATCCAGCCCCTGGTAAGAAAGTTCCCATTACGACGATTGTTGTGCTTGCATCAGTGAAACTTTCTGAGCGCTGTCCGTAATTTTCAAGAAAAATGATCGGTCAATTCAATTTGAATTATAGGTAAAGATTTCTGGTTTCTGTATAGTCCTTATTTATGGAAGAACCATCAAAGTCAGTAAATAGCGCGGAAACCAGAATTCCACGAGTCCTTAGATTTGTACCAATTGGAATCAATCTCCTTTATTTAATACTTGATCCTTCAATTATTACGCGCGGGACACCAGCGCAAATATTCTTATTGGCAATCTCCTTATTTCCATTATTAGCCTTAGCGTTAAAGAAGTCGAAGAAACCAATAAGTTCATCCTTCGCATGGTGGCATTTTCTTGGATGGCTAGTAGCGGGGATTTATGGGGTAGTCACTGGTCCATTGGGCAACGGCGATGACTCTATATTTGGATTTGCAAGTTGGTTAACATCCTTTATCCCAGCATGGCCATTTATTGGAAATTCGGGAGTAGCTTTTAGTTTACCAATTACACTCCACACACTTGCATTTCTGATGATTCCTTTTACCTTTGTTATCGCTGCGCTCGATAAAAAAACCGTTGAAATAAATTTCAAGTCGATAGTTGGAGGAATTTTCTCCAGACTTCTTGCGGGCTTTTTCACCCTATTTGCAATTTTCTTTTTGATATGGGCGGTAGATGCAATCATTTCTTTCTTTGGAAATCATCCAATTAAGACCCCTACAAGGTGGTTTATTTTTATTAGACGGTAAAGTCTGGGCATGTATTTGTCCAGCTTTCCCCTGGTCTCACCATGAAACTAAAGGCCTTAGGTTTATTTCTTGCCGTTCGGGCATTTGTACTTCTTGGTCTGGCGTCTGCAACCGCGATAAAGGGCGAGAGCTTTACTAAAGTCTTCTCTCGCTGGGATGCACTTTGGTATCAAAGAATTGCCGAACACGGGTATGGATTTACCAAGATTGCATCGGATGGTCGCCATCTCTCGGATTACGCCTTCTTTCCTTTATATCCAGCGCTGGAACACCGCGTACATCAAATAACAAGGCTTGCCTACATACCTTCAGGAGTCTTGCTCAGTTCATTGGCTGGGATAGTTGCTGCGCTTTTTATCTTTTTATTGGTGCGCGAGATCAAGAACGAAAAGGTTGCAACCATTGCCGTTGTGATGTGGGCGGCGCTGCCGATGGGAATCGTGCAATCACTTGCTTATAGCGAATCACTTTTTACAGCATTTGCGGCAGGCGCGCTATATTTAGTTATAAAAAAGCGATTTATTAATGCCGCTTTCTTGACATATGGTGCTGGCCTCACTCGTCCCACCGGACTTGCTGTTGCGGTGGCAGTTTCTATTCCCGCTGCGATCTATTGGTGGAAAAATAAGAATTCAATTAAAGCGCTACTTGCAATCTTTATAGCTCCACTTGGTTGGCTCTCATACATTCTCTGGGTGGGCCACAAGACGGGCTCGCTATTCGGCTACTTCACTGTGACAAAGAGTTGGGGCAATAACATCGATGGGGGAGTCACGTTTATTAAATGGATCGGTCATCAATTCACTCGCGGAAATGTGATTGCCGGATTAGGAATTGTGATTGCTCTCGGCGGCCTAATCGCGCTCTTGATCTGGTCCTATCGAGATCATCAGCCACTTCCACTTTTGATTTACAGCACTGCACTTGTGGCTATTTCTCTCACAACATCTGGATATTTTGGCTCGAAACCCCGCTATTTATTGCCAGCAATTACGCTACTGATTGCACCTGCTGCATGGCTTTGTGGGATGAGGAGAAATCTATTAATTTGGGGGCTCGGATCACTCAGCCTTGCGGCCACCATATATGGTGGAATCTGGCTGTCAGGTAGCGGCCCTCTTTAATTCACGCTCATGGGTTAATCGGTTGAAAAGAATGAGATCCCGAGGTGCATAAATTCTTACCTATTTTTCGGTGAAGAGACTATGAGACCAAATTCTAAAGTTATCACCTCAACACTTCTAAGTTTAGCTCTTGGATTTTCTTCCCTCGCATCCACCGCTACTGCAGCAACTACGGCACCCGTCGCGACCAAGCCTCCGGTCGCAACTAAGGCTCCAACAACTCCCGCGGCCCCCGCGGCCCCTGCTGAGCCTGCACCAAAGTGCGAAAATTCTGTGTTTCCTGGAAGTGTTGTTCAAAATGTAAGGACTATTTGTTCTGATCGTTTTGCCCCAATGAATTTTGGTGCCGAACGGAAAACTGGTGGCAAGTTGGCGATCGTGATTCCGTCAGAAGTTGGCGTGGCTAAATACATGGCACTTGAAGGTCAATTGATTCTCAAAAGCGATTCCCAAATTGTCTACAAGCAAAATCCAGTCTATTCGACCAAAATAAACGTTGTAAATTCCTCCGCTGGAAATCTAGCGTGGTATTTCAAATATAACGACTTCAAAATACTAGATGCATCAAATGCAATTATTAATAACGCTGATTTCACTGGCATCGGAGACATCAATCAAGCACTGATAATTCTTGCTCTTGATCAATCTGGAAATGTGATTAAATGGCACTTACGCACAGTCACGGACACAGACAATAGCGACTCAGGTAGAGCGTTGAAGAAAGATTGTCGTATGGCTGCCTTCGCACTTCCTGTCTTAGAGACTTCAGTGCAGCTTTCCATTTCTACGGCTGATCTGACTCAGCAAATTAAACCATTCTTGCCACCACAACTTGCAAAACTCTCTGATTTTGGCCTTACCGCCCTAGGTTTTGTCGCAAATATGAACAAAGTTCCTTACCAAGGAAAAATTATGACTGTTGAAGAATTGACTGTAAGTCTCTCTCAGGATTACACAGTCGAAAGGGTGATTTCCCTAAAGGATAAATTTCCTAAAGGTACCGTCATGAAAATCGGTGGAAAGACGGTGACCAACGGGGCAGATTTCGCTCGGGTCACTGGGAAAACGTTCAAAGCTATGGAAAAAATCTCCAGTGTCGTGGATAAAGTTACATTCATTATTAACTTACCAAGTGAGATTAATGAGGCTAAAGCAAATCTTATGAATGTAGTTAATTCAGCCTCCAAGATCCCAGGTTCAGTAGCCGCTGGCAATGAATTATGCAACGCATTAGGTTAAACCCACTCGACACTGACCAGTCCTTGACCTACACGCCGAAATATCGCTGAATAATATTTGCGGATAAGAAAGATTCTGTGGGGAGATCTTATGAAGCGTTCATTATTAGCCGTAGTCGTTGCAGTAACTCTCGTTGTGACGGGCTGTGGCATCTCAACCAACTCCCCGGGCAATACATCAAGCTCTAGTGATTCAGGAAATTCAAATGACAATACCTCCATCCTCGACGATCTCGTTACTGCTGATTCGGCGAATGTAAGCATGGTCAAAGGTGGAAATGTTGGAGCCTGCTCGACTGCTACTTTGGGTGAAATGGCCGACGCGTTCCTCGATAGTCCTGATTGGAGTGAATTTACTTCCGATACCGGCAAAACCGTGGTTGAGCTGAAAGGCGGCATAACAAATGATGGCCTACCAGCAGAAGCACTATTCCAATTTGTAGTTACGGGCAATACCTTTAGTACTAATTATCTCTCTATAGATGGGGTGGGACAGAATATGTTGGTTATCTCAGGATTACTTACGAAGATGTGTAATGCGGTTTGATGATGAAAACTAAATTAGCCCTCGCCTTTGTCTCAGTAATGGTTTTCTCTGTTCTTGCTGGCACACATTCAGAAGCCTCCACCACATTTAAATCTGGCGTTAGCTGCGCCGGAAAAGATAAAGTTGCCAACGTTTGCTTGCCGAAGACGCGCAAGAAATATCCTGGACTTTATGAGACTAATTACTTATCGAGCTGTGTGACATCTGCCGGTGGCGGAGCACTCGCGGGAACGATGTGTGGCTGCAGTTTGGTGCAAATGGAATCACGCCTTTCTTACACCAAAATTCTTGCCATCGAACAGCAATATGCGAAGACCGGCGTATTACCGCAGGCGTTAAAGGACATCGTCTCTTATTGCAGTAAATAATTAATTCGTTCTCTAAATCTTGCCCGCTTCAAGTAGTCCTAGGACTTCTTGCGCGCGTAGGCGTAATTCTGGGAGATGCGTTAATCGATTGATGCCGGCTAATTGTTGAGCCATTCGATGATTGCCACTAAATTCTTCGCGGTGACGAATTAAGAAATCCCAATACAAAGTGGTGAATGGACAGGCATCGTCGCCCACTCGTTTCTTGGGATCAAATTTACAACTCTTGCAGTAATTACTCATGCGCGAGATATATGCACCGCCTGCTGCATATGGCTTTGTCATCATTCGCCCACCATCGGCGTGAACACCCATGCCGATGACGTTAGGGACCATCACCCAATCAGAGGCATCGATAAATTCTTCGCGCATCCATTCGAGGAATTCGGCAGGATTGACACCAGTGAGCAGAGCGAGATTACTAAGGACCATAAGGCGGGGAATGTGGTGAACCCAAGCGCGCTCTTCGATCTCGCCGACAATGTGCTTCACACAATTCATTTCGGTCTTGGTCGAATCCGCAAAGAGAGGTAACAATTTTCTGGGGGCACCTAGTTCATTGAGCGCTTTATAGTCTGCCCCCAAGAACCAATACATGCCGTTGACGTATTCCCGCCATCCAATAATCTGGCGAATAAAGCCCTCAACGCATTCAATAGGAATATCTCCTTCTTCAAACTTTGCAAGGGCAGCATTGATTACTTCAGATGGGTGCAAGAGGTTGTTGTTGATGTAGGGACTAAGAAGTGAGTGGTGCAGCGCCCAATTCTCAGTCGTCATCGCATCTTCATATGGACCAAAACGTGCAAAGTGGTTGTCGAGGAAGTTCTGCAATTGATTGAGTGCGCCCGCGCGCGTTGTCGCCCAATCCTTGCAAGGCTCAATACCTAATTGGTCTGCGACTTCAATATCAATTTCATCAGCTTCATGTTCAAGATATGGGGGATAGGTATATCCCTTAGCTGGTGGCAAACGATTCTCTTTATCGAAGTTCCATTGGCCACCGACCGGATCTTTACCTTCGACGAGAATGTCCAGGCGGATACGTTGGGCCCGATAGAAGCTCTCCATGAGATATGACTTCTGTTTTTCAGCCCAGATCGCAAAGTGTTTGCGCGTGGTGAGAAAGAAATCATTCTCAACAAATTCAACCCCAAATTCACGAAGGGATTGATATTGACGATGCGAAGAAGGTTCGGCGCAAAAAATTGGAAGGCCGGGATATTTCTGTTGAGTCTTACTTAATCCATCGATAGTTGTGGGTGCTTTGAGATATTCAACTGTAAATCCTTCAGATGTAAGAGATTTGGCAAAGTGACGGGCCGATGAAATAAGAAAGTAGAGTCGAACTTTGTTCCAATTTTCTCCTGTCGTCATTCGAGCGCTTTCAACGAGAACGATTACATCAGTCTCGGGGCTGGCCTCCTTCAGCGCTCCAAAATGACGGTGGAGGTGATCGAAAGGGATATAGATAATCCGCTTCATTTCGCACCCCCTTTATTATCGCGACAGCGTTCGCTGCAATATTTAACGTCATCCCAGTTCTTGGCCCACTTCTTGCGCCACTCAAACTCCAGCCCACATCGCTGGCAGAGCTTTGGGGCAAAGCCATTTTTGGTGCGCGCTATGCGGGACATTTGCTCAGATTAACTCTTATATCCGCATTGGCTAAACTTCCCGCATGAGATTCGCAAAGGGTTGGCTAGGGCTAACGGCCTTATTCGCCTGTGCTGGATTGATACTTTCAGGGTTGGCTTTCATCTCTCCCTCCGCAATTGCGGATGATGCATCAGCCACAACATCAGTTACTGATAACTACGGTTATTTGAATGGCTCATCTGCTTCGAAGCAAGGATTTGAAGCTGGCCTCTCGAATTATTTGGGCGGAAATAACAATTTCACTATTGAAATGTGGATTAATCCAGCTGACACGATGACTTCGCAAACCGGAACGCTATTCGGCAAGACAGATATGTTGCAATATGAACTTGCTAGTGGCGTCTTTCAAGTCGCCTTTAATAATGGCGCTTGGAAATCCGTTATCAGCACTGGAGTTAGAGCAAGAATAAACGAGTGGCAACACATTGCATTTGTGAAATCTGGCAACCTGTTTAATTTTTACCTCAATGGAAAATTAGCATTTGCTGTCAGCGACGCGACAAATGTCCCAACCTCATTGAACAACGCATCCACATATACATCAATCGGAAGTAATCCATGGAATGGAAGCTCTAACCAAAGTACGCCATACACGACTTTATTTGCTGGTGGATTTGATGAAGTTCGTGTTTGGACGACGGCTCGCACGCAAAGTGAGATCGAATCAAACATGGATTCAAAGGTCGCCTTAAGCACCTCCGGACTTGCAAGCTATTGGGATTTCAATGGCGCAGCCACATCAACGATTTATGACCGAAAAGGTTTGATGAATTTCACGGCTTATGGAACTCCCGCTCCAACTTTTCCGGATATTAAAATCACAGTTACAACTATCGGCCAAACAACAGTCACATTCCCTCGCACATATCTAAATGGAACTGGTGGATATCAAATTCCGGCCGGTGTTACTTCAATGAATGTGTTGGTTGTAGGTGGCGGTGGTGGTGGTGGATTTGATGGTGGTGGCGGCGGTGGTGGTGGCGGTGTCTATCAAAACTCAACACTTGCGGTCACTCCGGGAGACTCAGTTGTGGTTGAAGTCGGCGCAGGTGGCGCGCCCGTGAACGGATATACCGGCGGAACACTTGCGTGCAATGGTACGTGGAACACAACAGTGATTGCCTGTAGTGCAACAGCAGGCGGAACATCTCGTTTTGTAAACATTACTGCGTCGGGCGGTGGTGGCGGCGGCGGAATTGAAAATAGTGGAACAAGCGATTCCGATGCATCCGCAACAGTTCGCGGCGGTGGCGGTGGTGCTGGCGGTCAGAACTCTCGAAGTGGTGGTGCAAGTCCAGGATCTGGAGCATTTAATGGTGGAAGTGTTTCTGATGCCAATAACAACGGTGGTGGTGGTGGCGGTTCGAGTAGCGCTGCTGGTTCGATTGGCAGCTCCGTTGCAGGCAATGGTGCAGCTGGCGTAACGGTAAATATCGATTCACAAGTTTATGGATCAGGTGGAGCGGGTGGTTCATACTCAAGTGCAACTCAGGCGACTGGTGGAACCAACGCCGCTAATGGTGGAACCACTGCTGTCGGGCCTTCATCACCAGCGGTAAATAAAGGCGGCGGTGGTGCAGGCGGCGGCAATGGTGGAGTAGCAATAAATGCATACGGCACTGCAGGCGCAGCTGGAATTATTATTTTGCGTTACACGCTAAAAGGTGGAGCAACTCTCTCCTTCACATCTACGCCGACATATCGCACCGCCACAACAATCACTGCCACAACAACGATGACTGGCAAAGTGACATTCTTAGCGAATAACAAAAAGATTCCAGGTTGTATCAAAGTAGGAACAACTGGTTCTGGGCCGATTACTGCGTCCTGTAGTTGGAAACCATCTCTACATGGCGCAATATCTATTACAAGCCAATTTGTTCCAGTAGATACCAACTATTTAAGTTCCCTCACTACATCTACTCCAGCGATCGCAACGAAGCGCACCAACAACCGCTAGGCTCCAAGCATGGAACTCACAGCATGCCTCTGGTTCAACGGTCAAGCTCGAGAAGGTGCAATGCGCGCTACTCAGGCAATGCTCCAGATGAAGAAGCTTGATCTGGCTGCTATGGAGAGCGCTTACTTAGGGAAATAGTTTGCTGGAGTAAATTCATTCTATGACTTTTTTCGAAACTCAACGATTATTGGGTAAATCACTTTCGCTTGATGACTACCTGCAACTTGAGCAAGGCATTGAACCAACATGGATGGCAGAGATAAATAGTTATCGCCACCTCATAACCAACCCGGGGCCACTTCCGTATCGAATACCGCGGGTAAAAAGCAATCCAGAGTTTGCCAAGATCGGCTTAGTTCTCACAATAGAAAAGAGCACCGGCCAAATCATTGGATCGGCTGGATTTCATGATTTTCCAAATGATCTAGGAATGATTGAGATTGGTTTTGAAATCGTTGCCGAAAGACAGAATCAAGGCTTTGGGGCTGAATTACTACACGGAATGTGGCGAGCTATTTGTCAACGTCAGGATGTAAAAGTTTTGCGATACACGGTCTCACCCCAGAATGCGCCCTCATTACACATCATTCAGAAATTGAACTTCGCATTGATTGGAGAGCAGATTGATCCTGAAGATGGGATCGAATTGATTTATGAAATGAGCAAGAGCGAATATATTTCTAAAACGCAACCGCAAGAACTGCCAATAACGCCAAAGCCATAATGACAGGGAAAGCCAGCTTCTTTGGTCTGTAGGCAATCAGAACGGCCCCAGTGAGGCTAGCCAAGTATGAATATTGCGCAATTTCCGGTCTCTTCATTCCCAAAATTATTGTCAGCACTCCCAGCAATCCAATGCAGATAAATAGATCCACTTTTGCGCCCAATAGCTGCGGCAACCCACTAATTCCTTGATCGTTATCTGATTCAAGATCTTTCAGAACGTTTGCAAAGTGAGCAACCACTCCAAAGATTGCACCTGCGAAAAACATCCACGTTGGAATCGACTTTTCGGCAGCGACAAATGGCGTTATGGGTAGACATGCAAAAGCGATTGCATATGGGAGCGGCGAGAGGACGGTATTTTTAAAGTAGAAGTTATAGGCGACTCCACACCCCACACCAAGTAAATGAAGTGCTCCGCCTTTGAGACCTAATGGTCCAGATAGAGAGAGCGCGACGCAGAGAGGTAGGTCAAGCAAAGTAGCTCGCTTTAAAGATTTAACAGTGAGGTCACCTACCACCAATGGCTTCTCGCCTCGCTCTTGCTTAACGTCGGATTTAAAGTCAACGAGATCATTCGTCCATCCGACAAGTAGCTGACCCGTGAAAATGGTGAGGGCAATAAGTAGGGCTGATGAGAATGAGAAGAGATTTCGGGAGAAGAGATAAGCCAAAGTAGTGACGAGGAGAGTGGGGCCAAAATGACTCGCCCGCATAAATTTCATAATTAAGGATAAGTCTCGGAGTGGGTTGTGAGGGACTCGAACCCCCGACCCGGTGATTAAGAGTCACCTGCTCTACCAACTGAGCTAACAACCCGAGCTATGTAATTGTGTGCCGCTTTCGCTGCGTGGCAGACCCTATCAGCGCCCGAGGGCAGGCGCAAAAACCCTCTAATTAGAGAGCGTCTGAACCGCGCTCACCTGTACGGACTCGAACAACTGTCTCTACTGAGGTGACCCAGACTTTTCCATCACCAATTGACCCAGTGTTAGCGGTCTTAACGATGAGATCTAGTACACGATCTAAATCAGCATCATCAACGAGAACTTCTACGCGCACTTTAGGAATTAAATCAACGGTGTATTCAGCTCCGCGGTAGATCTCCTTGTGACCCTTTTGACGACCGAATCCTGCCGCTTCCGAAACTGTCATACCTTCAATGCCACCGGCTTGAAGCGCAACTTTGATCTCGTCTACGCGAGCTGGTTTTACGATTGCGGTGATGAGTTTCATTTCTGCTCTTCTCTATAGGTGGGAAAAATTATCGGGTCGTGAAAGATGAAATGTCATACGCGGATTCGGCATGGATGGTGGTGTCTAGGCCTTCCAATTCAATATCACGATGAACTCGGAATCCCATGGTCTTTTGAATGATCGTGGCGATGAGGTAAGTCGCTACGAATGAGAAAAGCGCAACAGTGATCGCTGCAATAACTTGTTTTCCAAGGAGCGATGGCGAGCCTGAAATAAATAACCCATCGCCACCTAATTCATTAACTGACTTGGTCGCGATTAACCCAATAGCAATCATTCCTACAAATCCACCTAGGCCGTGAACGCCGACCACGTCAAGGGAATCGTCGTAGTTAAATTTGTATTTACGGGAAACACCCCAAGCCGAGAAAACGCCACCGATCAAGCCGATAGCGAGGGCGCCAAGTGGTGTGACAAAGCCACAGGCAGGAGTGATGGCAACTGCACCGGCAATAGCACCAGAAGCTGCGCCAAGAGTGGTGGCCTTACCACCACGGAAATATTCGTAGGTAATCCAAGACATCACTGCGGCAGCGGTGGCCACTTGGGTGTTGATCATTGCAGTCGCAGCAATTCCATTTGCAGCTAGGGCGGAACCGGCATTAAATCCAAACCAACCAAACCACAACATTCCTGCGCCAAGAAGAACTAGTGGCATGTTGTGAGGGCGCATTGGATCACGTTTAAAGCCATTGCGCTTTCCCAGAACGATTGCGAGTGCGAGTGCGGCGGCTCCTGAATTAATTTCTACAACTGTGCCACCAGCAAAGTCGAGTGCGCCAAGACGATCAACAATCCATCCGCCCTTTCCACTTTGTGATGCAAAGGCCCAGTGTGCAATTGGTGCGTAAACAAATGTGATCCAGATGCCAACGAAGAGGACCCAGGCGCTGTATTTCGCGCGATCAGCGATTGCGCCAGAGAGAAGTGCGACAGTAATAATTGCAAAAGTAAGTTGGAACATCACAAAAGCGAGCGCTGGAATTTCATGTCCAGGTGCGCCTACAACTTCCTTTACGGTGTTGGCGAGTCCTAGATTATGGAAGTCACCAATAAGTCCGTGGCCAGTATCAGGACCAAAGACGAGGGTATATCCGTAAATCACCCAAATAATTGTGGTGATACCCATCGCGGCAAATGACATCATCATCATGTTGAGAGTGGACTTAGCGCGGACCATGCCGCCGTAAAAGATTGCCAAACCTGGTGTCATAAAGAGAACAAGTGCTCCGGCCATCAAAACCCAAGCAGTATCTCCAGCATTGATTGATGACATCAAAACCTCTTTACCTTTAACGGGTGGCTAATTATTTAGTGTCGTTTTTAACTTTGTAGCGGTTATAGGAAGCGACGATTTCAGATTCTGCATCATCATGGCCGACCCAATCTCCGCCATGTACTTCTTTGCCTGGTTCAAGAGTCTTATAGACCTCGAAGAAGTGCTTGATTTCATCGAGCTCATAATGAGGAACATCCGAGAGGTCTTGCAGATTGTTTTTACGAATATCACCTGCTGCAACACAGAGAAGCTTGTCATCCCCGCCCTTCTCATCGGTCATACGAAACATTCCGATTACGCGACAAGAGACAACGCATCCAGGAAATGTTGGTTCATCCAACATAACTAGTGCATCTAGCGGATCGCCATCATTGGAAAGGGTGTTCTTTACGAAGCCATAGTCATGGGGAAAGCGTGTGGCGGTAAAGAGCATGCGATCGAGGCGGACTTCATGAGTATCGTGATTGATCTCGTATTTATTACGGCTACCGGCTGGAATTTCAATTACTACGTCGAAGATCATTGAGGTCTTTTCCATTTCTTTGAAAGTTCCGCTTGTTGAAACAGGTAATAGTGGGGTGAACGACGGGGCTCGAACCCGCGACATCTCGGACCACAACCGAGTGCTCTACCAGCTGAGCTACGCCCACCATGTGGGGCTAATACTACGACACCAAGCGCGAGAGGAGAATTCCCCGCCATATTTATGCGGGAATTAAAGCTCTTTGATGAAGATGTTCTCGCGGTAATACTCGAGTTCATCGATGGAATCCCGGATATCGCCAAGGGCGCGGTGATTGCCCGTCTTCTTGGGGGCGCCGAAATAAACACGGGGATACCAGCGACGTGCGAGCTCTTTAATGGATGAGACATCGACGGTCCGGTAGTGAAGGTAGGCATTGAAAAGTGGGAGATCGCGGGCGATAAATCCGCGATCAACATAAACAGAATTTCCGGCCAGCGGTGACTTACCGGCATCAGGTGCGTACTTCTGGACATATTCCATAATTGCGGCATCGGCCGCTTCGAGTGATACGCCATTCAAAATTTCAGTAATCAAGCCAGATGATGTGTGCATCTCACGCACGAAATCATTCATGCCATCGATCTTGGCTTGGGAGGTGCGGATAACTAGATCCACCCCTTCGCCCAGAATATTGAGTTGGGCATCGGTCACAAGGACTGCGATCTCCACCAGTGCGTCATTGACGGTATCTAGCCCCGTCATCTCGCAGTCGACCCAGATTAGGTTGGGGGAATCGTTTTTGCTCATTGCCTAAGGGTAAGGCACGGGGCATTAACCCCCAGACCACTATTTCACCTGTCGTTCACCTTTGGTTCACCTTGCTTCCATGTAGAAATCCTGGGTATCGAGCACTATCAGCGCGTGAGTTCAACTCTTTCGCCGCAAACCGAGCCTCGCCAAATTCCCCAAAAACGCTCAATAACAACGAAGCCTCGCATCTCCGATCGAATCTTTCGTGGAGTTTTGTCGACCATGAGTATGTCCTCACTCGTGATTCTTACGCTGATCGGTTTGTTCTTATCGCTACGCGGATACCAAGCATTTAAATCGCAAGGATTTCATTTCATCACTGGAGTGGATTGGGTAGCAGCGCAAGACGGTAGCGGTGAAAAAAATGTCTTCGGCCTTGGCGCAATGATTATCGGAACCCTCGTCATTTCCGCAACTGCGCTAGTAGTGGGAGTTCCACTCTCAGTACTGACCGCACTCTTCCTTACTTTTTATGCACCAGAGCGTTTTAAGAAGTTTCTCATTTCTGTGGTCGATTTGATGGCATCCTTCCCATCCATCCTTTATGGACTGTGGGGATTTTTTGTATTGATGCCAATGGCGGAATATTGGGCAAAGCTCATTCATAAATATTTAGGATGGATTCCCATTTTTGATGTGCCACAACCGGCATATACGCGCTCGCCATTTATTGCGGGAATCGTTCTAGCAATCATGATTATTCCAATTGTTACATCAGTATCTCGAGAAATTTTTGCGCAAACTCCACTCGATCGAATTCAAGCTGCATACGCGCTCGGTGCTACTCGTTGGGCAATGATTAAAGCGGTTGTACTTCCATTCGGTGCAAGCGGTGTTGTCGGCGGTGCGATGCTCGGCCTTGGTCGCGCACTTGGTGAGACAGTTGCCGTTTATTCTGTTTTGAACATCGTCTTCAAAGTTAACTTCCAAGTTCTCTACGGTTTTGGTGGCAACATCGCCTCGATGATCGTTCAAAAGTGGGGCGAGGCCTCACTCTCCGAAGGTAAAGCTTTGTTAGCTGCGGGATTTGTACTTTTCATCATGACACTCCTCGTCAATATGGGCGCTAACTACATCGTTCGCCGCACTGTAAAGACAGGTCGATAATCATGACTACGACTTACGTGCCAACAGTTTCTCCGACTCGCCCTTGGAAGAAAACGCCGGCGCAATTGATTCCAACCGTCGTGATTCTTATTTTGGCTTTATTGCTCGATGTATCAGTAGTTGCAGTCACTCCTATGAAGGGCAAGCTCGCCTACGCCCTCTTATTTTTTCTTTTCTCCGTCGGAATGCAATTCATTTATGCCTGGGTAAAGCGTGGTCGACCTGCAGCAATGGATTCACTTGCTGGAGCAGTCACCATGACGGGCGGCATGATTGTTTTCTTGCCGGTCCTCAGTATTTTGGTCACAGTTCTTGTGAAGGGGCTCCCGGGACTGGGCCTTCACACATTCACCCAAACAATGGAAAAAACTTCATATAGCGATCCACTCTCAAGCGGTGGACTGCTTCACGCAATTGTCGGAACTTTATATCTGATAGTTATTGCAACAGCGATTGCGCTACCACTCTCTATTTTGACTGCGCTCTATCTCACTGAAATCAAAGGTCGCGCAGCAGGCTTTATCCAATTCTTGGTGCAAGCGATGTCAGGAGTTCCATCAGTTGTCGCCGGTGTATTTATTTACGCCGCGATTTTGTTGACCACCAATTTGCGTGGCTCCACATTTATCGGCGCGCTCCCACTTGCAATCTTGATGATTCCAACAGTCACTCGTACCGCCCAAGAAGTTCTGTTATTAGTACCAGCTGAACTTCGCGAAGCGGGTCTGGCACTCGGCGCCACCCAATGGCGAACAGTCGCCACCATCGTTGTCCCAGCCGCGCGCTCTGGACTAATCACCGCAGTAATTCTGGGCGTAGCACGTATCGCCGGTGAAACTGCGCCCCTTCTCTTCACACTTGGCACAACCGACAAGGTCAATCTCAACCCATTTACCGGCGGCCAGAACGCACTTCCTTATTACATCTGGTCGGGCCTTCGTGATGGCACCGAAGGTGGCGTCGCTCGGGCATGGACGGCGATCCTCGTACTACTTATTCTTGTCCTATCCCTTTTCACCACTGCACGAATCTTTGGCAATCGAAAGGCGAAGCGATGAGCAACGAACATGATCAAGATGGAGAAGATATGTCTGTAACTGCACCAGCTTCAGCGCTCTCAAGTGTTGCTGCAAATCGCGCCCACCGCGAACCTGGCAATATGCCATTAGGTTCTGGACTAGAAGCGCGCGGAATTCACGCCTGGTTCGGCAAGCATCTCGCTCTCGCCGATGTCTCACTCGATTTCGGTGCAGGCACTGTCACTGCTCTGATTGGCCCATCCGGTTGTGGCAAGTCCACCTTTATTCGCACTCTCAATCGCATGCATGAATTCATTCCTTCTGCTGCGATGGCTGGTGAAGTACTCCTTGATGGAAAAGATATTTATGATCCACAGATCGATGTCACCAAAGTTCGTTTGGAGATCGGAATGGTTTTCCAGAAGCCAAATCCATTCCCATCGATGACAATCGGTGAGAACGTTCTCTCTGGCCTCAAACTTGCTCAGATCAAACGCGACAATAAGGAACAACTCTTAGAAGAGTGCCTCACTCGCGCCGGTCTTTGGAATGAAGTGAAGGATCGCCTCGATGCACATGCAGGTGGCCTCTCTGGCGGACAACAACAACGTCTCTGTATTGCACGTTCTTTGGCGGTAAATCCGAAAGTCTTGTTGATGGATGAGCCTTGCTCAGCACTAGATCCAGGATCAACGCTTCGCATTGAAGACACCATCTCTCAGCTCGCTCGCACCATGACAATCATTATCGTGACGCACAATATGCAGCAGGCAGCTCGCGTCTCTGATTACACCGCATTCTTCTTATCTGATGGTGGCCCTGGCCAGATGATCGAGGTTGGGCCAACCAACGAGATCTTCTCTCGTCCGAAGGATCAGCGCACCGAGAACTATGTATCGGGTCGTTTTGGTTAAGAAATCTTGCTCAAAAAAGCCACTCCTAAGGGGTGGCTTTTTGCTTGCCCGTACACCTGTTGTTCATCTTTCCTTCGCCAGGCATTAAGTAACAGTAGGCCGCGAGTTTCCTGCGATTCGTAATGTTCACCTTGTAATCACGTCCACTTGTTCATCTATTGAAAGGGTCTTCATGAAGATCTCACGTCCAGTCGCACTTGCAGTAGCAAGCGCTTCAGCTCTTGTATTGGCATTCGTACCAGCAGCACAAGCTGCAACACTCGTAGTTGGCGGCGCTTCCTCAGTCGCAACAGTCGTTGCTGATTGCAAGACTGCATACACAGCAGCTACCGGTGATTCATATGCTTACGCATCATCTTCATCAGGCCAAGGTCAGAAAGATATTGAGACCGGCAAGAATGACTTCTCATTCTCAGATTCAGCTCACCTCACATCGCAGTCAGGTACGGCAATCAACTCTTCCGAAATCCACGTACCAGCATGGGTATGGCCAATCGGTCTTATGTACAACCTCAACACCGATAAGCAGATCGTTATCTCATACACAAACGCTGCAAAGATCTTCTCAGGACAGATCAAGCGTTGGAACGATCCACTACTTCAGGCTGATAACAACCGCGTACTATCAAAGTCAATCTACAAGATGGACTCAAACGGAAACGCTGTTAAGGATGCAAACGGTGCACCAATCGTTCTTCGTACCGTTAAGGTCACACAAAAGGTAACTCTTCCAAACCAGCCAATCACTGTTATCTACCGCGCTGATTCATCAGGCACAACAGGTAACTTGACTGCAGCATTCAACGCATTCGACAAGACAACTTGGACTAAGTCTTCAAAGGTCTTCACAGATCTCGTGAAGGTTTCAGCAGATCCAATTCACTTCCAGGGTGCAAACGGTTCAGCAGGCGTTGCTCAGCTTGCAAACAAGACCAAGTACTCAATCACCTACGCAGAAGTTAACTTCGCAGAGACCAACAAGTCACTCGCACTAGCTTCAGTTATCAACCCAAATGGTGACTTGGTACAACCAACAGCTGATGCTGCTGGTGGCTTCGTAGCATCTGCTCCAATCGGTGCAAATGGTGTCGTTGCACTTGACTACCTCAACAAGGGTGCAGGCGTTTACCCATTCACAGTTGTTACTTACGCACTTGCACTTACCAACTATGGTGATGCAACTAAGGCAGCAGCTGTTAAGAAGGCAATCGAATTCGCAGCGTTCTCATGCACAAAGACCGCTCCAAACGATGGCTTCATCCAGATCACACCTGCAAGCCCATTGGGTGTAAAGATCACTGCACAACTTGCAAAGCTTGGAAAGTAATTTCCGCTAGCAATCAATAAATAAAGAACCCGCTGCTTCTGAGGGAGGCAGCGGGTTCTTTTATGGCGTAAATTCTTATTTAGTGGGAGGGGAGTGCGCCCGGCTGGAATCGAACCAGCGACCTACCGCTTAGAAGGCGGTTGCTCTATCCGACTGAGCTACGGGCACAATATTTAGATCTAGCGCAAGTAATGCGTGCTAATTCTACCTTCGCTTACCGATAAGGTTTCCCGCATGGCTGAGTTTATTTATACGATGAAGAAGGCGCGAAAAGCGCATGGCGACAAGGTCATTTTGGATGACGTCACACTTATGTTCTTGCCTGGCGCAAAGATCGGTGTGGTTGGTCCCAACGGTGCAGGTAAGTCCACCGTTCTTCAGATCATGGCCGGAATCCAACAACCATCTAATGGTGAGGCATTCCTCTCTCCGGGTTACACGGTCGGAATTTTGATGCAAGAGCCAGAGCTCGATGAGACCAAGAACGTTCTTGAGAATGTGCAAGAGGGCGTTGGCGAGACCATGGCGATGATGGCCCGCTTCAATCAGATTTCGGAGGAGATGGCTAATCCTGATGCTGATTACGACAAGCTCCTTGCCGAGATGGGAACGCTTCAAGAACAACTCGATCACCGCAACGCGTGGGATCTTGATTCTCAATTAGAGCAGGCAATGGATGCACTTCGCTGTCCAGCGCCCGATGCTGATGTAACAGTGTTATCTGGTGGCGAGCGACGTCGCGTTGCCCTCTGTAAATTGTTATTACAACAACCAGATTTGCTGCTTCTGGATGAACCGACCAACCACCTCGATGCCGAATCTGTTCTCTGGCTCGAGCAGCACCTATCTAAATATCCGGGCACTGTCGTAGCAATTACCCACGATAGATACTTCTTGGACAATGTGGCCGAATGGATTCTGGAGCTCGATCGCGGTCGCGCTTATCCATATGAGGGTAACTACTCGACTTATCTCGAAACAAAATCTGCTCGCCTTAAAGTAGAAGGCCAGAAAGATGCCAAGCGAGCCAAGCGCTTGAAGGAAGAGCTTGAGTGGGTACGCATGAATGCCAAGGGTCGCCAAGTGAAATCAAAGGCGCGTCTTGCAAAGTATGAAGAGATGGCTGCTGAAGCAGATAAGACTCGCAAATTAGATTTCGAAGAGATTCAGATTCCACCTGGCCCGCGCCTCGGAAACGTCGTTGTCGAGATCGAGCACTTGAAGAAGGGCTTCGGCGATCGCTTATTGATCGATGATCTCTCCTTCACCTTGCCACGCAATGGAATTGTGGGAGTTATTGGACCAAACGGTGCTGGTAAGACCACACTCTTTAAAACAATATTGGGTCTTGAGGCCCCAGATAGTGGAATCGTGAAGATTGGCGAGACCGTAAAGATTGCATATGTTGATCAATCTCGAAGTGGCATTGATCCCAAGAAATCATTATGGGAAGTTGTCTCTGATGGACTCGACTTTATGAAAGTCGGAAATGTCGAAATGCCTTCACGTGCTTATGTATCAGCCTTTGGTTTTAAAGGTCCGGATCAACAGAAAGCGGCGGGAATTCTCTCTGGTGGAGAGCGCAACCGTTTGAACTTGGCGCTAACGCTCAAGCAAGGCGGTAACTTGTTGCTGCTGGATGAGCCAACAAACGACCTCGATGTAGAAACTTTGGGATCACTCGAAAACGCACTCCTTGAATTTCCTGGCTGCGCCGTAGTGATCTCGCACGATCGCTGGTTCTTGGACCGCGTTGCTACCCACATCCTGGCCTACGAGGGTGATTCACAATGGTTCTGGTTCGAAGGTAACTTCGAGTCCTATGAAGAGAACAAAATCGCTCGCCTTGGCGCAGATGCATCGCGTCCACATCGCGTTACCTACCGAAAGCTCACTCGCTAATGCGTTATACCGCTAAGGCACATGTGCGTTGGGATGATCTCGATGCCTTTGGACATGTTAATAACGCAAGTTATTTAACTTTCGCGCAGGAAGCACGAGCTGAGTTCACTTGGTTTGCCCGCGTGCGCGCCGGACTCGAACCCTTGTCAGAGATGGTGGTGGCTCGCGCAGAAGTTGATTTCATTCTTCCGATTTATGAAGGCGGAATGGATATTGATTGTGAGATGTGGTTTACCAAAATTGGCAACTCATCTTTTGTGATGGCCTATGAACTCAAATCCGATAAAGGAATTCATGCTCGGGTTCAGACCGTGCAAGTAACAGTTGATGCCGCGTCCAAGAAATCTCGTCCGATCAATGCTGCCGAAAGAGAATTCCTTGAGCAGTACCTCGAAGCGTAAATACATTGTCCACCCTGCCTGGTTTGCAGCGGCAGTCGGATTTTTCACACTTGTAATTACGGCAGGTTATCGCGCAGCGCCTTCAGTATTGATAGTTCCACTTCACGATAACGCACCACACTTCACTCGCGATCAAGTCTCGATTGCAATTAGCGTCAACATTCTGCTCTATGGACTCACAGCGCCATTTGCTGCAGCGCTAATGGAGAAATTTGGAATTCGCCGCGTAGTCATGTCCGCTCTTGCTGCGATTGGTGCGGGATCAATTGCAACCGTGTGGGTTACTGCACCATGGCAGCTCGTCATGTTGTGGGGAGTAGTCGTTGGTATTGGTACCGGATCAATGGCACTTGTCTTTGCTGCCACGGTCGCTAATCGTTGGTTTATCAAACGCAAAGGAATGGTTGTTGGCGCGTTAACTGCAGCCGCTGCGACCGGACAACTGATTTTCTTGCCATTGCTCACTTCTGTTGCCAACAAGAATTGGCACAATGTCTCTTATATTGTTGGTGCAACATCATTTCTCATGGTTCCTGCGATCTTTTTCTTCCTGAAAGAATCCCCACAATCTATTGGGATGACACCGTATGGCGCTCCCGAAAATTGGGTAGCGACTGAAGCCCTTAAGCGAAACGCGGCGCGCGAAGCGCTCTCCACTTTACGTATGTCACTTGGCAGCAAAGATTTCTGGATTTTGGTTGGATCCTTTGCCGTCTGTGGACTTTCCACTAACGGCCTCATTGGCACACATTTAATTCCCGCCGCTATCGATCATCACATGCCATCTGTTACCGCTGGTTCTCTGCTCGCATTGGTTGGGGTCTTCGATGTTATTGGCACGCTCTTCTCAGGGTGGCTGACCGATCGGGTTGATCCACGCAAGCTCCTCTTCTTCTACTTCTTCTTGCGCGGCCTCTCACTCTTCTTACTTCCCTCAATTCTCTTTGCATCTATTCATCCCAGCACGCTCGTCTTCATTCTCTTCTACGGACTTGATTGGGTTGCGACGGTTCCGCCCACCATTATGTTGGCCCGCGTGGTTCTTGGACCACAACGAGGCACCATTGTTTATGGCTGGGTATTTGCCTCGCACCAGATTGGTGCAGCCATTGCGGCATATGGCGCTGCTGTGATTAAAGAGACGACTGGAAGTTACAACTTAGCCTTCTATATTGCCGGCATCGCCTGCGTAATTACTTCATACTTTGTACTTCAGATCAGTCGAGCGAAAGTAGATTAATGAGCGAAGTGAGCTTCTATGACCGCATGGGCGGGGAAGCAACTTTCGCACTACTCGCACAAAGGTTCTATGCCGCTGTTGCCAACGAACCAATCTTGGCTGGGATGTATCCCAAAAAGGATATGGCTGGCGCCGAAGAGCGTTTAAAAATATTTCTTGAGCAATATTGGGGCGGACCATCTACTTACTCTGATCAACGAGGCCATCCTCGATTGCGAATGCGCCACAATGGCTTTCATATCGATACCCCGGCCCACGATGCCTGGCTTAAATGCATGCATGCAGCGATCATCGATCTGGAAATTGACGAAGAGATGAAAGAAGAGCTCTGGAAGTACTTCCAATATGCCGCTCACTCCATGAAGAATCAGCCCGATGCTTAAATCTATTTATTCAAACATCAAATCATTCCCGCGCGATCTCTCTTTTAGCGCTGCCTTCTCGGGGCTATTAATCGTCGTTGTTTCGTGCACGGGGCCGGTCGCAATTTTGCTCACTGCAGCTAAAGCTGGCCATTTCACGGAAGTTCAGACCGGAAGTTGGCTCTGGTCGAGCTGGATTTGTTCTGGTCTGCTTGGCCTCTTTTTATCTTTGTGGCTACGCATTCCCATGATCGGTGCTTGGTCCACGCCGACCACCGCATTGCTTGTAGTGGGTCTTGCTACGCATTCTTTGCCAGAAGCTGTTGGTGCTTACTTCATCGCCTCTCTTCTCATCATGGTGGTGGGCATTACCGGAATTTTTGATCGAATTCTGACTGCAGTGCCGCACCCAGTCATCATGGCAATGCTTGCTGGGGTGCTCTTTGAATTTGGCGTGGGAATTTTTAGAGAACTTCCTTCCGCCCCTGTCATCGTTGTATCAATGGTTGCTGGATTTTTCTTTGCCCGCCGAATGAAATGGCGCGCTCCAGTTATTACTAGCTTTGCGATTGGCTTTCCGCTTGCACTTTTGATGGGGCGAATCGCCACACCACACATCACCTTCGCACTCGCTAGGCCAGTGTGGGTCAATCCTCACTTCTCGGTGAGCGCACTTGTCACTCTGGCAATTCCCATTGTTTTGTTGACCCTCACATCGCAATACGCCCCTGGCATGGCAGTGCTAAAAAGTTATGGATATGAAGCGCCCACCAATAAAGCGATTGTGACTGGTGGGTTCCTTTCATTTATTACTGCAGGATTTCTCAACAGTGGTGTTAATAGCGCAGCAATTACTGCAGCAATTGGGGTTGGAGATCATGCCGAGCCAGATAAGAATCGACGATATACCGCCGGCGTAGTCTGCGGAATTGCTTATATTTTTGTTGGGTTATTTGGCACAACTATGTTGCAGCTTTTTGCAGTATTACCTGTTGCGCTTCTAGCAGCACTCGGTGGACTCGGAATTCTTCCTGCAATTTCATCGAGCGCGACCGAAGCATTTAAAGATCCCGATTATCGGGAAGCAGCAATGGTGACAGTTTTGGTTACTGTCTCTGGTATTCATCCATGGGGACTCGGATCACCATTTTGGGGATTGATAGCTGGTGTAGTGACACACCACATTGCGGCATTTAAGAATAAAAAGTAGCTACCTTTTAGGTTGAGATTTATTACCAATCTTAAGAATTTCACCATTGCGAAGGTACCAAAGTGTTCCTGATGAATCCCGAACAGTTGTGATGCGAAGCCCCACGGTCTCGACAACACCAGAGACTTCTAGGCAATTAATCTCATCACCAACACCATATTGATCTTCAATCAACATAAATATTCCGGAGAGCACATCTCGCACTAATGTCTGGGCGCCAAGTCCGATTGCTACGCCGAGTACACCAGCCGATGCAATAACAGGACCGAGATTTAGCCCAAATTCACTCATCAACATCGCGCCAGCAATTATCCAAATCGTTCCATTCAGCGTGGAACGCAGAACTGAACCAGCAGTCTTGGCCCGTTCTTTCTGGCGAGCGGTACCGGTCTTGGGTCCGGGGACAAAGTCAGCGTTTGCAATCCGATTGATAGCGCGATTAATAGCGCGCCCGCCAATGGCTTGGCAGAGAATGGCAATAGCCAAGATGACGAGAATATGTAGGGGAGCCCCTGAGAACCAGTGGTAGATACGCGTGGCATTCATAGTGCTCAAACTCTACAGAAGAAATTCGCTTTAAAAGTAGGCCAAAAGAGGGGGCGTAGTGCAGTATTTACCAATCGGTCCCAGCCAGGTACCGCAGTTAAAGGAGTTAGTTCGGTGTCACAGACTTTGGTTCTGAACGCCACCTACGAGCCACTAGGTGTCGTATCGGAGAGGCGAGCGCTTATCCTCGTCTTAAATCAGCGCGCCATTTCTGTTGAAAGTTCAGAGCGCATCTTTCACTTTGCAAGTGGAGAAATGATTCTTCCTTCAGTAATTCGTCTCGTTAAATTCGTTCGCATTCCTTATCGTCATTCGGTACCGCTATCTCGCCGCGCACTCTTTGCGCGCGATGGTGGTCGCTGCGTGTATTGCAGCGCACCTGCAGCATCAATCGATCACGTCATTCCTCGCAGTCGTGGTGGTTCACATGCTTGGGAAAATGTGGTCTCTGCCTGTCACCGTTGCAATCACCTCAAAGCAGATAAGACTCTTAAAGAGATTGGCTGGAAATTACGTGCCCTCCCACGTGAACCAGTTGGCGCGGCATGGAGAATTCTTGGCACTGGACGTACCGAGCCTCGTTGGATTCCTTACTTGGCGCCATTTGGTGTCGAGCCACTAACGCATTCTGCAGCTAGCGCTTAACTCGCAAAAGTCTTAGGCATCTCTAGCTTGCGCACGAAGTGCACGAGCGAGTGAATCCTTATTTTCTAAGACATATCGCTGCAAGATCACCGGAGAATCTTTTCCAGCGCCATTGAGCCAGGCATCTGTCTTATCCAGAGTGCTCTGTTCTGTGGCATAGACCGGATACATCAACTCGACAAATGTTGATCCAACTTCAAATCCCTTGCTCCAAATATCAAGTAGTTCGGCGAAGTAGGTATCAGCAAATTGAGAGATCAGATCCCGTTGTGATGCGCGCTGGAATCCACGAATCACAGCTAAGCGAACAGCGTTAGAAGTGTCATCCGAGATTATTACCTGCCAAGCAGCTTGCTTGGCAGCTTTCGTTGGTATCGCAGCCATACCCATTGCATGGGATTCCTCGCCAGTCTTTGTTTTATCAGAGTTGAGTTGGGCATCTAGATCGCTTTGGCCAAGTACGCCACGCTCTACTAACGCGATGAGAAGTAACCAACGTAGATCGGTATCGATATCAAGACCAGCAATAGCACCATTTAATATGCCTTGGAGCTTCTCGTTCTGCGCCGAAGTATGAGCAACATTTGCAAAGCCACGAGTAAGTTGAAGTTGAATATCACTGCCCTTGTCGGCACCAGCAAGAATTGAGTAGTAAGCATCTGCCGCTTTTGTCTTGAGCGCATCGCGATGGGCGGATGTTGCAAAGAGATCGAGAGCGGTGGAGATTTGAGTCAAGACGATGGTGACAGTAGTGATCTCTTTCTCGGCGGGAAGTCCGGCGAGTGCGATATCGACGAAGTCAGATGCGGATATTTCTGCATCGCGAGTCATATCCCAAGCGGTCGACCAGCAGAGCGCGCGAGTTAATGAATCGGTGATCTTTCCTAGATCGCGCTTTAAAGTTGCGATTGAGCGGTCATCAAAGCGAATCTTTGTGTAAGTAAGGTCGCGATCATTGATCAGCAAGAGATCTGCGATCTTCTCGCCCGCGAGTTCTGGCACAAAAGTCAGAGCGCCTGAGACATCTAGTTCGATCGTGCGGCGGCAAATAATTTTGCCATCCACGTTGTCGTAGAGCCCAACCGCCAGGCGGTGCATGCGAAGTTCTGATGAACCCGCAGGAATGGCTGGAACTTCTTGGGCGATGCCAACAGATATGTAGGTATCACCAGAAATTTCGAGTACTGGGCGCATGGTGTTGACACCAGATGTCTGTAGCCAGGTAGCAACCCATGGTGTGAGATCGCGGCCACTGGTGGCTTCGAGTTCAACGAGTAGATCCTGAAGCGTGGTGTTCTTCCACGCATGCTTGGCGAAGTACTTCTTTAAACCTTCGATGAAGTTATCGCGGCCAACATGTGCAACAAGCTGTTGAAGGACTGATGCGCCTTTTGCATAAGTAATACCATCGAAGTTGGAATTAACGGTTTCAATATCGACCATATCGGCAGCGATCGGGTGGGTGGATGAGAGTTGGTCTTGGCGATATGCCCAATTCTTTCGCTCGGAGTTGAACTCGGTCCAGGATTGAATGAACTTAGTGCCTTCAGCGGAGGCTAAGTGGGAAGACCATTCCGCGAATGATTCGTTGAGCCACAAGTCATCCCACCATTTCATGGTGACCATGTTGCCAAACCACATATGTGCCATTTCGTGCAGGATGGTGTTGGCGCGAGCGCTATACATGCGCTCGGTAACTTTAGAGCGGAAGACTAAGAGATCTTCGCGGAATGTCACGGCGCCAGAGTTCTCCATCGCGCCCCAATTGAAATCAACGACAGCGATTTGGTCATACTTTTCAAATGGATATGCCAAGCCGAACACTTTCTCAAAGTAATCAAAGCCCTGCTTGGTCAATGTGAAGATTTCAGCTGCATCTAATTTATCTGCAAGTGATTTACGGCAATAGATACCGAGCGGAATCTTTTTGCTTCCGTTGTATTCATCATGGACATGTGAATATGGGCCAGCGATGAATGCGGTTATATATGTCGAAATGCGGGGAGTAGGAAGGAACTGCCAAATGCTTTTGCTGCCATCGATATCGGTACTGCTCTTGACTGGGCTATTAGAAATAACTTCCCAGTGGCTAGGAACAATCGTGGTGAGTTCATAAGTTGCCTTGAGATCTGGCTGATCGAAGCATGGATACATCCGGCGAATATGCGCAGTTTCACCTTGTGAGTAGAGATAAACCTCGTTATCGGCAGGGTCCACAGAACGCTGAAGTCCTTCGCCATTCTTGGAATAGACCGCTTCGATCTCAATAATGAGTTCATTTGTCGCAGCCAAATTCTTAAGGAATAAAGATTCACCATCGAAGTTAGAAAAATCGACAGGTGCACCATTGAGTGTTGCAGCGATTATTCGCTTGCCAACGGCATCGATAAAGGTGTCGTATCCCGGCTTATTGCAAGTGAAATGTGCAATCGTCTTTGAAATAAAGGTCTCTGCGCTACTGGTCACATCGATAGTGACGTTGTAGCTCTGGATTGCAAGATGAGCAGAACGTTCTTGGGCTTCACTTCGGGAAATATTTACACCTGACACAAATGGCTCCTCTATTGGTTATTCTTTCCCTAATCTTATAGAGAATGCAGGTTTACTTTTCATGGAACGTCCCAGCAATAGGTCCTTCAAGCGCCGCGGTAATCGCATCACCCTCGCGCAAGAAACCGCGCTCAATAAAGATTGGGCAACCTATGGGATTCCGGAAGAAACTGCCATTAATCCACGCGAACATTTTCCGGAGGCCAAGCGCCTTGTCATGGAAATCGGAACCGGAATGGGCGAAGCCACTGCGCTCATCGCTCGCGATTTTCCGGATGATGGATTCTTCGCGGTCGAATTACATAAGCCAGGTCTCGGTGCGCTTTTGGCACGAATGGGGGAATATGGGATTTCCAATATTCGCCTGGTCGAAGAAGATGCCCGAGTCTTGCTTCAGTATTTCTTTCCCAAAGGCGAGTTAGATGCGGTCCATCTCTTTTTTCCAGATCCGTGGCCCAAGAATAAACATTGGAAGCGGCGCATCGTGCAAGAAGATTTTGTTGAATTAGTTGCAGGTGCGCTCAGACCAGGCGGTCATATCCACATCGCCACTGATTGGGTTCCATATGCAGAATGGATTGCAGAAAAATTCAGCGCTTCGAAATCATTTGTTGGTGGAGTTGTCGCTAAGCCAGATTTTCGTCCACTCACTCGATTTGAAGGACAAGGGCTACGTAAGGGCCACGAAGTCAGAGATTTTATTTATACCAAGATTTAAGAAGTAAAAAGAGAACTAGATCTTTCCTTCATTCTCATACTTAGTAATTAAGTTAATGCGACGCTGATGGCGTTCATCCCCGGAGTAGGGCTCGGAAAGAAAAGCATCGACCATCTCTAAGCAAAATTCTTCGCTATGCATACGCCCTCCGATGGAGAGAACATTTGCATCATTGTGCTGACGGGCAAGCTTTGCGGTATCGATACTCCATGCAAGTGCGGCACGAATTCCCTTTACTTTGTTGGCGGCAATTTGTTCACCATTTCCAGAGCCACCAAGAACTATTCCAAAACTTCCAGGCTCTTGAGCAACTGCTTGCGCTGCTGGAATACAAAAGACGGGGTAATCATCGAGTGGATCCATTACGTGGGGCCCATGGTCCACAACATCGTGCCCTTGGCTCTTTAAGTGAGCGATGATGACAGCCTTGAAATCAAGACCTGCATGGTCACTTCCGATATGGATCTTCACATATGTATTCTCTCAGATGAGTGTTCAATTGTTAAAGAAAAAGAAGAAGAGCTCTGCGATTTCTCGCAAGAGCCCTTCTTCTTTTCGGGGAAATGTGGGGAAAGCTACTTAATTAAGCGCTCTTCTTCACTGTGGTGACTGTTGCCTTCTTTGAAGACTTAGTCGTTGTGCCTGTTGTGCCGGCAGCACCAGGAATCTTTGGCGCAGCGCCACCCATTGCGTGGTCGTTATCGCCATCAGGTCCGTGACCCATACCGCCAACGTTATTTACTTCAGCAGTGATGCGGGTCTTGAGGTTTGCCTTCAGTGTTGTTGCTTGTGCCGCAGTCAAGGTCTTTGCAGTAACAGCTGCATCGATTTGAGTGGAGTCATAATTAACAAGTGCGGTAATCAGAGCATCTGTCTTAGCGCCAGCAAGTACTGCAAGTGACTTACCTGCAACGCGTGCTGCTTTGAGATCATCGGCTGTGATTCCTAGAGTGGAAGTAATGATTGATTGGCGAGCAGCGGTGTTCATTCCGAAACCACCTTTGCCACCCATGCCGCCCATTCCACCTTTACCACCCATGCCGCCAATAGCTGGCTTGCCAGGTGTTGGTGTAGCTGGCGCAGCTGCTGTAAGTGCAGCGGTGATTGCATCTGCTTGTGCTTGAGTAATTGTTCCCTTAGCTACAAGAGATGAAAGAACTGTTGAAACTTGTGGTGGTACACCAACTGCATGACCCATGTCAGCAGATGCTGCGGTAAGTGATCCGAAAGAAAGCGCTGCAGCAAGTGCTGCGATTGCGACTTTGTTCTTCTTCATGTTGCTCCTCTTACTAATTGGTTCAGGTGCCCTCACACCTGAATGACTGCAGATAACACCTTCAGACTGGGGAGGTTAGCCAATTATCCTGAGTGGAATCTGTGAGTTTTTGACGCTCATTCAGCGCCTTGCTCACGAACTCCTCGCTCTGCCGGCCATATTGCGAGGCTGGCTCCATTGTTCCCTAGGCCCCACCCCCAAAGGCTGGCGCTCCGTGACTTTTTGGTCACTCCCGAATGGGCTATAAGAAGGTGAGAAAAAAATGGTTAACAAAACGCTTCCCCACAATTTAATAGTTCGGATAACGCTGACTGTGATTATCGGAACTACTTTTATTCCCTTTGAAGCGAAGGCATCAACTCTGACGCGAGCAGGTCGCACCACCACAACAATTCCCAATACTTTGTTAAATGGAAAAGGGGCGCCTGCCTCATCACTCGGAATCAATGGAGATTTCTATATAGATATTTCTACATTCAATATTTATGGACCAAAGAGTTCGGGTAAATGGCTGACTCCCACTTCATTGAAAGCTCCTGTTGTACCTGCAAGCAAAGTAGTTGCGGGCAAGGGAAATATCACTTCAAGCCCTACGGGTCCGAAGGGCGATGCGGGTGCGCAAGGAATTGCCGGTGCTCAAGGCGCGCAAGGTATCCAAGGTGCTAAAGGTGAGAATGGAAAGGATGGCGCGCAAGGCTTGCCTGGTTTACCTGGTGGCCCGGGTGTTAATGGTGAAGTAGGAGCGCCTGGTCCTGCAGGTGCGCCGGGTTCTTCCGGAGCTACTGGTCCGATGGGTCCGGTTGGCGCCACGGGGCCCGTTGGACCTTCGGATGTAGTTGCCATAAATATTTCGGGTTCAGGAGGAACTATTTGGACTGTCAGCTCTTCGGTTGCTGGCGCATTTCCAAGTGGAGCATTTGGGAACCTTCAGGCTAATAAGTCTTACTTTTTTACGATAAAAATTACTGGTGCTCTATCCGGGAATTTGTCATCAAACTCGGGATCAGGGATTGAATTAGGTTCAACTGATTCAAATACAGTTGTTAAATATGAATCTAGTTATGCTTTCGGACGAAATTCAACTCCAGGATTTAATCTCAGCTATCAGTTAACTTTCACGCTAACCGGCACCATCAAGACTTCAACTAGCGCAAATCTAACAATTACGTTTATAGATGGAAGTGGATGGACCGGAAGTAATCCATTGGCATTGACGGGAACTGCGTTTATTCAACAAGTGGGTTCTGTCAGCTAATAAATTGCCAATAAAGAAGAATAAATACTGGAGCGGGTGACCGGGATCGAACCGGCATGGCCAGCTTGGAAGGCTGGGGCTCTACCATTGAGCTACACCCGCGGGATTAGTGGAGTGGCTCCCATCACGGGGGCTGCTCCATTCCTGCGTAGTACGAGGGATAGATTACTGGCTCGGTAAGAGAAGGGAAAATTACCCCCTAGAATTCTCACTTACGCCACGGGGCGTAGCGTAGTGGCTAGCGCGCCTGCTTTGGGAGCAGGAGACCGGGAGTTCGAATCTCCCCGCCCCGACCAG
>JGI24890J29729_1000009_pt1 | contig 243975 bp, 104 predicted proteins | sample FreactcultureFD7_FD_29729 | JGI IMG/M metagenome (IMG submission 29729) | reverse complement strand
TGTATTCCTATAAGTAATTTTATCAGTTTGTTCTTTAACAATACATTCTCTAATGAGTTGTCCAGCTAAACCATAGTTTATCTTAGTAGCTCCTATTGTATTTTTCATTAATTTAAAGACATCATAATATATCTTATAAAGACCACTTATAGGTTTCATACTAAAATTAGAAATCAAATCATCAGGTTCAACATATATATCACCTCTCCAATCACTTACTTCATCTGATAATACTCTTAAACAGTGCTGTGGATTTTTATCATTGAGATCTCCAAAATCTCTTATTACGTACATTTCGTCTAATTTAGAATTTGGTATTGTTTTACATGCTTTTGTAAAAGTAAATACAAAATGTTTATAATTAAAGTGTTGAGGTACGAACTTACATTCTTGAAACTGACTAGTTTTATATTCTTTAGGAACATAAATAGAATTACTAAAGCATCTATAATATTGAACAAAAGTTTTCTGATCCCAAATAGATTTACAATTAGCTTCAGGAACAATATCACATTTATCATCTAAATCAAAAGCTCCTCTATAGTTTCTAAGTTTTACTCCATTTACTAAAGTTATAGATTTAGGTCTTTGTTTATATAATTCCTCTTTCTCTTCAGCTTCTATAGCAAAATCATCAGAATCCCATTTCTTATTAGCAGCTTCTATAGCATTTTGATTTCTATTTCTAAAGTTACTAAAAGAATTATGATTAGAAACACTATGATTATTATTCATACGATTCCAATATTCTGGACTATCATAATCATATTCTACACCTCCAACATTAAATACTCTTTTCTTATAACTTTCATTTGAGAAATAATAGCCATCTTTTTCTTTAAACTCTCCTAAAGTAGTTAAAGGATAATTACCATTCCATAAAAAAGCAAATCTACTAGTCTTTAGTATTTCTTTAAATACTACAGCAAATTGTTTAGAATCCCTTTTAAGAAAGTTTTGTATTTCAGGAACACTCATAAAATCTTTAACAAAGAAATAAGTATCTGAAAAATCACTATTATGTTTAGAGTAATCAAACAATGTGCCATTATGACACATTGTTGATCCTTTAATATAAGTATCATTTGTTAATATCTCTTCTTGTATAGAAGATAATACAAATGGATGATTCATTTCAATAGATTTAGCTCCTTTATTACCAATTCTCAAATGTACAATTAATTCATCATTATCTCTAAGTCTTTTATTCTTAAGAGCTTTAATAAACTTTTCTACATCTTTAAATCCTTTAGATATCCAGACTCTAGACTTTTCAGCATCTCTCTTAAAAGTATAACCAATACCATCAGTATTAGTAGTAGCTGCTTGTCTTATTCCATCTAAAAAGAATTCACTATATTTTTGTGTACCCTTAGGTGCAACTGCAATTAGACACATTCTGTTACCTCCTTTATTGATTTCTTTTTAGGAATTTCTTTTTCAACATAATCAATAGTTTCATCCATTACTGTAAATACTTTAGTTCTTTCAACAATATAATCAACCAAATCTTTACCTGTTTTAGGATAGATAGTCATTATTACATCTTTAAGAGAGACATTTCCAGTATTTATTAAGTTTTTATGATCTTCAACAAATTTACAAAAAGCTAAACAGATTTTAATCCAATTCCTTATCTTAATAAAATTCATTGTTGCACTATGACTCCTAAATTCAAGAGTTCTTGCATTAGGATTTCCTTTTGTATCATATAATAATGTTACAAAATTTAACCAGCAATACCTCTGAGCATTCTTATCATATCCACACTTAGTACCTAATGGATGATTTTGTGCTTTATTAATAGTTGAATTATTTACTAAAATAGTACTTTGAGTAACTTCATTATCTCTATTCCTAGCTACAAAATCTGTTACAGAATTCTTAGTTTTAATAAATGATACTTCTTCATATATTTTACTATATAATTGATCTATCAATATATTATAATCACTTTTAGTAGTACTTTCAGATAATTCTGCAAATAATGTTTTAGTAATAGGAGTTAAAGCTCTACAATAAGAATTGTTTCTTCTTGAACTAGGTAACATAGCAAACAATTCTTTTTCTAACATTTCTGCTAAAATATAAGAGTATACTACATCATCTTTACCCCATCCTAAACTACCAACATGTACGTGTACTCCACATTGAGCATTTACTTTGCATCTTGAAGATAATACTCTACATAACTCATATATTTGAGCTAATCCAGAATCACCTTTTAATACACCAGTAACATATTCTCCACCTGGAGTATTACCATCTTTATCTCTCAAGCTACCATCATGTACAGCTTTTACATTTAATTCTTTAATATCTTCATCTGTAGGTCTACCTATAGAAGTTTCAATCTCTACACCAAATGTATATTCTAATCCTTCAAAAGAACTATAACTTAAGCTATCAACACCAAAAAGAATATTCTTCTTCATAGTAGCATTAACAGCATCAGAAATATCTTTCTTTTTATGACCTAAATCTTTCATTTGACCTTCAAGAGTTTTTACATCAACAAAAGAATACGTATGGTCAAACTTTTTATAAGGTAAACAACTGTCAAGTACAGCAATTTCATCTTTATGAAACCAGTAACCTTCGTTATATTTACCTTTAAGAAATCCTAAAGATAACATATCTTCATCTGAAACTTGTACTCTAAAAGGACTAGTAGCTCTATATTGATGGAAGATTTCTTTAGTTTCAAGAGCAAATCTCTCCGCATCTTTAGTTTCATTTCTTGGAGATCCAGTAAATCTAGGTTCTTCATCTACTCTAATCCAAGTGTCTTCATCTCTCTTACTAAACTTTCCTCTACCTGAAGTAACTCTTAATTTAGTAATAAGACTATAATGTTTTCCATATCTTATATAATGTCCTGGATGATAATAATCTTCTACCCAGTTAGTATCCAATGGATAAACCATACCTTGATTTAATACTTGAGTAGATCCATTAAATATTATAACATTATTAAAGTATGGATCAGAAGAATTAGATTTTATATATTCATCAAGTTCAACATAATCCTTTATTACTTTTAAATTTTTTAAATCTTTTGCCATTTTTATTTTATTGTGAAATTTCCAATAAAGATTGAAGATAAGCTGGATCAGACGAGATATTAAGCTTACTACGAATCTCATTGATATTTGGAGTAATATCCAAATTTGCATTATAATTATCTTCAAGTTCATTAATATCTTCTGTAATTATCTGTATAAATCCATGATAAATATCAGCAGCTATAAACTCATCTGCTGTATCTACTGGAGTATCTTCATCTCTTTCTTCTTCTCTATTTATAATCTCTATTTCTTTAGGATTAATCTCTCTAGAATCTTCTACTATAAATTCTTCAACAGTATCAAAAGGTAAATCGCTTTGAGTACTTGGAGCTAAAGTCTTAATAATTTTAGATTCTTCTTTTAAATATCTTAAGAAAGTACAAGGAATATTCCAAACAGCTTTAGTATCTTTATGATAAATAGATACTTCAGCTTCTTCAAAATCAACTGATTTAACTACAGCTTTATCACCTATACTCCATAATTTCTTATTACCTTTTTCAGATTCTACATTTGCTATAAATACAACTGTATCTCCTTGAATAGGAATAAACTCATCTACATCAAACATACTCATGGATAATACAGCTGAACTTTTATAATCATCTATAATCTCCATCATTGGAACACTTCCATTTTCATAGTATCCTACTATTTTATACCACGAATCTTCTTTGATTTTAGCAAATCTTCCAAAGGTACTACTAGAATTAGGAGAGCATTGATGTGTATTTAATGCCCTAAGAGTAAAGCCTACTAACCAATGAGGCTCAACGTCTTTTCTTATGAACCCTCTTTGATTTGCTTTTAGCTCCGGGTATTTGAAACTCTTCTCCCTCCTCAAGGCTTTTCTGCTTCTATTATTAGTAATAACTACAACAGGTTTAGGATTAAGTTCTTCAAAAGATTTATAAACTTTCTGACTTTCTATAGTACCATTCCTTATTTCATATAATGTATGAGGAGTAAATTCATCTACAACATATACGTCAAAAGCTAATAAAGCTTCTTTAATAGATGATATATACATTTCACCCATTACGTCATATCCATAATATAATGGTCTTAATTTATCCCTATAAGCATACAGAGTGTCTGTCTTCTTATTATAAAATAATAAAGCAGCAGCTCCCTCATATTCACTAAGAATGCTAACATTAAGTTCACCTTCTTTCTCAAAAGCTTTACTTACACCATATGCTAATATTTGACTATCAACATTATAATCTTTATATTCCCAACCATACTTTGCAGCTAAACCATTTAATCCAGAATAATTAGTAAGAGTACCATTATGTACTAATACGATATCACCGTATGTAAATGGATGTGCATTTTCTGCTGTATTTACTCCAATTGTCTTAGCTCTAACATGACATATTAATGTTGTATCAGGTTTTAACTTATCTATTTCTTTTTCAATAAAGAATTTACCAGCTGGTTCTGCGCTTTTAATTATACCAGTTAAAGGACTAAACATCCCTGTAGCATCTTTACCTCTTTCAACAGAATTCCAAATCATTAAGCCTTTAATCTTATCAAGATTATAGTTATTATCACCTGAAAATCCTACTATGCCGCAACCTAGTACTCCTTGTGGAGATTTTTTTATAAATGCCATAAAGGCAAATATTAACAATATTTCAATCATCTATTTTGTTTTAATTAGTATATTTTAAATTAAAAGCAGGGTAGCGGAGGATAATAAATTATCTAAAGCGAACTCAAGCTACCACTGCTTTTTAAGTTACTTTATTCTATAAATATACCAGCTTTTTGAAGAATTTTCTCCAATTTAAATGGTGCTATTAATTCATACGCAAGATTCTCATCTCCAGTGTTAATACAAGCCTGTATCTTCATTGCTAAGGTATCTGTAAGCTTAGCTAAGCCATCTTTATTAATGAAAGCTATTGCAGCTTCAACTCCTTTATAAATAGCTTCAATAGATTCTAAATCAGCTATCCAGAAGTTAGATAAACTCCTATATTCTACACCATATGATTTAAACCTGAATGCTCCTGCTTTACCATACATTTTCTTTCTTTCCCTATCACTATCTAGTAATACACTAGGAACTCCTAAGAAAATATCTAAAGCTTTAACTAAGTTAAGACTAGTATCAGTATCTGGATCATTATATCCTATATGTACGTGGCCCGTACTTGTTATCTTTAAGACTTTTTATTCTTAAACTCTTTAAGTTACTAACACCTAAAGTCCAGCATATATTTTCATCCTTATACTTGATAAGGAGCTAATCACTCGTGGAGAAATTCTATTCTATTGTCTTCCAAATAGTTTCATTCTCTATGCGTTACACTGTTCATTAATATTACTTAATGAATTAGCACGGTATTCTAAATAATTATTAAATTTTTCTCTTTTTCTTGATAAAAATATATTAGAATCTTTATATAACCAATCATAAATATCTTTTATTTTCTCTGTTCTATTTCTATAGTAATTAAACCTCATAGTATAATAACTACAAGTTTTACCAATAATCTCTCTATATATAGGCTCTATATTAAATAAATCTTTAAATATATTACCTATTTGTATTGAAAAGTTATTACTATTAAAAATAAAGCTAAAATTAAAAAATATTGTATTCTTTGTTTTATAAAAAGACACTGATCCATCTCCATCAAAAAATCCTCTTATAAAATCTCTATGAAATTCTATAGGTATATTATTAAAATTAAAAGAAAAATTACTATCTTGAGTTTTATTCTGTATAATCTTATATTTATTATATAATATATTATACATATAATTAGATGTAAATCTAACTGTAATCTGTTCTTTTCTAAATTTAGCACCTAATTGTCTATTAGAGTGAATTATTTTAGATTCAGGACAGATTTCATCTTTAAATTTAGAGATTACCTCAATATCATCTATACTATTATTTATACAAATTCTATTCCCATTAGCTAAATAACCATCAGCTATAAAAAATCCTAATAAATAGGCTTTTATTTCAGAATCAATATTATCAAAATAAGTATCATTTATATGATATTTTCTAAATTTATTTTTTACTTCTATATTATATCTTTTTATATAATAGTTTATATTTTTAGGATTCATTCCTATAATATTAGCTACCATTGTTGAAGTATAACCTTGCTTAAAGAGATTTTTAATAATTATTATTTTATTTGTCATTAATATGTATGTATACTACAAAGATACGTAATATATTTCATATTTACAAATAAAATTAGTTAAGTTCACCGTTTTTGATTAGTATTTTACTATATGTTACCACATAGGCTGGCAGCCAATTTTACCAGCTGTCCTTAAATTAGTTTTATTACTTGGAGAATCATTTTGATCTCCTCCAGCCCAAGCATTAAAATCAGGTTCACATCCAAACTTTTGAGATTGTGGATCTTGTAAGTACTCTGTTTTTAACCTAGCACTAGCTTGTATTACTACTTCTAAACTAGATGGTATAAACTGATTAGTCCAATTAATACATTTCTGTACACTTTCATATGTCTTCTTAGCACTATTATGAGCAGGAATACAATATTCTACCATTACATTATCTGTCTGAATCATATGACCTTCAGATAACTCTGGAATTTGATATGGACTCCATTTATCTCCAGGAATATATGGAATTGCTGATACTATATCTTTAGTATCTTTATGTATTAAAAAACATTCAGGATCTGTTCCTAATGTAAACGCTTCTATTCTTTTAGTCATAGTAATATTCTGTTTCTTCTACTTCTTGTACAGAATGTAGATATTTAACCCAATTTCCTGATTCTACTTTAGGAAATTTTCTTTTACTTATTAATTCATGTAAATTATTTCCAGCTTTGTAATAGTAACATACTACCCATCTGTACCTCTTCTCATTATTAGGACATAATACAGTACCAGTAGTTTCAACATATCCTGCTCCTAACTCCATAGCTTTAATAAATTTATAAGCTTCATCAGAGCAGTACATTAAGTCACCTACTACTATATCTTCATACTTTGCTGTTGTTACAGCTGGATATTCTCCTAAATCATACATTTTGACATTTCTCATTTCAAGAGTATCTATATGTATAAAAGAATCGTCTCCAAATTGTCTCCTAATTCTATCATAATTGTATTGGTCTTTTCTTAGTGATCCATATACAAAGATAAAATTATTTGAATAAGCTGTAAATACTAATTTATCTAGTAAAGTAATAATAGTATTAATAAGTTCCTTAGTTGTACCTGTTTTTTTGAGAATCTCTACATTTTCTATTAATACTTTATCAGCTAACATATAATTAATTCTTCTTTAGATTCTACAACAGTATTTCGAGGTTTAACTTTAACTATCTGTTTGTATAAATCAATTTCTTCTTTTGTAAATTTGAAATCCCAAGCCCTATCAATTATTTCAGAAACAGGAATATTTAAAGCTAAAGCTGTATCTAACTTATTCTCAATTAATAAATTAAGATAAGCATGGCACACTTTAACTAAATCACTCCTATGATCCATCATTTCTGGATGCCCTTGTATACCTAATCCTTTAATTTTCTTATAATATACAAATTCAGGTTCTTTAATATATCCAGCTTCAGACCTTTCAGGCATTACCATTGGGGTATTATTAGCACCTATAAACCTTGTAGACAATCCTTTAGAATGAGCTAAAATAGCATATTCATTCTTAGGAATAGTATAAGGATATTGTAATTGATGGTGTAGTGAATTAGTAACACATTCATATTTACCATCATAAAAGTGTAATTTATGTGTACCATAATGACTCATATCTTGTACTAATTTACCTCCAGCTAATGCACATAGTAATTGTGCGCCTCTACAAGTTCCCCAGATAACTTTACCTAATTTTTGAGCTTCTTGAAATGCATTAATTTCTTGCAAATCACGGCCTGTTAGTTGTGAATTATATGACTCTCTACCACTATAATGTACTTCATCATATATTTTAGGGGAGATATCCTCTCCCCCAGTTAATACAACAACATCAGCTTCTTTCATATTTTCAGTAAGAGATCCTTCAATCCAACGACCATATCCCTTACCATAACCTACTACATATACTTTAAAATCTTTTTCTTTCTTTTGTGACATTGTTACGCTTCTAAAAATTTATTCTTTAACATTAATGGAATTACTTCTAAATAAGTAGAAAGTACTATACTCTCATCATTACTCATACTAGGAGCAGAATTGATCTCTATAATAATAAAATCAGGATCTTTACGAACCTTACCTTTACCATCTTTAGCAGATTGAATTCTTAAATCTACTGCACCAAAATCAAGTCCTACAGCTTTTAAAGCTTTAACTGATTCTACTACAATAGCATCCCAATTTACAGGTTTATCAAAATTATCATTTTCTTCAATAAACCAAACACAATTACTATCATTTCTAAACCATTTATCCTTTTCAGGAGTATCAGATTTTAACATCTTTCTGCAAGTATAGAAACAACCATCACTATTCACATGAAGCCTATATTCCCTTGTATAATTATAAAACTTTTCAAAGATATATTGACTCATAGTTTTACCAGCTCTCCACTTATCAAATTCTGCTTGACTAGAAATTAAAGTGTTACCTTCACCTCTACTACCAAAATGAGATTTAGCTACAATAGGACTTTTCCAATTCTCTGATAATCTTGGAATATCTGAAATATCAGTACTCCAATCAGCTGTTTTAACATCATATTCCCTGAATTTATTCTTCATTAATAGTTTATTGCTACTAATTTTAATAGCTTCAGGAGAATTTAATTCAATTCTTTCTAAATTATCCTCTACAATAGTAGTACTACCAAATCTAACTAAAGTCCTAAATGGTAATAAAGGTAATCTAGTCCTAAATGGATCATGTGAAGGATGTCTAGACCTAACATGAGGTCTAAACATACTTTTAATTGTTTTTTTAGAAGTCTGCGGAGTCAAGCCCAACCCTGAAGCTGTAGCTACTTTTTGCTTTTTTGTTGTAATCATCACTATATGTATATTTTTCTTCTTCTTTCTTATTTTCTATAAACTTTAGATCTTCAGCATATACTGTTAAGATCTTATTATTTCTCAATTTAATTTTCATTAAATCTTTTCTTCTATTAGAACAAGTTTTAGATATTCTTTTACTCGAAGGATTTCCTATAATGTCTATAACAATTCCTTTACTTCCCTCACCACTTTCTAACTTGTAATTATCTTTATTATGTACTATTTCTACTTTTGTTCCTACATGTATTGTTTTATTAATAGGTGATACATATCCAGTTAATTTATTGTTAATTATACTACAATCACTAATTAAAAACTTACTTTTTGTAGTATCATCAATATAAATCTCTACAAAGAAACTTTCTCTAGATAATTTTTTAGACTTAGATTTAACTAACTCCCAATTACCATCTATATAAGTATTCTCTAAAGATTTCTTTTCTTTCTTCTTACCAAATAATTCAGAAGAATTCTTAGAACTATTTACTCTTAATTTAAATACAAAAGGTATAACAAGTAATAATACAGATATAGTCTTAAATACACTAAAAGTACCAATATTAGTTGTAACTAATTTAGTTTCTATTTTATCATCTTTAATATAATAAGATAATATAATAGCTTTAGCATCTTTTAAGAATACTTTAGCTGAACTAGTCTTAGGTAAAGCTTCTATAATATCTTCATTAGAATTATATACTTTACCTTGTATAATATAACCTTTAATTATACCTACATTACCATATTCATATATTATATCTTTATATCTATCTACTTTAGACTTAGTTACTACTTTCTTAGTTTCTACTACTGGAGCAGTTACAGGTATAGGAATTTCTTCAAAATCTAAGTCAAAGTTATCTATATCTTCATCAGAAATAGTATTTTCTTGAGGTATTTCTTCAGGAGCAATAAATCTTTCTACAGGTCTAGAACTGTTAAACCATACATTTTGTTCAGCTTCTTCTAAATCTCTTCTAAACTGAATTGCTCTAGCCATCTCTCTTTCTGCTAGTAATTCCTGTTGTAAATGAGATAATACATCATTAAGCCTACGAATTTCATCATTATGACCATTTATATTACTTCTAAGATTTTCTCTTTGTAATATTGAAGTAGATATTACAATATTACGTTCAACATTATTTAATAATTGTCTTCTAAATTCTATATCTCTTCTAGTCCTATTAATATCTGCATTTATTATATTAATAGGTCTTCTAGTCCTACTTGTAATAGTATCAAATTGTACTTGCTGTACTTGACCTAAAATACCTTCACCTGTAGGAACTAGCCTGTCTTGAGGTACTTCTCTAGGAGTATTAACTCCAAAGTTAGGATTAAATCTAAAAGCATCTGAAACATCTATAGGTTGTGATCTTATTGAAGTAAATGTAGAATTTTCAAAACTTACAGGATTAATAGTATTTACTCTACCACCTCTAGCTCTATTACTTACAGAAGGTTTACATTTCTTAGGATATTTTCTACTATTATTCTCTTCATAAGCTACAATACTACCTACTTTATTTAAAGGTATATTAGGAGAAATATAACTACCAGATACTCCTAAATGATCTATTATATCATCTACTATAAAATCTGATAAATTTATTGATTCGGAAACTTTATTCTTCTCTTTAATCTTTTCTGTTTCCATATTATTTTATTTGTGTATCAAAAACAAACATTTTTAATGTATGTCTTGTTTTAGGATTAGTAAATTGTTTTACAAATGTAAGATCATCTCTTTGCTCTAAAGCTAAGATAAATTCAGTATTAGTAAAGTAATTAATAACTCCTGTTGTTAACATCTTATCTTCATCACTCTCTTTTTCATCAGTAACTTCTACCATAGTATTAATCATACCAACAGCTCCAGAATGTGTAGTTCTGTTATTATGAGCCATTAATCTAATTAAATCTATAATTAAATTGTATACTAGTTGATCTTCTACTTTTGTAAATTTAGAAAAAGTAAATTGACCATATTCACATACACCACAACAAAATGGTAATATACGTGATTGAAATCTATAAAAATAAGTTTTACTAACAGTACCCCAAGGACTCTTAATCATTAATTGAGCGTCACTACCCTCTCTACGTAAGTTAATTCTATTAAATCCATATAAAGGTTTAGCAGAATCTTCTATAGTTTCATCTTGTTCTTTAAGAGTTAATACTTCAAGAAAGTCTAATACTTCTTGAATAGATCCTAATGGAGTTTTCTTATATACTTTTAATCTTTTACTATGATTAGTTAGAAAATAATTTAAATCTTTTCCAGCTAATGAATTCTTCTTTACACTTAATTCTTTAGAATATGGATTATTGCTTTCTTCTTCCACTTCTACAACTTTTCCAATTTCTTCTAATTCTATATTATTTGTGATTCCCATCTCTAATTTTTTATTACTTGCACCAGAATGGCATTATAGTAATGTCAGTTAGTAATTCTAACTCTTTTACAAATACCCTTCCAGCATCTATCATTATATTTGATTGTATTTCACTAAATTCTTTAGCAAAATCTTCATCAACTTCAGTATAAATTGCATCATGAACTACATGAATAATTTTTACTCGATCTTCTAAGTTATTATCTATAATATACTTACGAAGATATATAAGAGCTAACTTTGTAACTATGGCTGAAGTGCCCTGAACAGGACTGTTATAGCTGTTACGTGTTATTTCTCCTATAATTTTAGAATCCTTATAAGGATCTAAATGTTGTTTCCAATTAGGAAACCATCTTATTGCTGAATAAGGTTTAGCAGTTCTAATATAACCATGTTTAAGTCCATATCTAGCGCAACTTTGAAGAAATCCTTGTAATTGTTTAGTAGTAGAAAAGTATTTATCTAATAAATCTTGTGCTACATCTAAACTTACTTGAAGCATCTTACTCAATTTCCATTTAGTACCTCCAAATAGAGCCATGAAATTAATATTCTTTGCTACGTCTCTATATGATTTACCTCTAAGAAATTCAGGTTTTGTTCTAACTTCTTCTTCTTTTATTCCAAACATTAACTTAGCTACTTCAGAATGAAGATCTCCATCATTCTTAATAGTATTAAGCCATACTTCATCTTTACTAAAACAAGCTGCTACTCTTGTCTCTTGCCCGTGTGATTATCACGTGGACTTTCTCTTTCCCATCTCTATAAAGTATTAGGGAGAATCTATAAAGTCTCTACACTTGCCCATATCAGTCATTGAATTATAGTTCTATTGATATTGCTAGCTCGGGATTAAATTACCATCTCTTTCCCCGAATTAGGATTCCTTAAATCTTTAGATTTCTCTAAAGAAGGGCCAATTTTCTCAAATTTTCTATCTAGATGTACTTGAGAGGTATTATACATATTATATATACATTCTAATTTTCCTTCATTATAGTATATACCTATTCTATATAGATTAGGTTTACTCATTTTTACTGAATGTCTTATATTCTTTGTATCTAAAAATTTAGATATCTTATTTATAAATAAATTAGAAGCAGAAAATATTTCTATTCCTAATAATTTATCATCCTTAACTCTATAATATCCATCTCCATCTATTATACCTCTTAACATACTCCAAGTTATGTTTATATTTGGATCTAATGTAAAAGATTTTTTAGGAGTTATACCTATTATATTATTAAGATAATTATGTATTTCTTTACTTTGAAAGTTTACATAATACTCTTTTATTTTATATCTATTATTATTGTAGTTTTTAACTTTAACAAAATCAGATTTTAGAAATTTTACATATTTTTCTAAATGTTCTATATCTTTAAGAGATAAAGCTATTCTATATCTTTCTTTTGAAAGATTACCATCTGTCATAAGAATTCCTAACCAATATTGAACTTCATCATTTTCTAAATTCAAAAATGGATTAGTTTTAACATTAGTAGTAACTTCTGAAGTTGTTCTTAATTTAATATTATATCTTAATAATACTCTTCTTATTGAAGTATTATATGTATTAAATAATTTTCCAATAATAACTGTATCTTTACCATCTAAATAAAGATTACATATTTCTAGTTCTTTCTCTTTACTAAACCTATTCATTTGTATAATTTATATACAAATATAGTAAATATTTATCATATTTACAATAGGTATGAGCAAAATAATCATTTTTCTTTTACCCTTGTAATCAATTCCTATTATTAATTTACCTTTGTCTGCTACAAAACAATTTAAATAATCATTCTTAGCTGGTAAATTTTGTAGATTAACTGAAGATTTACCAGATTTACTACCACCACAAGATACTCTACTTGTGTTTAAAATCTGCCAAAATTCTCCATGAATTCTCTTAGTAACTGGATTTATAAAGTTGATGAAGTTATCTCCATAAGTAGAAGCTAATTTAGCATCTTTCTTATAATCTATTAACTTTTTAACTAAAGGAAAACTATATTGGTAAATGGCTATATCTTTTTCAGAGCTACTTTCTACCTCATCTCCTATTAATCCTTTTAAAACAGCTAATACTTGTGCTGGAGAAGACCATAATATAGTTACATCTCTATCAGTTCCTCCAAATAAATCTAATTGTGGAGTTTTATTTATAAATTTAGTTAATTTAGGTTCAGCTCTTACTAAATCATCTAATTCTTTTTCATGAAGTGGTATTAATTGATCTACTTTTCTAGATAATTTTAACCAAGCTTCTATATTAAATCCCATACCATTATACTCAATATCAGCAAGTGCTAAACAAGCTTGATTCTCTAATGATATATATTCATTTAATTCATATTTATTAGCTCTTAAAGTCTGTAATTCTTTTATTTTATGTAAATAAAGAACATCTTCAGAGCCATATACTATTTGTTTATAAGTAAATGGTTGTCCATTCAATCCTATAAATTGATTTCTTACACTTTTGTCTAATGATACTCCTAAATATCTTTTAGCTATTTCTCCTAATCCAAGTTGTCTTCCCATCTTTCCATTTGGAAGTAACCATTCTTTACCATTAGTTAAACAGCATTCAGCTAAAAAAGTATCATATATTTTATCAAGTATTATACCTTCTAATTTTAGAAATTTATAATCAAATTTTAAGTTTTGACCTATAATTAATTTACTTTCTAAATAAGGTTTTAACTTAATAAAACAATCTTTATTATTCCTTACATCAATTACCCAGATATCATTACCATCTGATAATTGTAACATTATTATTCTATTAGCATGATTAAAGAAACCTTCTGTTTCAGTATCTAATGCTATAGAATCCCTCTCACTAATCCATTGAATTAAGTCCTCTATACTTTTATGTTCATATAGAGGACTCTCTTCTTTACTATATAGATCTTCTTGACCTATAAAGTACACTTTATTCTTATTTATACCTATCAACTACCTCTCCTCCTCGCTTTAATTCGAGAGGTATTATGCTGTAGCTAATTTTCTTTTCTTAATTACAGCTTGTCTTTCTTTAGTAACAACAGTACCTTTAACTAAACTTGATTTAGTAGGATGATTCTCCATCTCTTTAATCTTCTGGTCTATCTTTTCTTGTAGACTTAATTGTTTAGTTCTGACTTCATTAAGTTTTCTTTTAATTTCATTCTCAATTGCTTCAGCTCTTCTTTGTTTTAAAAGTTCTTCATGTGCTATTCTATCTTTTTCAGCTTGAATCCTTTTAGCTTCTTTATCCGCTTTTAATTTAATTTGCTTTTGCTCTTCATCATAAATAGCTTGTCTATAAGCTTTATCACAAAGAATTCTATAATCAGATTTCTTTATATCTGCTTCATCTGAACCACCATTTTCATGATAACCTATACTATTGTTATTAAATCTATAAGAAGTATTACTACTCATAGTGCAAGTATTAAATACTCTTCTATTAACAGTACCACATATATTATTATACATATCATATCCATTAATAAGACCAGTAGTATCATTAACTATAATGTACATAGCTTCCATTACTTCTAATAAAGTAACTTGTTCTCCTAGATAATGTAAAGTCAATCTATATAAATCACTAATAGATCTTCTAGCTCCATTATAAGAAGTATCTCTTTTATCCCCCCTATCACCTAATACTCTAGTAGTATAATTACTAGAACCTGAAGCTCTAGCATTATCTATAAGAAATGATATTAAAAAAGATTTAACAGAACTAATATCAGGTTTAAATGGGATATAATTTACTTTTAATGCACCGTCTTTTCTTAATTGTTTTTCATAACCTTCAACTACTTTAAGTGCTTGTTCATATGTTCTTGGCATCTTTATAATGTTTTTGCAAAGTCAATAAATTGTGTTAATGGAGATACAGCAGGATTTACACTGATAGCCGTAGGTAATAAATCTTTATTACTACTTACAACTTCTCCTTTATGTAAGAATGCTTTTTCTCTTAAAGGTCTTTGACATTGTGCTCTACCTAAAGCAATTGCTCTACCTTTAGCTTTATCAAATTTATCTTTAGTAGAGCATTGACTCTTACCTACTATAATTACATTTGTTTCAGGATTAAATATACCTGCTACTACTTTTCTTGGTTGATTTTGTTCTGCTTCTGGATAGAAGAAGAATACATTTCTGTTATTTTCCATTACTGAAAGTTTTATTTATTATTTATTTTATTTGTTTCCAATCTCTATTAGCTGTTGGAGGTGCTGATTTAGAATTTCTTTTAGCATTCTTAGCTCCTCCACTACATACTGTACAAGCTGCTTTCTTTAAGTCTGCTGCTACATTATGTAGCCTATTCCCTTTACCATAAGTTTTATCCTGAAACTCATTTTTACAACTACATGGTAGTACTACTGTTCCTTGCATATTATTTGTTTAACTAATGTGATTAAAAAACCATAGTCTAGCTTTAGTAGCTATTAAACTATTAGCTTTCTTTAAGTCTATTTGATTCTTAACTATAGTATCTTCCTCTTCCTTAAGAATATCATTAAATATCCATCTTAAGAAAGCTTCAGTACTCTTCTTACTAAATTCAATATTATTCTCTTTTAAATAAGATAAAGCTTGGTATAATCTAGCTTCTGTTAAACTATACTCAACAAATTCTTGTATATTATTTAAATCTTCAATATTTACTGAATTTAATACTTTAACTTTACTAACTGAATGTTTCTCCCCTTTAGACTTAAATTTAAGTTCAGGAAAATCTATTGAAGTAAATACTATTCCTTCACCTATCCCTTCAACTCCTAATTTTTTAGCTACAGGACAACATTCTTCAACTTGATTAGTCCATTCAATTAATTGATTTTGTACTAACTCTGGAAAATTAAAGTCTATTTCTATATCAAATGTTTGAAATTGATTAATAAGATAAATATTAGCTGTATTCAATAAATCTAATTCATTACTATCAAAATAATAATTTAAACCTGTCCATTCATTATCTATTTGAATTCCAAATATTACAAACATTTTTGGTAATTCTGCAATAGCAACTCCAGACTGGATATTACTTCCACACCATTCACCAAATACTGCTATAGATTCTTCAAATTTAACATCAGCAAATAATGCAGTTAAATCTAATTTACTCATAGCTAACATAAATCCAGCATTATCATGGGTTAAGTCTAATACCCTTTCTCTTGATTGATATTCAATATGATTATCTTTATATTTAACTATTCCAGCGTTTGTACCATGTAGTTTAACTGTACCTCTAAACTTTAATTTAGGATACTCTTTTGTATGATTATATATAGGATCTCCATTATCATCTTTTCCTATATAATCATGAGATGTTCTTACTTTGTGAACAATATTTCTAAATTGCTCTATTGATGGATATTTTATCATTTTAATTTAAATAAAAAAAGGGAAACTATTTCTAATTTCCCTAATTCAGACTTCTTAACCTGTAAATTAAGATCTTAATATAATCCAGACGTATATCTGGTTTTGTTTAAATGTTTCTCTTTGTACTTCTCTTGCTTTCTCTTCACTCTCTATAAGTATAGATTGTTTAGTACTTGGTACAAATAATTCTACTCCATCATTAGATGATTCTATCACTGTGTTGTTTTCTCCAGCCATAATATTCGCTTTAATTCATGTTTAATATTTCTAAATAACTTTGGTTGTGATTTCTTGTACTTTATAAGTACTGATAATGTAATAACTTTATTAAATATGATCCATATAAATGGTCTGGTTGTAAGAGTTATAATATATTTAGATCCAATAAGATAAGAATACATTTGATTACTAAATTGGCATACTGCTATTAATGCAGCACCAAGTAATAGTATATCACTATAATAGTGATGATTATGAATTAGATCACTAAACTTCTTTTTAGTTAAACTAATAAAACTTAATGTTTTAATACTATTAAGTATTATTTTAGGTCTTAAATCAAAACCTCTACATACTACTCTTTTAATCATAATCATAAGTATCCAAGCCCATAAAGCTATGTCTACTAATTGATTTATAAGATACAAACTAACTTGTAAATTACTTATTGTCTCTGCTACTATCATTATCTATCTTACTATTTTTTATTAAATACTTCTTTATATCACTTATACCTTTAGTAAAAGTATTCAATAAGTATAATAGAACATTCCATTTATTATCAAATACAAACTTTACAATATCATTTACAAATATACAAAATAATATTATTACTTCACTATAATAATCTTTAATAATAGCTGTATTCTTCAATTGTATTTGTAATACAAATGCTAATACTGTTGCTAAGAAATATCTATTGAAGAATTTGATATCTTTGAAATGCTTATCATATCTCTCAATTTCAATCATAGCTCTAGTAGCTACTCCAAGAAATGATAAGAATAGAAATAATAAACCATTAAGAATATCTTTTAGAGATACAGAATTGACTAGTGATTGAGCAGCAAGTAATATATCCATTAATCATATATATATGTAATTTTTTACAAAAATACGAATAATAATTAATAATTACAAATTATACTTTCTCTTTAGCATATCCAACTTCTTCTTCAACTATATCATCTCCCTTAATCATATGATAATCAAAAATACTAATCTTTCTAGTACCTAATCTATAATTAAGCATCATATTGTATCCCTTACGAGATTTAAAACAGTCAGCTTCATTATGAAATAGTACTTTCTTACAGAATATAGTAAGTTTATTATCTAACTCCTGTAAAAATTCACATCTAATATCAGGATCAGGTATTTCTTGTATTTCATCTACTAAATGATGATAATCTATTACTATACCACTAACATTACATATTGCTAGTAAGAATGTAACTAAAACTACTGCTAATAATATACCACTTATAAGTGACTGTGTTTGACTTGTTTCCATAATTTATAAATTAAGTTTTTGTTTTACTAAAGTTAATAGCCTATCATAGGGTTTTTGATCTTTACCTTGACCTGCTACATAATTTCCTATAGATTTTACGTCATTTAAAGATAAACAAGGTTTATTCAAAATAATATATTCTTTAGCTTTTTCTTTTGTTGAGAAATAGAAATAATCAGGATTAAGTTTATGACTAAATCTTGAAAAGTTATAAGATGGACTAATATAATCTAAATTTTTTCTAACAGGATATACTTCATCCCCATCATAAATATCTACTCCATCTTCTGTAGTAAATAGTTTATTTTTTTTAATATATTTAATAGCACTATCTAATCTTCTTGATCCTACAGATACATTAAGGTATATAAAATCATTTTTTAAAGTAATACTTTTTATAGGATAATGATCCATTTGATTTCCACTATACTGTATATCATCGCCAATAGTAAAGACTTCTCCATCTGATCTTTTAACTGAGTGTATACTCCATTTTTGAACAGGATTATTTAACATCAGATTAGTATATTCTTCATAATTATTAATAATTGGAATAAATAATTGAGTTTTGAAATACTCTGTTATTCCATTTGGAGAAATAAAAGATAATATCTCATAATCTTTATCTACTATTTCTTCAAAATATTCAGTTTTAAGATGCTTAAGTTGATAACACATTCTCTTTCCTTTATCCCAATATAATTGAGCATCATTAGGCCCTTCAAATATAGTATTTACAGATAAAGAGTCTGGATATTCACGTATTAATTTAAATTTTCTTTGTTTTTCCATTTTATTGTAATATAAAAGCTGATATTAATAAAGTAAATAATACTCCTAGAGTAAATCCTATTACAAAAACCTCACCTCTACTTATTCTTTTTTCCATTTTATTTAATTTTTTAAACAAGATAGTACTGGATTGGTCAATCCTAATAATAATTCATATAGCCTCATAGAATCACCCAAAGGTCATTAATACTACCTCTATCATATACATTATTATTATTGTACTATCTTGTTAATATTTGTCGGAAACCACTCCTATGCTGGTATAAGGATTTTCCTTATTTTGTAATCTAACCAAGTTTCCTGGTAGTAGTCCTGATGAGATTCTAACTCATAACCTACAAATTAGAAATTTGTTACTCTATACAGTTGAGTTACAGGACTATCTATATTATATACTAACTAATAAAAAGAATGTTAGTACTGTCATTAGTACTATTGCTGTGATAAGATGTTTTGATTTCATTATTGATTATTTAAATGTTTTAAAATTGATTTACTAATAGTTCTAAAGTCCCAAAATAATAATAAAGTACATATAAATGTCCAACCAGCATTTTTATCAATTATATTTATAATAATTAATAATATAAATACTATAATTTCTATAATATCAATGATTATATCAAATCCTGTTGACTGAATATTTAGTATAAATTTAGTATTTATAGTAATAATTGTTGTTATAATTAATACTATACATAAAAGTGTAATCATAAATTTAAATTTTATAAAGATAGCCTACAATTAAGTAAGCTATCTTTATGGTTAATAATTAATTAAGCTTGTTCAGCTGCTTCATCTACTAAAGATGTTTCATCAACAACTTCTGAATTAGATTCTGATACTACACCAGTATTATCTTCTTCATTTTCTTCTGATTCATCTTCATCCATGAAGTTATTAAGGTTAATACTTACAGACTTAGCAACAGCAATTTGTTCCATACCTATAATTAACAAGGCATTAACAGAAGGATCTTCTTTAGTAGGTACATAGTCAACAATAATGTTAACATACTCACCTTTCTTTGGAGTCCAATCAATACCTAACCTACGTGATGTAGATAAATTAGTATTGGTAATTTCCTGGAAATCATCAGATCCTTCTTCTTTTAGACGCTTTAATGTTTCTTTTGCTTTTTGTACTAAATAAGGAGTCATTGCTGCAACACCAACAATATTAACCATTGTACCATCTGGACGTGAAAATAAATTCACATTAGTAACTTTAACCCGATATTTATCAGGTTCTACACATAGCACCCTAGATGCTAAAATTTGTAATGCATTTTCTTTTTGCATGATTTTGTAATTTGATTAAAAAATTTGTTATTTATTTGATTTACTACACTATGTAGTAGTGTAGAGAAGAGGACTCGAACCTCCACGAGGTAGTTGAATCTCCACGATCTTTCCTAGGAACTTAATACCATCCTCAGCATCTTACACAATGCCATGTCTGCCACATCTATTATTACAGGTAGTAATATAGACTTCTTTCATCACCTCTACGATATTATTAATATTGGATATTTTTGTTATATGTATGATAACTCCATTCTATACTTCAATAAGAAGGACTAATTTATAGTTAGTCATATTAATAATATAAAAACTTTTTTGTCTATTGGGAAAGGCTAAACCCAATTTCTTTATTTAAAATCATAGTTAATAGCATCTTGGCTAATTTCAACTACGCATCCATTTACTATAACATAATTCATCTTAGTAATTATCTAGAATCAATAATAATTTTACGAAATAAAAGAAATAGTATAATACAATATGATACTATTAAATAAATTATATGTAACATTATTTACGACGCATTTTACTAAGTCTTAACATGTTAGTCTTTTTATTCCTCATACATTTATTACCAGAGAAATAAATAGGATTAGTAGGATACTGCCTGTAACCATTTGATATAACTACATCATTTACAGGTATAAAATAAAGAGTAACTGCTACTATAGCAATTATAAATAAGCAAAATAAAAATAGATACATTGTTTTTAAAATTAAGTTGAGTTAATTATTTATAAGTTGTTGTAAGCTCCATATAAGCTCCATTTGATTTGTTAAAAGGTAAAGGTATTACCTTAATATAAATTCTATCATATACAACTTTATTATTATTTAATATAGTTGAAATAAGAGCAGATATATATTGACAATACTCTTCACAAGAATAAGATATATTTCTTTCTTTAACCCATTTTAATATATTATTATGTAATATTAGTTGATCTATAATAAAACCATCAGAATCTAATACTCCAGAGCAATCTATTTCAACATGATATTTATATCTTGTATGACCTTTAACTTTACATTGATTCTCTGATGATACATTTACTGTAAATATACCATTTCTGTTAAGTGTAAACTTTCTTATTACCGACATTTTAATGTTTTTTAAATTGTAAAAAATTATAGTAGGAGACTTAGAATTGACTCAGTTTTAATATGCATATTTCTTCTACTACTGTAGACTCAACCCTGTTATAATTTATTTCTGCATAACTCTTATCTACTATAATCTAACTAATCAAATCACACCCAATCACAAGTGTAATATCTTTAATGTAAAAAATACATATACCAAATAGACCATAATATAACTGATATTATAAACTTTAGTCTTTGATAGATATCATCATTATTAACAAGTTTATCAGCATGTATTATTGTAATAATTGGATATATACTCATAAATAGAGTAAATGCTAAATATAGCATCCATAAAAAGTCTTTCATATTATAATTTATAAAATGTGTAATGTGGTAATTTTTCCATTAATACTTTAATAGTAGAATATGTATATCCTAAAGCTCCTGTTGTATAGACTATTCTACAATCGTTAATTACTCTTCCTATTATTCCTATTACTTCAATACTTTCTTTTACAATAATAGTATCATATGCAATATCAATATTAGATACTTCTATTTTTTTTTCTTTTTCATCTTTATTAATATAAATCTCTTGCATATCAATACTCTGGTTTATTAGTAAATGATTCTGTTAAATCTACTCTATCTAATTTAACTGTTTCATTATTATATAACTCTGAAACTTCTTTTAAATAATTAGACAGCATTGATACACTCGTACACTTCATTACTGATCCCATTATAATCCTTTTCTCAATCTCAAATGATTCTTCTTCAGGAGTATAATTAGCTAATAGTGAATGTATTTTATTTGTTGAATTGCTTTCTATTACTTTCCTAATAGTAGATGCTGGTGGAGGTTTAACCTCTGATTTTTTAATGTCTGTTGTTTTCATTATGATTTATTATTGTGATTTAATTTAGTTAATTGTAATAGCAGAGATACATATGGACAATACTAACATATTATCCCAGATTTACACTCTGCTACTTTGGACATTTTAATAATCTGTATCTATTAGGTCAATAGTATATAACATACTATCTGATACAGTTTGTACTCTCGCTTTATTTGTATCTTTATACCAATGTATAACTAATACTTCTCCTAATGATATATGGTTTAGATAAGTCATATAATTAAGATTAAGTTAGTTGTACAATATCTAATACTCTTTCAGTATTATTTAATTTCTTGTTAGCTTTTATTAAAGCAAATAAACTGTTATCTGCTTCAATGTTAAATACTTTTGTTGCTGTAATGATTTGAAATGTTTTCATTTGATTTGATTTAGTTAGTTATTTAGTTAATTATTATTATTGCTCACTCTGTTACTTTGAATTACAGATGTTAGTTTATTTGTAGTAGTTAGTTCTAGAAACAATTTAGACAGTATAATTTTTCATATACTAGCATCTACTACAAATCATCACTTATGTGAGATATCTTTAATAAATTTAATAAGATAAGGTTACAAGCTAATTGAGCTTTTGTTTCATTAAGCGAAGTAACTCAATTATACGACACTTATCTTATTAAATCTATATTAATTTCTTTGAATAACAGGAATAGTTTTCTCACCTGTTTATATAATCACTTCGTAGATTACTTTGCCTAGAAGAAGGCTGTTTGATTAATGTTACATAGTTATTTAATAATTAACAATAGGATAGTAATATACTACTAAACTACTGTAAGGTTGCTATAATCTCCATTATAGTCCTTATTTTCTAATAGATTCATTAGGTATATCTAAAGCTTACACTGCAATAATATTTGCAACTAATATTGCCTATTTGTCTCCTTAATACTTGTGTAAGTTTATATTAAAGAGGAGTATCGTTGTTATTCATTTATATTATAATACTTTATAGATAATAGATCACCATCTACTAAAGAATAATTACTTGTAGCTGTATTTATTGCATCTATAAATGTATTACCTGTTATAAAAACAGTATGCTTAATACTAAAATTATCAAGATATTTAATCTTGTATATATGTTTTTTCATAATAATAGCTATATTAATAGTAAATGATGAATAATTAGTTAATTAGTAAAATAGTAATAATAATAGGTATAGAAGACAGTCTAACGATAGTTTACTGATAGTCAATGAGTTATGATACAAAAGTTAATAAGATAGTAATCTAAAAGACAGATAGTAGCATCAGGATACTTTCACTACAGAGGTTTTCTATACATAGCTAGTTACTAATCTTTACAATAACTTAAATATAACCCTGTTATCTAGCTACTATACTGCCCTTTAGATTATAATCTAAGAGTAGATATATAATAGTATACTGCGGCACTATGTACTACAACTATTATACTCTACTCTTAGACTACTAAATTGAGCTACCATTACAGTAGCCCAATTAATACTTTATGCAGCCTTAAGCATTGCACACATCAAATTAAAGCTTAGCTCAACTGTAAACTCTTTTACAATCTTACCATCATCAGTACATACTGACTCTGCTTTATCTCCTTTAGCCTCTTCCATTACTTCTCCAGCAGTATAGTGTATTACACTAATACTACTACCTACAAGTAATTTTAAGCAACTTGTTGGTACTTTAGTAACTTGAGTTAACCAAGCAGCACTGATAAATGTGTTGCCATTAATACATACCATCTCTTTAGTTGTACCTTTCTTAAGGTAAGTAAATAGTGTTGTGATCTTTTCCATGTGATTGTGAATTAATTGTTAATGATTGATTAGTTAGTTAATGAATTAATGATTGAAATGAAATGTTACCAAGCAGTACTCTGTAATCTTCAGGGTATGATACAGATGTCACCAATACTGCTTGATAAGCATTCTTATTATTGAGCAAAACACTTCTACCCTCTCAATTAAGACGGGGAGTATCAGGCTCCAACATTAGTATGGGGCAAGAGTGTTAGGGTCACCGACGAGATTATCCACAAATATTTTTTTAAAATTTTTTAATTTTTTATATAACTTTTTTAATTATTTACTTGCATATATCAAATATTTTACTTACCTTTGTATTGTCATCAGGAAGAACTATATAAAGAGATTTATGTGTAGGTAGCAATTCTATATATATAAAATTATCTTTGGAAGTTTAGATTTAATGACTTCCTCTTAATTAGACTTAGTGGGGATCTAATTAAGATTTGCTTTTGTCCCCACTTTGCTTTAACATTAACCTCTTAGCAGAGGAGATAAATATATGAATTATAAAATAGATAATCAATTACAAACAATACAAAGAAGTTTAAAGAATAATATATCAGTAGACTCATTAGATAATGCTTTAATAAAAGTTAATAATATTATTACTAACCAAACTTTAGATGATAAAACTCAAAAGAGATTAGAGAATATTATTGATAGTATATTTGAAAGAAAAGAAATATTACTACAGAAAAGTAAAGAACAACAATTAGAATTAGTAGAAAAGATGGCAAAGGGTTCTACTGGTGAATTATTAATACAAGACTATTTAATTAAAAATAGTATTGCTTTTATCAGAGAACAAGAATTTGATGGACTAATTAATAATAAGACTGGTTATAGGTTAAGATTTGATTTCTATCTTCCAGACTTAAGGACTTGCATAGAATTTGATGGTAAACAACACTTTGAATATACTGAAGAATTTGATAAAGGCGACACAACTAAATTTAAAGAAAGAAAACTTAGAGATGGGATTAAAGATAAATTTTGTAAACAAAAAGGAATTATTCTATTAAGAATAAGATATACAGAATTTAGTAATATTAATAATATACTTAAGAACTTTATTAAGAAGTATACATTAATTCCAAAGAAATCAAGTTGGTATAAATAAGATAAAAATGACTATATTTTTTGATAATACTAAATATCCTAAAGTAGATAATACTAGAGAGATAAAAGAGATAGAACATTCAGATTGGTGGTATCAATGTATTGCTAATGATATGAAGAGAGACAATGGATATTACTACAATCAAACAGATGATGAAGCAGAGCAACATTATAAAAGACTTGACAGAAATAGAGATTAATGATACTATAAGAAATGTATTGATTAATTATGGTAATTATAGTTCTGATATAATGGAGTTAGTAGCAGTAGGATATCCTGAAGAAAAAGCTAAGATATTAGTACTAAAGAGATATAAAGAATTTGAAATAAATTAAATTATGAGTGCATTTATAGGAAGAGTAAGAAATAAAGGTATGATAAGAAGAAATGAAAGAGCGTATAATAGCTTTAAAGAGATTATTGCAAATCAGAATACTTCTTTATTTACTGAAGAAGAACTAGTAGCTAAGTTCAAAGAAATAGCTAAAGAAAAATATAATATAGAAGAAAAGATATGAGTTATATAAAAGGAATTGACATTAGCCACAACAATACAGTTAACTGGTCTAAATTAGATCCAGAGATTAAGTTTGTATACTGTAAGGCTACTCAGGGACATGGATTTAAAGATCCAGCATTTAATACTTATTGGCAATACTTAAAGACTAAAGGTCTTTATAGAGGTGCTTATCACTTCTTGACTGCTACAGATTCAGCACAAGATCAAGCTAATAACTTTCTTAGTTTAGGTATAGACTTTAGTAAGCCTAATGTATTACCTCCTATGATTGATATAGAAGATCAAGTACCAGCAAGTCTTAATGTAAACATTACTAAAGATAAGAATGCTTTTATTAAGTTAGCAACAGATTGGATTAATATTGTAGAAGCAGCAACTAAAAGAAAAGTAGTTATATACAGTTATAAAAACTTCTTTGCTGAATACCTTAATAATCATTCATGGCCTACTAATCCTTTATGGTTAGCATCTTATCAACCTAAAGAACCAGGACTTCCTGTAGGTTATAAAGATTGGTCTATTTGGCAGTATAGTCAAGATGGAACTATTGATGGTAAGATTCATGGAGGAGAATTTGATTTAGATTACTTTAATGGTAAGTTACAAGATTTAGATAAACTATAATTTATTTTCAAATAAACTTGCGTATATGGAATATTATTATTATATTTGCAACTATAATAAAAGATGTTATCAAAACCAAAGAGACTTCTAACAGATAAAGAATTAGAAGAGTATTTAAAATTAGAAAAAGAAAGTAAGAAGAAAGAATACTTACTTAAATTAAAAGAAGAATTATTTGAAGAATATGAATTTGAAAGAAGAAAAAAGTAATAGTGTAGGTAATTATATATATACTGATAATGAATTAACTACATGTAACAGTCCTTATACTAAGGAAAATAATCCCTATGAAACTAGACAAAATCAAAAGATAACTGTAGAAAAGATAGAAGCACTTATTAAAGCTCTTGGTACTATGGTATTAATACCTGAAGCTAAAACTAATCCTACTACATTTCAGAAGGAGTGGATTACAACTCCACAACAACCTATATTAATGAATGAAGATAGAGTGTTAGCTTTAAATAAATTAACCCAGTTAGTTAATTCTTTATAAGAAATATAAGTAGTTAAAAAGGAATAACACAGCATCCACGGAATGCTTACTACTTAAAAAGAGATGATGGACTAGCTTGGCACTCTTTAAAAAGCCTACCAGACACACTAAGAAGCTCAAATAGAAGGAGCACTGCGATGAGATAGGAGACCAGGGGTAGATAGTGCAATACTATCCTTAGTGGCAAATAAAATATAATGCGGAGACAAGCTTGGGTAGGCTAGAAAGATTCATTACCTTTTGTATTGTGAGTTCGAGTCTCACCTCCGCTACAATAAAATAAATATGATATTAACAAGAAATATTGAACGTAAAGACTTTTACTATAACTTTTATAAGTCTTTAAATTATGTACTGAATTTATCCAATAAAGAGTTAGACATTCTTTCTCACTTCTCAAATGTGAGAGCTAACTTACCTAGAGAATATTCCTCATCTCAATTAGATGCTATCACTTTTAATTCTAGTAATAGAAAAAAGATAGCACTAACTCTAGGTATTTCTATATTTAATTTAAACAATTATATTAAGTCTTTAAAGACAAAAGGGATATTAGTTAAATCTGATAAGAAGATTTCTATTCATCCTAGAATATTTGTTGATATTAACACATTAGAATCACCTTACTCAAATGAGTATAAATTTAATATAGTATAAATTGAGCAACGAATTATATAAAAGAATAGTAGTTACATATGATAGTATGGATGAACTATTAGATAGAGAAGAGGTAATGAGTAGAACTTTAGCTAACTACCTTGAGAGAGAAGATAACTATGAGTTCTATGATAGTAGAATAGAAATTACTAATAACAAATATAAATTAATTTTAGAGATAAAACTAAAAGATGAGTATTACAATAGAGCAGATTAAGAGCTTAGGATTTGTACCAACTAAAAAGAAATCACCTTACTCAAAGAAGTATGATACGCTTATATATCCCTTGAATAAGAATGATTATCTTTACTTAGGATATAATGGAATAACTAAAGGAATTGATTTTAAGAGACTATGGAAGTCTTGTGTAGATATGGATGGTAAAAGAGTAACCTATCAGATATCCCACTTAGGAGAAACTAGCTTTAGTGAATTAAAAGATTATATAGATAGACATAAAGAAGTAGATGGATAAGATAATCTCTATACTATCAGAAAGATATAATTTAGACGCAGAAGTAATTGAAAAGATGATTAGATCTGAATTTGATTTTGTATCTACTACTATGGAGATGGGATTATATCAGTCTGTTAGACTACATCATCTTGGAGTATGGGGCATCAAACCATTAAGAAGAATAGAATTAGATGAGAAATATAACCGTTAATTTAGACTATGATTTCTGGGATATGTATCCAGAATTTAAAAATATAGAGGAGTTTAAATACATTAAGAAAGAATATAAGACTAAGTCTTCTTTAGTAATGTACTTTATAGTATCTTGCTTTGATCTAGACTCTAAGTTTATTAATCTTCCTTTAGATGAAAGAACCACTCTACTATCTAAAGATTATCTTAATGATAAAGATTGGTATAAGAATAATGGAAGTAAGATTCAATTTGCTGTAGCTAGATGGGAAGATATGGCTGATACTACTGCTAGTAGACAGTTAAGACAATTACTTGAAACTATGGAGAAGAGAACTAAGTTTCTTAGAGAAGCAGAATATGATTTAGAAAACTTTGATAAATTAGATAAGATGGCAGCTAATACTGCTGCTTTATTTAAAGTATTTGAAACAATAGAAAAACAATTAAATAAAGAAAAAGGAGTTGGTGCAACCAAAGGAGGGCATGAACTTTCACTTCTTGATTCAGATGATATTTAATGAGTTATGTAAGTAATAATAATTTCAAGTTTAAAATTCAGAATCTCAATCCTCTTAGCATTGACCACAAGTTATACTGGCAAGAAGAAAGAAGAAGATGTATAGAGGGATACTGGGTTTCAGGCCGTTATATGCCTGGCCCAGTATATCAGTATGTTAACCACTGGAAAATTGAATTAAATAAAGGTAAGAACTCAAAGAATAAAGTAATAGATAATCCTTTCCTCCGTGATCTAGAATGGGAGAAAGGATATATTTTTATGGAGGCTAGAGGATTCTCTGGCTTTGAATTTGATAAATATAATACATGTGATAGGAGACTTAAAGATGAATTAATGTTTTATGATGAGTATGAGAATAAAGAAATTATATCTCCTAGTCATGAAACTATAGAACTTATTAATTCTAATTCTAGAAGATTTACTCCTATACACTACGTAAATGCTAGAGATTATTTACGTTGGAATCATAAAGAAAATTATGGCAGAGCTATAATGGGAAATGATTCTAAGAATGTAGTAGATATAGAAGCTAGGGGTGGTGGTAAATCATTCTTTGCTGCTAATCTTATTGCATGGAATTTCCTTCATGATGGAGTATTTTGGTATGAAGATTTAAAGTCTAAGCCAAAAAGTGAAACATTAGTAGGAGCTATTGATACTAAGTTTAGTTCTGGATTACTTAAGAAAGTAAAATTAGGATTAGAATCTTTATCAGGCGGAGTAGAGATTGCTGATACTTATTATCCACCTCCATTTACTAAGAAGTATACTGGTAGTTGGGAATCAGGTAAAACTATCTTAGCACAGTATGAACAGAAAATAGGTAATAACTGGGTTAAGAGGGGATCTAATTCTATGATTCACCATAGAAGCTTTGGAGATAATCCAATGGCTGCAAATGGTACTAGACCTAGTTTTGTGTGTTTAGAAGAGATTGGTTTTATGGGTAATTTATTATTAGCTTTAGGACAACTCAAAGAATGTACTATGAATGGATCAGAGAAGTTTGGTACTATCTGGATGTTTGGTACAGGTGGTGATATGGAAGGTGGTTCTACTGAAGCAGTAAAAGATGTATTTTATAATCCTGAAGCGTATGATTGTTTATCTTTTGAAGATGAATATGAAAATAAAGGTAAGATAGGATTATTCATTCCTGCTAGTATGACTCTTAATCAATTTAAGAATGATGAAGGTATTACAGATAAAGCAGCAGCTTCTAGTTTCTTAGATAAAGAAAGGGCTAAACTAATGAATGGTAGATCTAAACAACCTTTATATGATGAGTTACAGAATAGACCTATAGTTCCATCTGAAGCTTTCTTAGTACAACAAGGTAATATATTTCCTACAGCTGAATTAAAAGAACATCTCTCTAATATAGAATCTGATAGAAGAATTAAAGAAAAATCTGCTACTGGATGGATGATTAGAAATGATGCTGGTAAAGCTGAATTTAAAGTAGACCATGATTTAATACCATGTGATTATCCTACTAAGTATTCTAAAGATCCTAAAGGAGCCGTAGAGATATGGGAACAACCTGTAGATAAACCTCAGTATGGAACTTACATTGCTGGTATTGACTCTATAGACCAAGATAAGGCTGAATCATCTTCTTCAATGGGATCTATTATAATTTATAAGAGATTTATAAATGCTGATAGTACTTATCATTTACCTGTGGCTGAATATACTGGTAGACCAGAATTTGCTACAGATTTTTATGAGCAATGTAGAAGATTATTAGAATACTATAATGCTAAAGCATTGTATGAGAATCAAACTCCTGGAATTAAAGCTTACTTTGAAACTAAGAATTGTTTACACTTATTATCTAGACAACCTAGTATAATTAAATCTATATCTCCTAGTTCTAAAGTAGAAAGAATATTTGGTACTCATATGACTGCTCAAATTAAAGATGCTATAGAAATTATGACTAGAGACTGGTTAAAGACAGAATTAGAACCAGGAAAGTTACAACTTACTAAAATATATTCAGTTCCTTTACTTAAAGAATTAATTGGATATAACAAAGATGGTAACTTTGATAGAGTGATTGCTTTTATGCTTGTCATGATGCAGGATTTAGAAATGTTTCAGGTACAAGCAGAAGAAGAAATAAAAGAAACTGAAGTAGATAATTTCTTTACTAGACAACTATTTGTTAATAGACAAAGAAGTATTGTAAATTATTAATTTGGAAATATAAAATAAAAAATGTAATTTTGTAAATTATTATAATATGAATGTCAGATATAAATTATAACTTACCATATTCCTTTCCTAGACAGAAATTATCTAGAACTCAAAAAGATGAAGACTGGGGTAAACAGAATGTAGATTTTATTATAGGTCTATCAACTTCTCACGCATTAAGTGTTGGATATAACTCTTATCAGAAGAAGAAGATTAATTATGATTTATATAATAGTATTATAGATCCTGATGATTTTAGGTATATTACTAATCCATACGGATTAAAAGAAGAATTTCCAGCTAGACTACAGAACTATAATATTATAACTCCTAAACTTAAGTTATTAGAAGGAGAAGAAATTAAGCGTCCTTTTAACTTTAGAGTAGTTGCAGTAAATGAAGATGCTGTATCCCAAATAGAAGAAAAGAAGAAAGATATGGTACTACAATTCTTAGAACAAGAATTAGTAGGGATGTTACAGCAGCAAGGAATTAATATACAAAATCCTAATCAACAGCAACAACAAACTCCTGAAGAAATTCAGAAGTATTCTACTTACTCTCTTAATGATATGAGAGAAGTAACTGCTAATAGATTAGTTCAGTACTTACTTAAACAGCAGAATCTAGAATATAAGTTTAATAAAGGATTTAAAGATTCTTTAATTACATCTGAAGAATTCTATTATGTTGGTATAGAAAGTGGACAACCTATTGTAGAAGTAGTTAATCCATTAGACTTTGATTATGATAAGAATCCAGATAATGATTTTATAGAAGACTCTCAATGGGGTTGTCATACTAAGTATTGTACACCATCTCAAGTACTAGATACTTATGGTAAAGATCTTAGTGAAGATGATATATATGCTTTAGATGTAGGATTAACTGGAATTCCAGGACAAACTAGATTAGCTCAAGGCCCTAGTACAGGCCCTTTAGTTCCTCTTAGTTATACTAGACCTAATTTTGATAATACTCATAGAGCAGGATATGTTAGAGTAACTAGGGTTGAATGGAAGTCAATGAGGAAAATAGGTTATCTTACTTCTTATGATCCAGAAACTTTAGAAAAAATAGAAACTATAGTAGATGAGACTTATAAACCAGTTAAAGAAAATGGTGAAGAAGTTGAATGGATTTGGATAAGTGAAGTATGGGAAGGTACTAAAATAGGTCAAGCCATTTATACTAGAATCAGACCTAAGACTATTCAATTTAGAACTATAGATAATCCTTCTTATTGTAAATTAGGATTTGTAGGAGCAATTCATAATGGTAGAAATAGTCAACCAGTAAGTCTTGTAGATTTAGTAAAGCATCACCAATATCTCTATAACATTATTATGTATAGAATGGAATTGGAGATAGCTAAAGCTAAAGGTAAGAAGATGATTATGGATATTGCTCAAATTCCTAGATCTCAAGGTATAGATGTTGATAAGTGGATGTATTATTTTGATACAGCAGGTATAGCATTTATAAATAGCTTTGAAGAAGGTAAAGGTAAGTTCCAAGGACAGACAAGTAATTTTAATCAATTTGCTGGAGTAGACATGAGTCTATCTCAATCAGTAGGACAGTATATTCATATACTAGAAAAGATTGAAGATATGGCATCTGAATTAATGGGTGTCACTAGACAGAGATTAGGAGCTATTACAAGCTCTGAAACTGTAGGAGGTGTAGAAAGATCTGTTACACAAAGTAGTCACGTTACAGAGCCTCTATTCTATCTACATAATGAAGTTAAGAAGAATGTACTTACACAACTTATAGAGTGTGCTAAAGTAGCTTATCCTGAAGGTAAGAAGATTAATTATATACTAGATGATTTAGGTAGGAATATTATAACAATTGATTCTGAATTTGCTAATGCTGATTACGGTATATTTATTACTAACTCTTCTAAAGAAGTTAAAGCACTAGAAGATCTTAAAATGCTTGCTAATCAAGCTATATCTTCTGGTATGATTACTCTTAAAGAAGCTGCTACTATTATATCTTCTCAATCACTTGCTGAAGTTAATAATATTATTAAAGTTGGTGAGAATGATAAAGAACAACAACAACAAGCAGAACAACAACATGAATTAGAAGTACAAGCTCAAAATCTACAGAATCAGAAAGATATGCAGAGTGCTCTACAAGATAGGTTAGATCAAAGAGAAGTACTTAAAGGTGAGATACAGAAAGAAGTAGCTGCTATCAATGCTATAGGATATGCTAAAGATACTGATATAAATGATAATGGAGTACCTGATGTATTTGAAGCTCAAAAGTTAGCTGCTGATATGGTTAAACATTCAGATAAGATTAATTTAGATAAACAGAAATTAGATCTAGAGAAACAGAAATTAGAAGCTCAAGTAACTATAGCAGATAAAAAGAATGCTACAGATAAGTATAAAGCAGACAAAATGGCTAGTAGACCAAAATCAACAAGTAAATGAAACAAGAATTAATAGTAAATACAATAACTCCTGCTAAGTATTTTGGTAAGTTATTTGAAGCTAGAGATGTAATACATTTATCTCATTTAGCTGCTATAGCTAAAACATTTTCTAATCATGTTATATTAGATGAATTCTATAAAGAGATATTAGAAAAGACAGATGAGATAATTGAAACATATCAAGGTATGGAAGGAATAGTAGATATTACTATACCTAGTTCTACTAAACAAGAACCAATTCCTTATTTACAAGAATTACTTAAACAAACTATTCAAGTTAGAAATTCATTTAAGAGTAAAGGTATACAAGCTATAGTGGATGAAATAGAAGTAATGATACTTCAGACACTTTATAAACTAATAAATTTAAAATAAAAAGCTATAGTAAAAACTATAAATATAACAAAAGAACTAATAAACTTTTTTATATTAAAAAATAACATTAATTTTGTAATCAAATAATAATATATGTCAGATTTTATAAAGATAGAAACAACACCAGATTTTTTAAAAGACTTCATGATTGAAACTCCAACAGAGACAATTGAGAAAAAAGAAAAAGAAATTGAAGCTATTAAAGAGAAAGTAGAAATTACTGAAACAGTTAAAAGCTTAGAAGAACTTCAGAAAGAATTAGAAGATCAGGATAAACCTGAAGATAAGTCTAAAGAAGAGAATAAAGAAAAAGAAGAAAAAGTAGAGACTAAAGAAGAGAATAAGGAAGAAGATAAACCAGAGTATTCCTTTAAACCTTTTATAGAAACTATGGCTGAAGTAGGAGTACTGGATTTACCAGAAGGTGTAGAAATAGGAGAAACTGCTGAAGACTTAGTAGAAGCTTTTGAAACAACTGTAAATAAAAGAATAGTAGATGGTATAACTGAATATAAAGAATCTATACCAGAATTAGGACAAGCATTTCTAGACTATTTAGAAAAAGGTGGAGATCCTAGAAAATTTATAGAAGCTCAAACAGGCCCTATTGATTTTGCTAATGTAGATTTAACAGATGAGAATACTCAGAAACTATTAGTAAGAGAGTATTTAAAAACTCAAGATTATACTAATGCTGAAATAAAAGAGATTCTACAAGATTATGAAGATGGACTTTTGTTAGAGAAACAAGCTAAATTAGCTAAAGGTAAACTAGAGAAAATACAAGAGAAGCAGACAGAAGTTTTAATTAAACAACAAGAAGCTGAAGTAAAACAAAGAGAACAAGCTCTTAATGAGTATGTAACTTCAGTTAAAAAATTAATTAAAGATTCTAAAGAGATTGCTGGATTAGCAATTGCAGATCAAGAAAAGAAAGCTTTTGAAGATTATTTATTTAAAAGAGATAAAAGTGGTTTAACACAATATCAAAAAGATTTAAATGAAGATCCAATTAAAACTCAGTCTGAATTAGCATATCTTAAATTTAAGAAATATGATTTTGCTAAAGTAGCTAAGAAAGCTGAAAGTACAGCAGCTAGTAAGATTAGAGAAAAGATTATAGCTAAGTCTGAAACAACTGTTAAAGGTGATTCTAGACAACAAAATGACAAAGTAAACTTCTCAGCATTTGAGAATTTATATAAACAAATGAGAAAACAATAATAATTAACAATTAAATAAATAAAAACTTAATGAACGTAAATGGCTTACAGCTTTATCGTGGTAAGAAATGGAGTGGATTGACAGATCAAAATAGTCTCTCAACTGCCTTCTTAACCCAACCAGAAATTGTCAACAACACGTTGTCATTCATTTTTGGTACAAATTATGGTAATCCTTTATCTCTATTAACTGGTGGTTTAGCTCGCACAAGGCAAGTAACAAATCGTCAATACCAATGGAGATTAATGGGTGATTTAGAAAGACCCGTAACAGTAATTAGAAACGTTGGGGATGGTAGTACTACTCCTGGTCTGTATGGTCAGACTTTTAGAGTAATATTGGCAGAGAAAGACTTTGTATCTGGAGAAATCTTAATTCCAAATGATCGTCATTATCCTTGTATTGTAGTAGCAGATCCTGTGCAAACTGGTGATGGCTTTGAATATACATTGAAATTGACCTCTCCTGATAAAACTAAGTTTATTCCTCCCGCACTATTAGCTGCTGGTCAAGAATTCTCTAAAGACTTCTCCGCATTTGAAGAAGGTTCTGCTCGTTCAGGTATTACTACTTATGTGACTCCTTTTGAAATGAGAAATCATTTAACCTTACAAAGGAAGTCTTATGAAATTACTGGTTCTGCTGCTACTGACGTAATGGTTATAGCAATGAAAGATAAAGAAACTGGTAAAACTTCTGTAATGTGGGAAGATGTTCAAGTATGGACACACTTAGCACAATGGTACAGGGAACAGGAAAGAGCTTATATTTATTCACAATATAATGCTAATCCAAATGGTACAGTAGATTTAAAAGGTGAAACAGGCCGTCCAGTTTATATTGGTGCTGGTTTAAGAGAACAGATCTCTCCTGCTAACAAACGTAACTATACTGTATTAACAGAAAACATTATAAGGGACTTCTTGATGGATTTGTCTTACAATGTAATTGATATGGGTCAAAGGAAATTTGTTGCTCTTTGTGGTGAAGGTTTCATGGATGCATTTGATAGGGCAATGAAAGAAAGCTTAGGTGCTAGAAACTTTGTAGTTCAGGATACTAAATTTATTACTGGTTCTGGTCAAGAATTAGGATTAGGTGGACAGTTCATGACTTATAAAGGTTTGAATGGTACTGAAGTAACTTTGATGCATATGCCTCTATATGATGATCCAATTCATAACAGGCAGTTACATCCTATTACAGGAAGGCCATTAGAATCTTATAGAGCTACCTTTATTGACTTTGGTATGTATGATGGTGAATCAAACATTATGAAAGTTGCTAAGAAAGATAGGGAAAATGTAATGTGGACTACAGCTGGTTCTGTATCTCCTGAAGGACATTCAACTTCTGTTAGTAATATTAGATCAAACACTGTAGATGGATATGCAGTTCACTTCTTATGTGAGACTGGTATCATGATACAAAACCCACTTAGTTGTGGAGAATTAATTTGCACCGCAGCTTAATTAAATTAAATACTTATAAGGAGAGTGAAATATCTCTCCTAATAAAGCGAAATAAATAAGTAAACAATTTAAATAAATTTATGTCAAATTTAGTAACAATAAGACCGATCAAAAGATCAAACTGGAATGGTTTCATTAGATTTAAAAATACAAAGGATTCATTATCTCCAATGTATGATTTCACTGGAACAATTATAACAGGATTAACAAAGGAAGATGCAAAGAGATTAGGAGAAGTATTACAGAAAGATTTATCACCAGCTTCAAAATTCTGGTATGAGTATAGAGTAATAATGACAGATAAAGATAAAATTCTTAATCTAGATAATCCAGAACATGAGTTAGCATATTTATTTTTACAAGCTGATAGTAGAGTTGCAAATTCACAAGAAGAGTTAGATAAAGGTTTATATCCATATGCTAACTATGTAATTTATGATGAAGTTAGAGCAGCTGTAGAAAAGAATAGAGAGTATACAGCAAAAAGGAAAGCAACTATTGAGTTTAATAAACTTACAATAGATCAGATGATAGACATTCTGAAATTATATCCAGGTTATACAAATTTAACATCAGTTAAACCAGATGTAGTAGAATCTAAATTATTTGAACAATTAGAAAAAGATCCTAATAAATTTATTAGTTTAGTAGGTGATAAGAAACTTGATATGAAGGTATTCTTAAAAGATTTAGTAAGTTCTAAAATATTAAGAAAGAATAGAACAGCATTTTATTACGGAGAAGATTGTTTAGGACATGACGAAGAATCAACTATAACATACTTAGAAGATCCAAAACATCAATCTCTTAAAATACAGTTTGCTGAGCAATTAGAAAAAAGTAAATAATGACAATACAAGATTTCCATAATGCTATAGATATTGAATTGGATAAAACACTTGATTTTGAATATCCATATATACTTCCTGAAAAGAAAGATTACTGGTTAAACAAAGCTCAAGAAAGATTCATTAAATCTAGAGCATTTGGAAATAACTTATTTAAAACTTCATTTGAAGAGACAGAGAAAAGAATAGATGATCTAAGAACTATTATAGTTCAATCATCTCCTATTACTCCTTCTCATGTTGGTAATAATTATATTAGTGCTTTGCCTGAAGATTATATCTTCTTATTTAGACACTTATGTAAAACTACTAATTCTTTATGTAGTACTCCAAATTTAGTATGTGGAATACAAGTAAAAAATGATGAGATAAATATTTTAAATAAAGATCCATTTTGGGAAGCACAAGCTAGTGAACCATTATATTATGTAATGGGAAATAGTATTATATATGAAACAAATAATGATTTTGTAATAACTAGTACTATAATTACTTATCTTAGAACATGGGCTAAATTTCAATATGGAAGTCAATACATTGATGAAGCTTCTGATACAGTAACAGAGTTACCAGAGCATACACATCAAGAAATAGTTGATATAGCAGTTTCAATGTTACTAGAAAATATTGAATCTCCTAGATATCAAACAAATTTAAGTGAATTAACAAAAATAGAATAATAAATAATTAAAATTAAAATTAATGAGTGTAACAAATCGAGTTTTTAAAGTCTTGGTTACAACTGGTACTTCTGCTGCTTCTGTTGCTGCTTGTACAGCTGGTAAGTTTGTTATCATCAAGAAAGATGGTACAGCTTATTCTGCTAATGATACAATTGCTGCTTCAGATACTTTCAGAATAGTAGTAGGAGACCAAAATGGGCAACCTGTATTTTCAGATCCAATTGCAGTAAAAGATATCACATCTTTCTCAAAAGCAACTTATACAGCTAAGGTAGAACAAGTAGTAACCGTAACATTAGGTACACCTGTGGCAGGAACTGAGTATTCCTTACTTGTCAACAACTTGTCTGACAAAGAGATACTACCAATGAGACAGAATTTGCGTAGGTATACTATACTGGCTAGTTCTAGTGATACAGCAGCTACTCTTGCAACAGCTTTATACAACAGTGTAAATGCTGATCCAGCATCAGTAGTAGTAGCAACTAATCCTTCAGCAGGTGTAGTAGTATTAACAGCAATTGCAGTAGCTAATACTTATAATAATATTCAACAGTATTATGATCAAGTATTCTTTGCAGCTGAATTAAATTCAGTAGATCTCAATGGATATTTCCAAGCTTGGGGATCAGTAGTATATACTACAGCTCCTACATTTGGATCAGGGAATTTTTATCAAGTGAGAACTTTGGAACAAAGAGGTTTAGGTTATACTGGTCAAACAAATTTAACTTTGTTTCCAGCAGATATTCCTAACTATTTATCTGTATCTGGTACTAACTATGATGTATATATTATAGAAAACTATAATAAACATGAAAGTGGTTTAGAAACATTAGGTAGGGTAGCTTCGCCAATTACTACTATTATAGCAGTAACAAATGGTTCAGCTTCAACTTTTGAGTCAATTTTAGCTCCTTTAATCCAATCAGCTCCAACTGAAACATTAGGTGCTCAAGTGTAATTAACTAATTTATAGGTAGGTGAAATATCCTACCTTTACTTTTAATCAAAAATAATTAATGAAATTAGTTAGACAAACAGAAAGAAGTTTTTTAGATAACAATGTTAGTACTGATGGTAAAACTATTTTAGTAGATAATATACAACCAGCAACAAGTGGAGGTGTAATAACTATAGGTACTAAATCTATAGGTAAAGTAACTACAGCAGTTGCAACATCAGATGGATTAACAACTGGATTATTAACAAGTACAGATCAATTTGTAACTGTTACATCTTCTAGTGCTAATAATATTATAACATTACCAGCTGTAAATACAGTTCCTATTAATACAGTAATATCTGGAACAGTAGGATCAAATGGTTTTAAATTAAGAGTTGCAGTAGCAGATGCTAGTACAGTATATCTTAATGGTGTAACAACTAGTGTTAAAGCAGCTATTCCAGCTAACGTATCTTTTAGAGTTCAGTTAATATCAGCTACTCAATGGATATTAACATATCTAACAGCATTAGGAGCTGTAGGTACAGCAATTGTACCAGCCTAAAATAAATTTGTAAATATCAAAATAAAAGAGTAACTTTGTAAATTAGTTACTCTTTTTTTATTTTAATTTAATGGCAACATTTAAACAAGACTTCACAATAACACAATCAGGAGATTGTACTACTCTTACATTTGCAGATAACTCTAATATGGGTAATAATGATGAAGGATATGATTTTGCTTATTTTACTACTAAAACAATAGGAGTATATGATTCAAATAATACACTTATAGGAGATTTAGTTAATATAGTAGATAGTACTCCAGTGGATTATGCTATAGATAAAGATAGATATGTATCTTGTAAGTATACACTACAACATAATAGTGACGATCCTTTTATAAAAATATATAACTTAGCATTAAGTTGTAATATAGATTTAGCACTAGGAGAATCTATTGTAACTAATATATTAGATGAAAATGGAGTTACTCAAGATAGTAATGATAGTACTATGTTTAATATAATTAAAACTACTAAAGCAGCTAAGATATTTGCTAGTAGAGATAATGGTACTTTATCACAAGATATGTTAGACTTAGCTAATAGTTATATAGAGACTATAAATAAATCACTTAATTAATGGCAATAGACAATTCAACAATTATTACTAAGTTACAGAATAGTGAATTATATTTTGCTAAATTGTTACATAGTAATTTAGCAGCTTCACAATATGGATTAGTTAGTGATAATATTAATAGAATTAATAATATATACTATTTAATTGAGACTTTAAGAAATAGAGTAAATACAGAAGTATTCGATGATACTACATCTAATCTATTTAAAAACTTAGAGAGAGAAATTCCTTTTGATAATTTTTTAGAAAATATAGATCCAGATTACATAGAATTACATTCTCCATTTGAATTACCTATAGAAACAGCTACTCTTACATTTAATAATGGTATTATTAAAACAGGAACATTAGTACAATTAGGTGGTAATTTAATACAAAATACTTTTATAGACTTAGCTAATAAGTATATAAATTTTCAATATACAAATTCTAATCCTCATACTAATTTTTCTATTGGTTCTAGTGGTCATAATATGGCAGTAGGATCTACTTCAATAGATATAACAGATGGTAATATACATTTAGCTTCTGGTGGCCCTGGGGCTATAGTTAATATAGATACAAGTGGTTTAAATTTAGTATATAATAATTCTGGACTTACACAACAAATACTATTATCTAATAATACAGGTGTAGGAATAAAAGTTAAAGATGCTGTTAATTCAATTGGGTTAAGTTATTTAACTGATTACTCAGATAATTGGAATACTGGAACTCCAAGAGTAATACCTGATATTGGATGGATACAATCTCATACATCTCCTATATTAAATTTTACAAATGGTATAACAGCTTATGATGATAATCTTTGGGGATTAGGTGGATCTTTAGATAGAAATACTACTATTACACTTGGTAGTTATAGTTTAAATCTTAGTGGATCAACTACTGGAGATTATTTTAGTCTTGGAGGTGGAGAAAGTGGTTTTGGAGTAACTAGTGGTGTTAATAATTCTTTACTTGATGTATATTCAACTGGCGCTGTATTAGCAAGCTTTAATAGTTCAACTGGTGGAGCTTCATATATACAGTCTTTGGATGGAAGTGTTAATTTACAACTAGGAAAAGCTATTGATGGTACTCCTACAGTTACACAACTTGAAATAACAGATACTATACCTTGGACTCTGACTGATAGAATATTTTCCATCGGACTTTTATATGGTGATAATTACTCATCTAATTGGTCAAGTGCTACTCCAAGAGTTATACCAGATTTAGGTTATATATCTACTAATTTTGCTTCATTAGTTTCAAATAATGTATTTACAAACACTGAAAATGAGTTTCAGCATCATGTTGATTTTGATACTTCTATTTCTATTGGAAGTGGTTTTGATGTATCAGGAGATTCTTATGTAAGAGGTACACTTCAGATAATACAAAGTTCACCTGGTTCAGGAAATGCACTGTTAAAAATGTTTGAGAATGGACTTCCAGGAACTTGGACATACAAAACAAATATTCCTGATCTAAGTATTAATTATTTAGATTCTGTAGGTGGGCATACAGGTGGCATAATAATAAAGTATAATGATTCAGGAACTATTACTGATGCTACTGGAACAGCATTTTTAAAAGATTCTGCTGGTTCTGCTACTTATGTACCATACAATGGAGCAACTGCTCAACTTAACATGGGAGTCTATTCCGTTAATATAGGTTCTGGATCTCAAGTTTCTTATTTAAGTAGTGATAATCTTAAAGTAGGTAATACAGCAGGAAGTCATTATACTCAATTTGGACTTGATAATATTAGATTTTTTGGATTAACTGGTAGTTATACCCAATCTATTTATCCTACAGTTGGAACTACTACAGCAGATGCTGAATTTTATTTACCTAATAAAACAGGAACTCAAACTCTTGCTACATTAACAGATATTACATCTGGAGGATCTTCTAGTTTTAGTTCTGTTGCTATTACAGGTACAGCAGGAGCTGGATTAATAAATCTTGTAGCACAAAGTGTTACTCCAACTACACCAGCAACTAGCCACCAACTTATATATGCTGATGCTAGTGGAAGATTTACTTTAATGGGGAGTAATGGGTTTTCTGCTTCATTATCTAAAACATCTATTACAGCTAATCATATATATACTTTTCCTGATGCTGATGGGACATTTGTATTAGGAAATGGAACTACTTCACAATATATTAAAGGAGATGGATCTTATGGAACAAATACTATAAGTGGAGTTACATTAGGTAGTAATTTATCTAGTTTATCAGTAGGCTCTTCTCTTGTTTATACATCAGGTAGTGATTATAATGGGAGTGCAGTTACAACACTTGATATTAACTTAGGTAACACAAATATATTTACAGTTAACCAAGTATTCTCAGGTGGTTTAAATACTAATAATAATACATCATCAAACTTATACTCTGTTTTAGGAGGTTCATCTGCCCCAGGATTTACAAACTCAAACTTATTATTTGGTGGAGTATCTACTTTTAATTGTCACGTATTTGTAAATGGTAATAGTTCTACTACAGTGGCAACTAATGGTGGATATTTTGGTTTTCAAGTAGGAGCTATGCCATCAACTACTGCGACAAGTGGAACACATGCTTGGTTTGTAGAATCTGCATTTAATAAGTTTGGGACTATTACAAATTCAGGATCTACTGTTACTAATAATGCAGTAGCTTATTTTGGTATAAACAACCAAACACAGTTTGGAACTATTTCAGGAGGCTCTTCTTATACTAATGGTACATATACAAGTGTATCAATGACAGGAGGTACTGGTACAGGAGCTATAGCTACTATAGTTGTAGCGGGCGGTGTAGTTTCTACAGTAGCTATTACAACAGCAGGAAGTGGATATGTCAAAGGTGATGTACTTTCAGCAGCAGCAGCTAATATTGGTGGTACTGGTAGTGGTTTTACTTTTACATTAAATAGTAACTCTTATGGTATATATAATGCAGGTAACTATGTTCAAGCAGGAGTAACAAGTGGTGTTATATCTTTTAATACTCAAGCAGCAGCAGGTACATACAACTGGAACTGGCCTACAACAGCAGGAACATCAGGACAAGTAATATTATCAGGAGGAGGTTCTACAAGTCCTATTACTTATGGATTTACATATAAGGGATCTGGACAAACTACTCTAGTAGCTGGTACAAAAGCTATTACTGTTACAGGAGTAACTACTAGTAGTAAAGCTAAAGTAAGTTTTGTGTCTATTGGTGGCACAGTAGCAACAACTTGGCAATATGCAGCAGTATGTACTTCTAATACAGTAACTATTACAGCAATTACAACTGCTGGAGCTACTAATACTAGTGATACATCAGTTCTTAATTATTTTATTTATGAATAATGGATATAAAAGTTAAAATAATAGATATAGAATTATTACCTACAGGAGAAGCTGTTATTACTTTAGAAGATTCTAAGATAATACCTTTTCAAGTAAGTAAAGAATATTTAAATTTACAACCTGTTGTTGGAGGTTATTACACAGCAACAGAAGGAGTAGAAGGATTTCAAAACAATTAATAATGAAGAAGTTTATACAAAATATGGTAGATAATCCAGATGGAACTTATTCTGCTAAGAGAGTTGCTGGATGGTTAGTAACTTTTCATTTTATGACAATGTGCTTTATGAATAAACCTGATTATATAGTAGCTATTAGTTTAGGAGCTGTATGTACTTTTTGGGGACTTACTTCATTAGATTATTCTACATTCATAAAAAATAAATAATAAAGTTGTTTTCTAATTTTTTTATTTGTATATTTGCGCTATATGGAAAAAATAAAAAATTATATAATTCCTATTTGTGTAGGAATAATTGGAGTTTTACTTTATCTAAATATTAATTTAAATAGTAAAGTAAATCAGAAAGATAACTTAATTAAAGCTTCATCTGATACACTTCATACATTTAAAACTACTATAGGTAATCAAGGTGCTTATATTTCTACTTTAGTAGGTAATAAAGAAGATCTTATTACTATCTTAAATTCTAGAGTTAAACAAGATTCTATTAATAAAGATATTATAGATAGTTTAAAGAGAGATAAAAGAATTGAATCTATTACTGGAATTAAAACTAGTACTAAAATAGAGTATAAACATAAATTAGATACAGTTCAATCTAAAGTTAATTTACAGGATACTATTAAAACTAAGTGGTGGGATGCTTATTTAAACATTAAAAATGATAGTTTAGGATTGAAAGTTAATACTAGAGATGAACTATTACTTACTAATAAATTAAAACCTAATAAAGGATTATTTAGTGGTAGTACTTTAACTAGTTATGTAGTATCTAAAAATCCTAATACAGATATAACAGGAGTAGTATCAATATCTACAAAAGTAGATCAACCAAAATTAAAGATTAGACCAGCTATAGGATTTGGATTAAATTCAGATGTAAATGGTAAGAATGTAAGAGTTGGATTTAATGCAGGAGCAGTAATAACATTTTAAATATATATAATACAATATGATAGAAATTAATACACAAGAACAAGGATTACAAGTTTTAATTAATGTAGCTAAAGTAGCTGTAAAAAGAGGAGCATTTGAATTAGAAGAAGTAGAATCTATTTTAAAAGCAATTAAATTATTTACAGTACCAGCTGAACAAAAAGTAGAAAAGGCTACACAAGATGTAGTAAATAAAGTAAAGAGTAAAGTTTAATGAGTACATTGACACTTCCACAATTAGTATATAATCTAAGGAATCTTATAAGAGACAATAGATCTGATGATATTAAAGTCACTGATAGACAACTTGAGTTTATTATTAATTATTATAGAGCTAGATTAATTAAACAAGATGTAGATAAGAATAGAGCTATTAGTTCTAATATTATACAGGATCTTGGTAAAGTAGCTTTAACTAAGATGGATATGTCTGAAATAGATGGTGTAGTTACTGGAGATTCTATTCTTAGAACTACTAATAAAATACCAAAACTTATTGAACTCAATCAGAAAGATGCAATGATTTATATTGGAGGCTTAGATAAAGTTTCCAATATAGATTTTGTAACTAAAGCACAATCAAAATGGAATAGATTTAATAAGTATGGAAGTAAATTACCAACTGCTTATTATAGAAATGATTATGTTTATATAGTAAATTTTCCTAAAAATACTAAGTTTATTAATATGGAAGGAATATTTGCAGATCCTAGAGAAGTATCACATTATAAAACAGATGGAATAAGCTGCTATGATATAACTAGAGATCCATATCCAATGAGTGAGTATATGATATCTACTCTAACAGATATGATAGTATCTAAAGAATTAACTGTATTTATGCAAATGATTCCAGATCAAGTAAATGATGCAAGTGATGAAATAAAGAATAGTAGTCAAGCTGTACCATTTAATACAAAATCTAACAGAGAATAAGTTGAAAGGAAAGAATAAGATCCAGAATGTTTTAACATTAAAACATAGTTATCAATACTATATTAAAGATATATCAGAAACATCTAAATATAATATTGATTATAAAACATATAGAAGTGTATGTGAGGATGCTAATAAGTTATTATCCTCAATGATAGTAGATGAAGGATTCTTCTTTAATATACCTTATAGACTAGGATTACTTAGAATAAAGAAAAAGAAAATAAACTTTAAGAACCTTAAACCTGATTTTGGATTATTCAATGAATCAGAAGGAGAATTAAAGAATAAACATTTAAATGAGCATTCAGGAGGTTATTACTGTATGTATTATTGGAATAAGAAAGCATGTGTAGTTAAGAATAAAACTTATTATTGTTTTATACCTACACGTTATAATAAGAGATACTTAGCATCTCAACTAAAAGGAAAAGGTAAAGAACTAATTAATAGTTATTTTGAATGATATACAGTAAATATGTTTCAATAAAGAATGTAATTGCTAAAGTCTATAGAGATCTAGATCTTAAAGAAGAAGCTAGTTTTATAGATTTTTTAGAGTGGTCTGCTGAAGCATTAGAAAAGATTGGTACATTTAATCAATTAGAATCTAAACCTGCTGAAATACAGATAAATAACTATGTAGGAGATTTACCTTCTGATATAGTTTATCTCACTTTAGTAACTTATAATAACTATCCTATACTTCCTACAGAGAATGTTATAGATCCTATTAAGATAGATAATACTCAACCAAGTGTACCTCAATATGCTTTTTATCAGAAGAAAATAGAGAATGCTACATTTGTAGCTTCATCTGGATTTAGTGGAGATAATAATCAAATTAAATATGATAGTTTAACTTATAAAATATCTAATGGTTGTATTAAAACAGGAATACAAACAGGATGTTTAAAAATAGTATATGAAGCTATGCCTACAGATAGTGAAGGTTATCCTTTAATACCAGATTATGCTGAATTTAAAGAAGCTATATATTGGTATATTAATATGAAGTATTCTTATGCTTTTTGGAGAAGAGGAGAAATAAGAGATGGTATATATCAAGATGCTGAACAGAAGTGGCATTGGTATTGTCAACAAGCAGCTAATAAAGGTATGATGCCTGATTTAGGACAATTAGAAAATATTAAAAGATCTTATTTATCACTAAGACCTAAGACAGAACAATTCAAAAATTTTTACAGTAATTTAAATAGAACTAACTATTAATGGCATCTAGTAAATCAATTAATAAATTTACACAAGGATTAAACGTTTCTAATGATGAGATTAATCAGCCTAAAGATAGTTACTCATATGCTTTAAATGCTGTAAAAGAAGATTCATTAAATAATCCTGAACTCTTATCTAATGAGTTAGGATTTTCTTTATATAAAGACTTTGGATATAATTATATATTACTAGGATCTCAATATCTTGGTAAGAAAGATTATGTATTCTTTATTAAGAATGTTGAAGGTGAGTCACCATTCAATAGAATTATATTTCTTAATAATCAAGATTACTCTGTAGTTTATGATGATCTTAATTTAAATTTCAATGATAGTAATACTATTAAATCTACTTATAGAATAAATTATAAGAATGAAAGAATAGTATATTTTGTAGATGGGGTAAATGATGATAGAGTTATTAATATTGATAGTGGTATTACTATTAATGATATATCTCAATTAAATATTGATTTAAAATATATACCAGCTGTACTTACTTCAAGACAAGTAAATGATACAGGTGGTGGGTTATTAACTGGAGCATTAGAATTCTTTGGATCTTATAAGTCTATAGATAATGCTACTACTGGATGGTTTATGTTAAATGCTAATCCTATAAATATTATAGAAGCTAATATAAATAACCTATCTAGTTCTACTTATATTAATGTACAGGGATGTGATTCAGGACTTCCTACATCTAAATCAGTTACTCTTAATATAACCCAATTAGATCCTAATTTTAATTTATTTAGATTAGGTATATTAAAAACTATAAAGGGAGTTAAAACTGCAACTTATATAGACGATATTACTTATAATACTACTTATAAAACTTATACTTATACTGGATTTCAAACTGAAATTATAACTCAAGTATCTGATTTTTTAGTAGATAATAATAGATACTATGGTTCTAATGTTATAATACAGTCTGATAATAGACTATTAAGAGCTAATACTAAAGCTATTAAGATAGATGCTAAATATCAGAAATATGCTAATAATATAAATGTAGATTATTACATAGAGGGAGAGAATGTATTCTCTATGGAGACTAATACAGATCTTTCTAAATTAGAATCTGTTAGATCTAATTGGTGGAAAAGTGCTGCAACAAATTATAGTGAAACTAAGTCTCTTATGAGAGATGAAGTATATAGTTTAGGAATAGCATTTGGATTACTTAAAGAAGGAGTTGAAACAGAAGTATATCATATTCCTGGAAGAGAATTAAATAATATCCCCCATAGCACTTATTATAATCAATATAATGATAGTTCTACTGTATCTTATAGTTCTACTTGGGATTCATCTACTGTTTCAGAGAATGGAGAAAGTGTTGCTAAATGGAAAGTTATTAATACAGCAGCTAGTTCTATAGATGGTAGTATTAATAAATTAGGATATTATGAATCAGATATAAAATATCCAGATGGGTATAACTATCCTATTACAGGCTCTACTAATAATGGTGTATCTAATACTAACATTAGACATCATAAAATGCCTAGTTCTGCTTTAGAACCTATATATAAAGAGATAGTTACAAGTGGTACTATAAATATTGTTAAAAGGAACTTAGGCTTATCTTTCTCTAATATAGAGATACCAGATGAACTTAAAGGTAATATTGCATATATTAGAATATATATAACCCCTAGAAATATTCAACAGAATAAATCTATTATAGGTAAAGGTATATTTGTAAACTGTTCTTATACTAAAATATCAGATGCTAATAATCAAAATGCTAGTGATAATTATTATATAGTACCAGTAGAGCCTTATAATGATTTAAGTGATGAGTTAAATTATGGTACTTATCAAAGAAGTGATACTATAACAGTTAATCCTGATGCTAATTCAAATAATAATTATTACCATTCATTCTATTCTCCTGATACTTTATTAACTACTCCAGCTTTAAATGCTGATACAGTTAATATTGAAAATGAGATAGTAGGTACTGCTTATTATTATGACACTGTAGCTAGTCCTATAAATATTAATCCAGCTAAAGGAAATAAAGGTCATACAAATAATACAGGATATAAGAGAGACTTATTTTATCCAGCTAATAATGGAGTATTAATTCCAACTAAGTCTAGTACTTCTGCATCTAAAGATGTATACAATGTAAATAATGCTTTTAAAAGTACTTATAAATCAATAGCTCTATTAAATAGAATCAATAAGATTCATAATGCTAAGTCTAGAAGGAAGATTAAAAAAGCAGCGTATGTTCCATTTAATTCTAAATTATCTACAGATCAGTTAGGAGGTATGGATAATCCTTATTTTTCACAATATGGATCTTCTAATATTTTAGTTGAATTAAATCCTTCTTATTCTATATTAGGAGTTACTGAAACAACTGATACTAGTACTCATTTTGTAGATAATAACTTATCATACAATCACTTACAAGATAATGCTAATAATGCAGATACAGTAAAAGGAACATTTCATTTCTTTCCTACTCAAGATCCTACAGTGGTGTATAGATATGGTTCTATTAAAAATAATAATAGTACACAATATGGTAATATTGATGGATTGAACTTTATTCCTACAGATCTTGTTATACCTACTCCTCAATTTGATATTAATAATAAGCTTATTGGAGAATGTAAAGGATTAATAGGTGATACTTGGATAGATATATTCTCAGTAAAGAGAGTTAGATATGCTACTAAAGCAGGGTATACTTATGGTAATTTACCAGAAATAAGTGTAGGTTACTCTTCATTCTTTACTGAATCTACTTTAAACCATAGATTAAGATATGCTGAAGGAGTTGGTACTCAAGTATTATATCCTCAACAAGCTACTACTACTACAATAAAAGAATTTCTTGATTATGGATTTAGTAAATTTATTGTAGATAATGATAACTACTATAAATACAATACTGACTTTGCTACATATTCATCTAAAGAAAACTATGCACCAAGTATAGTAGATTTAGAAACTCAAGCTATTACAGACTATGGTACTAGAATTGTTTATTCAGAAAAGTTAATAAATGAGTCTATATCAGATACTTATAGATCTTTCTTAGCTAATAACTATGTAGACCTTACTAAAAATACAGGTAATATTACTCACTTGTTTAATAAAGAACAGGAATTATATGCTATAACTAGAGATAGTTTATGGAGATTATATGCTACTAATCAGACTATTAAATCTTCTACTGAAAATATAGTAGTAGGAACTGGTCAATTCTTAAGTAATGAGCCTGTACAATTACTATCAATAGATGGTGGATTTGCTGGATCTTCTTCTAAAGAAGGACTAGTAGAGACTCCTTTTGGTTACTTTTATATTGATAGATATAAAGGTAAGTTTATATTATTTAATAGATCAGAAACAGATATATCATTAAAAGATATATATAGATTTACTGAAAGTAATTATGAATTAGAAATTATTAATCAGATTAAAACTCTAGATACAGAGTTTGATAATCCACTAAATAATTATGGATATGTTGTAGGATTTGATTCTCAACTAAATAGAATACTAATTACTAAGTTAGACTATTCATTTACTTCAGAGCAGTTAGCTAATTATAAAGGAATATATAATCCTCTAACTTCTTATAGTGTTGGGGATATATATCTTAAAGATGATAAATTATATGAATTTACCTCAAGTACTATAGAATATACAACAATAGTTGATACTTCTGATTTATCAGATTTTACTCCTTCTACTGTAGATAAGCTTTCATTTAGTTTTGATTCTAGTGCTTCACATGGTACAGCTATTATTAGTCCTATAGATCCTACTAAAGCGTTATATACTCCTACTACAGATTATACTGGAAGTGATAGTTTTGATGTTAATTTAAATTGTAATACTCACACTGTAGATATAAATGTAGTAGATTTTCCATTTGTACCTAATTATACTTTTGATATAGCAGAGGAATCTTCTAATGGTACATCTGTTGGAACAGTTGTTGGAATATATGGAAGTATTCTTACATATGAAATAGAATCAGGAGATGTATTTAGTATCTTCTCTATAGACTCTTCTACAGGAGTTATAACAGTAAGTGATAATACTAACCTAGTATATAATATAGTACAATATGAAACTCTTAAAGTTAAAGTTTATAATGGTAGTAATATAGTATATAGTACTGTAGTTATAAATGTTACAAGAGTTACAGATAATCCTACTCATAGTGATGATACTGTTAACATCTTAAATACAGCTACTCCTGGAAGTATAATTTATACTATTCCTCAAGCAGCTTATCCACATCCAGAATTTCCTACTTCTACATTAATTTATAGTGTAGTAAGTGAATCTGTATCTGGAGCATTTATTTCAAATTTAGATGATCCTAGTAATATGACAGTTACTTTAGCTAGTACTACTGTGTTAGATCCATCTACTACTCCATCTTATTCTATTGGATACCATGTAGAAGATAACTTAGATAGTTCTAGATATTGTGATTTTATATTAACTATTAATGTAGCTTATGATACAATTACTTGTGGAACTTCAGAGGTTTTTGTAACTGGAGAACCTAATTTTCCAAATATAACTGAAGTAACTTTAGGTGCTAGTTTAGGTACTAATTTATTTACTTTTGTATCAGGAGATAATCCAGACAGATTTGTAGTTAAAATAGGAGGAGTTGTAAGATATGATTCTGGATGGATTGGTAATACAAGTTATCAGTTAGAATTAAATAACTACTTAGCTTTAAAAGGATTACCTAGTTCTACTATTACTACTGGTACTGGTGGTACTGCTACTATATCTAAGACTACAGCAGATACTTTTGCTTTAGTTGAAGTATATTCTTTACCAAGTGATACTTCATGGAACTTTACTTTAGATTGTACTGTTGTACCAGCTTATTCTTATACTAGAACTCAAGACTTTAGTAAGAATGATTGTACTGGTGGATATACTGGAAGTGTAGTAACTTATTCACAAACTTATACTTCATCTGTATCTACTATGGATGCTGAAGCAATTGCTATGGCAGATAGTACATTCCCTACTAATGGTCAAGCATATGCTAATGCTAATGGTACTTGTACTGCTCCTTTACCTCCAGATGCTGTTGGTATATTAGTAGTAGATATATATGATACTACAACAATTAATGCTACAGGATTTATAGCTACAACTGGAACTATACCTTATGATTTACCAGCTTATCCTATTACAAATAACTTTGTACCTAATGATGGTACTACAGCGGCTAATTGTTGGATATTAGCATCAGATGCTATAACAGGTGGAGGATCATTAAAATGGAGATTTGAATTTAATGTTGCAAGACTTATAAATACCTATCCTAGTGACCTAAGTTTCACTTTTAAAATCTCTGGTAGAGATATATCATCTGGTACAATAAATGGCGCATACTCTCTTAAAGGAGCTGATGCAGGTCATATGACTATGACTGGTAGTGCTGGATCTTATATACCTTCTACATCAGGTGCTACTAGTATAGGATTTACTACTTATAGTGGTAAAGCTGTAGGAGCTGGAGCTGATGGAACTTATGGTATAGGCGTTGGAGCAGATATATTAACTTTTGTATATAACAATGATCCTGGTAGTGGAGGATATAAAACAATGACATTATTATAATGAGTGTGAATGTAAATATAAATACACCTACATTAATAGATATTAATGCAGCAGCAAATGGAGGATTAGGGCCTTGGATTATTAATATGGATAATAGTATTACTCATAATAATGATTTAGGATCTTATATAGATAAAGAACTGCCTCAACTTATAGTTGGAGATACTTATAGAGTTACTTATACAATTAGTAGTTTTACAAGTTGCCAAGTAAGAGTAGACTTTGGAGATAATACAGGTTTTATAAAAAATATGGCTGGTACATTTGTTGAAGAATTTGTACTTAGAGGACAAAAGAAAATTAGATTTTATTCTAATGGAACTGCTACAATAAATCATTATAAAATAGAACATTTAGCTACTACTTTAGTTGATACTCATATTGCTAATAGTTCTTTAGTAAATAACTCATTTACTTTGTCCTATAATCCTATGTTAAATCAATGGATATCTTTCCATAGTTATTTACCTAATAATTATATTATTCATACAAATGGAGCATTAACTAAAAGAAATGATACTCAATTACTGGAGATGAATAAAGGTGCTATAGGATCTTATTTTGATGAAGATGTTAAACCATTTATTATAGAAACAATATTTAATGATACTAATAGTGTAAGAACTCAATACTTTGAGAAGAGTATGTTTACTAAGACTTTTGATAATATTACTGTAAACTTATTAAGTACAGATAGTGTTGGAGCTAGTACAAATAAATTCTTTGATAAAGTAATACTATATAATGAGTATCAATGCTCTGGAGAAATAGTATTAGATATGACTAATCTTACTAAGAAAGAAAGAAACTGGAATATAAATAAGTTTAGTGATCTAACTAACAATTCTGATAATCCTTTATTTAGTTCTAATTGGTCTGATATATCTAATGCTTATCCTATAGATAAAGTAGTTAATAGTGCTAAAATAGATAATACTAAACCTTGGTATCAAAGAGGTAGGCTTAGAGATAAATTCTTAAGTGTAAGGTTTATTAGTTCTAATACTACAGGTAATAAATTAGTATGTAAATTCGTATCATCTGTATATAGATCTAGTCAAAGATAAATTTTGATTTGTAATAAAAATTATTTATCTTTGTATTTATATATAATTATATATAATAGTTAAAATTATAATGGCAAAATGTGCAAGAAAAGCTTCAGTAAAAAAGTATAAACTAGGAGATTTTGTTTCTGAAAGATATGAGATGGGAGGCCAAACTTATGCTCAAGTAGGGAATATGGCTGCTGGATTATTAAATACTATGCAGAGTTCTCATAGAGTTAATACTGGATTAGATGCTGCAAGTAGCGCTTTATCAGGTGCTGGAACTGGTGCTGCAATAGGATCTATAGTTCCTGGAGTGGGTACTTTAGTAGGAGCTGGAGTTGGAGCATTAGTAGGAGGTGTATCATCTTTAATTACTTCTGGTAGTAAACAAAGAGCACAAGATAGGCAAGATAATGATTTTAATAATGGCTTGATGGGTTATAAAGATAGCTTTATTAATACTAATAATTCTAATGCATTTGGTCAACAAATGGAATATGGTGGTCAAGTAGGAGATCCACCACCAAAGAAAAAGCCTACTCAAGTATCTATAACTCCTTCTAATAATGGTTGGCCTGCTCCAGGAGATCCTTATTGGAAAGAACATCCTCTTGTTACAGAACATTCTGATGGAACTCTTAGACAGTGGGGAGAAGACACATTAAAACATAAAAATGATCCAATTGTAATGCCAACAAAAAAACCTACTATACAAGATGCTTTACATCCTCAAGTAGCTCAACAATTTAATAGTTACTATCCTGGAATTGGATGGGGAAATAACCCTGCACCTAGTTTTAGTAATGGAGGTTCAATAGGATTAACTGGAAGAGCTGGAGGTAGATTTAGTGTTCCTAATGCAGGACTTAGACACTTTGCTCCTCATATGAATAGACCTGGGAAAATTAATCCTATTCCTAATAGTGGTACTATAGATTTTTCTCAACAAGATCCAGAGAATAAAATGGCTATGGGAGGAACTACTCCTAATTCACAACAGAATATGATTAATATTCAAAAAGGTGAACTATTAATAGATCCTACTTCTGGAAAGATTTTACAAAACTATAAAGGTATTAATCCTCTTACTGGTGGATTATATGAGAATCACTCTAAAGATCAATCTACTGAATCACCTAATAATTTTACTTTAGCTGATCCAGGATTATTTGTTATTACTCAAAAAACTGCTCCTCAATATAAAGAAGCTGTAGATAATAATGATAAGATATCTCAAAAAACTGTTCTTATGAATATTAGGAATGCTAAGATAGCTAAAGAAGGTGGATTACAAAGGAATTATGCATATGGAGATACAATATATCCAGCTAATATGAAGAATGATGCTAACCAAATAGACTCTATTCCTGAATTAAATGACTTTCATGATGCTACAAATTCAGCTATTATAAATGATAGAAATGGATTATCTGCTCCTAAGCCTAATATATCTGCAACAAGTGGAGGTACTAATTGGGGAAATATTGCTGATACAGCTACTAAATATGGCCCTGGAATTATAAATACTATGCAGGGATTATTTGGTAATGCTAATCATCAAGGATATGTTACTCCTATTGCTAATCCAGATAGAGCTAATGTTATTGCTAATATGCCAAAGGATGTTAATATGAATCCTATTATAAATGATATATATAGTAATCAAGCATTAGAGAATAAGAATATACAAGACAATACTAATAATGGTGGAGTGTATAGAGCTAATAGACAAAATGTTGCAGCTGGAACTAATAGAGCTTTAACAGATGCTAGAATGAAAGCTAGTGAGATTAATAATCAAGCAGCAGGTCAAAGAGCTTATATGTATAATGCTTTAGGATATCAGCAACAACAAGAACAGCAGAAAGTAAGAGAATATAATTTAGGTATAGATGATGTTAATGCTAGAAGAGATGCTGCTAAACAAAATTTACTTAATGCTGGATTATCTCAATTACAATCTACTAGTATGAATGACAAAGCTAATAGCCAACATGCTGCTATGGATAAATATACATTAGATTTAATGCGTCAAATATTTCCTAATTTGAAATATTATGATGATTTTAATTCTGATAAAATTAACAAAAGATTAGGAAGATAAAATGGCAATAAATCAATATATTACTCCTGTACAAAATAGTTTAGAAAGTTATATTCCATTACCTTTAGATACATTATTTAAAGCTGGACAAGCTATACAGAATAGAGGAGATTTAGCTCAACAACAAAGTGACCAAGTTCAAACTGGACTTAGTTCTATGGAAGCTTTAGCTCCTGCTCAAAGAGATTATGTAAATAAATTTGCTAATGATTTTAAAACTCAGCAAGGAGCTTTATTAGATAAGTATCAAGGTAATACATCTGATACTCAATATATAAATGAAGCTAGGAAATTAAATATGCAATTTGCATCAGATCCTAGACTTACTATTATTAAGGAAACAAATGATAGATATAAAAAGAAAGAAGCACTTAAAGATGAATTAGAAGCTAAAGGTATTAAATACTTAGACTCTAATTCTAAATTTACTGGAATAGATCAAAATGGAAATTTAGTTTCAGATCCAGGACATTTACAAGCTACTAATTTTGATGAGAAAATTAATCAAAGATTTAAAGATAAAGAAAATGCTTTAAGTATAGTTGGTAATAAACTTACTAATAGAGGAGTACTCAATAATTTATATAATAACGGATTAGAGGGATTAAATAATGGTTCTGATTCTGATATAAATGAAGGATTACAATATTATAAACAAAAAGGTTATACAGATGAACAAGCTAAAGCAGCTATAGTGGCTCATTTAAATTCAGGTATGGGATACTTACATGAAACTCCTAATTATACAGGTGAGCAATTAGGATTAGAACGTGAGAAATTTAATTACATGAAAGAGAAGGATGCAGCAGCTTTAGCAGAAAAAGCTAGAGAAGCTAATCTTAGATCAAATCCAAAAGGCCCTAATGGTTTTGGAGAAATATCTTTAACAGGTAGTCCTTTAATTGAACAATCAGTAAAATCTCCCAAGTTAAAACAAGTTGAAGAAACATTAAATAATCTTAATACAGCTGGTGGAATTAGAAGAGATGGATTTAGAGTAGCAGATACTCCTGAAAATAGAGCTAAATATGGTAATAGAGCTACTCCATCTATGGACACTGTTCCGGGAAGTAGTTTAGGTGTAGGAGGTAGTACTTATAATTTTTTACAGGTAGATAAAGGTCAATATAATAAAGATCAATCTAAACTAATAGATGAGATAAGAGATGTATTAGGAAGTGAAGCTAAAAATAGTGATAATAAATGGTTAGGAGATAAAACCTTATTAACTAAATATCAGACTTATTTAAATAATAGTAATTCAGAATCTCTTTCTTATGCTCTACCTAAAAATCCTAAATATCAATTAGCTTTAACTAAAGATCAGTTTGGAGTAAATGGTGAAAAATTAGGACATGATTTTATGATATTAACTGGTGATAAGAAAAATCCAGTTATTAAATCAGGAACTCCTGAAGCTGAAGCAGCTTTAGCAGGTATTAAGAAGTATGCTATTCAAGGATTTAATGCATCTCCTGTAGGAGACTATCCTAATGGTAGTGTTTCTGGAGAAGCTATGCAAGAAATTAAAAATTCAGAAGGTAAAGTTATAGGAGCTAGACCAGTAACTATAATTAAACCAATGGATGATATAACTAGATCTCAATATGGATTTGCTAATATAGGAGCTAGAGCTAAAGAATCTAACTTTACTAATGAAGAATTAAGAAAGAATAAAGAAACTTCTGAATTTAGAATTCCTGCTAAAAATGGTGGATATATGGTTCCTCAAAAAGGAGTAACACCAGGAAAAAGAATAGGTATACACTTTATACATGTTGATGAAAATGGTAATAAGATAGATGATCTTAAAGATAAAAATGGAAATCATGTTGATGGGATATCATTAAAAGATGTAACAGATCAAGCACATGTAGAACACTTTGGTAGATTAGCTCCATCTATAGGAGTTAATCCTGAAAAAGAAGGTTTTGACTCAAATAGTACAAGTAATACAGAAGAATAAAGATGGCTAAATTTAGAGAATTATTAGCAGATCCAGATCATACTAATCAGAATGTTAATTTTTCTGATTTAGTTGATACAGATAAAATAGCTAAAAGTAATACAAATACTTTTTCTGAAGGAGATTCTAATGGTTATAATTATACTAGAAACTCTTTAGATAGAGGAGATATAACTCCATATGACTTACCAAACTTAGAAGATGAAAGAGCAACTAACCAAAGTACAGTTGGTGCTTTAGGAGATGCTTTTGCTAAATTTGCTGGTAAAACTGTATTAAGTACTATAGGTAATATTGCAGGAACTATATATGGTGTAGGAGATGCTATAGCTAATGGACAGTGGTCTAAAATATGGGATAACTCATTTATGGATGCTGTAGATGCTGGAGATAAAAAACTCGACAATATATTCAAAGTATATAGAAATGCTGATTATGCAGATCAAAATATACTACAAAAACTAGCGTTACATCCAACACAATTTGCAGATGAAGCTACTGATACAGCAAGTTTTATGGCTGGTTCTGTACTAGCTGAAATTGCTACTTCTGGACTAGGCTCTGAAACTATAGTTCCTAGGATGTTAAAATACTTTAAATATCTTGGAGAAGGAGCAGAAGCTGCTGAAGCTACAAAGAATTTAACTTCTTTTGGTGCTAAAGCTATTACATTAGGAGGAGATTTTGGTACTTCTATTAAGCACTTAGCTATGGGAGCATCTTATGAAGGTATAGTAGAAGCTAGACAAGCTACTATGGAACTTAGAAATAAGATGTATGAAGATTATTCTAAAGATCATCCTAATGAAGCTATACCTCAACACATAAAAGATGATATAGATGATAGATTAAGTAATGCTGGTATTGCTACTTACTTTGGTAACTTAGCTTTAGTAGGAGGTACTAACTTATTACTATTTCCTAAATTATTTGGATTAGGACATGATACAGCTAAATTAGCTACTGGAGCTATAGAGAAAAATGCTGAAACAGGATTATTTGAATCAGCTGTAAGTAAAAGATTAGCTGAAGGTAAATCTAAGTATTCTTTAGCTCAAAATATTGCTACAGCATTAGAAAAACCAGTAGAAGAATCAACTAAATTTGGTGTACAGGGTACTATATCTAAAACAGCTAGAGAGTTCTTTGATAGAAAGAATGATCCAGAAGCTAAAAAAGATGTATCTGATTTTATATCTGAATTTGGTACTAACTTAATGAAGACTTATACTTCAAAAGAAGGATGGGATAACATTGGTATGGGTATGATTATAGGAGCTTTAGGTGCTCCAGGAAGAGGTATATTATCTCCTCTAGGTGAATCTAACCCTCTAGGTAAATATGGTTATAAAGATGTATTAGATGAGAATGGTGTTAAAATAGGTAGTGAAAAATTACCTATGTGGACTGGAGGAGCTAAAGGATCTTTTGATGAGAGAGTTGAAAAAGAACATAAAATAGGTAAAGTATTAAATGATTTAAATCAACATACTAATCTATTTAAAGCAATGCAGGCTAATTATGATGCTTTAGTAGAGAACAGCTCGCTTCAGCGAGACCAGGATGCTGCAATAGAAGCAGGAGATATATTTAATTTTCAAAATGCTAAGGACGATCAAATTCATTCTTATGTATCAGCTAGAATTAAAAATAATCTTTTTGATGATTTGATGGATGAAGTAGATAAGATTAAAAGACTTAGTCCAGATGAATTCTATAAAAACTTTAAAGGAGAGTCTGCTGCTGATAATACTACTAATATAGATAAGATTAAGTTTCAACAAGAAACTACTAAACAATTCTTAGATAAAGCTAATAATACTAAAGAAGCTATTAAGATTGCAGATAATGTATATAGAGGAGATAATGATGATTTAAGAGAACATCTTATACATTCTATAGCAGCTGCTAAGAATTTAGATGTTAGAGAGAAAGCTATGAATCAATCTCTTGCAGATCTATCTGGAGGAGTTATATCTAATTATGAATTAGCTAGTACTTCTACTAATACTTTAGCTGAAAGAATTAAAAATAATGAAAGATTATTAGCAGATGATTCAGTATCTAAAGAAGATAAAGAAAAAATAGCAAATCAAAATAAACTATTTAAACAAGGTGCTAACTTAGATTTAACTCCTGAAGAACATGATCTAATGAGTAGATTAGCTCAAACTAATCCTACTCAATATGTTTTAAATAATAAAAAAATAGAACAATTACTTCAAGATAGTAGAAAACTTAGAGCTAAAAGACAAGATTATTTAGATATATATAATCATCTATTTACTCAAGAAGGACAGAAACAATTTGAAAAGACTCAAGAGAATATTAAGATTCAGATACAAAAACAACAAGCTGAGGATTTAAAGAAAGAGCAAGATAAACAAGCTGAAGCAGAAAAAGTAAAGAATAATAAAGCTACTGTTGCTAAAGCTAAAAAAGTTAAAGAAGCAACAGTTGTAACACCTCCTGTAACCTCAAATAAAGCTTCAGGAGAGACTATTAAAGAAGAAACAGAACCTACTATAGTAAAGAAAGATGATGAGGTAGAAGAGCCTAAAAACACTGTTAAAGAGAAAGTTACAGAAACTTCTGTTAGTACAGAATTAGAATCAGTAAAACAAGATGAACCAGAAGAATTAACTCCAGAAGAAAATGCTGTAGTAGCTATTAATGAGAATGATGAAGTTAAAGTTAATAGAGAATTAATTACTACTGATACTGGATTAGCTACTAATCCTACTGAAGAACATTTTCAACAAGTAGGTAATTATGGAGTATGGAACTTAGATTTACAAAGAACTATAGGTAATGTTATATCTTATTTAAATATAAATAAATCTGTATTAGAAAGATTAGCATTAGACGATAAAACTGTTGAAAAGAAAACAGTAGATAATTTTGATGATGAAGGTAATTTAGAAATTAATAAACATGTTGATCCTAAGTTAGCATCTCAAAACTATTATAAACCTAATGATGTTATAACATTTAGTATTCCTACTTTTTCAGAAATGGAAGAAAGAGGATTACAAGAATATGATGAAAAGAAATATGAAGCAAATAAAGATAATGTAAAAGAGTTTGATATTGCTATAAAAGGAGAAGACGGAAAGATAGTAGGATACTTACCTACTCAATCTGGAATAGAAAAATTAGTTGCTGAAGAATTTAGAGATGATGCTTTAGCTAGTAACTTAACTTTAAGACAGTTTATATTTGAAAATAAAGATTCAGAGTTTAAAGGTACTATTACTTCTAAATCTCCTGGAATGTTAATGTTAGATAAGAGATCTAATCAAAAAAGTTTATTTGAATCATTAGGAGATGGTAAACAATTGGCTGATAAAGTTAAATTAGGTATTACTAAACCTCTTAATAAAGATGCTCAAGTTAGTTCTAAAGACTTATATACTGATATGAGCTCTAATCCTTTTTCTGATGGTAATGTTATTAATGGAGAAGAACTAGAAGCTGGTATAGTATATGCAATTATGCCTACATCTTCTAAAGATGATTATGTAGTATATCCTATGAAAGTTAATACTATAGGAATAGATGCTGCTAGTACTATTGTAGAAGCTATTAAACTACATCATTTAATTAATAGTAATGAAGTAAGTAAGGATAGTGATGAAGCTAAGTCTATATATAACATTGCTGAATATAATATAAGTAACTTTAAAGATTTAGTAGAATTTATCAATAGAATAATGTATACTTCTACAGATGGATCTGATAGAACATTATTTAGAATATCAAAGAATGGTAATCTTATATTATCTAAATTAGATAAATCTAAGATGTTTTCTTTATCTGATATAGCTACTTCTGAAATAACTAGACAAGCTGTAATAGATGAACTAAAGAATAGATTTGCTTCAGTTAAATTAGATGGATTAAATAGTGGAAGTAAATATAGATCTTATCATTTAGAAGATGGAATTATTAATGAAAAAGTAAATGATAATTATCAGTCTTATTTAAATGATAATAAAGTATTAACCTCTAATATTAGAAGTATACCTATTGAAGAAAATGAAAGAGCATTTACAGCTCAATCAGTAATAGGAGTAAGTAATACAGTTGAAAAGAATACTAAATTACTTACTGAAGGAGATAAAATTGAAGAAACTCCTACTGAAACTCCTAAAGAATCAAATAGAGTAGTAGAATCAAAAGATCAGACTCCTCCTATTACTAAAGATACTTTAAAAGTAAATAAGAAAAAGATTAAACCTTTAGAAGATATTAATCCTGAATTTATAGAGAAAAATAATATTAAGTCTGGAGAAGATTTAATAAAGAAATGTTTGTAAATTACAGATATAATTAGTATCTTTGCTAATTATAACAAAAAAAATTTATAGATGTCATTTAGCTTTTGCCCAAACATATCTCTTCCTGAAAATAAGCAACGTATTAAAGAGATTGGACTTAAAAACTTTTATCAAGAATTTTATGAAAATAATTTTTCTAATTATGATAAAGAAGAAAAGTCTAAATTATTTGGTACTTCTGAAGTAGGAGATCCTCAATTTCATATAAATACATTAAATGTAGTAAATAACTTTCTAGAAAAAGTAGGAGTTGGAACTAGATTTATAGATGAATTTTTAGGACAAGATGGTATTCCTATAGAAAATGCTATAGCTGCTGCTAATTTTATTAGTGGTACAGTAGATATTATAGATAATTTAGACAAAAGACCAGCTGCTTGGAATAAACTTCCTGAAGAAGCTGCTCACTTCTGGTATAGATTATTAGCACAAGATTCTGGATTAAAGAATCAATTATGGAATGCTACTAAAGATACAGAATTATTTAAACAACTTCAAAAAGATAATTATGGTAATTATAATTCAGCTGATACTTTAAAAGAAGAAGCTATCGGTCAATTAATTGCACAATCTATAGATAGGATAGCTACTAAAAATGCTAATCCTAAAGAGTACTCTTTCTTTAAAAACTTTGTTAATTGGATAAATGGATTGATTAAATCTTTTATGTCTTATGATGAAAATCCTTATGATGTAGCAGCTATTAAGATTCTTAATAATGATACTTCAGATTTGATGCATTTTGATGATTATAAAAAATTAATTAATTCTGTAGAGTTTGACTCACAATTATCTGATGAAGCTATATTAAATGAACATAATTATAATCAGGTTATAGATGGTACTGAATTTTATCAAAAATTAATTAATGGTCAATACAAACAAAAATCTAGATATTTAAAGAAAACTATTGATAAATATATAAATGATCCATTAAAAGAAATACAAAAGAGATTAAATCCTAATTATATTTATGATAATAATTCAAATGATGATTATAGAGATACTCAAATAAATAGTGTTAGTGATGATAGTTATAAAATACATAGTCTTAGAAGTCAATCTGATGTTAAATTAAAAGATAAATTAACTAAAGATCAGAAGAATATTTTAAAGAATACTAATAATTATACTAATTTAACTCCTTCTTTAAAAGGATTAACTAATTTATCTAAAAAATATTCTAATCAAAATATAGCTTTTAATCAAGATATAAAGCTTGATGGTGTAAAAAAAGAAGAAATATCTGTTTATAATTCTGTATTAAATATGATAAAATCTGAAAATCCTGGATTAAAATCTATTAAAGGATCAGAGTTTGTAAATGAAATACATAATTATTTAGAGGCTAACTATGCTTTAGGTTTCGCAGATGAACAAAATTATTTAGGATATAGAATAGATCAAACTTTTGAGCATGTTAGTGATAGAGTCTCTAATAGAGATTTAGATATGGGAGAAGTTGAAGCTAATCCTAATGCATTCAATATGAATGATGTTGCTAATACAGTAGGATTAAGAAAAGAAAATCCTGATGTATATCATAGAAAAATATCTATGAGGTTTAATGATGAATACTTTAAAGCTGGAAGTCACTTTCCAATGAGTCCATCTGCTTGGGGTAATTTAACTTATTTTTACTCTAGAAGTAATTCAGCACAAAAAGATGCTGTACTTTTACATGAAATACAAAATGACCATATTGAAAGACTAAGAAAATTTGCATCTAAAGAGCATTTAAATATGTCTAATGTGGATAGTATTAATCAAGTTATTAATGATATTTTAAATAGAACTAATTTAGAATATCATGGTAAAAAACAGTCTCTATTAGATAGTAATGGTAAAGAAATATCTACTAAAAAATTAAATGATGAAGCTTTTAAACCATTAGAACCTAGTTATGGACATACTTTAAGTGCTAATTATTATGCTACTTTAATAAATAAGTTAGGAGATTTAGGTCAAAGTTTTTCATTATTATATGATACTGCTGATTATCTTATATCAGATGAAGATGTAAGAAGAGGATATAATAATACTATAGAAAGAGCTAATGAAACTATAAACTTATATAATAGTGATAGTCGTAGAGACTATAATAGAAGTCTAACTCAAAAGAATTTAGATGGTTTATTTTCTCTTAGAAGAAAGTATAATATATTATCTCAAAGATCAGAATCATTATTATCTGAAGAAGACTTAAATATACTATCTCAAAGAATTGCTCATTACAATAATATATATAGAAATACTGGAATTTCTTATATTAAAGAAGGATTTAAACGTGATTTTGAGGTTAGACAGATTAATAATAAATTTAATGCTAAAATAGGTGAATTATATCCAGAATTAGCAAATGGATTGGGAACTTTAAGTACAGTAAATTTTATACCTTATGCTACAAGAAAGAAAGATAAAATAAACTCTTCAGCTAAATTTTTATTAAAATCTAGTATTGCTATAAAGATAAATGAAATAAATAAACAAATTCTATATTCTAAAAAAACTAGATTAGGTGAAATAAAACAAGATAATGCTTTTAAACAAGCAGAGAAAATAAAGACTTTATCTTTAGATCAGTATAAAGATCTATATATAAGATTTAAAAGTAATTTAGAACATTTTGATTCTACAATAAAAAGTGCTTTAGAAACACCTAATAAAATATTAGAAGTTGCTAAAGAAAAAGCAATAGAAGAATTAAAGAATAGTGCTAATACTCTTAAGGATAATACTAAAAGACTAGAAATACTTCAAAGTAATTATGAAGTTAATATAAAAAAATTAGAAGATGCTAGAGAAGAACTATTAAAAAATAGTATAGAAGATACAAATAAAGAAGATGTTAATTCTATGTTAGAAAGAGAATTAAATTACTTTACTCCTCTAGTACATCAATTACTTCAAACACATATACAAGAAAAAGGAAAAGATTTTCCAATGTATTTCTCTGGTAAAGAGATTACTATGTTAACTCAAGGAAGTCAAAGAAGTTCAGATATTTATGCAGGCCCTGAAGAAGTTAAAAAAGGATTAGCTGATAAAGTTGGTTCTATGTGGACTGCTATGAATAAAGTTGATGGTATTAAATTAGAATATCAAGATCAAATTCCAGGATTTAATGGAGGAGCTGGTGGATATAAAGTTAATTTAGATAACTATCAACACAAATCTCCTATACTATATGGTATACAGAAATCTAATGATAATATAAATAAAGATCCTAACAAATCAGTTATGGATAAACTATTTGTAGATATTGATAAATTTAGTGATTCTCAACAAAGAGAAATAGTAGATAGTATTATATATCAAATAGAAGAAGGTAAGAAACAAGGTATTACTGGTGTAGAAGACTTATTTAAATATGTTAGACAGGTATTTACTAATACAAGAATTAATGAATTTGAATCAGATAATTCAGATGGTAGTTTAGATGGTCATATTCAGAAGTTTCATGATATAGATGAGAATTGGGATAGATTCAAAGATAAAGTTATTGAGAAAGTAAAAGGAATTGGTATGAAAATTACCAAAGTATTTGATGATACAGCTTCTCAAGTAATACAAGAAGATTCTGATACTCCAGATTTAAATGAAATTGAGAGTAATTCTCCTCAAGATAACTTTGTTAGTACTGAATCTACTTACCAAAGGAATAACTTTGTAGATGAATGGAGTCAATCTATTTCATCTAAAGATACAGCATCTGCACATTTAAAGTTAAAATTATCTTTAATTCCAGAGAATGAAATAGAAGATGGAGAATTAGTTCCAGCTACTAACTTCTTAGGATTACCTAAGTTTATGGATTTAAATAAGGTATGGACTACTTTACAAGGAGTACTTACTGGATTACAACCATATGAAATATATCCTACTATAAGTGATTTAGCTGCTTCTAATCCTATGTTTGCTACAGTACTTGAGACTATTCAAGGTGATAAGAATACAGCCACTCAAAATGAATTTGTTGTAGCATTTACTAAGAATCAATCTAAGCCTCTTACTGCTAAAATAGGTAATGCTAAGAATGGTCAAAGAACTCTTAATATATTTGATACTAATAGATTAGGATCAGATAACATATTAATATCTAATTGGTACGATAATTTTAAGAAATCATCTTATGTTAAAACAGATAGTAATGGTGATTTAGTAGTAGATACTGAAAGAGCTAAGTTAGCTATAGAAGGATTTAATAAACTTATGGATAAGTTTGATCCTAAAGATCCTAAACTATCTATTAAAATACAGAATGGGTTTAGTGGAATTGGTATTAATTTAACATTAGAAACTATAAATAACTTAATAGCTAAAGGTACTAAAATAGATGGTACTTATTATAATGCTCAAGAATTCTTAAATAAATATGTAGGATTACTATTTAAAAGAGTAGCTGGTGGATTTGGAGTAAATGAAGAAGAAGACGAAGATAACAAATTATCTTTTAATAATCCATTTATATCTGAACCTACTACATTAAAAGCTTTAGCTAAGTTAGAAAATACAACTAATCCTTTCTTATATGAAGCATCTTATACTGGAGGAGACGGTAAAGCTAGATTTGGTATTACTAATAATAGTTATATATCTAAGTTGTCTAATAAGTTAAATAATCCTGTACTTGGATTACAGGTAATGGGAGATGTATTATCTACTACATATGGAGCAACTTCTGTTTGGGCTACTAAATATAAGAATGATCCTAAGTTTAGACAAGACTTTCAAGTATTTCATAACTTTGATTCATTAGGTACAGCTGAAAGTAAAGTTCCTAATAAATCTTTTAAAGATATGAGTACTAAGGAAAAGGAATTTACTAGAATGATTTTCTTTCAAAATAAAGGAAATAATACTAGTTACTTTTTTGGCCCTACCCCATCTGATAAAACTACTTTACCTATTGTAAAAGCTCCTAGAATTAAGGTTAAATTAAATAATCCTAATACTTTAGAAGTAAGAAATAGTGAAGTAGTTGAAGCTATGTATAATGTATTTATTACAGAGTATAATAGAATTAAAGATGTACAGTCACAAAAAGTAGATCCTAAGTTTACTGATAGACTTATTGAAGGATATCATTATGTAACAGATAATAATGGTGCTAAACTTAGAGGTAGAGGTGAAGACTTTATGATCTATGATATATTTAATGGAGATAAAGATCTGTTTGATGAAAAAGGTCAACTAAGATTAGTAGATGCTAAAACACTAGAAAGAGTAGTTAGTCCTAAGATAGCACAATATCAAAAAGATTTAATTAAAAATCAACTTAAATACTGGGCTAAATTAGAAATAGCTCCAGAAATGATGTTTGATAAAGGATATAGAACTAGTTTAGGAGATATTGAATCAGATTCTATAGCTATTAGAACATTAGCAGCAGATTATGCTATTAATAACTTTATTGCTTATTTTAACTATACTCAAGTAATAAGTGGAGATCCAGCATTACATGGTAAGAGTAATATTGAAAAGACTTGGATTAACTACTCTAAAAGATTAGCTAAAGATATAGCTCCAGGATTAGATGGTAATTTTACTAATCCTAAGTATACTACTGTATTCTTAAAAGACTTGAATTATAGTTCAAAACACCTTAATGAATACATGGAAGTACTTGGTAAAGTTGGTAAAGCATATAAAAATATGAATCCAGCTGATGCTCAAGAGTACACCACATTAGAAGAACACTTAAATGTATTAAGAGCTTATGGTAAATTATCTCCAGAATTAGAAGAAGCTGGTAAGAGATTATTAGAAGGAGGTGAGTCTAGTGAAGATATAGATCTTATCTTACAGCCTATGAAACCAGTGTATGTTGGTACTATGGTTGATAAATCTATGGGAGTTAATAAAATGTACTACATTAAAACATCTTCATTTCCTCTTATTCCCTCAATTACTAGAGGTTTAGAAATAGACAAACTTAGAGTTGCTATGGAAACAGCTAAAACTCCAGTAAATAGAGCTGTATATGAGAGTGGTGTTAAACTTGGATTATCTGGTGATATTACTAGTACTGAAGTAGAAAGAGGAGTTATAGATGATAAATTAGATTTCTCTGGTAAAGTAATTACTTTAGATAGAGATGGATTTAGAATACAACAAGAAATACCTTTTCATGGTGATGGTACTCACATTAATGAAGGATCACAAGGTGATAAATTAATTATGGTAGACGTTGATGATGATAAATTAATTAATTTATTTGGACATTCTATTACAGGTAAAGATGCTAAGACTTTATTCTCTGGAATACATGTAGAGAAGATGGATAGAGCATTTAATAAACTTATTAAAGATATTGGTGCTGAAAAAGATGGAAATGGTAATTTAAGAATTAAAGATCTTTCTAAATTACAACAAATATTATTAGATGAAGCTACTAGTAGAAACTATAATATTAATGATATATACGGATTAGAATTAGAAAATACAGATAGAGGACAAAGATTTAAAATACCTCTAGGATTTAATAATAGTAGTAATAGATTAGAATCTATTATGAATAGTTTATTTACTAATAGAGTAATTAAATCTGAACTTCCTGGATTTGCTAAAGTACAAGGAAGTGGTGCTGGATTTAGTAAAATTAGTACTATAGATAAACTTAATAGTCAAATTAAAGATAGTATTATTTGGATTAATCCTGCTGATACTGAACTTAATTATATTAGAAAATCTAGTGATAATCAAATTATTTGGGGACATCCTGGGATAGGAAAAACATCTTTAAAAGAAACTAATAAAGATATTATAGATTTTGATACTGATTATAAATCTAAAATAAATGAAAAATATAATTTAGAATCTGGATATAAAGCTAGAAATAATTGGAGAGAGTCTAATAAAGAATTATGGGATAAAGAAATTAGAGATTTATGGAAACAAGCTAAAGATGAAGCTAAAAAAAGTAATAAAAGTTTATTAGCTTCAGATATGTTATTACTTAGAGAATCACATAGAGATTTTGATAAAGTATTAACTATGCCTGTAGATAAATTTATAGAGAGAGCTAAACAAAGAAATGATTATAATCAGGGAGAAACTGAACTTTGGAAAAGTAATTTAGATAAAGAAATATCTAAAATAGATTCATCTAAAGTAATGCTAACTGATAAATATTTATCTCAAGTATTATCAGATATTCTTAATTCTAAACCTAAGAAATTATTACAAGCAGATATATTACTACCTAGTTGGTTTCATGAAGCCAATTTACAGGACTTTATTAAAGAAGATGGTACATTAGATTTAGATAAATTACCTGAAGAATTACTTACTGTAATAGGACTTAGAATACCTACTCAAGGATTAAACTCTATGATGAGTTTTAGAGTTAAAGGATTCTTACCTAAGATGGTAGGAGACTTAGCTATAGTACCTCCTGAAATTGTAGTACAGATGGGATCTGACTTTGATGTAGATAAGATGTTTATGTATAGATATCATCATGAATTTGATGGTACTAAATTTACTAAAGTTAAACCCGATGTTAAAGTTAATTCAGAAGTAGATGAGAATGGTGAATTAAGAACTAATCTTAAAGATAATAATCTTAAGAAATATAGTGATGAACAATTAGATAATGCTATTATACAATTCTATGAAGATAGATACAAAGATCCTGATTTATTAGATAAAATACTTCAACCAAATGGATTTGGAGATTTAGAAGATATTAAGAGAGAAGTTATCTACTTACAAGAATTACCTAAAGTTGGTAATTTTTTTACTACTGAAGCACAAAATTTAATTCATAAGAATAACAATGATGGTAAAAGTGGTACTGGAATTTTCAGTTTATTTTCTACTTTTATTAGAGCAGCTCAAGATGCTAAATTATACTTACCTGAACCTATTAGTTTTAAAGTAGATGGTAGAGTAGTAAATGCTAGAAGTTTATTTGGTACAGGTTATACTGAAGGTAAAACTCCTTCTATGGTTATATCTTATTTTCAATCAGCTTCTGTAGATAACTCTAAAGAGCAAATATTAGGTGTACTTAATATTAATGGTCAAACTATGGATGTAGCTGGAACTATTGCTTTAGCTGGATTTGATGAGAAATATATATCTTACTTCTTATCTCAACCAATTATTAGAGAGTACGTAGAAAAATTATCTAATTTAAATGATATTACTAATACTGACTTTAACTCTAATAAAGAAATTCAAGTAGTAGATAACTTAGCTAACGATAAGTATAAATTATCAAGTGAAGAACAATCTGAACTATCTAAATATATAGAGTCTGAAATTAAAGATGAGAGGTTCATCTATTCTACTGATGATATGAGAAAAGAATTAGAAAGTTATACTCCTTTAAATCAAAGGGTATTACTAGAACAATTCTTAGCTATTAAAGATCAAGCTAAATACATTAGAAAGATACAGAATGCTATTAATACTAATACATCTGGATTAGGAGTAAGATATGTAGACCTACAAGTTAAATCTATCAATATAGACTTAGTTAGATATAATGAGAATTGGCCTAATATTAACAGGTTATTTGAAGGAAATCAGATAGGTAAAGGTGCTGAAATAGTTAACCAAGCTTTACAATTATTTTCTAAAATACTTCCTTACAATACTAAAGACTATGTAGGAACTGTAGATAGAATTATTGAAGGTATGGGTAAAGCTAATAGAGCTGAATTATATACAACTGATTTAAATCTTATTTATAAACATTTAAAATCCTACATCTATTCTAGTAAGGCTTTATTAGGAATAGAAGATGCTAATATAGAAAGAAATAGATTACTATATGGAAGTGAAGCATTAGGTAATAGATGGGATGCTTATAAGAATACTCCCGCAGGTAAAAAAAATCTACTGAGTGAAAGGATAAATGTTAGAAGAGGTACTAAAGATTCAGATCCTATTAGACTAGAAGCTTTAAATACTCCTGCTGCTAATACATCTGATAATAATGATGCTATGACTTCATTCTACAGGATGTACCATAGAGGTACTGAATTGGAGAAAGCATTAGCTATTGATTTAGTTAGATATCATGTATTAACAGGTGCTCAACAAGGGCCTGGATCTATAGCTAAGTATATTCCTTATGATATACTGGAAGAGCATCAATTTAGTAATAAGTTGCATGAAATGGATGATTTGATGAGATCTGGTTCTACTCTATTAAATAATGCTGTAGAACAATTCTTCCAACATAATCCTTCTAAAGCTATTCCTTTTGATACTAAAAGTCCAGATATATCTGATTATAAATCTGGTGGATTCTTTATGAAGTCAGATTCACAATATTTAGTACCTAATGAAAAGAATGATTTAATTCCTTCTTCTTATATGAGTGTGTATAGTAAAGAAGCTAAAGTATTTTACTTATATAAATTAGCAAAAAGTACTACAGAAGGACATCAATACTCCAGAATAGATACTTTAGGAGATAGTTTTATATCTGAATATAATGCAGATAAAGAAGGACAGTACAGTATAATTAAAGCTAATCAAGCTAATCAAGCTATACCTGAAACTACTAGTAAAAGAGTTGTAGAAAGTAAAGATCAAAGTTTACCTACTAAAGAAGTAGATAAGCCTAATAATCCTACCTTAGTAAATGAAGACTATATTAAAGATAAATTACAACTAAATAACTCTAGTGTTGAATCTACTTTAAATTCTATTATAGAATTAAATAACAAAGAATATGATCCAGAATTATCTAACATAGCTAAAGATTATAAAAGAATATTAGTTAACTATCCTGATATAACTATAGATACTAATTTAGATAGAGATAATGTATCAGGACAATACTTAGATAAAAATATATCTTTAAACTTAAAGAATATATTAGCAACTAGTAATAATCCATTAGAAGCAGCTCAAAGAACTATTCTTCATGAAATATCTCATGCTATTACAGCAGAAAAAATAGAAAACTATGAAAATTTATCAGATAAAGATAAAAATTCTGTAGATAATATTAAGAAACTATTTATACAATATAGAAGAAGTGTTAATAATGATGAACTATATAGATTTGAACAACTTACTAATAAAATAAAAAGTAAAGAATCTATATCTGAAGAAGATACTAATTGGTATATACAAAATAAATCAAAATACTATGCATTAACTAATGTACATGATTTTATAGCAGCCGGTTTAACTGATATGAGTTTTGTACAAGAATTAAAGAACAATAATTTCTGGAATAAATTGTGGAAATTTGTATCAGAATTATTAGGATTAAATGAATCTTATAAGAATGATTATGATGCTTTATATAATACTGTACTAGACTTAGGTGGTAGAGATAAATCTAGTAATTCTAGTTCAACTCCTCTTGAGGACATTAATTTAACTCCTAAAGATCAAAAGAAAGAATTCTTAGAGAGATATCATCTATATGATGGTAAACCAATGACAGTTAATTCTTTTGATAGAATTAAAGCAACTTTAGCTAGAAATAGTAAATACTCTAATATTAAGATAGATTTAGTTTGGGAACATGGTAATAGAGTATTAAGAGTATTTAATAAGAATGGAAATGCTTTATATGATATAGATCCTACTCCATCTCCTGAAAAGAATATGGAAGAAAAGACTGTAGAAAAGATATTAAAACATTATTATGATATTAGAAATAGAATTATATCTAATCCTAATTATTCTAGAAATATTGCAGCTCAAGCTAAAGTAGGATCTATTAATAAAGAAATTAAACAGATTAAAGATGATAATACTGTAACTATAGCTACTATTAAAGCTAAAGAAAGATTAGGTTCTATTGAATCTCTAATGAATAGAAATGGTTTAATGAGTGCTTTAGATATTACTGAATCTAAGAATTTTATTGACTTTTATGCTAATTTTAAAAAGATAGTAGACTATAATGAAGAGTTTGAAGAAGAAGTTAAAACTGTAGATAGTATTGTAAATAAAGCAATATCTTTAAGTAAGATACTAGATCAAAAGAAATTAGAGACATTTATTAACTATGCTAATCAAACTATAAACTTAGGAATAAGTTTAAGTGAATTATATGCTACACCTAATATAGAAGTAGGTAATATGGAAAGTAATTTCCAATCAGGTATGTACTCTACTAGTCAAAAACTTCAAGTTATGGAGTCTATTATTAGAAATGCTAAGTTAAAGATGGCTGATGATTTTAATAAATATCAAGATTCTATATATCCTATATTTAATGAGTTCCAAAAGAAATATGGTAACTATGATTCAATGTTACAATTAGATAAAGATGGTAAGAAAAATGGTCAATTATTAAATAAATATAGTGACGCTTATTATCAAGAATTAAAAAAGAGAAAAGGTAAGGGTAAAGAGTTTAGTAAATTCTTTAGAGATAATACCGATATTAAAATTACTGAAAGAGATAAAGAAGCTTTTGAAGATGATTTAGAAGAACTTAAAGAAAGTTTACCTGAATGGGATGTAGAGGGTACTCATGATTATGCTCAATATACTCAATGGTATGCTGCTCACGATCCTAAGTTATATATTGCTAAAATTAAAAGGAATGGATTCATTAAGAAAGAAGAATGGGATAGATATAAAAGATATGTATCTCAAACTCCTAAAGATAAGTGGATAGATCCTAGATATACTAAATTAAAATCATTTGGTGAGGATAGTGTTGAATGGAAAGTATATTCTGAATTAGAAGGTCAATTTAGAAGTATGAATAAGTTGTATGGAAATTCAGCTAATTATATTCCAGAAACTAGTAAAGACGTATTAGATTATATTTTTAAAGGAGATGTTACTGGAGCTTTTGATGGATTAACTAAGAAGATGAAAGATGCTATAAGTGTCAAGATGGTATCTCAAGTTAACTCTAATATGTTAGATATTGATGGAGTTCCTATTGATTCTATTCCAGTATATATGATGAGTAATATTATGAAACCTGAAGAAAAATCTATGGACTTAGGTAGAGTATTACTAGCTGCTAAGTTACAAGAAGCTATGCTTAATCATAAGAATGAAATAGAACCTTATCTTAACTTTGGTAAAGAATTAATCCATTCTTCTCCAGCTTATGTATTAAATCAATCTGGTAAACCAGCAATAGATGAAGATGGTAATCCTTTAGTAGATCATAGTATTGCTAGAACTCCTAGACTAAACTCTCAAGCTACATTTATACCTCAATCATTCTTATACGATAAAGGTGTAACTCAATCTCCTGCTACTGAAAATCCTACATTTACTAGGATATATAAAAATAGTAAAGGTGAAGAAATTACTGAAAATAGAGCTTTATCTGGTTCTAAAGTAGTAGATGCTGCTGGTAATTTAGCTAGAGCTAAAGTATTAGGATTAAATCCAGTATCTTCAGTAGGAAGGCTCATTTGGGGTACTATATCAACTATAATATATGCAGGACATAGAAAATCTTATGGAGAAAGAGAAGCTATGAAATCATTTAAAACAATGCTTAAAGCTTCTATTCCAGGTACAGAAGATTATCATAAAGTAGAAGTATTAGCTAAATATTTTGATATGAGAGTACAAATAGGTGAGTTAAAGTTTGGTAAATTTAAGATTGGATCTATAGATAATCCTTTAGCTGATAAATCTATATTTATGTTTGTTAATAAAACAGAAGATTTTATACAGCATCATACAGGTGTAGCTTATTTAATGAAACAAAAAGTAACTGATTTGTCTGGTAAAAGTAGAGATTTATTTGATGCATTCGACCATAAAGGAGAGTGGAATAAAGAAGAATTTGGGAATAATCCATTTGATAATAATAAAAATAGGTTAGAAATTATATCTAAAATACAAGATACTATTCAGAATGTACATGGTGATTATGGTGGTGATATAATGGCTAATCAGAATTACATGCTTAGAGCATTACTAGTAATGAGAAAATGGCTACCATTATCAATGAGTACTAGATTTGGTAAAGAATATACTGATTTATATGGAGATAAACAAAAAGGTAGATATTTATCCTACTTACCTTACTTAAAGTTATGGGAAGTAAAAGATGGACAAGTTAATTATATGCCTCTTATTAAAGCTATGTATAAAGCATTTACAACAGATGAAAGTGCTGATACAGTAGATACTAGAAATTTAAGAATGAATGCATATGAATTAGCATTTATACCTGTATTATGGGGAGCAGCTTTAGCAATGAAAATGATGCTTCATGGTTTATATCATGATGATGATAAAGAGAAAGCAACTTTAACTTTCTTGTTAAATACTACAACTAGAGTATCAGGAGATTTAACTTTCTTTATGAATCCTTATTCTTTTATAGAAACAATTAGAGAGCCTATTCCAGCATTAAAAACTGTACAAGATATGTTTGATTTATTTCCAGCAGTAGTAGAACAAATTGAAGGAAAAGGTACTTACAAAACTGGTATACATAAAGGACAAAATAAGTTAGCTGTTAAAACTAGAAAAGTAATACCTTTAATAAATCAAGTAGATAAAGCTTATTCAGCAACTCATCAACTAATTGAAGGAAAGTAATACCCCGCAAATAAAAAAAACTAGCTGGTCAATTAAGACTAGCTAGTTTTTCTTTATACTAATTTACTTCTAATTTCATCTAAAGTAGTAAATCTTGTTAATTGACCATCTTTAAATACTGTAGTTAATAATCCAGTATTTTCTTCAGCCCAAGTCTGTTGATCCACTAATTTAAGATCTTCTGTTACTCTTAGTAATCCTTTGGCACTTCTTTTAGTTCCATCATCTGTAATAGGATCTTTAAATATTTCTTGTCCTACTCCATTAACTTCACCATAAGTAGCTTTCATAGCAAAACCAAAAGTATCCCTTGTGTTATATTGATAAGTAAATGATCCTACTCCAAATACTATATTAGTAGAAGCAAATCCTTTAGCTTTCAATCTTTCACAAATTTCTTTAGCTCTTTCTAATGTAATAGAATCTCCATATATAGCTCCAATATGTGAATCTAGTACTTTATATCCCAATTCATTAGTAATACCACCAAATACATCCCAAAGAAGTTCTATTACTCCTTTATGCTCATCTCTTTTAGTTGGAATCATCTTACCACCATCTGTTCCACAAATAATATCAACTGGATCTCCAGAATCAGGTCTAATTACTAATTTACCATTTCTAGTAAGAATTTCTTCTTTAAGTTCTACTACATATTTTGTACAAACTTTCCATAAATCCCAAGTATCTGATACTACTGATAAAATACCTTCAGGATATAGTTGCAATAACCTTCTAAATGTTTCTATTTCAGATTCTTTAGTTCCCATACACATTACAGAATGCTCTGTAGCTGGTACACTTGCTCCAATTAATCCTGTAGCTTTATAGGACTCTTCTAATTGATAAATAGCTGGTACTACATCTGTTCCAGTAAATGAAGTTAAATGAGCCATTCCACTTATAATAGCTGATTCAATAGAACTCATTCCCCTCATAGAGAAATCATGTGCTTGCCATTGTACTCCTTCTGTACTATCAGTAGTTTCAGTAGCATACTTATTTAATAATTTCTTATATTCATATGCTATTGTAGCAGAAGTAATAGGTTGCCACATCATAGCACTAATTAATGTTTCCAAGTAATTAGTTAACCATCCAAAATCAGGATGAGTATTAGTAATAGTAAAACATGGTACTCCAATTGGTACTAATGTTCCTTCTTCAACTGCTTTAATTTCAATAGGTAGATACTGTAAAGTCCATAATTTATTGATATGGTCTGTTTCTACATTAATATGTCTTTTATATTCTTTATCTAAATCATCCCAACCTTTAATAAAAAATTCCTCATTAAATAACTTAATTAAATAAGTTAAAATAAAGTGTTGTAATCCAAAGAATACTACTTTATCTATTCCTTTAATACGAGATTTTCTTGGAGTAAAGTTAGAATAAATTCTTGTTGTGTTTTCCGGAAGCATTCTAAAATGCTCCGTCTTATAATAGTCTACTAATAACAGTGGATTCATAATTTTGTTTTTAAAATTGTTTAAATTCTTTTGTTTCTAAATTCATTATTGTTAGTAATCCATTCCTACTTCCAGAACCTGTATCTAAATTCCAGATATTCATTTTTTTCATTGGAACAGTACTACCAAAGTTTGTTGTTTTTGTGTGTCCTATAAAGATTTCATTGAATTTTTGTTTATATTTAAATTCAAATTGTCCTCCTTCTATACTACTAAATCCTACAGCACTAAGCCATAAATCTCTATCCCAATAAAATACAAATGGTTCTTGATTTCTTAAAATTTCATGTCTGTTAAATCCACCATGTATAAATAAATTATTATTTTCATCAATAAAATATTTAACTTGATTAGCAAAGAAATCAAAATGTACTTCAGGATTTATACCTTCTCCACGATAAGACATCATAGTTTGTCTACCACCATGTCCCCATAAAGATGTATTTCTACCTTCTTTTAATGCTTGAAAATGTTCATCATCATGGTTACCTCTTATAGCTACTAAATTCTTAATAGTAAGAAGATGCTCTATACATTCATATGTAAATAAACCTCTATCTACCACATCACCTAATTGTATAAGAGTATCATTCTGATAGTCAAAGTCTACTGATTCTAAACATGCTTTTAATTTATAAGCTTCACCGTGGATATCTCCTATTACAAAGGTTCTATTTTTCATTAGAATATATTTAATTGTGTAACATTTGTTTTAATTAAATCATTACCATCTAAATCTCCAATATCTCTTACAGAGTTAGTACAGAATATATGGGTAAAATACTTAGATAATTCTTTAAATCCAGCACTAAATATACCATGTGTTACTATTAAAATAATACTTGAATCAATAGATACTCTAGAATTATTTCTTAAGGCTTTAGCTATTTCTATAAAAGTTCTACCTCCATCACATATATCATCTATAATAATATATTTCTTATAATGAGAACTAAAATTTCTAGCTAAAGGAACTTCAGTAGAAGTAATATTACCTGTAAGAATATCTCTATGTTTTCTAGCTACTACTAATTCACTAAAACTAATTTTATTTAAAATATTATAAATCTTCTTTTCAGATCCAGCATCAGGAGAAATAATAATATTATGATCACCTCCTATTTTACCCATTGCATATTTAACTAACTCTAAATTAGATTTAGAATAAAAATTATTAATACAAGCTGCTGCTACATCTGAATGTACATCATATGATGTTACAGAAGTAAGTCCTAAACTATTAATTATAGGAGCTATTACATCTACTAGATAGCTATTACCACCTTCTTGAAATTGTCTATCAGATCTTGCACCTAATAGATAAGGAATAGATAAACTAATACTATCAATTTTTATTCTTTTTAATGATTTTACAGCACAAATAATTAATTCAAGATCTTTAAATGAATTAAATCTTGATACTATTAAAATATGAGAATCAAATAATACGGAAGGAAATATGACTATATCTTGTTGACCATCAGGATATTTTCTTATATCATATTTGATATCAGATCTATCTATATTTGTTAAATTTAATATTTGCATCATATTAATATCTTTTTCTACAAGCTTCTGCTGTTTCTATAGTTTTGTCTAACACTCTCTCATTAACTTTCTTAGTAATACCTAATTTTTCAGATACTACCATAGTCCTAAATTTAACATCTCCTAATTCTTCAATTAGTCTTTCTAATCTTAAATCTTCTAATGCTCCTTTTGGTTTAGTAAGAACTTTAAGCAGTACTTCTTGTAACTCTGCTAATTCTTCAGCTAATTTTAATATACTAAACTCTTTAGGCTCAAGTTTAAGTACTGTTTCCATTTCTTCTTCCATTTTTAACTTAAAAATTCTATTAAAGTTTTAATATCTTCAGAGAATAATACACCTGTATTAACTCTATCTGTCATATTATTAAAGTAGTCTACTTCTTTACCTCTAGGTATTGCAGCCCAAACCCCATTTGCTTTTTGATCGTTGAAATGAAAAGTATAGTTATAAATCTTACTTACTTTACTTTCTTTTACTGTATTATTTTCTGTCATTGTGTCTATTTAAATATTTTTCAAAATGTTCATCACATAATGTAGTTATCCATCCAGTATTTCTAGTGTTGTCATTAATCTTCTTCATTAAATTCATTATCTTTTCTATTTCTTTCTCCTTCATTATTCCAATAATAACTACATTTATCACCACTTTTACTTTTTATTTCAAAAATTCCATAAGTTTGATAACTACTAGGAATAGCTGTAAATCTGTAGCATGTTTTATTTGAAGGACAGTGCTGATTAGCACACATACTTATGTCAGGCATATTTTCTTATTAATTTAAAAAGTTCTTTTATATTTAAGAACTTTAATTCTTGATTCTTTCTAATAGGTTGAAAAGCAATAGTATATCCATGATCTGCATAGTATTTCTCTGTTACTTGTTTACCATTAATTTTATCAAGGTATAACCAAGGATAATTACTTACTAGTTCAACTTTAATTCCTATTTTTTCTAACCTATTTATAAACGTAATTATCTTTTCCATATTTTTATAAAGAGAGTTATGAGCGAGCTAGACAATTTACTAAAGTAGTCTACTGTGTCTTGTGCTTTAGTTCACGCAGGGTTACTCTCCTCTCTATTTAATGTTAACCCTTGTTCATAAAAAAAAGGAGTATTCCTACTCCCTATAATTTTGAAATTCCATAAAGTATTGCTGTTACTATAGTTGAATATAATATTAGCTTTATAAAGTAATCATTTACTTTCATATTGTTTTAATTTCTCTTTAAGTTCATTTCTTTCTCTATTAGCTATATCATATTCTCCAGACCAAAAAGAAGCAACATCTTGTTGTTCTATTAGTTCTTGATAATGCTCATATACTTTTAACCATTTATCTGGAGAAGCTATCATAGCTAATTTAGACCAATCACAATTTATATACTTATCATACTTTTCTTTTTGCCACTGATTCATTTTAAACTATCTATATATCTAATTCTTGCTATATAAGCCTCTTCTGGAGTATTAAAAGATCCAATATATTTACTATATACTTTCCTATCTCTAGTTATCCTAATAGATAATTTAGCTTCATATCCACCACCATTACGTGATTTAGTAACTCCTTTGTATTGAGTTGATCTATTAGTACTCTCTTCCATTTACTATCAATTTATTTTTAATAAACATTAAAGGTTCAACATGATAATACCCATTACTATCTAGATTTACTAAACAAGAAGAATTAACCCAACTTGTTTTCATAGCTCTAGTAGCATAATTAAATATAGGAGAATTTATATCTCCTCCTAATCCCATATTCCATCCAGCTACTAATCCTTCCATATAGATTTGAAATCTATGAGTATGGAAGTATAGAGTAGATTTTCTATAAGTATCAATTGTTTTCTTAGCTGAATGTACATTTAAGAATTCACCATGACATATATCAAGATGTCCTCCTAATTGTATTGAATCATCCTTCCAATTTTTATATACACTGTAACCTCTTTTAATTAGATCTAAGCCATCTTCAGGACTCATTAAGGCAGTACCATACTTAGCTGTATCTATATCCTTCATAGACCTTAAATACCTATCCTCATGATTACCATATAGATAATCTTTAGTCTTAGTATTCTTAGCTACTTGATCTATTTGATCTAAGAATTTAGATGCTTCTTTATATTCCCAATCTAATGTAACTCCTTTAATAGGTAATTTACCTCTATCATGACTAGATAGACTATTTAAATCTACTATATCTCCTGCTAATATAATACCAGTAAGATCTACTTCTTTATTTAAATAATTAAAAGTAGAATCATACATAGATTTATTTTGCCAAGGAGCATGAGCACATCCTGTTACCCAATAAGTACCTACTGTATTTCTATTACTATTAGGTTTAGTATATACTATAGGATCTTTAGCTTCTACAACTCTATTAGATAAATATTCAATCTTTTGATTTAAATATTTCACATCTCTTAATGCTTCATAGGCATCTTGCTTAGAAATATTTAATCTATCAGCTATAATAGCTGGACTTTTCTTTAGATACCCTCTATTACTATTTAAAAACTGTACAGCTAATTCAAAATCTTTTATATCTTTAGGCATTCTGAATCCTTTCTACTAAACAAGCTTCTAATAATATAAAATAATTTATAACATCCCCTATTTTTTCATCTATAACTTCTCTAGATGGTAATTTTCCTTCTTTTGATTGTTCTATAATATCATTAATAGATACTATATGCTTTAACATAAATCCCATTAAAGCCTCTTCTTTACTCTTTCCAGTAATATCAGATGCTTTCTTAAAATTATGTAATTTATCATCTTCTGTAGAATATTCTTTACCTTTAGATACTAATCCTTCAGTAATTTTATTGAATCTTCTATTTACTAATTTATAAAACTCCTTCTCTCTCACTTTCCCTTTCTTTTAAATTTAGTTTATCTGTATGTCTTATATTAAGAGGTTGTTTATAAATCTCTTTATCTAAGTCTGGACTAGAATAAACTTCTGCATCTTCTGGCAGTTTCTGTCCAATTAGTTCTTCTATTCTTTTCTTCTGATCTAACGTCTTATATAATACTTTATATACTGTACTATTCATAATTGGATTAATTCCACTTAATTTACAAATAATATCTTTAGCTAGAACAGACATTTTAGAATATTCACCTTTATAAAACTTTGTATAATCATTTTCAAAAACTGTAGGAATATTATATACAAACATATAAGTATTATCCTCTAATTTATAAAAACAATTAAAATATGGTATACCAGTTAGTTTACTATCGTAAGTTTTTACTTGAATAAAAATTTTACTTAATGTAAATTCCGGTTTGTTTGTTTCATCTCCTAAAAAACAATTTACTAAATCATAATACCAATAACTAGGATAGCCTAGTAAAGGTAATATAAAGAAGCAAGATTTGTTCTTTCTGTATGGAATTACACTCTTTGGGTTAATCTCCCTCGCATATCCTACCTCTTCTCCCATTAAAAATCTCCTAATTCCTGTTCCAAATGTTCCCATTGATTAACTTGTTTCCAGCTTATTAAATCTGGAATTACAAAATTATCAAATTTATCTAATATATACAAACATTTATAGTTTTTATGAAATTCTTCAATTCCCTTATATTCTCCAAAATGTTTAATATATTGATTTAGAATTTCCATTGGTAGAGTAGTATGAAGTTCTTCAACAGCATTTACTATTTTATTAGCAAATACTTCTCCCCTACCTGGAATTCCTTTTATTCCATCAATTACATCTCCTATTATCATAGATTTCCAGAAATATACTTCAGCTTCTTCTTTAGAAACTTCTACTATTTCCATATTTCTAGGATTGAGATACTTACCTTCAATAGATTTAATTAAATCCTTATCATTAGATACTATAGTACAGTTATAGTCATTTTTAAAATTATTCCTAACTATATTTACAGCATCATCTGCTTCTAATCCATCTTGAGTTTCAATGAAATTCCAAGTATTAATTAGATATTTCTTTAATTCCCAATAGAAATTAGGTTTAACTAAATCTATTCTATTTATTTTATATTCTGGAAATGTATTATATCTAAAGCTTTTAGTAGCTCCTCCTAAATATCCTATATACTTATCAGCATTAGTCATGTTTAATATAGAGTACATAATACTACTAGCTGAATCATAAACTTCTTCTTCAGTTCTAGGAGTATATACAAACTTATTATTTTCTCTTAAAGGATTACCTTCAGAGTCTAATACTTTATTTCCCATTGTAGCAAAGAATAAAAGAAAATCACCATCTATAATAGTTAATAATTCTTTATTCATATATTCCAACATCTATTATGTCTATCCAACCATCTTCATTAGAAAGTTTTTTCTTTTCTATATCTCTAAACTTTTTTGCATCAGGATATTTACAATATATTATTGGGTAAAATTGGTCTGTGCTATCTTTTGAATGTTTAATTAATAACCATCCTTGTCTAAGTCCCTTTTCACTCATTCTATTCTATCATATATTTAAATCCTAATTTTATTAAATGATTAGTTTCTTCAGATGATCCTAATCCATATAATCTAGCTTTATCATAGCTAACTGCAAATGAAATAGTTGCTAAATCACTTATCTCAGATTCATAAATAATATATCCACCATCTTCTTCAACTACTTTAGCTTCAAAATCTGTTTCTTCTAATTTTTTATTTATTAATCTTTTAGTCCTTCTCTCTTCTTTAAGCATATCCATATATCTCTACTACTAATTTTTGTTCTCTTTCTTTACTAATTAAAGTTGTTCTCTTAATATTCTCCCATATTACATAAGGATTATCTTCAGGAATTATCTTTAATTCTCGTAAAGTATCTTGTATTACTTTCTCCCAAATCCATCTATTATCATTATCTAAGTTGTGAATTCCTTGATCCCATACATAGAAATGAAGTACTAATCCTAATGGAAAGTGCTTAATATCTGTAACTGGATCTATTTCTCTTAAATAAGTGCTAAATCTTTGATGCATTAGCTTTACTAGATGTGCTCTAGCCATTGGTGCTAAGTTACCATTATATATCTCATTACCATTAATCTTCTTGTTCTTAGGAGTACCAGCTACTTTATTATTTGATACTAATACTTCTCCTGTAAGCTTATTAATTAAGTAACCTTTTGAATTCCAATCATACAATTCAGTAAACTGATATTTCTTTGGAATTCTACATTTACCCTTTATATAGGGTTTAGGACGTCTTTTTTGTGATACTTGAATGTATTCACTAAAAGGCATCTCTACTCTCTTTAATAGTGTGTATTCTTTAGTTCTCTCTTGTTCCATCTATTAATTCTCTAATCAAGCATCCCGCCTGTTTAATATTGAACTTTTCTGTAAAATCAGATATGTCCTTTGTATCATATTCTATTGGTATATAAAAATACTTTGCTCCTATTTCACTAGAGAGTTTTTGTGCATAATTTATACCAGCTTTATCATTATCATAGAATATTAATATTTCTTCAAAACTAGCATATAAATAATTAAGTAATTTTGCAGGTACTCTATTACCTTCTCCTCCTAAAGCAATAGCGTTATATCCTAATATACGAAGTATTAGAAGGTCTTTCATGGATGATGTAATGATTAGCAACTTTCCAGACTGTGGAAGCTGTTTCATTCCTTGGATATCCTCTGCCTTAGTAGTACTTAGCCATTTACCCTTTTTAGAGGGATTTAATGGCCTATATATTTTATATGTATCATCTATTTTATAGCAATAAATTGGATTATTCTTAGAGTACTCTGCAAAAAGTACTAATTTATCACTAGTTCTTAAAAAAACCTGCTTACAACTGCTAATATTATATTCTGATAATAAAGATAAAGGTATAGTATATTTACCATACCAATAATTATAGTCTGTAATGTTAAAGTTCTGAGTTACTGGATAAACTCCTGATGAACTTCCTTCTGTAAATCCTATAGATTCTACTTTATTTTGTGTAATTAAGCCGACAGGACTAACATTACTAAAATTAAAATCTCTATTTATTTGTTTAATAGTGTCAATAAATGACAAGTTTAATAATTTACCTACGAAGCTAAAAACATTACCTCTTTGACCACATCCAAAGCATCTGTGGATAAGTATGCTACTAGGCATTAATTTAAATCCTAGTGATGGTGTTACATCCTTATGGAAGGGACACAAATATAATTTACCTTCTTTTATACTCTGCTGAAGATAATATTCATATATCTCTTTCTCAGATATTCTCGCTAATATTTCTTCAGATTTTAATATATTATTATCAAAATTTATTAGCAAATTCTTATTTATTTAAAAGAGTGGAAGTAATGGGACTCGAACCCATGTTCTAATCCTACCAGGAATTGCATATAAACCTCTATTGCTATACTCCCACTCCTTATTTAATTTATTATTAGAAAGGTAATTGGTCTAATTCATCTTTAATACCTAATACTCCAGCTGATTCTTTAACAGAATTTGGAGCAGACTCTACTTTAACTCTAGCATCACTATCCTTAAATGGTGTTACTAAACTAGCAAAATCAGCATACCTTAAATCAGGATACTCATTATCATAAGACTTCCCATTAACTACTTTAGTAGCTGTTCTTGCATCTACAATCATAAATGCAGTCTTACCTACTAATTTAGCAGCAATCTCTGCTGTATCAATATTTCCTGTTAATTTACTACCAGTAAATCCAATCATTAATGACTGAACTCTTGGTTTAGCAGCAGGACTTAACCAGAATTTATGTTTAAACTCTGCTTCATCCTCCTTAATATCAAATGTTACTTCAATTCCAGGAGTACCACTTCCACTAATTACATCTTCTACATTTGTAATAGTACCTGTTTTAGCACCTTTAGTTACTCTCTTAAAACTATTTACTTGTTTTTGTTCTGGAACATCAACATTATCAAAATTTACAACCTCACTCATCTATCTTCTCTTATTTGTTTTTTTAATTCTTGTATCTTATTACTTAAATTTAATGCATCTGAACTAGATAGAAAGACACAATCTTCTAATTCCTCTAAGTACTGTAATGCATATTGTTTTGCTGTTATTTTAGCAGCATATTCTTCATCAACCCATCCATCAATATCTTGATGTATTAAATACCTATTCATATTTAATAATGAGTTGATTTGTTTTAAGTTCATTTTATTAACTCTTTTATTTTCTGTATAGAACTCAAAGACACGAATGTCTCTGAATTCTTATATTTCTGATCTTCTTCTAGTATTTTGTCTATAAATTGATTAGCAAATATTAATAAAGCGTTTATTACATGATCTTCATCTGTACTTGCTACCCACCAATCACCTCCAGTACTACTACCATTAGTAGTAACTTCCATCTCTCTAAGAAGATCTTTAGCTGATTTTATTTCTATAGCCATTATAGATATATTCTATTCCAATAAGTATTATAACTACCATCTTCTAAAGTCTCTGCTAAGATTATCTCTTTATTTCTAAGATGTTCTGGTCTTGCACCACAAGTTATTTCATCTTTAGTATTAAAGTTTAATAATGTTTGACCATTACTTCTTGATAAGTACCCAATAGCATCTGCTTTAGAGCATACTATATTTCTAATCTTTCCAGTTAAATCTATATCTGCCGCAATTACTTCCTTACCTTTAATTTCAATTTGTTTATCTTTTAAGTGTCCTAAAAGTATAATATTATCTGCTAAAGTATCAATATAATTTAATAAATAATCCATAGCTTCTCTTAAATATCCATATCCAGCTCCATTAGGTAATGTTAAAACATTTTCTCCTTCATAATTCTTACCAATTGGTGTAGCTTTATATAATTTAAGAGCTAGAACTCTCGCCATATCTTCCAAAGCTGTAACTGTGTCTACTGCTATATATTTATACGGTCTTCCTTGATTTAAAATCTGTGTTCCAACTTGTCTTAATTTAGATAAATTATCTATATTAATCTTCATTGCTGATACAAATCCCGCACCATCTTCAAAATCTAAAATTAAGCAATCATCTAAACCAGCAATAGCAGTTGTTTTACCTGCTTTTGGTTTAGAGTAAATTACCATCCTCTTAGGATTTACTCTTTCAATAACTGCCCTTCTAGTTGGCAACACTATTTCTGCTGTCTCAGCCACTAATCCTCTCCTCTACTCTTAATTTGTAAATTTTATTTATTTTATTATAGAAATCATTTACTATGTAATTTCTTTTCATATAGTTACACATAGAACAACAAGAAACAATATTATCTTGTTCATATCCTATATTACTATCTATTCTATCTATTCCATTATGACAATACTCTGTATTAGTAAAATTTCTTAATTTAGAAGTTAAACTTTCTATAGGTTTATCTCCACAATAATAACAGTTAGATTCAATAGTATTTTTAAATGTTTCTTTATCTATATTAAAAAATAAAGATTTTTGATTGGCTGAATTTTTATAAGATCTATAAAGATTCTTAATTACAGAGTTTATACTGGATTTTTTATTACTATCTTTACAGTAGTTACAATATCCTTTACTTATCTTAATTTGATCTAATCTTCTTATAGATTCTCTATTACAATTTAAACATAAAGTATTATAATATACTCTACTATTCTTAGAACATAATTTTTCTAATAATTTAATATTGTTAATAACTAACTCTGCCACTTCTATCCTCTTCTTTTATTTTCTTATCCTCTTAATTATCTTCTCATATTCTGTATGATGTATTGTTTTTGGTGCTTCTTCAAAATAGTTTACTGCACCATTAAATAATAAATCATCAGCAAAGAATCCTTCTCCATCTCTATTTAATAAAACAACTAATTCTCTATAATTATCTCTTAATTTAGTTAAATCATATCCATTATGTTCTTTTATCTCATATCTATGAGGAGCAAACAATCCTATCATTAAAGAGCAATCTCTACCAGTAAGTTTATTATCACCTAATCCATCTGCTGATGGTCTAAGTTTACTTACTATAGATCCTCCAAAATTATTAAATTGTTGCTTTTCTTGTTCTGCACTTTGTTGTTGTATATTTACAACACAATATTTCCAAGTATTTTTCATTCTTAAACAATACTTAGAGCTATATTCACTCATAGCTTCATGTAATTTACTACCTTTTTCAGGAAGTAGTAGATTAATAGAATCTGTAATTACTATAACTATTTCATCTGGATCATCTGGAACATAATAATCATCTACCAATATTCTCTCAGAAAGTCCAGCCTCATTAATTACAGTAATTAACTTCTTCTCATAATGTCCATGAGTTTCAGCATATCCCCTCATATACTTATAAATACCAAAAGGATTTCTTATATTATCATGTATTTCTACGTATTTCTCAAATTCTTCAAAATAAGGACTATAATATTCAATAAGCTTTTCTGTCTTCTCATCTAATATATAATTCTCAAATTCTGAATTTAAGTTTTGTATATCTATTATATTACCTGTTTCACTATATATCTTATTTACTAAGAAACTCATTAGCTTCTTTTTCTTGCTTATTTCTAAAGAAAAATAAAATATCTTTAACTTCAATCCACAATTAGGATTATCTTTAATAAATTTATATGGTTCTAATACATATAAACAATCAGTAAGTTGAGTTTTTGCAACCTTACTATTTGCTGTAACTATAACTAACTGATCTTGTTTTATTCCTGGAATTTTAGAAGATAATCTTGGAAAACTCTTCCAAGGTATACAATTTAATTTACCTTCTAATCTTCTTTGTCTATTATTCTTAATATCTTCAATTACTTTAGAATAATAAGAATTAGACTCTATTACTTTCTCTCTCTCCTCCAAATCCCTCTCCTATATTTATATTCTATCCATCATAAATAGTCATAGAATGTCCACATTTACAATTTGCAATACATTCATAATCACCATAACTAATTGTAAAAGAGGTATTACTACATTTAGGACAAGCTACAGCTTCTTTATCTATACTATTTTGAGGTAAGCATAACCTGTCGTAATAAGTATGATATTCATACTCTTTATTATTTATAATAACTTTTTCTCCAGCTTTCATAATTCTTATTCTGATTATAACTACTTAAATTCTATCCATCATACTACTGCTACTGAATAAATCAGAAGCTTCTTCAACTACTTCACCTGTTTTATATTGATCTAAAGATAGATCTATATTTTTACCAGCTTTAATAGCATCTACAATAGCTTCACATTGTCCAGCTAATATACTCATACCATCTTTATATATAAAGTAACTAGCTAGGCTTACATAAGCATAGTTTTTACTTCTCATATGTTCAATATAGTTATTAGTAGCTTTTAGTATAATTTCTTTAGTAAAAGTTGGATTAGCTTTTACAAACTTTTTCATCTTAGTAATACAGTTATCTTTACCTGATCTTACTGCAATTCCATTTCCACCTTTTACTCCTTTTGGAAAAAGATTGTACCAAAGATCTATCCAATCTTCAATACAATCTTTACTCAATTTGACTTTAACTTCTTTACTTACAAAGTCTTTAACAAACTTACTTCCAATAGAAAAATTACTAAATATATATCCTCTTTTGATATCATGCATAGTAATATATTCTTTTTCAATTAATTTATCAAAATCTCCTTTATTAACAAAGTGTCCAAATTGTTCTAAATAATAGTTCAATGATCTACCATCTTGTTGATAAATCATTTGACATAAGAAATATTGATTAAGAGTTACAGAGAAATCTATTAACTTATCTGTTTCTACTTCAAATTTCATTTTACTTTAATTTTTGTTTTTTTATAATATGACCAGAATCCAGGTTTCCAAATAAGTTTACTTGAAAATGTGTCTGGATTTTGAGTTATAAATGAATCTCTTACAGTATACTGTCTATCATCATCTACCATATATTCTACTAAATACCAATCTTTAGAGTTCATAATCTTCCTCTTCAAATTGTATATATCCTATTTCATCTGGATATATTTTAGTACCATCTAATTCAGCAGCATCATCAAACTGTTCTTCTATAACAGTTCTTAATACTACTCCAGTTCCTTCACATTCTTTACAAGGATTCCTAGAGTCCATTTTTAAAGGTGGATATAATCCTGTACCTTTACATCTTTTACATTTTGTCATTCTTAATACATCACTAAATCCATACTATTAAAATGTACTCTTAAATCCAACTCCAACTCTTCTATATTAGGTTCATATAACAAGAATATATCTTGTTCTGTACAACTAATATCATAGAAAGCATTTAGAACTTCTGAAATCTCTTTATTGGTTTTATCCTTAAGAAATTCAGGATGTTCAATCTTACATAAACCTAGAACTAATTCTACCTCATCAATTGGAGTAAATCTAACTACTTTTCTATTCATTTGTTGTGCTAATTAAGGTTGAAATCTTCAAATTAATATCTTTAATACGATCTATTAAAACAGATCTATACTCATATTCATCCATGTCAATACTGATTTTTTCATCAGCTTGAGCATTACTAAGTTCACTTTCTAATTCATATAGAGTGAAAAATAGATTTCTAAGTTTTTTAAAATAAATTTCTTCATTTGATTTTTCTTCTTTTAATTCAATCGTATTATTTGTTGTCATATTAATTAGGATTTACAAATCATTTATGAAATCATATATTCTTATCATATAAATCACCATATCTGAACCAGAAGTACTATGATATTTTTCTTTCATAAAGATATATTTTTTAGGAAATATTCTCTCTACTTTTTCAATATTTCTTTGATTTACATCTATTAACATTAATTTTTTTTCCAGAAGCTGATGACCAAGTAGCCTGAAGTACCTCTTTAACATCTTTATCAGCAAGTCCTAATAAAGCTACAAAATTTCCATAACATCCTAATTGACAGTTAGATGTTAAATTATTAATTATAAATCCAACATTTCCCATAGACTTATGGATTACTTCCTGTGAAAAAGCAGAAGATTCTACTTTAGCAGGATGTTTTAAAGTTATATTAGGATTAGTAGTTGCTTTTGATACTAGCATAATTTTTTATTTATTTGATGGGGCAAGCACCATTCTCGCAATCTGAGACTTCAAAGTCTTGCTCCTTAATTTCTATTGATTCAATTTTTTTAATATTTTTGATTAAAGATTCATAATGTTCTTTTGTTATTGTTTCATATGGAGCTTGTACAAAGCCATGTCCTTGATATAATAAGAATGATAAAGTTTTAAAATTATCTGTATAATTCTCTTCAAGATACTTCTTGATATCATCAAGATCTTCTTTTTTATAATATACAGTACAACTTACTGAATTATCTGACCAATTCTCTTGCATCCATTTAACCATTTCAAGTTGTTCTTTCCATGTATAATTAGCTGCAACAGGAGTATCTTCTGATAATTTACAAGGAAATTCTACTACCATTGTATTACTATCATTAGTACCATCAAATTCCCTTAGATACTCTATATTATATCCATTAACTCTACAAACATCTATTAAATTACTATTAGCTGCAATTCTTATTCTTCTTATATAATAAGGGCCTGCTGGATTAGGATGAACTCCTGGAGTTACTCCTGCTAATAAACTTAATGTACCACTTGGTTTAACTGTAGTTAATTTAATAGATTCAGGCCATCCCATATCTCTAGAATAAGATTTATCATATTCTCTAAGAAATTCATAAGCTTTATTTAACCAACTTCTCTGTTCTTCAGTAGCTTGTAATACACCAGTCATACCAATACCCATTCTCATATTTTTATGAACAATAGATTCAGTATCTTTAAGACTACATTTAAGTCTAAGACTATGTTTACAAACTCTATAAGCTAATTCAATACATTTAAATAATTCTCTATAAGAAGTAATATTAGGTAAATATATTTCAGCTAAACAACAAGTTTCCTTATCCTCTAAGCCTTGTTCTGCACATGGATTAAATATCTCTACATTAGGATCTGGATATTGTGTTTCACCAAGTCTACCACATTTTCTAGCTAAATCTAAATTTATCAGACCGTATGGTTCACCTTGTTCATAAGTATCCCAAAACTCTTTAGGTAATCTTTTAGTATTATCACATACTACAGAGTTATTACTCATAGCTCTCCAATTTGGAATAGTACCTAAATCCCATCTTTTAGCTTTAAGATAATCTATATCATCACAATCACCTATAGCAATTTGTGCAGATCTTCTTACATTACCACTAACAACAATAGAACCAATAAGATTCATAATATCAAGACAATCAATAGGTCTAAGTTTTTTACCAGCTCTACTATTTAATATATTATGTATTAGATCAATTCCTTTACATAGCTCTTCAGGCCCAGAAGCTATACCTCCAAAACCTTTAATAATAGCTCCTGCACCTCTTACTTGAGATACAGAATAAGTAAAACCTTCTCCACTATAGAAGTGAGCTTTTAATACTTTTGCAAGTAATTTAACCCACCCTTCTCTATTATCTGGTACTATAAAATCAACATCATTAAGATCTTTTCTCTCAATCTTTATTTTATTCTTTAATTTAGGTAGTTGATATACATTATGACGTTGAATATTATATCCAACTCCACTACCAAGCATAAGTAATTCAAATGCCCAAGTAAAAGGTCTTATAGGCTCATTAACTACACAAGCAGCACAATTTTGTAAACTAGGTAATCCTAATTTATCTACTGTCTTTGTACCTAATTGCCACATAAATCTTCCTGCAACAGACCATTTCAATGCTAATCTAGTATTTCTATAGTCTATCTTTTCTTGTTCAGTAAAATCTATTTTAAGCTGATTTTTACAAGCATTTAATTCTCTCTCAACTACCTGATGAAATTCTTCTGTTTTAGAATTTACATCATTTTCATTTATTTTTCTTGCATATGTTCTTTTAAAAGTAATATATCCAATCTCTCCCCAAGGAATTACTGGAGTATCCTTTACTTCAACTACCAGATTCCTTTCCTTCTTTATTTCTATCTCCCTGCTGCCCACTTATCTCCCTCTTCTTTTTCTTCTCTTTTGCTGGTGTAGCATACCCAGTCTCTCCTTTAAAGCTACTATAATAAGAGTCTACCATATTCTTAACTTCTCTTTCTTTCTTTTTATTATCAAAATATTTAAATATTTCAATTGTAATTAGACCTAAAAAAATTAAAATTAATCCTATTAATACTCCTATTGTTCCATTATATTCATCGATCATTACAAATTTAATAAAAAAGTAATTAAATACAAAATATTTTTTAAAATAAGAGTATAATATTTCTACTATACTCTTATTTATTAATTAACTAACTCTGCTCTTTCACTAACATATTTAATGTCTTGAACTGTATGAGTAAATTTCTTACTAACCTCATCATCAAATAAGCTACAAGCTATATAGTTATGATAAATCTTTAAAGCTATTAAGTTTATTCCTGTTGTATTCCTATAAGTAATTTTATCAGTTTGTTCTTTAACAATACATTCTCTAATGAGTTGTCCAGCTAAACCATAGTTTATCTTAGTAGCTCCTATTGTATTTTTCATTAATTTAAAGACATCATAATATATCTTATAAAGACCACTTATAGGTTTCATACTAAAATTAGAAATCAAATCATCAGGTTCAACATATATATCACCTCTCCAATCACTTACTTCATCTGATAATACTCTTAAACAGTGCTGTGGATTTTTATCATTGAGATCTCCAAAATCTCTTATTACGTACATTTCGTCTAATTTAGAATTTGGTATTGTTTTACATGCTTTTGTAAAAGTAAATACAAAATGTTTATAATTAAAGTGTTGAGGTACGAACTTACATTCTTGAAACTGACTAGTTTTATATTCTTTAGGAACATAAATAGAATTACTAAAGCATCTATAATATTGAACAAAAGTTTTCTGATCCCAAATAGATTTACAATTAGCTTCAGGAACAATATCACATTTATCATCTAAATCAAAAGCTCCTCTATAGTTTCTAAGTTTTACTCCATTTACTAAAGTTATAGATTTAGGTCTTTGTTTATATAATTCCTCTTTCTCTTCAGCTTCTATAGCAAAATCATCAGAATCCCATTTCTTATTAGCAGCTTCTATAGCATTTTGATTTCTATTTCTAAAGTTACTAAAAGAATTATGATTAGAAACACTATGATTATTATTCATACGATTCCAATATTCTGGACTATCATAATCATATTCTACACCTCCAACATTAAATACTCTTTTCTTATAACTTTCATTTGAGAAATAATAGCCATCTTTTTCTTTAAACTCTCCTAAAGTAGTTAAAGGATAATTACCATTCCATAAAAAAGCAAATCTACTAGTCTTTAGTATTTCTTTAAATACTACAGCAAATTGTTTAGAATCCCTTTTAAGAAAGTTTTGTATTTCAGGAACACTCATAAAATCTTTAACAAAGAAATAAGTATCTGAAAAATCACTATTATGTTTAGAGTAATCAAACAATGTGCCATTATGACACATTGTTGATCCTTTAATATAAGTATCATTTGTTAATATCTCTTCTTGTATAGAAGATAATACAAATGGATGATTCATTTCAATAGATTTAGCTCCTTTATTACCAATTCTCAAATGTACAATTAATTCATCATTATCTCTAAGTCTTTTATTCTTAAGAGCTTTAATAAACTTTTCTACATCTTTAAATCCTTTAGATATCCAGACTCTAGACTTTTCAGCATCTCTCTTAAAAGTATAACCAATACCATCAGTATTAGTAGTAGCTGCTTGTCTTATTCCATCTAAAAAGAATTCACTATATTTTTGTGTACCCTTAGGTGCAACTGCAATTAGACACATTCTGTTACCTCCTTTATTGATTTCTTTTTAGGAATTTCTTTTTCAACATAATCAATAGTTTCATCCATTACTGTAAATACTTTAGTTCTTTCAACAATATAATCAACCAAATCTTTACCTGTTTTAGGATAGATAGTCATTATTACATCTTTAAGAGAGACATTTCCAGTATTTATTAAGTTTTTATGATCTTCAACAAATTTACAAAAAGCTAAACAGATTTTAATCCAATTCCTTATCTTAATAAAATTCATTGTTGCACTATGACTCCTAAATTCAAGAGTTCTTGCATTAGGATTTCCTTTTGTATCATATAATAATGTTACAAAATTTAACCAGCAATACCTCTGAGCATTCTTATCATATCCACACTTAGTACCTAATGGATGATTTTGTGCTTTATTAATAGTTGAATTATTTACTAAAATAGTACTTTGAGTAACTTCATTATCTCTATTCCTAGCTACAAAATCTGTTACAGAATTCTTAGTTTTAATAAATGATACTTCTTCATATATTTTACTATATAATTGATCTATCAATATATTATAATCACTTTTAGTAGTACTTTCAGATAATTCTGCAAATAATGTTTTAGTAATAGGAGTTAAAGCTCTACAATAAGAATTGTTTCTTCTTGAACTAGGTAACATAGCAAACAATTCTTTTTCTAACATTTCTGCTAAAATATAAGAGTATACTACATCATCTTTACCCCATCCTAAACTACCAACATGTACGTGTACTCCACATTGAGCATTTACTTTGCATCTTGAAGATAATACTCTACATAACTCATATATTTGAGCTAATCCAGAATCACCTTTTAATACACCAGTAACATATTCTCCACCTGGAGTATTACCATCTTTATCTCTCAAGCTACCATCATGTACAGCTTTTACATTTAATTCTTTAATATCTTCATCTGTAGGTCTACCTATAGAAGTTTCAATCTCTACACCAAATGTATATTCTAATCCTTCAAAAGAACTATAACTTAAGCTATCAACACCAAAAAGAATATTCTTCTTCATAGTAGCATTAACAGCATCAGAAATATCTTTCTTTTTATGACCTAAATCTTTCATTTGACCTTCAAGAGTTTTTACATCAACAAAAGAATACGTATGGTCAAACTTTTTATAAGGTAAACAACTGTCAAGTACAGCAATTTCATCTTTATGAAACCAGTAACCTTCGTTATATTTACCTTTAAGAAATCCTAAAGATAACATATCTTCATCTGAAACTTGTACTCTAAAAGGACTAGTAGCTCTATATTGATGGAAGATTTCTTTAGTTTCAAGAGCAAATCTCTCCGCATCTTTAGTTTCATTTCTTGGAGATCCAGTAAATCTAGGTTCTTCATCTACTCTAATCCAAGTGTCTTCATCTCTCTTACTAAACTTTCCTCTACCTGAAGTAACTCTTAATTTAGTAATAAGACTATAATGTTTTCCATATCTTATATAATGTCCTGGATGATAATAATCTTCTACCCAGTTAGTATCCAATGGATAAACCATACCTTGATTTAATACTTGAGTAGATCCATTAAATATTATAACATTATTAAAGTATGGATCAGAAGAATTAGATTTTATATATTCATCAAGTTCAACATAATCCTTTATTACTTTTAAATTTTTTAAATCTTTTGCCATTTTTATTTTATTGTGAAATTTCCAATAAAGATTGAAGATAAGCTGGATCAGACGAGATATTAAGCTTACTACGAATCTCATTGATATTTGGAGTAATATCCAAATTTGCATTATAATTATCTTCAAGTTCATTAATATCTTCTGTAATTATCTGTATAAATCCATGATAAATATCAGCAGCTATAAACTCATCTGCTGTATCTACTGGAGTATCTTCATCTCTTTCTTCTTCTCTATTTATAATCTCTATTTCTTTAGGATTAATCTCTCTAGAATCTTCTACTATAAATTCTTCAACAGTATCAAAAGGTAAATCGCTTTGAGTACTTGGAGCTAAAGTCTTAATAATTTTAGATTCTTCTTTTAAATATCTTAAGAAAGTACAAGGAATATTCCAAACAGCTTTAGTATCTTTATGATAAATAGATACTTCAGCTTCTTCAAAATCAACTGATTTAACTACAGCTTTATCACCTATACTCCATAATTTCTTATTACCTTTTTCAGATTCTACATTTGCTATAAATACAACTGTATCTCCTTGAATAGGAATAAACTCATCTACATCAAACATACTCATGGATAATACAGCTGAACTTTTATAATCATCTATAATCTCCATCATTGGAACACTTCCATTTTCATAGTATCCTACTATTTTATACCACGAATCTTCTTTGATTTTAGCAAATCTTCCAAAGGTACTACTAGAATTAGGAGAGCATTGATGTGTATTTAATGCCCTAAGAGTAAAGCCTACTAACCAATGAGGCTCAACGTCTTTTCTTATGAACCCTCTTTGATTTGCTTTTAGCTCCGGGTATTTGAAACTCTTCTCCCTCCTCAAGGCTTTTCTGCTTCTATTATTAGTAATAACTACAACAGGTTTAGGATTAAGTTCTTCAAAAGATTTATAAACTTTCTGACTTTCTATAGTACCATTCCTTATTTCATATAATGTATGAGGAGTAAATTCATCTACAACATATACGTCAAAAGCTAATAAAGCTTCTTTAATAGATGATATATACATTTCACCCATTACGTCATATCCATAATATAATGGTCTTAATTTATCCCTATAAGCATACAGAGTGTCTGTCTTCTTATTATAAAATAATAAAGCAGCAGCTCCCTCATATTCACTAAGAATGCTAACATTAAGTTCACCTTCTTTCTCAAAAGCTTTACTTACACCATATGCTAATATTTGACTATCAACATTATAATCTTTATATTCCCAACCATACTTTGCAGCTAAACCATTTAATCCAGAATAATTAGTAAGAGTACCATTATGTACTAATACGATATCACCGTATGTAAATGGATGTGCATTTTCTGCTGTATTTACTCCAATTGTCTTAGCTCTAACATGACATATTAATGTTGTATCAGGTTTTAACTTATCTATTTCTTTTTCAATAAAGAATTTACCAGCTGGTTCTGCGCTTTTAATTATACCAGTTAAAGGACTAAACATCCCTGTAGCATCTTTACCTCTTTCAACAGAATTCCAAATCATTAAGCCTTTAATCTTATCAAGATTATAGTTATTATCACCTGAAAATCCTACTATGCCGCAACCTAGTACTCCTTGTGGAGATTTTTTTATAAATGCCATAAAGGCAAATATTAACAATATTTCAATCATCTATTTTGTTTTAATTAGTATATTTTAAATTAAAAGCAGGGTAGCGGAGGATAATAAATTATCTAAAGCGAACTCAAGCTACCACTGCTTTTTAAGTTACTTTATTCTATAAATATACCAGCTTTTTGAAGAATTTTCTCCAATTTAAATGGTGCTATTAATTCATACGCAAGATTCTCATCTCCAGTGTTAATACAAGCCTGTATCTTCATTGCTAAGGTATCTGTAAGCTTAGCTAAGCCATCTTTATTAATGAAAGCTATTGCAGCTTCAACTCCTTTATAAATAGCTTCAATAGATTCTAAATCAGCTATCCAGAAGTTAGATAAACTCCTATATTCTACACCATATGATTTAAACCTGAATGCTCCTGCTTTACCATACATTTTCTTTCTTTCCCTATCACTATCTAGTAATACACTAGGAACTCCTAAGAAAATATCTAAAGCTTTAACTAAGTTAAGACTAGTATCAGTATCTGGATCATTATATCCTATATGTACGTGGCCCGTACTTGTTATCTTTAAGACTTTTTATTCTTAAACTCTTTAAGTTACTAACACCTAAAGTCCAGCATATATTTTCATCCTTATACTTGATAAGGAGCTAATCACTCGTGGAGAAATTCTATTCTATTGTCTTCCAAATAGTTTCATTCTCTATGCGTTACACTGTTCATTAATATTACTTAATGAATTAGCACGGTATTCTAAATAATTATTAAATTTTTCTCTTTTTCTTGATAAAAATATATTAGAATCTTTATATAACCAATCATAAATATCTTTTATTTTCTCTGTTCTATTTCTATAGTAATTAAACCTCATAGTATAATAACTACAAGTTTTACCAATAATCTCTCTATATATAGGCTCTATATTAAATAAATCTTTAAATATATTACCTATTTGTATTGAAAAGTTATTACTATTAAAAATAAAGCTAAAATTAAAAAATATTGTATTCTTTGTTTTATAAAAAGACACTGATCCATCTCCATCAAAAAATCCTCTTATAAAATCTCTATGAAATTCTATAGGTATATTATTAAAATTAAAAGAAAAATTACTATCTTGAGTTTTATTCTGTATAATCTTATATTTATTATATAATATATTATACATATAATTAGATGTAAATCTAACTGTAATCTGTTCTTTTCTAAATTTAGCACCTAATTGTCTATTAGAGTGAATTATTTTAGATTCAGGACAGATTTCATCTTTAAATTTAGAGATTACCTCAATATCATCTATACTATTATTTATACAAATTCTATTCCCATTAGCTAAATAACCATCAGCTATAAAAAATCCTAATAAATAGGCTTTTATTTCAGAATCAATATTATCAAAATAAGTATCATTTATATGATATTTTCTAAATTTATTTTTTACTTCTATATTATATCTTTTTATATAATAGTTTATATTTTTAGGATTCATTCCTATAATATTAGCTACCATTGTTGAAGTATAACCTTGCTTAAAGAGATTTTTAATAATTATTATTTTATTTGTCATTAATATGTATGTATACTACAAAGATACGTAATATATTTCATATTTACAAATAAAATTAGTTAAGTTCACCGTTTTTGATTAGTATTTTACTATATGTTACCACATAGGCTGGCAGCCAATTTTACCAGCTGTCCTTAAATTAGTTTTATTACTTGGAGAATCATTTTGATCTCCTCCAGCCCAAGCATTAAAATCAGGTTCACATCCAAACTTTTGAGATTGTGGATCTTGTAAGTACTCTGTTTTTAACCTAGCACTAGCTTGTATTACTACTTCTAAACTAGATGGTATAAACTGATTAGTCCAATTAATACATTTCTGTACACTTTCATATGTCTTCTTAGCACTATTATGAGCAGGAATACAATATTCTACCATTACATTATCTGTCTGAATCATATGACCTTCAGATAACTCTGGAATTTGATATGGACTCCATTTATCTCCAGGAATATATGGAATTGCTGATACTATATCTTTAGTATCTTTATGTATTAAAAAACATTCAGGATCTGTTCCTAATGTAAACGCTTCTATTCTTTTAGTCATAGTAATATTCTGTTTCTTCTACTTCTTGTACAGAATGTAGATATTTAACCCAATTTCCTGATTCTACTTTAGGAAATTTTCTTTTACTTATTAATTCATGTAAATTATTTCCAGCTTTGTAATAGTAACATACTACCCATCTGTACCTCTTCTCATTATTAGGACATAATACAGTACCAGTAGTTTCAACATATCCTGCTCCTAACTCCATAGCTTTAATAAATTTATAAGCTTCATCAGAGCAGTACATTAAGTCACCTACTACTATATCTTCATACTTTGCTGTTGTTACAGCTGGATATTCTCCTAAATCATACATTTTGACATTTCTCATTTCAAGAGTATCTATATGTATAAAAGAATCGTCTCCAAATTGTCTCCTAATTCTATCATAATTGTATTGGTCTTTTCTTAGTGATCCATATACAAAGATAAAATTATTTGAATAAGCTGTAAATACTAATTTATCTAGTAAAGTAATAATAGTATTAATAAGTTCCTTAGTTGTACCTGTTTTTTTGAGAATCTCTACATTTTCTATTAATACTTTATCAGCTAACATATAATTAATTCTTCTTTAGATTCTACAACAGTATTTCGAGGTTTAACTTTAACTATCTGTTTGTATAAATCAATTTCTTCTTTTGTAAATTTGAAATCCCAAGCCCTATCAATTATTTCAGAAACAGGAATATTTAAAGCTAAAGCTGTATCTAACTTATTCTCAATTAATAAATTAAGATAAGCATGGCACACTTTAACTAAATCACTCCTATGATCCATCATTTCTGGATGCCCTTGTATACCTAATCCTTTAATTTTCTTATAATATACAAATTCAGGTTCTTTAATATATCCAGCTTCAGACCTTTCAGGCATTACCATTGGGGTATTATTAGCACCTATAAACCTTGTAGACAATCCTTTAGAATGAGCTAAAATAGCATATTCATTCTTAGGAATAGTATAAGGATATTGTAATTGATGGTGTAGTGAATTAGTAACACATTCATATTTACCATCATAAAAGTGTAATTTATGTGTACCATAATGACTCATATCTTGTACTAATTTACCTCCAGCTAATGCACATAGTAATTGTGCGCCTCTACAAGTTCCCCAGATAACTTTACCTAATTTTTGAGCTTCTTGAAATGCATTAATTTCTTGCAAATCACGGCCTGTTAGTTGTGAATTATATGACTCTCTACCACTATAATGTACTTCATCATATATTTTAGGGGAGATATCCTCTCCCCCAGTTAATACAACAACATCAGCTTCTTTCATATTTTCAGTAAGAGATCCTTCAATCCAACGACCATATCCCTTACCATAACCTACTACATATACTTTAAAATCTTTTTCTTTCTTTTGTGACATTGTTACGCTTCTAAAAATTTATTCTTTAACATTAATGGAATTACTTCTAAATAAGTAGAAAGTACTATACTCTCATCATTACTCATACTAGGAGCAGAATTGATCTCTATAATAATAAAATCAGGATCTTTACGAACCTTACCTTTACCATCTTTAGCAGATTGAATTCTTAAATCTACTGCACCAAAATCAAGTCCTACAGCTTTTAAAGCTTTAACTGATTCTACTACAATAGCATCCCAATTTACAGGTTTATCAAAATTATCATTTTCTTCAATAAACCAAACACAATTACTATCATTTCTAAACCATTTATCCTTTTCAGGAGTATCAGATTTTAACATCTTTCTGCAAGTATAGAAACAACCATCACTATTCACATGAAGCCTATATTCCCTTGTATAATTATAAAACTTTTCAAAGATATATTGACTCATAGTTTTACCAGCTCTCCACTTATCAAATTCTGCTTGACTAGAAATTAAAGTGTTACCTTCACCTCTACTACCAAAATGAGATTTAGCTACAATAGGACTTTTCCAATTCTCTGATAATCTTGGAATATCTGAAATATCAGTACTCCAATCAGCTGTTTTAACATCATATTCCCTGAATTTATTCTTCATTAATAGTTTATTGCTACTAATTTTAATAGCTTCAGGAGAATTTAATTCAATTCTTTCTAAATTATCCTCTACAATAGTAGTACTACCAAATCTAACTAAAGTCCTAAATGGTAATAAAGGTAATCTAGTCCTAAATGGATCATGTGAAGGATGTCTAGACCTAACATGAGGTCTAAACATACTTTTAATTGTTTTTTTAGAAGTCTGCGGAGTCAAGCCCAACCCTGAAGCTGTAGCTACTTTTTGCTTTTTTGTTGTAATCATCACTATATGTATATTTTTCTTCTTCTTTCTTATTTTCTATAAACTTTAGATCTTCAGCATATACTGTTAAGATCTTATTATTTCTCAATTTAATTTTCATTAAATCTTTTCTTCTATTAGAACAAGTTTTAGATATTCTTTTACTCGAAGGATTTCCTATAATGTCTATAACAATTCCTTTACTTCCCTCACCACTTTCTAACTTGTAATTATCTTTATTATGTACTATTTCTACTTTTGTTCCTACATGTATTGTTTTATTAATAGGTGATACATATCCAGTTAATTTATTGTTAATTATACTACAATCACTAATTAAAAACTTACTTTTTGTAGTATCATCAATATAAATCTCTACAAAGAAACTTTCTCTAGATAATTTTTTAGACTTAGATTTAACTAACTCCCAATTACCATCTATATAAGTATTCTCTAAAGATTTCTTTTCTTTCTTCTTACCAAATAATTCAGAAGAATTCTTAGAACTATTTACTCTTAATTTAAATACAAAAGGTATAACAAGTAATAATACAGATATAGTCTTAAATACACTAAAAGTACCAATATTAGTTGTAACTAATTTAGTTTCTATTTTATCATCTTTAATATAATAAGATAATATAATAGCTTTAGCATCTTTTAAGAATACTTTAGCTGAACTAGTCTTAGGTAAAGCTTCTATAATATCTTCATTAGAATTATATACTTTACCTTGTATAATATAACCTTTAATTATACCTACATTACCATATTCATATATTATATCTTTATATCTATCTACTTTAGACTTAGTTACTACTTTCTTAGTTTCTACTACTGGAGCAGTTACAGGTATAGGAATTTCTTCAAAATCTAAGTCAAAGTTATCTATATCTTCATCAGAAATAGTATTTTCTTGAGGTATTTCTTCAGGAGCAATAAATCTTTCTACAGGTCTAGAACTGTTAAACCATACATTTTGTTCAGCTTCTTCTAAATCTCTTCTAAACTGAATTGCTCTAGCCATCTCTCTTTCTGCTAGTAATTCCTGTTGTAAATGAGATAATACATCATTAAGCCTACGAATTTCATCATTATGACCATTTATATTACTTCTAAGATTTTCTCTTTGTAATATTGAAGTAGATATTACAATATTACGTTCAACATTATTTAATAATTGTCTTCTAAATTCTATATCTCTTCTAGTCCTATTAATATCTGCATTTATTATATTAATAGGTCTTCTAGTCCTACTTGTAATAGTATCAAATTGTACTTGCTGTACTTGACCTAAAATACCTTCACCTGTAGGAACTAGCCTGTCTTGAGGTACTTCTCTAGGAGTATTAACTCCAAAGTTAGGATTAAATCTAAAAGCATCTGAAACATCTATAGGTTGTGATCTTATTGAAGTAAATGTAGAATTTTCAAAACTTACAGGATTAATAGTATTTACTCTACCACCTCTAGCTCTATTACTTACAGAAGGTTTACATTTCTTAGGATATTTTCTACTATTATTCTCTTCATAAGCTACAATACTACCTACTTTATTTAAAGGTATATTAGGAGAAATATAACTACCAGATACTCCTAAATGATCTATTATATCATCTACTATAAAATCTGATAAATTTATTGATTCGGAAACTTTATTCTTCTCTTTAATCTTTTCTGTTTCCATATTATTTTATTTGTGTATCAAAAACAAACATTTTTAATGTATGTCTTGTTTTAGGATTAGTAAATTGTTTTACAAATGTAAGATCATCTCTTTGCTCTAAAGCTAAGATAAATTCAGTATTAGTAAAGTAATTAATAACTCCTGTTGTTAACATCTTATCTTCATCACTCTCTTTTTCATCAGTAACTTCTACCATAGTATTAATCATACCAACAGCTCCAGAATGTGTAGTTCTGTTATTATGAGCCATTAATCTAATTAAATCTATAATTAAATTGTATACTAGTTGATCTTCTACTTTTGTAAATTTAGAAAAAGTAAATTGACCATATTCACATACACCACAACAAAATGGTAATATACGTGATTGAAATCTATAAAAATAAGTTTTACTAACAGTACCCCAAGGACTCTTAATCATTAATTGAGCGTCACTACCCTCTCTACGTAAGTTAATTCTATTAAATCCATATAAAGGTTTAGCAGAATCTTCTATAGTTTCATCTTGTTCTTTAAGAGTTAATACTTCAAGAAAGTCTAATACTTCTTGAATAGATCCTAATGGAGTTTTCTTATATACTTTTAATCTTTTACTATGATTAGTTAGAAAATAATTTAAATCTTTTCCAGCTAATGAATTCTTCTTTACACTTAATTCTTTAGAATATGGATTATTGCTTTCTTCTTCCACTTCTACAACTTTTCCAATTTCTTCTAATTCTATATTATTTGTGATTCCCATCTCTAATTTTTTATTACTTGCACCAGAATGGCATTATAGTAATGTCAGTTAGTAATTCTAACTCTTTTACAAATACCCTTCCAGCATCTATCATTATATTTGATTGTATTTCACTAAATTCTTTAGCAAAATCTTCATCAACTTCAGTATAAATTGCATCATGAACTACATGAATAATTTTTACTCGATCTTCTAAGTTATTATCTATAATATACTTACGAAGATATATAAGAGCTAACTTTGTAACTATGGCTGAAGTGCCCTGAACAGGACTGTTATAGCTGTTACGTGTTATTTCTCCTATAATTTTAGAATCCTTATAAGGATCTAAATGTTGTTTCCAATTAGGAAACCATCTTATTGCTGAATAAGGTTTAGCAGTTCTAATATAACCATGTTTAAGTCCATATCTAGCGCAACTTTGAAGAAATCCTTGTAATTGTTTAGTAGTAGAAAAGTATTTATCTAATAAATCTTGTGCTACATCTAAACTTACTTGAAGCATCTTACTCAATTTCCATTTAGTACCTCCAAATAGAGCCATGAAATTAATATTCTTTGCTACGTCTCTATATGATTTACCTCTAAGAAATTCAGGTTTTGTTCTAACTTCTTCTTCTTTTATTCCAAACATTAACTTAGCTACTTCAGAATGAAGATCTCCATCATTCTTAATAGTATTAAGCCATACTTCATCTTTACTAAAACAAGCTGCTACTCTTGTCTCTTGCCCGTGTGATTATCACGTGGACTTTCTCTTTCCCATCTCTATAAAGTATTAGGGAGAATCTATAAAGTCTCTACACTTGCCCATATCAGTCATTGAATTATAGTTCTATTGATATTGCTAGCTCGGGATTAAATTACCATCTCTTTCCCCGAATTAGGATTCCTTAAATCTTTAGATTTCTCTAAAGAAGGGCCAATTTTCTCAAATTTTCTATCTAGATGTACTTGAGAGGTATTATACATATTATATATACATTCTAATTTTCCTTCATTATAGTATATACCTATTCTATATAGATTAGGTTTACTCATTTTTACTGAATGTCTTATATTCTTTGTATCTAAAAATTTAGATATCTTATTTATAAATAAATTAGAAGCAGAAAATATTTCTATTCCTAATAATTTATCATCCTTAACTCTATAATATCCATCTCCATCTATTATACCTCTTAACATACTCCAAGTTATGTTTATATTTGGATCTAATGTAAAAGATTTTTTAGGAGTTATACCTATTATATTATTAAGATAATTATGTATTTCTTTACTTTGAAAGTTTACATAATACTCTTTTATTTTATATCTATTATTATTGTAGTTTTTAACTTTAACAAAATCAGATTTTAGAAATTTTACATATTTTTCTAAATGTTCTATATCTTTAAGAGATAAAGCTATTCTATATCTTTCTTTTGAAAGATTACCATCTGTCATAAGAATTCCTAACCAATATTGAACTTCATCATTTTCTAAATTCAAAAATGGATTAGTTTTAACATTAGTAGTAACTTCTGAAGTTGTTCTTAATTTAATATTATATCTTAATAATACTCTTCTTATTGAAGTATTATATGTATTAAATAATTTTCCAATAATAACTGTATCTTTACCATCTAAATAAAGATTACATATTTCTAGTTCTTTCTCTTTACTAAACCTATTCATTTGTATAATTTATATACAAATATAGTAAATATTTATCATATTTACAATAGGTATGAGCAAAATAATCATTTTTCTTTTACCCTTGTAATCAATTCCTATTATTAATTTACCTTTGTCTGCTACAAAACAATTTAAATAATCATTCTTAGCTGGTAAATTTTGTAGATTAACTGAAGATTTACCAGATTTACTACCACCACAAGATACTCTACTTGTGTTTAAAATCTGCCAAAATTCTCCATGAATTCTCTTAGTAACTGGATTTATAAAGTTGATGAAGTTATCTCCATAAGTAGAAGCTAATTTAGCATCTTTCTTATAATCTATTAACTTTTTAACTAAAGGAAAACTATATTGGTAAATGGCTATATCTTTTTCAGAGCTACTTTCTACCTCATCTCCTATTAATCCTTTTAAAACAGCTAATACTTGTGCTGGAGAAGACCATAATATAGTTACATCTCTATCAGTTCCTCCAAATAAATCTAATTGTGGAGTTTTATTTATAAATTTAGTTAATTTAGGTTCAGCTCTTACTAAATCATCTAATTCTTTTTCATGAAGTGGTATTAATTGATCTACTTTTCTAGATAATTTTAACCAAGCTTCTATATTAAATCCCATACCATTATACTCAATATCAGCAAGTGCTAAACAAGCTTGATTCTCTAATGATATATATTCATTTAATTCATATTTATTAGCTCTTAAAGTCTGTAATTCTTTTATTTTATGTAAATAAAGAACATCTTCAGAGCCATATACTATTTGTTTATAAGTAAATGGTTGTCCATTCAATCCTATAAATTGATTTCTTACACTTTTGTCTAATGATACTCCTAAATATCTTTTAGCTATTTCTCCTAATCCAAGTTGTCTTCCCATCTTTCCATTTGGAAGTAACCATTCTTTACCATTAGTTAAACAGCATTCAGCTAAAAAAGTATCATATATTTTATCAAGTATTATACCTTCTAATTTTAGAAATTTATAATCAAATTTTAAGTTTTGACCTATAATTAATTTACTTTCTAAATAAGGTTTTAACTTAATAAAACAATCTTTATTATTCCTTACATCAATTACCCAGATATCATTACCATCTGATAATTGTAACATTATTATTCTATTAGCATGATTAAAGAAACCTTCTGTTTCAGTATCTAATGCTATAGAATCCCTCTCACTAATCCATTGAATTAAGTCCTCTATACTTTTATGTTCATATAGAGGACTCTCTTCTTTACTATATAGATCTTCTTGACCTATAAAGTACACTTTATTCTTATTTATACCTATCAACTACCTCTCCTCCTCGCTTTAATTCGAGAGGTATTATGCTGTAGCTAATTTTCTTTTCTTAATTACAGCTTGTCTTTCTTTAGTAACAACAGTACCTTTAACTAAACTTGATTTAGTAGGATGATTCTCCATCTCTTTAATCTTCTGGTCTATCTTTTCTTGTAGACTTAATTGTTTAGTTCTGACTTCATTAAGTTTTCTTTTAATTTCATTCTCAATTGCTTCAGCTCTTCTTTGTTTTAAAAGTTCTTCATGTGCTATTCTATCTTTTTCAGCTTGAATCCTTTTAGCTTCTTTATCCGCTTTTAATTTAATTTGCTTTTGCTCTTCATCATAAATAGCTTGTCTATAAGCTTTATCACAAAGAATTCTATAATCAGATTTCTTTATATCTGCTTCATCTGAACCACCATTTTCATGATAACCTATACTATTGTTATTAAATCTATAAGAAGTATTACTACTCATAGTGCAAGTATTAAATACTCTTCTATTAACAGTACCACATATATTATTATACATATCATATCCATTAATAAGACCAGTAGTATCATTAACTATAATGTACATAGCTTCCATTACTTCTAATAAAGTAACTTGTTCTCCTAGATAATGTAAAGTCAATCTATATAAATCACTAATAGATCTTCTAGCTCCATTATAAGAAGTATCTCTTTTATCCCCCCTATCACCTAATACTCTAGTAGTATAATTACTAGAACCTGAAGCTCTAGCATTATCTATAAGAAATGATATTAAAAAAGATTTAACAGAACTAATATCAGGTTTAAATGGGATATAATTTACTTTTAATGCACCGTCTTTTCTTAATTGTTTTTCATAACCTTCAACTACTTTAAGTGCTTGTTCATATGTTCTTGGCATCTTTATAATGTTTTTGCAAAGTCAATAAATTGTGTTAATGGAGATACAGCAGGATTTACACTGATAGCCGTAGGTAATAAATCTTTATTACTACTTACAACTTCTCCTTTATGTAAGAATGCTTTTTCTCTTAAAGGTCTTTGACATTGTGCTCTACCTAAAGCAATTGCTCTACCTTTAGCTTTATCAAATTTATCTTTAGTAGAGCATTGACTCTTACCTACTATAATTACATTTGTTTCAGGATTAAATATACCTGCTACTACTTTTCTTGGTTGATTTTGTTCTGCTTCTGGATAGAAGAAGAATACATTTCTGTTATTTTCCATTACTGAAAGTTTTATTTATTATTTATTTTATTTGTTTCCAATCTCTATTAGCTGTTGGAGGTGCTGATTTAGAATTTCTTTTAGCATTCTTAGCTCCTCCACTACATACTGTACAAGCTGCTTTCTTTAAGTCTGCTGCTACATTATGTAGCCTATTCCCTTTACCATAAGTTTTATCCTGAAACTCATTTTTACAACTACATGGTAGTACTACTGTTCCTTGCATATTATTTGTTTAACTAATGTGATTAAAAAACCATAGTCTAGCTTTAGTAGCTATTAAACTATTAGCTTTCTTTAAGTCTATTTGATTCTTAACTATAGTATCTTCCTCTTCCTTAAGAATATCATTAAATATCCATCTTAAGAAAGCTTCAGTACTCTTCTTACTAAATTCAATATTATTCTCTTTTAAATAAGATAAAGCTTGGTATAATCTAGCTTCTGTTAAACTATACTCAACAAATTCTTGTATATTATTTAAATCTTCAATATTTACTGAATTTAATACTTTAACTTTACTAACTGAATGTTTCTCCCCTTTAGACTTAAATTTAAGTTCAGGAAAATCTATTGAAGTAAATACTATTCCTTCACCTATCCCTTCAACTCCTAATTTTTTAGCTACAGGACAACATTCTTCAACTTGATTAGTCCATTCAATTAATTGATTTTGTACTAACTCTGGAAAATTAAAGTCTATTTCTATATCAAATGTTTGAAATTGATTAATAAGATAAATATTAGCTGTATTCAATAAATCTAATTCATTACTATCAAAATAATAATTTAAACCTGTCCATTCATTATCTATTTGAATTCCAAATATTACAAACATTTTTGGTAATTCTGCAATAGCAACTCCAGACTGGATATTACTTCCACACCATTCACCAAATACTGCTATAGATTCTTCAAATTTAACATCAGCAAATAATGCAGTTAAATCTAATTTACTCATAGCTAACATAAATCCAGCATTATCATGGGTTAAGTCTAATACCCTTTCTCTTGATTGATATTCAATATGATTATCTTTATATTTAACTATTCCAGCGTTTGTACCATGTAGTTTAACTGTACCTCTAAACTTTAATTTAGGATACTCTTTTGTATGATTATATATAGGATCTCCATTATCATCTTTTCCTATATAATCATGAGATGTTCTTACTTTGTGAACAATATTTCTAAATTGCTCTATTGATGGATATTTTATCATTTTAATTTAAATAAAAAAAGGGAAACTATTTCTAATTTCCCTAATTCAGACTTCTTAACCTGTAAATTAAGATCTTAATATAATCCAGACGTATATCTGGTTTTGTTTAAATGTTTCTCTTTGTACTTCTCTTGCTTTCTCTTCACTCTCTATAAGTATAGATTGTTTAGTACTTGGTACAAATAATTCTACTCCATCATTAGATGATTCTATCACTGTGTTGTTTTCTCCAGCCATAATATTCGCTTTAATTCATGTTTAATATTTCTAAATAACTTTGGTTGTGATTTCTTGTACTTTATAAGTACTGATAATGTAATAACTTTATTAAATATGATCCATATAAATGGTCTGGTTGTAAGAGTTATAATATATTTAGATCCAATAAGATAAGAATACATTTGATTACTAAATTGGCATACTGCTATTAATGCAGCACCAAGTAATAGTATATCACTATAATAGTGATGATTATGAATTAGATCACTAAACTTCTTTTTAGTTAAACTAATAAAACTTAATGTTTTAATACTATTAAGTATTATTTTAGGTCTTAAATCAAAACCTCTACATACTACTCTTTTAATCATAATCATAAGTATCCAAGCCCATAAAGCTATGTCTACTAATTGATTTATAAGATACAAACTAACTTGTAAATTACTTATTGTCTCTGCTACTATCATTATCTATCTTACTATTTTTTATTAAATACTTCTTTATATCACTTATACCTTTAGTAAAAGTATTCAATAAGTATAATAGAACATTCCATTTATTATCAAATACAAACTTTACAATATCATTTACAAATATACAAAATAATATTATTACTTCACTATAATAATCTTTAATAATAGCTGTATTCTTCAATTGTATTTGTAATACAAATGCTAATACTGTTGCTAAGAAATATCTATTGAAGAATTTGATATCTTTGAAATGCTTATCATATCTCTCAATTTCAATCATAGCTCTAGTAGCTACTCCAAGAAATGATAAGAATAGAAATAATAAACCATTAAGAATATCTTTTAGAGATACAGAATTGACTAGTGATTGAGCAGCAAGTAATATATCCATTAATCATATATATATGTAATTTTTTACAAAAATACGAATAATAATTAATAATTACAAATTATACTTTCTCTTTAGCATATCCAACTTCTTCTTCAACTATATCATCTCCCTTAATCATATGATAATCAAAAATACTAATCTTTCTAGTACCTAATCTATAATTAAGCATCATATTGTATCCCTTACGAGATTTAAAACAGTCAGCTTCATTATGAAATAGTACTTTCTTACAGAATATAGTAAGTTTATTATCTAACTCCTGTAAAAATTCACATCTAATATCAGGATCAGGTATTTCTTGTATTTCATCTACTAAATGATGATAATCTATTACTATACCACTAACATTACATATTGCTAGTAAGAATGTAACTAAAACTACTGCTAATAATATACCACTTATAAGTGACTGTGTTTGACTTGTTTCCATAATTTATAAATTAAGTTTTTGTTTTACTAAAGTTAATAGCCTATCATAGGGTTTTTGATCTTTACCTTGACCTGCTACATAATTTCCTATAGATTTTACGTCATTTAAAGATAAACAAGGTTTATTCAAAATAATATATTCTTTAGCTTTTTCTTTTGTTGAGAAATAGAAATAATCAGGATTAAGTTTATGACTAAATCTTGAAAAGTTATAAGATGGACTAATATAATCTAAATTTTTTCTAACAGGATATACTTCATCCCCATCATAAATATCTACTCCATCTTCTGTAGTAAATAGTTTATTTTTTTTAATATATTTAATAGCACTATCTAATCTTCTTGATCCTACAGATACATTAAGGTATATAAAATCATTTTTTAAAGTAATACTTTTTATAGGATAATGATCCATTTGATTTCCACTATACTGTATATCATCGCCAATAGTAAAGACTTCTCCATCTGATCTTTTAACTGAGTGTATACTCCATTTTTGAACAGGATTATTTAACATCAGATTAGTATATTCTTCATAATTATTAATAATTGGAATAAATAATTGAGTTTTGAAATACTCTGTTATTCCATTTGGAGAAATAAAAGATAATATCTCATAATCTTTATCTACTATTTCTTCAAAATATTCAGTTTTAAGATGCTTAAGTTGATAACACATTCTCTTTCCTTTATCCCAATATAATTGAGCATCATTAGGCCCTTCAAATATAGTATTTACAGATAAAGAGTCTGGATATTCACGTATTAATTTAAATTTTCTTTGTTTTTCCATTTTATTGTAATATAAAAGCTGATATTAATAAAGTAAATAATACTCCTAGAGTAAATCCTATTACAAAAACCTCACCTCTACTTATTCTTTTTTCCATTTTATTTAATTTTTTAAACAAGATAGTACTGGATTGGTCAATCCTAATAATAATTCATATAGCCTCATAGAATCACCCAAAGGTCATTAATACTACCTCTATCATATACATTATTATTATTGTACTATCTTGTTAATATTTGTCGGAAACCACTCCTATGCTGGTATAAGGATTTTCCTTATTTTGTAATCTAACCAAGTTTCCTGGTAGTAGTCCTGATGAGATTCTAACTCATAACCTACAAATTAGAAATTTGTTACTCTATACAGTTGAGTTACAGGACTATCTATATTATATACTAACTAATAAAAAGAATGTTAGTACTGTCATTAGTACTATTGCTGTGATAAGATGTTTTGATTTCATTATTGATTATTTAAATGTTTTAAAATTGATTTACTAATAGTTCTAAAGTCCCAAAATAATAATAAAGTACATATAAATGTCCAACCAGCATTTTTATCAATTATATTTATAATAATTAATAATATAAATACTATAATTTCTATAATATCAATGATTATATCAAATCCTGTTGACTGAATATTTAGTATAAATTTAGTATTTATAGTAATAATTGTTGTTATAATTAATACTATACATAAAAGTGTAATCATAAATTTAAATTTTATAAAGATAGCCTACAATTAAGTAAGCTATCTTTATGGTTAATAATTAATTAAGCTTGTTCAGCTGCTTCATCTACTAAAGATGTTTCATCAACAACTTCTGAATTAGATTCTGATACTACACCAGTATTATCTTCTTCATTTTCTTCTGATTCATCTTCATCCATGAAGTTATTAAGGTTAATACTTACAGACTTAGCAACAGCAATTTGTTCCATACCTATAATTAACAAGGCATTAACAGAAGGATCTTCTTTAGTAGGTACATAGTCAACAATAATGTTAACATACTCACCTTTCTTTGGAGTCCAATCAATACCTAACCTACGTGATGTAGATAAATTAGTATTGGTAATTTCCTGGAAATCATCAGATCCTTCTTCTTTTAGACGCTTTAATGTTTCTTTTGCTTTTTGTACTAAATAAGGAGTCATTGCTGCAACACCAACAATATTAACCATTGTACCATCTGGACGTGAAAATAAATTCACATTAGTAACTTTAACCCGATATTTATCAGGTTCTACACATAGCACCCTAGATGCTAAAATTTGTAATGCATTTTCTTTTTGCATGATTTTGTAATTTGATTAAAAAATTTGTTATTTATTTGATTTACTACACTATGTAGTAGTGTAGAGAAGAGGACTCGAACCTCCACGAGGTAGTTGAATCTCCACGATCTTTCCTAGGAACTTAATACCATCCTCAGCATCTTACACAATGCCATGTCTGCCACATCTATTATTACAGGTAGTAATATAGACTTCTTTCATCACCTCTACGATATTATTAATATTGGATATTTTTGTTATATGTATGATAACTCCATTCTATACTTCAATAAGAAGGACTAATTTATAGTTAGTCATATTAATAATATAAAAACTTTTTTGTCTATTGGGAAAGGCTAAACCCAATTTCTTTATTTAAAATCATAGTTAATAGCATCTTGGCTAATTTCAACTACGCATCCATTTACTATAACATAATTCATCTTAGTAATTATCTAGAATCAATAATAATTTTACGAAATAAAAGAAATAGTATAATACAATATGATACTATTAAATAAATTATATGTAACATTATTTACGACGCATTTTACTAAGTCTTAACATGTTAGTCTTTTTATTCCTCATACATTTATTACCAGAGAAATAAATAGGATTAGTAGGATACTGCCTGTAACCATTTGATATAACTACATCATTTACAGGTATAAAATAAAGAGTAACTGCTACTATAGCAATTATAAATAAGCAAAATAAAAATAGATACATTGTTTTTAAAATTAAGTTGAGTTAATTATTTATAAGTTGTTGTAAGCTCCATATAAGCTCCATTTGATTTGTTAAAAGGTAAAGGTATTACCTTAATATAAATTCTATCATATACAACTTTATTATTATTTAATATAGTTGAAATAAGAGCAGATATATATTGACAATACTCTTCACAAGAATAAGATATATTTCTTTCTTTAACCCATTTTAATATATTATTATGTAATATTAGTTGATCTATAATAAAACCATCAGAATCTAATACTCCAGAGCAATCTATTTCAACATGATATTTATATCTTGTATGACCTTTAACTTTACATTGATTCTCTGATGATACATTTACTGTAAATATACCATTTCTGTTAAGTGTAAACTTTCTTATTACCGACATTTTAATGTTTTTTAAATTGTAAAAAATTATAGTAGGAGACTTAGAATTGACTCAGTTTTAATATGCATATTTCTTCTACTACTGTAGACTCAACCCTGTTATAATTTATTTCTGCATAACTCTTATCTACTATAATCTAACTAATCAAATCACACCCAATCACAAGTGTAATATCTTTAATGTAAAAAATACATATACCAAATAGACCATAATATAACTGATATTATAAACTTTAGTCTTTGATAGATATCATCATTATTAACAAGTTTATCAGCATGTATTATTGTAATAATTGGATATATACTCATAAATAGAGTAAATGCTAAATATAGCATCCATAAAAAGTCTTTCATATTATAATTTATAAAATGTGTAATGTGGTAATTTTTCCATTAATACTTTAATAGTAGAATATGTATATCCTAAAGCTCCTGTTGTATAGACTATTCTACAATCGTTAATTACTCTTCCTATTATTCCTATTACTTCAATACTTTCTTTTACAATAATAGTATCATATGCAATATCAATATTAGATACTTCTATTTTTTTTTCTTTTTCATCTTTATTAATATAAATCTCTTGCATATCAATACTCTGGTTTATTAGTAAATGATTCTGTTAAATCTACTCTATCTAATTTAACTGTTTCATTATTATATAACTCTGAAACTTCTTTTAAATAATTAGACAGCATTGATACACTCGTACACTTCATTACTGATCCCATTATAATCCTTTTCTCAATCTCAAATGATTCTTCTTCAGGAGTATAATTAGCTAATAGTGAATGTATTTTATTTGTTGAATTGCTTTCTATTACTTTCCTAATAGTAGATGCTGGTGGAGGTTTAACCTCTGATTTTTTAATGTCTGTTGTTTTCATTATGATTTATTATTGTGATTTAATTTAGTTAATTGTAATAGCAGAGATACATATGGACAATACTAACATATTATCCCAGATTTACACTCTGCTACTTTGGACATTTTAATAATCTGTATCTATTAGGTCAATAGTATATAACATACTATCTGATACAGTTTGTACTCTCGCTTTATTTGTATCTTTATACCAATGTATAACTAATACTTCTCCTAATGATATATGGTTTAGATAAGTCATATAATTAAGATTAAGTTAGTTGTACAATATCTAATACTCTTTCAGTATTATTTAATTTCTTGTTAGCTTTTATTAAAGCAAATAAACTGTTATCTGCTTCAATGTTAAATACTTTTGTTGCTGTAATGATTTGAAATGTTTTCATTTGATTTGATTTAGTTAGTTATTTAGTTAATTATTATTATTGCTCACTCTGTTACTTTGAATTACAGATGTTAGTTTATTTGTAGTAGTTAGTTCTAGAAACAATTTAGACAGTATAATTTTTCATATACTAGCATCTACTACAAATCATCACTTATGTGAGATATCTTTAATAAATTTAATAAGATAAGGTTACAAGCTAATTGAGCTTTTGTTTCATTAAGCGAAGTAACTCAATTATACGACACTTATCTTATTAAATCTATATTAATTTCTTTGAATAACAGGAATAGTTTTCTCACCTGTTTATATAATCACTTCGTAGATTACTTTGCCTAGAAGAAGGCTGTTTGATTAATGTTACATAGTTATTTAATAATTAACAATAGGATAGTAATATACTACTAAACTACTGTAAGGTTGCTATAATCTCCATTATAGTCCTTATTTTCTAATAGATTCATTAGGTATATCTAAAGCTTACACTGCAATAATATTTGCAACTAATATTGCCTATTTGTCTCCTTAATACTTGTGTAAGTTTATATTAAAGAGGAGTATCGTTGTTATTCATTTATATTATAATACTTTATAGATAATAGATCACCATCTACTAAAGAATAATTACTTGTAGCTGTATTTATTGCATCTATAAATGTATTACCTGTTATAAAAACAGTATGCTTAATACTAAAATTATCAAGATATTTAATCTTGTATATATGTTTTTTCATAATAATAGCTATATTAATAGTAAATGATGAATAATTAGTTAATTAGTAAAATAGTAATAATAATAGGTATAGAAGACAGTCTAACGATAGTTTACTGATAGTCAATGAGTTATGATACAAAAGTTAATAAGATAGTAATCTAAAAGACAGATAGTAGCATCAGGATACTTTCACTACAGAGGTTTTCTATACATAGCTAGTTACTAATCTTTACAATAACTTAAATATAACCCTGTTATCTAGCTACTATACTGCCCTTTAGATTATAATCTAAGAGTAGATATATAATAGTATACTGCGGCACTATGTACTACAACTATTATACTCTACTCTTAGACTACTAAATTGAGCTACCATTACAGTAGCCCAATTAATACTTTATGCAGCCTTAAGCATTGCACACATCAAATTAAAGCTTAGCTCAACTGTAAACTCTTTTACAATCTTACCATCATCAGTACATACTGACTCTGCTTTATCTCCTTTAGCCTCTTCCATTACTTCTCCAGCAGTATAGTGTATTACACTAATACTACTACCTACAAGTAATTTTAAGCAACTTGTTGGTACTTTAGTAACTTGAGTTAACCAAGCAGCACTGATAAATGTGTTGCCATTAATACATACCATCTCTTTAGTTGTACCTTTCTTAAGGTAAGTAAATAGTGTTGTGATCTTTTCCATGTGATTGTGAATTAATTGTTAATGATTGATTAGTTAGTTAATGAATTAATGATTGAAATGAAATGTTACCAAGCAGTACTCTGTAATCTTCAGGGTATGATACAGATGTCACCAATACTGCTTGATAAGCATTCTTATTATTGAGCAAAACACTTCTACCCTCTCAATTAAGACGGGGAGTATCAGGCTCCAACATTAGTATGGGGCAAGAGTGTTAGGGTCACCGACGAGATTATCCACAAATATTTTTTTAAAATTTTTTAATTTTTTATATAACTTTTTTAATTATTTACTTGCATATATCAAATATTTTACTTACCTTTGTATTGTCATCAGGAAGAACTATATAAAGAGATTTATGTGTAGGTAGCAATTCTATATATATAAAATTATCTTTGGAAGTTTAGATTTAATGACTTCCTCTTAATTAGACTTAGTGGGGATCTAATTAAGATTTGCTTTTGTCCCCACTTTGCTTTAACATTAACCTCTTAGCAGAGGAGATAAATATATGAATTATAAAATAGATAATCAATTACAAACAATACAAAGAAGTTTAAAGAATAATATATCAGTAGACTCATTAGATAATGCTTTAATAAAAGTTAATAATATTATTACTAACCAAACTTTAGATGATAAAACTCAAAAGAGATTAGAGAATATTATTGATAGTATATTTGAAAGAAAAGAAATATTACTACAGAAAAGTAAAGAACAACAATTAGAATTAGTAGAAAAGATGGCAAAGGGTTCTACTGGTGAATTATTAATACAAGACTATTTAATTAAAAATAGTATTGCTTTTATCAGAGAACAAGAATTTGATGGACTAATTAATAATAAGACTGGTTATAGGTTAAGATTTGATTTCTATCTTCCAGACTTAAGGACTTGCATAGAATTTGATGGTAAACAACACTTTGAATATACTGAAGAATTTGATAAAGGCGACACAACTAAATTTAAAGAAAGAAAACTTAGAGATGGGATTAAAGATAAATTTTGTAAACAAAAAGGAATTATTCTATTAAGAATAAGATATACAGAATTTAGTAATATTAATAATATACTTAAGAACTTTATTAAGAAGTATACATTAATTCCAAAGAAATCAAGTTGGTATAAATAAGATAAAAATGACTATATTTTTTGATAATACTAAATATCCTAAAGTAGATAATACTAGAGAGATAAAAGAGATAGAACATTCAGATTGGTGGTATCAATGTATTGCTAATGATATGAAGAGAGACAATGGATATTACTACAATCAAACAGATGATGAAGCAGAGCAACATTATAAAAGACTTGACAGAAATAGAGATTAATGATACTATAAGAAATGTATTGATTAATTATGGTAATTATAGTTCTGATATAATGGAGTTAGTAGCAGTAGGATATCCTGAAGAAAAAGCTAAGATATTAGTACTAAAGAGATATAAAGAATTTGAAATAAATTAAATTATGAGTGCATTTATAGGAAGAGTAAGAAATAAAGGTATGATAAGAAGAAATGAAAGAGCGTATAATAGCTTTAAAGAGATTATTGCAAATCAGAATACTTCTTTATTTACTGAAGAAGAACTAGTAGCTAAGTTCAAAGAAATAGCTAAAGAAAAATATAATATAGAAGAAAAGATATGAGTTATATAAAAGGAATTGACATTAGCCACAACAATACAGTTAACTGGTCTAAATTAGATCCAGAGATTAAGTTTGTATACTGTAAGGCTACTCAGGGACATGGATTTAAAGATCCAGCATTTAATACTTATTGGCAATACTTAAAGACTAAAGGTCTTTATAGAGGTGCTTATCACTTCTTGACTGCTACAGATTCAGCACAAGATCAAGCTAATAACTTTCTTAGTTTAGGTATAGACTTTAGTAAGCCTAATGTATTACCTCCTATGATTGATATAGAAGATCAAGTACCAGCAAGTCTTAATGTAAACATTACTAAAGATAAGAATGCTTTTATTAAGTTAGCAACAGATTGGATTAATATTGTAGAAGCAGCAACTAAAAGAAAAGTAGTTATATACAGTTATAAAAACTTCTTTGCTGAATACCTTAATAATCATTCATGGCCTACTAATCCTTTATGGTTAGCATCTTATCAACCTAAAGAACCAGGACTTCCTGTAGGTTATAAAGATTGGTCTATTTGGCAGTATAGTCAAGATGGAACTATTGATGGTAAGATTCATGGAGGAGAATTTGATTTAGATTACTTTAATGGTAAGTTACAAGATTTAGATAAACTATAATTTATTTTCAAATAAACTTGCGTATATGGAATATTATTATTATATTTGCAACTATAATAAAAGATGTTATCAAAACCAAAGAGACTTCTAACAGATAAAGAATTAGAAGAGTATTTAAAATTAGAAAAAGAAAGTAAGAAGAAAGAATACTTACTTAAATTAAAAGAAGAATTATTTGAAGAATATGAATTTGAAAGAAGAAAAAAGTAATAGTGTAGGTAATTATATATATACTGATAATGAATTAACTACATGTAACAGTCCTTATACTAAGGAAAATAATCCCTATGAAACTAGACAAAATCAAAAGATAACTGTAGAAAAGATAGAAGCACTTATTAAAGCTCTTGGTACTATGGTATTAATACCTGAAGCTAAAACTAATCCTACTACATTTCAGAAGGAGTGGATTACAACTCCACAACAACCTATATTAATGAATGAAGATAGAGTGTTAGCTTTAAATAAATTAACCCAGTTAGTTAATTCTTTATAAGAAATATAAGTAGTTAAAAAGGAATAACACAGCATCCACGGAATGCTTACTACTTAAAAAGAGATGATGGACTAGCTTGGCACTCTTTAAAAAGCCTACCAGACACACTAAGAAGCTCAAATAGAAGGAGCACTGCGATGAGATAGGAGACCAGGGGTAGATAGTGCAATACTATCCTTAGTGGCAAATAAAATATAATGCGGAGACAAGCTTGGGTAGGCTAGAAAGATTCATTACCTTTTGTATTGTGAGTTCGAGTCTCACCTCCGCTACAATAAAATAAATATGATATTAACAAGAAATATTGAACGTAAAGACTTTTACTATAACTTTTATAAGTCTTTAAATTATGTACTGAATTTATCCAATAAAGAGTTAGACATTCTTTCTCACTTCTCAAATGTGAGAGCTAACTTACCTAGAGAATATTCCTCATCTCAATTAGATGCTATCACTTTTAATTCTAGTAATAGAAAAAAGATAGCACTAACTCTAGGTATTTCTATATTTAATTTAAACAATTATATTAAGTCTTTAAAGACAAAAGGGATATTAGTTAAATCTGATAAGAAGATTTCTATTCATCCTAGAATATTTGTTGATATTAACACATTAGAATCACCTTACTCAAATGAGTATAAATTTAATATAGTATAAATTGAGCAACGAATTATATAAAAGAATAGTAGTTACATATGATAGTATGGATGAACTATTAGATAGAGAAGAGGTAATGAGTAGAACTTTAGCTAACTACCTTGAGAGAGAAGATAACTATGAGTTCTATGATAGTAGAATAGAAATTACTAATAACAAATATAAATTAATTTTAGAGATAAAACTAAAAGATGAGTATTACAATAGAGCAGATTAAGAGCTTAGGATTTGTACCAACTAAAAAGAAATCACCTTACTCAAAGAAGTATGATACGCTTATATATCCCTTGAATAAGAATGATTATCTTTACTTAGGATATAATGGAATAACTAAAGGAATTGATTTTAAGAGACTATGGAAGTCTTGTGTAGATATGGATGGTAAAAGAGTAACCTATCAGATATCCCACTTAGGAGAAACTAGCTTTAGTGAATTAAAAGATTATATAGATAGACATAAAGAAGTAGATGGATAAGATAATCTCTATACTATCAGAAAGATATAATTTAGACGCAGAAGTAATTGAAAAGATGATTAGATCTGAATTTGATTTTGTATCTACTACTATGGAGATGGGATTATATCAGTCTGTTAGACTACATCATCTTGGAGTATGGGGCATCAAACCATTAAGAAGAATAGAATTAGATGAGAAATATAACCGTTAATTTAGACTATGATTTCTGGGATATGTATCCAGAATTTAAAAATATAGAGGAGTTTAAATACATTAAGAAAGAATATAAGACTAAGTCTTCTTTAGTAATGTACTTTATAGTATCTTGCTTTGATCTAGACTCTAAGTTTATTAATCTTCCTTTAGATGAAAGAACCACTCTACTATCTAAAGATTATCTTAATGATAAAGATTGGTATAAGAATAATGGAAGTAAGATTCAATTTGCTGTAGCTAGATGGGAAGATATGGCTGATACTACTGCTAGTAGACAGTTAAGACAATTACTTGAAACTATGGAGAAGAGAACTAAGTTTCTTAGAGAAGCAGAATATGATTTAGAAAACTTTGATAAATTAGATAAGATGGCAGCTAATACTGCTGCTTTATTTAAAGTATTTGAAACAATAGAAAAACAATTAAATAAAGAAAAAGGAGTTGGTGCAACCAAAGGAGGGCATGAACTTTCACTTCTTGATTCAGATGATATTTAATGAGTTATGTAAGTAATAATAATTTCAAGTTTAAAATTCAGAATCTCAATCCTCTTAGCATTGACCACAAGTTATACTGGCAAGAAGAAAGAAGAAGATGTATAGAGGGATACTGGGTTTCAGGCCGTTATATGCCTGGCCCAGTATATCAGTATGTTAACCACTGGAAAATTGAATTAAATAAAGGTAAGAACTCAAAGAATAAAGTAATAGATAATCCTTTCCTCCGTGATCTAGAATGGGAGAAAGGATATATTTTTATGGAGGCTAGAGGATTCTCTGGCTTTGAATTTGATAAATATAATACATGTGATAGGAGACTTAAAGATGAATTAATGTTTTATGATGAGTATGAGAATAAAGAAATTATATCTCCTAGTCATGAAACTATAGAACTTATTAATTCTAATTCTAGAAGATTTACTCCTATACACTACGTAAATGCTAGAGATTATTTACGTTGGAATCATAAAGAAAATTATGGCAGAGCTATAATGGGAAATGATTCTAAGAATGTAGTAGATATAGAAGCTAGGGGTGGTGGTAAATCATTCTTTGCTGCTAATCTTATTGCATGGAATTTCCTTCATGATGGAGTATTTTGGTATGAAGATTTAAAGTCTAAGCCAAAAAGTGAAACATTAGTAGGAGCTATTGATACTAAGTTTAGTTCTGGATTACTTAAGAAAGTAAAATTAGGATTAGAATCTTTATCAGGCGGAGTAGAGATTGCTGATACTTATTATCCACCTCCATTTACTAAGAAGTATACTGGTAGTTGGGAATCAGGTAAAACTATCTTAGCACAGTATGAACAGAAAATAGGTAATAACTGGGTTAAGAGGGGATCTAATTCTATGATTCACCATAGAAGCTTTGGAGATAATCCAATGGCTGCAAATGGTACTAGACCTAGTTTTGTGTGTTTAGAAGAGATTGGTTTTATGGGTAATTTATTATTAGCTTTAGGACAACTCAAAGAATGTACTATGAATGGATCAGAGAAGTTTGGTACTATCTGGATGTTTGGTACAGGTGGTGATATGGAAGGTGGTTCTACTGAAGCAGTAAAAGATGTATTTTATAATCCTGAAGCGTATGATTGTTTATCTTTTGAAGATGAATATGAAAATAAAGGTAAGATAGGATTATTCATTCCTGCTAGTATGACTCTTAATCAATTTAAGAATGATGAAGGTATTACAGATAAAGCAGCAGCTTCTAGTTTCTTAGATAAAGAAAGGGCTAAACTAATGAATGGTAGATCTAAACAACCTTTATATGATGAGTTACAGAATAGACCTATAGTTCCATCTGAAGCTTTCTTAGTACAACAAGGTAATATATTTCCTACAGCTGAATTAAAAGAACATCTCTCTAATATAGAATCTGATAGAAGAATTAAAGAAAAATCTGCTACTGGATGGATGATTAGAAATGATGCTGGTAAAGCTGAATTTAAAGTAGACCATGATTTAATACCATGTGATTATCCTACTAAGTATTCTAAAGATCCTAAAGGAGCCGTAGAGATATGGGAACAACCTGTAGATAAACCTCAGTATGGAACTTACATTGCTGGTATTGACTCTATAGACCAAGATAAGGCTGAATCATCTTCTTCAATGGGATCTATTATAATTTATAAGAGATTTATAAATGCTGATAGTACTTATCATTTACCTGTGGCTGAATATACTGGTAGACCAGAATTTGCTACAGATTTTTATGAGCAATGTAGAAGATTATTAGAATACTATAATGCTAAAGCATTGTATGAGAATCAAACTCCTGGAATTAAAGCTTACTTTGAAACTAAGAATTGTTTACACTTATTATCTAGACAACCTAGTATAATTAAATCTATATCTCCTAGTTCTAAAGTAGAAAGAATATTTGGTACTCATATGACTGCTCAAATTAAAGATGCTATAGAAATTATGACTAGAGACTGGTTAAAGACAGAATTAGAACCAGGAAAGTTACAACTTACTAAAATATATTCAGTTCCTTTACTTAAAGAATTAATTGGATATAACAAAGATGGTAACTTTGATAGAGTGATTGCTTTTATGCTTGTCATGATGCAGGATTTAGAAATGTTTCAGGTACAAGCAGAAGAAGAAATAAAAGAAACTGAAGTAGATAATTTCTTTACTAGACAACTATTTGTTAATAGACAAAGAAGTATTGTAAATTATTAATTTGGAAATATAAAATAAAAAATGTAATTTTGTAAATTATTATAATATGAATGTCAGATATAAATTATAACTTACCATATTCCTTTCCTAGACAGAAATTATCTAGAACTCAAAAAGATGAAGACTGGGGTAAACAGAATGTAGATTTTATTATAGGTCTATCAACTTCTCACGCATTAAGTGTTGGATATAACTCTTATCAGAAGAAGAAGATTAATTATGATTTATATAATAGTATTATAGATCCTGATGATTTTAGGTATATTACTAATCCATACGGATTAAAAGAAGAATTTCCAGCTAGACTACAGAACTATAATATTATAACTCCTAAACTTAAGTTATTAGAAGGAGAAGAAATTAAGCGTCCTTTTAACTTTAGAGTAGTTGCAGTAAATGAAGATGCTGTATCCCAAATAGAAGAAAAGAAGAAAGATATGGTACTACAATTCTTAGAACAAGAATTAGTAGGGATGTTACAGCAGCAAGGAATTAATATACAAAATCCTAATCAACAGCAACAACAAACTCCTGAAGAAATTCAGAAGTATTCTACTTACTCTCTTAATGATATGAGAGAAGTAACTGCTAATAGATTAGTTCAGTACTTACTTAAACAGCAGAATCTAGAATATAAGTTTAATAAAGGATTTAAAGATTCTTTAATTACATCTGAAGAATTCTATTATGTTGGTATAGAAAGTGGACAACCTATTGTAGAAGTAGTTAATCCATTAGACTTTGATTATGATAAGAATCCAGATAATGATTTTATAGAAGACTCTCAATGGGGTTGTCATACTAAGTATTGTACACCATCTCAAGTACTAGATACTTATGGTAAAGATCTTAGTGAAGATGATATATATGCTTTAGATGTAGGATTAACTGGAATTCCAGGACAAACTAGATTAGCTCAAGGCCCTAGTACAGGCCCTTTAGTTCCTCTTAGTTATACTAGACCTAATTTTGATAATACTCATAGAGCAGGATATGTTAGAGTAACTAGGGTTGAATGGAAGTCAATGAGGAAAATAGGTTATCTTACTTCTTATGATCCAGAAACTTTAGAAAAAATAGAAACTATAGTAGATGAGACTTATAAACCAGTTAAAGAAAATGGTGAAGAAGTTGAATGGATTTGGATAAGTGAAGTATGGGAAGGTACTAAAATAGGTCAAGCCATTTATACTAGAATCAGACCTAAGACTATTCAATTTAGAACTATAGATAATCCTTCTTATTGTAAATTAGGATTTGTAGGAGCAATTCATAATGGTAGAAATAGTCAACCAGTAAGTCTTGTAGATTTAGTAAAGCATCACCAATATCTCTATAACATTATTATGTATAGAATGGAATTGGAGATAGCTAAAGCTAAAGGTAAGAAGATGATTATGGATATTGCTCAAATTCCTAGATCTCAAGGTATAGATGTTGATAAGTGGATGTATTATTTTGATACAGCAGGTATAGCATTTATAAATAGCTTTGAAGAAGGTAAAGGTAAGTTCCAAGGACAGACAAGTAATTTTAATCAATTTGCTGGAGTAGACATGAGTCTATCTCAATCAGTAGGACAGTATATTCATATACTAGAAAAGATTGAAGATATGGCATCTGAATTAATGGGTGTCACTAGACAGAGATTAGGAGCTATTACAAGCTCTGAAACTGTAGGAGGTGTAGAAAGATCTGTTACACAAAGTAGTCACGTTACAGAGCCTCTATTCTATCTACATAATGAAGTTAAGAAGAATGTACTTACACAACTTATAGAGTGTGCTAAAGTAGCTTATCCTGAAGGTAAGAAGATTAATTATATACTAGATGATTTAGGTAGGAATATTATAACAATTGATTCTGAATTTGCTAATGCTGATTACGGTATATTTATTACTAACTCTTCTAAAGAAGTTAAAGCACTAGAAGATCTTAAAATGCTTGCTAATCAAGCTATATCTTCTGGTATGATTACTCTTAAAGAAGCTGCTACTATTATATCTTCTCAATCACTTGCTGAAGTTAATAATATTATTAAAGTTGGTGAGAATGATAAAGAACAACAACAACAAGCAGAACAACAACATGAATTAGAAGTACAAGCTCAAAATCTACAGAATCAGAAAGATATGCAGAGTGCTCTACAAGATAGGTTAGATCAAAGAGAAGTACTTAAAGGTGAGATACAGAAAGAAGTAGCTGCTATCAATGCTATAGGATATGCTAAAGATACTGATATAAATGATAATGGAGTACCTGATGTATTTGAAGCTCAAAAGTTAGCTGCTGATATGGTTAAACATTCAGATAAGATTAATTTAGATAAACAGAAATTAGATCTAGAGAAACAGAAATTAGAAGCTCAAGTAACTATAGCAGATAAAAAGAATGCTACAGATAAGTATAAAGCAGACAAAATGGCTAGTAGACCAAAATCAACAAGTAAATGAAACAAGAATTAATAGTAAATACAATAACTCCTGCTAAGTATTTTGGTAAGTTATTTGAAGCTAGAGATGTAATACATTTATCTCATTTAGCTGCTATAGCTAAAACATTTTCTAATCATGTTATATTAGATGAATTCTATAAAGAGATATTAGAAAAGACAGATGAGATAATTGAAACATATCAAGGTATGGAAGGAATAGTAGATATTACTATACCTAGTTCTACTAAACAAGAACCAATTCCTTATTTACAAGAATTACTTAAACAAACTATTCAAGTTAGAAATTCATTTAAGAGTAAAGGTATACAAGCTATAGTGGATGAAATAGAAGTAATGATACTTCAGACACTTTATAAACTAATAAATTTAAAATAAAAAGCTATAGTAAAAACTATAAATATAACAAAAGAACTAATAAACTTTTTTATATTAAAAAATAACATTAATTTTGTAATCAAATAATAATATATGTCAGATTTTATAAAGATAGAAACAACACCAGATTTTTTAAAAGACTTCATGATTGAAACTCCAACAGAGACAATTGAGAAAAAAGAAAAAGAAATTGAAGCTATTAAAGAGAAAGTAGAAATTACTGAAACAGTTAAAAGCTTAGAAGAACTTCAGAAAGAATTAGAAGATCAGGATAAACCTGAAGATAAGTCTAAAGAAGAGAATAAAGAAAAAGAAGAAAAAGTAGAGACTAAAGAAGAGAATAAGGAAGAAGATAAACCAGAGTATTCCTTTAAACCTTTTATAGAAACTATGGCTGAAGTAGGAGTACTGGATTTACCAGAAGGTGTAGAAATAGGAGAAACTGCTGAAGACTTAGTAGAAGCTTTTGAAACAACTGTAAATAAAAGAATAGTAGATGGTATAACTGAATATAAAGAATCTATACCAGAATTAGGACAAGCATTTCTAGACTATTTAGAAAAAGGTGGAGATCCTAGAAAATTTATAGAAGCTCAAACAGGCCCTATTGATTTTGCTAATGTAGATTTAACAGATGAGAATACTCAGAAACTATTAGTAAGAGAGTATTTAAAAACTCAAGATTATACTAATGCTGAAATAAAAGAGATTCTACAAGATTATGAAGATGGACTTTTGTTAGAGAAACAAGCTAAATTAGCTAAAGGTAAACTAGAGAAAATACAAGAGAAGCAGACAGAAGTTTTAATTAAACAACAAGAAGCTGAAGTAAAACAAAGAGAACAAGCTCTTAATGAGTATGTAACTTCAGTTAAAAAATTAATTAAAGATTCTAAAGAGATTGCTGGATTAGCAATTGCAGATCAAGAAAAGAAAGCTTTTGAAGATTATTTATTTAAAAGAGATAAAAGTGGTTTAACACAATATCAAAAAGATTTAAATGAAGATCCAATTAAAACTCAGTCTGAATTAGCATATCTTAAATTTAAGAAATATGATTTTGCTAAAGTAGCTAAGAAAGCTGAAAGTACAGCAGCTAGTAAGATTAGAGAAAAGATTATAGCTAAGTCTGAAACAACTGTTAAAGGTGATTCTAGACAACAAAATGACAAAGTAAACTTCTCAGCATTTGAGAATTTATATAAACAAATGAGAAAACAATAATAATTAACAATTAAATAAATAAAAACTTAATGAACGTAAATGGCTTACAGCTTTATCGTGGTAAGAAATGGAGTGGATTGACAGATCAAAATAGTCTCTCAACTGCCTTCTTAACCCAACCAGAAATTGTCAACAACACGTTGTCATTCATTTTTGGTACAAATTATGGTAATCCTTTATCTCTATTAACTGGTGGTTTAGCTCGCACAAGGCAAGTAACAAATCGTCAATACCAATGGAGATTAATGGGTGATTTAGAAAGACCCGTAACAGTAATTAGAAACGTTGGGGATGGTAGTACTACTCCTGGTCTGTATGGTCAGACTTTTAGAGTAATATTGGCAGAGAAAGACTTTGTATCTGGAGAAATCTTAATTCCAAATGATCGTCATTATCCTTGTATTGTAGTAGCAGATCCTGTGCAAACTGGTGATGGCTTTGAATATACATTGAAATTGACCTCTCCTGATAAAACTAAGTTTATTCCTCCCGCACTATTAGCTGCTGGTCAAGAATTCTCTAAAGACTTCTCCGCATTTGAAGAAGGTTCTGCTCGTTCAGGTATTACTACTTATGTGACTCCTTTTGAAATGAGAAATCATTTAACCTTACAAAGGAAGTCTTATGAAATTACTGGTTCTGCTGCTACTGACGTAATGGTTATAGCAATGAAAGATAAAGAAACTGGTAAAACTTCTGTAATGTGGGAAGATGTTCAAGTATGGACACACTTAGCACAATGGTACAGGGAACAGGAAAGAGCTTATATTTATTCACAATATAATGCTAATCCAAATGGTACAGTAGATTTAAAAGGTGAAACAGGCCGTCCAGTTTATATTGGTGCTGGTTTAAGAGAACAGATCTCTCCTGCTAACAAACGTAACTATACTGTATTAACAGAAAACATTATAAGGGACTTCTTGATGGATTTGTCTTACAATGTAATTGATATGGGTCAAAGGAAATTTGTTGCTCTTTGTGGTGAAGGTTTCATGGATGCATTTGATAGGGCAATGAAAGAAAGCTTAGGTGCTAGAAACTTTGTAGTTCAGGATACTAAATTTATTACTGGTTCTGGTCAAGAATTAGGATTAGGTGGACAGTTCATGACTTATAAAGGTTTGAATGGTACTGAAGTAACTTTGATGCATATGCCTCTATATGATGATCCAATTCATAACAGGCAGTTACATCCTATTACAGGAAGGCCATTAGAATCTTATAGAGCTACCTTTATTGACTTTGGTATGTATGATGGTGAATCAAACATTATGAAAGTTGCTAAGAAAGATAGGGAAAATGTAATGTGGACTACAGCTGGTTCTGTATCTCCTGAAGGACATTCAACTTCTGTTAGTAATATTAGATCAAACACTGTAGATGGATATGCAGTTCACTTCTTATGTGAGACTGGTATCATGATACAAAACCCACTTAGTTGTGGAGAATTAATTTGCACCGCAGCTTAATTAAATTAAATACTTATAAGGAGAGTGAAATATCTCTCCTAATAAAGCGAAATAAATAAGTAAACAATTTAAATAAATTTATGTCAAATTTAGTAACAATAAGACCGATCAAAAGATCAAACTGGAATGGTTTCATTAGATTTAAAAATACAAAGGATTCATTATCTCCAATGTATGATTTCACTGGAACAATTATAACAGGATTAACAAAGGAAGATGCAAAGAGATTAGGAGAAGTATTACAGAAAGATTTATCACCAGCTTCAAAATTCTGGTATGAGTATAGAGTAATAATGACAGATAAAGATAAAATTCTTAATCTAGATAATCCAGAACATGAGTTAGCATATTTATTTTTACAAGCTGATAGTAGAGTTGCAAATTCACAAGAAGAGTTAGATAAAGGTTTATATCCATATGCTAACTATGTAATTTATGATGAAGTTAGAGCAGCTGTAGAAAAGAATAGAGAGTATACAGCAAAAAGGAAAGCAACTATTGAGTTTAATAAACTTACAATAGATCAGATGATAGACATTCTGAAATTATATCCAGGTTATACAAATTTAACATCAGTTAAACCAGATGTAGTAGAATCTAAATTATTTGAACAATTAGAAAAAGATCCTAATAAATTTATTAGTTTAGTAGGTGATAAGAAACTTGATATGAAGGTATTCTTAAAAGATTTAGTAAGTTCTAAAATATTAAGAAAGAATAGAACAGCATTTTATTACGGAGAAGATTGTTTAGGACATGACGAAGAATCAACTATAACATACTTAGAAGATCCAAAACATCAATCTCTTAAAATACAGTTTGCTGAGCAATTAGAAAAAAGTAAATAATGACAATACAAGATTTCCATAATGCTATAGATATTGAATTGGATAAAACACTTGATTTTGAATATCCATATATACTTCCTGAAAAGAAAGATTACTGGTTAAACAAAGCTCAAGAAAGATTCATTAAATCTAGAGCATTTGGAAATAACTTATTTAAAACTTCATTTGAAGAGACAGAGAAAAGAATAGATGATCTAAGAACTATTATAGTTCAATCATCTCCTATTACTCCTTCTCATGTTGGTAATAATTATATTAGTGCTTTGCCTGAAGATTATATCTTCTTATTTAGACACTTATGTAAAACTACTAATTCTTTATGTAGTACTCCAAATTTAGTATGTGGAATACAAGTAAAAAATGATGAGATAAATATTTTAAATAAAGATCCATTTTGGGAAGCACAAGCTAGTGAACCATTATATTATGTAATGGGAAATAGTATTATATATGAAACAAATAATGATTTTGTAATAACTAGTACTATAATTACTTATCTTAGAACATGGGCTAAATTTCAATATGGAAGTCAATACATTGATGAAGCTTCTGATACAGTAACAGAGTTACCAGAGCATACACATCAAGAAATAGTTGATATAGCAGTTTCAATGTTACTAGAAAATATTGAATCTCCTAGATATCAAACAAATTTAAGTGAATTAACAAAAATAGAATAATAAATAATTAAAATTAAAATTAATGAGTGTAACAAATCGAGTTTTTAAAGTCTTGGTTACAACTGGTACTTCTGCTGCTTCTGTTGCTGCTTGTACAGCTGGTAAGTTTGTTATCATCAAGAAAGATGGTACAGCTTATTCTGCTAATGATACAATTGCTGCTTCAGATACTTTCAGAATAGTAGTAGGAGACCAAAATGGGCAACCTGTATTTTCAGATCCAATTGCAGTAAAAGATATCACATCTTTCTCAAAAGCAACTTATACAGCTAAGGTAGAACAAGTAGTAACCGTAACATTAGGTACACCTGTGGCAGGAACTGAGTATTCCTTACTTGTCAACAACTTGTCTGACAAAGAGATACTACCAATGAGACAGAATTTGCGTAGGTATACTATACTGGCTAGTTCTAGTGATACAGCAGCTACTCTTGCAACAGCTTTATACAACAGTGTAAATGCTGATCCAGCATCAGTAGTAGTAGCAACTAATCCTTCAGCAGGTGTAGTAGTATTAACAGCAATTGCAGTAGCTAATACTTATAATAATATTCAACAGTATTATGATCAAGTATTCTTTGCAGCTGAATTAAATTCAGTAGATCTCAATGGATATTTCCAAGCTTGGGGATCAGTAGTATATACTACAGCTCCTACATTTGGATCAGGGAATTTTTATCAAGTGAGAACTTTGGAACAAAGAGGTTTAGGTTATACTGGTCAAACAAATTTAACTTTGTTTCCAGCAGATATTCCTAACTATTTATCTGTATCTGGTACTAACTATGATGTATATATTATAGAAAACTATAATAAACATGAAAGTGGTTTAGAAACATTAGGTAGGGTAGCTTCGCCAATTACTACTATTATAGCAGTAACAAATGGTTCAGCTTCAACTTTTGAGTCAATTTTAGCTCCTTTAATCCAATCAGCTCCAACTGAAACATTAGGTGCTCAAGTGTAATTAACTAATTTATAGGTAGGTGAAATATCCTACCTTTACTTTTAATCAAAAATAATTAATGAAATTAGTTAGACAAACAGAAAGAAGTTTTTTAGATAACAATGTTAGTACTGATGGTAAAACTATTTTAGTAGATAATATACAACCAGCAACAAGTGGAGGTGTAATAACTATAGGTACTAAATCTATAGGTAAAGTAACTACAGCAGTTGCAACATCAGATGGATTAACAACTGGATTATTAACAAGTACAGATCAATTTGTAACTGTTACATCTTCTAGTGCTAATAATATTATAACATTACCAGCTGTAAATACAGTTCCTATTAATACAGTAATATCTGGAACAGTAGGATCAAATGGTTTTAAATTAAGAGTTGCAGTAGCAGATGCTAGTACAGTATATCTTAATGGTGTAACAACTAGTGTTAAAGCAGCTATTCCAGCTAACGTATCTTTTAGAGTTCAGTTAATATCAGCTACTCAATGGATATTAACATATCTAACAGCATTAGGAGCTGTAGGTACAGCAATTGTACCAGCCTAAAATAAATTTGTAAATATCAAAATAAAAGAGTAACTTTGTAAATTAGTTACTCTTTTTTTATTTTAATTTAATGGCAACATTTAAACAAGACTTCACAATAACACAATCAGGAGATTGTACTACTCTTACATTTGCAGATAACTCTAATATGGGTAATAATGATGAAGGATATGATTTTGCTTATTTTACTACTAAAACAATAGGAGTATATGATTCAAATAATACACTTATAGGAGATTTAGTTAATATAGTAGATAGTACTCCAGTGGATTATGCTATAGATAAAGATAGATATGTATCTTGTAAGTATACACTACAACATAATAGTGACGATCCTTTTATAAAAATATATAACTTAGCATTAAGTTGTAATATAGATTTAGCACTAGGAGAATCTATTGTAACTAATATATTAGATGAAAATGGAGTTACTCAAGATAGTAATGATAGTACTATGTTTAATATAATTAAAACTACTAAAGCAGCTAAGATATTTGCTAGTAGAGATAATGGTACTTTATCACAAGATATGTTAGACTTAGCTAATAGTTATATAGAGACTATAAATAAATCACTTAATTAATGGCAATAGACAATTCAACAATTATTACTAAGTTACAGAATAGTGAATTATATTTTGCTAAATTGTTACATAGTAATTTAGCAGCTTCACAATATGGATTAGTTAGTGATAATATTAATAGAATTAATAATATATACTATTTAATTGAGACTTTAAGAAATAGAGTAAATACAGAAGTATTCGATGATACTACATCTAATCTATTTAAAAACTTAGAGAGAGAAATTCCTTTTGATAATTTTTTAGAAAATATAGATCCAGATTACATAGAATTACATTCTCCATTTGAATTACCTATAGAAACAGCTACTCTTACATTTAATAATGGTATTATTAAAACAGGAACATTAGTACAATTAGGTGGTAATTTAATACAAAATACTTTTATAGACTTAGCTAATAAGTATATAAATTTTCAATATACAAATTCTAATCCTCATACTAATTTTTCTATTGGTTCTAGTGGTCATAATATGGCAGTAGGATCTACTTCAATAGATATAACAGATGGTAATATACATTTAGCTTCTGGTGGCCCTGGGGCTATAGTTAATATAGATACAAGTGGTTTAAATTTAGTATATAATAATTCTGGACTTACACAACAAATACTATTATCTAATAATACAGGTGTAGGAATAAAAGTTAAAGATGCTGTTAATTCAATTGGGTTAAGTTATTTAACTGATTACTCAGATAATTGGAATACTGGAACTCCAAGAGTAATACCTGATATTGGATGGATACAATCTCATACATCTCCTATATTAAATTTTACAAATGGTATAACAGCTTATGATGATAATCTTTGGGGATTAGGTGGATCTTTAGATAGAAATACTACTATTACACTTGGTAGTTATAGTTTAAATCTTAGTGGATCAACTACTGGAGATTATTTTAGTCTTGGAGGTGGAGAAAGTGGTTTTGGAGTAACTAGTGGTGTTAATAATTCTTTACTTGATGTATATTCAACTGGCGCTGTATTAGCAAGCTTTAATAGTTCAACTGGTGGAGCTTCATATATACAGTCTTTGGATGGAAGTGTTAATTTACAACTAGGAAAAGCTATTGATGGTACTCCTACAGTTACACAACTTGAAATAACAGATACTATACCTTGGACTCTGACTGATAGAATATTTTCCATCGGACTTTTATATGGTGATAATTACTCATCTAATTGGTCAAGTGCTACTCCAAGAGTTATACCAGATTTAGGTTATATATCTACTAATTTTGCTTCATTAGTTTCAAATAATGTATTTACAAACACTGAAAATGAGTTTCAGCATCATGTTGATTTTGATACTTCTATTTCTATTGGAAGTGGTTTTGATGTATCAGGAGATTCTTATGTAAGAGGTACACTTCAGATAATACAAAGTTCACCTGGTTCAGGAAATGCACTGTTAAAAATGTTTGAGAATGGACTTCCAGGAACTTGGACATACAAAACAAATATTCCTGATCTAAGTATTAATTATTTAGATTCTGTAGGTGGGCATACAGGTGGCATAATAATAAAGTATAATGATTCAGGAACTATTACTGATGCTACTGGAACAGCATTTTTAAAAGATTCTGCTGGTTCTGCTACTTATGTACCATACAATGGAGCAACTGCTCAACTTAACATGGGAGTCTATTCCGTTAATATAGGTTCTGGATCTCAAGTTTCTTATTTAAGTAGTGATAATCTTAAAGTAGGTAATACAGCAGGAAGTCATTATACTCAATTTGGACTTGATAATATTAGATTTTTTGGATTAACTGGTAGTTATACCCAATCTATTTATCCTACAGTTGGAACTACTACAGCAGATGCTGAATTTTATTTACCTAATAAAACAGGAACTCAAACTCTTGCTACATTAACAGATATTACATCTGGAGGATCTTCTAGTTTTAGTTCTGTTGCTATTACAGGTACAGCAGGAGCTGGATTAATAAATCTTGTAGCACAAAGTGTTACTCCAACTACACCAGCAACTAGCCACCAACTTATATATGCTGATGCTAGTGGAAGATTTACTTTAATGGGGAGTAATGGGTTTTCTGCTTCATTATCTAAAACATCTATTACAGCTAATCATATATATACTTTTCCTGATGCTGATGGGACATTTGTATTAGGAAATGGAACTACTTCACAATATATTAAAGGAGATGGATCTTATGGAACAAATACTATAAGTGGAGTTACATTAGGTAGTAATTTATCTAGTTTATCAGTAGGCTCTTCTCTTGTTTATACATCAGGTAGTGATTATAATGGGAGTGCAGTTACAACACTTGATATTAACTTAGGTAACACAAATATATTTACAGTTAACCAAGTATTCTCAGGTGGTTTAAATACTAATAATAATACATCATCAAACTTATACTCTGTTTTAGGAGGTTCATCTGCCCCAGGATTTACAAACTCAAACTTATTATTTGGTGGAGTATCTACTTTTAATTGTCACGTATTTGTAAATGGTAATAGTTCTACTACAGTGGCAACTAATGGTGGATATTTTGGTTTTCAAGTAGGAGCTATGCCATCAACTACTGCGACAAGTGGAACACATGCTTGGTTTGTAGAATCTGCATTTAATAAGTTTGGGACTATTACAAATTCAGGATCTACTGTTACTAATAATGCAGTAGCTTATTTTGGTATAAACAACCAAACACAGTTTGGAACTATTTCAGGAGGCTCTTCTTATACTAATGGTACATATACAAGTGTATCAATGACAGGAGGTACTGGTACAGGAGCTATAGCTACTATAGTTGTAGCGGGCGGTGTAGTTTCTACAGTAGCTATTACAACAGCAGGAAGTGGATATGTCAAAGGTGATGTACTTTCAGCAGCAGCAGCTAATATTGGTGGTACTGGTAGTGGTTTTACTTTTACATTAAATAGTAACTCTTATGGTATATATAATGCAGGTAACTATGTTCAAGCAGGAGTAACAAGTGGTGTTATATCTTTTAATACTCAAGCAGCAGCAGGTACATACAACTGGAACTGGCCTACAACAGCAGGAACATCAGGACAAGTAATATTATCAGGAGGAGGTTCTACAAGTCCTATTACTTATGGATTTACATATAAGGGATCTGGACAAACTACTCTAGTAGCTGGTACAAAAGCTATTACTGTTACAGGAGTAACTACTAGTAGTAAAGCTAAAGTAAGTTTTGTGTCTATTGGTGGCACAGTAGCAACAACTTGGCAATATGCAGCAGTATGTACTTCTAATACAGTAACTATTACAGCAATTACAACTGCTGGAGCTACTAATACTAGTGATACATCAGTTCTTAATTATTTTATTTATGAATAATGGATATAAAAGTTAAAATAATAGATATAGAATTATTACCTACAGGAGAAGCTGTTATTACTTTAGAAGATTCTAAGATAATACCTTTTCAAGTAAGTAAAGAATATTTAAATTTACAACCTGTTGTTGGAGGTTATTACACAGCAACAGAAGGAGTAGAAGGATTTCAAAACAATTAATAATGAAGAAGTTTATACAAAATATGGTAGATAATCCAGATGGAACTTATTCTGCTAAGAGAGTTGCTGGATGGTTAGTAACTTTTCATTTTATGACAATGTGCTTTATGAATAAACCTGATTATATAGTAGCTATTAGTTTAGGAGCTGTATGTACTTTTTGGGGACTTACTTCATTAGATTATTCTACATTCATAAAAAATAAATAATAAAGTTGTTTTCTAATTTTTTTATTTGTATATTTGCGCTATATGGAAAAAATAAAAAATTATATAATTCCTATTTGTGTAGGAATAATTGGAGTTTTACTTTATCTAAATATTAATTTAAATAGTAAAGTAAATCAGAAAGATAACTTAATTAAAGCTTCATCTGATACACTTCATACATTTAAAACTACTATAGGTAATCAAGGTGCTTATATTTCTACTTTAGTAGGTAATAAAGAAGATCTTATTACTATCTTAAATTCTAGAGTTAAACAAGATTCTATTAATAAAGATATTATAGATAGTTTAAAGAGAGATAAAAGAATTGAATCTATTACTGGAATTAAAACTAGTACTAAAATAGAGTATAAACATAAATTAGATACAGTTCAATCTAAAGTTAATTTACAGGATACTATTAAAACTAAGTGGTGGGATGCTTATTTAAACATTAAAAATGATAGTTTAGGATTGAAAGTTAATACTAGAGATGAACTATTACTTACTAATAAATTAAAACCTAATAAAGGATTATTTAGTGGTAGTACTTTAACTAGTTATGTAGTATCTAAAAATCCTAATACAGATATAACAGGAGTAGTATCAATATCTACAAAAGTAGATCAACCAAAATTAAAGATTAGACCAGCTATAGGATTTGGATTAAATTCAGATGTAAATGGTAAGAATGTAAGAGTTGGATTTAATGCAGGAGCAGTAATAACATTTTAAATATATATAATACAATATGATAGAAATTAATACACAAGAACAAGGATTACAAGTTTTAATTAATGTAGCTAAAGTAGCTGTAAAAAGAGGAGCATTTGAATTAGAAGAAGTAGAATCTATTTTAAAAGCAATTAAATTATTTACAGTACCAGCTGAACAAAAAGTAGAAAAGGCTACACAAGATGTAGTAAATAAAGTAAAGAGTAAAGTTTAATGAGTACATTGACACTTCCACAATTAGTATATAATCTAAGGAATCTTATAAGAGACAATAGATCTGATGATATTAAAGTCACTGATAGACAACTTGAGTTTATTATTAATTATTATAGAGCTAGATTAATTAAACAAGATGTAGATAAGAATAGAGCTATTAGTTCTAATATTATACAGGATCTTGGTAAAGTAGCTTTAACTAAGATGGATATGTCTGAAATAGATGGTGTAGTTACTGGAGATTCTATTCTTAGAACTACTAATAAAATACCAAAACTTATTGAACTCAATCAGAAAGATGCAATGATTTATATTGGAGGCTTAGATAAAGTTTCCAATATAGATTTTGTAACTAAAGCACAATCAAAATGGAATAGATTTAATAAGTATGGAAGTAAATTACCAACTGCTTATTATAGAAATGATTATGTTTATATAGTAAATTTTCCTAAAAATACTAAGTTTATTAATATGGAAGGAATATTTGCAGATCCTAGAGAAGTATCACATTATAAAACAGATGGAATAAGCTGCTATGATATAACTAGAGATCCATATCCAATGAGTGAGTATATGATATCTACTCTAACAGATATGATAGTATCTAAAGAATTAACTGTATTTATGCAAATGATTCCAGATCAAGTAAATGATGCAAGTGATGAAATAAAGAATAGTAGTCAAGCTGTACCATTTAATACAAAATCTAACAGAGAATAAGTTGAAAGGAAAGAATAAGATCCAGAATGTTTTAACATTAAAACATAGTTATCAATACTATATTAAAGATATATCAGAAACATCTAAATATAATATTGATTATAAAACATATAGAAGTGTATGTGAGGATGCTAATAAGTTATTATCCTCAATGATAGTAGATGAAGGATTCTTCTTTAATATACCTTATAGACTAGGATTACTTAGAATAAAGAAAAAGAAAATAAACTTTAAGAACCTTAAACCTGATTTTGGATTATTCAATGAATCAGAAGGAGAATTAAAGAATAAACATTTAAATGAGCATTCAGGAGGTTATTACTGTATGTATTATTGGAATAAGAAAGCATGTGTAGTTAAGAATAAAACTTATTATTGTTTTATACCTACACGTTATAATAAGAGATACTTAGCATCTCAACTAAAAGGAAAAGGTAAAGAACTAATTAATAGTTATTTTGAATGATATACAGTAAATATGTTTCAATAAAGAATGTAATTGCTAAAGTCTATAGAGATCTAGATCTTAAAGAAGAAGCTAGTTTTATAGATTTTTTAGAGTGGTCTGCTGAAGCATTAGAAAAGATTGGTACATTTAATCAATTAGAATCTAAACCTGCTGAAATACAGATAAATAACTATGTAGGAGATTTACCTTCTGATATAGTTTATCTCACTTTAGTAACTTATAATAACTATCCTATACTTCCTACAGAGAATGTTATAGATCCTATTAAGATAGATAATACTCAACCAAGTGTACCTCAATATGCTTTTTATCAGAAGAAAATAGAGAATGCTACATTTGTAGCTTCATCTGGATTTAGTGGAGATAATAATCAAATTAAATATGATAGTTTAACTTATAAAATATCTAATGGTTGTATTAAAACAGGAATACAAACAGGATGTTTAAAAATAGTATATGAAGCTATGCCTACAGATAGTGAAGGTTATCCTTTAATACCAGATTATGCTGAATTTAAAGAAGCTATATATTGGTATATTAATATGAAGTATTCTTATGCTTTTTGGAGAAGAGGAGAAATAAGAGATGGTATATATCAAGATGCTGAACAGAAGTGGCATTGGTATTGTCAACAAGCAGCTAATAAAGGTATGATGCCTGATTTAGGACAATTAGAAAATATTAAAAGATCTTATTTATCACTAAGACCTAAGACAGAACAATTCAAAAATTTTTACAGTAATTTAAATAGAACTAACTATTAATGGCATCTAGTAAATCAATTAATAAATTTACACAAGGATTAAACGTTTCTAATGATGAGATTAATCAGCCTAAAGATAGTTACTCATATGCTTTAAATGCTGTAAAAGAAGATTCATTAAATAATCCTGAACTCTTATCTAATGAGTTAGGATTTTCTTTATATAAAGACTTTGGATATAATTATATATTACTAGGATCTCAATATCTTGGTAAGAAAGATTATGTATTCTTTATTAAGAATGTTGAAGGTGAGTCACCATTCAATAGAATTATATTTCTTAATAATCAAGATTACTCTGTAGTTTATGATGATCTTAATTTAAATTTCAATGATAGTAATACTATTAAATCTACTTATAGAATAAATTATAAGAATGAAAGAATAGTATATTTTGTAGATGGGGTAAATGATGATAGAGTTATTAATATTGATAGTGGTATTACTATTAATGATATATCTCAATTAAATATTGATTTAAAATATATACCAGCTGTACTTACTTCAAGACAAGTAAATGATACAGGTGGTGGGTTATTAACTGGAGCATTAGAATTCTTTGGATCTTATAAGTCTATAGATAATGCTACTACTGGATGGTTTATGTTAAATGCTAATCCTATAAATATTATAGAAGCTAATATAAATAACCTATCTAGTTCTACTTATATTAATGTACAGGGATGTGATTCAGGACTTCCTACATCTAAATCAGTTACTCTTAATATAACCCAATTAGATCCTAATTTTAATTTATTTAGATTAGGTATATTAAAAACTATAAAGGGAGTTAAAACTGCAACTTATATAGACGATATTACTTATAATACTACTTATAAAACTTATACTTATACTGGATTTCAAACTGAAATTATAACTCAAGTATCTGATTTTTTAGTAGATAATAATAGATACTATGGTTCTAATGTTATAATACAGTCTGATAATAGACTATTAAGAGCTAATACTAAAGCTATTAAGATAGATGCTAAATATCAGAAATATGCTAATAATATAAATGTAGATTATTACATAGAGGGAGAGAATGTATTCTCTATGGAGACTAATACAGATCTTTCTAAATTAGAATCTGTTAGATCTAATTGGTGGAAAAGTGCTGCAACAAATTATAGTGAAACTAAGTCTCTTATGAGAGATGAAGTATATAGTTTAGGAATAGCATTTGGATTACTTAAAGAAGGAGTTGAAACAGAAGTATATCATATTCCTGGAAGAGAATTAAATAATATCCCCCATAGCACTTATTATAATCAATATAATGATAGTTCTACTGTATCTTATAGTTCTACTTGGGATTCATCTACTGTTTCAGAGAATGGAGAAAGTGTTGCTAAATGGAAAGTTATTAATACAGCAGCTAGTTCTATAGATGGTAGTATTAATAAATTAGGATATTATGAATCAGATATAAAATATCCAGATGGGTATAACTATCCTATTACAGGCTCTACTAATAATGGTGTATCTAATACTAACATTAGACATCATAAAATGCCTAGTTCTGCTTTAGAACCTATATATAAAGAGATAGTTACAAGTGGTACTATAAATATTGTTAAAAGGAACTTAGGCTTATCTTTCTCTAATATAGAGATACCAGATGAACTTAAAGGTAATATTGCATATATTAGAATATATATAACCCCTAGAAATATTCAACAGAATAAATCTATTATAGGTAAAGGTATATTTGTAAACTGTTCTTATACTAAAATATCAGATGCTAATAATCAAAATGCTAGTGATAATTATTATATAGTACCAGTAGAGCCTTATAATGATTTAAGTGATGAGTTAAATTATGGTACTTATCAAAGAAGTGATACTATAACAGTTAATCCTGATGCTAATTCAAATAATAATTATTACCATTCATTCTATTCTCCTGATACTTTATTAACTACTCCAGCTTTAAATGCTGATACAGTTAATATTGAAAATGAGATAGTAGGTACTGCTTATTATTATGACACTGTAGCTAGTCCTATAAATATTAATCCAGCTAAAGGAAATAAAGGTCATACAAATAATACAGGATATAAGAGAGACTTATTTTATCCAGCTAATAATGGAGTATTAATTCCAACTAAGTCTAGTACTTCTGCATCTAAAGATGTATACAATGTAAATAATGCTTTTAAAAGTACTTATAAATCAATAGCTCTATTAAATAGAATCAATAAGATTCATAATGCTAAGTCTAGAAGGAAGATTAAAAAAGCAGCGTATGTTCCATTTAATTCTAAATTATCTACAGATCAGTTAGGAGGTATGGATAATCCTTATTTTTCACAATATGGATCTTCTAATATTTTAGTTGAATTAAATCCTTCTTATTCTATATTAGGAGTTACTGAAACAACTGATACTAGTACTCATTTTGTAGATAATAACTTATCATACAATCACTTACAAGATAATGCTAATAATGCAGATACAGTAAAAGGAACATTTCATTTCTTTCCTACTCAAGATCCTACAGTGGTGTATAGATATGGTTCTATTAAAAATAATAATAGTACACAATATGGTAATATTGATGGATTGAACTTTATTCCTACAGATCTTGTTATACCTACTCCTCAATTTGATATTAATAATAAGCTTATTGGAGAATGTAAAGGATTAATAGGTGATACTTGGATAGATATATTCTCAGTAAAGAGAGTTAGATATGCTACTAAAGCAGGGTATACTTATGGTAATTTACCAGAAATAAGTGTAGGTTACTCTTCATTCTTTACTGAATCTACTTTAAACCATAGATTAAGATATGCTGAAGGAGTTGGTACTCAAGTATTATATCCTCAACAAGCTACTACTACTACAATAAAAGAATTTCTTGATTATGGATTTAGTAAATTTATTGTAGATAATGATAACTACTATAAATACAATACTGACTTTGCTACATATTCATCTAAAGAAAACTATGCACCAAGTATAGTAGATTTAGAAACTCAAGCTATTACAGACTATGGTACTAGAATTGTTTATTCAGAAAAGTTAATAAATGAGTCTATATCAGATACTTATAGATCTTTCTTAGCTAATAACTATGTAGACCTTACTAAAAATACAGGTAATATTACTCACTTGTTTAATAAAGAACAGGAATTATATGCTATAACTAGAGATAGTTTATGGAGATTATATGCTACTAATCAGACTATTAAATCTTCTACTGAAAATATAGTAGTAGGAACTGGTCAATTCTTAAGTAATGAGCCTGTACAATTACTATCAATAGATGGTGGATTTGCTGGATCTTCTTCTAAAGAAGGACTAGTAGAGACTCCTTTTGGTTACTTTTATATTGATAGATATAAAGGTAAGTTTATATTATTTAATAGATCAGAAACAGATATATCATTAAAAGATATATATAGATTTACTGAAAGTAATTATGAATTAGAAATTATTAATCAGATTAAAACTCTAGATACAGAGTTTGATAATCCACTAAATAATTATGGATATGTTGTAGGATTTGATTCTCAACTAAATAGAATACTAATTACTAAGTTAGACTATTCATTTACTTCAGAGCAGTTAGCTAATTATAAAGGAATATATAATCCTCTAACTTCTTATAGTGTTGGGGATATATATCTTAAAGATGATAAATTATATGAATTTACCTCAAGTACTATAGAATATACAACAATAGTTGATACTTCTGATTTATCAGATTTTACTCCTTCTACTGTAGATAAGCTTTCATTTAGTTTTGATTCTAGTGCTTCACATGGTACAGCTATTATTAGTCCTATAGATCCTACTAAAGCGTTATATACTCCTACTACAGATTATACTGGAAGTGATAGTTTTGATGTTAATTTAAATTGTAATACTCACACTGTAGATATAAATGTAGTAGATTTTCCATTTGTACCTAATTATACTTTTGATATAGCAGAGGAATCTTCTAATGGTACATCTGTTGGAACAGTTGTTGGAATATATGGAAGTATTCTTACATATGAAATAGAATCAGGAGATGTATTTAGTATCTTCTCTATAGACTCTTCTACAGGAGTTATAACAGTAAGTGATAATACTAACCTAGTATATAATATAGTACAATATGAAACTCTTAAAGTTAAAGTTTATAATGGTAGTAATATAGTATATAGTACTGTAGTTATAAATGTTACAAGAGTTACAGATAATCCTACTCATAGTGATGATACTGTTAACATCTTAAATACAGCTACTCCTGGAAGTATAATTTATACTATTCCTCAAGCAGCTTATCCACATCCAGAATTTCCTACTTCTACATTAATTTATAGTGTAGTAAGTGAATCTGTATCTGGAGCATTTATTTCAAATTTAGATGATCCTAGTAATATGACAGTTACTTTAGCTAGTACTACTGTGTTAGATCCATCTACTACTCCATCTTATTCTATTGGATACCATGTAGAAGATAACTTAGATAGTTCTAGATATTGTGATTTTATATTAACTATTAATGTAGCTTATGATACAATTACTTGTGGAACTTCAGAGGTTTTTGTAACTGGAGAACCTAATTTTCCAAATATAACTGAAGTAACTTTAGGTGCTAGTTTAGGTACTAATTTATTTACTTTTGTATCAGGAGATAATCCAGACAGATTTGTAGTTAAAATAGGAGGAGTTGTAAGATATGATTCTGGATGGATTGGTAATACAAGTTATCAGTTAGAATTAAATAACTACTTAGCTTTAAAAGGATTACCTAGTTCTACTATTACTACTGGTACTGGTGGTACTGCTACTATATCTAAGACTACAGCAGATACTTTTGCTTTAGTTGAAGTATATTCTTTACCAAGTGATACTTCATGGAACTTTACTTTAGATTGTACTGTTGTACCAGCTTATTCTTATACTAGAACTCAAGACTTTAGTAAGAATGATTGTACTGGTGGATATACTGGAAGTGTAGTAACTTATTCACAAACTTATACTTCATCTGTATCTACTATGGATGCTGAAGCAATTGCTATGGCAGATAGTACATTCCCTACTAATGGTCAAGCATATGCTAATGCTAATGGTACTTGTACTGCTCCTTTACCTCCAGATGCTGTTGGTATATTAGTAGTAGATATATATGATACTACAACAATTAATGCTACAGGATTTATAGCTACAACTGGAACTATACCTTATGATTTACCAGCTTATCCTATTACAAATAACTTTGTACCTAATGATGGTACTACAGCGGCTAATTGTTGGATATTAGCATCAGATGCTATAACAGGTGGAGGATCATTAAAATGGAGATTTGAATTTAATGTTGCAAGACTTATAAATACCTATCCTAGTGACCTAAGTTTCACTTTTAAAATCTCTGGTAGAGATATATCATCTGGTACAATAAATGGCGCATACTCTCTTAAAGGAGCTGATGCAGGTCATATGACTATGACTGGTAGTGCTGGATCTTATATACCTTCTACATCAGGTGCTACTAGTATAGGATTTACTACTTATAGTGGTAAAGCTGTAGGAGCTGGAGCTGATGGAACTTATGGTATAGGCGTTGGAGCAGATATATTAACTTTTGTATATAACAATGATCCTGGTAGTGGAGGATATAAAACAATGACATTATTATAATGAGTGTGAATGTAAATATAAATACACCTACATTAATAGATATTAATGCAGCAGCAAATGGAGGATTAGGGCCTTGGATTATTAATATGGATAATAGTATTACTCATAATAATGATTTAGGATCTTATATAGATAAAGAACTGCCTCAACTTATAGTTGGAGATACTTATAGAGTTACTTATACAATTAGTAGTTTTACAAGTTGCCAAGTAAGAGTAGACTTTGGAGATAATACAGGTTTTATAAAAAATATGGCTGGNACATTTGTTGAAGAATTTGTACTTAGAGGACAAAAGAAAATTAGATTTTATTCTAATGGAACTGCTACAATAAATCATTATAAAATAGAACATTTAGCTACTACTTTAGTTGATACTCATATTGCTAATAGTTCTTTAGTAAATAACTCATTTACTTTGTCCTATAATCCTATGTTAAATCAATGGATATCTTTCCATAGTTATTTACCTAATAATTATATTATTCATACAAATGGAGCATTAACTAAAAGAAATGATACTCAATTACTGGAGATGAATAAAGGTGCTATAGGATCTTATTTTGATGAAGATGTTAAACCATTTATTATAGAAACAATATTTAATGATACTAATAGTGTAAGAACTCAATACTTTGAGAAGAGTATGTTTACTAAGACTTTTGATAATATTACTGTAAACTTATTAAGTACAGATAGTGTTGGAGCTAGTACAAATAAATTCTTTGATAAAGTAATACTATATAATGAGTATCAATGCTCTGGAGAAATAGTATTAGATATGACTAATCTTACTAAGAAAGAAAGAAACTGGAATATAAATAAGTTTAGTGATCTAACTAACAATTCTGATAATCCTTTATTTAGTTCTAATTGGTCTGATATATCTAATGCTTATCCTATAGATAAAGTAGTTAATAGTGCTAAAATAGATAATACTAAACCTTGGTATCAAAGAGGTAGGCTTAGAGATAAATTCTTAAGTGTAAGGTTTATTAGTTCTAATACTACAGGTAATAAATTAGTATGTAAATTCGTATCATCTGTATATAGATCTAGTCAAAGATAAATTTTGATTTGTAATAAAAATTATTTATCTTTGTATTTATATATAATTATATATAATAGTTAAAATTATAATGGCAAAATGTGCAAGAAAAGCTTCAGTAAAAAAGTATAAACTAGGAGATTTTGTTTCTGAAAGATATGAGATGGGAGGCCAAACTTATGCTCAAGTAGGGAATATGGCTGCTGGATTATTAAATACTATGCAGAGTTCTCATAGAGTTAATACTGGATTAGATGCTGCAAGTAGCGCTTTATCAGGTGCTGGAACTGGTGCTGCAATAGGATCTATAGTTCCTGGAGTGGGTACTTTAGTAGGAGCTGGAGTTGGAGCATTAGTAGGAGGTGTATCATCTTTAATTACTTCTGGTAGTAAACAAAGAGCACAAGATAGGCAAGATAATGATTTTAATAATGGCTTGATGGGTTATAAAGATAGCTTTATTAATACTAATAATTCTAATGCATTTGGTCAACAAATGGAATATGGTGGTCAAGTAGGAGATCCACCACCAAAGAAAAAGCCTACTCAAGTATCTATAACTCCTTCTAATAATGGTTGGCCTGCTCCAGGAGATCCTTATTGGAAAGAACATCCTCTTGTTACAGAACATTCTGATGGAACTCTTAGACAGTGGGGAGAAGACACATTAAAACATAAAAATGATCCAATTGTAATGCCAACAAAAAAACCTACTATACAAGATGCTTTACATCCTCAAGTAGCTCAACAATTTAATAGTTACTATCCTGGAATTGGATGGGGAAATAACCCTGCACCTAGTTTTAGTAATGGAGGTTCAATAGGATTAACTGGAAGAGCTGGAGGTAGATTTAGTGTTCCTAATGCAGGACTTAGACACTTTGCTCCTCATATGAATAGACCTGGGAAAATTAATCCTATTCCTAATAGTGGTACTATAGATTTTTCTCAACAAGATCCAGAGAATAAAATGGCTATGGGAGGAACTACTCCTAATTCACAACAGAATATGATTAATATTCAAAAAGGTGAACTATTAATAGATCCTACTTCTGGAAAGATTTTACAAAACTATAAAGGTATTAATCCTCTTACTGGTGGATTATATGAGAATCACTCTAAAGATCAATCTACTGAATCACCTAATAATTTTACTTTAGCTGATCCAGGATTATTTGTTATTACTCAAAAAACTGCTCCTCAATATAAAGAAGCTGTAGATAATAATGATAAGATATCTCAAAAAACTGTTCTTATGAATATTAGGAATGCTAAGATAGCTAAAGAAGGTGGATTACAAAGGAATTATGCATATGGAGATACAATATATCCAGCTAATATGAAGAATGATGCTAACCAAATAGACTCTATTCCTGAATTAAATGACTTTCATGATGCTACAAATTCAGCTATTATAAATGATAGAAATGGATTATCTGCTCCTAAGCCTAATATATCTGCAACAAGTGGAGGTACTAATTGGGGAAATATTGCTGATACAGCTACTAAATATGGCCCTGGAATTATAAATACTATGCAGGGATTATTTGGTAATGCTAATCATCAAGGATATGTTACTCCTATTGCTAATCCAGATAGAGCTAATGTTATTGCTAATATGCCAAAGGATGTTAATATGAATCCTATTATAAATGATATATATAGTAATCAAGCATTAGAGAATAAGAATATACAAGACAATACTAATAATGGTGGAGTGTATAGAGCTAATAGACAAAATGTTGCAGCTGGAACTAATAGAGCTTTAACAGATGCTAGAATGAAAGCTAGTGAGATTAATAATCAAGCAGCAGGTCAAAGAGCTTATATGTATAATGCTTTAGGATATCAGCAACAACAAGAACAGCAGAAAGTAAGAGAATATAATTTAGGTATAGATGATGTTAATGCTAGAAGAGATGCTGCTAAACAAAATTTACTTAATGCTGGATTATCTCAATTACAATCTACTAGTATGAATGACAAAGCTAATAGCCAACATGCTGCTATGGATAAATATACATTAGATTTAATGCGTCAAATATTTCCTAATTTGAAATATTATGATGATTTTAATTCTGATAAAATTAACAAAAGATTAGGAAGATAAAATGGCAATAAATCAATATATTACTCCTGTACAAAATAGTTTAGAAAGTTATATTCCATTACCTTTAGATACATTATTTAAAGCTGGACAAGCTATACAGAATAGAGGAGATTTAGCTCAACAACAAAGTGACCAAGTTCAAACTGGACTTAGTTCTATGGAAGCTTTAGCTCCTGCTCAAAGAGATTATGTAAATAAATTTGCTAATGATTTTAAAACTCAGCAAGGAGCTTTATTAGATAAGTATCAAGGTAATACATCTGATACTCAATATATAAATGAAGCTAGGAAATTAAATATGCAATTTGCATCAGATCCTAGACTTACTATTATTAAGGAAACAAATGATAGATATAAAAAGAAAGAAGCACTTAAAGATGAATTAGAAGCTAAAGGTATTAAATACTTAGACTCTAATTCTAAATTTACTGGAATAGATCAAAATGGAAATTTAGTTTCAGATCCAGGACATTTACAAGCTACTAATTTTGATGAGAAAATTAATCAAAGATTTAAAGATAAAGAAAATGCTTTAAGTATAGTTGGTAATAAACTTACTAATAGAGGAGTACTCAATAATTTATATAATAACGGATTAGAGGGATTAAATAATGGTTCTGATTCTGATATAAATGAAGGATTACAATATTATAAACAAAAAGGTTATACAGATGAACAAGCTAAAGCAGCTATAGTGGCTCATTTAAATTCAGGTATGGGATACTTACATGAAACTCCTAATTATACAGGTGAGCAATTAGGATTAGAACGTGAGAAATTTAATTACATGAAAGAGAAGGATGCAGCAGCTTTAGCAGAAAAAGCTAGAGAAGCTAATCTTAGATCAAATCCAAAAGGCCCTAATGGTTTTGGAGAAATATCTTTAACAGGTAGTCCTTTAATTGAACAATCAGTAAAATCTCCCAAGTTAAAACAAGTTGAAGAAACATTAAATAATCTTAATACAGCTGGTGGAATTAGAAGAGATGGATTTAGAGTAGCAGATACTCCTGAAAATAGAGCTAAATATGGTAATAGAGCTACTCCATCTATGGACACTGTTCCGGGAAGTAGTTTAGGTGTAGGAGGTAGTACTTATAATTTTTTACAGGTAGATAAAGGTCAATATAATAAAGATCAATCTAAACTAATAGATGAGATAAGAGATGTATTAGGAAGTGAAGCTAAAAATAGTGATAATAAATGGTTAGGAGATAAAACCTTATTAACTAAATATCAGACTTATTTAAATAATAGTAATTCAGAATCTCTTTCTTATGCTCTACCTAAAAATCCTAAATATCAATTAGCTTTAACTAAAGATCAGTTTGGAGTAAATGGTGAAAAATTAGGACATGATTTTATGATATTAACTGGTGATAAGAAAAATCCAGTTATTAAATCAGGAACTCCTGAAGCTGAAGCAGCTTTAGCAGGTATTAAGAAGTATGCTATTCAAGGATTTAATGCATCTCCTGTAGGAGACTATCCTAATGGTAGTGTTTCTGGAGAAGCTATGCAAGAAATTAAAAATTCAGAAGGTAAAGTTATAGGAGCTAGACCAGTAACTATAATTAAACCAATGGATGATATAACTAGATCTCAATATGGATTTGCTAATATAGGAGCTAGAGCTAAAGAATCTAACTTTACTAATGAAGAATTAAGAAAGAATAAAGAAACTTCTGAATTTAGAATTCCTGCTAAAAATGGTGGATATATGGTTCCTCAAAAAGGAGTAACACCAGGAAAAAGAATAGGTATACACTTTATACATGTTGATGAAAATGGTAATAAGATAGATGATCTTAAAGATAAAAATGGAAATCATGTTGATGGGATATCATTAAAAGATGTAACAGATCAAGCACATGTAGAACACTTTGGTAGATTAGCTCCATCTATAGGAGTTAATCCTGAAAAAGAAGGTTTTGACTCAAATAGTACAAGTAATACAGAAGAATAAAGATGGCTAAATTTAGAGAATTATTAGCAGATCCAGATCATACTAATCAGAATGTTAATTTTTCTGATTTAGTTGATACAGATAAAATAGCTAAAAGTAATACAAATACTTTTTCTGAAGGAGATTCTAATGGTTATAATTATACTAGAAACTCTTTAGATAGAGGAGATATAACTCCATATGACTTACCAAACTTAGAAGATGAAAGAGCAACTAACCAAAGTACAGTTGGTGCTTTAGGAGATGCTTTTGCTAAATTTGCTGGTAAAACTGTATTAAGTACTATAGGTAATATTGCAGGAACTATATATGGTGTAGGAGATGCTATAGCTAATGGACAGTGGTCTAAAATATGGGATAACTCATTTATGGATGCTGTAGATGCTGGAGATAAAAAACTCGACAATATATTCAAAGTATATAGAAATGCTGATTATGCAGATCAAAATATACTACAAAAACTAGCGTTACATCCAACACAATTTGCAGATGAAGCTACTGATACAGCAAGTTTTATGGCTGGTTCTGTACTAGCTGAAATTGCTACTTCTGGACTAGGCTCTGAAACTATAGTTCCTAGGATGTTAAAATACTTTAAATATCTTGGAGAAGGAGCAGAAGCTGCTGAAGCTACAAAGAATTTAACTTCTTTTGGTGCTAAAGCTATTACATTAGGAGGAGATTTTGGTACTTCTATTAAGCACTTAGCTATGGGAGCATCTTATGAAGGTATAGTAGAAGCTAGACAAGCTACTATGGAACTTAGAAATAAGATGTATGAAGATTATTCTAAAGATCATCCTAATGAAGCTATACCTCAACACATAAAAGATGATATAGATGATAGATTAAGTAATGCTGGTATTGCTACTTACTTTGGTAACTTAGCTTTAGTAGGAGGTACTAACTTATTACTATTTCCTAAATTATTTGGATTAGGACATGATACAGCTAAATTAGCTACTGGAGCTATAGAGAAAAATGCTGAAACAGGATTATTTGAATCAGCTGTAAGTAAAAGATTAGCTGAAGGTAAATCTAAGTATTCTTTAGCTCAAAATATTGCTACAGCATTAGAAAAACCAGTAGAAGAATCAACTAAATTTGGTGTACAGGGTACTATATCTAAAACAGCTAGAGAGTTCTTTGATAGAAAGAATGATCCAGAAGCTAAAAAAGATGTATCTGATTTTATATCTGAATTTGGTACTAACTTAATGAAGACTTATACTTCAAAAGAAGGATGGGATAACATTGGTATGGGTATGATTATAGGAGCTTTAGGTGCTCCAGGAAGAGGTATATTATCTCCTCTAGGTGAATCTAACCCTCTAGGTAAATATGGTTATAAAGATGTATTAGATGAGAATGGTGTTAAAATAGGTAGTGAAAAATTACCTATGTGGACTGGAGGAGCTAAAGGATCTTTTGATGAGAGAGTTGAAAAAGAACATAAAATAGGTAAAGTATTAAATGATTTAAATCAACATACTAATCTATTTAAAGCAATGCAGGCTAATTATGATGCTTTAGTAGAGAACAGCTCGCTTCAGCGAGACCAGGATGCTGCAATAGAAGCAGGAGATATATTTAATTTTCAAAATGCTAAGGACGATCAAATTCATTCTTATGTATCAGCTAGAATTAAAAATAATCTTTTTGATGATTTGATGGATGAAGTAGATAAGATTAAAAGACTTAGTCCAGATGAATTCTATAAAAACTTTAAAGGAGAGTCTGCTGCTGATAATACTACTAATATAGATAAGATTAAGTTTCAACAAGAAACTACTAAACAATTCTTAGATAAAGCTAATAATACTAAAGAAGCTATTAAGATTGCAGATAATGTATATAGAGGAGATAATGATGATTTAAGAGAACATCTTATACATTCTATAGCAGCTGCTAAGAATTTAGATGTTAGAGAGAAAGCTATGAATCAATCTCTTGCAGATCTATCTGGAGGAGTTATATCTAATTATGAATTAGCTAGTACTTCTACTAATACTTTAGCTGAAAGAATTAAAAATAATGAAAGATTATTAGCAGATGATTCAGTATCTAAAGAAGATAAAGAAAAAATAGCAAATCAAAATAAACTATTTAAACAAGGTGCTAACTTAGATTTAACTCCTGAAGAACATGATCTAATGAGTAGATTAGCTCAAACTAATCCTACTCAATATGTTTTAAATAATAAAAAAATAGAACAATTACTTCAAGATAGTAGAAAACTTAGAGCTAAAAGACAAGATTATTTAGATATATATAATCATCTATTTACTCAAGAAGGACAGAAACAATTTGAAAAGACTCAAGAGAATATTAAGATTCAGATACAAAAACAACAAGCTGAGGATTTAAAGAAAGAGCAAGATAAACAAGCTGAAGCAGAAAAAGTAAAGAATAATAAAGCTACTGTTGCTAAAGCTAAAAAAGTTAAAGAAGCAACAGTTGTAACACCTCCTGTAACCTCAAATAAAGCTTCAGGAGAGACTATTAAAGAAGAAACAGAACCTACTATAGTAAAGAAAGATGATGAGGTAGAAGAGCCTAAAAACACTGTTAAAGAGAAAGTTACAGAAACTTCTGTTAGTACAGAATTAGAATCAGTAAAACAAGATGAACCAGAAGAATTAACTCCAGAAGAAAATGCTGTAGTAGCTATTAATGAGAATGATGAAGTTAAAGTTAATAGAGAATTAATTACTACTGATACTGGATTAGCTACTAATCCTACTGAAGAACATTTTCAACAAGTAGGTAATTATGGAGTATGGAACTTAGATTTACAAAGAACTATAGGTAATGTTATATCTTATTTAAATATAAATAAATCTGTATTAGAAAGATTAGCATTAGACGATAAAACTGTTGAAAAGAAAACAGTAGATAATTTTGATGATGAAGGTAATTTAGAAATTAATAAACATGTTGATCCTAAGTTAGCATCTCAAAACTATTATAAACCTAATGATGTTATAACATTTAGTATTCCTACTTTTTCAGAAATGGAAGAAAGAGGATTACAAGAATATGATGAAAAGAAATATGAAGCAAATAAAGATAATGTAAAAGAGTTTGATATTGCTATAAAAGGAGAAGACGGAAAGATAGTAGGATACTTACCTACTCAATCTGGAATAGAAAAATTAGTTGCTGAAGAATTTAGAGATGATGCTTTAGCTAGTAACTTAACTTTAAGACAGTTTATATTTGAAAATAAAGATTCAGAGTTTAAAGGTACTATTACTTCTAAATCTCCTGGAATGTTAATGTTAGATAAGAGATCTAATCAAAAAAGTTTATTTGAATCATTAGGAGATGGTAAACAATTGGCTGATAAAGTTAAATTAGGTATTACTAAACCTCTTAATAAAGATGCTCAAGTTAGTTCTAAAGACTTATATACTGATATGAGCTCTAATCCTTTTTCTGATGGTAATGTTATTAATGGAGAAGAACTAGAAGCTGGTATAGTATATGCAATTATGCCTACATCTTCTAAAGATGATTATGTAGTATATCCTATGAAAGTTAATACTATAGGAATAGATGCTGCTAGTACTATTGTAGAAGCTATTAAACTACATCATTTAATTAATAGTAATGAAGTAAGTAAGGATAGTGATGAAGCTAAGTCTATATATAACATTGCTGAATATAATATAAGTAACTTTAAAGATTTAGTAGAATTTATCAATAGAATAATGTATACTTCTACAGATGGATCTGATAGAACATTATTTAGAATATCAAAGAATGGTAATCTTATATTATCTAAATTAGATAAATCTAAGATGTTTTCTTTATCTGATATAGCTACTTCTGAAATAACTAGACAAGCTGTAATAGATGAACTAAAGAATAGATTTGCTTCAGTTAAATTAGATGGATTAAATAGTGGAAGTAAATATAGATCTTATCATTTAGAAGATGGAATTATTAATGAAAAAGTAAATGATAATTATCAGTCTTATTTAAATGATAATAAAGTATTAACCTCTAATATTAGAAGTATACCTATTGAAGAAAATGAAAGAGCATTTACAGCTCAATCAGTAATAGGAGTAAGTAATACAGTTGAAAAGAATACTAAATTACTTACTGAAGGAGATAAAATTGAAGAAACTCCTACTGAAACTCCTAAAGAATCAAATAGAGTAGTAGAATCAAAAGATCAGACTCCTCCTATTACTAAAGATACTTTAAAAGTAAATAAGAAAAAGATTAAACCTTTAGAAGATATTAATCCTGAATTTATAGAGAAAAATAATATTAAGTCTGGAGAAGATTTAATAAAGAAATGTTTGTAAATTACAGATATAATTAGTATCTTTGCTAATTATAACAAAAAAAATTTATAGATGTCATTTAGCTTTTGCCCAAACATATCTCTTCCTGAAAATAAGCAACGTATTAAAGAGATTGGACTTAAAAACTTTTATCAAGAATTTTATGAAAATAATTTTTCTAATTATGATAAAGAAGAAAAGTCTAAATTATTTGGTACTTCTGAAGTAGGAGATCCTCAATTTCATATAAATACATTAAATGTAGTAAATAACTTTCTAGAAAAAGTAGGAGTTGGAACTAGATTTATAGATGAATTTTTAGGACAAGATGGTATTCCTATAGAAAATGCTATAGCTGCTGCTAATTTTATTAGTGGTACAGTAGATATTATAGATAATTTAGACAAAAGACCAGCTGCTTGGAATAAACTTCCTGAAGAAGCTGCTCACTTCTGGTATAGATTATTAGCACAAGATTCTGGATTAAAGAATCAATTATGGAATGCTACTAAAGATACAGAATTATTTAAACAACTTCAAAAAGATAATTATGGTAATTATAATTCAGCTGATACTTTAAAAGAAGAAGCTATCGGTCAATTAATTGCACAATCTATAGATAGGATAGCTACTAAAAATGCTAATCCTAAAGAGTACTCTTTCTTTAAAAACTTTGTTAATTGGATAAATGGATTGATTAAATCTTTTATGTCTTATGATGAAAATCCTTATGATGTAGCAGCTATTAAGATTCTTAATAATGATACTTCAGATTTGATGCATTTTGATGATTATAAAAAATTAATTAATTCTGTAGAGTTTGACTCACAATTATCTGATGAAGCTATATTAAATGAACATAATTATAATCAGGTTATAGATGGTACTGAATTTTATCAAAAATTAATTAATGGTCAATACAAACAAAAATCTAGATATTTAAAGAAAACTATTGATAAATATATAAATGATCCATTAAAAGAAATACAAAAGAGATTAAATCCTAATTATATTTATGATAATAATTCAAATGATGATTATAGAGATACTCAAATAAATAGTGTTAGTGATGATAGTTATAAAATACATAGTCTTAGAAGTCAATCTGATGTTAAATTAAAAGATAAATTAACTAAAGATCAGAAGAATATTTTAAAGAATACTAATAATTATACTAATTTAACTCCTTCTTTAAAAGGATTAACTAATTTATCTAAAAAATATTCTAATCAAAATATAGCTTTTAATCAAGATATAAAGCTTGATGGTGTAAAAAAAGAAGAAATATCTGTTTATAATTCTGTATTAAATATGATAAAATCTGAAAATCCTGGATTAAAATCTATTAAAGGATCAGAGTTTGTAAATGAAATACATAATTATTTAGAGGCTAACTATGCTTTAGGTTTCGCAGATGAACAAAATTATTTAGGATATAGAATAGATCAAACTTTTGAGCATGTTAGTGATAGAGTCTCTAATAGAGATTTAGATATGGGAGAAGTTGAAGCTAATCCTAATGCATTCAATATGAATGATGTTGCTAATACAGTAGGATTAAGAAAAGAAAATCCTGATGTATATCATAGAAAAATATCTATGAGGTTTAATGATGAATACTTTAAAGCTGGAAGTCACTTTCCAATGAGTCCATCTGCTTGGGGTAATTTAACTTATTTTTACTCTAGAAGTAATTCAGCACAAAAAGATGCTGTACTTTTACATGAAATACAAAATGACCATATTGAAAGACTAAGAAAATTTGCATCTAAAGAGCATTTAAATATGTCTAATGTGGATAGTATTAATCAAGTTATTAATGATATTTTAAATAGAACTAATTTAGAATATCATGGTAAAAAACAGTCTCTATTAGATAGTAATGGTAAAGAAATATCTACTAAAAAATTAAATGATGAAGCTTTTAAACCATTAGAACCTAGTTATGGACATACTTTAAGTGCTAATTATTATGCTACTTTAATAAATAAGTTAGGAGATTTAGGTCAAAGTTTTTCATTATTATATGATACTGCTGATTATCTTATATCAGATGAAGATGTAAGAAGAGGATATAATAATACTATAGAAAGAGCTAATGAAACTATAAACTTATATAATAGTGATAGTCGTAGAGACTATAATAGAAGTCTAACTCAAAAGAATTTAGATGGTTTATTTTCTCTTAGAAGAAAGTATAATATATTATCTCAAAGATCAGAATCATTATTATCTGAAGAAGACTTAAATATACTATCTCAAAGAATTGCTCATTACAATAATATATATAGAAATACTGGAATTTCTTATATTAAAGAAGGATTTAAACGTGATTTTGAGGTTAGACAGATTAATAATAAATTTAATGCTAAAATAGGTGAATTATATCCAGAATTAGCAAATGGATTGGGAACTTTAAGTACAGTAAATTTTATACCTTATGCTACAAGAAAGAAAGATAAAATAAACTCTTCAGCTAAATTTTTATTAAAATCTAGTATTGCTATAAAGATAAATGAAATAAATAAACAAATTCTATATTCTAAAAAAACTAGATTAGGTGAAATAAAACAAGATAATGCTTTTAAACAAGCAGAGAAAATAAAGACTTTATCTTTAGATCAGTATAAAGATCTATATATAAGATTTAAAAGTAATTTAGAACATTTTGATTCTACAATAAAAAGTGCTTTAGAAACACCTAATAAAATATTAGAAGTTGCTAAAGAAAAAGCAATAGAAGAATTAAAGAATAGTGCTAATACTCTTAAGGATAATACTAAAAGACTAGAAATACTTCAAAGTAATTATGAAGTTAATATAAAAAAATTAGAAGATGCTAGAGAAGAACTATTAAAAAATAGTATAGAAGATACAAATAAAGAAGATGTTAATTCTATGTTAGAAAGAGAATTAAATTACTTTACTCCTCTAGTACATCAATTACTTCAAACACATATACAAGAAAAAGGAAAAGATTTTCCAATGTATTTCTCTGGTAAAGAGATTACTATGTTAACTCAAGGAAGTCAAAGAAGTTCAGATATTTATGCAGGCCCTGAAGAAGTTAAAAAAGGATTAGCTGATAAAGTTGGTTCTATGTGGACTGCTATGAATAAAGTTGATGGTATTAAATTAGAATATCAAGATCAAATTCCAGGATTTAATGGAGGAGCTGGTGGATATAAAGTTAATTTAGATAACTATCAACACAAATCTCCTATACTATATGGTATACAGAAATCTAATGATAATATAAATAAAGATCCTAACAAATCAGTTATGGATAAACTATTTGTAGATATTGATAAATTTAGTGATTCTCAACAAAGAGAAATAGTAGATAGTATTATATATCAAATAGAAGAAGGTAAGAAACAAGGTATTACTGGTGTAGAAGACTTATTTAAATATGTTAGACAGGTATTTACTAATACAAGAATTAATGAATTTGAATCAGATAATTCAGATGGTAGTTTAGATGGTCATATTCAGAAGTTTCATGATATAGATGAGAATTGGGATAGATTCAAAGATAAAGTTATTGAGAAAGTAAAAGGAATTGGTATGAAAATTACCAAAGTATTTGATGATACAGCTTCTCAAGTAATACAAGAAGATTCTGATACTCCAGATTTAAATGAAATTGAGAGTAATTCTCCTCAAGATAACTTTGTTAGTACTGAATCTACTTACCAAAGGAATAACTTTGTAGATGAATGGAGTCAATCTATTTCATCTAAAGATACAGCATCTGCACATTTAAAGTTAAAATTATCTTTAATTCCAGAGAATGAAATAGAAGATGGAGAATTAGTTCCAGCTACTAACTTCTTAGGATTACCTAAGTTTATGGATTTAAATAAGGTATGGACTACTTTACAAGGAGTACTTACTGGATTACAACCATATGAAATATATCCTACTATAAGTGATTTAGCTGCTTCTAATCCTATGTTTGCTACAGTACTTGAGACTATTCAAGGTGATAAGAATACAGCCACTCAAAATGAATTTGTTGTAGCATTTACTAAGAATCAATCTAAGCCTCTTACTGCTAAAATAGGTAATGCTAAGAATGGTCAAAGAACTCTTAATATATTTGATACTAATAGATTAGGATCAGATAACATATTAATATCTAATTGGTACGATAATTTTAAGAAATCATCTTATGTTAAAACAGATAGTAATGGTGATTTAGTAGTAGATACTGAAAGAGCTAAGTTAGCTATAGAAGGATTTAATAAACTTATGGATAAGTTTGATCCTAAAGATCCTAAACTATCTATTAAAATACAGAATGGGTTTAGTGGAATTGGTATTAATTTAACATTAGAAACTATAAATAACTTAATAGCTAAAGGTACTAAAATAGATGGTACTTATTATAATGCTCAAGAATTCTTAAATAAATATGTAGGATTACTATTTAAAAGAGTAGCTGGTGGATTTGGAGTAAATGAAGAAGAAGACGAAGATAACAAATTATCTTTTAATAATCCATTTATATCTGAACCTACTACATTAAAAGCTTTAGCTAAGTTAGAAAATACAACTAATCCTTTCTTATATGAAGCATCTTATACTGGAGGAGACGGTAAAGCTAGATTTGGTATTACTAATAATAGTTATATATCTAAGTTGTCTAATAAGTTAAATAATCCTGTACTTGGATTACAGGTAATGGGAGATGTATTATCTACTACATATGGAGCAACTTCTGTTTGGGCTACTAAATATAAGAATGATCCTAAGTTTAGACAAGACTTTCAAGTATTTCATAACTTTGATTCATTAGGTACAGCTGAAAGTAAAGTTCCTAATAAATCTTTTAAAGATATGAGTACTAAGGAAAAGGAATTTACTAGAATGATTTTCTTTCAAAATAAAGGAAATAATACTAGTTACTTTTTTGGCCCTACCCCATCTGATAAAACTACTTTACCTATTGTAAAAGCTCCTAGAATTAAGGTTAAATTAAATAATCCTAATACTTTAGAAGTAAGAAATAGTGAAGTAGTTGAAGCTATGTATAATGTATTTATTACAGAGTATAATAGAATTAAAGATGTACAGTCACAAAAAGTAGATCCTAAGTTTACTGATAGACTTATTGAAGGATATCATTATGTAACAGATAATAATGGTGCTAAACTTAGAGGTAGAGGTGAAGACTTTATGATCTATGATATATTTAATGGAGATAAAGATCTGTTTGATGAAAAAGGTCAACTAAGATTAGTAGATGCTAAAACACTAGAAAGAGTAGTTAGTCCTAAGATAGCACAATATCAAAAAGATTTAATTAAAAATCAACTTAAATACTGGGCTAAATTAGAAATAGCTCCAGAAATGATGTTTGATAAAGGATATAGAACTAGTTTAGGAGATATTGAATCAGATTCTATAGCTATTAGAACATTAGCAGCAGATTATGCTATTAATAACTTTATTGCTTATTTTAACTATACTCAAGTAATAAGTGGAGATCCAGCATTACATGGTAAGAGTAATATTGAAAAGACTTGGATTAACTACTCTAAAAGATTAGCTAAAGATATAGCTCCAGGATTAGATGGTAATTTTACTAATCCTAAGTATACTACTGTATTCTTAAAAGACTTGAATTATAGTTCAAAACACCTTAATGAATACATGGAAGTACTTGGTAAAGTTGGTAAAGCATATAAAAATATGAATCCAGCTGATGCTCAAGAGTACACCACATTAGAAGAACACTTAAATGTATTAAGAGCTTATGGTAAATTATCTCCAGAATTAGAAGAAGCTGGTAAGAGATTATTAGAAGGAGGTGAGTCTAGTGAAGATATAGATCTTATCTTACAGCCTATGAAACCAGTGTATGTTGGTACTATGGTTGATAAATCTATGGGAGTTAATAAAATGTACTACATTAAAACATCTTCATTTCCTCTTATTCCCTCAATTACTAGAGGTTTAGAAATAGACAAACTTAGAGTTGCTATGGAAACAGCTAAAACTCCAGTAAATAGAGCTGTATATGAGAGTGGTGTTAAACTTGGATTATCTGGTGATATTACTAGTACTGAAGTAGAAAGAGGAGTTATAGATGATAAATTAGATTTCTCTGGTAAAGTAATTACTTTAGATAGAGATGGATTTAGAATACAACAAGAAATACCTTTTCATGGTGATGGTACTCACATTAATGAAGGATCACAAGGTGATAAATTAATTATGGTAGACGTTGATGATGATAAATTAATTAATTTATTTGGACATTCTATTACAGGTAAAGATGCTAAGACTTTATTCTCTGGAATACATGTAGAGAAGATGGATAGAGCATTTAATAAACTTATTAAAGATATTGGTGCTGAAAAAGATGGAAATGGTAATTTAAGAATTAAAGATCTTTCTAAATTACAACAAATATTATTAGATGAAGCTACTAGTAGAAACTATAATATTAATGATATATACGGATTAGAATTAGAAAATACAGATAGAGGACAAAGATTTAAAATACCTCTAGGATTTAATAATAGTAGTAATAGATTAGAATCTATTATGAATAGTTTATTTACTAATAGAGTAATTAAATCTGAACTTCCTGGATTTGCTAAAGTACAAGGAAGTGGTGCTGGATTTAGTAAAATTAGTACTATAGATAAACTTAATAGTCAAATTAAAGATAGTATTATTTGGATTAATCCTGCTGATACTGAACTTAATTATATTAGAAAATCTAGTGATAATCAAATTATTTGGGGACATCCTGGGATAGGAAAAACATCTTTAAAAGAAACTAATAAAGATATTATAGATTTTGATACTGATTATAAATCTAAAATAAATGAAAAATATAATTTAGAATCTGGATATAAAGCTAGAAATAATTGGAGAGAGTCTAATAAAGAATTATGGGATAAAGAAATTAGAGATTTATGGAAACAAGCTAAAGATGAAGCTAAAAAAAGTAATAAAAGTTTATTAGCTTCAGATATGTTATTACTTAGAGAATCACATAGAGATTTTGATAAAGTATTAACTATGCCTGTAGATAAATTTATAGAGAGAGCTAAACAAAGAAATGATTATAATCAGGGAGAAACTGAACTTTGGAAAAGTAATTTAGATAAAGAAATATCTAAAATAGATTCATCTAAAGTAATGCTAACTGATAAATATTTATCTCAAGTATTATCAGATATTCTTAATTCTAAACCTAAGAAATTATTACAAGCAGATATATTACTACCTAGTTGGTTTCATGAAGCCAATTTACAGGACTTTATTAAAGAAGATGGTACATTAGATTTAGATAAATTACCTGAAGAATTACTTACTGTAATAGGACTTAGAATACCTACTCAAGGATTAAACTCTATGATGAGTTTTAGAGTTAAAGGATTCTTACCTAAGATGGTAGGAGACTTAGCTATAGTACCTCCTGAAATTGTAGTACAGATGGGATCTGACTTTGATGTAGATAAGATGTTTATGTATAGATATCATCATGAATTTGATGGTACTAAATTTACTAAAGTTAAACCCGATGTTAAAGTTAATTCAGAAGTAGATGAGAATGGTGAATTAAGAACTAATCTTAAAGATAATAATCTTAAGAAATATAGTGATGAACAATTAGATAATGCTATTATACAATTCTATGAAGATAGATACAAAGATCCTGATTTATTAGATAAAATACTTCAACCAAATGGATTTGGAGATTTAGAAGATATTAAGAGAGAAGTTATCTACTTACAAGAATTACCTAAAGTTGGTAATTTTTTTACTACTGAAGCACAAAATTTAATTCATAAGAATAACAATGATGGTAAAAGTGGTACTGGAATTTTCAGTTTATTTTCTACTTTTATTAGAGCAGCTCAAGATGCTAAATTATACTTACCTGAACCTATTAGTTTTAAAGTAGATGGTAGAGTAGTAAATGCTAGAAGTTTATTTGGTACAGGTTATACTGAAGGTAAAACTCCTTCTATGGTTATATCTTATTTTCAATCAGCTTCTGTAGATAACTCTAAAGAGCAAATATTAGGTGTACTTAATATTAATGGTCAAACTATGGATGTAGCTGGAACTATTGCTTTAGCTGGATTTGATGAGAAATATATATCTTACTTCTTATCTCAACCAATTATTAGAGAGTACGTAGAAAAATTATCTAATTTAAATGATATTACTAATACTGACTTTAACTCTAATAAAGAAATTCAAGTAGTAGATAACTTAGCTAACGATAAGTATAAATTATCAAGTGAAGAACAATCTGAACTATCTAAATATATAGAGTCTGAAATTAAAGATGAGAGGTTCATCTATTCTACTGATGATATGAGAAAAGAATTAGAAAGTTATACTCCTTTAAATCAAAGGGTATTACTAGAACAATTCTTAGCTATTAAAGATCAAGCTAAATACATTAGAAAGATACAGAATGCTATTAATACTAATACATCTGGATTAGGAGTAAGATATGTAGACCTACAAGTTAAATCTATCAATATAGACTTAGTTAGATATAATGAGAATTGGCCTAATATTAACAGGTTATTTGAAGGAAATCAGATAGGTAAAGGTGCTGAAATAGTTAACCAAGCTTTACAATTATTTTCTAAAATACTTCCTTACAATACTAAAGACTATGTAGGAACTGTAGATAGAATTATTGAAGGTATGGGTAAAGCTAATAGAGCTGAATTATATACAACTGATTTAAATCTTATTTATAAACATTTAAAATCCTACATCTATTCTAGTAAGGCTTTATTAGGAATAGAAGATGCTAATATAGAAAGAAATAGATTACTATATGGAAGTGAAGCATTAGGTAATAGATGGGATGCTTATAAGAATACTCCCGCAGGTAAAAAAAATCTACTGAGTGAAAGGATAAATGTTAGAAGAGGTACTAAAGATTCAGATCCTATTAGACTAGAAGCTTTAAATACTCCTGCTGCTAATACATCTGATAATAATGATGCTATGACTTCATTCTACAGGATGTACCATAGAGGTACTGAATTGGAGAAAGCATTAGCTATTGATTTAGTTAGATATCATGTATTAACAGGTGCTCAACAAGGGCCTGGATCTATAGCTAAGTATATTCCTTATGATATACTGGAAGAGCATCAATTTAGTAATAAGTTGCATGAAATGGATGATTTGATGAGATCTGGTTCTACTCTATTAAATAATGCTGTAGAACAATTCTTCCAACATAATCCTTCTAAAGCTATTCCTTTTGATACTAAAAGTCCAGATATATCTGATTATAAATCTGGTGGATTCTTTATGAAGTCAGATTCACAATATTTAGTACCTAATGAAAAGAATGATTTAATTCCTTCTTCTTATATGAGTGTGTATAGTAAAGAAGCTAAAGTATTTTACTTATATAAATTAGCAAAAAGTACTACAGAAGGACATCAATACTCCAGAATAGATACTTTAGGAGATAGTTTTATATCTGAATATAATGCAGATAAAGAAGGACAGTACAGTATAATTAAAGCTAATCAAGCTAATCAAGCTATACCTGAAACTACTAGTAAAAGAGTTGTAGAAAGTAAAGATCAAAGTTTACCTACTAAAGAAGTAGATAAGCCTAATAATCCTACCTTAGTAAATGAAGACTATATTAAAGATAAATTACAACTAAATAACTCTAGTGTTGAATCTACTTTAAATTCTATTATAGAATTAAATAACAAAGAATATGATCCAGAATTATCTAACATAGCTAAAGATTATAAAAGAATATTAGTTAACTATCCTGATATAACTATAGATACTAATTTAGATAGAGATAATGTATCAGGACAATACTTAGATAAAAATATATCTTTAAACTTAAAGAATATATTAGCAACTAGTAATAATCCATTAGAAGCAGCTCAAAGAACTATTCTTCATGAAATATCTCATGCTATTACAGCAGAAAAAATAGAAAACTATGAAAATTTATCAGATAAAGATAAAAATTCTGTAGATAATATTAAGAAACTATTTATACAATATAGAAGAAGTGTTAATAATGATGAACTATATAGATTTGAACAACTTACTAATAAAATAAAAAGTAAAGAATCTATATCTGAAGAAGATACTAATTGGTATATACAAAATAAATCAAAATACTATGCATTAACTAATGTACATGATTTTATAGCAGCCGGTTTAACTGATATGAGTTTTGTACAAGAATTAAAGAACAATAATTTCTGGAATAAATTGTGGAAATTTGTATCAGAATTATTAGGATTAAATGAATCTTATAAGAATGATTATGATGCTTTATATAATACTGTACTAGACTTAGGTGGTAGAGATAAATCTAGTAATTCTAGTTCAACTCCTCTTGAGGACATTAATTTAACTCCTAAAGATCAAAAGAAAGAATTCTTAGAGAGATATCATCTATATGATGGTAAACCAATGACAGTTAATTCTTTTGATAGAATTAAAGCAACTTTAGCTAGAAATAGTAAATACTCTAATATTAAGATAGATTTAGTTTGGGAACATGGTAATAGAGTATTAAGAGTATTTAATAAGAATGGAAATGCTTTATATGATATAGATCCTACTCCATCTCCTGAAAAGAATATGGAAGAAAAGACTGTAGAAAAGATATTAAAACATTATTATGATATTAGAAATAGAATTATATCTAATCCTAATTATTCTAGAAATATTGCAGCTCAAGCTAAAGTAGGATCTATTAATAAAGAAATTAAACAGATTAAAGATGATAATACTGTAACTATAGCTACTATTAAAGCTAAAGAAAGATTAGGTTCTATTGAATCTCTAATGAATAGAAATGGTTTAATGAGTGCTTTAGATATTACTGAATCTAAGAATTTTATTGACTTTTATGCTAATTTTAAAAAGATAGTAGACTATAATGAAGAGTTTGAAGAAGAAGTTAAAACTGTAGATAGTATTGTAAATAAAGCAATATCTTTAAGTAAGATACTAGATCAAAAGAAATTAGAGACATTTATTAACTATGCTAATCAAACTATAAACTTAGGAATAAGTTTAAGTGAATTATATGCTACACCTAATATAGAAGTAGGTAATATGGAAAGTAATTTCCAATCAGGTATGTACTCTACTAGTCAAAAACTTCAAGTTATGGAGTCTATTATTAGAAATGCTAAGTTAAAGATGGCTGATGATTTTAATAAATATCAAGATTCTATATATCCTATATTTAATGAGTTCCAAAAGAAATATGGTAACTATGATTCAATGTTACAATTAGATAAAGATGGTAAGAAAAATGGTCAATTATTAAATAAATATAGTGACGCTTATTATCAAGAATTAAAAAAGAGAAAAGGTAAGGGTAAAGAGTTTAGTAAATTCTTTAGAGATAATACCGATATTAAAATTACTGAAAGAGATAAAGAAGCTTTTGAAGATGATTTAGAAGAACTTAAAGAAAGTTTACCTGAATGGGATGTAGAGGGTACTCATGATTATGCTCAATATACTCAATGGTATGCTGCTCACGATCCTAAGTTATATATTGCTAAAATTAAAAGGAATGGATTCATTAAGAAAGAAGAATGGGATAGATATAAAAGATATGTATCTCAAACTCCTAAAGATAAGTGGATAGATCCTAGATATACTAAATTAAAATCATTTGGTGAGGATAGTGTTGAATGGAAAGTATATTCTGAATTAGAAGGTCAATTTAGAAGTATGAATAAGTTGTATGGAAATTCAGCTAATTATATTCCAGAAACTAGTAAAGACGTATTAGATTATATTTTTAAAGGAGATGTTACTGGAGCTTTTGATGGATTAACTAAGAAGATGAAAGATGCTATAAGTGTCAAGATGGTATCTCAAGTTAACTCTAATATGTTAGATATTGATGGAGTTCCTATTGATTCTATTCCAGTATATATGATGAGTAATATTATGAAACCTGAAGAAAAATCTATGGACTTAGGTAGAGTATTACTAGCTGCTAAGTTACAAGAAGCTATGCTTAATCATAAGAATGAAATAGAACCTTATCTTAACTTTGGTAAAGAATTAATCCATTCTTCTCCAGCTTATGTATTAAATCAATCTGGTAAACCAGCAATAGATGAAGATGGTAATCCTTTAGTAGATCATAGTATTGCTAGAACTCCTAGACTAAACTCTCAAGCTACATTTATACCTCAATCATTCTTATACGATAAAGGTGTAACTCAATCTCCTGCTACTGAAAATCCTACATTTACTAGGATATATAAAAATAGTAAAGGTGAAGAAATTACTGAAAATAGAGCTTTATCTGGTTCTAAAGTAGTAGATGCTGCTGGTAATTTAGCTAGAGCTAAAGTATTAGGATTAAATCCAGTATCTTCAGTAGGAAGGCTCATTTGGGGTACTATATCAACTATAATATATGCAGGACATAGAAAATCTTATGGAGAAAGAGAAGCTATGAAATCATTTAAAACAATGCTTAAAGCTTCTATTCCAGGTACAGAAGATTATCATAAAGTAGAAGTATTAGCTAAATATTTTGATATGAGAGTACAAATAGGTGAGTTAAAGTTTGGTAAATTTAAGATTGGATCTATAGATAATCCTTTAGCTGATAAATCTATATTTATGTTTGTTAATAAAACAGAAGATTTTATACAGCATCATACAGGTGTAGCTTATTTAATGAAACAAAAAGTAACTGATTTGTCTGGTAAAAGTAGAGATTTATTTGATGCATTCGACCATAAAGGAGAGTGGAATAAAGAAGAATTTGGGAATAATCCATTTGATAATAATAAAAATAGGTTAGAAATTATATCTAAAATACAAGATACTATTCAGAATGTACATGGTGATTATGGTGGTGATATAATGGCTAATCAGAATTACATGCTTAGAGCATTACTAGTAATGAGAAAATGGCTACCATTATCAATGAGTACTAGATTTGGTAAAGAATATACTGATTTATATGGAGATAAACAAAAAGGTAGATATTTATCCTACTTACCTTACTTAAAGTTATGGGAAGTAAAAGATGGACAAGTTAATTATATGCCTCTTATTAAAGCTATGTATAAAGCATTTACAACAGATGAAAGTGCTGATACAGTAGATACTAGAAATTTAAGAATGAATGCATATGAATTAGCATTTATACCTGTATTATGGGGAGCAGCTTTAGCAATGAAAATGATGCTTCATGGTTTATATCATGATGATGATAAAGAGAAAGCAACTTTAACTTTCTTGTTAAATACTACAACTAGAGTATCAGGAGATTTAACTTTCTTTATGAATCCTTATTCTTTTATAGAAACAATTAGAGAGCCTATTCCAGCATTAAAAACTGTACAAGATATGTTTGATTTATTTCCAGCAGTAGTAGAACAAATTGAAGGAAAAGGTACTTACAAAACTGGTATACATAAAGGACAAAATAAGTTAGCTGTTAAAACTAGAAAAGTAATACCTTTAATAAATCAAGTAGATAAAGCTTATTCAGCAACTCATCAACTAATTGAAGGAAAGTAATACCCCGCAAATAAAAAAAACTAGCTGGTCAATTAAGACTAGCTAGTTTTTCTTTATACTAATTTACTTCTAATTTCATCTAAAGTAGTAAATCTTGTTAATTGACCATCTTTAAATACTGTAGTTAATAATCCAGTATTTTCTTCAGCCCAAGTCTGTTGATCCACTAATTTAAGATCTTCTGTTACTCTTAGTAATCCTTTGGCACTTCTTTTAGTTCCATCATCTGTAATAGGATCTTTAAATATTTCTTGTCCTACTCCATTAACTTCACCATAAGTAGCTTTCATAGCAAAACCAAAAGTATCCCTTGTGTTATATTGATAAGTAAATGATCCTACTCCAAATACTATATTAGTAGAAGCAAATCCTTTAGCTTTCAATCTTTCACAAATTTCTTTAGCTCTTTCTAATGTAATAGAATCTCCATATATAGCTCCAATATGTGAATCTAGTACTTTATATCCCAATTCATTAGTAATACCACCAAATACATCCCAAAGAAGTTCTATTACTCCTTTATGCTCATCTCTTTTAGTTGGAATCATCTTACCACCATCTGTTCCACAAATAATATCAACTGGATCTCCAGAATCAGGTCTAATTACTAATTTACCATTTCTAGTAAGAATTTCTTCTTTAAGTTCTACTACATATTTTGTACAAACTTTCCATAAATCCCAAGTATCTGATACTACTGATAAAATACCTTCAGGATATAGTTGCAATAACCTTCTAAATGTTTCTATTTCAGATTCTTTAGTTCCCATACACATTACAGAATGCTCTGTAGCTGGTACACTTGCTCCAATTAATCCTGTAGCTTTATAGGACTCTTCTAATTGATAAATAGCTGGTACTACATCTGTTCCAGTAAATGAAGTTAAATGAGCCATTCCACTTATAATAGCTGATTCAATAGAACTCATTCCCCTCATAGAGAAATCATGTGCTTGCCATTGTACTCCTTCTGTACTATCAGTAGTTTCAGTAGCATACTTATTTAATAATTTCTTATATTCATATGCTATTGTAGCAGAAGTAATAGGTTGCCACATCATAGCACTAATTAATGTTTCCAAGTAATTAGTTAACCATCCAAAATCAGGATGAGTATTAGTAATAGTAAAACATGGTACTCCAATTGGTACTAATGTTCCTTCTTCAACTGCTTTAATTTCAATAGGTAGATACTGTAAAGTCCATAATTTATTGATATGGTCTGTTTCTACATTAATATGTCTTTTATATTCTTTATCTAAATCATCCCAACCTTTAATAAAAAATTCCTCATTAAATAACTTAATTAAATAAGTTAAAATAAAGTGTTGTAATCCAAAGAATACTACTTTATCTATTCCTTTAATACGAGATTTTCTTGGAGTAAAGTTAGAATAAATTCTTGTTGTGTTTTCCGGAAGCATTCTAAAATGCTCCGTCTTATAATAGTCTACTAATAACAGTGGATTCATAATTTTGTTTTTAAAATTGTTTAAATTCTTTTGTTTCTAAATTCATTATTGTTAGTAATCCATTCCTACTTCCAGAACCTGTATCTAAATTCCAGATATTCATTTTTTTCATTGGAACAGTACTACCAAAGTTTGTTGTTTTTGTGTGTCCTATAAAGATTTCATTGAATTTTTGTTTATATTTAAATTCAAATTGTCCTCCTTCTATACTACTAAATCCTACAGCACTAAGCCATAAATCTCTATCCCAATAAAATACAAATGGTTCTTGATTTCTTAAAATTTCATGTCTGTTAAATCCACCATGTATAAATAAATTATTATTTTCATCAATAAAATATTTAACTTGATTAGCAAAGAAATCAAAATGTACTTCAGGATTTATACCTTCTCCACGATAAGACATCATAGTTTGTCTACCACCATGTCCCCATAAAGATGTATTTCTACCTTCTTTTAATGCTTGAAAATGTTCATCATCATGGTTACCTCTTATAGCTACTAAATTCTTAATAGTAAGAAGATGCTCTATACATTCATATGTAAATAAACCTCTATCTACCACATCACCTAATTGTATAAGAGTATCATTCTGATAGTCAAAGTCTACTGATTCTAAACATGCTTTTAATTTATAAGCTTCACCGTGGATATCTCCTATTACAAAGGTTCTATTTTTCATTAGAATATATTTAATTGTGTAACATTTGTTTTAATTAAATCATTACCATCTAAATCTCCAATATCTCTTACAGAGTTAGTACAGAATATATGGGTAAAATACTTAGATAATTCTTTAAATCCAGCACTAAATATACCATGTGTTACTATTAAAATAATACTTGAATCAATAGATACTCTAGAATTATTTCTTAAGGCTTTAGCTATTTCTATAAAAGTTCTACCTCCATCACATATATCATCTATAATAATATATTTCTTATAATGAGAACTAAAATTTCTAGCTAAAGGAACTTCAGTAGAAGTAATATTACCTGTAAGAATATCTCTATGTTTTCTAGCTACTACTAATTCACTAAAACTAATTTTATTTAAAATATTATAAATCTTCTTTTCAGATCCAGCATCAGGAGAAATAATAATATTATGATCACCTCCTATTTTACCCATTGCATATTTAACTAACTCTAAATTAGATTTAGAATAAAAATTATTAATACAAGCTGCTGCTACATCTGAATGTACATCATATGATGTTACAGAAGTAAGTCCTAAACTATTAATTATAGGAGCTATTACATCTACTAGATAGCTATTACCACCTTCTTGAAATTGTCTATCAGATCTTGCACCTAATAGATAAGGAATAGATAAACTAATACTATCAATTTTTATTCTTTTTAATGATTTTACAGCACAAATAATTAATTCAAGATCTTTAAATGAATTAAATCTTGATACTATTAAAATATGAGAATCAAATAATACGGAAGGAAATATGACTATATCTTGTTGACCATCAGGATATTTTCTTATATCATATTTGATATCAGATCTATCTATATTTGTTAAATTTAATATTTGCATCATATTAATATCTTTTTCTACAAGCTTCTGCTGTTTCTATAGTTTTGTCTAACACTCTCTCATTAACTTTCTTAGTAATACCTAATTTTTCAGATACTACCATAGTCCTAAATTTAACATCTCCTAATTCTTCAATTAGTCTTTCTAATCTTAAATCTTCTAATGCTCCTTTTGGTTTAGTAAGAACTTTAAGCAGTACTTCTTGTAACTCTGCTAATTCTTCAGCTAATTTTAATATACTAAACTCTTTAGGCTCAAGTTTAAGTACTGTTTCCATTTCTTCTTCCATTTTTAACTTAAAAATTCTATTAAAGTTTTAATATCTTCAGAGAATAATACACCTGTATTAACTCTATCTGTCATATTATTAAAGTAGTCTACTTCTTTACCTCTAGGTATTGCAGCCCAAACCCCATTTGCTTTTTGATCGTTGAAATGAAAAGTATAGTTATAAATCTTACTTACTTTACTTTCTTTTACTGTATTATTTTCTGTCATTGTGTCTATTTAAATATTTTTCAAAATGTTCATCACATAATGTAGTTATCCATCCAGTATTTCTAGTGTTGTCATTAATCTTCTTCATTAAATTCATTATCTTTTCTATTTCTTTCTCCTTCATTATTCCAATAATAACTACATTTATCACCACTTTTACTTTTTATTTCAAAAATTCCATAAGTTTGATAACTACTAGGAATAGCTGTAAATCTGTAGCATGTTTTATTTGAAGGACAGTGCTGATTAGCACACATACTTATGTCAGGCATATTTTCTTATTAATTTAAAAAGTTCTTTTATATTTAAGAACTTTAATTCTTGATTCTTTCTAATAGGTTGAAAAGCAATAGTATATCCATGATCTGCATAGTATTTCTCTGTTACTTGTTTACCATTAATTTTATCAAGGTATAACCAAGGATAATTACTTACTAGTTCAACTTTAATTCCTATTTTTTCTAACCTATTTATAAACGTAATTATCTTTTCCATATTTTTATAAAGAGAGTTATGAGCGAGCTAGACAATTTACTAAAGTAGTCTACTGTGTCTTGTGCTTTAGTTCACGCAGGGTTACTCTCCTCTCTATTTAATGTTAACCCTTGTTCATAAAAAAAAGGAGTATTCCTACTCCCTATAATTTTGAAATTCCATAAAGTATTGCTGTTACTATAGTTGAATATAATATTAGCTTTATAAAGTAATCATTTACTTTCATATTGTTTTAATTTCTCTTTAAGTTCATTTCTTTCTCTATTAGCTATATCATATTCTCCAGACCAAAAAGAAGCAACATCTTGTTGTTCTATTAGTTCTTGATAATGCTCATATACTTTTAACCATTTATCTGGAGAAGCTATCATAGCTAATTTAGACCAATCACAATTTATATACTTATCATACTTTTCTTTTTGCCACTGATTCATTTTAAACTATCTATATATCTAATTCTTGCTATATAAGCCTCTTCTGGAGTATTAAAAGATCCAATATATTTACTATATACTTTCCTATCTCTAGTTATCCTAATAGATAATTTAGCTTCATATCCACCACCATTACGTGATTTAGTAACTCCTTTGTATTGAGTTGATCTATTAGTACTCTCTTCCATTTACTATCAATTTATTTTTAATAAACATTAAAGGTTCAACATGATAATACCCATTACTATCTAGATTTACTAAACAAGAAGAATTAACCCAACTTGTTTTCATAGCTCTAGTAGCATAATTAAATATAGGAGAATTTATATCTCCTCCTAATCCCATATTCCATCCAGCTACTAATCCTTCCATATAGATTTGAAATCTATGAGTATGGAAGTATAGAGTAGATTTTCTATAAGTATCAATTGTTTTCTTAGCTGAATGTACATTTAAGAATTCACCATGACATATATCAAGATGTCCTCCTAATTGTATTGAATCATCCTTCCAATTTTTATATACACTGTAACCTCTTTTAATTAGATCTAAGCCATCTTCAGGACTCATTAAGGCAGTACCATACTTAGCTGTATCTATATCCTTCATAGACCTTAAATACCTATCCTCATGATTACCATATAGATAATCTTTAGTCTTAGTATTCTTAGCTACTTGATCTATTTGATCTAAGAATTTAGATGCTTCTTTATATTCCCAATCTAATGTAACTCCTTTAATAGGTAATTTACCTCTATCATGACTAGATAGACTATTTAAATCTACTATATCTCCTGCTAATATAATACCAGTAAGATCTACTTCTTTATTTAAATAATTAAAAGTAGAATCATACATAGATTTATTTTGCCAAGGAGCATGAGCACATCCTGTTACCCAATAAGTACCTACTGTATTTCTATTACTATTAGGTTTAGTATATACTATAGGATCTTTAGCTTCTACAACTCTATTAGATAAATATTCAATCTTTTGATTTAAATATTTCACATCTCTTAATGCTTCATAGGCATCTTGCTTAGAAATATTTAATCTATCAGCTATAATAGCTGGACTTTTCTTTAGATACCCTCTATTACTATTTAAAAACTGTACAGCTAATTCAAAATCTTTTATATCTTTAGGCATTCTGAATCCTTTCTACTAAACAAGCTTCTAATAATATAAAATAATTTATAACATCCCCTATTTTTTCATCTATAACTTCTCTAGATGGTAATTTTCCTTCTTTTGATTGTTCTATAATATCATTAATAGATACTATATGCTTTAACATAAATCCCATTAAAGCCTCTTCTTTACTCTTTCCAGTAATATCAGATGCTTTCTTAAAATTATGTAATTTATCATCTTCTGTAGAATATTCTTTACCTTTAGATACTAATCCTTCAGTAATTTTATTGAATCTTCTATTTACTAATTTATAAAACTCCTTCTCTCTCACTTTCCCTTTCTTTTAAATTTAGTTTATCTGTATGTCTTATATTAAGAGGTTGTTTATAAATCTCTTTATCTAAGTCTGGACTAGAATAAACTTCTGCATCTTCTGGCAGTTTCTGTCCAATTAGTTCTTCTATTCTTTTCTTCTGATCTAACGTCTTATATAATACTTTATATACTGTACTATTCATAATTGGATTAATTCCACTTAATTTACAAATAATATCTTTAGCTAGAACAGACATTTTAGAATATTCACCTTTATAAAACTTTGTATAATCATTTTCAAAAACTGTAGGAATATTATATACAAACATATAAGTATTATCCTCTAATTTATAAAAACAATTAAAATATGGTATACCAGTTAGTTTACTATCGTAAGTTTTTACTTGAATAAAAATTTTACTTAATGTAAATTCCGGTTTGTTTGTTTCATCTCCTAAAAAACAATTTACTAAATCATAATACCAATAACTAGGATAGCCTAGTAAAGGTAATATAAAGAAGCAAGATTTGTTCTTTCTGTATGGAATTACACTCTTTGGGTTAATCTCCCTCGCATATCCTACCTCTTCTCCCATTAAAAATCTCCTAATTCCTGTTCCAAATGTTCCCATTGATTAACTTGTTTCCAGCTTATTAAATCTGGAATTACAAAATTATCAAATTTATCTAATATATACAAACATTTATAGTTTTTATGAAATTCTTCAATTCCCTTATATTCTCCAAAATGTTTAATATATTGATTTAGAATTTCCATTGGTAGAGTAGTATGAAGTTCTTCAACAGCATTTACTATTTTATTAGCAAATACTTCTCCCCTACCTGGAATTCCTTTTATTCCATCAATTACATCTCCTATTATCATAGATTTCCAGAAATATACTTCAGCTTCTTCTTTAGAAACTTCTACTATTTCCATATTTCTAGGATTGAGATACTTACCTTCAATAGATTTAATTAAATCCTTATCATTAGATACTATAGTACAGTTATAGTCATTTTTAAAATTATTCCTAACTATATTTACAGCATCATCTGCTTCTAATCCATCTTGAGTTTCAATGAAATTCCAAGTATTAATTAGATATTTCTTTAATTCCCAATAGAAATTAGGTTTAACTAAATCTATTCTATTTATTTTATATTCTGGAAATGTATTATATCTAAAGCTTTTAGTAGCTCCTCCTAAATATCCTATATACTTATCAGCATTAGTCATGTTTAATATAGAGTACATAATACTACTAGCTGAATCATAAACTTCTTCTTCAGTTCTAGGAGTATATACAAACTTATTATTTTCTCTTAAAGGATTACCTTCAGAGTCTAATACTTTATTTCCCATTGTAGCAAAGAATAAAAGAAAATCACCATCTATAATAGTTAATAATTCTTTATTCATATATTCCAACATCTATTATGTCTATCCAACCATCTTCATTAGAAAGTTTTTTCTTTTCTATATCTCTAAACTTTTTTGCATCAGGATATTTACAATATATTATTGGGTAAAATTGGTCTGTGCTATCTTTTGAATGTTTAATTAATAACCATCCTTGTCTAAGTCCCTTTTCACTCATTCTATTCTATCATATATTTAAATCCTAATTTTATTAAATGATTAGTTTCTTCAGATGATCCTAATCCATATAATCTAGCTTTATCATAGCTAACTGCAAATGAAATAGTTGCTAAATCACTTATCTCAGATTCATAAATAATATATCCACCATCTTCTTCAACTACTTTAGCTTCAAAATCTGTTTCTTCTAATTTTTTATTTATTAATCTTTTAGTCCTTCTCTCTTCTTTAAGCATATCCATATATCTCTACTACTAATTTTTGTTCTCTTTCTTTACTAATTAAAGTTGTTCTCTTAATATTCTCCCATATTACATAAGGATTATCTTCAGGAATTATCTTTAATTCTCGTAAAGTATCTTGTATTACTTTCTCCCAAATCCATCTATTATCATTATCTAAGTTGTGAATTCCTTGATCCCATACATAGAAATGAAGTACTAATCCTAATGGAAAGTGCTTAATATCTGTAACTGGATCTATTTCTCTTAAATAAGTGCTAAATCTTTGATGCATTAGCTTTACTAGATGTGCTCTAGCCATTGGTGCTAAGTTACCATTATATATCTCATTACCATTAATCTTCTTGTTCTTAGGAGTACCAGCTACTTTATTATTTGATACTAATACTTCTCCTGTAAGCTTATTAATTAAGTAACCTTTTGAATTCCAATCATACAATTCAGTAAACTGATATTTCTTTGGAATTCTACATTTACCCTTTATATAGGGTTTAGGACGTCTTTTTTGTGATACTTGAATGTATTCACTAAAAGGCATCTCTACTCTCTTTAATAGTGTGTATTCTTTAGTTCTCTCTTGTTCCATCTATTAATTCTCTAATCAAGCATCCCGCCTGTTTAATATTGAACTTTTCTGTAAAATCAGATATGTCCTTTGTATCATATTCTATTGGTATATAAAAATACTTTGCTCCTATTTCACTAGAGAGTTTTTGTGCATAATTTATACCAGCTTTATCATTATCATAGAATATTAATATTTCTTCAAAACTAGCATATAAATAATTAAGTAATTTTGCAGGTACTCTATTACCTTCTCCTCCTAAAGCAATAGCGTTATATCCTAATATACGAAGTATTAGAAGGTCTTTCATGGATGATGTAATGATTAGCAACTTTCCAGACTGTGGAAGCTGTTTCATTCCTTGGATATCCTCTGCCTTAGTAGTACTTAGCCATTTACCCTTTTTAGAGGGATTTAATGGCCTATATATTTTATATGTATCATCTATTTTATAGCAATAAATTGGATTATTCTTAGAGTACTCTGCAAAAAGTACTAATTTATCACTAGTTCTTAAAAAAACCTGCTTACAACTGCTAATATTATATTCTGATAATAAAGATAAAGGTATAGTATATTTACCATACCAATAATTATAGTCTGTAATGTTAAAGTTCTGAGTTACTGGATAAACTCCTGATGAACTTCCTTCTGTAAATCCTATAGATTCTACTTTATTTTGTGTAATTAAGCCGACAGGACTAACATTACTAAAATTAAAATCTCTATTTATTTGTTTAATAGTGTCAATAAATGACAAGTTTAATAATTTACCTACGAAGCTAAAAACATTACCTCTTTGACCACATCCAAAGCATCTGTGGATAAGTATGCTACTAGGCATTAATTTAAATCCTAGTGATGGTGTTACATCCTTATGGAAGGGACACAAATATAATTTACCTTCTTTTATACTCTGCTGAAGATAATATTCATATATCTCTTTCTCAGATATTCTCGCTAATATTTCTTCAGATTTTAATATATTATTATCAAAATTTATTAGCAAATTCTTATTTATTTAAAAGAGTGGAAGTAATGGGACTCGAACCCATGTTCTAATCCTACCAGGAATTGCATATAAACCTCTATTGCTATACTCCCACTCCTTATTTAATTTATTATTAGAAAGGTAATTGGTCTAATTCATCTTTAATACCTAATACTCCAGCTGATTCTTTAACAGAATTTGGAGCAGACTCTACTTTAACTCTAGCATCACTATCCTTAAATGGTGTTACTAAACTAGCAAAATCAGCATACCTTAAATCAGGATACTCATTATCATAAGACTTCCCATTAACTACTTTAGTAGCTGTTCTTGCATCTACAATCATAAATGCAGTCTTACCTACTAATTTAGCAGCAATCTCTGCTGTATCAATATTTCCTGTTAATTTACTACCAGTAAATCCAATCATTAATGACTGAACTCTTGGTTTAGCAGCAGGACTTAACCAGAATTTATGTTTAAACTCTGCTTCATCCTCCTTAATATCAAATGTTACTTCAATTCCAGGAGTACCACTTCCACTAATTACATCTTCTACATTTGTAATAGTACCTGTTTTAGCACCTTTAGTTACTCTCTTAAAACTATTTACTTGTTTTTGTTCTGGAACATCAACATTATCAAAATTTACAACCTCACTCATCTATCTTCTCTTATTTGTTTTTTTAATTCTTGTATCTTATTACTTAAATTTAATGCATCTGAACTAGATAGAAAGACACAATCTTCTAATTCCTCTAAGTACTGTAATGCATATTGTTTTGCTGTTATTTTAGCAGCATATTCTTCATCAACCCATCCATCAATATCTTGATGTATTAAATACCTATTCATATTTAATAATGAGTTGATTTGTTTTAAGTTCATTTTATTAACTCTTTTATTTTCTGTATAGAACTCAAAGACACGAATGTCTCTGAATTCTTATATTTCTGATCTTCTTCTAGTATTTTGTCTATAAATTGATTAGCAAATATTAATAAAGCGTTTATTACATGATCTTCATCTGTACTTGCTACCCACCAATCACCTCCAGTACTACTACCATTAGTAGTAACTTCCATCTCTCTAAGAAGATCTTTAGCTGATTTTATTTCTATAGCCATTATAGATATATTCTATTCCAATAAGTATTATAACTACCATCTTCTAAAGTCTCTGCTAAGATTATCTCTTTATTTCTAAGATGTTCTGGTCTTGCACCACAAGTTATTTCATCTTTAGTATTAAAGTTTAATAATGTTTGACCATTACTTCTTGATAAGTACCCAATAGCATCTGCTTTAGAGCATACTATATTTCTAATCTTTCCAGTTAAATCTATATCTGCCGCAATTACTTCCTTACCTTTAATTTCAATTTGTTTATCTTTTAAGTGTCCTAAAAGTATAATATTATCTGCTAAAGTATCAATATAATTTAATAAATAATCCATAGCTTCTCTTAAATATCCATATCCAGCTCCATTAGGTAATGTTAAAACATTTTCTCCTTCATAATTCTTACCAATTGGTGTAGCTTTATATAATTTAAGAGCTAGAACTCTCGCCATATCTTCCAAAGCTGTAACTGTGTCTACTGCTATATATTTATACGGTCTTCCTTGATTTAAAATCTGTGTTCCAACTTGTCTTAATTTAGATAAATTATCTATATTAATCTTCATTGCTGATACAAATCCCGCACCATCTTCAAAATCTAAAATTAAGCAATCATCTAAACCAGCAATAGCAGTTGTTTTACCTGCTTTTGGTTTAGAGTAAATTACCATCCTCTTAGGATTTACTCTTTCAATAACTGCCCTTCTAGTTGGCAACACTATTTCTGCTGTCTCAGCCACTAATCCTCTCCTCTACTCTTAATTTGTAAATTTTATTTATTTTATTATAGAAATCATTTACTATGTAATTTCTTTTCATATAGTTACACATAGAACAACAAGAAACAATATTATCTTGTTCATATCCTATATTACTATCTATTCTATCTATTCCATTATGACAATACTCTGTATTAGTAAAATTTCTTAATTTAGAAGTTAAACTTTCTATAGGTTTATCTCCACAATAATAACAGTTAGATTCAATAGTATTTTTAAATGTTTCTTTATCTATATTAAAAAATAAAGATTTTTGATTGGCTGAATTTTTATAAGATCTATAAAGATTCTTAATTACAGAGTTTATACTGGATTTTTTATTACTATCTTTACAGTAGTTACAATATCCTTTACTTATCTTAATTTGATCTAATCTTCTTATAGATTCTCTATTACAATTTAAACATAAAGTATTATAATATACTCTACTATTCTTAGAACATAATTTTTCTAATAATTTAATATTGTTAATAACTAACTCTGCCACTTCTATCCTCTTCTTTTATTTTCTTATCCTCTTAATTATCTTCTCATATTCTGTATGATGTATTGTTTTTGGTGCTTCTTCAAAATAGTTTACTGCACCATTAAATAATAAATCATCAGCAAAGAATCCTTCTCCATCTCTATTTAATAAAACAACTAATTCTCTATAATTATCTCTTAATTTAGTTAAATCATATCCATTATGTTCTTTTATCTCATATCTATGAGGAGCAAACAATCCTATCATTAAAGAGCAATCTCTACCAGTAAGTTTATTATCACCTAATCCATCTGCTGATGGTCTAAGTTTACTTACTATAGATCCTCCAAAATTATTAAATTGTTGCTTTTCTTGTTCTGCACTTTGTTGTTGTATATTTACAACACAATATTTCCAAGTATTTTTCATTCTTAAACAATACTTAGAGCTATATTCACTCATAGCTTCATGTAATTTACTACCTTTTTCAGGAAGTAGTAGATTAATAGAATCTGTAATTACTATAACTATTTCATCTGGATCATCTGGAACATAATAATCATCTACCAATATTCTCTCAGAAAGTCCAGCCTCATTAATTACAGTAATTAACTTCTTCTCATAATGTCCATGAGTTTCAGCATATCCCCTCATATACTTATAAATACCAAAAGGATTTCTTATATTATCATGTATTTCTACGTATTTCTCAAATTCTTCAAAATAAGGACTATAATATTCAATAAGCTTTTCTGTCTTCTCATCTAATATATAATTCTCAAATTCTGAATTTAAGTTTTGTATATCTATTATATTACCTGTTTCACTATATATCTTATTTACTAAGAAACTCATTAGCTTCTTTTTCTTGCTTATTTCTAAAGAAAAATAAAATATCTTTAACTTCAATCCACAATTAGGATTATCTTTAATAAATTTATATGGTTCTAATACATATAAACAATCAGTAAGTTGAGTTTTTGCAACCTTACTATTTGCTGTAACTATAACTAACTGATCTTGTTTTATTCCTGGAATTTTAGAAGATAATCTTGGAAAACTCTTCCAAGGTATACAATTTAATTTACCTTCTAATCTTCTTTGTCTATTATTCTTAATATCTTCAATTACTTTAGAATAATAAGAATTAGACTCTATTACTTTCTCTCTCTCCTCCAAATCCCTCTCCTATATTTATATTCTATCCATCATAAATAGTCATAGAATGTCCACATTTACAATTTGCAATACATTCATAATCACCATAACTAATTGTAAAAGAGGTATTACTACATTTAGGACAAGCTACAGCTTCTTTATCTATACTATTTTGAGGTAAGCATAACCTGTCGTAATAAGTATGATATTCATACTCTTTATTATTTATAATAACTTTTTCTCCAGCTTTCATAATTCTTATTCTGATTATAACTACTTAAATTCTATCCATCATACTACTGCTACTGAATAAATCAGAAGCTTCTTCAACTACTTCACCTGTTTTATATTGATCTAAAGATAGATCTATATTTTTACCAGCTTTAATAGCATCTACAATAGCTTCACATTGTCCAGCTAATATACTCATACCATCTTTATATATAAAGTAACTAGCTAGGCTTACATAAGCATAGTTTTTACTTCTCATATGTTCAATATAGTTATTAGTAGCTTTTAGTATAATTTCTTTAGTAAAAGTTGGATTAGCTTTTACAAACTTTTTCATCTTAGTAATACAGTTATCTTTACCTGATCTTACTGCAATTCCATTTCCACCTTTTACTCCTTTTGGAAAAAGATTGTACCAAAGATCTATCCAATCTTCAATACAATCTTTACTCAATTTGACTTTAACTTCTTTACTTACAAAGTCTTTAACAAACTTACTTCCAATAGAAAAATTACTAAATATATATCCTCTTTTGATATCATGCATAGTAATATATTCTTTTTCAATTAATTTATCAAAATCTCCTTTATTAACAAAGTGTCCAAATTGTTCTAAATAATAGTTCAATGATCTACCATCTTGTTGATAAATCATTTGACATAAGAAATATTGATTAAGAGTTACAGAGAAATCTATTAACTTATCTGTTTCTACTTCAAATTTCATTTTACTTTAATTTTTGTTTTTTTATAATATGACCAGAATCCAGGTTTCCAAATAAGTTTACTTGAAAATGTGTCTGGATTTTGAGTTATAAATGAATCTCTTACAGTATACTGTCTATCATCATCTACCATATATTCTACTAAATACCAATCTTTAGAGTTCATAATCTTCCTCTTCAAATTGTATATATCCTATTTCATCTGGATATATTTTAGTACCATCTAATTCAGCAGCATCATCAAACTGTTCTTCTATAACAGTTCTTAATACTACTCCAGTTCCTTCACATTCTTTACAAGGATTCCTAGAGTCCATTTTTAAAGGTGGATATAATCCTGTACCTTTACATCTTTTACATTTTGTCATTCTTAATACATCACTAAATCCATACTATTAAAATGTACTCTTAAATCCAACTCCAACTCTTCTATATTAGGTTCATATAACAAGAATATATCTTGTTCTGTACAACTAATATCATAGAAAGCATTTAGAACTTCTGAAATCTCTTTATTGGTTTTATCCTTAAGAAATTCAGGATGTTCAATCTTACATAAACCTAGAACTAATTCTACCTCATCAATTGGAGTAAATCTAACTACTTTTCTATTCATTTGTTGTGCTAATTAAGGTTGAAATCTTCAAATTAATATCTTTAATACGATCTATTAAAACAGATCTATACTCATATTCATCCATGTCAATACTGATTTTTTCATCAGCTTGAGCATTACTAAGTTCACTTTCTAATTCATATAGAGTGAAAAATAGATTTCTAAGTTTTTTAAAATAAATTTCTTCATTTGATTTTTCTTCTTTTAATTCAATCGTATTATTTGTTGTCATATTAATTAGGATTTACAAATCATTTATGAAATCATATATTCTTATCATATAAATCACCATATCTGAACCAGAAGTACTATGATATTTTTCTTTCATAAAGATATATTTTTTAGGAAATATTCTCTCTACTTTTTCAATATTTCTTTGATTTACATCTATTAACATTAATTTTTTTTCCAGAAGCTGATGACCAAGTAGCCTGAAGTACCTCTTTAACATCTTTATCAGCAAGTCCTAATAAAGCTACAAAATTTCCATAACATCCTAATTGACAGTTAGATGTTAAATTATTAATTATAAATCCAACATTTCCCATAGACTTATGGATTACTTCCTGTGAAAAAGCAGAAGATTCTACTTTAGCAGGATGTTTTAAAGTTATATTAGGATTAGTAGTTGCTTTTGATACTAGCATAATTTTTTATTTATTTGATGGGGCAAGCACCATTCTCGCAATCTGAGACTTCAAAGTCTTGCTCCTTAATTTCTATTGATTCAATTTTTTTAATATTTTTGATTAAAGATTCATAATGTTCTTTTGTTATTGTTTCATATGGAGCTTGTACAAAGCCATGTCCTTGATATAATAAGAATGATAAAGTTTTAAAATTATCTGTATAATTCTCTTCAAGATACTTCTTGATATCATCAAGATCTTCTTTTTTATAATATACAGTACAACTTACTGAATTATCTGACCAATTCTCTTGCATCCATTTAACCATTTCAAGTTGTTCTTTCCATGTATAATTAGCTGCAACAGGAGTATCTTCTGATAATTTACAAGGAAATTCTACTACCATTGTATTACTATCATTAGTACCATCAAATTCCCTTAGATACTCTATATTATATCCATTAACTCTACAAACATCTATTAAATTACTATTAGCTGCAATTCTTATTCTTCTTATATAATAAGGGCCTGCTGGATTAGGATGAACTCCTGGAGTTACTCCTGCTAATAAACTTAATGTACCACTTGGTTTAACTGTAGTTAATTTAATAGATTCAGGCCATCCCATATCTCTAGAATAAGATTTATCATATTCTCTAAGAAATTCATAAGCTTTATTTAACCAACTTCTCTGTTCTTCAGTAGCTTGTAATACACCAGTCATACCAATACCCATTCTCATATTTTTATGAACAATAGATTCAGTATCTTTAAGACTACATTTAAGTCTAAGACTATGTTTACAAACTCTATAAGCTAATTCAATACATTTAAATAATTCTCTATAAGAAGTAATATTAGGTAAATATATTTCAGCTAAACAACAAGTTTCCTTATCCTCTAAGCCTTGTTCTGCACATGGATTAAATATCTCTACATTAGGATCTGGATATTGTGTTTCACCAAGTCTACCACATTTTCTAGCTAAATCTAAATTTATCAGACCGTATGGTTCACCTTGTTCATAAGTATCCCAAAACTCTTTAGGTAATCTTTTAGTATTATCACATACTACAGAGTTATTACTCATAGCTCTCCAATTTGGAATAGTACCTAAATCCCATCTTTTAGCTTTAAGATAATCTATATCATCACAATCACCTATAGCAATTTGTGCAGATCTTCTTACATTACCACTAACAACAATAGAACCAATAAGATTCATAATATCAAGACAATCAATAGGTCTAAGTTTTTTACCAGCTCTACTATTTAATATATTATGTATTAGATCAATTCCTTTACATAGCTCTTCAGGCCCAGAAGCTATACCTCCAAAACCTTTAATAATAGCTCCTGCACCTCTTACTTGAGATACAGAATAAGTAAAACCTTCTCCACTATAGAAGTGAGCTTTTAATACTTTTGCAAGTAATTTAACCCACCCTTCTCTATTATCTGGTACTATAAAATCAACATCATTAAGATCTTTTCTCTCAATCTTTATTTTATTCTTTAATTTAGGTAGTTGATATACATTATGACGTTGAATATTATATCCAACTCCACTACCAAGCATAAGTAATTCAAATGCCCAAGTAAAAGGTCTTATAGGCTCATTAACTACACAAGCAGCACAATTTTGTAAACTAGGTAATCCTAATTTATCTACTGTCTTTGTACCTAATTGCCACATAAATCTTCCTGCAACAGACCATTTCAATGCTAATCTAGTATTTCTATAGTCTATCTTTTCTTGTTCAGTAAAATCTATTTTAAGCTGATTTTTACAAGCATTTAATTCTCTCTCAACTACCTGATGAAATTCTTCTGTTTTAGAATTTACATCATTTTCATTTATTTTTCTTGCATATGTTCTTTTAAAAGTAATATATCCAATCTCTCCCCAAGGAATTACTGGAGTATCCTTTACTTCAACTACCAGATTCCTTTCCTTCTTTATTTCTATCTCCCTGCTGCCCACTTATCTCCCTCTTCTTTTTCTTCTCTTTTGCTGGTGTAGCATACCCAGTCTCTCCTTTAAAGCTACTATAATAAGAGTCTACCATATTCTTAACTTCTCTTTCTTTCTTTTTATTATCAAAATATTTAAATATTTCAATTGTAATTAGACCTAAAAAAATTAAAATTAATCCTATTAATACTCCTATTGTTCCATTATATTCATCGATCATTACAAATTTAATAAAAAAGTAATTAAATACAAAATATTTTTTAAAATAAGAGTATAATATTTCTACTATACTCTTATTTATTAATTAACTAACTCTGCTCTTTCACTAACATATTTAATGTCTTGAACTGTATGAGTAAATTTCTTACTAACCTCATCATCAAATAAGCTACAAGCTATATAGTTATGATAAATCTTTAAAGCTATTAAGTTTATTCCTGTTGTATTCCTATAAGTAATTTTATCAGTTTGTTCTTTAACAATACATTCTCTAATGAGTTGTCCAGCTAAACCATAGTTTATCTTAGTAGCTCCTATTGTATTTTTCATTAATTTAAAGACATCATAATATATCTTATAAAGACCACTTATAGGTTTCATACTAAAATTAGAAATCAAATCATCAGGTTCAACATATATATCACCTCTCCAATCACTTACTTCATCTGATAATACTCTTAAACAGTGCTGTGGATTTTTATCATTGAGATCTCCAAAATCTCTTATTACGTACATTTCGTCTAATTTAGAATTTGGTATTGTTTTACATGCTTTTGTAAAAGTAAATACAAAATGTTTATAATTAAAGTGTTGAGGTACGAACTTACATTCTTGAAACTGACTAGTTTTATATTCTTTAGGAACATAAATAGAATTACTAAAGCATCTATAATATTGAACAAAAGTTTTCTGATCCCAAATAGATTTACAATTAGCTTCAGGAACAATATCACATTTATCATCTAAATCAAAAGCTCCTCTATAGTTTCTAAGTTTTACTCCATTTACTAAAGTTATAGATTTAGGTCTTTGTTTATATAATTCCTCTTTCTCTTCAGCTTCTATAGCAAAATCATCAGAATCCCATTTCTTATTAGCAGCTTCTATAGCATTTTGATTTCTATTTCTAAAGTTACTAAAAGAATTATGATTAGAAACACTATGATTATTATTCATACGATTCCAATATTCTGGACTATCATAATCATATTCTACACCTCCAACATTAAATACTCTTTTCTTATAACTTTCATTTGAGAAATAATAGCCATCTTTTTCTTTAAACTCTCCTAAAGTAGTTAAAGGATAATTACCATTCCATAAAAAAGCAAATCTACTAGTCTTTAGTATTTCTTTAAATACTACAGCAAATTGTTTAGAATCCCTTTTAAGAAAGTTTTGTATTTCAGGAACACTCATAAAATCTTTAACAAAGAAATAAGTATCTGAAAAATCACTATTATGTTTAGAGTAATCAAACAATGTGCCATTATGACACATTGTTGATCCTTTAATATAAGTATCATTTGTTAATATCTCTTCTTGTATAGAAGATAATACAAATGGATGATTCATTTCAATAGATTTAGCTCCTTTATTACCAATTCTCAAATGTACAATTAATTCATCATTATCTCTAAGTCTTTTATTCTTAAGAGCTTTAATAAACTTTTCTACATCTTTAAATCCTTTAGATATCCAGACTCTAGACTTTTCAGCATCTCTCTTAAAAGTATAACCAATACCATCAGTATTAGTAGTAGCTGCTTGTCTTATTCCATCTAAAAAGAATTCACTATATTTTTGTGTACCCTTAGGTGCAACTGCAATTAGACACATTCTGTTACCTCCTTTATTGATTTCTTTTTAGGAATTTCTTTTTCAACATAATCAATAGTTTCATCCATTACTGTAAATACTTTAGTTCTTTCAACAATATAATCAACCAAATCTTTACCTGTTTTAGGATAGATAGTCATTATTACATCTTTAAGAGAGACATTTCCAGTATTTATTAAGTTTTTATGATCTTCAACAAATTTACAAAAAGCTAAACAGATTTTAATCCAATTCCTTATCTTAATAAAATTCATTGTTGCACTATGACTCCTAAATTCAAGAGTTCTTGCATTAGGATTTCCTTTTGTATCATATAATAATGTTACAAAATTTAACCAGCAATACCTCTGAGCATTCTTATCATATCCACACTTAGTACCTAATGGATGATTTTGTGCTTTATTAATAGTTGAATTATTTACTAAAATAGTACTTTGAGTAACTTCATTATCTCTATTCCTAGCTACAAAATCTGTTACAGAATTCTTAGTTTTAATAAATGATACTTCTTCATATATTTTACTATATAATTGATCTATCAATATATTATAATCACTTTTAGTAGTACTTTCAGATAATTCTGCAAATAATGTTTTAGTAATAGGAGTTAAAGCTCTACAATAAGAATTGTTTCTTCTTGAACTAGGTAACATAGCAAACAATTCTTTTTCTAACATTTCTGCTAAAATATAAGAGTATACTACATCATCTTTACCCCATCCTAAACTACCAACATGTACGTGTACTCCACATTGAGCATTTACTTTGCATCTTGAAGATAATACTCTACATAACTCATATATTTGAGCTAATCCAGAATCACCTTTTAATACACCAGTAACATATTCTCCACCTGGAGTATTACCATCTTTATCTCTCAAGCTACCATCATGTACAGCTTTTACATTTAATTCTTTAATATCTTCATCTGTAGGTCTACCTATAGAAGTTTCAATCTCTACACCAAATGTATATTCTAATCCTTCAAAAGAACTATAACTTAAGCTATCAACACCAAAAAGAATATTCTTCTTCATAGTAGCATTAACAGCATCAGAAATATCTTTCTTTTTATGACCTAAATCTTTCATTTGACCTTCAAGAGTTTTTACATCAACAAAAGAATACGTATGGTCAAACTTTTTATAAGGTAAACAACTGTCAAGTACAGCAATTTCATCTTTATGAAACCAGTAACCTTCGTTATATTTACCTTTAAGAAATCCTAAAGATAACATATCTTCATCTGAAACTTGTACTCTAAAAGGACTAGTAGCTCTATATTGATGGAAGATTTCTTTAGTTTCAAGAGCAAATCTCTCCGCATCTTTAGTTTCATTTCTTGGAGATCCAGTAAATCTAGGTTCTTCATCTACTCTAATCCAAGTGTCTTCATCTCTCTTACTAAACTTTCCTCTACCTGAAGTAACTCTTAATTTAGTAATAAGACTATAATGTTTTCCATATCTTATATAATGTCCTGGATGATAATAATCTTCTACCCAGTTAGTATCCAATGGATAAACCATACCTTGATTTAATACTTGAGTAGATCCATTAAATATTATAACATTATTAAAGTATGGATCAGAAGAATTAGATTTTATATATTCATCAAGTTCAACATAATCCTTTATTACTTTTAAATTTTTTAAATCTTTTGCCATTTTTATTTTATTGTGAAATTTCCAATAAAGATTGAAGATAAGCTGGATCAGACGAGATATTAAGCTTACTACGAATCTCATTGATATTTGGAGTAATATCCAAATTTGCATTATAATTATCTTCAAGTTCATTAATATCTTCTGTAATTATCTGTATAAATCCATGATAAATATCAGCAGCTATAAACTCATCTGCTGTATCTACTGGAGTATCTTCATCTCTTTCTTCTTCTCTATTTATAATCTCTATTTCTTTAGGATTAATCTCTCTAGAATCTTCTACTATAAATTCTTCAACAGTATCAAAAGGTAAATCGCTTTGAGTACTTGGAGCTAAAGTCTTAATAATTTTAGATTCTTCTTTTAAATATCTTAAGAAAGTACAAGGAATATTCCAAACAGCTTTAGTATCTTTATGATAAATAGATACTTCAGCTTCTTCAAAATCAACTGATTTAACTACAGCTTTATCACCTATACTCCATAATTTCTTATTACCTTTTTCAGATTCTACATTTGCTATAAATACAACTGTATCTCCTTGAATAGGAATAAACTCATCTACATCAAACATACTCATGGATAATACAGCTGAACTTTTATAATCATCTATAATCTCCATCATTGGAACACTTCCATTTTCATAGTATCCTACTATTTTATACCACGAATCTTCTTTGATTTTAGCAAATCTTCCAAAGGTACTACTAGAATTAGGAGAGCATTGATGTGTATTTAATGCCCTAAGAGTAAAGCCTACTAACCAATGAGGCTCAACGTCTTTTCTTATGAACCCTCTTTGATTTGCTTTTAGCTCCGGGTATTTGAAACTCTTCTCCCTCCTCAAGGCTTTTCTGCTTCTATTATTAGTAATAACTACAACAGGTTTAGGATTAAGTTCTTCAAAAGATTTATAAACTTTCTGACTTTCTATAGTACCATTCCTTATTTCATATAATGTATGAGGAGTAAATTCATCTACAACATATACGTCAAAAGCTAATAAAGCTTCTTTAATAGATGATATATACATTTCACCCATTACGTCATATCCATAATATAATGGTCTTAATTTATCCCTATAAGCATACAGAGTGTCTGTCTTCTTATTATAAAATAATAAAGCAGCAGCTCCCTCATATTCACTAAGAATGCTAACATTAAGTTCACCTTCTTTCTCAAAAGCTTTACTTACACCATATGCTAATATTTGACTATCAACATTATAATCTTTATATTCCCAACCATACTTTGCAGCTAAACCATTTAATCCAGAATAATTAGTAAGAGTACCATTATGTACTAATACGATATCACCGTATGTAAATGGATGTGCATTTTCTGCTGTATTTACTCCAATTGTCTTAGCTCTAACATGACATATTAATGTTGTATCAGGTTTTAACTTATCTATTTCTTTTTCAATAAAGAATTTACCAGCTGGTTCTGCGCTTTTAATTATACCAGTTAAAGGACTAAACATCCCTGTAGCATCTTTACCTCTTTCAACAGAATTCCAAATCATTAAGCCTTTAATCTTATCAAGATTATAGTTATTATCACCTGAAAATCCTACTATGCCGCAACCTAGTACTCCTTGTGGAGATTTTTTTATAAATGCCATAAAGGCAAATATTAACAATATTTCAATCATCTATTTTGTTTTAATTAGTATATTTTAAATTAAAAGCAGGGTAGCGGAGGATAATAAATTATCTAAAGCGAACTCAAGCTACCACTGCTTTTTAAGTTACTTTATTCTATAAATATACCAGCTTTTTGAAGAATTTTCTCCAATTTAAATGGTGCTATTAATTCATACGCAAGATTCTCATCTCCAGTGTTAATACAAGCCTGTATCTTCATTGCTAAGGTATCTGTAAGCTTAGCTAAGCCATCTTTATTAATGAAAGCTATTGCAGCTTCAACTCCTTTATAAATAGCTTCAATAGATTCTAAATCAGCTATCCAGAAGTTAGATAAACTCCTATATTCTACACCATATGATTTAAACCTGAATGCTCCTGCTTTACCATACATTTTCTTTCTTTCCCTATCACTATCTAGTAATACACTAGGAACTCCTAAGAAAATATCTAAAGCTTTAACTAAGTTAAGACTAGTATCAGTATCTGGATCATTATATCCTATATGTACGTGGCCCGTACTTGTTATCTTTAAGACTTTTTATTCTTAAACTCTTTAAGTTACTAACACCTAAAGTCCAGCATATATTTTCATCCTTATACTTGATAAGGAGCTAATCACTCGTGGAGAAATTCTATTCTATTGTCTTCCAAATAGTTTCATTCTCTATGCGTTACACTGTTCATTAATATTACTTAATGAATTAGCACGGTATTCTAAATAATTATTAAATTTTTCTCTTTTTCTTGATAAAAATATATTAGAATCTTTATATAACCAATCATAAATATCTTTTATTTTCTCTGTTCTATTTCTATAGTAATTAAACCTCATAGTATAATAACTACAAGTTTTACCAATAATCTCTCTATATATAGGCTCTATATTAAATAAATCTTTAAATATATTACCTATTTGTATTGAAAAGTTATTACTATTAAAAATAAAGCTAAAATTAAAAAATATTGTATTCTTTGTTTTATAAAAAGACACTGATCCATCTCCATCAAAAAATCCTCTTATAAAATCTCTATGAAATTCTATAGGTATATTATTAAAATTAAAAGAAAAATTACTATCTTGAGTTTTATTCTGTATAATCTTATATTTATTATATAATATATTATACATATAATTAGATGTAAATCTAACTGTAATCTGTTCTTTTCTAAATTTAGCACCTAATTGTCTATTAGAGTGAATTATTTTAGATTCAGGACAGATTTCATCTTTAAATTTAGAGATTACCTCAATATCATCTATACTATTATTTATACAAATTCTATTCCCATTAGCTAAATAACCATCAGCTATAAAAAATCCTAATAAATAGGCTTTTATTTCAGAATCAATATTATCAAAATAAGTATCATTTATATGATATTTTCTAAATTTATTTTTTACTTCTATATTATATCTTTTTATATAATAGTTTATATTTTTAGGATTCATTCCTATAATATTAGCTACCATTGTTGAAGTATAACCTTGCTTAAAGAGATTTTTAATAATTATTATTTTATTTGTCATTAATATGTATGTATACTACAAAGATACGTAATATATTTCATATTTACAAATAAAATTAGTTAAGTTCACCGTTTTTGATTAGTATTTTACTATATGTTACCACATAGGCTGGCAGCCAATTTTACCAGCTGTCCTTAAATTAGTTTTATTACTTGGAGAATCATTTTGATCTCCTCCAGCCCAAGCATTAAAATCAGGTTCACATCCAAACTTTTGAGATTGTGGATCTTGTAAGTACTCTGTTTTTAACCTAGCACTAGCTTGTATTACTACTTCTAAACTAGATGGTATAAACTGATTAGTCCAATTAATACATTTCTGTACACTTTCATATGTCTTCTTAGCACTATTATGAGCAGGAATACAATATTCTACCATTACATTATCTGTCTGAATCATATGACCTTCAGATAACTCTGGAATTTGATATGGACTCCATTTATCTCCAGGAATATATGGAATTGCTGATACTATATCTTTAGTATCTTTATGTATTAAAAAACATTCAGGATCTGTTCCTAATGTAAACGCTTCTATTCTTTTAGTCATAGTAATATTCTGTTTCTTCTACTTCTTGTACAGAATGTAGATATTTAACCCAATTTCCTGATTCTACTTTAGGAAATTTTCTTTTACTTATTAATTCATGTAAATTATTTCCAGCTTTGTAATAGTAACATACTACCCATCTGTACCTCTTCTCATTATTAGGACATAATACAGTACCAGTAGTTTCAACATATCCTGCTCCTAACTCCATAGCTTTAATAAATTTATAAGCTTCATCAGAGCAGTACATTAAGTCACCTACTACTATATCTTCATACTTTGCTGTTGTTACAGCTGGATATTCTCCTAAATCATACATTTTGACATTTCTCATTTCAAGAGTATCTATATGTATAAAAGAATCGTCTCCAAATTGTCTCCTAATTCTATCATAATTGTATTGGTCTTTTCTTAGTGATCCATATACAAAGATAAAATTATTTGAATAAGCTGTAAATACTAATTTATCTAGTAAAGTAATAATAGTATTAATAAGTTCCTTAGTTGTACCTGTTTTTTTGAGAATCTCTACATTTTCTATTAATACTTTATCAGCTAACATATAATTAATTCTTCTTTAGATTCTACAACAGTATTTCGAGGTTTAACTTTAACTATCTGTTTGTATAAATCAATTTCTTCTTTTGTAAATTTGAAATCCCAAGCCCTATCAATTATTTCAGAAACAGGAATATTTAAAGCTAAAGCTGTATCTAACTTATTCTCAATTAATAAATTAAGATAAGCATGGCACACTTTAACTAAATCACTCCTATGATCCATCATTTCTGGATGCCCTTGTATACCTAATCCTTTAATTTTCTTATAATATACAAATTCAGGTTCTTTAATATATCCAGCTTCAGACCTTTCAGGCATTACCATTGGGGTATTATTAGCACCTATAAACCTTGTAGACAATCCTTTAGAATGAGCTAAAATAGCATATTCATTCTTAGGAATAGTATAAGGATATTGTAATTGATGGTGTAGTGAATTAGTAACACATTCATATTTACCATCATAAAAGTGTAATTTATGTGTACCATAATGACTCATATCTTGTACTAATTTACCTCCAGCTAATGCACATAGTAATTGTGCGCCTCTACAAGTTCCCCAGATAACTTTACCTAATTTTTGAGCTTCTTGAAATGCATTAATTTCTTGCAAATCACGGCCTGTTAGTTGTGAATTATATGACTCTCTACCACTATAATGTACTTCATCATATATTTTAGGGGAGATATCCTCTCCCCCAGTTAATACAACAACATCAGCTTCTTTCATATTTTCAGTAAGAGATCCTTCAATCCAACGACCATATCCCTTACCATAACCTACTACATATACTTTAAAATCTTTTTCTTTCTTTTGTGACATTGTTACGCTTCTAAAAATTTATTCTTTAACATTAATGGAATTACTTCTAAATAAGTAGAAAGTACTATACTCTCATCATTACTCATACTAGGAGCAGAATTGATCTCTATAATAATAAAATCAGGATCTTTACGAACCTTACCTTTACCATCTTTAGCAGATTGAATTCTTAAATCTACTGCACCAAAATCAAGTCCTACAGCTTTTAAAGCTTTAACTGATTCTACTACAATAGCATCCCAATTTACAGGTTTATCAAAATTATCATTTTCTTCAATAAACCAAACACAATTACTATCATTTCTAAACCATTTATCCTTTTCAGGAGTATCAGATTTTAACATCTTTCTGCAAGTATAGAAACAACCATCACTATTCACATGAAGCCTATATTCCCTTGTATAATTATAAAACTTTTCAAAGATATATTGACTCATAGTTTTACCAGCTCTCCACTTATCAAATTCTGCTTGACTAGAAATTAAAGTGTTACCTTCACCTCTACTACCAAAATGAGATTTAGCTACAATAGGACTTTTCCAATTCTCTGATAATCTTGGAATATCTGAAATATCAGTACTCCAATCAGCTGTTTTAACATCATATTCCCTGAATTTATTCTTCATTAATAGTTTATTGCTACTAATTTTAATAGCTTCAGGAGAATTTAATTCAATTCTTTCTAAATTATCCTCTACAATAGTAGTACTACCAAATCTAACTAAAGTCCTAAATGGTAATAAAGGTAATCTAGTCCTAAATGGATCATGTGAAGGATGTCTAGACCTAACATGAGGTCTAAACATACTTTTAATTGTTTTTTTAGAAGTCTGCGGAGTCAAGCCCAACCCTGAAGCTGTAGCTACTTTTTGCTTTTTTGTTGTAATCATCACTATATGTATATTTTTCTTCTTCTTTCTTATTTTCTATAAACTTTAGATCTTCAGCATATACTGTTAAGATCTTATTATTTCTCAATTTAATTTTCATTAAATCTTTTCTTCTATTAGAACAAGTTTTAGATATTCTTTTACTCGAAGGATTTCCTATAATGTCTATAACAATTCCTTTACTTCCCTCACCACTTTCTAACTTGTAATTATCTTTATTATGTACTATTTCTACTTTTGTTCCTACATGTATTGTTTTATTAATAGGTGATACATATCCAGTTAATTTATTGTTAATTATACTACAATCACTAATTAAAAACTTACTTTTTGTAGTATCATCAATATAAATCTCTACAAAGAAACTTTCTCTAGATAATTTTTTAGACTTAGATTTAACTAACTCCCAATTACCATCTATATAAGTATTCTCTAAAGATTTCTTTTCTTTCTTCTTACCAAATAATTCAGAAGAATTCTTAGAACTATTTACTCTTAATTTAAATACAAAAGGTATAACAAGTAATAATACAGATATAGTCTTAAATACACTAAAAGTACCAATATTAGTTGTAACTAATTTAGTTTCTATTTTATCATCTTTAATATAATAAGATAATATAATAGCTTTAGCATCTTTTAAGAATACTTTAGCTGAACTAGTCTTAGGTAAAGCTTCTATAATATCTTCATTAGAATTATATACTTTACCTTGTATAATATAACCTTTAATTATACCTACATTACCATATTCATATATTATATCTTTATATCTATCTACTTTAGACTTAGTTACTACTTTCTTAGTTTCTACTACTGGAGCAGTTACAGGTATAGGAATTTCTTCAAAATCTAAGTCAAAGTTATCTATATCTTCATCAGAAATAGTATTTTCTTGAGGTATTTCTTCAGGAGCAATAAATCTTTCTACAGGTCTAGAACTGTTAAACCATACATTTTGTTCAGCTTCTTCTAAATCTCTTCTAAACTGAATTGCTCTAGCCATCTCTCTTTCTGCTAGTAATTCCTGTTGTAAATGAGATAATACATCATTAAGCCTACGAATTTCATCATTATGACCATTTATATTACTTCTAAGATTTTCTCTTTGTAATATTGAAGTAGATATTACAATATTACGTTCAACATTATTTAATAATTGTCTTCTAAATTCTATATCTCTTCTAGTCCTATTAATATCTGCATTTATTATATTAATAGGTCTTCTAGTCCTACTTGTAATAGTATCAAATTGTACTTGCTGTACTTGACCTAAAATACCTTCACCTGTAGGAACTAGCCTGTCTTGAGGTACTTCTCTAGGAGTATTAACTCCAAAGTTAGGATTAAATCTAAAAGCATCTGAAACATCTATAGGTTGTGATCTTATTGAAGTAAATGTAGAATTTTCAAAACTTACAGGATTAATAGTATTTACTCTACCACCTCTAGCTCTATTACTTACAGAAGGTTTACATTTCTTAGGATATTTTCTACTATTATTCTCTTCATAAGCTACAATACTACCTACTTTATTTAAAGGTATATTAGGAGAAATATAACTACCAGATACTCCTAAATGATCTATTATATCATCTACTATAAAATCTGATAAATTTATTGATTCGGAAACTTTATTCTTCTCTTTAATCTTTTCTGTTTCCATATTATTTTATTTGTGTATCAAAAACAAACATTTTTAATGTATGTCTTGTTTTAGGATTAGTAAATTGTTTTACAAATGTAAGATCATCTCTTTGCTCTAAAGCTAAGATAAATTCAGTATTAGTAAAGTAATTAATAACTCCTGTTGTTAACATCTTATCTTCATCACTCTCTTTTTCATCAGTAACTTCTACCATAGTATTAATCATACCAACAGCTCCAGAATGTGTAGTTCTGTTATTATGAGCCATTAATCTAATTAAATCTATAATTAAATTGTATACTAGTTGATCTTCTACTTTTGTAAATTTAGAAAAAGTAAATTGACCATATTCACATACACCACAACAAAATGGTAATATACGTGATTGAAATCTATAAAAATAAGTTTTACTAACAGTACCCCAAGGACTCTTAATCATTAATTGAGCGTCACTACCCTCTCTACGTAAGTTAATTCTATTAAATCCATATAAAGGTTTAGCAGAATCTTCTATAGTTTCATCTTGTTCTTTAAGAGTTAATACTTCAAGAAAGTCTAATACTTCTTGAATAGATCCTAATGGAGTTTTCTTATATACTTTTAATCTTTTACTATGATTAGTTAGAAAATAATTTAAATCTTTTCCAGCTAATGAATTCTTCTTTACACTTAATTCTTTAGAATATGGATTATTGCTTTCTTCTTCCACTTCTACAACTTTTCCAATTTCTTCTAATTCTATATTATTTGTGATTCCCATCTCTAATTTTTTATTACTTGCACCAGAATGGCATTATAGTAATGTCAGTTAGTAATTCTAACTCTTTTACAAATACCCTTCCAGCATCTATCATTATATTTGATTGTATTTCACTAAATTCTTTAGCAAAATCTTCATCAACTTCAGTATAAATTGCATCATGAACTACATGAATAATTTTTACTCGATCTTCTAAGTTATTATCTATAATATACTTACGAAGATATATAAGAGCTAACTTTGTAACTATGGCTGAAGTGCCCTGAACAGGACTGTTATAGCTGTTACGTGTTATTTCTCCTATAATTTTAGAATCCTTATAAGGATCTAAATGTTGTTTCCAATTAGGAAACCATCTTATTGCTGAATAAGGTTTAGCAGTTCTAATATAACCATGTTTAAGTCCATATCTAGCGCAACTTTGAAGAAATCCTTGTAATTGTTTAGTAGTAGAAAAGTATTTATCTAATAAATCTTGTGCTACATCTAAACTTACTTGAAGCATCTTACTCAATTTCCATTTAGTACCTCCAAATAGAGCCATGAAATTAATATTCTTTGCTACGTCTCTATATGATTTACCTCTAAGAAATTCAGGTTTTGTTCTAACTTCTTCTTCTTTTATTCCAAACATTAACTTAGCTACTTCAGAATGAAGATCTCCATCATTCTTAATAGTATTAAGCCATACTTCATCTTTACTAAAACAAGCTGCTACTCTTGTCTCTTGCCCGTGTGATTATCACGTGGACTTTCTCTTTCCCATCTCTATAAAGTATTAGGGAGAATCTATAAAGTCTCTACACTTGCCCATATCAGTCATTGAATTATAGTTCTATTGATATTGCTAGCTCGGGATTAAATTACCATCTCTTTCCCCGAATTAGGATTCCTTAAATCTTTAGATTTCTCTAAAGAAGGGCCAATTTTCTCAAATTTTCTATCTAGATGTACTTGAGAGGTATTATACATATTATATATACATTCTAATTTTCCTTCATTATAGTATATACCTATTCTATATAGATTAGGTTTACTCATTTTTACTGAATGTCTTATATTCTTTGTATCTAAAAATTTAGATATCTTATTTATAAATAAATTAGAAGCAGAAAATATTTCTATTCCTAATAATTTATCATCCTTAACTCTATAATATCCATCTCCATCTATTATACCTCTTAACATACTCCAAGTTATGTTTATATTTGGATCTAATGTAAAAGATTTTTTAGGAGTTATACCTATTATATTATTAAGATAATTATGTATTTCTTTACTTTGAAAGTTTACATAATACTCTTTTATTTTATATCTATTATTATTGTAGTTTTTAACTTTAACAAAATCAGATTTTAGAAATTTTACATATTTTTCTAAATGTTCTATATCTTTAAGAGATAAAGCTATTCTATATCTTTCTTTTGAAAGATTACCATCTGTCATAAGAATTCCTAACCAATATTGAACTTCATCATTTTCTAAATTCAAAAATGGATTAGTTTTAACATTAGTAGTAACTTCTGAAGTTGTTCTTAATTTAATATTATATCTTAATAATACTCTTCTTATTGAAGTATTATATGTATTAAATAATTTTCCAATAATAACTGTATCTTTACCATCTAAATAAAGATTACATATTTCTAGTTCTTTCTCTTTACTAAACCTATTCATTTGTATAATTTATATACAAATATAGTAAATATTTATCATATTTACAATAGGTATGAGCAAAATAATCATTTTTCTTTTACCCTTGTAATCAATTCCTATTATTAATTTACCTTTGTCTGCTACAAAACAATTTAAATAATCATTCTTAGCTGGTAAATTTTGTAGATTAACTGAAGATTTACCAGATTTACTACCACCACAAGATACTCTACTTGTGTTTAAAATCTGCCAAAATTCTCCATGAATTCTCTTAGTAACTGGATTTATAAAGTTGATGAAGTTATCTCCATAAGTAGAAGCTAATTTAGCATCTTTCTTATAATCTATTAACTTTTTAACTAAAGGAAAACTATATTGGTAAATGGCTATATCTTTTTCAGAGCTACTTTCTACCTCATCTCCTATTAATCCTTTTAAAACAGCTAATACTTGTGCTGGAGAAGACCATAATATAGTTACATCTCTATCAGTTCCTCCAAATAAATCTAATTGTGGAGTTTTATTTATAAATTTAGTTAATTTAGGTTCAGCTCTTACTAAATCATCTAATTCTTTTTCATGAAGTGGTATTAATTGATCTACTTTTCTAGATAATTTTAACCAAGCTTCTATATTAAATCCCATACCATTATACTCAATATCAGCAAGTGCTAAACAAGCTTGATTCTCTAATGATATATATTCATTTAATTCATATTTATTAGCTCTTAAAGTCTGTAATTCTTTTATTTTATGTAAATAAAGAACATCTTCAGAGCCATATACTATTTGTTTATAAGTAAATGGTTGTCCATTCAATCCTATAAATTGATTTCTTACACTTTTGTCTAATGATACTCCTAAATATCTTTTAGCTATTTCTCCTAATCCAAGTTGTCTTCCCATCTTTCCATTTGGAAGTAACCATTCTTTACCATTAGTTAAACAGCATTCAGCTAAAAAAGTATCATATATTTTATCAAGTATTATACCTTCTAATTTTAGAAATTTATAATCAAATTTTAAGTTTTGACCTATAATTAATTTACTTTCTAAATAAGGTTTTAACTTAATAAAACAATCTTTATTATTCCTTACATCAATTACCCAGATATCATTACCATCTGATAATTGTAACATTATTATTCTATTAGCATGATTAAAGAAACCTTCTGTTTCAGTATCTAATGCTATAGAATCCCTCTCACTAATCCATTGAATTAAGTCCTCTATACTTTTATGTTCATATAGAGGACTCTCTTCTTTACTATATAGATCTTCTTGACCTATAAAGTACACTTTATTCTTATTTATACCTATCAACTACCTCTCCTCCTCGCTTTAATTCGAGAGGTATTATGCTGTAGCTAATTTTCTTTTCTTAATTACAGCTTGTCTTTCTTTAGTAACAACAGTACCTTTAACTAAACTTGATTTAGTAGGATGATTCTCCATCTCTTTAATCTTCTGGTCTATCTTTTCTTGTAGACTTAATTGTTTAGTTCTGACTTCATTAAGTTTTCTTTTAATTTCATTCTCAATTGCTTCAGCTCTTCTTTGTTTTAAAAGTTCTTCATGTGCTATTCTATCTTTTTCAGCTTGAATCCTTTTAGCTTCTTTATCCGCTTTTAATTTAATTTGCTTTTGCTCTTCATCATAAATAGCTTGTCTATAAGCTTTATCACAAAGAATTCTATAATCAGATTTCTTTATATCTGCTTCATCTGAACCACCATTTTCATGATAACCTATACTATTGTTATTAAATCTATAAGAAGTATTACTACTCATAGTGCAAGTATTAAATACTCTTCTATTAACAGTACCACATATATTATTATACATATCATATCCATTAATAAGACCAGTAGTATCATTAACTATAATGTACATAGCTTCCATTACTTCTAATAAAGTAACTTGTTCTCCTAGATAATGTAAAGTCAATCTATATAAATCACTAATAGATCTTCTAGCTCCATTATAAGAAGTATCTCTTTTATCCCCCCTATCACCTAATACTCTAGTAGTATAATTACTAGAACCTGAAGCTCTAGCATTATCTATAAGAAATGATATTAAAAAAGATTTAACAGAACTAATATCAGGTTTAAATGGGATATAATTTACTTTTAATGCACCGTCTTTTCTTAATTGTTTTTCATAACCTTCAACTACTTTAAGTGCTTGTTCATATGTTCTTGGCATCTTTATAATGTTTTTGCAAAGTCAATAAATTGTGTTAATGGAGATACAGCAGGATTTACACTGATAGCCGTAGGTAATAAATCTTTATTACTACTTACAACTTCTCCTTTATGTAAGAATGCTTTTTCTCTTAAAGGTCTTTGACATTGTGCTCTACCTAAAGCAATTGCTCTACCTTTAGCTTTATCAAATTTATCTTTAGTAGAGCATTGACTCTTACCTACTATAATTACATTTGTTTCAGGATTAAATATACCTGCTACTACTTTTCTTGGTTGATTTTGTTCTGCTTCTGGATAGAAGAAGAATACATTTCTGTTATTTTCCATTACTGAAAGTTTTATTTATTATTTATTTTATTTGTTTCCAATCTCTATTAGCTGTTGGAGGTGCTGATTTAGAATTTCTTTTAGCATTCTTAGCTCCTCCACTACATACTGTACAAGCTGCTTTCTTTAAGTCTGCTGCTACATTATGTAGCCTATTCCCTTTACCATAAGTTTTATCCTGAAACTCATTTTTACAACTACATGGTAGTACTACTGTTCCTTGCATATTATTTGTTTAACTAATGTGATTAAAAAACCATAGTCTAGCTTTAGTAGCTATTAAACTATTAGCTTTCTTTAAGTCTATTTGATTCTTAACTATAGTATCTTCCTCTTCCTTAAGAATATCATTAAATATCCATCTTAAGAAAGCTTCAGTACTCTTCTTACTAAATTCAATATTATTCTCTTTTAAATAAGATAAAGCTTGGTATAATCTAGCTTCTGTTAAACTATACTCAACAAATTCTTGTATATTATTTAAATCTTCAATATTTACTGAATTTAATACTTTAACTTTACTAACTGAATGTTTCTCCCCTTTAGACTTAAATTTAAGTTCAGGAAAATCTATTGAAGTAAATACTATTCCTTCACCTATCCCTTCAACTCCTAATTTTTTAGCTACAGGACAACATTCTTCAACTTGATTAGTCCATTCAATTAATTGATTTTGTACTAACTCTGGAAAATTAAAGTCTATTTCTATATCAAATGTTTGAAATTGATTAATAAGATAAATATTAGCTGTATTCAATAAATCTAATTCATTACTATCAAAATAATAATTTAAACCTGTCCATTCATTATCTATTTGAATTCCAAATATTACAAACATTTTTGGTAATTCTGCAATAGCAACTCCAGACTGGATATTACTTCCACACCATTCACCAAATACTGCTATAGATTCTTCAAATTTAACATCAGCAAATAATGCAGTTAAATCTAATTTACTCATAGCTAACATAAATCCAGCATTATCATGGGTTAAGTCTAATACCCTTTCTCTTGATTGATATTCAATATGATTATCTTTATATTTAACTATTCCAGCGTTTGTACCATGTAGTTTAACTGTACCTCTAAACTTTAATTTAGGATACTCTTTTGTATGATTATATATAGGATCTCCATTATCATCTTTTCCTATATAATCATGAGATGTTCTTACTTTGTGAACAATATTTCTAAATTGCTCTATTGATGGATATTTTATCATTTTAATTTAAATAAAAAAAGGGAAACTATTTCTAATTTCCCTAATTCAGACTTCTTAACCTGTAAATTAAGATCTTAATATAATCCAGACGTATATCTGGTTTTGTTTAAATGTTTCTCTTTGTACTTCTCTTGCTTTCTCTTCACTCTCTATAAGTATAGATTGTTTAGTACTTGGTACAAATAATTCTACTCCATCATTAGATGATTCTATCACTGTGTTGTTTTCTCCAGCCATAATATTCGCTTTAATTCATGTTTAATATTTCTAAATAACTTTGGTTGTGATTTCTTGTACTTTATAAGTACTGATAATGTAATAACTTTATTAAATATGATCCATATAAATGGTCTGGTTGTAAGAGTTATAATATATTTAGATCCAATAAGATAAGAATACATTTGATTACTAAATTGGCATACTGCTATTAATGCAGCACCAAGTAATAGTATATCACTATAATAGTGATGATTATGAATTAGATCACTAAACTTCTTTTTAGTTAAACTAATAAAACTTAATGTTTTAATACTATTAAGTATTATTTTAGGTCTTAAATCAAAACCTCTACATACTACTCTTTTAATCATAATCATAAGTATCCAAGCCCATAAAGCTATGTCTACTAATTGATTTATAAGATACAAACTAACTTGTAAATTACTTATTGTCTCTGCTACTATCATTATCTATCTTACTATTTTTTATTAAATACTTCTTTATATCACTTATACCTTTAGTAAAAGTATTCAATAAGTATAATAGAACATTCCATTTATTATCAAATACAAACTTTACAATATCATTTACAAATATACAAAATAATATTATTACTTCACTATAATAATCTTTAATAATAGCTGTATTCTTCAATTGTATTTGTAATACAAATGCTAATACTGTTGCTAAGAAATATCTATTGAAGAATTTGATATCTTTGAAATGCTTATCATATCTCTCAATTTCAATCATAGCTCTAGTAGCTACTCCAAGAAATGATAAGAATAGAAATAATAAACCATTAAGAATATCTTTTAGAGATACAGAATTGACTAGTGATTGAGCAGCAAGTAATATATCCATTAATCATATATATATGTAATTTTTTACAAAAATACGAATAATAATTAATAATTACAAATTATACTTTCTCTTTAGCATATCCAACTTCTTCTTCAACTATATCATCTCCCTTAATCATATGATAATCAAAAATACTAATCTTTCTAGTACCTAATCTATAATTAAGCATCATATTGTATCCCTTACGAGATTTAAAACAGTCAGCTTCATTATGAAATAGTACTTTCTTACAGAATATAGTAAGTTTATTATCTAACTCCTGTAAAAATTCACATCTAATATCAGGATCAGGTATTTCTTGTATTTCATCTACTAAATGATGATAATCTATTACTATACCACTAACATTACATATTGCTAGTAAGAATGTAACTAAAACTACTGCTAATAATATACCACTTATAAGTGACTGTGTTTGACTTGTTTCCATAATTTATAAATTAAGTTTTTGTTTTACTAAAGTTAATAGCCTATCATAGGGTTTTTGATCTTTACCTTGACCTGCTACATAATTTCCTATAGATTTTACGTCATTTAAAGATAAACAAGGTTTATTCAAAATAATATATTCTTTAGCTTTTTCTTTTGTTGAGAAATAGAAATAATCAGGATTAAGTTTATGACTAAATCTTGAAAAGTTATAAGATGGACTAATATAATCTAAATTTTTTCTAACAGGATATACTTCATCCCCATCATAAATATCTACTCCATCTTCTGTAGTAAATAGTTTATTTTTTTTAATATATTTAATAGCACTATCTAATCTTCTTGATCCTACAGATACATTAAGGTATATAAAATCATTTTTTAAAGTAATACTTTTTATAGGATAATGATCCATTTGATTTCCACTATACTGTATATCATCGCCAATAGTAAAGACTTCTCCATCTGATCTTTTAACTGAGTGTATACTCCATTTTTGAACAGGATTATTTAACATCAGATTAGTATATTCTTCATAATTATTAATAATTGGAATAAATAATTGAGTTTTGAAATACTCTGTTATTCCATTTGGAGAAATAAAAGATAATATCTCATAATCTTTATCTACTATTTCTTCAAAATATTCAGTTTTAAGATGCTTAAGTTGATAACACATTCTCTTTCCTTTATCCCAATATAATTGAGCATCATTAGGCCCTTCAAATATAGTATTTACAGATAAAGAGTCTGGATATTCACGTATTAATTTAAATTTTCTTTGTTTTTCCATTTTATTGTAATATAAAAGCTGATATTAATAAAGTAAATAATACTCCTAGAGTAAATCCTATTACAAAAACCTCACCTCTACTTATTCTTTTTTCCATTTTATTTAATTTTTTAAACAAGATAGTACTGGATTGGTCAATCCTAATAATAATTCATATAGCCTCATAGAATCACCCAAAGGTCATTAATACTACCTCTATCATATACATTATTATTATTGTACTATCTTGTTAATATTTGTCGGAAACCACTCCTATGCTGGTATAAGGATTTTCCTTATTTTGTAATCTAACCAAGTTTCCTGGTAGTAGTCCTGATGAGATTCTAACTCATAACCTACAAATTAGAAATTTGTTACTCTATACAGTTGAGTTACAGGACTATCTATATTATATACTAACTAATAAAAAGAATGTTAGTACTGTCATTAGTACTATTGCTGTGATAAGATGTTTTGATTTCATTATTGATTATTTAAATGTTTTAAAATTGATTTACTAATAGTTCTAAAGTCCCAAAATAATAATAAAGTACATATAAATGTCCAACCAGCATTTTTATCAATTATATTTATAATAATTAATAATATAAATACTATAATTTCTATAATATCAATGATTATATCAAATCCTGTTGACTGAATATTTAGTATAAATTTAGTATTTATAGTAATAATTGTTGTTATAATTAATACTATACATAAAAGTGTAATCATAAATTTAAATTTTATAAAGATAGCCTACAATTAAGTAAGCTATCTTTATGGTTAATAATTAATTAAGCTTGTTCAGCTGCTTCATCTACTAAAGATGTTTCATCAACAACTTCTGAATTAGATTCTGATACTACACCAGTATTATCTTCTTCATTTTCTTCTGATTCATCTTCATCCATGAAGTTATTAAGGTTAATACTTACAGACTTAGCAACAGCAATTTGTTCCATACCTATAATTAACAAGGCATTAACAGAAGGATCTTCTTTAGTAGGTACATAGTCAACAATAATGTTAACATACTCACCTTTCTTTGGAGTCCAATCAATACCTAACCTACGTGATGTAGATAAATTAGTATTGGTAATTTCCTGGAAATCATCAGATCCTTCTTCTTTTAGACGCTTTAATGTTTCTTTTGCTTTTTGTACTAAATAAGGAGTCATTGCTGCAACACCAACAATATTAACCATTGTACCATCTGGACGTGAAAATAAATTCACATTAGTAACTTTAACCCGATATTTATCAGGTTCTACACATAGCACCCTAGATGCTAAAATTTGTAATGCATTTTCTTTTTGCATGATTTTGTAATTTGATTAAAAAATTTGTTATTTATTTGATTTACTACACTATGTAGTAGTGTAGAGAAGAGGACTCGAACCTCCACGAGGTAGTTGAATCTCCACGATCTTTCCTAGGAACTTAATACCATCCTCAGCATCTTACACAATGCCATGTCTGCCACATCTATTATTACAGGTAGTAATATAGACTTCTTTCATCACCTCTACGATATTATTAATATTGGATATTTTTGTTATATGTATGATAACTCCATTCTATACTTCAATAAGAAGGACTAATTTATAGTTAGTCATATTAATAATATAAAAACTTTTTTGTCTATTGGGAAAGGCTAAACCCAATTTCTTTATTTAAAATCATAGTTAATAGCATCTTGGCTAATTTCAACTACGCATCCATTTACTATAACATAATTCATCTTAGTAATTATCTAGAATCAATAATAATTTTACGAAATAAAAGAAATAGTATAATACAATATGATACTATTAAATAAATTATATGTAACATTATTTACGACGCATTTTACTAAGTCTTAACATGTTAGTCTTTTTATTCCTCATACATTTATTACCAGAGAAATAAATAGGATTAGTAGGATACTGCCTGTAACCATTTGATATAACTACATCATTTACAGGTATAAAATAAAGAGTAACTGCTACTATAGCAATTATAAATAAGCAAAATAAAAATAGATACATTGTTTTTAAAATTAAGTTGAGTTAATTATTTATAAGTTGTTGTAAGCTCCATATAAGCTCCATTTGATTTGTTAAAAGGTAAAGGTATTACCTTAATATAAATTCTATCATATACAACTTTATTATTATTTAATATAGTTGAAATAAGAGCAGATATATATTGACAATACTCTTCACAAGAATAAGATATATTTCTTTCTTTAACCCATTTTAATATATTATTATGTAATATTAGTTGATCTATAATAAAACCATCAGAATCTAATACTCCAGAGCAATCTATTTCAACATGATATTTATATCTTGTATGACCTTTAACTTTACATTGATTCTCTGATGATACATTTACTGTAAATATACCATTTCTGTTAAGTGTAAACTTTCTTATTACCGACATTTTAATGTTTTTTAAATTGTAAAAAATTATAGTAGGAGACTTAGAATTGACTCAGTTTTAATATGCATATTTCTTCTACTACTGTAGACTCAACCCTGTTATAATTTATTTCTGCATAACTCTTATCTACTATAATCTAACTAATCAAATCACACCCAATCACAAGTGTAATATCTTTAATGTAAAAAATACATATACCAAATAGACCATAATATAACTGATATTATAAACTTTAGTCTTTGATAGATATCATCATTATTAACAAGTTTATCAGCATGTATTATTGTAATAATTGGATATATACTCATAAATAGAGTAAATGCTAAATATAGCATCCATAAAAAGTCTTTCATATTATAATTTATAAAATGTGTAATGTGGTAATTTTTCCATTAATACTTTAATAGTAGAATATGTATATCCTAAAGCTCCTGTTGTATAGACTATTCTACAATCGTTAATTACTCTTCCTATTATTCCTATTACTTCAATACTTTCTTTTACAATAATAGTATCATATGCAATATCAATATTAGATACTTCTATTTTTTTTTCTTTTTCATCTTTATTAATATAAATCTCTTGCATATCAATACTCTGGTTTATTAGTAAATGATTCTGTTAAATCTACTCTATCTAATTTAACTGTTTCATTATTATATAACTCTGAAACTTCTTTTAAATAATTAGACAGCATTGATACACTCGTACACTTCATTACTGATCCCATTATAATCCTTTTCTCAATCTCAAATGATTCTTCTTCAGGAGTATAATTAGCTAATAGTGAATGTATTTTATTTGTTGAATTGCTTTCTATTACTTTCCTAATAGTAGATGCTGGTGGAGGTTTAACCTCTGATTTTTTAATGTCTGTTGTTTTCATTATGATTTATTATTGTGATTTAATTTAGTTAATTGTAATAGCAGAGATACATATGGACAATACTAACATATTATCCCAGATTTACACTCTGCTACTTTGGACATTTTAATAATCTGTATCTATTAGGTCAATAGTATATAACATACTATCTGATACAGTTTGTACTCTCGCTTTATTTGTATCTTTATACCAATGTATAACTAATACTTCTCCTAATGATATATGGTTTAGATAAGTCATATAATTAAGATTAAGTTAGTTGTACAATATCTAATACTCTTTCAGTATTATTTAATTTCTTGTTAGCTTTTATTAAAGCAAATAAACTGTTATCTGCTTCAATGTTAAATACTTTTGTTGCTGTAATGATTTGAAATGTTTTCATTTGATTTGATTTAGTTAGTTATTTAGTTAATTATTATTATTGCTCACTCTGTTACTTTGAATTACAGATGTTAGTTTATTTGTAGTAGTTAGTTCTAGAAACAATTTAGACAGTATAATTTTTCATATACTAGCATCTACTACAAATCATCACTTATGTGAGATATCTTTAATAAATTTAATAAGATAAGGTTACAAGCTAATTGAGCTTTTGTTTCATTAAGCGAAGTAACTCAATTATACGACACTTATCTTATTAAATCTATATTAATTTCTTTGAATAACAGGAATAGTTTTCTCACCTGTTTATATAATCACTTCGTAGATTACTTTGCCTAGAAGAAGGCTGTTTGATTAATGTTACATAGTTATTTAATAATTAACAATAGGATAGTAATATACTACTAAACTACTGTAAGGTTGCTATAATCTCCATTATAGTCCTTATTTTCTAATAGATTCATTAGGTATATCTAAAGCTTACACTGCAATAATATTTGCAACTAATATTGCCTATTTGTCTCCTTAATACTTGTGTAAGTTTATATTAAAGAGGAGTATCGTTGTTATTCATTTATATTATAATACTTTATAGATAATAGATCACCATCTACTAAAGAATAATTACTTGTAGCTGTATTTATTGCATCTATAAATGTATTACCTGTTATAAAAACAGTATGCTTAATACTAAAATTATCAAGATATTTAATCTTGTATATATGTTTTTTCATAATAATAGCTATATTAATAGTAAATGATGAATAATTAGTTAATTAGTAAAATAGTAATAATAATAGGTATAGAAGACAGTCTAACGATAGTTTACTGATAGTCAATGAGTTATGATACAAAAGTTAATAAGATAGTAATCTAAAAGACAGATAGTAGCATCAGGATACTTTCACTACAGAGGTTTTCTATACATAGCTAGTTACTAATCTTTACAATAACTTAAATATAACCCTGTTATCTAGCTACTATACTGCCCTTTAGATTATAATCTAAGAGTAGATATATAATAGTATACTGCGGCACTATGTACTACAACTATTATACTCTACTCTTAGACTACTAAATTGAGCTACCATTACAGTAGCCCAATTAATACTTTATGCAGCCTTAAGCATTGCACACATCAAATTAAAGCTTAGCTCAACTGTAAACTCTTTTACAATCTTACCATCATCAGTACATACTGACTCTGCTTTATCTCCTTTAGCCTCTTCCATTACTTCTCCAGCAGTATAGTGTATTACACTAATACTACTACCTACAAGTAATTTTAAGCAACTTGTTGGTACTTTAGTAACTTGAGTTAACCAAGCAGCACTGATAAATGTGTTGCCATTAATACATACCATCTCTTTAGTTGTACCTTTCTTAAGGTAAGTAAATAGTGTTGTGATCTTTTCCATGTGATTGTGAATTAATTGTTAATGATTGATTAGTTAGTTAATGAATTAATGATTGAAATGAAATGTTACCAAGCAGTACTCTGTAATCTTCAGGGTATGATACAGATGTCACCAATACTGCTTGATAAGCATTCTTATTATTGAGCAAAACACTTCTACCCTCTCAATTAAGACGGGGAGTATCAGGCTCCAACATTAGTATGGGGCAAGAGTGTTAGGGTCACCGACGAGATTATCCACAAATATTTTTTTAAAATTTTTTAATTTTTTATATAACTTTTTTAATTATTTACTTGCATATATCAAATATTTTACTTACCTTTGTATTGTCATCAGGAAGAACTATATAAAGAGATTTATGTGTAGGTAGCAATTCTATATATATAAAATTATCTTTGGAAGTTTAGATTTAATGACTTCCTCTTAATTAGACTTAGTGGGGATCTAATTAAGATTTGCTTTTGTCCCCACTTTGCTTTAACATTAACCTCTTAGCAGAGGAGATAAATATATGAATTATAAAATAGATAATCAATTACAAACAATACAAAGAAGTTTAAAGAATAATATATCAGTAGACTCATTAGATAATGCTTTAATAAAAGTTAATAATATTATTACTAACCAAACTTTAGATGATAAAACTCAAAAGAGATTAGAGAATATTATTGATAGTATATTTGAAAGAAAAGAAATATTACTACAGAAAAGTAAAGAACAACAATTAGAATTAGTAGAAAAGATGGCAAAGGGTTCTACTGGTGAATTATTAATACAAGACTATTTAATTAAAAATAGTATTGCTTTTATCAGAGAACAAGAATTTGATGGACTAATTAATAATAAGACTGGTTATAGGTTAAGATTTGATTTCTATCTTCCAGACTTAAGGACTTGCATAGAATTTGATGGTAAACAACACTTTGAATATACTGAAGAATTTGATAAAGGCGACACAACTAAATTTAAAGAAAGAAAACTTAGAGATGGGATTAAAGATAAATTTTGTAAACAAAAAGGAATTATTCTATTAAGAATAAGATATACAGAATTTAGTAATATTAATAATATACTTAAGAACTTTATTAAGAAGTATACATTAATTCCAAAGAAATCAAGTTGGTATAAATAAGATAAAAATGACTATATTTTTTGATAATACTAAATATCCTAAAGTAGATAATACTAGAGAGATAAAAGAGATAGAACATTCAGATTGGTGGTATCAATGTATTGCTAATGATATGAAGAGAGACAATGGATATTACTACAATCAAACAGATGATGAAGCAGAGCAACATTATAAAAGACTTGACAGAAATAGAGATTAATGATACTATAAGAAATGTATTGATTAATTATGGTAATTATAGTTCTGATATAATGGAGTTAGTAGCAGTAGGATATCCTGAAGAAAAAGCTAAGATATTAGTACTAAAGAGATATAAAGAATTTGAAATAAATTAAATTATGAGTGCATTTATAGGAAGAGTAAGAAATAAAGGTATGATAAGAAGAAATGAAAGAGCGTATAATAGCTTTAAAGAGATTATTGCAAATCAGAATACTTCTTTATTTACTGAAGAAGAACTAGTAGCTAAGTTCAAAGAAATAGCTAAAGAAAAATATAATATAGAAGAAAAGATATGAGTTATATAAAAGGAATTGACATTAGCCACAACAATACAGTTAACTGGTCTAAATTAGATCCAGAGATTAAGTTTGTATACTGTAAGGCTACTCAGGGACATGGATTTAAAGATCCAGCATTTAATACTTATTGGCAATACTTAAAGACTAAAGGTCTTTATAGAGGTGCTTATCACTTCTTGACTGCTACAGATTCAGCACAAGATCAAGCTAATAACTTTCTTAGTTTAGGTATAGACTTTAGTAAGCCTAATGTATTACCTCCTATGATTGATATAGAAGATCAAGTACCAGCAAGTCTTAATGTAAACATTACTAAAGATAAGAATGCTTTTATTAAGTTAGCAACAGATTGGATTAATATTGTAGAAGCAGCAACTAAAAGAAAAGTAGTTATATACAGTTATAAAAACTTCTTTGCTGAATACCTTAATAATCATTCATGGCCTACTAATCCTTTATGGTTAGCATCTTATCAACCTAAAGAACCAGGACTTCCTGTAGGTTATAAAGATTGGTCTATTTGGCAGTATAGTCAAGATGGAACTATTGATGGTAAGATTCATGGAGGAGAATTTGATTTAGATTACTTTAATGGTAAGTTACAAGATTTAGATAAACTATAATTTATTTTCAAATAAACTTGCGTATATGGAATATTATTATTATATTTGCAACTATAATAAAAGATGTTATCAAAACCAAAGAGACTTCTAACAGATAAAGAATTAGAAGAGTATTTAAAATTAGAAAAAGAAAGTAAGAAGAAAGAATACTTACTTAAATTAAAAGAAGAATTATTTGAAGAATATGAATTTGAAAGAAGAAAAAAGTAATAGTGTAGGTAATTATATATATACTGATAATGAATTAACTACATGTAACAGTCCTTATACTAAGGAAAATAATCCCTATGAAACTAGACAAAATCAAAAGATAACTGTAGAAAAGATAGAAGCACTTATTAAAGCTCTTGGTACTATGGTATTAATACCTGAAGCTAAAACTAATCCTACTACATTTCAGAAGGAGTGGATTACAACTCCACAACAACCTATATTAATGAATGAAGATAGAGTGTTAGCTTTAAATAAATTAACCCAGTTAGTTAATTCTTTATAAGAAATATAAGTAGTTAAAAAGGAATAACACAGCATCCACGGAATGCTTACTACTTAAAAAGAGATGATGGACTAGCTTGGCACTCTTTAAAAAGCCTACCAGACACACTAAGAAGCTCAAATAGAAGGAGCACTGCGATGAGATAGGAGACCAGGGGTAGATAGTGCAATACTATCCTTAGTGGCAAATAAAATATAATGCGGAGACAAGCTTGGGTAGGCTAGAAAGATTCATTACCTTTTGTATTGTGAGTTCGAGTCTCACCTCCGCTACAATAAAATAAATATGATATTAACAAGAAATATTGAACGTAAAGACTTTTACTATAACTTTTATAAGTCTTTAAATTATGTACTGAATTTATCCAATAAAGAGTTAGACATTCTTTCTCACTTCTCAAATGTGAGAGCTAACTTACCTAGAGAATATTCCTCATCTCAATTAGATGCTATCACTTTTAATTCTAGTAATAGAAAAAAGATAGCACTAACTCTAGGTATTTCTATATTTAATTTAAACAATTATATTAAGTCTTTAAAGACAAAAGGGATATTAGTTAAATCTGATAAGAAGATTTCTATTCATCCTAGAATATTTGTTGATATTAACACATTAGAATCACCTTACTCAAATGAGTATAAATTTAATATAGTATAAATTGAGCAACGAATTATATAAAAGAATAGTAGTTACATATGATAGTATGGATGAACTATTAGATAGAGAAGAGGTAATGAGTAGAACTTTAGCTAACTACCTTGAGAGAGAAGATAACTATGAGTTCTATGATAGTAGAATAGAAATTACTAATAACAAATATAAATTAATTTTAGAGATAAAACTAAAAGATGAGTATTACAATAGAGCAGATTAAGAGCTTAGGATTTGTACCAACTAAAAAGAAATCACCTTACTCAAAGAAGTATGATACGCTTATATATCCCTTGAATAAGAATGATTATCTTTACTTAGGATATAATGGAATAACTAAAGGAATTGATTTTAAGAGACTATGGAAGTCTTGTGTAGATATGGATGGTAAAAGAGTAACCTATCAGATATCCCACTTAGGAGAAACTAGCTTTAGTGAATTAAAAGATTATATAGATAGACATAAAGAAGTAGATGGATAAGATAATCTCTATACTATCAGAAAGATATAATTTAGACGCAGAAGTAATTGAAAAGATGATTAGATCTGAATTTGATTTTGTATCTACTACTATGGAGATGGGATTATATCAGTCTGTTAGACTACATCATCTTGGAGTATGGGGCATCAAACCATTAAGAAGAATAGAATTAGATGAGAAATATAACCGTTAATTTAGACTATGATTTCTGGGATATGTATCCAGAATTTAAAAATATAGAGGAGTTTAAATACATTAAGAAAGAATATAAGACTAAGTCTTCTTTAGTAATGTACTTTATAGTATCTTGCTTTGATCTAGACTCTAAGTTTATTAATCTTCCTTTAGATGAAAGAACCACTCTACTATCTAAAGATTATCTTAATGATAAAGATTGGTATAAGAATAATGGAAGTAAGATTCAATTTGCTGTAGCTAGATGGGAAGATATGGCTGATACTACTGCTAGTAGACAGTTAAGACAATTACTTGAAACTATGGAGAAGAGAACTAAGTTTCTTAGAGAAGCAGAATATGATTTAGAAAACTTTGATAAATTAGATAAGATGGCAGCTAATACTGCTGCTTTATTTAAAGTATTTGAAACAATAGAAAAACAATTAAATAAAGAAAAAGGAGTTGGTGCAACCAAAGGAGGGCATGAACTTTCACTTCTTGATTCAGATGATATTTAATGAGTTATGTAAGTAATAATAATTTCAAGTTTAAAATTCAGAATCTCAATCCTCTTAGCATTGACCACAAGTTATACTGGCAAGAAGAAAGAAGAAGATGTATAGAGGGATACTGGGTTTCAGGCCGTTATATGCCTGGCCCAGTATATCAGTATGTTAACCACTGGAAAATTGAATTAAATAAAGGTAAGAACTCAAAGAATAAAGTAATAGATAATCCTTTCCTCCGTGATCTAGAATGGGAGAAAGGATATATTTTTATGGAGGCTAGAGGATTCTCTGGCTTTGAATTTGATAAATATAATACATGTGATAGGAGACTTAAAGATGAATTAATGTTTTATGATGAGTATGAGAATAAAGAAATTATATCTCCTAGTCATGAAACTATAGAACTTATTAATTCTAATTCTAGAAGATTTACTCCTATACACTACGTAAATGCTAGAGATTATTTACGTTGGAATCATAAAGAAAATTATGGCAGAGCTATAATGGGAAATGATTCTAAGAATGTAGTAGATATAGAAGCTAGGGGTGGTGGTAAATCATTCTTTGCTGCTAATCTTATTGCATGGAATTTCCTTCATGATGGAGTATTTTGGTATGAAGATTTAAAGTCTAAGCCAAAAAGTGAAACATTAGTAGGAGCTATTGATACTAAGTTTAGTTCTGGATTACTTAAGAAAGTAAAATTAGGATTAGAATCTTTATCAGGCGGAGTAGAGATTGCTGATACTTATTATCCACCTCCATTTACTAAGAAGTATACTGGTAGTTGGGAATCAGGTAAAACTATCTTAGCACAGTATGAACAGAAAATAGGTAATAACTGGGTTAAGAGGGGATCTAATTCTATGATTCACCATAGAAGCTTTGGAGATAATCCAATGGCTGCAAATGGTACTAGACCTAGTTTTGTGTGTTTAGAAGAGATTGGTTTTATGGGTAATTTATTATTAGCTTTAGGACAACTCAAAGAATGTACTATGAATGGATCAGAGAAGTTTGGTACTATCTGGATGTTTGGTACAGGTGGTGATATGGAAGGTGGTTCTACTGAAGCAGTAAAAGATGTATTTTATAATCCTGAAGCGTATGATTGTTTATCTTTTGAAGATGAATATGAAAATAAAGGTAAGATAGGATTATTCATTCCTGCTAGTATGACTCTTAATCAATTTAAGAATGATGAAGGTATTACAGATAAAGCAGCAGCTTCTAGTTTCTTAGATAAAGAAAGGGCTAAACTAATGAATGGTAGATCTAAACAACCTTTATATGATGAGTTACAGAATAGACCTATAGTTCCATCTGAAGCTTTCTTAGTACAACAAGGTAATATATTTCCTACAGCTGAATTAAAAGAACATCTCTCTAATATAGAATCTGATAGAAGAATTAAAGAAAAATCTGCTACTGGATGGATGATTAGAAATGATGCTGGTAAAGCTGAATTTAAAGTAGACCATGATTTAATACCATGTGATTATCCTACTAAGTATTCTAAAGATCCTAAAGGAGCCGTAGAGATATGGGAACAACCTGTAGATAAACCTCAGTATGGAACTTACATTGCTGGTATTGACTCTATAGACCAAGATAAGGCTGAATCATCTTCTTCAATGGGATCTATTATAATTTATAAGAGATTTATAAATGCTGATAGTACTTATCATTTACCTGTGGCTGAATATACTGGTAGACCAGAATTTGCTACAGATTTTTATGAGCAATGTAGAAGATTATTAGAATACTATAATGCTAAAGCATTGTATGAGAATCAAACTCCTGGAATTAAAGCTTACTTTGAAACTAAGAATTGTTTACACTTATTATCTAGACAACCTAGTATAATTAAATCTATATCTCCTAGTTCTAAAGTAGAAAGAATATTTGGTACTCATATGACTGCTCAAATTAAAGATGCTATAGAAATTATGACTAGAGACTGGTTAAAGACAGAATTAGAACCAGGAAAGTTACAACTTACTAAAATATATTCAGTTCCTTTACTTAAAGAATTAATTGGATATAACAAAGATGGTAACTTTGATAGAGTGATTGCTTTTATGCTTGTCATGATGCAGGATTTAGAAATGTTTCAGGTACAAGCAGAAGAAGAAATAAAAGAAACTGAAGTAGATAATTTCTTTACTAGACAACTATTTGTTAATAGACAAAGAAGTATTGTAAATTATTAATTTGGAAATATAAAATAAAAAATGTAATTTTGTAAATTATTATAATATGAATGTCAGATATAAATTATAACTTACCATATTCCTTTCCTAGACAGAAATTATCTAGAACTCAAAAAGATGAAGACTGGGGTAAACAGAATGTAGATTTTATTATAGGTCTATCAACTTCTCACGCATTAAGTGTTGGATATAACTCTTATCAGAAGAAGAAGATTAATTATGATTTATATAATAGTATTATAGATCCTGATGATTTTAGGTATATTACTAATCCATACGGATTAAAAGAAGAATTTCCAGCTAGACTACAGAACTATAATATTATAACTCCTAAACTTAAGTTATTAGAAGGAGAAGAAATTAAGCGTCCTTTTAACTTTAGAGTAGTTGCAGTAAATGAAGATGCTGTATCCCAAATAGAAGAAAAGAAGAAAGATATGGTACTACAATTCTTAGAACAAGAATTAGTAGGGATGTTACAGCAGCAAGGAATTAATATACAAAATCCTAATCAACAGCAACAACAAACTCCTGAAGAAATTCAGAAGTATTCTACTTACTCTCTTAATGATATGAGAGAAGTAACTGCTAATAGATTAGTTCAGTACTTACTTAAACAGCAGAATCTAGAATATAAGTTTAATAAAGGATTTAAAGATTCTTTAATTACATCTGAAGAATTCTATTATGTTGGTATAGAAAGTGGACAACCTATTGTAGAAGTAGTTAATCCATTAGACTTTGATTATGATAAGAATCCAGATAATGATTTTATAGAAGACTCTCAATGGGGTTGTCATACTAAGTATTGTACACCATCTCAAGTACTAGATACTTATGGTAAAGATCTTAGTGAAGATGATATATATGCTTTAGATGTAGGATTAACTGGAATTCCAGGACAAACTAGATTAGCTCAAGGCCCTAGTACAGGCCCTTTAGTTCCTCTTAGTTATACTAGACCTAATTTTGATAATACTCATAGAGCAGGATATGTTAGAGTAACTAGGGTTGAATGGAAGTCAATGAGGAAAATAGGTTATCTTACTTCTTATGATCCAGAAACTTTAGAAAAAATAGAAACTATAGTAGATGAGACTTATAAACCAGTTAAAGAAAATGGTGAAGAAGTTGAATGGATTTGGATAAGTGAAGTATGGGAAGGTACTAAAATAGGTCAAGCCATTTATACTAGAATCAGACCTAAGACTATTCAATTTAGAACTATAGATAATCCTTCTTATTGTAAATTAGGATTTGTAGGAGCAATTCATAATGGTAGAAATAGTCAACCAGTAAGTCTTGTAGATTTAGTAAAGCATCACCAATATCTCTATAACATTATTATGTATAGAATGGAATTGGAGATAGCTAAAGCTAAAGGTAAGAAGATGATTATGGATATTGCTCAAATTCCTAGATCTCAAGGTATAGATGTTGATAAGTGGATGTATTATTTTGATACAGCAGGTATAGCATTTATAAATAGCTTTGAAGAAGGTAAAGGTAAGTTCCAAGGACAGACAAGTAATTTTAATCAATTTGCTGGAGTAGACATGAGTCTATCTCAATCAGTAGGACAGTATATTCATATACTAGAAAAGATTGAAGATATGGCATCTGAATTAATGGGTGTCACTAGACAGAGATTAGGAGCTATTACAAGCTCTGAAACTGTAGGAGGTGTAGAAAGATCTGTTACACAAAGTAGTCACGTTACAGAGCCTCTATTCTATCTACATAATGAAGTTAAGAAGAATGTACTTACACAACTTATAGAGTGTGCTAAAGTAGCTTATCCTGAAGGTAAGAAGATTAATTATATACTAGATGATTTAGGTAGGAATATTATAACAATTGATTCTGAATTTGCTAATGCTGATTACGGTATATTTATTACTAACTCTTCTAAAGAAGTTAAAGCACTAGAAGATCTTAAAATGCTTGCTAATCAAGCTATATCTTCTGGTATGATTACTCTTAAAGAAGCTGCTACTATTATATCTTCTCAATCACTTGCTGAAGTTAATAATATTATTAAAGTTGGTGAGAATGATAAAGAACAACAACAACAAGCAGAACAACAACATGAATTAGAAGTACAAGCTCAAAATCTACAGAATCAGAAAGATATGCAGAGTGCTCTACAAGATAGGTTAGATCAAAGAGAAGTACTTAAAGGTGAGATACAGAAAGAAGTAGCTGCTATCAATGCTATAGGATATGCTAAAGATACTGATATAAATGATAATGGAGTACCTGATGTATTTGAAGCTCAAAAGTTAGCTGCTGATATGGTTAAACATTCAGATAAGATTAATTTAGATAAACAGAAATTAGATCTAGAGAAACAGAAATTAGAAGCTCAAGTAACTATAGCAGATAAAAAGAATGCTACAGATAAGTATAAAGCAGACAAAATGGCTAGTAGACCAAAATCAACAAGTAAATGAAACAAGAATTAATAGTAAATACAATAACTCCTGCTAAGTATTTTGGTAAGTTATTTGAAGCTAGAGATGTAATACATTTATCTCATTTAGCTGCTATAGCTAAAACATTTTCTAATCATGTTATATTAGATGAATTCTATAAAGAGATATTAGAAAAGACAGATGAGATAATTGAAACATATCAAGGTATGGAAGGAATAGTAGATATTACTATACCTAGTTCTACTAAACAAGAACCAATTCCTTATTTACAAGAATTACTTAAACAAACTATTCAAGTTAGAAATTCATTTAAGAGTAAAGGTATACAAGCTATAGTGGATGAAATAGAAGTAATGATACTTCAGACACTTTATAAACTAATAAATTTAAAATAAAAAGCTATAGTAAAAACTATAAATATAACAAAAGAACTAATAAACTTTTTTATATTAAAAAATAACATTAATTTTGTAATCAAATAATAATATATGTCAGATTTTATAAAGATAGAAACAACACCAGATTTTTTAAAAGACTTCATGATTGAAACTCCAACAGAGACAATTGAGAAAAAAGAAAAAGAAATTGAAGCTATTAAAGAGAAAGTAGAAATTACTGAAACAGTTAAAAGCTTAGAAGAACTTCAGAAAGAATTAGAAGATCAGGATAAACCTGAAGATAAGTCTAAAGAAGAGAATAAAGAAAAAGAAGAAAAAGTAGAGACTAAAGAAGAGAATAAGGAAGAAGATAAACCAGAGTATTCCTTTAAACCTTTTATAGAAACTATGGCTGAAGTAGGAGTACTGGATTTACCAGAAGGTGTAGAAATAGGAGAAACTGCTGAAGACTTAGTAGAAGCTTTTGAAACAACTGTAAATAAAAGAATAGTAGATGGTATAACTGAATATAAAGAATCTATACCAGAATTAGGACAAGCATTTCTAGACTATTTAGAAAAAGGTGGAGATCCTAGAAAATTTATAGAAGCTCAAACAGGCCCTATTGATTTTGCTAATGTAGATTTAACAGATGAGAATACTCAGAAACTATTAGTAAGAGAGTATTTAAAAACTCAAGATTATACTAATGCTGAAATAAAAGAGATTCTACAAGATTATGAAGATGGACTTTTGTTAGAGAAACAAGCTAAATTAGCTAAAGGTAAACTAGAGAAAATACAAGAGAAGCAGACAGAAGTTTTAATTAAACAACAAGAAGCTGAAGTAAAACAAAGAGAACAAGCTCTTAATGAGTATGTAACTTCAGTTAAAAAATTAATTAAAGATTCTAAAGAGATTGCTGGATTAGCAATTGCAGATCAAGAAAAGAAAGCTTTTGAAGATTATTTATTTAAAAGAGATAAAAGTGGTTTAACACAATATCAAAAAGATTTAAATGAAGATCCAATTAAAACTCAGTCTGAATTAGCATATCTTAAATTTAAGAAATATGATTTTGCTAAAGTAGCTAAGAAAGCTGAAAGTACAGCAGCTAGTAAGATTAGAGAAAAGATTATAGCTAAGTCTGAAACAACTGTTAAAGGTGATTCTAGACAACAAAATGACAAAGTAAACTTCTCAGCATTTGAGAATTTATATAAACAAATGAGAAAACAATAATAATTAACAATTAAATAAATAAAAACTTAATGAACGTAAATGGCTTACAGCTTTATCGTGGTAAGAAATGGAGTGGATTGACAGATCAAAATAGTCTCTCAACTGCCTTCTTAACCCAACCAGAAATTGTCAACAACACGTTGTCATTCATTTTTGGTACAAATTATGGTAATCCTTTATCTCTATTAACTGGTGGTTTAGCTCGCACAAGGCAAGTAACAAATCGTCAATACCAATGGAGATTAATGGGTGATTTAGAAAGACCCGTAACAGTAATTAGAAACGTTGGGGATGGTAGTACTACTCCTGGTCTGTATGGTCAGACTTTTAGAGTAATATTGGCAGAGAAAGACTTTGTATCTGGAGAAATCTTAATTCCAAATGATCGTCATTATCCTTGTATTGTAGTAGCAGATCCTGTGCAAACTGGTGATGGCTTTGAATATACATTGAAATTGACCTCTCCTGATAAAACTAAGTTTATTCCTCCCGCACTATTAGCTGCTGGTCAAGAATTCTCTAAAGACTTCTCCGCATTTGAAGAAGGTTCTGCTCGTTCAGGTATTACTACTTATGTGACTCCTTTTGAAATGAGAAATCATTTAACCTTACAAAGGAAGTCTTATGAAATTACTGGTTCTGCTGCTACTGACGTAATGGTTATAGCAATGAAAGATAAAGAAACTGGTAAAACTTCTGTAATGTGGGAAGATGTTCAAGTATGGACACACTTAGCACAATGGTACAGGGAACAGGAAAGAGCTTATATTTATTCACAATATAATGCTAATCCAAATGGTACAGTAGATTTAAAAGGTGAAACAGGCCGTCCAGTTTATATTGGTGCTGGTTTAAGAGAACAGATCTCTCCTGCTAACAAACGTAACTATACTGTATTAACAGAAAACATTATAAGGGACTTCTTGATGGATTTGTCTTACAATGTAATTGATATGGGTCAAAGGAAATTTGTTGCTCTTTGTGGTGAAGGTTTCATGGATGCATTTGATAGGGCAATGAAAGAAAGCTTAGGTGCTAGAAACTTTGTAGTTCAGGATACTAAATTTATTACTGGTTCTGGTCAAGAATTAGGATTAGGTGGACAGTTCATGACTTATAAAGGTTTGAATGGTACTGAAGTAACTTTGATGCATATGCCTCTATATGATGATCCAATTCATAACAGGCAGTTACATCCTATTACAGGAAGGCCATTAGAATCTTATAGAGCTACCTTTATTGACTTTGGTATGTATGATGGTGAATCAAACATTATGAAAGTTGCTAAGAAAGATAGGGAAAATGTAATGTGGACTACAGCTGGTTCTGTATCTCCTGAAGGACATTCAACTTCTGTTAGTAATATTAGATCAAACACTGTAGATGGATATGCAGTTCACTTCTTATGTGAGACTGGTATCATGATACAAAACCCACTTAGTTGTGGAGAATTAATTTGCACCGCAGCTTAATTAAATTAAATACTTATAAGGAGAGTGAAATATCTCTCCTAATAAAGCGAAATAAATAAGTAAACAATTTAAATAAATTTATGTCAAATTTAGTAACAATAAGACCGATCAAAAGATCAAACTGGAATGGTTTCATTAGATTTAAAAATACAAAGGATTCATTATCTCCAATGTATGATTTCACTGGAACAATTATAACAGGATTAACAAAGGAAGATGCAAAGAGATTAGGAGAAGTATTACAGAAAGATTTATCACCAGCTTCAAAATTCTGGTATGAGTATAGAGTAATAATGACAGATAAAGATAAAATTCTTAATCTAGATAATCCAGAACATGAGTTAGCATATTTATTTTTACAAGCTGATAGTAGAGTTGCAAATTCACAAGAAGAGTTAGATAAAGGTTTATATCCATATGCTAACTATGTAATTTATGATGAAGTTAGAGCAGCTGTAGAAAAGAATAGAGAGTATACAGCAAAAAGGAAAGCAACTATTGAGTTTAATAAACTTACAATAGATCAGATGATAGACATTCTGAAATTATATCCAGGTTATACAAATTTAACATCAGTTAAACCAGATGTAGTAGAATCTAAATTATTTGAACAATTAGAAAAAGATCCTAATAAATTTATTAGTTTAGTAGGTGATAAGAAACTTGATATGAAGGTATTCTTAAAAGATTTAGTAAGTTCTAAAATATTAAGAAAGAATAGAACAGCATTTTATTACGGAGAAGATTGTTTAGGACATGACGAAGAATCAACTATAACATACTTAGAAGATCCAAAACATCAATCTCTTAAAATACAGTTTGCTGAGCAATTAGAAAAAAGTAAATAATGACAATACAAGATTTCCATAATGCTATAGATATTGAATTGGATAAAACACTTGATTTTGAATATCCATATATACTTCCTGAAAAGAAAGATTACTGGTTAAACAAAGCTCAAGAAAGATTCATTAAATCTAGAGCATTTGGAAATAACTTATTTAAAACTTCATTTGAAGAGACAGAGAAAAGAATAGATGATCTAAGAACTATTATAGTTCAATCATCTCCTATTACTCCTTCTCATGTTGGTAATAATTATATTAGTGCTTTGCCTGAAGATTATATCTTCTTATTTAGACACTTATGTAAAACTACTAATTCTTTATGTAGTACTCCAAATTTAGTATGTGGAATACAAGTAAAAAATGATGAGATAAATATTTTAAATAAAGATCCATTTTGGGAAGCACAAGCTAGTGAACCATTATATTATGTAATGGGAAATAGTATTATATATGAAACAAATAATGATTTTGTAATAACTAGTACTATAATTACTTATCTTAGAACATGGGCTAAATTTCAATATGGAAGTCAATACATTGATGAAGCTTCTGATACAGTAACAGAGTTACCAGAGCATACACATCAAGAAATAGTTGATATAGCAGTTTCAATGTTACTAGAAAATATTGAATCTCCTAGATATCAAACAAATTTAAGTGAATTAACAAAAATAGAATAATAAATAATTAAAATTAAAATTAATGAGTGTAACAAATCGAGTTTTTAAAGTCTTGGTTACAACTGGTACTTCTGCTGCTTCTGTTGCTGCTTGTACAGCTGGTAAGTTTGTTATCATCAAGAAAGATGGTACAGCTTATTCTGCTAATGATACAATTGCTGCTTCAGATACTTTCAGAATAGTAGTAGGAGACCAAAATGGGCAACCTGTATTTTCAGATCCAATTGCAGTAAAAGATATCACATCTTTCTCAAAAGCAACTTATACAGCTAAGGTAGAACAAGTAGTAACCGTAACATTAGGTACACCTGTGGCAGGAACTGAGTATTCCTTACTTGTCAACAACTTGTCTGACAAAGAGATACTACCAATGAGACAGAATTTGCGTAGGTATACTATACTGGCTAGTTCTAGTGATACAGCAGCTACTCTTGCAACAGCTTTATACAACAGTGTAAATGCTGATCCAGCATCAGTAGTAGTAGCAACTAATCCTTCAGCAGGTGTAGTAGTATTAACAGCAATTGCAGTAGCTAATACTTATAATAATATTCAACAGTATTATGATCAAGTATTCTTTGCAGCTGAATTAAATTCAGTAGATCTCAATGGATATTTCCAAGCTTGGGGATCAGTAGTATATACTACAGCTCCTACATTTGGATCAGGGAATTTTTATCAAGTGAGAACTTTGGAACAAAGAGGTTTAGGTTATACTGGTCAAACAAATTTAACTTTGTTTCCAGCAGATATTCCTAACTATTTATCTGTATCTGGTACTAACTATGATGTATATATTATAGAAAACTATAATAAACATGAAAGTGGTTTAGAAACATTAGGTAGGGTAGCTTCGCCAATTACTACTATTATAGCAGTAACAAATGGTTCAGCTTCAACTTTTGAGTCAATTTTAGCTCCTTTAATCCAATCAGCTCCAACTGAAACATTAGGTGCTCAAGTGTAATTAACTAATTTATAGGTAGGTGAAATATCCTACCTTTACTTTTAATCAAAAATAATTAATGAAATTAGTTAGACAAACAGAAAGAAGTTTTTTAGATAACAATGTTAGTACTGATGGTAAAACTATTTTAGTAGATAATATACAACCAGCAACAAGTGGAGGTGTAATAACTATAGGTACTAAATCTATAGGTAAAGTAACTACAGCAGTTGCAACATCAGATGGATTAACAACTGGATTATTAACAAGTACAGATCAATTTGTAACTGTTACATCTTCTAGTGCTAATAATATTATAACATTACCAGCTGTAAATACAGTTCCTATTAATACAGTAATATCTGGAACAGTAGGATCAAATGGTTTTAAATTAAGAGTTGCAGTAGCAGATGCTAGTACAGTATATCTTAATGGTGTAACAACTAGTGTTAAAGCAGCTATTCCAGCTAACGTATCTTTTAGAGTTCAGTTAATATCAGCTACTCAATGGATATTAACATATCTAACAGCATTAGGAGCTGTAGGTACAGCAATTGTACCAGCCTAAAATAAATTTGTAAATATCAAAATAAAAGAGTAACTTTGTAAATTAGTTACTCTTTTTTTATTTTAATTTAATGGCAACATTTAAACAAGACTTCACAATAACACAATCAGGAGATTGTACTACTCTTACATTTGCAGATAACTCTAATATGGGTAATAATGATGAAGGATATGATTTTGCTTATTTTACTACTAAAACAATAGGAGTATATGATTCAAATAATACACTTATAGGAGATTTAGTTAATATAGTAGATAGTACTCCAGTGGATTATGCTATAGATAAAGATAGATATGTATCTTGTAAGTATACACTACAACATAATAGTGACGATCCTTTTATAAAAATATATAACTTAGCATTAAGTTGTAATATAGATTTAGCACTAGGAGAATCTATTGTAACTAATATATTAGATGAAAATGGAGTTACTCAAGATAGTAATGATAGTACTATGTTTAATATAATTAAAACTACTAAAGCAGCTAAGATATTTGCTAGTAGAGATAATGGTACTTTATCACAAGATATGTTAGACTTAGCTAATAGTTATATAGAGACTATAAATAAATCACTTAATTAATGGCAATAGACAATTCAACAATTATTACTAAGTTACAGAATAGTGAATTATATTTTGCTAAATTGTTACATAGTAATTTAGCAGCTTCACAATATGGATTAGTTAGTGATAATATTAATAGAATTAATAATATATACTATTTAATTGAGACTTTAAGAAATAGAGTAAATACAGAAGTATTCGATGATACTACATCTAATCTATTTAAAAACTTAGAGAGAGAAATTCCTTTTGATAATTTTTTAGAAAATATAGATCCAGATTACATAGAATTACATTCTCCATTTGAATTACCTATAGAAACAGCTACTCTTACATTTAATAATGGTATTATTAAAACAGGAACATTAGTACAATTAGGTGGTAATTTAATACAAAATACTTTTATAGACTTAGCTAATAAGTATATAAATTTTCAATATACAAATTCTAATCCTCATACTAATTTTTCTATTGGTTCTAGTGGTCATAATATGGCAGTAGGATCTACTTCAATAGATATAACAGATGGTAATATACATTTAGCTTCTGGTGGCCCTGGGGCTATAGTTAATATAGATACAAGTGGTTTAAATTTAGTATATAATAATTCTGGACTTACACAACAAATACTATTATCTAATAATACAGGTGTAGGAATAAAAGTTAAAGATGCTGTTAATTCAATTGGGTTAAGTTATTTAACTGATTACTCAGATAATTGGAATACTGGAACTCCAAGAGTAATACCTGATATTGGATGGATACAATCTCATACATCTCCTATATTAAATTTTACAAATGGTATAACAGCTTATGATGATAATCTTTGGGGATTAGGTGGATCTTTAGATAGAAATACTACTATTACACTTGGTAGTTATAGTTTAAATCTTAGTGGATCAACTACTGGAGATTATTTTAGTCTTGGAGGTGGAGAAAGTGGTTTTGGAGTAACTAGTGGTGTTAATAATTCTTTACTTGATGTATATTCAACTGGCGCTGTATTAGCAAGCTTTAATAGTTCAACTGGTGGAGCTTCATATATACAGTCTTTGGATGGAAGTGTTAATTTACAACTAGGAAAAGCTATTGATGGTACTCCTACAGTTACACAACTTGAAATAACAGATACTATACCTTGGACTCTGACTGATAGAATATTTTCCATCGGACTTTTATATGGTGATAATTACTCATCTAATTGGTCAAGTGCTACTCCAAGAGTTATACCAGATTTAGGTTATATATCTACTAATTTTGCTTCATTAGTTTCAAATAATGTATTTACAAACACTGAAAATGAGTTTCAGCATCATGTTGATTTTGATACTTCTATTTCTATTGGAAGTGGTTTTGATGTATCAGGAGATTCTTATGTAAGAGGTACACTTCAGATAATACAAAGTTCACCTGGTTCAGGAAATGCACTGTTAAAAATGTTTGAGAATGGACTTCCAGGAACTTGGACATACAAAACAAATATTCCTGATCTAAGTATTAATTATTTAGATTCTGTAGGTGGGCATACAGGTGGCATAATAATAAAGTATAATGATTCAGGAACTATTACTGATGCTACTGGAACAGCATTTTTAAAAGATTCTGCTGGTTCTGCTACTTATGTACCATACAATGGAGCAACTGCTCAACTTAACATGGGAGTCTATTCCGTTAATATAGGTTCTGGATCTCAAGTTTCTTATTTAAGTAGTGATAATCTTAAAGTAGGTAATACAGCAGGAAGTCATTATACTCAATTTGGACTTGATAATATTAGATTTTTTGGATTAACTGGTAGTTATACCCAATCTATTTATCCTACAGTTGGAACTACTACAGCAGATGCTGAATTTTATTTACCTAATAAAACAGGAACTCAAACTCTTGCTACATTAACAGATATTACATCTGGAGGATCTTCTAGTTTTAGTTCTGTTGCTATTACAGGTACAGCAGGAGCTGGATTAATAAATCTTGTAGCACAAAGTGTTACTCCAACTACACCAGCAACTAGCCACCAACTTATATATGCTGATGCTAGTGGAAGATTTACTTTAATGGGGAGTAATGGGTTTTCTGCTTCATTATCTAAAACATCTATTACAGCTAATCATATATATACTTTTCCTGATGCTGATGGGACATTTGTATTAGGAAATGGAACTACTTCACAATATATTAAAGGAGATGGATCTTATGGAACAAATACTATAAGTGGAGTTACATTAGGTAGTAATTTATCTAGTTTATCAGTAGGCTCTTCTCTTGTTTATACATCAGGTAGTGATTATAATGGGAGTGCAGTTACAACACTTGATATTAACTTAGGTAACACAAATATATTTACAGTTAACCAAGTATTCTCAGGTGGTTTAAATACTAATAATAATACATCATCAAACTTATACTCTGTTTTAGGAGGTTCATCTGCCCCAGGATTTACAAACTCAAACTTATTATTTGGTGGAGTATCTACTTTTAATTGTCACGTATTTGTAAATGGTAATAGTTCTACTACAGTGGCAACTAATGGTGGATATTTTGGTTTTCAAGTAGGAGCTATGCCATCAACTACTGCGACAAGTGGAACACATGCTTGGTTTGTAGAATCTGCATTTAATAAGTTTGGGACTATTACAAATTCAGGATCTACTGTTACTAATAATGCAGTAGCTTATTTTGGTATAAACAACCAAACACAGTTTGGAACTATTTCAGGAGGCTCTTCTTATACTAATGGTACATATACAAGTGTATCAATGACAGGAGGTACTGGTACAGGAGCTATAGCTACTATAGTTGTAGCGGGCGGTGTAGTTTCTACAGTAGCTATTACAACAGCAGGAAGTGGATATGTCAAAGGTGATGTACTTTCAGCAGCAGCAGCTAATATTGGTGGTACTGGTAGTGGTTTTACTTTTACATTAAATAGTAACTCTTATGGTATATATAATGCAGGTAACTATGTTCAAGCAGGAGTAACAAGTGGTGTTATATCTTTTAATACTCAAGCAGCAGCAGGTACATACAACTGGAACTGGCCTACAACAGCAGGAACATCAGGACAAGTAATATTATCAGGAGGAGGTTCTACAAGTCCTATTACTTATGGATTTACATATAAGGGATCTGGACAAACTACTCTAGTAGCTGGTACAAAAGCTATTACTGTTACAGGAGTAACTACTAGTAGTAAAGCTAAAGTAAGTTTTGTGTCTATTGGTGGCACAGTAGCAACAACTTGGCAATATGCAGCAGTATGTACTTCTAATACAGTAACTATTACAGCAATTACAACTGCTGGAGCTACTAATACTAGTGATACATCAGTTCTTAATTATTTTATTTATGAATAATGGATATAAAAGTTAAAATAATAGATATAGAATTATTACCTACAGGAGAAGCTGTTATTACTTTAGAAGATTCTAAGATAATACCTTTTCAAGTAAGTAAAGAATATTTAAATTTACAACCTGTTGTTGGAGGTTATTACACAGCAACAGAAGGAGTAGAAGGATTTCAAAACAATTAATAATGAAGAAGTTTATACAAAATATGGTAGATAATCCAGATGGAACTTATTCTGCTAAGAGAGTTGCTGGATGGTTAGTAACTTTTCATTTTATGACAATGTGCTTTATGAATAAACCTGATTATATAGTAGCTATTAGTTTAGGAGCTGTATGTACTTTTTGGGGACTTACTTCATTAGATTATTCTACATTCATAAAAAATAAATAATAAAGTTGTTTTCTAATTTTTTTATTTGTATATTTGCGCTATATGGAAAAAATAAAAAATTATATAATTCCTATTTGTGTAGGAATAATTGGAGTTTTACTTTATCTAAATATTAATTTAAATAGTAAAGTAAATCAGAAAGATAACTTAATTAAAGCTTCATCTGATACACTTCATACATTTAAAACTACTATAGGTAATCAAGGTGCTTATATTTCTACTTTAGTAGGTAATAAAGAAGATCTTATTACTATCTTAAATTCTAGAGTTAAACAAGATTCTATTAATAAAGATATTATAGATAGTTTAAAGAGAGATAAAAGAATTGAATCTATTACTGGAATTAAAACTAGTACTAAAATAGAGTATAAACATAAATTAGATACAGTTCAATCTAAAGTTAATTTACAGGATACTATTAAAACTAAGTGGTGGGATGCTTATTTAAACATTAAAAATGATAGTTTAGGATTGAAAGTTAATACTAGAGATGAACTATTACTTACTAATAAATTAAAACCTAATAAAGGATTATTTAGTGGTAGTACTTTAACTAGTTATGTAGTATCTAAAAATCCTAATACAGATATAACAGGAGTAGTATCAATATCTACAAAAGTAGATCAACCAAAATTAAAGATTAGACCAGCTATAGGATTTGGATTAAATTCAGATGTAAATGGTAAGAATGTAAGAGTTGGATTTAATGCAGGAGCAGTAATAACATTTTAAATATATATAATACAATATGATAGAAATTAATACACAAGAACAAGGATTACAAGTTTTAATTAATGTAGCTAAAGTAGCTGTAAAAAGAGGAGCATTTGAATTAGAAGAAGTAGAATCTATTTTAAAAGCAATTAAATTATTTACAGTACCAGCTGAACAAAAAGTAGAAAAGGCTACACAAGATGTAGTAAATAAAGTAAAGAGTAAAGTTTAATGAGTACATTGACACTTCCACAATTAGTATATAATCTAAGGAATCTTATAAGAGACAATAGATCTGATGATATTAAAGTCACTGATAGACAACTTGAGTTTATTATTAATTATTATAGAGCTAGATTAATTAAACAAGATGTAGATAAGAATAGAGCTATTAGTTCTAATATTATACAGGATCTTGGTAAAGTAGCTTTAACTAAGATGGATATGTCTGAAATAGATGGTGTAGTTACTGGAGATTCTATTCTTAGAACTACTAATAAAATACCAAAACTTATTGAACTCAATCAGAAAGATGCAATGATTTATATTGGAGGCTTAGATAAAGTTTCCAATATAGATTTTGTAACTAAAGCACAATCAAAATGGAATAGATTTAATAAGTATGGAAGTAAATTACCAACTGCTTATTATAGAAATGATTATGTTTATATAGTAAATTTTCCTAAAAATACTAAGTTTATTAATATGGAAGGAATATTTGCAGATCCTAGAGAAGTATCACATTATAAAACAGATGGAATAAGCTGCTATGATATAACTAGAGATCCATATCCAATGAGTGAGTATATGATATCTACTCTAACAGATATGATAGTATCTAAAGAATTAACTGTATTTATGCAAATGATTCCAGATCAAGTAAATGATGCAAGTGATGAAATAAAGAATAGTAGTCAAGCTGTACCATTTAATACAAAATCTAACAGAGAATAAGTTGAAAGGAAAGAATAAGATCCAGAATGTTTTAACATTAAAACATAGTTATCAATACTATATTAAAGATATATCAGAAACATCTAAATATAATATTGATTATAAAACATATAGAAGTGTATGTGAGGATGCTAATAAGTTATTATCCTCAATGATAGTAGATGAAGGATTCTTCTTTAATATACCTTATAGACTAGGATTACTTAGAATAAAGAAAAAGAAAATAAACTTTAAGAACCTTAAACCTGATTTTGGATTATTCAATGAATCAGAAGGAGAATTAAAGAATAAACATTTAAATGAGCATTCAGGAGGTTATTACTGTATGTATTATTGGAATAAGAAAGCATGTGTAGTTAAGAATAAAACTTATTATTGTTTTATACCTACACGTTATAATAAGAGATACTTAGCATCTCAACTAAAAGGAAAAGGTAAAGAACTAATTAATAGTTATTTTGAATGATATACAGTAAATATGTTTCAATAAAGAATGTAATTGCTAAAGTCTATAGAGATCTAGATCTTAAAGAAGAAGCTAGTTTTATAGATTTTTTAGAGTGGTCTGCTGAAGCATTAGAAAAGATTGGTACATTTAATCAATTAGAATCTAAACCTGCTGAAATACAGATAAATAACTATGTAGGAGATTTACCTTCTGATATAGTTTATCTCACTTTAGTAACTTATAATAACTATCCTATACTTCCTACAGAGAATGTTATAGATCCTATTAAGATAGATAATACTCAACCAAGTGTACCTCAATATGCTTTTTATCAGAAGAAAATAGAGAATGCTACATTTGTAGCTTCATCTGGATTTAGTGGAGATAATAATCAAATTAAATATGATAGTTTAACTTATAAAATATCTAATGGTTGTATTAAAACAGGAATACAAACAGGATGTTTAAAAATAGTATATGAAGCTATGCCTACAGATAGTGAAGGTTATCCTTTAATACCAGATTATGCTGAATTTAAAGAAGCTATATATTGGTATATTAATATGAAGTATTCTTATGCTTTTTGGAGAAGAGGAGAAATAAGAGATGGTATATATCAAGATGCTGAACAGAAGTGGCATTGGTATTGTCAACAAGCAGCTAATAAAGGTATGATGCCTGATTTAGGACAATTAGAAAATATTAAAAGATCTTATTTATCACTAAGACCTAAGACAGAACAATTCAAAAATTTTTACAGTAATTTAAATAGAACTAACTATTAATGGCATCTAGTAAATCAATTAATAAATTTACACAAGGATTAAACGTTTCTAATGATGAGATTAATCAGCCTAAAGATAGTTACTCATATGCTTTAAATGCTGTAAAAGAAGATTCATTAAATAATCCTGAACTCTTATCTAATGAGTTAGGATTTTCTTTATATAAAGACTTTGGATATAATTATATATTACTAGGATCTCAATATCTTGGTAAGAAAGATTATGTATTCTTTATTAAGAATGTTGAAGGTGAGTCACCATTCAATAGAATTATATTTCTTAATAATCAAGATTACTCTGTAGTTTATGATGATCTTAATTTAAATTTCAATGATAGTAATACTATTAAATCTACTTATAGAATAAATTATAAGAATGAAAGAATAGTATATTTTGTAGATGGGGTAAATGATGATAGAGTTATTAATATTGATAGTGGTATTACTATTAATGATATATCTCAATTAAATATTGATTTAAAATATATACCAGCTGTACTTACTTCAAGACAAGTAAATGATACAGGTGGTGGGTTATTAACTGGAGCATTAGAATTCTTTGGATCTTATAAGTCTATAGATAATGCTACTACTGGATGGTTTATGTTAAATGCTAATCCTATAAATATTATAGAAGCTAATATAAATAACCTATCTAGTTCTACTTATATTAATGTACAGGGATGTGATTCAGGACTTCCTACATCTAAATCAGTTACTCTTAATATAACCCAATTAGATCCTAATTTTAATTTATTTAGATTAGGTATATTAAAAACTATAAAGGGAGTTAAAACTGCAACTTATATAGACGATATTACTTATAATACTACTTATAAAACTTATACTTATACTGGATTTCAAACTGAAATTATAACTCAAGTATCTGATTTTTTAGTAGATAATAATAGATACTATGGTTCTAATGTTATAATACAGTCTGATAATAGACTATTAAGAGCTAATACTAAAGCTATTAAGATAGATGCTAAATATCAGAAATATGCTAATAATATAAATGTAGATTATTACATAGAGGGAGAGAATGTATTCTCTATGGAGACTAATACAGATCTTTCTAAATTAGAATCTGTTAGATCTAATTGGTGGAAAAGTGCTGCAACAAATTATAGTGAAACTAAGTCTCTTATGAGAGATGAAGTATATAGTTTAGGAATAGCATTTGGATTACTTAAAGAAGGAGTTGAAACAGAAGTATATCATATTCCTGGAAGAGAATTAAATAATATCCCCCATAGCACTTATTATAATCAATATAATGATAGTTCTACTGTATCTTATAGTTCTACTTGGGATTCATCTACTGTTTCAGAGAATGGAGAAAGTGTTGCTAAATGGAAAGTTATTAATACAGCAGCTAGTTCTATAGATGGTAGTATTAATAAATTAGGATATTATGAATCAGATATAAAATATCCAGATGGGTATAACTATCCTATTACAGGCTCTACTAATAATGGTGTATCTAATACTAACATTAGACATCATAAAATGCCTAGTTCTGCTTTAGAACCTATATATAAAGAGATAGTTACAAGTGGTACTATAAATATTGTTAAAAGGAACTTAGGCTTATCTTTCTCTAATATAGAGATACCAGATGAACTTAAAGGTAATATTGCATATATTAGAATATATATAACCCCTAGAAATATTCAACAGAATAAATCTATTATAGGTAAAGGTATATTTGTAAACTGTTCTTATACTAAAATATCAGATGCTAATAATCAAAATGCTAGTGATAATTATTATATAGTACCAGTAGAGCCTTATAATGATTTAAGTGATGAGTTAAATTATGGTACTTATCAAAGAAGTGATACTATAACAGTTAATCCTGATGCTAATTCAAATAATAATTATTACCATTCATTCTATTCTCCTGATACTTTATTAACTACTCCAGCTTTAAATGCTGATACAGTTAATATTGAAAATGAGATAGTAGGTACTGCTTATTATTATGACACTGTAGCTAGTCCTATAAATATTAATCCAGCTAAAGGAAATAAAGGTCATACAAATAATACAGGATATAAGAGAGACTTATTTTATCCAGCTAATAATGGAGTATTAATTCCAACTAAGTCTAGTACTTCTGCATCTAAAGATGTATACAATGTAAATAATGCTTTTAAAAGTACTTATAAATCAATAGCTCTATTAAATAGAATCAATAAGATTCATAATGCTAAGTCTAGAAGGAAGATTAAAAAAGCAGCGTATGTTCCATTTAATTCTAAATTATCTACAGATCAGTTAGGAGGTATGGATAATCCTTATTTTTCACAATATGGATCTTCTAATATTTTAGTTGAATTAAATCCTTCTTATTCTATATTAGGAGTTACTGAAACAACTGATACTAGTACTCATTTTGTAGATAATAACTTATCATACAATCACTTACAAGATAATGCTAATAATGCAGATACAGTAAAAGGAACATTTCATTTCTTTCCTACTCAAGATCCTACAGTGGTGTATAGATATGGTTCTATTAAAAATAATAATAGTACACAATATGGTAATATTGATGGATTGAACTTTATTCCTACAGATCTTGTTATACCTACTCCTCAATTTGATATTAATAATAAGCTTATTGGAGAATGTAAAGGATTAATAGGTGATACTTGGATAGATATATTCTCAGTAAAGAGAGTTAGATATGCTACTAAAGCAGGGTATACTTATGGTAATTTACCAGAAATAAGTGTAGGTTACTCTTCATTCTTTACTGAATCTACTTTAAACCATAGATTAAGATATGCTGAAGGAGTTGGTACTCAAGTATTATATCCTCAACAAGCTACTACTACTACAATAAAAGAATTTCTTGATTATGGATTTAGTAAATTTATTGTAGATAATGATAACTACTATAAATACAATACTGACTTTGCTACATATTCATCTAAAGAAAACTATGCACCAAGTATAGTAGATTTAGAAACTCAAGCTATTACAGACTATGGTACTAGAATTGTTTATTCAGAAAAGTTAATAAATGAGTCTATATCAGATACTTATAGATCTTTCTTAGCTAATAACTATGTAGACCTTACTAAAAATACAGGTAATATTACTCACTTGTTTAATAAAGAACAGGAATTATATGCTATAACTAGAGATAGTTTATGGAGATTATATGCTACTAATCAGACTATTAAATCTTCTACTGAAAATATAGTAGTAGGAACTGGTCAATTCTTAAGTAATGAGCCTGTACAATTACTATCAATAGATGGTGGATTTGCTGGATCTTCTTCTAAAGAAGGACTAGTAGAGACTCCTTTTGGTTACTTTTATATTGATAGATATAAAGGTAAGTTTATATTATTTAATAGATCAGAAACAGATATATCATTAAAAGATATATATAGATTTACTGAAAGTAATTATGAATTAGAAATTATTAATCAGATTAAAACTCTAGATACAGAGTTTGATAATCCACTAAATAATTATGGATATGTTGTAGGATTTGATTCTCAACTAAATAGAATACTAATTACTAAGTTAGACTATTCATTTACTTCAGAGCAGTTAGCTAATTATAAAGGAATATATAATCCTCTAACTTCTTATAGTGTTGGGGATATATATCTTAAAGATGATAAATTATATGAATTTACCTCAAGTACTATAGAATATACAACAATAGTTGATACTTCTGATTTATCAGATTTTACTCCTTCTACTGTAGATAAGCTTTCATTTAGTTTTGATTCTAGTGCTTCACATGGTACAGCTATTATTAGTCCTATAGATCCTACTAAAGCGTTATATACTCCTACTACAGATTATACTGGAAGTGATAGTTTTGATGTTAATTTAAATTGTAATACTCACACTGTAGATATAAATGTAGTAGATTTTCCATTTGTACCTAATTATACTTTTGATATAGCAGAGGAATCTTCTAATGGTACATCTGTTGGAACAGTTGTTGGAATATATGGAAGTATTCTTACATATGAAATAGAATCAGGAGATGTATTTAGTATCTTCTCTATAGACTCTTCTACAGGAGTTATAACAGTAAGTGATAATACTAACCTAGTATATAATATAGTACAATATGAAACTCTTAAAGTTAAAGTTTATAATGGTAGTAATATAGTATATAGTACTGTAGTTATAAATGTTACAAGAGTTACAGATAATCCTACTCATAGTGATGATACTGTTAACATCTTAAATACAGCTACTCCTGGAAGTATAATTTATACTATTCCTCAAGCAGCTTATCCACATCCAGAATTTCCTACTTCTACATTAATTTATAGTGTAGTAAGTGAATCTGTATCTGGAGCATTTATTTCAAATTTAGATGATCCTAGTAATATGACAGTTACTTTAGCTAGTACTACTGTGTTAGATCCATCTACTACTCCATCTTATTCTATTGGATACCATGTAGAAGATAACTTAGATAGTTCTAGATATTGTGATTTTATATTAACTATTAATGTAGCTTATGATACAATTACTTGTGGAACTTCAGAGGTTTTTGTAACTGGAGAACCTAATTTTCCAAATATAACTGAAGTAACTTTAGGTGCTAGTTTAGGTACTAATTTATTTACTTTTGTATCAGGAGATAATCCAGACAGATTTGTAGTTAAAATAGGAGGAGTTGTAAGATATGATTCTGGATGGATTGGTAATACAAGTTATCAGTTAGAATTAAATAACTACTTAGCTTTAAAAGGATTACCTAGTTCTACTATTACTACTGGTACTGGTGGTACTGCTACTATATCTAAGACTACAGCAGATACTTTTGCTTTAGTTGAAGTATATTCTTTACCAAGTGATACTTCATGGAACTTTACTTTAGATTGTACTGTTGTACCAGCTTATTCTTATACTAGAACTCAAGACTTTAGTAAGAATGATTGTACTGGTGGATATACTGGAAGTGTAGTAACTTATTCACAAACTTATACTTCATCTGTATCTACTATGGATGCTGAAGCAATTGCTATGGCAGATAGTACATTCCCTACTAATGGTCAAGCATATGCTAATGCTAATGGTACTTGTACTGCTCCTTTACCTCCAGATGCTGTTGGTATATTAGTAGTAGATATATATGATACTACAACAATTAATGCTACAGGATTTATAGCTACAACTGGAACTATACCTTATGATTTACCAGCTTATCCTATTACAAATAACTTTGTACCTAATGATGGTACTACAGCGGCTAATTGTTGGATATTAGCATCAGATGCTATAACAGGTGGAGGATCATTAAAATGGAGATTTGAATTTAATGTTGCAAGACTTATAAATACCTATCCTAGTGACCTAAGTTTCACTTTTAAAATCTCTGGTAGAGATATATCATCTGGTACAATAAATGGCGCATACTCTCTTAAAGGAGCTGATGCAGGTCATATGACTATGACTGGTAGTGCTGGATCTTATATACCTTCTACATCAGGTGCTACTAGTATAGGATTTACTACTTATAGTGGTAAAGCTGTAGGAGCTGGAGCTGATGGAACTTATGGTATAGGCGTTGGAGCAGATATATTAACTTTTGTATATAACAATGATCCTGGTAGTGGAGGATATAAAACAATGACATTATTATAATGAGTGTGAATGTAAATATAAATACACCTACATTAATAGATATTAATGCAGCAGCAAATGGAGGATTAGGGCCTTGGATTATTAATATGGATAATAGTATTACTCATAATAATGATTTAGGATCTTATATAGATAAAGAACTGCCTCAACTTATAGTTGGAGATACTTATAGAGTTACTTATACAATTAGTAGTTTTACAAGTTGCCAAGTAAGAGTAGACTTTGGAGATAATACAGGTTTTATAAAAAATATGGCTGGTACATTTGTTGAAGAATTTGTACTTAGAGGACAAAAGAAAATTAGATTTTATTCTAATGGAACTGCTACAATAAATCATTATAAAATAGAACATTTAGCTACTACTTTAGTTGATACTCATATTGCTAATAGTTCTTTAGTAAATAACTCATTTACTTTGTCCTATAATCCTATGTTAAATCAATGGATATCTTTCCATAGTTATTTACCTAATAATTATATTATTCATACAAATGGAGCATTAACTAAAAGAAATGATACTCAATTACTGGAGATGAATAAAGGTGCTATAGGATCTTATTTTGATGAAGATGTTAAACCATTTATTATAGAAACAATATTTAATGATACTAATAGTGTAAGAACTCAATACTTTGAGAAGAGTATGTTTACTAAGACTTTTGATAATATTACTGTAAACTTATTAAGTACAGATAGTGTTGGAGCTAGTACAAATAAATTCTTTGATAAAGTAATACTATATAATGAGTATCAATGCTCTGGAGAAATAGTATTAGATATGACTAATCTTACTAAGAAAGAAAGAAACTGGAATATAAATAAGTTTAGTGATCTAACTAACAATTCTGATAATCCTTTATTTAGTTCTAATTGGTCTGATATATCTAATGCTTATCCTATAGATAAAGTAGTTAATAGTGCTAAAATAGATAATACTAAACCTTGGTATCAAAGAGGTAGGCTTAGAGATAAATTCTTAAGTGTAAGGTTTATTAGTTCTAATACTACAGGTAATAAATTAGTATGTAAATTCGTATCATCTGTATATAGATCTAGTCAAAGATAAATTTTGATTTGTAATAAAAATTATTTATCTTTGTATTTATATATAATTATATATAATAGTTAAAATTATAATGGCAAAATGTGCAAGAAAAGCTTCAGTAAAAAAGTATAAACTAGGAGATTTTGTTTCTGAAAGATATGAGATGGGAGGCCAAACTTATGCTCAAGTAGGGAATATGGCTGCTGGATTATTAAATACTATGCAGAGTTCTCATAGAGTTAATACTGGATTAGATGCTGCAAGTAGCGCTTTATCAGGTGCTGGAACTGGTGCTGCAATAGGATCTATAGTTCCTGGAGTGGGTACTTTAGTAGGAGCTGGAGTTGGAGCATTAGTAGGAGGTGTATCATCTTTAATTACTTCTGGTAGTAAACAAAGAGCACAAGATAGGCAAGATAATGATTTTAATAATGGCTTGATGGGTTATAAAGATAGCTTTATTAATACTAATAATTCTAATGCATTTGGTCAACAAATGGAATATGGTGGTCAAGTAGGAGATCCACCACCAAAGAAAAAGCCTACTCAAGTATCTATAACTCCTTCTAATAATGGTTGGCCTGCTCCAGGAGATCCTTATTGGAAAGAACATCCTCTTGTTACAGAACATTCTGATGGAACTCTTAGACAGTGGGGAGAAGACACATTAAAACATAAAAATGATCCAATTGTAATGCCAACAAAAAAACCTACTATACAAGATGCTTTACATCCTCAAGTAGCTCAACAATTTAATAGTTACTATCCTGGAATTGGATGGGGAAATAACCCTGCACCTAGTTTTAGTAATGGAGGTTCAATAGGATTAACTGGAAGAGCTGGAGGTAGATTTAGTGTTCCTAATGCAGGACTTAGACACTTTGCTCCTCATATGAATAGACCTGGGAAAATTAATCCTATTCCTAATAGTGGTACTATAGATTTTTCTCAACAAGATCCAGAGAATAAAATGGCTATGGGAGGAACTACTCCTAATTCACAACAGAATATGATTAATATTCAAAAAGGTGAACTATTAATAGATCCTACTTCTGGAAAGATTTTACAAAACTATAAAGGTATTAATCCTCTTACTGGTGGATTATATGAGAATCACTCTAAAGATCAATCTACTGAATCACCTAATAATTTTACTTTAGCTGATCCAGGATTATTTGTTATTACTCAAAAAACTGCTCCTCAATATAAAGAAGCTGTAGATAATAATGATAAGATATCTCAAAAAACTGTTCTTATGAATATTAGGAATGCTAAGATAGCTAAAGAAGGTGGATTACAAAGGAATTATGCATATGGAGATACAATATATCCAGCTAATATGAAGAATGATGCTAACCAAATAGACTCTATTCCTGAATTAAATGACTTTCATGATGCTACAAATTCAGCTATTATAAATGATAGAAATGGATTATCTGCTCCTAAGCCTAATATATCTGCAACAAGTGGAGGTACTAATTGGGGAAATATTGCTGATACAGCTACTAAATATGGCCCTGGAATTATAAATACTATGCAGGGATTATTTGGTAATGCTAATCATCAAGGATATGTTACTCCTATTGCTAATCCAGATAGAGCTAATGTTATTGCTAATATGCCAAAGGATGTTAATATGAATCCTATTATAAATGATATATATAGTAATCAAGCATTAGAGAATAAGAATATACAAGACAATACTAATAATGGTGGAGTGTATAGAGCTAATAGACAAAATGTTGCAGCTGGAACTAATAGAGCTTTAACAGATGCTAGAATGAAAGCTAGTGAGATTAATAATCAAGCAGCAGGTCAAAGAGCTTATATGTATAATGCTTTAGGATATCAGCAACAACAAGAACAGCAGAAAGTAAGAGAATATAATTTAGGTATAGATGATGTTAATGCTAGAAGAGATGCTGCTAAACAAAATTTACTTAATGCTGGATTATCTCAATTACAATCTACTAGTATGAATGACAAAGCTAATAGCCAACATGCTGCTATGGATAAATATACATTAGATTTAATGCGTCAAATATTTCCTAATTTGAAATATTATGATGATTTTAATTCTGATAAAATTAACAAAAGATTAGGAAGATAAAATGGCAATAAATCAATATATTACTCCTGTACAAAATAGTTTAGAAAGTTATATTCCATTACCTTTAGATACATTATTTAAAGCTGGACAAGCTATACAGAATAGAGGAGATTTAGCTCAACAACAAAGTGACCAAGTTCAAACTGGACTTAGTTCTATGGAAGCTTTAGCTCCTGCTCAAAGAGATTATGTAAATAAATTTGCTAATGATTTTAAAACTCAGCAAGGAGCTTTATTAGATAAGTATCAAGGTAATACATCTGATACTCAATATATAAATGAAGCTAGGAAATTAAATATGCAATTTGCATCAGATCCTAGACTTACTATTATTAAGGAAACAAATGATAGATATAAAAAGAAAGAAGCACTTAAAGATGAATTAGAAGCTAAAGGTATTAAATACTTAGACTCTAATTCTAAATTTACTGGAATAGATCAAAATGGAAATTTAGTTTCAGATCCAGGACATTTACAAGCTACTAATTTTGATGAGAAAATTAATCAAAGATTTAAAGATAAAGAAAATGCTTTAAGTATAGTTGGTAATAAACTTACTAATAGAGGAGTACTCAATAATTTATATAATAACGGATTAGAGGGATTAAATAATGGTTCTGATTCTGATATAAATGAAGGATTACAATATTATAAACAAAAAGGTTATACAGATGAACAAGCTAAAGCAGCTATAGTGGCTCATTTAAATTCAGGTATGGGATACTTACATGAAACTCCTAATTATACAGGTGAGCAATTAGGATTAGAACGTGAGAAATTTAATTACATGAAAGAGAAGGATGCAGCAGCTTTAGCAGAAAAAGCTAGAGAAGCTAATCTTAGATCAAATCCAAAAGGCCCTAATGGTTTTGGAGAAATATCTTTAACAGGTAGTCCTTTAATTGAACAATCAGTAAAATCTCCCAAGTTAAAACAAGTTGAAGAAACATTAAATAATCTTAATACAGCTGGTGGAATTAGAAGAGATGGATTTAGAGTAGCAGATACTCCTGAAAATAGAGCTAAATATGGTAATAGAGCTACTCCATCTATGGACACTGTTCCGGGAAGTAGTTTAGGTGTAGGAGGTAGTACTTATAATTTTTTACAGGTAGATAAAGGTCAATATAATAAAGATCAATCTAAACTAATAGATGAGATAAGAGATGTATTAGGAAGTGAAGCTAAAAATAGTGATAATAAATGGTTAGGAGATAAAACCTTATTAACTAAATATCAGACTTATTTAAATAATAGTAATTCAGAATCTCTTTCTTATGCTCTACCTAAAAATCCTAAATATCAATTAGCTTTAACTAAAGATCAGTTTGGAGTAAATGGTGAAAAATTAGGACATGATTTTATGATATTAACTGGTGATAAGAAAAATCCAGTTATTAAATCAGGAACTCCTGAAGCTGAAGCAGCTTTAGCAGGTATTAAGAAGTATGCTATTCAAGGATTTAATGCATCTCCTGTAGGAGACTATCCTAATGGTAGTGTTTCTGGAGAAGCTATGCAAGAAATTAAAAATTCAGAAGGTAAAGTTATAGGAGCTAGACCAGTAACTATAATTAAACCAATGGATGATATAACTAGATCTCAATATGGATTTGCTAATATAGGAGCTAGAGCTAAAGAATCTAACTTTACTAATGAAGAATTAAGAAAGAATAAAGAAACTTCTGAATTTAGAATTCCTGCTAAAAATGGTGGATATATGGTTCCTCAAAAAGGAGTAACACCAGGAAAAAGAATAGGTATACACTTTATACATGTTGATGAAAATGGTAATAAGATAGATGATCTTAAAGATAAAAATGGAAATCATGTTGATGGGATATCATTAAAAGATGTAACAGATCAAGCACATGTAGAACACTTTGGTAGATTAGCTCCATCTATAGGAGTTAATCCTGAAAAAGAAGGTTTTGACTCAAATAGTACAAGTAATACAGAAGAATAAAGATGGCTAAATTTAGAGAATTATTAGCAGATCCAGATCATACTAATCAGAATGTTAATTTTTCTGATTTAGTTGATACAGATAAAATAGCTAAAAGTAATACAAATACTTTTTCTGAAGGAGATTCTAATGGTTATAATTATACTAGAAACTCTTTAGATAGAGGAGATATAACTCCATATGACTTACCAAACTTAGAAGATGAAAGAGCAACTAACCAAAGTACAGTTGGTGCTTTAGGAGATGCTTTTGCTAAATTTGCTGGTAAAACTGTATTAAGTACTATAGGTAATATTGCAGGAACTATATATGGTGTAGGAGATGCTATAGCTAATGGACAGTGGTCTAAAATATGGGATAACTCATTTATGGATGCTGTAGATGCTGGAGATAAAAAACTCGACAATATATTCAAAGTATATAGAAATGCTGATTATGCAGATCAAAATATACTACAAAAACTAGCGTTACATCCAACACAATTTGCAGATGAAGCTACTGATACAGCAAGTTTTATGGCTGG